>Ga0208271_100003_pt1 | contig 730190 bp, 714 predicted proteins | sample LakWasM111_LOW13_2_FD_183927 | JGI IMG/M metagenome (GOLD analysis project Ga0208271, IMG submission 183927) | Freshwater sediment methanotrophic microbial communities from Lake Washington under simulated oxygen tension - Sediment Metagenome... | ecosystem: Environmental > Aquatic > Freshwater...
TGCCCGGTTTGCGGCTGGCCCAAAAATACGCGGTGCGCTGCGGCGGCGGCAGCAACCACCGCATCGGCCTGTACGACGCGGTGCTGATCAAGGAAAACCATATCGCGGCCGCCGGTGGCGTCACGGCTGTTTTGCAGCGTGCTGCCGACGTGGCGGCCCGGGCAACTTTTGTCGAGATCGAGGTCGAGACCCTGACCCAACTGGAAGAAGCGCTCGCTGCCGGTGCCCAAATGGTTTTGCTCGACAACATGGACCTGGCGCAGCTCCGCGAGGCGGTGCGTATCACGGCGGGCCGGGCGATTCTGGAAGTGTCGGGCGGCGTCGGGTTGGACACGGTGGCCGGCATTGCCGCCACCGGGGTGGACCGCATTTCCATCGGAGCCCTGACCAAAGACATCAAGGCGATTGATTTTTCCATGCGGTTTACGCAGCTGTGAGGCCCGCCATGAGTGACGCCGCAACCACTGTCCAGTCCCTGGTGCGCATTGACTACGAGCAGCCCTCCTGCCCGACGCGCCATGCCTGGGCGCGCGTGCCGGTGGAGCCGGCGCAGGATGAACGCGCTGTGCTCAAGGACCGGATTCGCCGCCTGCTGAAGGAGCGCAACGCTGTCATGGTGTCGCACTACTACGTGCATCCCGACCTGCAGGACCTGGCCGAGGAAACCGGCGGGCTGGTCAGCGATTCGCTGGAAATGGCGCGTTTCGGGCGTGACCATGCGGCAACCACATTGGTGGTATCAGGCGTGCGTTTCATGGGTGAGACCGCGAAAATTCTCTCACCGGAAAAACGCGTGCTGATGCCCGACGTCGACGCCACCTGCTCGCTGGATCTCGGTTGCCCGGTGGACGAGTTCAGCGCCTTCTGCGATGCCCACCCCGACCGCACCGTGGTGGTTTATGCCAACACCAGCGCCGCGGTAAAAGCACGTGCCGACTGGCTGGTGACCTCCAGCTGCGCGCTGGACATCGTCAGGGCATTGAAGGAGCAGGGCCAGAAAATTCTGTGGGCACCCGACCGGCACCTGGGCGACTACATCCAGCGTGAAACCGGCGCCGACATGTTGATGTGGAACGGCAGCTGCATCGTGCATGACGAGTTCAAGTCCTTTGAACTGGAGGCGCTGAAGAAGGAACACCCGAAAGCGAAGGTACTGGTGCATCCGGAATCACCGGCGGACGTGATCGCGCTCGCCGACGCGGTGGGTTCGACCTCGGGCATCCTCAAGGCGGCGAGCGAGATGGATGCCCGCGAATTCATAGTCGCCACCGACAACGGCATGATGCACAAGCTGCGCACGCTGAACCCCGGCAAGGTGTTTATCGAAGCCCCGACAGCCGGTGACAGCGCCACCTGCAAAAGCTGCGCGCATTGCCCCTGGATGGCGATGAACGGCCTGGCCGGCCTGGCGCAGGTGTTGCAGACCTTGAGTCCGGAAGTGAACGTGGACCCTGCCCTGGGCGTGCGGGCCCGCCTGCCAATAGACCGCATGCTGGCGTTCACCGCGGCGCAGCGCGCCGGGCGGCCGGTGGGCGGGCTGGTGCCGCGCATCGGTGCGGCCTGATGCCTGCCTCGTCGGCGCGCATCGATTTTTCCGACCCCTACCTGCCGGACGGGCCGCGCCTGCGGCACGTGTTTAGTCGCCCTCGCCAAATACTGGCAGCGCATGAAGCTGCGCAGGTGCGGCCGGTGCTTGATGCCGTGCAAGCCGCAGCCGCACAAGGTTTCTGGTGCGTGGGCTATCTTCGCTACGAAGCCGCACCGGCCTTTGACGCGGCGCTGGCCGTGCATGCGGCGCAAGGTCCATTGGCCTGGTTTGCGGTTTATGACGAAGCATTGCCCTGGCCAGTGGACAACAATGATACTGACTCCGCGCAGGTGCAATGGCAGGCCGCCTGCTCGCGTGCCGTGTTTGACGCCGCGCTGGACAGCATTCACCGGGCCATCGTGGCCGGTGCGCTGTACCAGGTGAATTTCACCGCGCCCCTGCACGGCGTTTTACGCGGCGAGCCGGAGGACGGCGCGGCATCGGCCCTGTTTGCCGCGCTGCAGCGCGCCCAGCCGGGAGGCTACGCAGCCTTTCTCGACACCGGCGATGAGCAACTGCTCTCGGTGTCACCCGAGCTTTTTTTTGACTGGCACAACGGCTGCATCCTGACCCGGCCCATGAAAGGCACCGCGCCGCGTGGCGCCACACCCGCCGAAGACGCGGCACGGGCGCTGGCCCTGCGCACGTCGGCCAAGGAGCGCGCCGAAAACGTGATGATCGTGGACCTGCTGCGCAACGACCTGTCGCGCGTCGCCGAGCCGTTCAGCGTGCAGGTCCCGCGCCTGTTCCATACCGAAGCTTTGCCCACTGTGTGGCAGATGACGTCGGATGTGGTGGCAAGCACGCGCGCCGGTTGTTCACTGGCCGACGTGTTTGCGGCGCTGTTCCCCTGTGGCTCGGTCACCGGGGCGCCCAAGGTCAGCGCCATGCAGATGATCCAGGCGCTGGAGCCCGAGCCGCGCGGTGTTTATTGCGGCGCTTTCGGCGTGGTGTATCCGGGTGAAAAAGGAATACGCGCCACCTTCAATGTGCCCATTCGCACCGTGACCTTGCGCGGCAGCGCGGCAACCTGCGGCATTGGCAGCGGCATCACTTCCGGTGCCTTGGCCGGGGCAGAATGGCAGGAGTGGCGCCACAAGCGCGCCTTTGTGGAGCGCGCGAGCATGCCGTTTGAATTACTGGAAACCCTGGCACTGGAAGACGGTCAATTGCGCGATGCACCGGCGCATCTGGCGCGCATGGCGGCAGCAGCAGCCCACTTCGCTTACCCCTGGTCGCTGCAGCAGGTGCAGCAGTGCCTGCAGCAGCTGGTGCAGACTCACGAGAAGGGCGTCTGGCGCGTGCGATTGCTGCTGGATTCCAGGGGGCAGGCGCGGGCCGAGGCCTTTGTCTTGCCGCCATCGCCGCAGCGCGTGCGGCTACAGCTGGCCGGTCGAGCCCTGGACGACGCGCACAGCGAGTTCGTGCGTTTCAAGACCACACGGCGCGCCCATTACGACGCCTTCATGCCGGCGGAGGAAGGCATCTTCGACACCCTGCTGTGGAACGCTGAAGGTGAAATCACCGAATGCACGCGCGGCAACATCGCGCTGCTGCTCGATGGCCGCTGGCTGACCCCGTCGCTCGATTGCGGCCTGCTGGGCGGTATCGGCCGCGCAAACGCGCTGCGAGCTGGCCGGCTCAGCGAAGGCGTTGTGCGCCTGGAAGACCTGCCGGGGGTGCAGGCGGTGGCGTTTGTGAACAGCCTGCGCGGTTGGCTGGACGCAGACCTGGAGCCGCGCCGCGGGTGACAGTCAGGGCTCAGGCCCCGGGCGGCACCAGCACGGTAGGCACGGCCACCGCATCGGTCTGCGGGTAGTCACGGCTGAAGTGCAGGCCGCGGCTTTCGTGGCGTGACTGCGCCGAACGCACGATCAGCTCGGCCACCTGGACCAGGTTGCGCAGCTCCAGCAGGTCGCGCGTGACGCGGAAGTGGGCGTAAAACTCGTCAATTTCCGACTGCAGCAGTGCGATGCGGTGCGCGGCGCGCTCCAGCCGCTTGTTGGTGCGGACTATGCCCACGTAATTCCACATCAGCCGGCGCAGCTCGTCCCAGTTGTGGGCAATCACCACCTGCTCGTCGGCATCGGTCACCTGGCTCTCGTCCCAGGCGGGCAACGAAACTTTGGAGTCATTTTTGCCTCCGGCCCTTATGGAGCGGGCGTGAGCAGCTTCCGATTTGATAGCACTCGCGACTTCCTGCGCGAACACCACACACTCCACCAGCGAGTTGCTGGCCAGCCGGTTGGCGCCGTGCAGGCCGGTGCAGGCGGTTTCGCCCGCGGCGTAAAGGTTGGCGATGTCGGTGCGGCCGGCCAGGTCGGTCAGCACGCCGCCGCAGGTGTAGTGGGCGGCCGGCACCACGGGAATCGGCTGGCGCGCGATGTCGATGCCGAGCGCCAAGCAGCGTGCGTGGATGGTCGGGAAGTGTTCGCGCACAAAGGCCTCGCCCTTGTGCGAGATGTCCAGGTAGACGCAGTCCACACCGTGTTTTTTCATCTCGAAATCAATCGCGCGAGCCACCACATCGCGCGGGGCCAGCTCGGCGCGTTCATCGTGTTCCGGCATGAAGCGGGCACCGCCTGCCGATTCCGGCAGGCGCAATAAGCCGCCTTCGCCGCGCACCGCTTCGCTGATCAGGAAGGACTTGGCTTCGGGGTGGTACAGGCAGGTCGGGTGGAACTGGATGAACTCCATGTTACCGATGCGGCAGCCGGCACGCCAGGCGGCGGCAATGCCGTCGCCGGTGGCAGTGTCGGGGTTGCTGGTATAGAGGTAGACCTTGCCGGCGCCGCCGGTGGCCAGCAGGACATCACGTGCGGCAAAGGTATGCACCGTGCCGCCGCTGCCGGTTCCCTCGTCGCGGCTGTCCAGCGCATAAAGGCCCACGCAGCGCGGCCTGCCCGTGGCGGTGTCGTTCTGGACGATCAGGTCGACGAGCGTGGTCTGTTCAAACACGTCGATGGCAGGGTGCGCCCGCACGGCCGCAATCAGGCTTTCCTGCACGACGGCACCTGTGGCGTCGGTCGCGTGCACGATGCGCCTGTGGCTGTGCCCGCCTTCGCGGGTGAGGTGCAGCGCCGGTGCGACACCCGGCTCCTGTGTGAAAGCCACACCCTGGGCCTGCAGCCAGGCAATCGCTGCCGGCGCGCCTTCCACCACCTGCGCGGTGGCCGCTTTGTCGGACAGCCAGGCGCCCGCGACCTGCGTATCGGCAATGTGGGCTGCAAAACTGTCGCCTTCCTCGCCACGCTCCAGCACGGCCGCAATGCCGCCCTGGGCCCAGCCGCTGGATCCGTCGGCGAGAGACCCCTTCGTCAGGATGGCGATGCGAAACCGCGCGTGGCCGGATGAACCGGCTTCCTGGTCTTCCAGCAGCTTCAGCGCCGTGCTGAGTCCGGCCAAACCGCTGCCAACAATCAGCACATCAAACGTGTTTGGTGAGGCCTCGGACGGCGTGCTGCCGACCAAGAGCGGTACGCGTTCGATGTGGGGCGCGACAGTAAGATGTTTCATGAGAAGCCGCTTAGCTTTGCGGAGTGGGCTCGTGCGGCGCCGGCAACCGTCTTGTAACGGGGGACAGCCTGAAGTCCTATGCGCTGCCAAATCATCATTTTTTGTGACACAGTAAGACTAAGAGGGCGCAAACCAGGATGGCGCTGGAGAGGACAGACGTGTTCAGGCAAACTGTAGCTCGATTTTGCCGGCGCGGCGCCGCACCGGGCCGACCACGATCTTTACATCGTGGCCCAGCCTGGCCACCAGCTCGAGCAGCTTGGCTTCGCTGACGCCGCGGAACTGGCCGCGGGTGATGCGCGACACCTTGGACTGGTCGATCCCCAGCAGCGCAGCGGCATCTTCCTGCGTCAGGCGGCGCGCCTTGATCGCACGGGCGATCTCGCCGGCGAGCTGGGACTTGCGTTGCATCTCGGCCGCGTCGGTGTAGCCCAGGTCGGCGTAGACGTTGGTGCTGCCTTCTTCAATGGTGATGCTTGCGTGGTCATTCATTTCTTTGCTCCTTGCTGTGCTTGCCAAACTTCGAAATCCTGTTTTGCGGCCTTCAGGCGGGTGTTGATCAAATCCAGATCTGGCTTCGGCGTCGCGATACCGCTTTTGGACTTCTTCTGGAAGCAGTGCAGGACATAGACCCAGCCGGCGAACTTGACGGTGTAGACCGCCCGATAGGTGTCGCCCTGGTGGTCCTCGACCACCTCCAGCACGCCGGCGGAACCAAAACCCGTCATCACCTTGGCATCCTGGTGCTTGCCTCCGGCCTGGGCCAGGTCGATAGCATGGCCAAAAACGTCTTTGACATCTTCTGGCATCGCATCCAGATCTCTCTTGGCGGAACTGACCCATTTGATGGGTTTGCGGGTTTGCTTCGACATCGCCTCAATTATGCCTGTTTGGACATATTTTCGCCAACTCGCCGGGGCCAGGCTTCTTTGGGAGGTGAGTTTTTTTCCGCTTGAGCCATAAGCGCGCTTATGGCGCCAAATCGACTTTAGGCTGGCCCCGTACCAGCACCACGGCAGAAACCATCAAAAATCGGCCTCACATTGGATAATCAACCATTACCCAATGTTAAGTTTATGAAAAAACTAGACCTCTTGACCTCGAAAATAGTATGTAATATCATAGTACATACTACGGTACGAAATAAAGAGGTGAGCCATGGCTAGATCCGGTATCTACAAGTCTGAAGTGCTGCGCGCCCGCGATAAATTGCTGGCCATGGGGCGCAATCCGTCCATCGATGCGGTGCGCGAAGAGCTGGGCACCGGCTCCAAAAGCACGATCCACCGCTACCTGAAGGAGATCGAGGAAGAGGAAGGCGGGGCCGCCGGCACCCGCGTGGCCGTCAGCGAGGCGATCCAGGACCTCGTGGGCCGCCTGGCCGCCCGCGTCAACGAGGAAGCCGAGGAGCGGGTCACGGCGGCGCAGGCCAAGCACGCCGAGCAGCTCGCCCACCAGCAGCACGCCGCCGCGGCCCTGAAAACCGAGGCGCAGTCTACCCGTCAGCAGTTGGAGCAAACCCAGCGGGCGCTGGCCGAGGAAAAAACCGCTCACGGCAAAGCCAGCGAAGCGCTGAGCAGCAAGACCCTTGAGTGCACGCAGCTCACGCAGCAGGTGGCCGACCTGCACGAGCGCCTCGCTGCGGAGGAACGCCATCGCCAATCCCTGGAGGAAAAGCACCAGCATGCGCGCCAGGCGCTGGAGCATTTCCGACAATCGAGCAAGGAACAGCGCGATCAGGACCAGCGCAAGCACGAGCAGCAGGTGCAGTACCTGCAGGCCGAGTTACGCACCGTGAACGAAACCTTGGCCACCAAGCAGCAGGAAGCCGTCCACACCCTGCAGGAAAACGCGCGCCTGCTGGGCGATTTGTCGCGCGCCCAAGGCGATCTGCACCAGGCCCAGGAAGAGGTGCGGGGCCTGCGGCCGCTCAAGGATGAACTGGGATTTGCGCAAAGGCGCGCCGAGGAATTGGGCCGGCGCCTGGTCGAGCAGGACGCGGCCGTCCAGCGGTTCAGCGCCTCGAACGAGCAGTTGCACGCTAAGGTCGATGAACTGCTCACTGCGAAGCAGCAGCTGGAACTGGCGCTGGCGACTGCCAGGTCATCCGTCACGGCGCAAGAGCAGGTCGTGGCCAGCATGCTCGAGCGCTTCAGTGCGCCGGCGCCTGGTCCTAATGTGGTTACGAACCTGGCTGATGGGTCCGTTCGTTCAGCGAAGGGAGAGTCAGAAAAATCAACGGGGACAGGGACTTAAGCTTATTTTACCTTTTCGAGGGAATGGGCTCATTTAGCCACATTGCACCGAATCACCTGTAGCGGGACTTCCAGGCTGACGGCCCGAACCAGAAGTGGGTGGCCGACTACACCTGCATCTGGACGGCCGAGGGCTGGCTGTATGCGGCAGCCGTGCAAAGTAGCGAAGATTTCAATGACCGCACCACCCGCACCCGACCAAGAAGAGATGATCGGCAATGGCTCCTCCGCTCAGCCAGAAAAAGAGCACGCAACCGGCGAGGTCGGCGTCCGAGCCAAAGAGGGATGGTCGGCTCGCATGCAACATGGGCGCTATTCACGCCGCTGACCACTTAAGTTCACGCCGCTGACCACTTAAGTTCACGCAGCAACGATGGCCAATAGTCGGCGAAACGGACGGGGGCAGATCCCGATCAGACATCTCGATAAGTGACAACCTAATTTCTCTTGTAAATCAAAGGCTTAGGTGCATTTCTGCGAAATTTTAAGGAATCGCGACCGACCCTCTGAAACTGGAATCAACCCCGAATTCCAGGCTCAAAAGTTCAAGCCATCAGTTCTTGGACAATTTTCACTGCCGCCGCGTCAAGCAGCTCAAACTGCAAGCCAGCGCTGAAGCCTTTGTCGCGCACCAGAATGCTGTAAACAACGACGGCACGCATGCTCAGGGAACCGCGTCTGCTACTTTGCAGCAGCCGACAGGTTTGCTGTACCTGCTTCCTGTGCGGCGGCTTGGTCGCGTCGCAAGTGCCCGATCAGCGATTGCTGGTCATCGCGATGGCCCCATTGGTTGAAATACACCAGGTCTTCCATCGGCAGCCGGGGCAGCCACCCCGCACTTTCCAGTTCCGGTTTGGCATGGAAATGGCTGACGTAGCCGACGCACAGGTAGGCGATGGGCGTGATGCGCTTCGGAATTCCCAGTGCTTCCTGCAGTTCGGCTTGGTTGAAAATGCTGACCCAGCCGACACCCAGCCCCTCGGCTCGCGCTGCCAGCCACAGGTTTTGTACGGCACACACGCTGCTGTACAGATCCATGGTCTTCATGTGGGTACGCCCGACTACCACAGGACCGCTGCGCTCGCGGTCGCAGGTGATGCAGATGCCGAGGGGTGACTCCAGAATGCCTTCCAGTTTAAGGGTCCGATAGACAGCGCGTTTGTCCCCTTCGAACATGTCTCCTGCTTCGGCGTGGGCTACGGCAAAGGCATCGTGCACCCGGCGCTTGACCTGGTCCGACTGGACTACAAGAAAATTCCAGGGCTGCATGAAACCGACCGATGGCGCGTAGTGGGCAGCCGTCAGGACACGGCTCAGTACCTCATCGGGAACCGGTGTCGGCAAAAACTGGCCACGCACATCGCGGCGGGAAAAAATGGCGCGATAGACAGCATCGCGTGCTTCGTCTGCAAAGGCGTGTGTTTCCTGGATGGCTTGCGCCGGCATTGTTTTCATGACATTCCCCTGGTGTGAAAATAAATGCGCTGCCTGGCCGTGCAACTTGATGGTTTTCCAGGCCGGTCTTCTGACTCGGATTCATCTGAACCAGGCACCTTCCCGGCATACGCCAGTGGCATCAAGCCTGGGTCATCCTCCTTACAGCGTTGGGCACGTGGCGGAATCACACCGCCTTCCCGATTCTCCTGTCGCCTTGCAGCGACGGGCACCTGAAAGCCGCCATTATCTATGGTGAAGCTGTAAACTCAGCGTGTTGGTGCTCGCGGTGTGGTTCACATGCCGCAGTTCAACGGGAAGCAGGAGGGGTTGCCGTCAACCGCAAACCTAACCTGCGCTGCCCCCGCAACGGTAAGTGGACGAATCCTCCCGCGATTCCGCTTCCATCACGGCCACTGAGCGTTTGAACATGCGCTTGGGAAGGCGATGGAGGTTGTTCCACCAGCCCGGATACCGGCCAACAAGGTGGTTGCACGCTCTGGCGGGCAACCGTGACGCTCATGCACTGTCGGGGACGACGGTGAGGGCTTTTGCTGGAGGTTTCCACTCATGAAAACTTGTATTTCCAGTGCGCGCCGGTTGGCATTGCCATTGGCCTTTACGCCAACTTTCCTTCTTTTTTCCAAATCCAAATCCAAATTCAAACCGTCGAGGCGACTCTCCTTGAGGGCACGGTGACGGCGGCGGCTGCTGGCCCTGGCATTCGCCGGACAGGCGCAGGTGTTGCTGATGGACGAACCGATGGCTGATCTGGATCCGCCGCACCGGCATCATGGCCCAAGGTCGCGTCACCCATCAAGGCCGTTGCCGCGCATTCGCAAGGGGGCGGACACCCTTAACACCCTGATCTTTCACTTTTTCGTTTGACCTATTAACACCAAGGAGCTTTTATGCACATCGAACCTGGCCTGTTAGCTCAATCCAAATTACTTTTTGCGGCGGGTGCCGCGGCTGTCGTGTTTGTGCCTTACGTGCAAACACTGCTTAAAAATCCAACCCTGTGGCTGCGCACCGCGCTCGCATCGGTTTTCTTCTCGCTGTTCATGCAGGGTTTTCATATGCAGGCGGGGCCCTCCGAGCTGCATTTTGTGGGTGCGATGCCTATTTACCTGGCGTTTGGATTCATCCCCACCTTGTTTGCTTTTGGTTTTGGGCTGCTGCTGCAAGGCACGCTGTTTGAGCCGCAAGATCTGGTCCATCTGGCGGTGAACACCTTGTCGTTGACAGTGCCCCTGATCGCGCTGCATTACACCCTGGGGCGCAAGCTCAAAGAGGTGACGATCACTACGCTTCTCAAGCTCGACGGTGCCTATTACGCGGGTGTCGTGATCATGGTCGGCTTTTGGCTCACGCAGACGGAAGTGGCTACGTCATGGTCCGGCTGGGCTGTGTTTGCCTCGTCCTACATTCCGCTCGTGGTGGCAGAGCCCTTGTTCACCTTTGCCGTTCTGTGGGTGCTGCAACGCTTTGTGCAAACCCGCGTGGGCGCTGTCTGCTTCGCCGTGCAGCCCAAGCTCAAGACCGGTATTGCCTGATGAGTGCGGGCACCGTCTGGTTTGTGGGTGCCGGTCCCGGCGACCCGGAGTTGATCACCGTCAAGGGCCGTGCGCTGATCGAGCGTGCCGGCGCCATCTTGTTTGCCGGCTCCCTGGTCAACGCTGCGGCCACCCGTTGGGCACCCGGGAACTGTGTCATCGCGGACAGCAAGGACATGACGCTGGAGCAGATGTCGGCGTGGCTGATCGCGCAGGCCGGGAAACATGAAACCGTGGTGCGCCTGCAAACCGGCGACCCCGGCCTGTATGGGGCGCTGATCGAACTGGTGCAGCCGCTGGACGCCGCAGGCATCGCGATTCAGGTGGTTCCCGGCGTGTCTTCGGCCATGGCCTCGGCGGCGGCGGCGGTGGAGAGCCTGACCCTGCCCGAGGTCACGCAAACGGTGATTTTCACCCGGGTGGAGGGGCGCACGCCCATGCCCGAGGGCGAGTCGCTGGAAGCGCTGGCGGCGCACCACAGCACGCTGTGCATCTTCCTGAGCATTACCCTGATGGGTCGCGTCACGGCGGCCTTGACGGCGGCCGGCTGGTCGCCCGATGCGCCCGTTGTGGTGGTGCACAAGGCCAGCTGGCCGGGCGAAGAAAAAATTATCCGCGGCACGGTCAGCACCATCCAGGCCCTGTGCCGCGAGGCCAAAATTGTCAGCCAGTCCATGATCATCGCCAGCCCGACGCTGGGCGCGCGGCAATGGACCACCCTGGCCAAATCCAAACTCTACGACGCCAGTTTCACGCACCGTTTCCGGCGTGCCAGCGTCCCCGTTTCAAACCTTACCCTGGAAACCCCATGACCACAGAGACCATTTTGCTGGTGGGCCACGGCTCACGCGAAGCCTCCGGCAACGAGGAAATCGAGCGCTTTGCCGCCCAATGGCGCCAGCGCCAGCCAGGCTGGCGCATTGAAGTCTGCTTCATCGAGTTTTCCGAGATCACCCTGAGCGAGGGCCTGCGCAGGGCGGCCACTGATGCACGCCGCGTGATGGTGGTGCCGCTGATTCTGAATGCGGCAGGCCACGTGAAGATGGACATTCCGCAGGCCATCGACGCGGCGCGCCTGCGTTTTCCGCAAGTGCAGTTCCTGTATGCCCCGCACCTGAGCGCCTGCGATCACATTCTCGGCGTGGTCAAACGCCGCCTCAAGTTCGCCATGCAGGGGCTCGATATGCCGGACCCGACGACCACCGGCGTGGTGATCCTGGGGCGCGGCTCATCGGACCGCCAGGCCAACGGCGAGATGGCCAAGATGGCGCGCTGGGTCATGGAGGAAACCGACCATGAGCTGGTGGACCTGGCCTTTACCGGCATCACCTATCCAAGACTGGAAAAAGTGGTGCAGCGCCAGCATCTGCTGGGCATGACGCAGGTGGTGGTGTTGCCGTATTACCTGTTCAACGGCACGTTGGTGGAGCGCATCAAGCGGCAGGTCGACAACCTGAAAACCCAGTACCCCACCATCCGCTTCACCTTAACCGCCTATTTCGGCTTTGAACGCGAGATTTTTGAGCTGCTGGAAGAGCGGGTTAACGACCTGAAACGCGGCGTGCCCGAGTCACGCATGCCGTGCGATGGCTGCAAGTACCGTGAGTTTGGCGTCGAAAACGGCATGGGGGGCCACCACCACGACGATGCGATGGCGCACCACCACGAGCATGAGCATGGTCACGACCATCCTCACGAACATGCGCACGCACACCCGCATGTTCAGGCCATCGTTCAGGTTCATCCGCACCCTCATTCGCATCAAGATGCCCATGAAAAGGCGCATGACCATGACCATCCTCACGAGCACGCCCACCCATGAGCACCGCCAACGTCATTACCGAACAGCTCACCGCTGCGGGCCGGGCCATTGAGCATGATTCGTTTGCGGTGATTGACCGCGAGGTCGCATCGCATGCCTATACACCGGCCCAATGGCCCATCGTGCGCCGCATGATCCACGCCAACGCCGACTTCGACTTCAACGGCCTGACCGACTTTCACCCTCGGGCGGTGGAGGCCGGCGTGGCCGCCGTCTTGTCGCGCGCGACCCGCGTGGTGGCCGATGTGGAAATGATCTGCGTGGGCTTGTCGGCGCCACGCCTGGGGCATTTCGGCATGGCCACGCACCAGTTCATCTCGGACGCTGACGTGATTGACGCCGCCAAGACCGAAGGGACCACCCGTGCCGTGCAGGCCATGCGCAAGGCTCACCGGCTGGGCCTGATCAATGGTGCCATCGTCGGCATCGGCAACGCGCCCACGGCGCTGATCGAGCTGGTGCGCCTGATCCACGAAGAGGGCGCACGCCCGGCGCTGGTGGTGGGCATGCCGGTGGGTTTTGTCTCAGCCGCCGAATCCAAGGACTTGATGGCCCTGGAAGCCGAGGTGCCCTGGGTCGTGATCCGTGGGCGCAAGGGCGGCTCCACCCTGGTGGTGGCAGCCATCCATGCCTTGCTCGGTTTGGCTGAGGCGAGGGAACTCGCCCCATGATGAAAAAAGACGCGCCCCGCGGCACCCGCACCGGTTTCACCACCGGTGCGTGTTCTGCTGCGGCGGCGCGTGCGGCGGTGATTGGCCTGGTCACAGGTCAGGTGCCCGACGCGGTGGAATGTCTGCTGCCCAATGGCGACCTTGTGACCTTCGCCGTGCAGGATGGCCGCGTAGATGGCGTGGGTGGGGGCGCATCGGCCCACGCCATGGTCATCAAGGATGCGGGCGACGACCCCGACTGCACCGACAAGGCGCATCTGACGGCCGATGTGCGGCTGCTGCCTGAGCGGCCGGGCGAGGTGCTGCTGCTCGGTGGCTCGGGTGTGGGCACCGTCACCCTGCCGGGCCTGGGCCTGGCGGTGGGTGGCCCGGCCATCAATCCGGTGCCCCGACGCAACATCGAGGCCAATGTGCGCGCCGCCGGTGCATCGCTGCTCGACGAGGCCGGTTTCGAGGTGACGATCTCGGTGCCCCAGGGCGAGCAGATGGCCAAGAAAACCACGAACGCGCGGCTGGGCATCCTGGGCGGCATATCCATCCTGGGCACCACTGGCATTGTCAAACCGTACTCCACCGCGGCCTGGCGCGCCAGCGTGGTGCAGGGCGTGCATGTGGCGGGCACGCTGCCCGAGGGCGTCGTGGTGCTCACCACCGGCGGGCGCACCGAAAAATTCGTGATGGAAGAACTGCCCCACCTGCCCGAGGCCGCATTCGTGCAGATGGGCGACTTTTTACGCTATGCCATGGGTGCGGCGGTGAAAGCGGGCTTGAAGAAGGTGGTGATCGGCGGCATGGTGGGCAAGCTCACCAAGATCGCGCAGGGCGAAACCATCACCCACGCGGGCCGCGCCGAGGTCGATACCGGCCTGCTGGCCGACATCGCGGCCGGCCTGGGCGCCGCGCCGGACGTCTGCGATGCCATCCGCCAGAACGAGACCGCGCGCTACGCCGGCGAGCGCATGGACGCGCTGGGGCTGGGCCAGGCGTTCCACACCGCGCTGGCGCAGCGCGTGATCCAGACCTTGCGCACGCGCTACCCCGATCAATTCGAACTGAAAGTGCTGGTCTGCGACTTCGACGGTCGCAAGATTGCGGAGGCTCCTTGAGCGATACAAATTTTGAAGAAAACTCCATCGAGCGTTGCCGCATTCTCGGCGTGCTGGACGACGGCGTCGCCAGCCTGGGACACGCGGCGCGGGCGCACCTGCAGCAGGCGCAGCTGGTGATCGGCGGGGCGCGGACGCTGCAATTGTTCGCGCAGCAGATCCCCCCGCGTGCGCAGCAGCGCGACCTGACCGGAGCCTTATCCCGGGTGCCCGAGTGGATTCGAGCCGCGCAGGCCGCGGGCCAGCGCGTGGTGGTGCTGGCCACAGGCGACCCGCTGTGCCACGGCATCGCCGCCTACCTGGCCTCGCGCCTGTGCATCGAGGCCATTGAGGTGCTGCCCAATGTCTCCACTTTGCAACTGGCTTGTGCGCGGCTGGGGTTGCCGTGGCAGGACATGAAATTCTCGTCCGTGCACAGCAAGGATGCAGGTGACTGGGTGGCCGGGTCCGACCCCGGTCACGGCCTGTACGCGCTCTTGCGCGACATCCGCCAGCATGACCGTCTGGCGGTGCTGACCAGCCCGGACAACACGCCCGACCGCATCGCCCGCATGCTGGTCACCGAAGGCCTGGCCGATGATTTCGAGATGGCCGTGGCCGAGCGCCTGTGCCAGCCCGAGGAGCGCGTCGTCAGCGGCCTCTCCATCGCGGCGGCGGCCAGCATTCCGTTTGCCGACCCCAACGTGGTGCTGCTGTGGCGCACCACCTTGCGCGCGCCGCAGGTGCTGTTCGGCCTGCCCGACGCCAGCTTCGAGCAGCGCCATCCAGAGAAAGGCCTGATCACCAAGAACGAGGTGCGCGCTGTCTCGCTGGCGCGCATGCAACTGCGCGCGGACAGCGTGGTGTGGGACATCGGCGCGGGCTCGGGCTCGGTCGGGCTGGAAGCGGCGCGGCTGTGCCGGCAGGGCCATGTCTACGCGATCGAGAAGAATGCGGACGACAGTGCCATCGTGCAGCGCAACCGCATGGCGATGGGTATCAGCAACCACACGCTGGTGCATGGCAAGGCTCCGGAAGGACTGCCCGCGTGGGCCGACCCGGACGCCGTCTTCATCGGTGGCTCGGGCGGTGAACTGGCCGGCTTGATCGCCCTGATCTTGCAGCGGCTCAAGCCCGGCGGCTGGCTGGTGATGAACTTTGTGACACTGGAAAACCTGGGAACCGCCGTGGAGACACTCAAAACCCTGGGCGCCGCGTGGGACGTGCTGCAACTGCAAGCCTCGCGCAGCAAACCCATTCTGCACATGAACCGCATGGCCGCTGAAAACCCGGTCTGGATTGTTTGTGCTCAAGCGGCAGGCGCAACGCCAGCAGGAGCCGAACATGCATAAGCCCGGCACACTCCATGGCGTGTCCCTGGGGCCGGGCGACCCCGGCCTGATCACGCGCCGCGCGTGGGCGCTGCTGGAACGCCGCGATGCGGTCTGGACCTACCCCGTGCGCAGCTTGCGCAAGGAGAGCTACGCGCTCGACATCGCCCTGCGCGCCGGGCTGGCGCTGCCCCCGCAACACCAGGCGCTGCTGTTTCCCATGACGCACGATGTGGAAAAGTTGGCGCGCCACTGGCTCAAGGCGGCCGAGACGGTTCGAGACCTGCTGGCGACGGGGCAGGACGTGTTGTTTCTGGTCGAAGGCGACGCCTCCACCTACGCCAGTTTTTGTTACCTTGCCCGCGTGCTGCGGGAGTTGGATGCCGGGGCGCAGATCGAGATCGTGCCCGGCGTCACCTCGTTCAACGCGGCCTGCGCCCGGCTGCAGATGCCGCTGTCCGAGCAGGACGACACCATCGCCATCGTGCCCGCCGCCTACGGCATTGCGGCGGTGGAGAAAATGCTGGACGACTTCGACACCCTGGTGCTGATGAAGGTCAAGCCGCTGCTCGATGACTTGATTGACCTGCTGGCGCGTCGTGGCTTGCTGCCGCACAGCCGCTTCATCGAGAAAGCCGGTTCCCCGGTGGAGCGGATTGTTCACAACGTGGCCGAACTCAAGGGCACCAAGGTCAATTATTTGTCACTCTTGCTGGTGAAAAACCCGAACCGCGAGCGCGGCGAGATGATTCGCGGCTGCCGCAAGAAAACCACCACCGAACTCGAAGAAGAAAATCAGGCATGACCACCATCACTACCACCATCACCCTGCCAGACACCGTCCTGGCAACCGAACAAGCGGTGCGCGTGGTACTGGTTGCCATCACCAAACACGGCGCGCAACAAACCGCCGATCTGGCCCGCCAGTTGCCACAAGCCAGCGTGTGCGTGGCCGACAAGTTCGCGCCGCTGATGGCTGGCCTGCCCAACCCGGTGCGCGCCTACGGCGGGGCTTTCCGCGACGAGATCGCCAAGTTGTTCGCCGACTTTGACCAGGTCGTTTTCTTCGTCTCGCTGGGCGCCGTGGTGCGCCTGACTGCTCCGCATCTGAAGAGCAAGGACGAAGACCCGGGCGTGGTGGTGGTCGATGACGCCGGGCAGTTTGTCATCCCCGTGCTGTCGGGTCATGTGGGCGGCGCCAACGCCATGGCCGAACAGCTTGCCGCGCTGCTGGGCGCCACCGCTGTACTGACCACGGCGTCCGACGTCGGCAAGACCATTCCCGTGGACATTCTGGGCCGCGAGCTGGGCTGGAAGGTCGAGGCGCCCAAGATCAATATCACCCGCGTGTCGGCCCATGTGGTCAACGGCGAGCCGATTGCCGTGGTGCAGGAAGCCGGTAGCCCGCACTGGTGGACCCGGCCCACGCCACTGCCAGTCAGCATTCACAAATTCGCGCGCATTGAGGACGTGGACCTGAACCACTTCAAGGCCGTGCTGTGGATCACCCACGCCGAGGTGCCTGCCGAACGCTGGCAGCAATTGAACGAGCGCCTGGTGGTGTACCGCCCGCCGCAAGGGCCGGGTGCATGAACCTCGTATTGATGCCAGTCGCCATCGGCCTGGGTTGCGACCGCGGCACGCCGCTGGCGACCGTGGTGCAGGCCCTGGATGCCGCGTTGGCGCAGGCCGGGCTGGCGCGCGAGCAGGTGCGCGTGCTGGCCAGCATCGAGGCCAAGCGCGACGAGGTCGCCTTTATTGAGCTGGCGGCGCAGGGCGGCTGGCCACTGCGTTTTTTCAGCGCCGCCGAGCTCGCCGCCGTGCCCGTGCCCAATCCCTCTGCCACCGTGCTGCGCCACATGGGAACACCCTCGGTGTCGGAGGCCGCCGCCTTGCTGGCGGGCCAGGCCACGGCGGCGCAGCTGCTCGTGGAAAAATTCAAACACAAGGGCGCCGATGGCCGCAATGCCACCGTTTCCATCGCCACGTACTCGTCCCCGCTGGTCTGACCTTCTTCACACCCATTTCCTCAACCGTTTTTTTACTCCAGGAGTTTTTATGAATGCTTCCACATCCCTCGTCACCGTCAACCCAACCACCGCTTCGGCTTCGGTGCCGGCACAGCTGGTCGCCGCGCTGTTGCTCGGCCTGGTGATGCTTTATGCCGTGGGCTTCAGCGAAGCCTCGGTGGCGCATAACGCCGCCCACGACGTGCGCCATGCCACTGGCCGACCCTGCCATTGAGACAGACCACACCCATGTTGTTTCGACGGTTATTTATATGCGCCCTGTTTGCAGGCTTGCTGACGGGGCTTTTTGACAGCGCCGTCCAGCGCTGGCAGGTGGTGCCGCTGATTCTGGCGGCCGAGGTATTTGAAGAGGCCGCTACACCGCCAAAGGCTGAGCATGCGCACGCCGATGGCGCCGCGCACAGTCACGGGCCGCAAGCCTGGGCGCCGCAAGACGGCCTGGAACGCACCGCCTACACCGTGCTGGCCAATGTGCTCAATGCTATTGGCTCGGCATTGCTGCTGATACCTTTGCTGGCCTTCTGGAACCGCCAGCGAGCGGGCCAACCCCTGGCGCTGCACAAAGGCTACGGCGCATCCGTGCGCTATGGCTTGCTGTGGGGGGCGGCGGGCTGGGTTTGTCTGTTTGCGTTACCTGCACTGGGGCAGCCCCCCGAGTTGCCGGGCATGCAGGCTGCTGCTTTGCAGGCGCGCCAGGTGTGGTGGACCCTGACCGTCGCCTGCGGTGCGGGGGGGCTGGCCATGCTGTGTCTGGTACAAGCCAAATGGCGGGTGCTGGGTCTGGGCCTGCTGGCGCTGCCTTTTGTCATCGGAGCGCCGCAACATGCGGGCAGTCCTTTTGCGGGAATGGAGGCTGACGTTGCGTTGCAAATGCAGCAGTTGGTTGCGCGTTTTGTTGTTGCAACCGCTGTCGCCAGCGCCCTGCAATGGCTGTTGTTGGGTACTTTATCTGCGTTGGCCGTGGCCCGCTGGCTAAGCCCCTTGTTGAATCCTGTGGCGCCTGCCACGCGCCTGGAAGGAACTGCATCATGAGCGGCGGAAAAATCATGCTGGTGGGCATCGGTCCCGGCAACTATTCCCACATGACACACCGTGCCTGCGAGGCCATTGCCGAAGCTGACGTGGTGGTCGGCTACGTCACCTACATCAAGTTGGTGGCCGATTTGCTGGAAGGCAAGGAAGTGATCCGCAAGGGCATGACCGAGGAGCTCGATCGCGCCGTCCATGCACTGGAGCGGGCCCGTGCGGGCAAGAAGGTGGCGCTGATCTCAAGCGGCGACGCGGGCGTGTATGGCATGGCCGGTCCGACTTACGAGGTGCTGTTCCAGGCGGGTTGGACGCCGGAGACTGACGTGGAAGTGGAGGTGATCCCCGGTGCCTCGGCCATCAACGCCTGCGCGGCGCTGGTGGGTGCGCCCCTCACGCACGACTTTTGCTCGATCTCTTTGTCCGACCTGCTGACGCCCTGGCCGGTGATTGCACGCCGCCTGGACGCCGTGGCCGCTGCTGATTTTGTGGTCGCGCTGTACAACCCCAAAAGTGGCCGGCGCACCCAGCAGATCGTGCAGGCGCAACAGCTGTTTTTGCGCCATCGCCGCCCTGACACCCCGGTGGTGGTGGTCAAGTCGGCTTACCGGCGCCGCGAGCACATTGAGTTCACCACGCTGGACAAGATGAGCGAGTGCGACATTGGCATGCTGAGCACGGTGCTGATTGGCAACAGCCACACCTTTGTGCGCCATGGCCTGATGGTCACGCCGCGCGGCTACGCCAACAAGTACGCGCTCGACGGCGACGGCAGCGCCCATGCAGGCGAAAAACGCGGGCGCTCGCTGTCCACCGGCCTGCTGGGCTGGACGGAAAACCTCCGCATCGACCACGCCGAGGGCGAGAGCATTGCCGCGCTGGCACAGCGTCACAGCTTGCCTGCGGACTACATTGAAATGGTGTTAAGCGCACCCGTAGAGGATGAAGCTGTTACTGCGGATGAGTCCGAAGAATGAGTGAGGTCGTCAAGCCAAAAATCGGCAGCTACAAACGCCATATCCTGATATGCACTGGCCCGCGCTGCACACAGGACGGGGCGGCCCAGGAACTGTTCGACAGCCTGGGCGACAAGTTCAAGGCGGCCGGGCTGCACGACGGTGATCTGCGCGTCAAGCGCAGCCGCGTCAGCTGCTTTGCCGCCTGCAAGGGCGGGCCGGTCATGTGTGTGCAGCCCGATGGCACCTGGTACTACAACGTCACCCCCGCCAATATGGACCGCATCATTGACCAGCATCTGGTTGGTGGGCAGCCCGTGACTGATCTGGTGTTTCACCAGGGACCGGGTGGCGGTCATGACGCCTGAGGCACAGGGGCACTCCAGCAGCGGGTTTGTGTCCATCGTGGGTGCAGGCCCGGGCCCGGTTGATTTGATGACCCTGCGGGCACTCGACCGGCTTCAGCGGGCCGAGGTGGTGGTGCATGACCGCCTGATCACGGCAGAGGTGCTGGCGCTGATACCCGAGGCCGCGCAGCGCGTGTATGTGGGCAAGGCGCTGGGCAATCACTCGGTGCCGCAAGAAGGCATCCATGCGCTGCTGGTCCAGCATGCGCGCCTGGGGCGACGCGTGGTTCGCCTCAAGGGCGGTGACCCCTATGTGTTTGGACGCGGGGGCGAAGAGGTGCAGGCCTTACAGGTCGAAGGAATTAGCTTTGAAGTCGTTCCGGGTGTCACCGCCGCCAGCGGTTGCTCGGCGGCGGCTGGTATTCCGTTAACCCATCGCGGTTTAGCCGGTAGCTGTGTTTTTCTGCCAGGCCATCTGGCTGATGACGAGGCCACGCACGACTGGCGTGCATTGGCGCGCCCGGGCCAAACCCGTGTGTTCTACATGGGCGTTCAGCGCTTGGCGCAAATTGCCCAACAGCTGATATCACACGGCCTGCCGCCGGATACCCCCGCCGCCATCGTGCGCGACGGCACCCGTGCTTCCCAAACCATCATCGCCACCGGACTGTGTAAGCTGGTGGCACGCGCTCCAGCCTACGGTCCCCAGCCAGGCTTGCTCATCATTGGCGAGACCGTACAACTGAGTCCTGAATACCATGCAAATTGAAACCCCGCCCCAAAACAAACCCTACGAAAAACCCGAGGGTGAGCGCCAGGGCCTTGTGATCGTCAACACCGGCGACGGCAAAGGAAAAAGCACCGCCGCCTTCGGACTGGCGCTGCGGGCCCACGGCCGTGGCAAGGCGGTCAAGATTTTCCAGTTCATGAAAGTGCCTAGCGCGCTTTGGCGAGCACCGCATGTTCGAGCAGCTCGGCATTCCGATTGGAATACGAAGGGACTTCCCACTTTCAGGTAACGGCATCGAGTGCCAAGATTGGTTTTTGTGGAAGTCAATCTGCAACCTTTGAAAGGAGAAGTCCCATGAACAAGATTACACGAGTGGGTGCCGATTTGGCAAAGCAAGTCATTCAAGTTCACGCCGTGGATGCGGCGGGCCAACGGATCACGAGTCGAGCGCTGGTGCCGGGCAAGTTCATGGCCTGGTGCGCCCAGTTGCCGCCTGGTTGCCTGGTCGCCATGGAGGCCAGCTCCAGCGCCCACCACTGGGCCCGCCGGCTGATTGCCCTGGGGCTCGACGCACGCATCATCGCCGCCCATCTGGTGGCACCCTACCGGCTGCAAGGCAAAAGCGGCAAGAACGACGCCAACGATGCCGCTGCTATCTGCGAAGCGGCCAGCCGCCCGCAGATGCACTTCGTTCCCGTCAAAAGCGTTGAGCAGCAAAGCATGCTGTGCATCCACCGCCTGCGCGAAGGCTTCAAGGAGGAACGCACCGCCTGCATCAACCGCATCCGTGGCCTGCTGGCCGAGTTTGGCTTGGTGTTCCCGCAACAGCCGGCCGCGCTGCGCCTGGCGCTGCCGGACGTGATGGAAGATGCCAGCAACGAGCTGGGCGCCCAGGCCCGGCTGGCGCTGCAACGCGCCTTGATGCAATGGCAAGAGCTCGATGGCCATCTGGCCTGGTGCGACGAACGTATCGCGGCCCACCTCAAAGACAGCGCGCAGGCGCGCCAAGCCGGGCAGTTGCTGGGGGTGGGGCCGGTTACTGCTTCTGCGGTGGTGGCGAGCGTGGGCGACTTCAAGCAGTTCAGGAACGGCGCGCAGTTTGGCGCCTGGCTGGGCTTGGTGCCCCGGCAGAACTCCAGTGGCGGCAAGAACCATCTGGGGGCCATCACCAAGCGGGGTGACATGTATCTACGCATGCTCTTGATCCAGGGCGCCAAGTCGGCGGTGATGACCGCGCACAGGCGCGATGATCCGATCTCCATGTGGGCGTATCAGTTGCGCGAGAGGTCAGGCTGGCAAAAAGCGGTGGTGGCGCTGGCCAACAAGAACGCCCGAATTCTGTGGGCGGTGTTCGTGTGGGGCACGCCGTTCGATGCGCACCATGTGAGCGTCAAACCAGCTTGAGCGGGGTGCACCGATTTCCTTGCAAGACGTGAAGCCGGAGATGCAAAAAACAGGTCAGACCGGCAGCGGGCAAGCTTGTCCCTCGAAGCATAACCGTGCCGCATTTGGAAGCATAACTGTACCGGGTACGTGTTTTTGCCCTTGAAGGGCGGATGCGCTGCTTGTTGATTACCCTGGGCATCACTGAGGTTCAATATGACTCGAATGCACAATCCACCGCACCCAGGCAAAGTCCTCCGGGAGTATTTAGGCAGCACATCCGTGACGAAAGCTGCCGCAAATCTCGGCGTACACCGAGTAACTTTGTCTCGCGTTCTCACCTGCTCTTCGGGCATTTCGGCTGATATGGCCTACCGGCTGGGCGATGCCTTTGGCACCAGTGCGGAGCTATGGGGCGGCATGCAATTGCAGTACAACTTGTACCAAGCAGGTAAGGCCAAACGACCCAAGATTAAGAAGTTGAGGCAGCTGCATACAAATGCGCGGTAGCCTAACCGTTGCAATTAATCACCTGAATTAAGGTGATTAATTGGGAATTTCTTATTTTTCGCCTGATAATGGGCTGAAATGTACGACCATCGAACCAGCGAAGAGTTAGAGGCGGAACTTGGCGAACAGCTTCGCGCTGCCAGGGTGCGCAATAACGTTAGTCAGGCAACGCTGGCCAAACAGGCAGGGGTGGCGGTCACCGCGCTGAGGCGCCTTGAGCTCGGCCAAGGCGCGACGGTTTCAACTCTGGTGTCCGTAGTGCGTGTCTTGGGCCGGCAGACTTGGCTGGATAGTCTGCAACCCGCAGTGACTATCAGTCCATTGCAGATGCTCAAGTCCACGCGCCAACGGCAGCGTGCGGGATCGCCGCACAAATCAAAACCTACCGTCGCCTGAAAAAGGGGGTGGCGCTGCCAGTGTTCGATGGGTGTTTGAGATGCCAATACAAGGCTGTCTTGACAGCGCTGGCAGATGGTGGTTCAAGCTGCGAAGGTTTGCACACGCCATGAAGTAGATATGACTTAAGGCGCATTTGCAGTGTCTCCTCGACATCCTCAAGCTGATGGTGATATGTTGAATTTTTTTGTGGAAAAAATCCAGATCAGGGAGTTGTGAATCCCGTCTGGCCCTCTCCGCTCCAGACACCAGCCCATTGCCGTTCAGTGGCTACTCATTCGCACCTCAAGACAAAGCTTTCAAACAGGGCTGACACATTCGCAATCAAATCGGCGCTGGGGAACTTCTCTGTCGATATGACATTCAGGTCGTCATTCTTGCAACCGGTGCCGCGAAAAACTTGCAGGGCGTAGTTGCGCACACCCATCGCGCTCAAGGTTTGCGCCAACGCCAGAATCTCTGAGGGGGTGTGCAGGGCCGGATGCACCGTGGTACGAAACTCGTGCGTCACGCCGCTGGCCACCACTATCCCGGCACTGGCCCATACCGCCTTGGCACTGTCAGCCGTACGGGTGATAGTGTCGTAGCCCTGCTGCGTCGCCTTGATGTCCATACCTATCCAGTCCACCAGTGGCAGCACCTCTTGCAGGCGTCGGGGGTACATGCCCGCCGTGTGCAGCCCCACGCCAAAGCCCAGAGATCGAACATCGTGCATGGCATCTTTCAATGCCCGGTCCATGGTGGGTTCACCTCCACTGAACACCACCGAGTCGATCAGCCCCACGCGCCGTTGGAGCAGTGCCAGCACTTGCGCCCACGCCAGCGGACTGTCCCTGGTGCGGCTTTGCAAATGCGGGTTATGGCAATAGCCACAGCGCCAGGGGCAACCCTGCACAAACACCACTGCTGCGAGTTGCCCAGGGTAGTCCGTCGCGCTGAAAGGCGTGATGCCTCCCACCTTGAGCGGCTTGGTGCTGGGTGCCGAGGTGTTGACTCCGCTGTAGCGGTTTGCCGCCCGTTCAGCCGGCAGCAGGGGACTTGCAGTTGTTTTCACTAAAGTAAGTGCGCTCATGGAATTCGCCCTTCTTGCCGGTATTGAAAGACGCCACAGGGCGGTGGTAACCCATGACGCGGGTCCACACCTCGCAGCGCTGCCGCTCGTCATCACGCAGCACGATGGGAGGGACGGCTTGGGAGACCGGGGTTGGTTTTTTTTGTAGAGCAATCATGTCATTCCTTCTTTGGGTGGTTAAACAGGTTCCAATTGCTTGCGCGCGATGATTTCGGTATCGCACTTCGGGCAAAAATCGTGGCGCCCGCCCAGATAGCCGTGCTTGGGGCAGATAGAAAAAGTGGGCGTAACAGTGATGTAGGGCAGGCGAAAACGCGACAGCGAGCGCTTGATCAGCTGACGGCAGGCTTCTGCACTGGACAGCGGCTCGGTCATGTACAGATGCAGCACGGTGCCGCCGGTGTACTTGCGCTGCAAGTCATCCTGCATCTCCAACGCCTCGAACGGGTCGTCGGTGTAGCCTACCGGCAACTGGCTGGAGTTGGTGTAGTAAGGCATGTCCTTGGTACCGGCTTGCAGGATGCCAGGGAACTGCCTGGCGTCTTCCTTGGCAAAACGATAGGTGGTGCCTTCTGCCGGGGTCGCTTCCAGGTTGTACATTTGGCCGGTCTGATCCTGAAACTCCAGCATGCGTGCGCGTACATGGTCGAGCAGGCGAATGGCAAAGGCGTGTCCCCATTCGGAGCTGATGTCTTCGCGGTCCAGAGTGAAGTTGCGGATCATCTCGTTGATGCCGTTCACCCCCAGTGTGGAGAAGTGATTGCGCAGTGTGCCCAGATAACGCTTGGTGTAGGGGAACAGGCCGTTGTCCATGTGACGCTGGATCACCTTGCGCTTGATCTCCAGGCTGTCACGTCCCAGCTCCAGCAGGCCGTCAAGCGCCTTTAGCATGCCGGCCTCGTCCCCTTGGTGTAAATAGCCCAGGCGCGCGCAGTTGACGGTGACCACGCCGAGCGAGCCGGTCTGCTCGGCCGAACCGAACAGACCGTTGCCGCGCTTGAGCAGTTCGCGCAGATCAAGCTGCAGGCGACAGCACATGGAGCGAATCATGTTCGGTTTGAGTTCCGAATTGATAAAGTTCTGGAAGTAGGGCAGGCCGTACTTGGCGGTCATCTCGAACAGCAGCTCGGCATTCGGGCTATACCAGTCGAAATCCTCAGTCATGTTGTAGGTGGGGATTGGGAAGGTGAACACGCGGCCCTTGGCATCGCCGGACACCATCACTTCAATGTAAGCACGGTTGATCATGTCCATCTCGGCCTGGCACTCGCCGTAAGTGAAGCTCACTTCCTGGCCAGCAATAACGGGCGTCTGCTCGCGCAGGTCTTCCGGGCAAATCCAGTCGAATGTCAGGTTGGTAAATGGCGTCTGTGTACCCCAGCGCGAGGGCACGTTGAGGTTGTAAATCAGCTCCTGCATGCACTGGCGAACATGGGCGTAGTCCAGCTTGTCCTGCCGGACGTACGGTGCCATGTAAGTATCGAACGAGCTGAACGCTTGTGCGCCAGCCCACTCGTTTTGCAGCGTGCCCAGGAAGTTGACGATCTGCCCCACCGCACTCGACATGTGCTTGGGCGGGCCGCTTTCCACCTTGCCAGGCACACCGTTCAACCCCTCGTTGAGCAGGGTCCGCAGTGACCAGCCCGCGCAGTAGCCGGCCAGCATATCAAGGTCATGGATGTGGATGGCAGCGCTGCGGTGTGCCGCGCCGACTTCGGGCGGGTAGACGTGGTTGAGCCAGTAGTTGGCGATCACCTTGCCTGACACGTTGAGGATCAGGCCGCCCAGCGAATAGCCCTGGTTCGCATTGGCATTGACGCGCCAGTCGAGCTGCTGCAGGTACTCGTTCATGCTGGACTCGACGTCCACCATCGTCTTGCGGTCGCTGCGCAGCTTCTTGTGTTGCTCGCGGTAGACGATGTAGGCACGCAAAGTCTTGGGGTAGCCAGCGTCGAACAGTGCAGCCTCGACCGCGTCCTGGATCTGCTCGATGTGCGGCGTCGCCGGTCCAAGTATCCTGATTTTTGGAGTCACCAGATACTGCGTCAGGCGACGGGCTTCGGCGCCATCGAACTCGCCGGTGACCTGGGCAGCGCGCTCCAGCGCCTGGGCGATCTTGCCGGCATCAAACGGCTTGATCCCGCCGTCGCGCTTGATGATATGGGTAAATACGGGTGCGGTTTGTATGCTCATCTAGCATCCTCTTAAAACACTATAGGTAGTGTGAAAGTGGATGATAGCCACTACAGGTAGTGTTTCTCGCGAATTAAATCGTGCAAAACCAACTTCCGGTTAAAGGTTGATCTGTATCAGGAAACGCTCATGATGCTGTTGACGTTGAGATAGTGCTCAACAGCTGCCTCCTTCTGCGCTTGCGGGTACTTGGGTTCCCGGCCCGCATAGCCCACCGGCAAATCGAGCCATTGCTCATATTCCCGGTACCAGCCCTTCAAGGCATTCTTCGTTGGGTAAAGGGCGTGCGATCCACAAGGTGGGCTATGCGATAGCGATCCGGAAGATTATTGGTAGGGCAGAACCCGCAAACCCCGTCGATGGGATGCGCGCCCTTGGCGACCGTGGCAAACAGGCATCAAAGACTGGGCTTAAAAAGCCCAGTGAAGAGGGGCGCGACTGAAATCAAGCGCAGCAAAGCAGAAAAACCGGAAGTTCACCCCGGGGCGGCTTGGTCGAGTCGCTGACCGCGGACATTCAGAAGTTCGGCTCCGGATGCACGCTGGCGCCCGAGTGTGACATCTGATGGCCATACGGCAAAGGTATGCCATCGGGATGGTCGGCAGCAAGGAGACGCTGTTGACGACGGGTCTGAACAAAAGCCTGGGCAGCTACGGGCTGGGCCTGAGTGCAAGTTATTCAAGCCGCGGGGAGTTTGCCGTGGGCCTGCAACTTTTTATCGCTACGAGCAGAGAGCCACGACAGGGACAGTGGCGTTTTGATGCGCGGCCCAAAGCCGACAGCGGCGCCACCTCGGTGCGTGTTTTCCTGGACGACAACGCCAACGGCGTCATGGACGCAGGCGAAGAACCGATCGAGAACGTCGCGCTGACGGTCAACGGCAGCAGGGCGCTGGTGCGAACGGATGCCGCAGGCATTGCCTTGCTGGACCGTTTGCCGATCAGGCAACACGTGGACATTGCGGTCGACACCCAGACGCTGGAGGACCCTTACTGGGTGCCGCAGCGCAAGGGCGTGCGCATGGTTCCGTGTCCTGGTCATGTCGCCGAATTGGACTTTCCCGTCGTCCTGACCAGCGAAATCGACGGAACGGTTTACCAGGTCGAAAAAACTGCCAAACGCGGCCTTGGCGATATGGCAATTGAACTGCTTGACCTTGATCGCAAGGTGCTGTCCACCATCAAAAGCAGTTCGGACGGCTACTACATTGTTCCCGCCGTCGTGCAAGGCCGCTATTATTTGCGGATATCGCCGGAGCAACTCAAGCAGTTCGACCTGATCGATCCGGGCGAGCGTGACATCAGCATCCTGCCCGATGGTAAATTTATCAACGGCGTGGATTTTCTGCTGAGTCGAAATCCGGCCGGGAGCGTGCCAGATCTTCCCCGGGAGGAAGCGCGTGATAAAAAATGAGTTCCCGCCAAAAATCCTTCGGCAGGCCGGTGCCTGCGCCCTCTTGATCGGCAGCCTCGCCCTGACCGGTGACAGCGATGCGGGCACCGCAACGGGCACGGCGAGTGCAACGGTGCTTCAGTCGGTGTCAGTCACCTTTTCAAGTCCCTTTTTAAGCACCATTTCTGACACCTTTTCTGGCACCACCTTCACCATTGAGCGTTTTACTGGTAGCCTGTCCCTCAGTGGCCCCTTGCTGCGCGTTGGACCGGAGCCGTCCCCCGGCGCCGTTTTGACCGGCGCAGGCGCTGCGCCCTCCATCGCGGACAACGCCACCGTTTATGTGTCGCTCAATGCCGATGGTTCCCTGAGCGTCAGTGGTGGTTCGGGCTTGACGTATGCCGTGTCGCAGCCTGGCGCTGGCGTGATCAACATCGAATACAACTGAAACTGAAGTTTTGATCATCAAAACGATAAAACCTCTATTTCACGCTCAGGCCGGCGCAGCCAGCCCATCCATCATGAACAAGCCGGAGTCCTCCATGAATTCACTCAACCGCATCCTGCTGGTCGAAGATAGCCCGAGCGATGCGGGGCTGGCGCTTCACGCGCTGGCGGAGCACAACCTGGACCAGGATGTCCTGCACCTGCCCGACGGCGCCCAAGCGCTGGACTACCTGTTTCGCCGGGGTGAATTTTCCGGCCGGGCCCCGGGCAACCCGGCGCTCGTGCTGCTCGACCTGAAGATGCCGAAGGTCGATGGGCTCGAAGTGCTGAGCCAGATCAAGGGCGAGCCGGCCCTGCGCACGATTCCGGTGGTGGTGATGACGTCCTCGCGTGAGAGGCGCGATGTGGAGGCCGCCTACCGGCTGGGCGTGAACGCCTACGTCGTCAAGCCGATGAAGTTCACGAATTTCGTGGATGCGGTCAAGCGGGTCGGCGCGTTCTGGGCCATGCTGAACGAGCCGCCGCCCGCAAGCACGCCGGTGGCCGATGAACCCAAGATATAACCTGGGCAAAACGCTCGATCCGGAGGCCGATATGAACCCATCCATCCGACTGCTGCATCTGGAAGACAGTCCGTTGGATGCGGAATTGATCCGGCTGAGGCTGGAAGCGGCCGGACTGTCCTGCGACATCCGGTGGGTGAGCGGCAAGGAGGCATTCGAGTCCGCTTTGGCGCAGGAAACCTTTGACCTGGTGCTGGCCGACTCCAAACTGCCGGGTTACGACGGCCTGTCGGCGCTCCGGCACGTCCGCGAGAGGCAGCCGGAGCTTCCGGTGATCATGATGTCCGGCGAACTGAGCGAGGAAGCGGCGGTGGACTGCCTGAAAGCCGGCGCCACCGATTACGTCCTCAAGCAGCGGCCGCAGCGGCTCGATGCCGCCGTGCGACGTGCGCTGGTGGAAAAAGAAGAACTTGCCGCGCTGCGCCGCGCCGAGGAAGAAGTTCGCCGCCAGAGCCTTTTTCTGCGCCAGGTGATCGACCTCAACCCCACCTTCATTTTCGCCAAGGACCGCGCGGGGCGCTTTGTCCTGGTGAACCAGGCCATGGCCGAGGCCTACGGCAGCACCGTCGAGGAAATGCTGGGCAAGGCCGAAGCGGACGTCACCGCCGATGCGCAGGAAGTTGCACGTTTTCTCAAAGCCGACCTTGAAACGATGGACACGCTGCGCGAAGTGTTCATCCCCGAGGAGAAGCTCATCGACGCCACCGGGAAAGTTCGCTGGCTGCAGACCGTCAAGCGCCCCATCGTGGCCGCGGACGGCACCGCCGACGGGGTGCTCGGCGTGGCGGCGGACATCACCGAACGCAAGCGGGCCCAGGAAGAAATCCTGCGGCTCAATGCCGACCTCGAAGAACGGGTTCGCCAGCGCACCGCCCAGCTGGAGGCCGCGAACAAGGAACTGGAGGCTTTTTCCTATTCCGTGTCACACGACCTTCGCTCCCCCCTGAATACGATCGACGGATTCAGCCAATTGCTGGAGCAAGCTGCAGGGGACAAGATCGGCGACAAGGGCCAACACTACCTGAGCCGGATTCGTGCGGGAACCCAGCAGATGAGCGAACTCATTGACGGGCTGCTGTCGCTTGCCAAGCTGTCACGCGATCAGCTCCGATCCGAGGCGGTCGACCTGTCGGCTGTCTCCAGGAAGGCAGCGCAGGCATGCAGGGAGGGCGAGCCCGAGCGCCAGGCGCGGATCCAGATTCAGGACGGACTGCTGGCGCACGGCGATCCGCTTCTTCTGTCGGTCGTCATTCAGAACCTGCTGGGCAACGCCTGGAAGTTTACCGCCAGGCGGGCGGTGGCCCGGATCAATATCGGCGGCGAGCTCGATGCCAGCGGCGAGACCGTTTATTTTGTCAAGGACAACGGCGCCGGTTTTGACATGCACCATGCCGGCAAGCTTTTCGGCGCGTTCGAGCGGCTGCATTCGCATTCGGACTTCTTGGGAACAGGCCTGGGGCTGACCATTGTGAAACGCGTGATTGACCGCCACGGGGGCCGCGTCTGGGCTGACAGCGTGGAGAACGAAGGCGCTACCTTCTATTTCACGCTGGGGACGGTGGGCTAGCCTGGTGCCTGGAAGTATGGTGTCTAGACCAAATACTGTTCAGATAGAGGCTTTACGATCATAATCCCGTTCCCTAGAGGCTTGGATGGAGGGCTTGATCACCTTGCGCTGCTCGTGCCGGATGTTCTCCGCAATGATCCCCTCTCCCCCAGAGAATGACCAGCCGGCAAAGCCGTTGAACTGTTCGCTCTTGTTGGTTTCTGCATGGATCACCTTGCGCAGCCCGACATCGCCGATGTAGCTCAGCAGGAACATGGTCCGGATGACCTTGCCAAGCTCAACAAACGCGAAATACAGCTTGTTCTTGCGGCTGTAGCTTCGATGAGCACGCCAGAGGCGATTGAGGAGAAACACCGAAAGTTTGCTGAGTCTCAGGCGGCGCTTTCAGTAACGGAGACCCGCGGTTCACGGCCCATATCAACCGGTTTGGCGACTACACGCTGGACTTCCGGCGAAAGTTCGGACCTTTGCTCTTCGACTCGCCAATAATCCCAATGGAATCATAGGGATAGGCTCGCTTCTGCGGTTTTTTACATGAATCCCTGCCGACCCTCTTACGGGTCCTCCGCCAACCCAACAGCTGGTGCTATTGCAGCCTCGTAGGACCTGCCCGCTCGTACATGGCTTGCAAGGTTCTCCGGTCGATAGAGAGAGTTGAAGCCGTACTGCGACACGCCTTCCGCAAGTCCTAGCCGCTCGTAAACAGACGGATGCAATTGCGCTTCTACATGAACCTCACGGATCTGTCGCGACCAGACAAATCGCAGTTTCCGGGGCCACCATCCCGGGTAGGAGTCACGCATGCTCTCGATTTCGTCATGCTGCATGCCCGCTGGATCCGGGAACAGGTTCAGGCGGGACGAGTCGACTTTGAGAGGCTCTGGCAATTCAGTGGCTTGATCCAGCATCCATTTGAGAGAGATGTCTGACAGACGCGACTCATCTTCGGCGTAACTACCGCCGATGTCTGAGTGATTGCCGGCGAACCAGACTTGTCGAAGCCATTCGGGGCCTGTGCGGGCCGGCCAGTCCTTGGGAGACGCCCAAGGCACGCGAGCGAAATCCCTGCGAGTTTCATCAATAGCCAGCGCGTGGCGGGCGTACTGAACCCGGGGATTTAATGAGTTGTCATAAAAGCGGAACCGCCAGGCCGCTATGTGCCAGCTGAAGTCATTCTTGTTGGGAAAGTCGCGGATGATTTTCAGATGCGTTTTCAAGTACCCGACGACCATACCTACGACGATCAGTACAGCCAAGGCGATAAAAGTCGCTGCGAACGTAAACCAGGGAATCAGCATGGAGATGGCCTTAGCGCCTAATGCCGTCATTACAGCGACAAACGCGGATAAGCCCAGCAACATTAGCAAACGCCTGGGTCCCGGAGCTCCCAGGGATGCCACTGTGTCAAACACTCCCAGGAAGTAGGGCACCGTGTTCGCCTGTCCGTCGCCGTTCGCACTTCCGTACTTCTCGCGGAAACGGCGCGCCTTCTCCTGGCGCTCGGCCTTACGTTCAGGCCTGTCGCTGCCCGACCCATGCTCGTACACCTGATGAACGGCTTCATCAGCAATCTTCCGCAGTGCTTTGCCGTAACGCGGTAGGGCGCCACCACTTGCAGCGCGGGTAGGAATACCGCACAGCGACATCACGCCGCCTACACACCGGGCGGTGTATGCGCCACGACTGAAGCCGAAGACGAAAATGCGATCCCCGGGTTCGTAGTGCTTCAGGATGGCTTCGTAGCAGTCGGCGATATTGCGGCTGATCCCAGTCCCAGTCGAGCCGCTCCACAGCTTACGGAATTTCTGAATCGGACGAAAGGGAATCCTGCCTTCATCGTTCTCTGTGCCCAAGCCAGCGTCATACGCCGCGACCTGCTCAGCGGGGTTGATGGGACTCTCAGGGCCGGGCCGCGCGGCCCGGTAGAGTTTGTAGACATTGCTTAGGTTCTGGTCGGGTTTAAGGCCGCCGGCCTGGCCGGTACCGTCCGAAAAAATCACTATATTTTTAGACATTTTAATTTTCGGTTGTGTCAGCGGTAGGCGGCGTGCTTAGCCCTCGCAGGTAGCCAACAGAGCGCGCGCATATCCACGCGACGCATCCCGAACCCACTCTTCGGTTACGAAGAAGGTCCAGCCTGCGACCGCGATCGCCGCAACAGCCAAGACAGCCAAGTGGTCCGTATCAAACTCTGGGGCAACGCCTTTGTAAGCACCCCAGGCATAGGCGCCCATCAATGGCAGAAGCGTCAGGAAAATAGCAATCCATTTGCTTCCCAGCATGTTTCGGCGAAAGCCGTACTGAACGTTTTCTTCAAGCACAAGCGCGTACTTCGTTGTGTCGCGCCGGTTTTCCAGCAACCACTTGATGGCCGAGCGGTAGATGTCATCCGCCATCTCGGGGCGTTGCTGCTCGTGGCTTTGGGAAGGCACCGGGAGGCCCGGCACATTCTTGGCCAAGAATGCGTGATAGCGCGCTTTGGTGACTGGATCCAGGTTCGTGTCCCTGTGCCGTAGCCAGCAAGTTGTCGGCAAGCCGCCCTCCTTGGCAGTCATCCGCTTTTCCACAGCGCGACCGCGCTGACGCAGGACATGCGAGATGAAAAAGAGGACAACCAAGCTGAGGCTAACGCTTAAGCCGATTGAGGCGGCGGTTGCACTCATGCGTTCGTACACTTTTGGAAAGAGCAGCGATGCCACCATCAATGGACCAGCCACAACGAGGAGGGTGGGCAGGTGTCTGGCGCGCAGGCTGTACTTATCAAACAGTTGGTCTAGTCCCATGGGAGGCCTTGCTTTCTACTTGGGCGATAAAAGGTTTGAGTTCGTCTCGGTTCAAGACAGTCAGTTGCTGAGAAACCGCGTCTTCACTGAGTTCGTCCTCCAGCCGCAAGCGCCGCAGCGCGTAGTAAAGGAGAGCCTGGCGGCATGAAAGCTGCAGGACGCCGTCTTTCATTCCATATTCAAGTCGTATCGCCCGCTTGGCGGCGGGGGACAAGGCAGGGTTCGGTGCCAGAACCAGTTGCAGCTTGCGGTTCCACTCTGCGTCGGGCAAGTCAACGACACGTGGCTCCCCCAGGGTGACCTGGAGCATTCGACCCAATACAAAGTCTTGGTACTTCCCCCGAAGGTGACAGTACGCACGGGCATGCCACCTCATCCCATCGAAGGCGAGCGCGTGTGGTGACAGTTCCCGCTCCACAGGCTCCGTGCGATTCATTCCCTGGTAGATGACGGTCAGCGTGCGCTTTTCGCGAATCGCCTGGAGGAGGGCGGTTAGCGTGTCGCCGGTGAAAGTCCGGCTTGGCACTGGTGCGACCCCGACGTCCGGCTGCCACCCGATGAAGCTGACTTCTTTATCAAGAATGTTGGTGGTCACGGCGAGCAATTCGTTGAGATACAGCTGCGAATTGCTACGGGCGTACAGGGGCGAAAACGTGTCCAGGCGCACGTAGGCTTTCAGTCGCCCGTCGTAAGCCAGGTTGTCTGGCGCAGCTGCGCTGTACTTGGCAAAGTCAGCAGTGGCCTGCGGGGCGGAGATCTGGAAGTAGTTCATCAAATCACTGCGATTGACGCGCCCTTCCCACCGAAGGCGGAAGTCGATCAACTTCAGCCTACGATCTTGGCTCCAGCTACTTGGCTCAGGCTGTCCTTGCAAAAATTCCGATTCTGGCTGATCATCCATACAGTAATACTCCCCTAATTGATGGTGGGACAAGTGACTTGGGCAAAGTTATTTGTGGAAAGTGAGTTGGGGTATAATATACCCCAACCATCGGAGTTAAACAATGACAGCCTCAATCACACTCTTCCCCGTCGGCTGCGGCGACATGACACTGCTGACGCTGGCGGATCAGGCAAAGACCACTGTTCTGGTGGATATCAACATCCGCGCGGCGGGCGACGACCCTGCAAAAGAAGAGCGTGATGTAGCCAGTGATCTGCGCGAGCGCATCGGCATCGACACCAAAAATCGGCCTTATGTCGACGCATTTTTGATGACTCACCCCGATGAGGACCACATCCGCGGCCTGCAAAACCATTTCTGGCTGGGCGCCCTTGCTGACTATCCTGACGACAAGAAGCCGAAGGCGGAAAAACGCATCGTCATCCGCGAGCTTTGGTCGTCGCCAATCGTTTACCGCCGCGCTGATCGAGTGAAGGGGTTTGTGCTCTGCGAAGATGCAAAAGCGTTCTGTGCTGAGGCCCGCAGGCGCGTGAAGGTCAATCGCGACAAGAAGTTTGCCGGCGTTGCCGATGGCGACCGCATCTTGGTACTGTGCGAGGACCAGGACGGTAAAACCGACGATTTGGGCCCCATCTTGGTGAAGATTGACCAGGAAATCAGTGTCATCAACGGGATCAACAAGAAGGGTTACTTCACGGCTACATTGATCGGCCCGCTTCCAAAGGACAAGTCCGAGGCGGAGGAGGAGACGCTGGCCAAAAACCATTCCAGCGTCATACTGAACATGATGATCGGAGCCGACGCTAAAACTCCGGACGGTGCCAAGTTCTTGTGCGGCGGCGATGCAGAGGTAGCTATTTGGGAGCGCCAGTGGAAGCGGCACAAAACCGCCACGGAAGTGCTTGAATATGACCTGCTGCTGGCACCACACCATTGCTCATGGCACAGCCTGTCATACGAAAGCTGGTCCGACACGAAGGGCAAGGCCAAGGTTTGCGAGGACGCCCGTAAGGCGCTGTCCGTTGCCCGCAAGGGCGCCACGATAGTTGCGAGTTCGGCGCCGATCAGGGATGACGACAAGGACCCGCCCTGCATTGGCGCCAAGAACGAATATGCGGCCATCGCCAAGGCTGCCGGTGGAAGCTTCATGTGCACCGGTGAGCATCCGACAGAAAAGAACCCGGAGCCGCTGGAACTGACGGTGTCCGGCCAGGGCGTGTCGTTGCCGGCCAAGCAGGAGGCGGGCAGGAAGTCTGCCGCCATCATCACATCCACGTCCACACCGATGCCCCACGGTTCAAGCTGGTGCAAACGTCTTTAGCCGACGCGCTGAGGGAGCTTGCCGGTCACCAGGCCGTCCGTTCCCGCATTGAAGTACGCGAAGGAAAAGGACGCACCGTCGCGGTGTTCGACGTTGAGGTGAGCCTGCCCAGCCGGGCCCTGAACGACTTGTCAGCAACAGGTGTTCGACGGTTAGAGCCCGTCTTTTTGGTCTTCCCGGCGGACTTCCCGTTGAAGGCGCCATCTGTCCAACTGCGCCCAGATTTTCCTTCGAACTTCGCCCATATCAACCCGCACTCGCCCGGTGACCATGTCCCGCCCTGCATCTTCGAGGGGGACTTGTCGGAGCTAATGCACCGGTTCGGCATTGAGAAAATTCTCGACCAGTTGCTGGTTTGGCTCAAGAAGGCGGCCGAAGGCCAACTGCTAGACCTGGAGCAGGGTTGGGAACCCACTCGACGGGGAAGCCCGGACGCCAGTGTCGAATTCGACGCCGATGCTTTGGCTCAGAGCTTGCCGAAAGACGGGAGCATCCTTGGCATGTCCGCAAGGCTTTTTCAGGTTTCCGGTACTCGGCATCTGACTCTGGGTCGGGTCGATGATACGGCGAGCGCGTTTTCACTAAGCAGGGTGCGAGACACAGCGGCTTGGACCGGAACAATGGCGGTGTTCATCGCCTGCGCGCCGTGGGTCGGGGATAAGCCTCAGGTCTTCGGCACATATGCTGCAGACACCGTCGTGGATCTGCCCAGCCTCCTTGAGCGTGCCACCCTCCTGGGTATCGATGCCGCCTCCTTGGACAGGCGCCTCGAGTCTGCCACATTCAATTCGACCTACCTTACTCCCAGCAGCAGCGCATGGCCCTGGCCAGGCGACTTCTGCATTGCAGTCATTTTGGCGGCGCACCGGCCGGTGCATCTAATTGGAACTCACAGACAAGTCGAGTTCGTGCCGTACCTGGTGCGAGTCCCGCAGCGCCCTACGGCACCAATCATTGGCGACGCCGTCGTGGAGCCGGCTTGGCAGATTCATCGCGTTAGCCCGCGCCTGTTAGCTGCAACCTCAGGTTTTGCGGAGGCCGACATTCAACAGCAGGTGACGGTGGCGGGGTGCGGCAGCGTGGGCTCAAAGCTGTCTCTGCATCTCGCAAGAGCCGGCTTTGGTGCCCAGACCTTAGTCGACAACGAGCTCCTTTCTCCTCACAACATGGCCCGTCATGCGCTGCTGGACCACGCAGGATGGAATAAGGCCGAAAAGACCCGGGAAGCTTTGGGTGCACTCGGGCACGACAAAGCGCGAGCCGTAGCGCAGGATGTAGTGGCGGCACTCACCTCAGAAGGTGGAGCAGTTGTTGAGCATGTATTGCCGCCGGCCACGAAGCTATTTATTGACACCACGGCTTCGTTCCGAGTCGCAGCAGCAATAGCGCAGTCTGCTCATTTAAGCGGCATGGGACTGAGGGTGGCGCGCGCCTTCTTGATTGGTGCAGGCAGGGCGGCCGTCCTTATGCTTGAGGCTCCGCAGAGGGCGGTGCGGATAGACGACCTCTACGCCCATATGGGAGCGCTTTGCCGTACCAATCCAACATTGCGTGCCGCAATCGGCGGGGATGGCGCGACAGCGACTGAAGTTTTTGTCGGGGACAGCTGCCGTTCGCTGACGCTCAGCATGCCCGACAGTGTGGTGTCTCGAGGTGCAGCGCTTCTCGCCTCCCAGGTCCAGCAATGGCTTGTCGATGGCTTTCCATTGCAAGGGCAACTGCTGGTGGGGACAGCGGCGGGGGACGGGATCGGGATGGGATGGCATTCCAACGATGTAACAAACACGCATGTCCTTCAGGCTACTGGCGACGGCGGGTGGTCTGTACGAGTGGCTGGCACCGTTGCTTTGACCCTTCGGGCAGATTCTGAGCAATGGTTGCCGCGAGAAACCGGCGGAGCGCTCTTGGGTCATGTGGATGCTCTGTCCCGCACTATCTACATCGCCGACGTTGTTCCGGCGCCTGAGGACAGCGAGCGTTCGCCGGAAAAGTTCGTTCTCGGTACGCGGGGACTCGGGTCCGCGCTTCGCCGAGCGCACGCCGACTCGGTGGGCTACCTGCAATATCTTGGAACTTGGCATAGTCACCCGATGGGTGGCCCTCACTCGCCAACTGACTTTGAGACGCTTCGTCGGCTGGCCAGCTTCGCGCCCGGCTTGCCTGTGGTGTCCCTAGTTTGGACCGCCTCCGGCATGCTGTGCGAAGTCGGACGATTCAATGTGAATTGAGCCGACGTGGGAGCCTCCCCAGTGCTTGCTGCCGCTTCCCATCACAGGTCACACCTTGCTATATGTGCGGCAAAGGAGCACTGGAGCGGCAGGCGTCTCGGCTATGTTACATTTTCCACGGGGTGTGGTGCCAGCCGTCATTTCGCTTTTGGCGAAGAAAGAACTGTTATGTCCACTGTGCCCTCATTTTCCCTCTACGGCCGGGTCGCCCGGATCTCCCGCCCCAAACTGCGAAACATGCCAGGGGAGCATGAAGCTGTCTTGCTGCCTGATGGGCGTATTGCGCACGCCACCGCGGGCAGATTTCCAGAAATTGTTTCGTATCAACAATACGCTGAAGGCTTGCCGGTGAGGCTCATAGCTGAGCTTGAACCGAGCCAAACCCCTGCTGCAATTAGAAGACTCAATTTGCTCCTGCGACAGCGTGCGCCCTATGACTTTTTTTTTTGCAACTGCGAAACGTTTTCTCGAAAGGTAATGGGTGAGCCTGGTGTGAGCTGGCAAGTCGTTACGGGAGCTGCACTAGCCTTTGGCCTATTCAAGCTATTTAGCACCTAGTTCGCAGCGCAGTCAGTCCTCGAGTTGGTTGACTGCATTATTAGTAGGGAAGAAGTCTCGGATATCTGCGAAACCGCCCAATCGGCTCTTCATAACGATCTCTTGATAGGCCTACTTAGCTCCACCCGACTCGAGCAGGCTGAATTCAGCTGCATTAGACCGGTCGGGATGGCACCAGTAAGCTGTGTCGTCAAACGAATAGTGGGCTCTGCACGCAAACGGTCGGTGCTCGTATACCGTGCATGCATTATCTTGAAGGAATGGGCAGGGGATGCCGTTGAATGGATCACACTCGCAGCGATTTCGTCATCTCGCCGATCAAGCTCTTTAGGCATTACCGCGAGAAACGCCAGCAACCTCTCCTTCGAGCGTGCCTGCGAAGCTTGGAGTAAGTCGGGATCCGATTCGGTATGTGAATAGTCGTCGATGATTGAACTCGGGTGAAATACTGTGTGGCTAATATTGCCATCGGCTACGAGCGTCGCACTACTTTAGCTCGACTTTGGATATACGCCCAAAGTAAATAGGTGACGCGTTCTGCTGGTCGCTAGCCTGAACCCCAGACCCACCTGACACGAGACAGTTCTTCACTCACAACATCGAGAAAAGCTACGGACCATTCTTCAGGCGTCAGCGAGTCATAGGCAGGCGCGGAGGCGCCCAGCATCATTTCCATGGGCGTAAAGCCAGCAAATTCCTTCTGTCGGCCCCGCAGGAAACTCCAAAGTAACGTGGTGGAAACGCCAGCGTCGCGGTACTCCTGAATAATCCGTTTAAGTAGTGCCCTGTCCACGCGTTCATCGAGTTGGAACTTTGGGTAGAGCTCACCACCGGCTCGATCTGGCGTGTGGGCCGCGAAGAGATCGCCTGCAACTTCTCTCTCACGAACCATCTCGGGCGTACATTTCATCCGGTCGGCCATCTCTTCGATGGTCAGAACGCCATATTCATGCTTGAAGCGATCGTGGTCCGGATCGTCAACAGAAGGGTGGAACAGTTCGGCGATCTTCGCAATGTCCTCCTTGGACATTCGACCAATTGCCTTCTGCAGTCAGCGTAGGCATCGAAAACTGAGGGTTACGACAAAGATCAAGGAAACGAAGCCCTCCATTGACACCTTCACTTCACAGAAAAGATCAAAAAAACTGTTCAAACGCGGGGATTCTGAAATTTGACGGATTGCGATGGTGGCTCGGAACCCGCATGGGATAAGGAAAGTTGATTGAGTGTTGACACTTTCATTTCCAAAGTGTTGTCAACTTCATTTCGCCGGATGACCCGCATTCGCTCGGGGAGGTGGGAACGGTTTTTAAGCCCGCCAGCCTTGACGAATGGCAGGAGTGCGCCACGCACTGCCCTCTTAGACGCTAGAGTATGGAACTGGCACCCAGTTGTTCAAGCAACTCTGTGAGTTCGTCGCGGACCAGGTCATCGTCGATCGACACCGACGGGCTGGATGGGTTCTGCACTATCGTGACGGCACCAAGCCGGTCGCCAAAAAGCACAATTGCTTTTCTTTTGGTCTGCCTTGAGTCCCATATTACGCCGGCGATATCTGGGCGTGCAGCGCGCATCGCCTCGGCGAATTTCCGCGTATCGGGATAGGTTGCCTTGTCTCCGTCGATGACCATGCTTGAGAGGAGCCCGACACGCTTGAGCCCTATCATCGTGAGATCCGCCAAGTTAAGGCTCGCGCCCAACTGTATTGTTGACAATACCCGGTTCTCGGGCGGGGCTGGCGAGTAGATAAAGCCGTGGGATGGAAAAGGGACGTCATGCAAGACGGTTTCCATGAGCGCTGTTTTAATGTCCTCGCCCGCATAGATGGTGGGAACCACCGCGGCACTCACATTTCTTATTGGACTGAATCGAGCGTTGCCCGCAGCAGCGCCGTTAAAAGCTGTAGCCCCATAGGCCGAACTATGGACGCGATACCACGGTGTCTTTGGCCCGACGGATAGAGTACCGAGCTTCGTGAAGTCGCAGGAAATCGGCACAGGCTAGCGGGCCTGTTGAAGGCGCAGGTCCTGCACGGCTTCTAGTACCTTTACGCCATCTTCAGCGATGACCTCCCGAGGACGGCGCCCCCCTAGGAACGCCGACGTGCTTTCAAACCAAGCCGCGAGGCGCATCGGATCCGTAGGTGCGAACGTCGCAATGATGTCTTTCAACACCGGTAGCGGCCGCCAGTCTATGCCGAAAGCGTAGCGTGGGTAACGATCCTTGCCATCGTGTTCAATTGCAAAGACGTCCCCGAGAGTCTTCCATCGGCTTGCCTGCGCCGAGGGATTGGCCGGCTTCTTACCGGTTAGTTCGCCGAGTTGAGCGCCTATTTCAGCCGCCGTTAACCACTGTGTCCCAGCGTATACCGCCTTTAGGGCATTTGCATTCTGGCGTGCCCTTTTGAAATCAATCGAACTGGGGGCCGCGCCATTCAGAAAATACTCAATCAAACGCGCACGATTAATTTTGCGATGTTCTCGCAAGTTTTCTACCACTGCCGGCACCAGCCCTGCGAGGGCTGCCTCAACCTGTTTTTTGGTACCCGGGGCCAACTCATCGGCAAACTCGATAACCAGGTCGGACATGACGCTCTCCTTAGCGAATTGTGTGAAGCAAGTTTACCATATCGCATATTTCGCTGCAAATTCTCATGTTGAAGCCGCAGTAGCTGCTGAGTTGCCGTCGCCCAACAGGATATGCCCGGCGAGTTCCAGGCACTCGCTGAACGGGCGTGCGTAGTCAATTCGGTCAATCATCTCGAACTCTCCTTCGCTGAAGTCCCGGTACTCGGTCAAGCGTGACATAAACGCCGCGCCGTGCCGCGCAAAAAACGGCCGGGCCGCGTCAATGGCCTCCGGCTCCAGGTCCGCGACCGCGCACAGGTCAAACAAATCCCGCGCCTTGGCCCTATTGCCACGGTGCCACATCTTTTTGGCGACGATTTCCGCGCACGATTCAACGCAGATCGTGCGGCCCTCGAACGGCGTGAGGTCCCACGGATGCGGCGTCAACGGGGTTCCGACGACGATGTCGATCTCCCCGATGGGGAGCACCAGGCGCAGGTATTCGGCCGCCTCCTCATACTGCGTCGTCAAGGCCTCGGCCGCGTCGGTCAGGCGCGGGGAAAAATATCCCAAATACTGCGGATCCGGCACAAACAGGTCCACGTCCTTGCTGTGCCGGTGGTTCAGGCGCAGCATGAGGACGGTGCCCCCGCCAAAGCTCCAGGTCGGCCTGTTCACGACGGTGGCCAGGTGATCGGTCAGGGTGAGGGCGGCCGCGAAGATTTCGCGCCAGATGCCTGTTCGCTCAAACTGTGGCGGCTTCATCACCAGATTGGGCGTGAGCAGGCCAGCGCCGCGGCCAGCTGGCGCATGCGCTGCCAGGTGATCCGGGGGCGCACGCCGTTGTCGCGCTCGAGCTGCGCGGCGACGGCCGAGAGCACCGGCAAAGGCGACTCGTCGAGCAGCGCGCGCAGCTGCGCCATGTGTTTGGGCGGGATGGCCCCCGTCAACAGGCTGTGGCGCAGCACCTCGGGCGGAATCGGCGCGGCGTAGCTGATGCTGCTGGACGTGGCGGCGGCCTCCAGTGCACTGACGCCGCTGTCCTCCTTGCTGGCGCGGGTCCCGGTGACCCCCAGGCCGTAGCCCAGCGTGTTGGCCAGCCGCTCGGCGCGGGTCAGGCTCAGATTATCCAGTCGGCCGGATTCCAGGGCGTTGATGGTGTCGCGGGAGAGCCCAGCGAGTTCAGCAAGGCGCTCCTGGCTCAGACCCATCTCGGATCTCTTCTTTTTCACATTGACGGCGAGCTCGTGGAGGATGGGCATGCCGTCATTTTAGGCCGGCCCGGGGCTAGTGTCTAGTTTGTCAGGCTTCGTAATGCCGGATTTAAACAGTTTATGAATGCCGCATAAATCCGGCATCGCGGTTTATTTAATTCTAGCGTCAGCAGAAGTATCATTGACCTGACGGAAAATTAACCCATAATGAAGGGGTGTCGGGGCCGATTTTTTGCCCGATTTCAATTTTTGAAAATTTGGAAAGTCCAAAGTTGTTGTCCAAGCCCTTGATCTTCAACAAGTTTTTTGCGCCACTGAACTTTGACCTGTCCAGAATCACGACCCAAACCCGTCCTGGGTGGCCGCGCCGCAACAGCCCGGTGGACGCGCGCGCCGCGCGGCCCGGCAACGAGCGCCGACGGCAGGGCGCCCAGCAGCAGGTGCGGATCGGCGGCGTGCCGCCGGCGCCGGCGCCAGCAGGGCGCTCGTCGGCCGAGCACATGGCGGATGCGTGGGTCATATAGAAAACTACACGATATGGAAAACTACACCATGCCCCGGCGGGGCCAGGACCCGGTGAAATGAGCCAACCATTGAATCCCTCTGCCAGAGACCTGTCAACACCGCCCGGCGCGCCGCCTGCGCTGACGCTCGAAACCGCGCTCGATCGGCTGCGCCACGGTGTCACGATGGCGCCGTCCGCGCAGTTTCCCGACGCTGTGAACGCACGCCTGGCCAGCGCCGCCCAGACGGCCGCGCGCCAGTGCGCCAAGGTGCCGCCGGCGGCCAGCCGCCGCGTGCTGGGCCTGCTCGATGTCGCCGTGAAAGCGCCAACGGCTGGCCAGCGCGTGGCGTGGCTCCGGCGCGCCGCCGACGCGCTGGCCAGCGCCTTTGCGCCGCACGCGGCCTGCCGCGCCGGCTGCAACCACTGCTGCCACATCCCCGTCAAAATCAGTGCCGTCGAGGCGCGGGCCCTGGGCCGGGCCATCGGCCGCGTCCCGGTGCCGCTGGACGAGCATGCGCCTGCCGCCATCGCCGGCTACGCCTCGCCCTGCCCTTTCCTCTCGGATGGGCGCTGCAGCATTTACGCGCAGCGTCCGGCCGTCTGCCGCAGCCATCTCAACATGGACGAGGACGCCCTGCTCTGCCAGCTGCTGCCCTCTGGGCACCAGGTCCCGGTGCCCTACCTCGACACCCGGGCGCTGCTGGCCGTGTCGGTGCTGATCGCGGGCGAGGACCTTGGCGCAGCGGATCTGCGCCAGTGGTTTCCCACCGCCGCTGGACCAGCGCCCGCTGCCCTCACCCACCCTTTCCAGGAATGACCACCATGTCCTTTGACAACTACCCTTTCCGTCCCCATCAGGAACCGGCCCGCTCCATCCATGACGCGTTCCAGCTGGAAGCCAGAAAACGCAAAGAGCGCGCGCTCGACGTGTGGATCGAGGCCGAGCTGCAGGCGGTGTTCGTCGCCGCACAGCTGGCCGCCGAGCAGCACGGACTGCGCATGCTGAGCCTGGACGAAATCAAGAGCGCCGAGCGTTACGCGCGCGGCTCAGCGGACTACGGCTCGAAGTGGGCCTACACGGTGGTCGACAGCATGCGCCGCCCCGTGGTCAGGTCCGCCGCATGACGACACGGACCACTATCTCCGGCCTGGTGGTCCTGGAGGCGCCGCCCCCTGCCCTCGGCGACAACATCCTCCCGCCGAAACCCAAGCGCGGCCGGCCCGTGGGATGGCGCATGCCCACGCTGGCGAACCTGGACCAGCTCACGCTGGAGGATTTTTCGTTTGTGCGCGGCGTCATGAGCGGCATGAAACCCGCCGTGGCCTTCAAGCAGTTCTACGCGAACCGCCACTTCGACGCCGAGGGCAACCCGATCATTCCGCACGGCACGGAGATCAACAGCCACGCCGCCCGCCTGCAGCTGGCGATCCTCGCCGCCGCGCGGGCCTCCAACAAACCCGAAGTGAAGTCGGCGGCGCTGGCCCTGGAACGCCCGACCCCCGAGCCCGTGGCCGCGCCGGCCGCCGTTGCGCAGGCGCACATGGCCTTTACCCAATGGGCCGAATCGCAACCCGAGGACATGTACAAAGAAAACGAGTTGGTCGAGCGCTACAAGGAATACCTCGCCGACCAGGGTGTTGAGCCCGGCAGCGGCGGCCACCTCGAAGTGGCGGATCAGTCCTTGAGCGTTGCCGCCAAGGTCAAGGCGATCAATGCCCTGCAAACCCAACTGGCCACCCTGCCCCAGCCCGAACACAGCACGCAACTGTGGCTGGCCGCGTCGCTCGTCAAGGCGTTTGCCCGCCGCGGTGTCACGACCATGGCCGGTGTGGTGCAGTCAATCTCCGTCGCCGGCCGCCACTGGCACCGCGACATCAAGGGACTTGGACCGGGCCGGGCAGCACGTATCGAGGGCTGGCTCGAAGACCACGCCGCCACACTGGGACCGTTGCATCGCTGGGGTGCCCACTGGGAAGTGGCCCCTCCCATCGCTCAGGTCATCTTGCCGCTGCAGCGTGCGCCCGCCGCCGCCCTCCTCACCTACAGCCAGACATCGGGCATTGCGTCCCCCACCTCGAACGTGCTGGCGCTTCGCTCGGGCATCGCTCCGCTGGAGCTATTGCTGGTGCCGCCTGCCTTGGACGGACAAGCCGGCATCTTCAGGACGCAGACGCCCAATCATCTGGGCGCGAAGACCGACCTCGAGGCCATCGGCGCCTGGCTCAATGGCTACCTCACCGCGGGCAAGCTGAAGACATTCGACAGATACCGCCGCGAAGTCGAGCGCTTTTACATCTGGGCCATGCTTGAAGCAAAGTGCCCGCTGTCGTCGATCACCCTGAGCCTGGCCCAGCAGTACCAGGCGTTTCTCCGGGCGATCCCTGCGCGCTACACCACCGCAGCGCGGGTCCCGCGTCACGATCCGCGTTGGCGACCGTGGCGCGGAAAGCTCGAGGCGAGCAGCCAGAACTACGCGCTCGGTGTGCTGTACCAGATGTATAACGCGCTTCACAAAAACGCCTACGTGACCGGCAATCCGTTCGAAAGCATCCAGTACGACGCCGGAGGGATGAAGCGCCACCCCATGGATGTGACGCGCAGCCTCCACGCCGACGACCTCTACCTGGTACGCGAAGCGCTTGCCACCCTCCCCGGCCTTACCTCCGAAACGCTGCGCAAAGCCGCGCTGGCCCGCCGCACCCGCCTGATCCTGCATCTCGCCTTGACCACCGGCATGCGCCTTGCGGAGATCGCTTCGGCGAACATGACGAGCCTGGAGCACCCGCGTGTCGATGGCCGAGCCGCCGAAGATTGGATTATTAAGGTCGTAGGAAAAGGTCAGAAGAAGCGTGATGTCCCAATTAGCGTAAAGCTTGTGAACATGATTGAGGAGCACCATGCGGACTTGCGAGCCTTGATGCCAGAAGATGCCGCGCGCATCGAAGCCTTCGATCTCTCCCCTCCCCTCATCGCCGCCCTGGAGGCGCCGGTGCGCTCAGGCAGCCGCGCCATCACAGACGACACGGCCATGGCCCATGACAATGGCGCGCTGAGCACGAACGGGCTTTATCGGACCCTGAAGACGTTTTTCCGGCAGATGGCCAGAAAAGAGCGTGACCCTGAATTGCAGGCACGCATCCTGAGATTCAGCACACATTGGCTTCGGCATACCTTCGCACATGAGGTCCTCCGCGAAAACAACGGCGACGAAGGCCTCAAGCTCGCCCAGCAGCTTCTCGGCCATGCATCGATCACCACAACAGCGCAGTATGTGGAGCAAGATATTTCGGCAAAGGTGAAGGCTGCGCGCAAAGTAAATCCTCTGGGAGACTGAAAATTGAACGTTGGCCTCAAAGCGTTAGTTGGTCAACCCAGTTTCCCCGGGGAAACTGAGGCCAGTCCTCAACGAGTCTTTCAGTGCAGGCTTGTATAGGCCGATTGCAATTCACCTTTACGAAACGACCCGTTAGCGCCGGCAGCGTGCGTCGAGTCAGTTTCCCCGGGGAAACTGGGCTCTCCAGGGTTGCCACCCCGGCGTCTCCGCCGTACAAGCAATTGCCGTTGCATCCGCAGCTTCGCGCGACTCGAAGCGGGAGGGAGAGCGGGCGCTCAGTTTCTCCGGGGAAACTGAGCTACATCCTAGCAACACATCTACCAGAACCTCGGCAGGAAAAATGCCATTCCGCCCAGAATAACTCGTTAAACTCACCTTACGACAACGCGCCGATCCGCAGTTTCTCCGGGGAAACTGCCCGCACAAAAGCTGGACTTCGCCTGACAGAGCTGATGAATAGTTGCGACTCGCTCCCCAGAAGTCGTTCAACCCGATAGGGCGCAACCCACTTCCGACACGTCATTGGGAAGAAATTCACTCGGCAACTTCAAGCGCATCGAAGGTGAAACTCCAATAAGTATGGTTAGTGAAGATGGTTAATATCAAGCGACATTAGCTAACGGTGAAAGTATGGAGCCTGACCGCCCCTATTGGTCGGCGCGTAGCGCATTAAGCGTTAAAACCTTTGCTCCTTCGGCCGAACGACGAGCGAATTCTGAAAGACGTATATTGGATGAACGGAAATTCGGCATGGCAAGGCATGCAACAACAGTTCAGTTTCCCCGGGGAAACCAGTCCGAGGCGCCCGCACAAACATTTGCACACCATCAAGCCGAATTTGGTCAGTATTACCCCTTGACAGAGTTATCTTTGTTGTTAAATTAGCTTCAGACCAACAAACAAATGAGGAGCCGCTTGTGGCCTGTTATCTGGATAAATGCATCAAAAGCTCCCTGCTGGGGCAAGTCCTCGGCGCAGCTATCGTTTTAGGAGCGCTTGTCGGATGCTCCGAACAATCCGCACCGAAACCACCGCCTGCCAAAGCAGCAGCGGAAGAGGACTGGAGCGTCACTCAACAACGCCTCAAAGATCGAAAGAAGGAGCGTGACGCGAAGAACAAGGCTGTGTGCCTCGAAACCATCGGCAAAGCCAAGTGCGAGGAAGTCGGCTACGTCTTCGACTGATGCTTGCCAAAACTGGCGATTTCGCCAACCTTAAAACCCTATAGGAGAGTCCCGTGATCGTACAAATTGGAGCCGAAAAAGGAGGGGTCGGAAAGAGCACCTATGCAGTGAATCTCTCCGCCTATCTTGCACAGCAGGGATACAGTGTCATCCTGGTCGATACAGACACTCAGAAGACTTCCAGCAAATGGGGAGAGTTGCGCTCGCATTTCAAGTTGCAGCACAACTTCACCATCGTCGACAAAGCAGTTGACCCAACCGAGCACATCCGCATGCTCTCCGAGAAGTACGATGTGGTTGTTGTGGACGTCGGCGCCCGCGACTACGCCCGACTGAGCGAACTCACCCGAATTGTCGACTTGTGGATTGCTCCGACCCGGGTGGGGCAGGGCGATCTTGAGTCCACCCTTGAATTGGCAGATGCATTTGCCAAGGCGGACTCAAAGCACAAGAACGGGAAGATCCCGCTGGTTGTCTCGATCAACGCAGTTCCGGGTGCCTGGAATACCACGGAGGGCGCGGATGCCTACGAGGCGCTGAAAGAGGCCCTCCCGGGCGTGCCAATTCTCGAATCCTTAGTCCGGGACCGGAAGATCTGGCGTGACGCGCATCGCATGGGACGCACCATCTTCGAAATGCCACCGCGGGAGCGCGAAAAGGCAGAAGCGGAATTCACCCAGATGGTCGATGAAGCTTTCAAAGCTTTCAACAAGTTCAACAAAGGGAGCAAGAAAAATGGCAACTAACGCCAACTCCAAGCGCAAGCCAGTTCTTGGCCATATCCATCGCAACACGGACCAAGCCGCAATGAGCTTGGCGCTGAGCGATGTGCGGCCTCCCACCCCGGTTCCCGCGCCGGCAGCGGCGCCCGCAGCTCACAGTTTGCCAACCGCTGAAACCGACATCTCCGCTTTGTACGCAGTTGGCAGCAAACATCCGGTTCCGTTGTTTCTCCTGGCGCGAAGCCCAAATCAAGCACGGGTCTTCTACAGCACAGATGAGCTTGACGAAATGTCTAAGTCGCTGCGCACAAACGGACAGGACGTTGCCGCGCTTGGATACGTGAAGTCTGGCCGAGTGTTCCTGATAGATGGCGTGAAACGCTTCCAGGGTGCGACTATCGGGGGTCTAGGCACCCTGGATGTTGAAATCGTTCCAACGCCCGTTGACGACGCCGCTGAGTATGAAATGTCGCGGCGAATCAACCTTGAGCGTAGCGCGCAAACCGCGCTGGACGATGCCGTTCGCTGGAAGGACTTGCTGGCCAAAGCCGTGTATGCGGATCAGGACTCGCTTGCGCAGAGCCTCGGAATATCTAAGGCCACCGTTTCGAAGACGATGGGGTTGAATCGCATCCCTGAGAGGTTGCTTCGGACGATGAGTGACCATCCCCAAACTCGCGCTCTGACCATCGCATATGAAATCAGCAACATTTTCGCGGCCGACCAATTCAAAGATGCGCCCGAGAAGGCTGAGTACATGGCCGAGGACGTCATTGAAGAGACAGCCAAGCTGGACTTGAGCCGGCACCAGGTGGGCGTCCTCATTGCGTCGAAACTTAGCGGACCGAAGTCACGCCTTCGAGGTGAGGCCCATCCCGTCAAATATGGTGAGAGCAAGGGATCCTTGAAGGTCGTCCCATCGCGAGGCCAACTGGAGCTTGTGTTCAAAGGGCTTCCCCCTCTGAAGGTGGAAGAGCTCAAAGCACTGATTGAGCAGATGCTGGCTGGCCAGCTGAGCATCTAAGCACGGCAAGGCTCAAGCGTGACGCTCTCGTGGTGTGGGCGTCCACTCACCAACAAAGGCCCAAAAAGCGGAGCATTGCGCCCTATTTGGCTCGTTAGACGGAAAGAAAGTTGCCACGCATGTGCTAAAGGTACCCGGATATGGGGTTTCGGCGGCCTAAAACCTGAGAATGATCCGATTTCGCCCCATAAACGGGTGCCTGAGACATCCCAGAGTGACATTTTCGGGCCGTGAGCCTTCCTTTTGGTACCTTTCACCCCATAGATCGGTACCTGACGCTGCCCCATAAACGGGTACTTTAAGTAATCCCCCATGGATGGGTACCTTAGGACATCCAAGTCTGACTGGCGCCAGTTACTTGGGGAGCGGGTTCAGGCCGTAAGCGCAGATAGGGACCCATGAAGAGGGCAATTCCCCATAAACGGGCACCTTCACGCTGCCCCATAAACAGGTACCTACAACCTAGTCAACGCTCCTGTTGCCGAAAGAATGAGGTCCATCGCTGACCCTTCAGGGGCCCTTCCGTCACCCCATAGAAGGGTACCCGCGCCGTACCCCACAAACGGGTACCTATTCGGCTCCCCATAAACGGATACCAGAGATCCGCATGCACGGAAGGAAGCCCGCGTCTTCAATTCATCCCTGGCACGAGAAACTGACTATTGGCCAGCGCAAGCCTCATAAACAGGTACCTGTGATCGGCCCCATATTCAGGTACCTTCGAAAGACCCCATAGACCGGTACCTTGGAAATTCCCCATTGCCGGGTACCTTTGCCCCCATATCCACATACCTGAAGACCCACAGAAGGGTTCCCGTCACCCACAAACGGCTACTTTCCCCCCCACAAAAGGGGACCTTTCTCCCCATAGAGAGATACCATAGTCCGCTGCAACCCGCATGGATGCTGGGTTTCAGCTTCCTAAATGTATTAAATTCTTAAAGTGTTAGATAAAGAAATACACAACGGGTGGCAACACCCAAAATAGGTTCTCCAAAGAAACAGCCCAAGAAAAGAATTGCCTGAATCGCGGTACATAGGTACCATCAGAAATCAAAATTTCACCAGGCCCCGGCATGGGAACATCTCCACGACCACCAGAACACCAGATCAGTCTGTTCATGAAAAAGGAATCCCCGGATCCCTTTCGGAAGGCAGTACAGATCGTTCACAGTATGCCGCTCGGCGACCTTACCGCTGTGCAGCGAAAGATGTCGAACAACTGGCTCAAGAAGGCAAACTCTTCCGAACCCGACGCGGACGGATACTGGTCAATTCGCATCGATGAGATGACCATTGACATTGGCTTCAATTCAAAGAATCGTAAATACCTCAAAGATGCCGCACGAGCCCTGCAGCGGATTGTTTTTGCCTGGGACGTAGTCGCTCCAGAAGCGAAAAGGGCAAAGTGGATCTCCTCAGTGCTGTACCCCGATGTAGAGATCACAGCTGATACCATCCGCTTTCGCTTGAGTGAACCCCTGAAGCCGTACGTTCGAAATCCAGATGTCTATGCGTTGATCGACGAAACGGTGGTTCGAAAGTACAGGCGCCTGGCGTCTATCGGTATCTATGAACACTGCGTCCGGTTCGAAAAGGTTGGAACAACTACCACGGTGCCATGGAAGACGTTTCGAGACATCGTTTTGGGCGAGTCAGCTTCTCGCAAAACCTATGAGCAATACAAGGTGTTCAAGGCAAAGATCCTGAATCCCTCAATAGCCGAGATCAACGCCGAGGGAGCTATAAATATCATCCTCAAAGAGACAAAGGCAGGAAAGTCTGTCGAAGGTGTCTTCTTCAAGGTAGCAAAGGGACGCCAGCCAGCAGACGCTGCGCCGCTCGATGAAAACGAGACATCCTTAGTCGCACAAATGGTGAAACTTGGCGTTCTGTCCTCAGAGGCAAAACGACTATTGAAGGAATATTCGCCCAAGGTGATCCAGGCTACGCTTGCGTATACCAACGAGCGAAAGACAAGCAAAAAGGCGGAAAAACTTGAAAACCCACCCGCGTATTTCAGAATGGCGCTGCAGCGGAAATGGGCGATAAACGGCGAAGCTGTGGAGGATGTTGAGCCGAAGGGCGCTGAACCAGCACCATCCTCGGGCAAGCCGAACTTGAGTGCGCTCTATCGCACCAACCAGATTGCAAAGGCTGAAGCCTACTTCAATGCGCTCGATGAGGATGATCAACAGGACCTCATTGCCAAGTACAACGGGCAACAAATCACTCCGGCACTCCGCCTAAAAACCAAAGCAACCAAGGCCTCTGAGGCTGCATTCTTTCAATGGCTAATGAAGGATTTGTGGGGCGAGCCAAATGCGGAAGACCTGCTTGAGTATGCCCAGACCCTTCTGAGCAAGATATAGAAGGTTTTAGACCGATACGGCGGCATTCGTGGCCAATGCAGCCTTCCAGTCGTTCTTCGGCGAATACGCCTGCCAATGATCAATCTCCGCGACCAGATCGCCTCCTGAGTCGGGCCAGTATTCGGCCGCCATGCAACTCGAATAGACCGACAGAATCTCCTGAAACTTCTTGGCCCCATTGTTCATGAAGCTCTCGCCGGCGGTAATGACATGGATCGAATGTGGCTCATCGCTTTCAGCAGCAATGAATTCGAACGGCTTCGCGCTAGCCGAACCCTCATAAAGGGAGCGCCCGAAGGTATACATGAACGCTTGGAAGTCGTAGCCCATGTCGTTCGCATCGCGCAAGAACCCTGAGCTGGTGGAGTGCCGGGTGGTCTTCAAATCGAAGCTGATATCCGGGTGATACAGATCGAACCGAACCTTGAGCATCAAGCCGGTTGTCGGTTCCTGGAAATAGATGCTCACCTCCGCCTGCCCCTCGGCGAGGAAATCACCAAAGAAGCGACCGCGAACACGGCGATACTTGATTTTCTCGGCAAGGAGAAGGCCCTTGCGAAATGTGGGTTCGTCAATTACCAGACGTGCCGGATTCGCAGCCTCAAAGGCCTTGTAATCCTTGTTGCGTGCATCCGCCAGTCCAGGAAAGACAGCAATCTCGTTGCCCACCTGTTGAGGCTCCAACACGAGGGCATGGACGAGGCTTCCGAAATCTTTCGCTTTGCTCGATGAATGCAGATTCAGAAGGCTGGCCTGGAAATGCGCCGGAGAAATCAAGAGAGGCTTGAGCATGCTGCAGCTCAGAACCTCTCGGTCGGAATGGTACGCATGAGAGGTCATGTCGGTGTACATACGGCTGAACGGGGTAGCTCCCGCCGTCACGGTCAGACTCGGCTCGTCGGGCGTGCCAAACAGTGCGGCGGAAGAAGAGAGGTCGAATACTTTGTTCATGTCTTGGGTGCTCCATTGATGGGCTTGATCTATGAGACCACGGACGCACCATCTGTCAAGACGGTCGACATAGGTAAAAGGCCTCAAATATCGGAACAAAGGGGAAATTTCGTGCGTTGAGCGGGGTTGACGGTGCCGCCTCGCGTGATAGCTTTAACGTAAGGACAGCCGCTACTTTGAGAATCAAAAAAATGACCCCAGAAAAATTGACAACTACCGCTGAAATTGACTTCAATCCTGAGCTTTTGCCTGAGACGTGGCGGGCTGCGCTCCAAACAGCCATCAAGAGCACCGATGAGGCTGCGATCTGGGAAATCATGAATGCCCAGCAACTGAACGCGGAAGCGCATGAGGAATTGGTCAACAGCATCAGTCGGCTTCACTACAGGCACAGAAACATCGATGTGTATTGCGAATTGTTCATGATGCCCGTCATCGTTCCTTCGGAGTGCGAGTTGATCAACGAACCTCTCGTCTGGAAATCGGCGCGAGACACGATCAAATCGGCCTTGAACAACTGGTTCGGGAAAAAGACCCGGATCGTCATCTTCGAGGGAGTCCTGCCGATGGACTGGATCACCACGTGGCGCCCTCGTGTGATCCGGCAACACCTCCAAAGGCTGGTTCCGGAGTCGTCGAGGCAGGCGACTGAGTTCCCCGCAACGACTGTTGAGCTGCCAGAACGGGCCCCTCGCCTTGGGTTCGTCCTTATCGCTTGCCAAAAGCAGGGGGAGTGGCCAGAGATACCGGAACTGAATTCGTTAATGGACAAGCGCCTGAAAGACGTTGTCCGTTCATCCCTGTACTTAGCAGCCTCGCCAGCCGAGGCAATGGCTCCATACGCTCAGCTCGGTGGCTTGCGAGACTATGAGGGCGAGCCGCTAGTCCTGGCGCCTGAACGGATCCAGTTCGCTATTACGGATGGAATCGTTCTTTGGCTGATGAAACTCCACGCAATGTTCCCTATTCTCGGATGGACCGTCTCGCAATCCGTCGCCGCGTCGGACGTGGTGAAGTTCACTCTCCACTTGGCCGACCCCGCAGTCCGGCTTACCCAGTTCACGGTTCGGATGCACCAGATTGGCATGCAGGGCCTGAACGACATCACCATCGCCCTGGCGGGAATTGCTCCAAACATGGAAACACCAGCTGACATGAGCAATGACCAATACCTCGCAATGCAAACTCCTTCGGTGGTTGCTTGACAACGCCTCCTTTCATGTTGAGATAGTCCCAACTATTCGCAACACGCGCTCTTGGCGCACCTTTACTGGAGAGTCAAATGGACATGAAATCACTTAGCATCGGCCCGTTCAACGAGGGGTTCATTCGCGTTGCTGCGAATAGCGATCCCGCATCCGCTGAATCGAAGTTCACGGGCGAAATCGAAATACTGGCTCGCCACCATACCCGTCTTCCGAGCGAAATCGACGGCGAGCGCATGCGCCTGGCGAGTCACCCTGCAGGCAAAACGTTGGTCGAGAGCGAGCCTGCGAACAAGGTGGCCGGAAAGCTGGTTGAGGTTCCGATTCGGATGTTTTTCAACAAGACAGCCAACGCCTTGACAGTGAAGTATCAGGCGTTCGACGCGGAGGGTAGGCCTGTCTGTGTCGGTGACGGCTGCAATGCGAGGCGCACGACACTTGTCGAGGGCAATCAGCCTGTAACTGTGAACGCGCCATGCGTGGGCTCGGAGGATTGCGAGTTTGCTCAGTCCGGGGTGGCTTCGTGCAGGCGCCAGGTCAAGATGCCGGTCCAAATCAAAGGGCAGGCGAACGCACTCAGCGTCTTTGAGGTACGAACCTCGTCGTTCAATGCCTACAAGACGCTCCGTGCCCAGCTGGAGCTCATCGAGAGCCGTTTTGGCGGCCTCCGGCATGTGCCACTCAAGCTCTCGCTCTGGCAGGCCAGCAACGAGGCAAGCTCGTTCGAGCCGTTCGATGTCTTCAAACTCTCCTTGGATGGGAAATCGGAAGTCGAAGTGATGCGACAGGCGAAGAAGGACCGTGACGAAGAAAATGATTGCGGCCTCGTTTCGGACCAGGACGCCATTTACGAAAAGCTCCAAAGCGGCGATGCCGACAGCAAGCTCTCGCTGGCATTCGACGACTTCAATGAAGTTGCTGATTTTTACGCCCCTGTTGCCATCCCGAAGTCGGAGCGGCGGAAGGGGAGCCAGTCGGCCTCCTTGCCACTGGCTAAAAGGCACGCGCGCAGTTCTGTGCCCCACCTCGCCGCCGATCTGATCTCGTCCTCCCTTGCGCAGGCCGGGCTCGCTCCGGCAGCTGAACAATCAACTTCAACTCAATAGCCTATGAGCGACCCTAACATCACGCGCCTAGTAGTGGGCTCGACCATGACCCTCGCTATGGGTGTCCCAGTCGGCCAGGCGGTCACGCAAACCGACCTGTCAAAGACCCTTCGCTGGAAGGACGGCCGCTGGCAAAACTCAGCAAGCGTTTTGAAGAAGGCTCGCCAGTTCACCTTTTTGCCTGCGGACGTTCTGGAAATATCGGCGACTAAGCGCACGAGTACCTTTCGGCACATGCGCGCATACGTTCTTCCAATAGCGGTGGTGGTCGTCTGCGTGGCGGCAGCGCTTGGTTTCGTCCTCCAGCAGCGCGGTAGTTCTGACGATATACCGGTAGCGACTTCCGTCGCGCCCGCAGAGACGCTCGTGACGGTCCAGTCTGTGGATGAGCCTTATCCGTTACCAGGCGCATCGCCATCGGCTCCTTTTCAGGGTAGTAATCAGGTGGAAGGCGAAAATAGCGAGCGTGAGCCTACGCCTGCGCCGGCGCCAACCGTGCCAATTGCAAAGGGCCCGGCGCCGGTACCGCCCGCTCCGCTGCCCACCGTGAATTCAGCCAAGGCTCCTGCATTGCCCGCCGCCCCTCCGATTCCGAAAACGGCACCAGTCGTCACGCCCCAAAGCCAGGCCCCTGCCGTCGTGAAAAAGGAGGACGCCAAGGACGAAAAGGCCCGCCCTGCGGTGATCTTGGACGCGGATGTTCCATTCGCGAAGGCAAAGCAGCCCGAGGCGGGCACGCAGCAAAAGGCCACCGCACCGCCACCGGCCGTAGGGCAGCTTCCAAAACCGCAGTCGTCCACAAGCGGGCCAAGCAACGCAAGCAGCGGCCTTGTCGCGTTGACTCAGGACGGCAAGTTCGCCCTTTTTACGAATGTGAAGAGCCGACTGCCTGAAAAGTTTGCCGTGGGTGACAGGCTCCCCACAGGCGAGGTTGTGAAGGCGATCGACAGAGTCAATGGCAAGGTCCAAACGGACGCAAAAGAATACAGGCTGGAATGAACATGACCGACGAAACCATAATCATCGATCCCGTTGGGATGAATATCATCAATCGACTGGCACCCGGGAGCAAGTTCATTGGGCAACTGGAAAGCGAAGGCGGGCTTCTCATCGAGGGAACGATTGTCGGCAACGTGCTGGTAAGTGGCGGTCCGCTGGTTCTCATGGAGCATGGAAGCATCACAGGTGATGTGACATGCGAAGACGACGCGTACCTGTTCGGCAAGATCCATCCGGCAGAGGGCAAGGACCACAGCGAACTGATCGCGGGTGGCGCTGTTTTCATGGCGCAAACATTGGAGGCTCGCGCGAACATCACCGCCGGCGCTATTAAAACCTATGACGGCGCTCAGGTCGACGGGCGCATCCGCACGGTCCGCCGCGCCAAGGCAAAGCTCCCGGACGCAGGTTGACGCGTATGTCGAGTGTTGTGGTCAGCCATCGGTGGATTGCCCAGGTCCTGAAACAACGCGGAATCCCTGTACCGGACTTGAAGGAATTGGAGAGCGCGGTTGCGCAGTGCAGCGAGGAAGTCCGCGCGCGGCTTCTAGGCGCAGTAACGCTGATCGAGCGAGGGACAGAAGATGCAGATGCCATCGAATGGGTAAGGGGGATCCTCAAGGCGCCGACACAGAAGGCGGGTAAGGTTTCGCCTGATCTTGCGCAGACGCCTCTCGTGGTGAGTGCGGCGCCGGTTCCGTCCCATGCAACCGAGCCACGGCTTGACCGTCCCCAGATTCTGGAAAACGGCCAGCTGGACGACGCGCCAAGCGGCACCGCGGTGCCAGCGAAACGTGTAAAGCACCACATCTACGCATCAAAAGCCGCGTTGACCATTGAGCTCGACACGTTGAGGCAACAGCCCGGCGAAGAGGATGTGGTGCGTACAGTTCTTATTGAAGCGGCGGTGGCCACCGCCAGTCGCGGGTATGACTGGGAGCGGAAGATCCCGTTTCAACTCATGCGACGTGAGCTGCCGATGGTAGCGGCCGCGCTCCTTGGGCTTCTCGATCGACCCCTGGCTATTGAAAATCATGGGCCTGAGCGGAATAAATCGATTTGGATTGAGCAACAAGGCAGCAAGTACTTTGTGAAGATATCTCAGGGCGCCCGCACGATTGCCCTTCCAGTTGATTGTTCGGACGCGTATGCCTGGAATGCCATCGTGCTCCAGGCGCTTCAGCACAATGCTCCCTCACTGTCAGGCAGCCTGCAGCTGCGCCTGATTCACCGTGTAGCCGAAATGATGAATCACACTCCCACCAAATGAAGACAATCCAACTAGCTGCGCTGGCGAGGCGGTTCCAAGGCCCAGTGCTCGCTGCCGCTGCCGGGGCCGCGATTGGTTACCTCTCGTGGGGGGAGGGGAGAACGCCCATTCTCGCTGCCCTGCTTCCCGTGGCTGTTGGCATTTCCGGTTCAAGGGCTCGGGCGGTCGCGCTCTCGGTGGGATATGTGCTCGGAACTATGCGAGGACTGCCGGCGTTCGCCGCAGCATGGTTCGACAACAGTCTGATCATCGGATCGATGCTGTGGCTTCTGGTGGGATTGATCGCGGGCGCAGCATGGTCGCTTGCCTGGACCGCTGCAGACGTGCCTTGGAGAAAGGCGCTTGCCGTCGCAGTAGCGTGGGTTGTGACCCTGCTTCCGCCGGTGGCGGCGTCATCGCCTGGGCATGCTGTTATCGCGTGGGGGTACATCACGCCCGGATGGGGATGGATTGGCGTGGCGCTGAGTGTGATGGTACCTGCGGCCGTCATGGCGGTTGTCACTGCGAAGAGGTGGTCAATGGCCTATGTACGAGGCGCGGCCGTTGGCCTGGCCGGTGCCCTATCGGTTGTGTCGCATTTCCACGAGGAGATCGAGAACCGGTACGTCAATGACATGGTCGCGGTGAGCACCCGCTGGGGCGCCGCTTCAGATCCATTCGAGATGCTCGATAGGGTGGAGCGAATGGGGAAAACGACGCGGGCGCTGTCAGAAGAGAATGTCGCGTCAGTGGTCGTATTCCCTGAAAGCATCGTGCAGACCTATCACCCAACGCTCTATCCCATACTCAAGGAAATCATCCTCGACGATGCGGCAAAGGCCGGCCAGACGGTGGTTATTGGGGCGGATTTGCCGACCGCTGATGGCAATTTCCAGACTGCAGCACTGGCTTTCTACCCCGATGGGAGTAGCGTGACCGCCTTGACGCGCCAGCCGGTGCCAATAGCACTGTGGAAACCCTGGAATTCGACGGGCAGCTTCCTCACGAACTGGCGCAGTAGCAACATCTTGCCCTTCCGCAGCGGCATCAAGGCGCGAGTGATATTTTGCTTTGAGGAGTACATGCCGATTCTCAGCCTCCTCAACGAGGCGCTTGACGATCACCAGATGGTGATTGTGCTGGCCAACACCTGGGCCTCCAGGAGCGCTGAAACGGCGGTCATCCAGTCCCGGCACAGCGAAGGAATGGCAGTCCTGTTCGGGAAGCGACACATCAAGGCGGAAAATAGGCCGAAAGTCGCCAAGGGGGAGCCAGAGAGGCGGTAGAGTTGTGGCTGTCGAAAGGCTAATTCAATCCGTGAACCCGAAATACTGTGAGTGAGATCTTTGCAGGCGTCACGGCCAGCGGCGAGACGCGACTAATCGGCGAGGTGGCGCAAGGCGCTGCCTGTGGGTGCTTTTGTCGGGCTTGCGGTAGTCCGCTGGTCGCCAAGCAGGGGGAAGTTCTGACGTGGCACTTTGCGCATGTCGCCAGACAGGAGAACCCCGAATGCTATGTCGGCGCGCTCAATTTGATCCGTAGGCTGGCAATCGAGGACATTCTTGGCAATGCAGTTTTGCAACTGCCCGGATGCAACGTCACGATTCGTCGCCGGAGCGGGCTGGGGCATTTTGATGCGCCGCTGGCCTGGCAGCCTGAATTCGAGCGATGGGTGGACTTTGCGATGGATGCACCGAAGGGGGCCACCGTTGCACGCATTCGCCTGGTGGACGGGGAAGTGGCGGAGCTTTCCGTAGAGGCTACCGAATCGTCAATTTCCGCGTTGCCGGTCGCGGTGGGCGAGATTGGAATGATCGCTTGCCGCTTTCCGATTCCAGCTCCTCAGCACCTTCGGACGTTTGAAACTGCGATGGCTCAAATTCGAGCTACCGCCGCATGGCAATGGATCCGTGTGCCGGCGGGCGCAGCACCGGTGAGGCGCGCGATAGAGCAACTTGACGCCCTGGACCGTCTTGAGGCCGACAGAATCGACAAGCTGGCACGTCAAAGGGCGGTCGAAGCTGGCAGCCGGTGGGCGGGCATAGCCAAGCGCAACCGTGCTGGAGAAGCTTTCCTGCGGCCACGTCAATCGTCTGGCACCCCTCCCGAGGGGGGCGGGGCTGGGGCAGGGGATCCGCTGCCCGGCCGTTCGCCGGGTTGCACGCTGACCTTCTACAAGCTCCCCGGGAAAAATTGTGGGTACGCTACATGCGCGCTGATAGGAGGTACGTGGTTATCCCGTTTCCTGGCCATCATTGGGCGGGCTGGGAAAATGACCTTCCGCCGGCAGTGGGACGATACGACTCGCAGCTCCAAGCATACGTTTTGGACGACGTGTTCCGTGGAATGGAAGCTTTGGCCGCGGTTTCGTCGACTGTGAAGTCTGGCCGAAGCCTGGCGGAATTCATTTCAGACCCCTTCGAGGACTAAGGGAAGCGTCCCGAACGCTGCCCTGGGGCACCGTAGAGCCCTGTTGCACCCTGTTCATAGGGAATTTGCTTCGGAGTGGACTCAGCCTGCAGCTACCATCAACAGTCAACCGAAGCGCGCAACGGATCCGCTGCCGCCCACCTAAAAGGAAAACAAATGATCGCGTTTCAGAATTTTGAAGAGCAGAACGACCCCTCCATCACGGCTATTTGCGAGTCTTGCGGCTGGTCAGGGCCCAGCAACACGGCAAAACACCTCGCCAATGATCCCATCTGCCCAGAATGTAAAGCTGCGAACCTGCAGCTCGTTGAGCCAGGTGAGGAAACAGGACGCGACCTCTGAACGCTTCGCCTAATGGGCCGCCCCGAACGGGAGGCGACCTGAAAGGGAGCAAGCGAGCCATCTTCTGACTGGTCGAGATCTGTTGCAGCGCGGCAGATCGACTGCTAATATGCCTCTGCCTCCTCACTTTGAGGACTCGCGTGCGCAATGCACGCCGCATTTCAACCCATACGGGGATTCACATCCCCTTGGGATTCGTGGGTCCCCGTTTTTCTTTTCAGAAAGACAAACCCATGACAGAAGTACTGGAACGGCCAATCGGCCAGGAATCGCCCGTCGTTCACGATCAGGGCGAGGACGTAAACATCGCTGTTGGCGAACTCGTCTCCGGGTTCAACTACCGTCGCCGCTTCAACGCAGCGAAGGAAGCCTCCTTCGATGAGGACATCAAACGCAACGGGCAACTCCAGGGCCTGATCTTCAGGAAGCTCGATTCGGGTGGCCTGCAGATTCTTGCCGGGCATCGCCGCGCAATGTCGCTCAACCGCGTGTTTGGTCCTCTTCACCTTGTTTTTGGCAAGGCCAAGAAGTACTCAAACGCCGAAGCCATCGCGGTGATGGTCAGCGAAAACTACAACCGCGAAGACCCCACCGCCATCGAAGACGCCGAAGCGGCGACCCGCCTCCTCGGCGAAATGAATGGCGACAAGGACGAGACCGCTCGCCGGCTCGGCTGGAAACGGCCGATGCTCGATCGCCGACTGGCGATCATGAATGCGACTGACAGCGTGCGTGACGCCTTCATCGAAGAGAAGCTGCACCTTGGCCACGTCGAGATTCTTGCCGCCATGCCTCGTGAGGCGCAGGAAAAGGTGCTCGTGAAGCTGCTGGCTGCGCCAGTGATGCCCACCGTAGAACAACTGAAGGCCATGGCCGAACAGGTTCTGCTCGGGCTCGAGGCCGCGATCTTCGACAAAGCCGACTGCAATGGCTGCAAGTTCAATACTGGCAACCAGCAGGCCCTGTTCGACACGTCGTTTTCAGGTACCCGCTGCACCAACAGTGCTTGCTACGGGGAGAAGACCGAGAAGGAACTCGAAACGCGCCGCATGGCGTTGACCGAGACCTACCAGGTCGTGCGGATTGTCCGTCCAGGGGATAACTTGACGGTCAATCCCTTGCGAGCCGAAGGCAAGCTTGGCGTGGGTGCTGAACAGGCGCTCGCGTGTCGCACCTGTGCCGACTTTGGTGCCTGCATTTCAGGGGTACCGGACAAGCTGGGTATGAGCTTCAAGGATGTCTGCTTCAACAAGACGTGCCTTGACACCAAGGTCGGCATCCGTGCCGCGGCAGAGGAGGCCGCGCGGGAAGCTGCAGCTGCTTCGATCGAGAGCGCCGCAAGCGCTGCAATTGACGCAAGCGCCAAGACGGATCGCGCGCCGGGAAGCGCTGGTGAAGGCCAGGGTTCCAACGAGGATCGGAAGCAATCGCAGAAAACCAAAACGTCCAACGTGAAGGTCGCCGCTTCTTCTGAGCCACGGAATGCCGTGAAGGAATTCCGCGAGAAGATCTGGCGCGGTGTCTTCCACAGGGGAGCGCTGAAACTGCCGGTGGAGAAAAGCAGGGCCTTGTTGCTCGCGCTGTGTCTCTACCGTCCCTCCACCCTCGACTCGCACGCAGCAATGCAGGCGATTGAACGCGAAACGGGCATGGGAAGCATCGGCAAACATGACGCCTTCCAACTCACCAGCGAGATCCTGGCCATGGACGTGAAGGCTCTTGGAAGCGCGTTGTTTCAGATTCCTGCTGCGGTCACAACCAGCCTGGAAATCACGGCGGTCGTCGGGTTCCTGACGGCCCTGGGGATTCAGATCGAAAGCCACTGGAAGATCAACGCTGCGTTTTTTGAGCTGCTGACCAAGACCGAAATCGATGCCGTGTGCATTGAACTCGGGATGGACAAAGCGGTCGGCAAGGAATATGCAAAGCTGAAGAACGGCGGTAAGGCCGACTTCGTCAAGGCCATCATGGCAATTGAAGGTTTCGAATATGTAGGGAAAATTCCGGCGTTCATGCGCTGGTAACTGCCCCTCGCTTCAGACCAATCACACAAACCTCCGCGGGTGTTCTGCCCGACGGGTAGTTCATCCGCATCTCTTTTCTTAGGATATGCAATGAATCTTTTTCAACAATTGGCCCCTCTGGTTACGAGCGGCATCGTGATGCGAATGACAGTTCGCATGCATGGCGACAAGCTGCAGCTGGACATCATCCCCGAGGTCGAGGCAGGCAAAACCGGCATTTCCGTGCCGGCGCAGGCCTTGATCGGGACCGCTGAAGAGCTTGACGCGGGTGTGCCAGGCTTCATTGCAGCCTACGCACAGTCTGCGGCAGACCTCAATGAGCAGATCGCTGTTGCCAATGCCGTTATGGGCAAGGCGCAGGATGCTGCCAAGGAAGTGGTCAAAGCTGCAGCATCCAAGGTCAAGCCTTCGAGCTCAGCCGGCTCCACGCCATCGGGCAGCACAAGCGGTACCAAAGTCGACCGCACGGCAGCCGGCTTCCTGGATATGGAAGACGAGAAGTCGCCAGTTGACGGGGCCGAAGTAAAGGACCCTGCAGCTTTGGAGACGAGTAGTGGCGGCGCGCCTGACCTTCCGGTCAGCGCGAGCGGTCAGAATCCGAACCTCTTCCTGTTGTGAGGCGAACATGCAAGTACTGAAAATTGTTCGCAAGTTCAACTACAACGGGATTGCCTTGGTGGACCCGAACCCTGCGTTGAGCATTGATGCTGTGCGCGAGTTCTATGCCACCCAGTATCCGGAGCTCAACAATGCGGTCATCGAAGGACCTGTTACCAAAGGACAGGAGGCGACCTACAAGTTCCTCCGTGCCGTAGGCGACAAGGGCGCAACCAACCAAGGCGCATCCCTGCGTGGCCAGGTTCGCGATCTCGCCGCTGGCAAGTGCGGCCCGGCCGTGAAAGCGATTGAGCCGGTGTTGACCGGCTCGTGCGGAGTGATTTACGCCGCGTGTATCAGCGTTGTCACTTCGAAGCAAGTCGGCCGCCCAATCAAGATGCCCTCACAGGCGTTCGGAATCTGGGGCTGATCGTCGGGGTTTGAACCCTGGCTGGAATTTTTTTGAAACGAGAAACCACTTGGTCCCATTCATGGGGCCAGGTGGTTTTTTTTTGCCTGGGCATTGGTGCTGGCTTCGATCGTTTGCACGGGCAATGGAACTTTAGTAAAGTCATTTCGTCTTCGCATCATTGCGAGTCCGCGAGCATGCCTTGAGCCTGTTTCGCATTACTTTTACCCACTGGGAATCCACACACCCAGCGGGGCCGTGGGTTTCCGCTTTCAACTGGAAAACCCATGAAATCATCAACACAAGAACTCGCTACCCGCGCTCAGCTGGCGCGCTCGTCTGTGCCGTTTGAAAAGCGCACGTTCCTGAAGTTCACTGCGCCCGGCCTGAATGGCCAGGATGTGACTTTGGTTTTCGAGGCCAGTAGCTACAAGTGCGGCGCTCCGCTGCACCTGCAGCTCTGGTCGAATGACCACGAGGAACCTAGCTTCTGGTCGCCGTATGTGACGCTCACGAAAAGTGCGGAGCCCAGCGGTTGCCAGGACGCTGAGATCGTCGTCAAAACGAGCGACGAAAACGCCCATCTGCGAGACGTCCTCTTGACTCGCGGCTTCTTCGAAGACACCGGCCGTCGTCTGCGTGCGGGTTACAGCGTGCTGGAAATCTGGACCATGACGGACCTGTTCACGGCCGCGCTTGAAGAAGTGCTCTGTGCGCAGAAGCCTGCGAAGAAGACAAAAGCGAAAGCGGTTGCTTTGACTTGACCTGACACGTCGAATCTTCAACCGCAAATCAACCAATTGAGGGGCCGGACACACATTGTGTGCCGGCCCCTTTTCACTATGGAAATCAAAAATGACTGATCAGTTTAGTTTCAACCTGGCTTTCGAACAGCAGGGCAACTACACCCTCCGGCTCGCAAGTGGCGCCACAGAGGCGTATCCGACACTGGGTGACATGATGGTCGGACTCAACCGCAAGCGTCGTGACCCCGAGGAAAGAATCCTGGGTCTCACTGGCAGCACGAAAGCCACCCTGAAAACGGGTGAAAGCTGTGAAATTGTCCAGGCCCACAATCACCTTGGGATTCGTCTGCCTTCGGAGGCCGGGAATTGCCAGGCGTTGATTGACGCTTACTTAGATGAAGTTGAGCCATACGGGAAGGACATCGATGGCCGCATCAAGCATCCGTGGGAAATGACGCAAGGCGAGTGGGGCGCGTTGACCTCGTTCGGGAGCGTCCTCTATGGGGTCATACCGTGGCTGTCGCCTTCTCAGCTGTCGCAAACCTGCGTTACGGCTGGAGGGGAGCGCTGTGGACCACTTGACTACGGACTCGACCTCTTCAGGCGCCGGATGGGCTACGGGCATAACGGCCCGAGCTACGATGGCGAGCAAACCAACTCGCGCCACGAGGTGCACGTCGGATACGCATTGGCGGCCGGGAAACCAGTACCGCAGGCGGTGATCGACGAATACCGTGACGAGGGGAACGAGGATCACTATCGGGATCCATGGTTTGAGGCGCTTCTGGAAAAGCCCTTCCTGCGCGGGAGGGTGAGCCGCGATCGACTCGGGCTGTTGGTCACAATGTTGGGCTGGCGCGATGACGGTTTGACCGCCCTTACCGAGGAGGTTGCGAGCCATGCAATCGAGCAGATCTCAAGGCTTCCGGCGTCTGCAGGAGCCATTGAAGTGGACAACGAGCTCTACCTTGCGGGAATCCTTAAGGTGCGGACGTTGAACGAATCGCTGAGCGCGATCGACATTGGCACGCCTCACAACGAGTTCGCGGCGACCGTCCGGGACCTTCTGGTGGCGGAGCACCGAAAGGCTGGATACCTCCGAGTGCAGAAGAGCCTGGACGAAGGGCAGATGACATTTCGCGAGGCTGCATTTGCTCGGCTGCTGGCAGATTCCATCGAGCGAACGACAACCTACTGTCACGCCAACCGATTGGCGAAGGCGATTGAGGCAGGGGACGTCGATTACCTGCTGGCTACACTGGACGGCAATGGCAACGAAGTAAGCAAGAAGGCTATCGAAGCCTACTTTCAAACGAAGTTGCGCAATGTGAAGGCCGTCGAGCGGCGCAAGGCGATATTCGCGCTTGCCGGGCACGTCACAGAGCAGCAGATGGTTGCTGCCGAGGCTGAGCTGAAGGTCCGCCAGGAGGCAAGTCAGGCGGCGCGGCAGGTCGTTGCTGAAGCCAAGCGCAAAAAGGACGCGGCGGAACATGCGAAATGGAAGGCCTCTTCGACGAAATACAAGTTTGAGGGCCAGATCATCACGGGCGCTGAGTTCGTCGAGCTGGTTGTCAGCCGAGGATTTGTGCAGATGGGGACCCGGAAGGTTGGGGCGGTAAGCCACCATCACCTGGCAAATCCGGCGACGTCGCAAAGCTACCGTTTGCGCGCCAATGACGGGACTCTCGACTATGCGAAATTGGTACTTGAGCGCCAGGCCGAGACCATCTAACTGCTGCAGTAGCACTACCAAAAACACTCAAGGCTCGCCTTGAGTGTTTTTTTTTGCCTGCCTCGCGACCCCTTCAGGCGCTCGAGCATTCATGCATTTAAAAGTGGTTCCTACAAGTATTGCCTGAATTGCTTCAGGTGTGCGCCGGCCAGATGTCGGCAGAAAAATAGGAAAGAAATGAATAATCTCAGACTCTTGCTTGTAGCAATGCTCTGTGTGTTTCACTTGAAACACTGCTCTTGACCATCCACCCGAGCGGCGTCTTTGGCGCCTCTTGGGGTTTCTCCCTGCCAGTCAACCGCCCAGTCTCCAGGTGGCCCCGGGCGCGCCCCGCTTCCTTGGGCCCCGATGACGCATCGGCCACCATCATTTGCGGATTCGTTCACGCCGGGGCACAATTCAATCGTCATTGGCTCCATGCCAGTTTCGCCGGACTAGTTTCGGCCTTCAACATCAATCCACCGGGATCCTCATCCCGGTTGGGCTGAGGCTCTCGGTTTTCTTCTTTTAGGAATCCCGAAAATGAGTCTCAAACAACAAGCTGAAATCTGGCTGCGTACCGTCGTTTCGAAACATCTTGGCAGCAACATCCGTCGCTACAAGTGGAGTTCGTATTTGGGCGAGGTCAGCCACAACTCCCTCGGCGGCATCTCGTTCCTTCCACCCTGCGAAGGCAAGGTTGCGGAAGTCAGTGACGAGTTCACCCTCGTGAAAACCGCCGCAAGCTGCTTCTGCGTCGTGTCGAACGCGTTGCTGGGTCAGCCGGTCGCTGAAGGCGACAAGATCGGCCTGACGTTCTACAAGCCCAAGCGCTTCGACGGGACCAAGGCCGACGGCTCGGATGATCCTTCCGAGGGCGGGATCCGAACCGTCATGCTCACCGGTGCGGCCAGCCTGTTTCCCGTCAAATGGGAGGGCCGGTACCTCGGAATCAACGATCGTTTTGCTGACGCCTACACCGAGATCCGCAATCCCTACCTGCGTGACTTGATAACCCAGCTCGAACGCATGCCAGTTTCGAACGGGCTGCGCGCAGTCGTGAACGTGCTGATTGACGCCAACGCCACGGGTCTGACCTTCAACGATCCGGCGGAAAGCGAAAGTGCGTCAAGTCCCCCGGCAATTCGGATGTCTGTGAGCACCGAAAAGCACAAGGGCCAGGTCGAAATTTCGTATGACCGGGCTATGGACGTCTACGCAGTCAGGCTCACCCCCGACAGCGGCTCCGATCCCCTGGTGCTCGACAACGTGTACTTCGACCAGCTGGGCGAGGTGCTCATCGACGGCATAGATGACGGCCGCTGGATGCTCGCCGCGGTCGCGATGATCAAGCCGGCGCCGAAAAAGCGGAAGCTGGCCCAGCCAGCAGAAGCCTGACCGGTTGATTTGCAAAGACCGTGGCTCTACCCTGAAAAGCGGTAGGGCCACGGCCTGATGCGACAACTGGAGCTTCACGCAAATTCCCTTCACGAGCCCTGCTCCTTTAGGGCGCAGGGCCATCCTTTTGGAGTCGCCTTGTCATCTCGCTCAAACTATCACCTGCTCAGCAGGACACGCCAGGCATTCTTTGGCCACCTCCGCGCCACTGGTGTGTTGCCGAACCATCACCTTGTCCGGATCATCCTGGACAAGGGCTACAGCGCACGTGTTCGCTCTGCTGCGCTTCGAAACTTGGTTGTCGCCGCTCCCGTTGAGGTCACCCTCGGGCAACCGTATGCCGTTCGCCGGCTTCTGGTTCGCAAGCACTACCAGGTCTGAAACGTCCATGTGACCGATCGGACGCTAAATTTACAGACCAACCCCACCTATCCACCTTCCTGACTGGGAGGTGGATTTTTTTTGGCCGTCAACTTTTGCACTTCGCCTCCAAACCGGCTAGATTTGGGGTGTTTGGCTTCATGCCTTTCGCGCGCCTGCTCACTGCAGAGCGCGCATCTCATTCACCCTCGGGAACTCATCCCGTTGGGCATGGGTTCCTGTTCATAAGGAATTCCATGAAAAACAGTCTTTTGGAGCGCCCGCGGCTGACAAGCCCGGGCAGATTTGTGCTCCCCCAGATCGCCTCGGATATTCCGGTGCACCTGGGAAAAGAATCCGTCAAGCACCAGGTGCTCGCCAAGTTCGCGCTTGCCGCCGAAGCAATCGGCATACCGCTGCCAGGCGGCGATTTCGTCTCAATCGAAGAGGTGGTCAACCAGCAATGGGGAAACTACTACAAAGCGACGATGGGACAGGAATCAACCCACTACCTCGCGGGCAACCTCGAAATCATTGTCTCGAACAAACGCCTCGAGGCGCGAATTGCGTCGAGTCCCAACCCCATCATGGTTCAGGCAAAGCCGGTCATTACGGCGCTTGAATCGAAAATGGCCGGCCTCGGCTGGTATGTCCTGGATGTACTTGGCCGGGCCGCTGGGCACGCGATGAACGTCTATGACTGCCGCATCCTTGGGTATCAGTCGCAGGTATATCTCTTCGAAGCCGAGAGCGACGAGGAGTTTGTCAAGAACCTCTTCCATGAGGAGAATGGCAGCTTCCCGAAGGCCGAAGACATTCCCATGCTCATTGAGGCGTACCGGGATGAATATGCCTACTTCCCATCGGACGTGCTGCGGCAAGTCGATGGGCACAAGCACCTGCTTGGCTGGACAGATGGCAGCAGTACGGTTAGTCGCAGGGCTTTTGTAGTCAAGCACGCAGAAGCGGCACTTTCTCGAATCGCCCTTGAGCCTGAATTGGCCAAATGCGTGCAGGCTGCAGTTGCCCTGGACAAGTTGTTCACGAAGGATAAGGTCCGCGCGTTCAACTGGTCGGGAGAAGAGGTCGACCCGGAAGAGGGAGAAGACTTTGGCGACTACCCCGAACAGGTCGGGGCGGTCTGCATCGTTGCCTGGGAGGAGACCGACATGCTGCTTGAGATGATTGAGCACTCGGAGAGAGGGGCCTATGAAAATGGGAACGCCTACGAATACCAAGGCATGGCCTGGGTTCCTCTCGATGCCACAAGCAAAGAAATCAAAAATCTGGCCCGCGAACTGCAGGCTTACTTAGGACGATGGAATGCGATGGCCATGCTGGTCTCGTGCTTCCCGTTCGCAGAGGAACAATGAAATGAAAACAAGTGTTTTAGTAACTGGAAGTCAGTTCGAAATCACCGGGGCGATTCTGCTCTACCGACAGAATCTCGATTCGATGTACGGACGCCAGTCGAACGCCTTTGCAACGATTCACGCAGTCAGCGCGGATCAGCAACGGCCACAAATCGAAGCCGGGCGCCCAATGACGGAGGAGGACTTTGCAACGCTCGTTGCTCAGCTCGCCCCGAAAAGCCGGCCGCAAGTTGAATGGCAGGATCACAGCGTGTTGGCCAAGGGCCTGGGACGCATGATCTGGTGGACGCCACCGATGAAGCGGGCCATGTTCTTTTCGGCATCAAAGCACAATGCCCGGTCATTCAAGGGCCAGGCGATGTGTCCAGTGCCGGGAATGGTGTGGCAGGCGACGGGCACCAGCCTGTACGTGTACGCGTTTGAAGGGGATGGAATGCCAACTCAGGAGACCCCCTTGTTTCAGGCGCCGCTTTTCAATGTTTGGGCGAGTGGGCAGGTCTGCCACGGCAATGCTGTGGCGCCTGTCGACGGGAAGAAGGGCGAAACCAGGGAGTGGGAAAAATTCCTATTCGGCTCCCGGTTTACCCACCCGAACTTCACTGAAAAGGACCGGTTGATTCTCGGTGAGGATCCAGCGGTGTTTTGGAAGAAGATGGTAGCCAGGCCTTTGAAGTCGTTTCCGACGAAGAGGCTGGTGAAGATCGGCTTCAAGGTAGGGGATCTGCTGGCACCGGATTTCACCGCGCGCGCCGCCAAGATGAAAGCGCAAGGGGAATTTTGATGGAGGCGATGGACCAGGTCGTTCAGGCCGCCTTTCCAGTTGTCTCTGCGCCTCGCTTCTCAAGCCTGGAGGCCGCGGTGAAGCCGGGAGCGCGGCACATCGTGGCCAGAGATGGGCTGTGGCGCGAGGTCACGCTTCCCTGGATACGCAGTATTCACCCGATTGCTGCGTGCGACGTGCCGCTGCCCTACGGGCCACTGCATGCCGAGATTGAGCTGCTTTGCGGCCCGATACCAAGGGATCTTCGCAAGAAGTTTGTGCAGGACGCTTATGCGGCCAGTCCCAACGAGATGGCGGCCGCAATGATATGGAACCAGGCGACCGGTGGCTGGCGCTATGCAGCTCGTGAAAGCCTCTCGGCAGGGCACGCGTTCGTGAATTACAAGGAAGTCAGTTTGGAGGAAGGGGAATTTCTTGTCCTGGACCTCCACAGCCATGGGCAATTTGACGCGCATTTCTCTCAAAAAGATGATGCAGATGATGCAGGTTCGATGAAGTTCAGTGGTGTGATCGGCGACCTTAACAAGGGAACGCCGACGACAGTGATGCGTTTGAACCTGCTTGGTAAAACATGGGCGGCCACGATGGCCGCCGACGGAACACTGGAGGTTTTGGAATGATGAAACACAGTCTGCAATCTGATTTGCTGACGAAGCCCGTGAAGATCCTTTTGGTCGGCGCGGGTGGAACGGGAAGCAGGATGTTGGAGAAGCTAGTGTGCCTGCATAAGGCCCTCAAGGCCAAAGGGCACCCACACGGCTTCGACGTGGTGGTGGTGGATCCTGATACCGTCTCGCCGGCCAACATTGGCCGGCAGGCGTTCTATCCGGGCGATGTTGGCGCATACAAGGCCGACATCCTCGTGACAAGGGCAAACATGGCGCTGGAAGATGCGGTCTGGTCGAGTTGCGTTGCGAAGTTGGACACGCAGAGCAATCTGTTTGGCTACGACATCGTGATCGGCGCAGTCGATAACCGCGCAGCCCGGCTTGGGATCCTTCGGGGATTGGAGAACACCATGAGCGGGCTCCGCTACTGGATGGACATGGGTAACAGGCGCGCAGACGGCCAGGTAGTCCTCGGACAAGTCAGCAGCCGCCGCAAGGTGGGCGAGGACAAGTTGAGGTTGCCTCATGTCGGCGAGCTCTACCCTGAACTCATCGATCCTGCTTTCGAGGATTCAGACGACACACCTTCGTGTTCGTTGGCCGAGTCGCTGGAGAAGCAGAGTCTCTTCATCAATCCGACGTTGGCTGACTTCGCCGGCAACCTGCTGTGGAATCTGTTCACAAAGGGAGAAATCGATACGCACGGGGTGTTTGTCAACCTTGATCGGATGGTGGTAACGCCACTTCGTGTGGACCCTGCTGTTTGGGCTCGCTTCGGCGTGGTCAGAGACGGCCGGCGTCACAAGGTGATTCGTCCAAGCGTCAAAGCAAGGACGGATGCAAAGGCGGCGATTTCCAACGCGGCATTTGCCTGAAGGAAAGTATGAAAAAAGCCACTGAAAAGTGGCTTTTTTTTTGCCTTGCTTAGACCGTTCATTTCAGGACACCCAACACGCGTAGCGCTGCGGTGACCATCACGATGCAACCCCAAAGGATGGCAGCGCCTGCGCCTATCGCTGCGCCTAGTACTGCAATGTGCAAAATGAAAGGCAACGGTTCCATAGTCCTCGACTTTCAGGTATCTCAATCAATATCGACCGGGCCAATGATCGGTTCCCAATCGCGCTTAAAGTCTTTCGATGTCGTAATGACGATGCCACCAATCTTGTTCTCTACGTGCTTTACACCGGTCCACTCAAACACAGCGTGGCGCAACGCTTCCACGGTTGTTGGCTGCCTCCGCAATGGCAACCGCTTGCGTTCATCGACTGGATCAATGTCTTGGTTTGACATGCATGATTCCTTTACATTCGCGCCGCCGGGCGCTCCCATACAGCTTGTAATGCTGCAACCGCGTCCGCATAGAGCTGCTGCTTCCAGCCGCGACCTGTGTACTTGCTGGGACCGTTTGAGGCCCGCACCGATTGAATACCAAGGGCATACCCGCGAACTTGTTCAGAAACGGTCACAGAGCCCTGCATGCGGCCGTCATCATCGAATGAGTCGATGACAACACCCCGTGAGTCCGAGGTTGCACGCCACCCTTTCGGTAGGCTGATAGGTGCTTGAACAATTTCCAACGTGATTGCCTCGATCAGGCCTTCGGCCCAAAAAGACTGCGAACAGATTTCTCGCAGTCCAAACATTTGGGATTCGTTTCGGATGTCAAATCGTAGTTCTCGGTATCAACATCCTGGCCAGTCCAGTCGTACACGCGAACTGCTTTGAATACGACGTTCGTCCGGAACCCCGATTTCCCGGAACAGTGCGGGCATTCAGAGATTTGCTCGGAAGGTTGCAATTGGTTTCCTTCTATTCGGGATGATGGCCAAGACATTGACCTGTCGCATCGTGGTTGTCGCATGTTGGAAGCACCTCAAAGCCCTGGGCCTTGAGGATCGCAGCGTGAGCAATGATTTCCGCTTCCGTGGCCCAATTTTCTGCACCAGGAAGTCGGATGTACCCGGCCATCTTCGCAGCCTCGCCGCGATGAATGAGGGCGACCAGGTCAAAAGTTGCGTGAAAGAGGGCCATTGCTTTCCTTGATTTAAGGCCCTATCCACCAAGGCACATTGAGAAACGAGGTGGAGGATTGTTGGCTAAGTGTTAAGTCTGGCATGAGGTATTTTGGGTAAATCGGGCTGCGCCCGCATTTCCTCTGCCTATGAAGCAACCAATTCCTTAAGCTTTTCGAATTGGTGCAGAACGGGCAATTCCGCATCGCTAATGGTAGGGTGGGGCGCTCCGCTGTACCAGACGAACATTCGGTCCTTCGCACGCGTCATGGCCACATACATCAGCCGGCGCTCAGCCTCAACATGGATCAGGTCGGAGCCATCCTCTGGTTTCGTGGCATCAATGACGTGTACGGTCTCAAACTCCAGCCCTTTGGAGCCGTGCATCGTCATGAGCGTTACCGGGGCGGTACCGGAGGCCTTCTTGTTTTGGTTGATGAAGTAGAGGCGATTCGAGATGGTCCCGGAGAGCTTCCCGAGGATGCCTGATGCCCTGGTGAGGATTTCGCGTGTGCGGCGTGAGCGCTGCTTTGACGCGAGCCAGGCTCCCACATCCAGGACCACCTCAGTGTGGCTCCCCGCGGGCATCTGGTTGCGCCAGTACCTACACGACTCGGCAAACTCTTTGAGAATTTTGGCGTCCTGCGGTGTTGCTGCATCGAGGCTCGGGACCTCACCGGATAGAAACCCAGCGGCATCCCCTTTCATCACATGAAGCAACTCCGTCTTGACTGTATCGTCGAGTTCCATGCAACGTAGGCTGCCCAGGACGCCGACTGGGGAGTTGTCGAGCAAAGACTGCAGCAGGCTGAGGTAGGTCGCAACCCATGCGTTGTCCCAGATCGACTTCCCTATCCGGATGTACGCCACCTCGCAAGCCGTCAGGGCGAGTTCCAGCTCGTTGAGGGAGTGGTTCATGCGCGAAAGCACAACAGTGTTTGTGTGGCGTTCGGGCGTTAGGTGGATCAGCTCCGCGAGCTCCTCACACTGGGTCTCGATGCTCCCGGTATGGTAGGCCGCTATCTTCCCACCCGGGCCGCGAGTTGCGACCAGAGCCTTCTTCAGCCGCCTCTCGTTGCGCGCCACCAGGGTGACGGCATGCGAGAGGATCTCCTCCCTGCATCTGAAGTTGTCACCCAACTCGATTCGCCTCGCGCCGAAGGTATCCATGAAGTCCTTCATGCCGGCGTAGCCAAGGGCGTTGCGCCATTCGTAGATCGACTGGTCGTCGTCTCCCACAATGGTCACATTGAGTCCCGCTCTCGCATGGGCAAATATCCAAACCCTCTGTAGCTCGTCGGTGTCCTGTCCCTCATCCACGATCATGTCGGTAAAGTTCATCGGGGGGATGGATTCCTGATGGACGAGCAAGGCGCAGTCCCTCATGACGGTGTAGAGATCCGTCGCGCGGCTTGCTTTCACTCGCTCCATGTACCGTTTGATGACTTCTGACGCCGGCGGGGTGAGTTCCACGCTATCCCGGTCGATCGCATACATGTACGACTCAAATTCGACCCTGATGTCTTTTACGTGGTCGTTGTCGGATGCGTAAGGGGTGAGCGCCTCAATCAGCAGAATTCCTTGTTGCACGGGGCTAAGGAGCTTCTGTGCGGGGCGGTGGGCGTTTAGATGCTGCAGCGCGATGCTGTGGAAGGTACCGACGCGGAGCCTCTCCCGGCTGAACGGGCGCCCTCCAGCATCCTCCTGGGCCTTGTCCAGGCGGCGGCGCATTTCTTCGGCACCTTCCTTGGTGAACGTGACCATGAGCAGCCTACGCGCGGGATCGGCGAGGATTCGGCGTGCCTTTGCAACTGAGGTCGTGGTCTTCCCGCTTCCGGGGCCGGCAACGATCAGTAGGTGGCCATCATGCTCGATGGCATCTTGTTGAGCGAGTGTGAATCCCATTGCAGACCTAAAAAAAAGGCCGCTCGAGGCGGCCTATTGGGTGTTGGGCATTCAGGCCGCTGCGACGGGCTGCTCTTGCACAGCAGGAGAATCTGTGGGTGCGGCCGGGGCGGGGTCCTGCCTGGGCTTGCGCGTCTTCGACGCTGACTTGGTTGCGGCAGAACTGGCGGCCACCGCATCGTCCAGTACTTTGCTCGGATCTGCATCGCCCATGTTGAGCGCGCTGTCGGTCTTGCCATCGGCTTCCATGGAGCTCGCAAAAGCCTGCAGCTCCTGCCCTTGTGCCTCGACCTGGGCCGCCTGTTCGGGGCTCGACGACCCTTTGTGCCGCTGTTCCTGCATCATTCGGTCGGCCTCGCGGTAGAGCCGGACGACTTCGTTACGCAACGCCGCCGCAAAGGCGCGTACAGCGTTTTTGCACATGTATTCGGCCTGGGCACGCTGTGTCGAGTCAATCACGCCCATAAGGTTGGCAGTGCCTGCCAGCAGGTTGAAGCGGTCAAGCTCCTTGAGAGTAGCGAAATAGCGACGGGCGAAGCCGCTGATCACTGGGACAGTCGCCACAATACCATTCGGATAGACCGTGCTTTCCATCTTGGTCCCGTTTTGCTGCATGACCTTTTCAAAGCGGTTTGACCAGTTTTCGAGGAGGGTAGCCATGCTTGTGAGTTTCTTGGTCACAATCTCCGCGTAACGGTCCAGCAGCTCCTGGTTGTAGCCATGCCACGAACGATATTGATATTCGTAGGCCAACACTTTGGAGATGTAGCCGAAGTCCCGCCGGTAGAAGGTCATGGCGGTCGGGGAACTCAGCATCTCGCCGTCCATGAAGTGAATCGGGCCGCGGTAGGAATTGGCGAACGCCTCGCCGAAAACATCAACCATCGCCTGGCGGCGCTGTGGCGACAGTTGATCGGCAACGGGCTGGGCGTTGTTGGCAGAGGAATCGTTTGCCATGGTGGAACTCTCCAAAAATAGTTGTACAAAGACAACTTTGAATTTAGAGCACCCCTGTGCTGTGCGAGCCCGGCCAACATAGCAAAACTAGCTCGTTGAACGCCTAAGTCACCTGTACCGCCTTCAATGTCCCTTGAGGCTGAAGGCGACCTCGTGCAACTGGTCGCGATCAATTGACGGATGGATTGAGCGCTTCAATAATTGCCGCGTAGGTCGAAAATCGGCCTGCAGTGCAGATGGGACACTTAAACTTTTCGATCCGTCATAGTCAGCCGCGACGGCGGCCGACAGCCCGCAAGGGTAAAGAATTATTGTGAAGACCGAAATTCGGTTTTCTGGGGCGAGGTGCTTCGGCACCTCATCCGCTAAACGTGGCCGCTCGGGCAATACCTGACAAGTTTTCGGCGACTTGTGAGGTCTTTCTCGACGTTTGTCGTAAAAGATCGTGCAGCAATGCATGGTTGCGTGTCGTGTACACGCCTTAATGCGGTGAGCTTGCTAACGCTTGTTCATCATGGTTTTTCTCATTCCCTCGGGGCACTTACCCCCTTGGGTGTGGTGCTTTCTTGGGTTTTTCTTAATTCTTTAGGAGACTCTCATGAAAGTTATCATCGTTTTGGCCGGTCTTGCTCTCGTAGCTACCTTCGCCATTGGTACCGTCAAAAACGGCACCAACACCATCTCGGCAAACCATTCCAAGATTGAAAAAATCTTGGACGAAGCCAAGTAAACAGTAGAGGCCCTCGGGTCTCTACTCGTTTAGCCATCCCTTCCGTTTCACTTACCTCATTCTCAGCGTGAGAACTGCTGACGGCGTTGCATTACAACAGCGCCGTGAGCACTTCTCGATGCAAATCGATTAGCGCGAACCCCGTGTTCGCATTCACCTGGACAGCACGCGCTGTCCTTTCATTAACCCTGCAGGGAGCACTCCCTGTTGGGAGTCTCCTTTGCCGGTTCGAGCCAAAGGAAGACGAAATGAAATCTCTTCTTGTGACCAGTCCCTTCAAGGCCTGTCATGTACGCGAAAACGCTTAGCCGCGTCCCCCACGTACAGCTTTTCTTCCCCATGTTCACGTCGCACGAAATTGCGGTATGGACAGAACACGAACTGAAACGCCTTGAGCGCAAAGAGAAGCGCCTGCAAAAGGTGGCGACGGTCTGGATTCCTCGGGATCCGCAAAAGGCCGTTGCCATTGATTTGCTTGCCGAGTCTCTGCTCGATCAGCCGCTCGGTCTCACTCCCGACAAGGAGCTTGTAGATCTTGGCGATCCGTTTACCGACACCGGTGACGCGGAATGCCCAGGTTCTGAAAGTGACGAGAAGGTTGTGTGGACCGAAGACGCAATCGCGCAGCTGCACGAAGGCCTCGTGTTCTATTCCCTCCGGCTCCTACGGGCCAGAGGGAACGGGAAAGAAAAGAAAGAAATCCTTCGCTGGATCTTTGCCCCTCCTGCTGTGGCCTACGCCACGGTTAGCGAGTCAGGTAGCAAGGTCTGGAAGGTTATCCAACCATCTGAAGTGCCATTTAGCTTTGAGCTGTCCTGCCGACTTACTGGCAAGAGCCCAGAGCGCTTGAGAGAGGGCTTAGTACCCATCCTCAAAGACATTGGCCTATTTGAACTCTTTAAGGAGATTGACGATGCACAGCAATGCAAACAGCGGCGCGCAAGTAGCGCCTACGACAACAAACGAAGCAGCGAAAGCGGAGAGCCCACAAGCCCTGCCGAAGTCCCTGTTCCAGCGGTATCCAATCCGCTCGACATTCAACATTCCCGAGGCGCCGGAAAAGGCCGAAATCCAGGGGATGGCGCCGGGGCTCTACGGAGTGCCCCGAATCGACCCGTTCTACGTCTTCGAAACAGAACGCCTGCGTGATCTCACGATGTTCTGGGTGGGGGGCTTCACGTTCTGCGTGATCGAAGGCGACCCATCGGCCGGCAAATCCTCGCTCTTCGAGCAATGGCATGCGCGGCTCAACGTGCCTCTCTACAAGATCTCCTGCGGTCCAACGACCGAGAACTATCACTTGATTGGCCAGTACCTGCCGACAAGTGAAGGGAGCTTGAAGTGGCATGACGGACCTGTGACAAGGGCCTGTCGTGAGGGTTCATCGGTATTGCTCGATGAATATAACAATCTGGACCCAGCTGAAGCCACTGCGCTGAATCTGGTGCTGGAAGGGTATTCATTCATGATCCCGCAAACCGGGGAGATCATCCAGCCAGCGCCGACAACCAGGATCTTCGGGACGCAGAATTCGGTGGACTCGCTTGCTGCGGTTGCCGGTCGCAATGTGATGGACGTGGCCAACGAGGACCGTTGCTTCTATATGGAAGTTGACTATCTGCGGCCAGATTTGGAAACCGAACTGGTCATCCGCAATCTCGTAGCCGGTGGCGTGAGCACTGCACTGTCCGAGACCATTGCGTCGATGACGGTTGCCGTGGCCAACAAGGTGCGGCGGGCCTTCCGCGAGGGCGCCGATGGGATCGAGAAACCAATATCGACTCGTGCGGTCCTGCGGTGGGCGAAGCTCACTGCGATGTACCAGCCGGTGCTCAGCAAGCAGGCGCGTAGCGGAATACATTACGCGCTTCGCCGCGCCCTGAAGATGCCCGTGACGATGGCGTCCGCGGTGAACGAGATGATCACCCTTGTTGCTGGCTACGACGAGAACTGTCGCAGCAAGGTCGGACCATGAGCGGCGTCTATGACGTCTATGAACACCCAACCAAGGGGGCTTGGGGGGTTTCGGTTCAAGGCATGAGGGTTCTTACGGCGGAAGTTGCCGGCGGAATCGTCAGGCAGGCAACTTTGCTTCCCCACAACCTGGCACCAGAGGTCAGCAAACGGGTGAGGGCCGGATTCAAGAAAATTACCCGACGAAAGTACCTTCAACTCGATGGCGAGGAGAACGGACTTTTGAAGGGGCGTTTCACTGAGGACCATCCCGAGCTTGCGATTGGTGAGGAGTTGATCTTCTTTACGGCCGTCAGCATTGGGGACGATGTGGCCGCACTCGCTCAGCAGTGGGAGGCGGTCCTCGAAGCGACCGACGTGAGGCCTGAAGCACTTGTAGCATGGTTGACCCGGGTTCGCCGGGCATGCCAGTACATCGCTGTTCCCGTTTCCCATCCTGCAATTGCCTTGGTGGTAGCGGATTGGGTTGTTGACGGCCGGCGAATGTTGATCAGTGATCGACCTGGCGTACCCCAAAGGGTTCCGAAGGAAGTCCCGCTGGAATGGGAGGAGTGGCTTGCCTACTTCTTCACGAAACAAAACGAAACACGTGATGCCTTAGTGCAGCTCGGGTGGTCGGTCAGGGATGCAATGTTTGCAAACCAGGCGATCGCTACTCCAAACAGTGGTGACGATGGCGGCTGGCTAGCCGACGCCGCATCAGTAGCCTTTTAAGAGGAACAAAAAATGAATAGTGGAAAAATGAGCTGGCTTGCTGCCGGCATCATGATCGTCTCGATGGCGGCATTGGGTGTGGTCTGGCTAGTCCGGAACGCACTCAAGGTGGCAATATGGACGGTCTCGAAAGTAGCCAAAGCCAACGCCTTGCGCAAAAGCAATGCGGAAGCGGTAACAGCTCGAGCCCAGCGGTCCGGTGCAAACCTGACTGTGCCGGTTGAACGCGAGTTCGTGCCGGCAGCTGCTGTCGGCGCAAAACCGAGCCAGCAGGAGGAGTTCATCGCGGCGGACCGTATCGTTACGATTCGCCTGGACCCAGCCGTTGCGGTGGTGCATCTCCGTGTTTACAAGTCGCAAGGCCTGGTGAAACGCGAGATGATTGTGACGGAGCCACGGCTGCGGGGCTTGCTCCAAGGCAGGCGGCACACGTTGACGGATGCCAAATACGACCCAGCGATGGGACTCGATGACATCAAGGATGAGACAGTGAGTCTGGTGCAGGATTTGATCAACTTGAAGGGCAACACGAAAGTCAAGGCCTTTAAACCTGTACCTGAGCCGAAACCAATGCCCAATCCGCCGGCAAAACCGGCGCCAAAGGCAGAAGTGAAGGTGGCGCTTGCGCCAGCTCCACAGATCGTCGCATCGGCGAAGCGCGAATCCAAACCTTTGCCGCCAGCAAAGACCTTTGCCCCTCGGGTAGAGACAGGCGTCACCTTTGAGGGCTGCTTGATTGCTGCGGGAACGAGGATGATGGCGCCGCAAGGCCGCGCCCCGTACGAGACCTTCGAGGCGAAGCTCCGGCTGGCCAATGGCGTTGACCTACCCCTTCGCGGACTGGAGCTTGATCGGGAGCTGCAGGCGATGGGTGTGACGATTGGCGAAAATGTGGCGATTACCCCCCTGGGGAAGGTGCCAGTTTCGCTCCCAGGTGGTGAGGAAGGCTTCAAAAACATGTATCGTGTTGTACGAACTGGAGAAGCACACAGATGTTGATGATGACTGCACACGGACGCCTGGGGCACCAGCCTGAGCTCAAGCTACTTCCCGGTGGGGGGATGGTCTGTGAGTTTCGGCTTCTGACTTCTAGGTTTGCCAAGGGCGTCGAAGTAACAGAGGCGGCAACGTTCTTCTGCTACGGGGAAGTTGCTGAGGAATTCTGTTCAACCACCGTCAAAGGTCAAGAGATCTTTGCGACTGGCCACCAGGAAACCCAGCAATACACACCACCAGCTGGTGAGACGAAGACATTCGTGAAATATCGGATGAGCTGGTTCCAGCGAGGGCGCAAACCCATGGGTGAGCGTTCATCGGGAGGCAACCAGCATGCGCAGGGTAATGGCGAGCAGCGAGGTTCCGGAAGCGGACAACCAGCAGCCCAACGCCGTCCACCAAACGAGAGTGCGCCCAGACAGCAGCCGCAGCAGCGGGTGCCGGAACGGCCACCAGCGGGCCCGCCGGATGACGCAGGCTTCTTCGATGGAGCCATGCATTCGGCCTTTGAGCATCGCTGATATTTATTAACCCTCCCGGGCCCAAAAGCTCGGAAGGGAAGGGCGCCGGGGTTCTGGAGTCCTTTATGACAACTTTTGGCGTGAGGCTGATCAGTAATGTTCAGCGTTATCAGTCAGCGACGGGCGAGCAGACAATGGTCGTCGTCATTGAAAGAAGAGACAGCGGAATGGCGATTCACCATGTGGGCTTCGATGCCCACGTGGGGCTTCTGGTAGATGGCAGGCCTCCCGCCTTGCTGTGGTTCCAGGAGGCAGAGGACTTTCACCCTCTGCAATGGCCGCCGGTTTTGCTGCATTGAGTCGAGAATGGGAGCCCAAACTGCGTGTTTGGCTCCCATTTCTTGCTTTAACTAATTTTTTAATGGAAAATTCTGGTGCACTCCAGAATACTGCCCAAAGCGCCAGCACCTGCCGCTTTTGACAGTATCAACACGGAGCTGGTTCCCCGTGGCTGTACCCGACAGCGAATCCAGCCTTATTGCTTTTCCGCCCGCCGATCCAAGCGGAGCATCCACCGATCCGCGCTTGCATTTCCAGCAGCCAGCGGGTCGACTATTTCACCTGCAGGTCCTGGTGCATGTGCCACCGCAGGCCGCAGTGATTCATTACAAGAATTTTTGCTCTATGAGCAAACCACGGAGCTGGAGTTCCGTGACGTGTTGATACTTGCGATCAAGACGTAAATCCAGCCTAAAACGGTCCTCAGGGGTGAAGTAGCTCCCCTTGGGGAACTGCACAACTCCCCTGTCGAATTCTCTGTCAGAACCCACGTGGGGCCAGCCAATGCGCATCCCCACGATGGGTGTGCGCATTGGCGGGTCTCAAGGAGACCCACTTTTGTAAATGGAGAGTCCAAATGGAAATTATTGAAAACAACACTGCAGCGCCTATGGCACTGCAGGAACTTTGCTTTGACGTGCTGCTTGAAAAATATGCAGCACCGGGCGAAACGACAGCGCTGGAAATCCAGCAGCGAGTGGCAAGCGCGCTCGCGTCAAATGACGCTCAGGGGGAGCGCTTTCTCACCGGGCTGGCCGCGGGCTTTGTGCCGGGCGGAAGAATCAACAGCGCCGCTGGAACTTCTCGAAAGTCAACGCTCATCAACTGCTTTGTGCAACCTGTGGCCGACACCATGACTGGCTGTATCGAAGGTGTGCCAGGCATTATGACGGCGCTGGCCAATGCTGTGACGACAATGCGGCTTGGCGGCGGCGTGGGATATGACTTTACTCCGCTGCGTCCTATGGGCGCAAAGGTGAAAGGTACCGAGTCTCGTGCTTCCGGGCCTGTTTCCTTCATGCGCATGTTCGACCGCGCATGTGAGACGGTCGAGTCGGCTGGTGCACGCCGTGGCGCCCAAATGGGTGTCCTGCGTGTGGATCATCCCGATATCGAAGTCTTCATAGACGCAAAGAAGACGCCGGACTTCGAAACCATGGGCCTCGACTCCAAACAGTCGGCAGTCCTGAAGTCGATGATGCAAGACAAGCCAGGCTTCGGCTGGGGCGTGCGGCAGGCGTTTGCAACGCTGAGCAACTTCAACATCTCGGTCGCAGTGACCGAGGAATTCATGAAAGCGGTGATCGATGACGCGATGTTTGACCTCATTCACGAGGCCAGGCCAGACTTCGAAGCAGCGACGAAGCAATGCCCTGACGGGAAGGTGCGATATGTCTACCGGACCGTTCGCGCACGGGAAGTGTGGATGCGCATCATGCGAAATACCTTTGAAGGTGCCGAGCCAGGTGTGCTGTTCATCGACCGGATAAATGAACAAAACAACCTCCGTTACTGCGAAACCATTGCGGCGACAAATCCATGTGGCGAGCAAGTTTTGCCTCCCTATGGTGCCTGTGACCTGGGATCGGCCAATTTGACGCAGTTCGTGAAGAATCCGTTCACACCCCAAGCGAGCTTTGACTACCAAGCCTTTGCTGCGAATGTGGCGATCGGTGTTGAGATCCTGGATTGCGTGCTCGACCGGACCAACTGGCCGCTTCCGCAGCAGGCCAGCGAGTCCATGAACAAGCGGCGAATCGGCCTGGGCTACTTCGGTGCCGGTGACGCACTCGCCATGCTGGGCATTCGCTACGATTCAGAAGCGGGTGCTGATCTGTTGGCTTCAATTACGGAAGTCATGCGCGATGCGGCATACATGGCGTCAGTGGAGCTGGCGAAAGAGTTGGGTGCATTCCCATTCTTTGACGCCGAAAAATACCTGGAAGAGGGTACGTTCGCGTCAGGGCTGCCTGAACACATCAAGGCCGCGATCCGCAAGCACGGGATCCGAAACTCGCACCTGCTTTCACTGGCGCCAACTGGGACCATAGCGATGGCTTTTGGCAACAATGCATCGTCAGGGATAGAGCCAATTTTCAGCCTGCGCCAAAAGCGCACGAAGATCATGGCGGACCAGTCGCGACAGACGTTCGACCTCGAGAACTTTTCCTACCGCTTGTTCAAGCAAATCAAGGGCGAAGGCGCTGAGACAGACGTATTCGCAACAGCGCTGGAAATGTCAGTTGCCGATCACCTCCGCGTGTTGGGCAAAGTGGCGCCGTTTATCGACAGTGCCATCAGCAAGACTGTGAACGTGCCGGCGGACTACTCGTTCGACGATTTCCAGCAGGTCTACCTTGATGCATGGCGGTTGGGCCTCAAAGGCATAACCACCTATCGGCCGAGCGGCATGCTCGGCTCGGTGATCGAGTCAGCCGATGGTGCCGGCGTGAAGTCCGGGACAAATGCCGTGCAGGATCTGCGCGGAGACGATCCGGATCGGCGTGTCGAGCTCAAGGATGTGCCGAACATTACCGAAGTGCTGCGTTGGCCCAACCGGCCAGACGTGACTGCGGAAGGTGTGACGTACAACGTCAAACATCCAGCTGGACGATTTGCCATAGTGGTGAATCATGTTCAGAACGGCCGCAAGCATCCGCTTGAGGTCTATGTCGCCGGCCATGAACAGCCGCGCGCACTGGCAGCGATTGCCAAGGCGCTAAGCGTGGACATGAGGACCGATGACGGCGCGTGGCTACAGATGAAGCTTGATTCCCTGCTGAGCACAAAGGGGGATGATGGTTACGAAACGGTGGACCTGGAGACCGGGAAAACCGTGATGATGCCAAGCTTGGCAGCAGGCTTTGCCAGTGTCGTGAAGCATCGCCTGATGCAGATCGGTGCGCTGGAGGTTGGCGAGAGCTCGCCAATGATGAATGCCCTGTTCTCCAAGCGGGAGCCCAAAACCGGCCCGATGGGGGCATTGGGATGGCATGTGGACATCGCCAACGCGGCTACCGGTGATGACTTTCTTCTTCACACGAAGGAACTCGTACTGCCGGGCGGACAGATTCGGCCGTACTCGGTCTGGCTTTCCGGGCAGTACCCGAAGGTGCTGGACGGCCTGATGAAGACGTTGTCTATCGACATGCGGATCAGTGATCCGGCCTGGGTGGCAATGAAATTGAGCAAGCTGACATCGTTTGGCGAACTCAGGGGCGACTTTCTGGCGCAGGTGCCAGGCGAGAGCAAGCAGCAGAGCTACCCGAGTACGGTGGCCTATGTGGCAGTTGTTCTTCTGGCCAGGATGAAGGCGCTGGGCCTGATCAACGGTGAAACGACCCTTAAAAAGGCTGTTCCCGTAGCAGTCGAGGTTGAACCTCCAGTGTTCAAGGCAGCTGGGCGCCAGTGCCCGAGCTGCATGAGCATGTCGTTGCACAAGCGTGACGGCTGTGATATCTGCGAGAATTGCGGCCACACTGGCAGCTGCGGTTAAAGCAGGCCCTGGGCGGCGTGAAAAGCGCCTAGGGGATAGAAGAAGAGGTTCGCACATGCGGACCCGTGCAGGCTCTCGAAAGAGAGTCCTGCCACAAGACATTCCGAGTCTTGTGGCAGGATTTCCTCCTCCCAGCAAACCGTAGTTTGCTTTCCAAACGTGGCTGGTCGCCATCGTTTGCACCCCTCGTTTCTTTGGCCTATATTGGCACCGTTCGGCCATGCCGTCCGCAGAACTCGTTTCTGCATTCAAATCAACCCCAGCGGGAATCCATCCCGCACGGGGTTATTGGGTTCCCGCTTTCCTTTTTGGAGAACCCAATGACGAATAAAACCGTCGACGAAGCAATCACGAAAAAGTCCGTTGATGGACTCGTTTGTGTGAGTCTTGATGTGCATCTCTGGTCTGGACGTAAACGCCTCAAAAAAGAAGCGTTGATTGCCAAGAACCCGGAGTTCGCGAACCTTCCCCCCGAAACGCTTGCTACCTTGGGCTCGATCAAGATTTGCGACACCGACGATCTTGCGCCGTTCCTGAGCCTGAAGCGTGAAGCGGAAAAGCTCCTTGCCTACAACGGTCTGCCCCTTCTGGGGACGATCGGCATCCCGCAGGGCAAACTTGACGATGTCTACAAATCCTTGGTTCGCATCAAGGCCGAGTTTGACCAGACCGCGACCAGCTTCAAACGCCGCTTCGAAACGGCCATCGAGCTCTGGCGCGACCATCCCGACAACAAGGAATGGGCAGGTCTGATCAGTGACATCCCTACACCGGAACACGTTGCCGGCCGGCTGTCCTTCGGCTTCTACCTCTGCCGCGTGAGCGCGCCGAGTAGCGAGGAGTTCAGCGATGCCAACGCGATGTACGCAGAACAGATGACTGGCCTCAAGGGCGAGCTGTTTGCAGATGCGGCGAAGGAAGCGGAGATCCTGATTACTAAGTACCTGACCGGCGACAACGGGTCAGGGGCAATCACGAAGCGCGAGAAGGTGACCTGGAAGACCCTGCGGCCGCTCAAGCGCATCGGTGAGAAGTTCCAGAACTTTTCTTTTCTGGATCCCACCTGCGAGCCGCTGGCACGGATGATCGACCACGTCTTGAAGCTCTTGCCGAATGACGGGCCGATTGATGGCGTGAACCTGATGCATGTTTGGACAATCAGTCAAACTCTTGCCAATCCCGGCAAGGCAATGCGGATCGCCAGACTCGCGTTCGAGTCGGAATCACCGGCCGACGCGTTCGAGCAGCTGCTGACTTTCGGCGGCGCTCCTGCCGCAACTTTTGAATCTCCCGCCGCTATCGCAGTGGAGACTTCAAATCCAGGGACCGGCGTTGACGCTGGATTCCTGGATCAACCGCACAGCGCACCTGTTCAGCCGGCGTTCCATGGGAACCAGCTGGAACGAACGGGCGCTGAAGCAGAGCAGCCGATGTTCATCGGGCTGTTCTGATCCGATAAACCACCCCCTGGCGCGCAGGCGTCAGGGGAGCCTGGAATACACAATGACCAACTTGGTACAAATGAAGATTGCAACGGCGATGAAGACCATAGCCGGTTTCCTCTCGTTGATCGTCGGTCGAAAGGCCGTCATCGTATGGGGCCAGCCGGCTTCTTGCGGTGAGAACGGAGTCATTAGCCTTCCGCGTCCAAAAACGGGCGAGGCAGATGAAATTGCACTGCTGACACGGCAGGCCGTGCACGAAGCGGGGCATGATAGCCATACGGACTTCTCCGCATTGGATGGTGTCAGCGCGGAAATTCAGACGATTTTCAACACGCTTGAAGATCCGCGAATTGAGGCGGAGCAAATGAAGGAATTCAGGGGCGCTTCTCTGGTCCTGAACCGAGGACTTGATGCGACGTACCAATCCATACTCGCAAAGCTCGACGCTTCGAAGGTAGAGCACCAGGCCATGATTCTTGCGGTGACGACGCTCACCAGGGGCTTTCTGGCGATTGCACCCCATGACTCCGTGCGGGAGCATGGTCCGCAATTCCTTGCGAGGTTCGAATCAGCTCTCACGCCCCAAATGCACGATGCAGTGAAGGCGGCCGTAGCACAGCTCTCCAGCTGCGCGAACAGTGCCGATGTTGTCGCTCTCTCGCATGTGCTTTTGAACGCTTTGAACGAACCCGCGCAGAGCGAGGCGCCCGAAGAGCCAGCGGTTCCGGAGGCGCCTAACGATGGCGAGAAGGATTCGGCTACCCCTCCGACCGGTGGCGAAGCGACCGAGGCAGGTGAGCAGGGTAGGGCCGATGAGGCGCACAAGCCCGAGGCCGAGGCCTCTGAAAATGCCGAAGCACCGGGAAGCGATGGAATGGATTCCGCTGAACCTAATGATGGGGCTGCACAAGGCGGCCCTGATGGTTCCGACGAAAACGACGGTGGGGAGCTTGACGGCCCGGAATGCAATGACGCTGCCAGCGGTGAAACAGCTCAATCGTCCCAGGGCGCGGAACCAGAGTCTGCCGAGGGCCCGCAGGATGGGCAACCTGGCTCCCCAACGACCGATAAAGCATCGGCTGAGGGGGCAGGAGAACCAGCAGCGGAGGAGACCCAGGAGACAAACGCGAAGCACGGAGATCCTGAATCGTCGCCCGGCAATTCAGGTCCAGACGGTCAAAGGACTGAAAGTGACGGCGCTGGGCAGGCTACTGGGGCGTCCACTGGGCAACCAGGAGACCAGGGACAAACAGACCAACCACAGCCGGCAAAGGAGGGCGGGGGCCAGGACCCTTCCGGTTCCGGTGCACCTGGTGGCATTGACTTGCCAGTGCCGCGTGAGGACGGTGAGGCGGGAAATACGGCGCATGCGCCGGAGGACTCGGCCAAGCCGTTGGATCTCGCCTCTATCAAAGGCCTTGACCTAGGGATGCTGCTTAAGCAGGCATACATTGACCAGTTCGGGCAACCGGATGTTGATGGGCAGCTTGAAGTAGCGGCAGAGGCAACGGAGGCGGACGAGGAGCTTACAGCGCACCTCAGAATCCTGATGGGAGACGCGGAAGCCAGCGGCGAACCACTGGAAGCAGTGCTCGCAGCCATTGAACTGGCAGTTGCTGCACAGGAGGCGAAAGAGTCTTTGGGGCTGGCGGGTACAGCTGCAGGAACTGGAAACGGCAATGGCGCAGAGGTCCACTTGGATCTTGGTGTCCGCTTATCAGGTGTCCTGAGTAAGCTGGTTCGCGTCTTCACAAAAGAGCTGCAGGACAAGCGCCGGCGCCCGTCGAAATACGGGCAGACCGGTGGGCAGGTGGCCGGGGACCGTGTGTGGCGTCTCAAGCGATTGGGCGATACCAACGTGTTCCGCATCCGCAGGCCTGCAGGTGGGATCGATGCGGCTGTGACAGTACTGCTTGACCGATCGGCCTCGATGGAGCATGAGATCGTGGCTGCCGCGGAAGTTAGCGTGGCGTGCGCACAGGCATTGGAACGAATCTCAAAAGTGAGAACGTCAATTGAGATGTTTCCCGGCTACGAGGCATTTGTTGACGCGACGATGACGCTGCAGTCATTTGGTGAGTCTGCCAGGCAAGCCGTAAAGCGGTTGGGGCAGATCAATGCCGCTGGTGGCACGCCGCTCGCGGCTGCGCTTCGCGAGGTACTTCCACGTTTGCTCAAGCAGCGGGCCGAAAAGCACCTTGTGATTCTCGTGACTGACGGAAACCCTAACAGCATCGAGGAGGTTCAGGTGTTGATTGCGCAGGCGCAAGCTCAGGGTATCGAATTCATGGGGATCGGCATGGGAGAGCAGTGCCAGATCGAGCGGCTACTGCCCTACTCGATCCACATTGGGTCAACTGCAGAGTTGCCCGATGGACTGGAAAAGTTGTTCAGTGGCCGAATGGCCGAAAGACTGACAGCTTGAAATTTAAGACCCTACCTCTGCTGCAGAGGTGGGGGCTTTTTACAGGGGCCCAACAAGGCCCCTGTAGAAAGCCGGGCGCGCGACTTGGGAAAGCGGGACTTTGTTGGGGGGTCGTGATCGTTGGACTGAGGATAGGAATTGATGGACAATCGAACTGTTTTCGCATCTACGCGAACATCGCAGCCTCCCGAGGCTGCATTTATCTTTAACCCTGTAGGGCCATGCGTCCCAACAGGGGAGCTCGGTCCTCTTTTTTATCGGAGGGATCATGAGCGATAAAGCAGAAGATCTCGCGTTCGGCCGATGGCCGGACATTCTTACCGCGAGAGGGATGGACAGTGCCTTCTTCTCTGGACGGAATGGACCATGCCCTTTTTGCGGGGGCAAGGATCGGTACCGCTGGACTCAGAAGAAATACGGCGGTGTGTGGGTCTGCAGCGCAGGTTGTACTGGCGGTAAGTACGCGACAGGCTTCGCGATGCTGATGCGACACATGGGCTTTACAACCTTTCGTGAAGCGGCAGACGACGTCCGGGACTACTTTGGCCAGAATCCCTCGGTTGCACCAATTCCGAGGCTTCAGCGGCTCGCAATGTCCAACGAAATGACTCCTGAGCGGATCCAGCGCAATCGTGCAAGGATGCTCAAGTTCTGGAACGAGGCGCGCGAGGTCACCCAGGGCGATCCTGTGGCCAAGTACATGCAGAACCGAGTGCGAGGCATGGATTTCCTGCCGAAGTGCATTCGATTCCACCCTGCGCTGCAGTATTGGATGCCAGGGAAGTCAGCCGATGATCGGCCGGTGTTGTTGGGCGAGTACCCCGCGATGCTGGCTTACGCTCAAGGGCCGAATGGTGAGCTCGTGCAGCTGCACAAGACTTACCTGACCGCAGATGGTCAAAAGGCAGATGTACCAGTGGCCAAAAAGACCGATCTGGGCATTGGCGTAAATTCCTTTGCCGTTCGGATGATGGAGATGCGCGGGGACACCCTTGGCGTTTGCGAGGGTATTGAAACGGGTTGGGCTTCGGCGATGTTGAAAAACATTCCCATCTGGCCTTGTCTCAATGGGCCAGCCTTAGCGGCGTTTGAAGTGCCAGGCGATTTGAGCGCGCAGGTCCGCACGTTGATCATCTTCGCGGATTCGGACGAGTTGAAGCCGTCGGGTTCCACGCAGAGTGGTGGGACGAAATGGAAGAGGGCGGGTAGCGAATATGCCGACAAATTGGCCGAAAGATCCCGTGCGCGGAATCTCAGGACGATGATTGTTCGACCTGCTAAGGTTGGCCATGACATGGCCAACTACTGGAGTGATCGAATTGCTGCTTAGCTGCAGATGAAGACTTGGGGCCTATGCGCCCCACATTCCCAAACTGAGTTTTTACGTTCAAGGCGCCCTGCATTTGCAGGGCGTTTTTTTTTGCCCTGACCGTCACTGGGGGCGCAGCAAGCTGCAGCAGCGAGGCAACAGCTCATGCCCGATCAGTGAGCCGTGGCCAACATCCCGTCCGGACCGCGAAGCAGGGATGCAATCTCCCCAAAATGGTGAATTCCTGAGGAATTCATCCGAGCGCTGTCTACGGTTAGAGCGCTTGTAACCGGCAGGATCAGAAATTCAGCCGCGTCCGTGCTGGTCCGCGGCCCTGCCATCACGGCACGCCCATTTGCGACTTCGATGCAGGTTCGAACTTCATAGCGATTTCGGACGCCCAGCAGGTAGAGACTGTCGACAGCCACATGCTGCGCTTTGGCTGGGCCACTGAAATTGACCACGAAGTCGTCCGTCTGAATTCCGAAACCCATTGCGTCTTTTGATCTGAGGTACGTCCAGTCGGCTGAAGAAGGGCCCCACGATCGCCCCTTGCTTGGTGGCATGCGCACAACAATGTTTTCCCCAGAAGTAAGGGGCTTGACAAGGCGTGTTTCAGGCGGATATTGATTTAGTGACTCATCCAGGAAGTAGCCAGGTTGACATTTGGTGAGGGAGCAAATGCCCAGAAACAAGTCCCAGTCGGGAAGCATCAGTCCGTTGAGGAGGGTTGAAGCCAGGCCGTCGTCGATGGCGAGATTCTGTGAAAGCATTCGCGCTCGATCGAGGGGGGTGGCTGGATAGCGCATTTGGTCAAGGATTGCCTGCAGTCTGCTGGCAAACCGGCGCCCGAGAACATCTGGAGAGGTTTCAGAAGAAGGATTCATTGAGAAAATGGTTACAACTCCGAACCAACGTCGCCCGCATACAAAAGGTTGACTTGATATCGGATTACAGCCGATTTACCCATAAAAGGGGCCCGAAGTGGTGCTTAAAAGGAGATTTGTTGGCAATTTTCGTTTCTTTTTGAAGGAAGGGGGTTAAAAATATGGGTGAAGATGCCGTAATGAATACACACGGCTTGTGTGTTCCAGTCTCAACTATGACCAAAAGTAACTCAACTTTCGCAGGAGCATCGCTTCACCCGCAGACGATGCATCTTCCTACTGTTGAGCGAAGCATCCTTGATGAAAACACCTTCGCGCTCATGCGGCGTTGGAAAGCTGCCACCGTCGATCCCATCGACGATCCGCGAATAATGAATCGGTGGTTCCCCGGGCAGCGCGAGCTTTTCAGAATTCTCTCGGTTCTTACGGAAGAGCAAGTGGTCGACCTGGCGGATTGCCGCATGCCGCTATTCAGCTTGCGACTCCCCGTCGTTTCGTCTGATGGGGTTTTCCGTAAGGCTCTCCCGTCGAGCAACTTTGAGGCAGAGTGCCTGGAAGAGGCCGCGTTGGCGCTTGTCACCCGTCTTGACGCATTGCGAACCTCCCACACGCAGGGACGCATTCTGTACGACCTGAATTCGGCCCAGGCCAATTTCTTTTCACGGCACAGCCCAAGAGAGCTTTACGCTGTCGCTACTGATCCGGCCGTGGGCTTGATCCCAGCCTCTACCGATGAATTTTTCACCATCGCTGCGATGTCGAAACTGACTTCGCGCGAAAGGACTGTGCTTGCGGCAACTACACGCCGCAACCACCCGCTTTCCCACTGATCGGTCACGAGCCGAACATTAAGCGAACTATGAGTAAAGATATCGCAATGGGCCGCGCGCTGGCCGCCAGAAACCGGTTGAATCTTTTTGACGACCCAAGGTGGGAAGAGCGTTTCGAGGTCCTTATCCGGCTTACACAGCGGACGCAGCTGATCCAGTCGCTTACTGGAACCGACGTGCGGCCGCAACGGCTCAAGGACGCGGTGGACCGGCGCGTTGCTGCAATGGGGCGCGACATTGCAAGGCCAAGGGGGATTGGGCAGTCCTACACTGCCAAGGGGTTCCTGAGCAAATTGGTGGACAAGTACGACGCGGCATACTTGGTCAACCTGCACTATGGCGCCAATGGGCCCGGTGCCGCATCCCAGGCGGAGACCAATTTAGGAGCAGCGCTCGACAAGCGAATTGAGGTCTACCTTCAGTACAGGTCGGCCTTGTACGAGAATCCCGATGACGCGCGGGTGAGCTTCGAAACCTACGTAGTGCTCATTGACGGGGTGAGAAATCGGGTTGTCGACGTGCACACCTGCCAGGAATGCTCGTCGCGTTTCGTCTGGACGTTGGCATCCAACGTGAGGCCGACTTGCCCCGTCTGCGCCATTCATCAGCAAAGCATCGAATCGTCACGGCGAAAACTTGCGGAACTCCTCGGCCGCAAGCCTACTGAAAATTGCTATTCGCTACGGTCTGCATCGTAGGTCAGACGGACCGCACAGGAAAGGCGCTACGCGCGGCATTCATTGAACTCCCTTTAGGCTCAATGGCCTAAAAGCGACTCGTAGAGCGACGAACTATAAATCGCGCTCCCAGCACAATCAATAGATGATTTCGAGCTGGTTTCAAAAGACATTCCTTAGACGCCCATCGCCCACTCCCGCCGCTGCCCACCAGCCTGCTCGGGCGAGCTTACCCGTGTCAAGGGTGAAAAATATCTACCCCCCTGACGATCCGGGACTGCCGCTCCGTGATGCCGAATACCTACTCAACGGAAACTCACAAATACTGGGCCGGCTAAAGCTCCACGCAGCCACAAGTGAGGCCCACTTTGACCAGAGGTTTATCAAACCCCTTGAGCGACTCGCGGAACACATCAGCGCGCTTCCCGCTACTTCATCGGGTCTGTTTTCCGGAGAAGGCGGACTGTTCTGCGCTTCAATTGAGCTGGCGTTTCTCAGCTTCCAGGCATCCGATGGCCGGATCTTTACCGGTGCCGAAAGTGTCGAGCGGCGCCATAAGTTGGAGCCACGGTGGCGATATTTCTGCTTTGCCGCGGCACTTCTCTATCCGATTGGGAGGCCGTTAGGTCGAATGATCGTGACCAATGCTCGCGGCGAAGCATGGCAGAAGCATCATCAGAGCCTTGTCGAGTGGACTCGCGCAAGCGACACGGTCCGGATATATGTGGCGTGGCCCGAGGACAAGGCCGAGCAAGGCCAAATTCAAATCGGCCCTTCGCCATACACGGCATCGATTCTCCACAAGATCCTCGGCCCGGACAACCTCGCCTGGCTGGAAGACGGCTCTACGCACCTGACCCGAGACCTATTTGAAGTCGTCAGCGGAGCTGATACGTCTGCAAAGATCGCCCGCGATGTCATTGCCACGATGTGGCAAAAGGTAAGGACTCGAGAAGAGGCCCGCATGCCAGAGAACTACGGTCGCCTGACCATCGGCACACACCTAACGCCCTATCTTGTCGGTGCGATGCGTGCAATGGTAGACGCCGGCACATGGGCGCCCAACTGCCTTCCGTTCATCGTGGACGCTACCGGGCTCTACCTGGTGTGGCCACAGGCAGGGCACGATATTGTGAAGCAGGGCAAAGTTGACGGCCACGAGGGCTGGCCATCCTCCCCGTCCGTCCTGGCCGATCTGCTCAAAGCGGCGGGCATATTTGACACCGCACGTGGCGATGACAGCGGGCAAGTCGAGGTTGTCGACGTAGAAGGCAATCTGCACCAGGCGTTTAAGCTGAAAAACCCATTCGCGGTGATGGAATCGTACGACCCAGCCGACTACAAGAAGTCTCCACCAAAGACCCTCGTCGCGGTACTCGCGGCCGACCCGATCGCGGCGGTGGAACGCAGAGTCGCTCAGGCAGCACAGTCCCAAACGCCAAATGCCGAAGGCACCGGAGCTGCCCCACAAACCTCGGGGAAGGGCACGTCCGTTGATCAGGAGTCCGGGGAGATCTTTAACCACGAGCCTTCCGCATCAAGCGCAGCGGTACCGCATCTAGCGCAGCGTGTCGAGGACGATGCGCGCATCGTGGCTCAAGGCTCGATCCACCAGGATGCGGCAGCGCTATCCGGAACGGCGGAAGCCAGTGACTCGAAACCTGGTAACCGCGATGCGACTCGAGGTCCATCAGCTAGCGCTACGCCGGTGCCTGACGGCACGCCTGAGGACCAGAGAAAGGTAAAAGAGGCGCCGGAGATCAAGTTCAGTGACCTAGTTCCAGAAGAGATCCGCAGGGAAATGAAGACCCCGCTATCGGTCGAGCTTCTTGGGAAGGTAATTAAGACTTGGCGCGAGCGAGGCGAGGACAGTACGACGATGCGGATGACGGACAACGGGGCCGCAATCAGCTTTGAGCTGTTGTCCTCAATGATTCGCAACATTCCGGATTGGGTGAACGAAATTGCCGTCGCCGGGCTGGTCTACACCGCACCGGCGACTCCTGGTCTCAAAATAATGAAGGTCGCGATCCCTGAGGGTTCGTCGAAACCGCGTGAGGCAATCGTCATCTCGCGCTATGGGTGCAAGAAGTTGGGACTCTAAATGGCAAATGGACAACGATTCGAGCAACTATTGCGCCCGATCTATGAGGCGCGTTCCACCGTCGCGTGGCTCGTGGCGGCGGTTTGGATGGCCCTGTGTGCCCTCATCATCAATGCAACAACCGTCACGCTAATCTCTTCTGCGGCGCTGGCCGCGGCGATGGCGATGTTGAGGATGGTCGGCGCCAGACGGCTGCTGAACTACAAGCTGGCCCTTGCCGGCAAGGACGTCCGTGTGATTCCAACAAGCACCCTTCAGAAGGCGATGAAGGACATGGGCAACAACCTTTGGCTCGGTTGGGGATACCGGTGGGAGCCGCGCCATACTCAGCGCGCGTACGAAATCATGAAGAGGGATCTTGTCGATGTGTACCCGCCCCTATGGTGGATCAAGTGGACGAAGCTGAAGCAAAACCCTTATAAAGCAAAGGGATTGCCGTGGATCCATGGGCTCGATATGAAGGAGGTTGACATCTTCCTACCGTTCGACTCACTCAAGGGGCACTGCGCGATCATCGCGACAACCGGCGCGATCAAGACACGCTTGGCGGCGCTGGTGATATTCCAGCTTGCGATGCGCGGTGACACTGTCATCGTGATTGATCCCAAAGGGGATCGAGACCTCCGCGAAATCTGCCGCGAGGCAGCCCGGCTTGCTGGTCATCCAGAGCGGTTCCTGATGATCCACCCGGCGTTCGCCTCAGAATCCGTGCGCCTGGACCTCATCAAGAACTGGGATCAGGTATCACAGGTTGCGTCCCGCATAACGATGGTTTTGGACGCCCAGGAGGCTGACAACTTTAAGGAATTCTGCTGGATGGCCGTGCACCGGATCACCAACGGCATGAAATATGTCGGACGGCGCGTTAGCCTCTACTCGCTCAAGATTGCAATGGAGTCGCGCGTATCAGTCGAGAAAATGGCTGAGGCCGTGCTTGTGAAGTTCTTCAATGAAGAATGTCCCCAGCTCCTCGAAGTAATTGAAAAGGAAATCAACGCCTCAAATGCTGCAGGGAAGCGGCCCCAAAGCAAGAATGCGGTTGAAACAAGCTCTCCGACATTGAGCGCCATGATCAAGGTGTTCCAATCCGACGTTCCTGAAACCGCTGAGGACGCGCAGAAGCTCGGAATTCCCGTCAAACCGGAAGAAGTCCGAGGGCTGGTGTCCATCCTTGAGGCCAATAAGGAATGGTTCGGGAAAATGATCGTCAGTATCACCCCTTTGCTGACCAAGCTCACCACGGATGACTTGAAAGGTCTTCTTTCCCCCGACTATGAGGATGTTGCCGACACGAGACCGATCATGGACGGCAAGCGCCTCGTTGAAGGGAACCACATTCTGTACATGGGCACCGATACCCTGGCAGACGAATCGGTAGGAAAGGCAATGTCGACAATGCTCCTTGCCGAGATGTCCTCGGTGGCTGCAGAGATCTACAACCACGGGCTCGACTCAGATCGTGGAGAAGAACCGCGGCGCGTGCATGTTGTGGTCGACGAGTGGGGCGATGCAGCATGCGCGCCGCTGATTCAGCAGGCGAACAAGGGCCGGGGAGCTGGCTTCTTCATCTGGGCGCTCGGGCAAACATTCTCTGACCTCGTAGACAAGTTCGGTGGGAACGAAGCCCGTGCACGGCGATTCATCGGCAACATGAACAACATGATCGTTGGGGCCACCCAGGATCCGGACACCATGAAGCTGATCATTGACAAGTTGGGTGAAACCGCGATTACTGTGCGCAGCTCCTCTTCCGGCATTGGGTCCAAAACTGAAGATGCTGGCCTTGAATTTTCGTCCAACCAAAGTGACAAGGCAGAAGACGTTGTCATGGAGATTTTCCCGAAGAGTCTTTTACCCTCACTACCGGATTTGCACTACATCGGCATATTCAACCGTGGCGAACTGATCAAAGGCCGGATACCGGTAATCCTAGAAGATGCGAAGGTTAAGAAATAATGAGTCAAGTGATCAATTTCGATCGATCCAAAGCTACTCCTGGCGGTGGGGTTCATAAAGGTGGCTCGGGTATTTGGCCACTCAGCGGCCTCTCGCAAACGTCGCCGGGCGCGTGGCTCGATGCGACCATTGATGGAAAAGCATATGCTTCTGTTGCGCTTTCGCTTTGGACCCATCACCCGCAGCTCAGGGCGGCGACAGAGCGCCTCGGTGTGCTGCTGACCCCAATGTGGCCAACATTGGCAGGCGACTCGCTGCTGGCATGTGCGATTGAGAATGCAGTTACCAAGGTTGACGCTGCTGTGCGCCGCGGCGAATCGTATGAGGGCCGCGTTGTTGCAATTTATCTCTATTGGCTTGCCAATTGCGTTGCAGAGGTTGCCCGGTTGGCGGTCTATGGCGAGAACAAGGATGGGCAGCTGCTTCGGTGGCGGTACTTCTCCGAGCCGCTGCACTCGTGGGCACTAACCCACGGCATGAAGGAGCTGGAGACCGTTCTGGTTAAGGAACAGCCGACTGTCGAAGAAGTTGCCGGTCTGAGAATCCACCTAATCGCTCGGCTTACCGATGATCCAGTCGATGCTGGCTACCTTGAACTCCTAGCGCCGCGAGGATAACCATGGCCGTCAAAAGTAGCCAGCATATTGGATTTTGGCTTGGCGTGATCGCCGTGGGTTTCCTTCTTGGACCGGTCATGCGTTCAGGCTCCAGCATGGAGCAGTTCGTCAAGACTGAGATTCAGCAGACGAGGGAGGCATTGGGGGAGACGGTTGCCGGTAGGGTTGTCGGATTTGCTTCCGGAATCTTTACAGGCACTCCCCTTGGAATGGTCTCACAGACCGCAAGCGGATTGAAGCACTCCAAGGAAGACCGAGATCTGGGAGGACGGGTGGCAGGGCCTGTTGGCTTAGCCATGTCATCCATGTACAACAGCTACCTGCAAGGTCTGATGTTGCAGGCCTATGTCATGGCGATGCGACTTGCCATTGTTATGGTCTGGTTTGTGATCCTCGCCCCGCTATTGTTTGCTGCGGTCTACGATGGATTTATGCAGAGGAAGATCAAACGCGCGGAGTTCGGGGCACTCAGGCCCGCGACATTTGCACTGGCGAGCCTTTTGGTCATCCCCCTGCTCGTCCTACCTCTGGTTTACCTGGTCGTCCCGTTTAGCATCTCCCCCCTCTTGGCCCCCGCATGGGCCCTAGTTGTCGCCATCCCGCTATCCGTACTGATCTCGAACACGCAGCCGCTCTTCGGGCGCTGAGACAACGCGGCCGAACGACAGGCCGTTGCACCGCGCCTGCATAGGTCATCGTTCTTCGCGCGGGAACCCGCCGCGCCGGCCGTTCTGTTTCGCTCGAGGGAGATAACAACCCGCATCAAGGTGAGCGCTCATAACCATTCCGCGTAGTCGCCGTCACTTCTGGGAGTAGCCGGGGTGCTCATAGGGCGGTCGCTCAACAAGCCTGTTTCCATGCGTTGAGCGGGACGGAAATACCCTGTCTGTCAACAGAATAGGGTGCATGCAAAATGCGAACCCCAACGGCGACAGATCCTTGAACGAGGTTGTTCGGGTTGGGAATACCCAGCGGGTTCTCGCTCAGTTGATGGACACATTGGACGTCCTACGGCCGTACTTCGCCGATGGCGAGATCAATGAAATCATGATCAACGGGCCCGACGATGTCTTCATCTCGAAGCATGGGGAGGACACAAAGGTCCGAGTAAAGCTGAGCGCGCCAAACATTCGGGCCGCAATTACTTTGATCGCCGGGTTGATGGAAAAAGAGGTCGGGGAAAAGTCGAAACAACGCGTTTTGTCGGCCAGGCTCCCCGGATTCCGAATCGAGGCGCTGCTTCCGCCGGTCGCCGTAAACGGCCCGTCGATGTGCATTCGACGGCATGCCGCCCGGGTGTTTTCCATCGAGGAATATGTCGCGTCAGGCGTGATCTCCGAAAAGTACGCTGGCCTCATGGAGCAAGCCATTGCTGCGAAAGAGAATTTCCTCATTGTTGGCGGCACCGGGTCTGGTAAGACGACCTTGATGAACACCGCATTGAGCATGGTGCCAAAGGAAGAGCGGCTCTTCGTCATTGAGACTGTTCACGAACTCAAGATTACTTCCCCGAACGCTGTATTGGTCGAATGTGACGACGAGCAGGGCATGACTGCCCGCCGCGCCGTTCGAACAGCAATGCGGTACGCCCCCAAGCGCGTGATTGTGGGTGAACTCCGCGGGCCCGAGGCGTATGACTGGATGGACGCCGCCAACACTGGCCATCCCGGCTCCGCGGCGACGATACATGCGAACAGCGCCAGTCGCGCGCTCGGCCGACTGGAAAACCTCGTGCTGATGGCAGACATGGGCATTCCACACGAGGCGATCCGTGTCGCGATCGCCGACACGTTGCAGTGGATGTTCTACATCAAACGAGAAGGCAGCAAGCGTGCCGTCTCCGAGGTTTGCCGGCTACACGGTTTCGACCGTGCGAGTGGTGACTACTCCCTTGAGCACCTTTGACAGTTTCCCCTTTTTGAAAACCCTGGAGATATCCCTATGAAAGCATCAATCAGCCGTCTCGCCAGCATGTTCAAGGCAACAGCGCCGACGGGGCAGCAGAATCCGTCCGTCGCAATCGCATTTGCTTTGGCGGCGGCCTTCCTCCTGTCAGCGGTTCCCATTGAAGCGATGGCGCAGTCCATGAGCATGCCATTTATTGAAGGCGTCGGCTGCCAGGTTGCCATGTGGATGAAAGGGCCCCTTGCTATCCTGATCTTCATCGTCGTCTGCATCGCCACATTGGTTATCGGCTTGATCACCAAGATGGACTGGGGACGCATGATCAGCGTGGCAATTGTGTTCGGCATCATCCAGGGCCTGGTTTCCATCTTGTTGAGTACCGGGACTATTCAGCTGCCAAGCTGCTTGTCCTAAATTGCGCCCGGCTACGTCGTATGGCCTCCCGCTCCTCCCCATTTCATCAGTCTTTACACCGGCCCCGGTTGATCATGGGCGTCGAGAAGAGCAGCTTTGCAGGCCTCGCGCTCGTCGGCACATTTCTCATCGTTGCCAAAAGCTACTGGGGGATTCCCATCGTCTTCCTTGGCTATCTGATCGCAAGGTGGCTGTCGAAGCGTGATGATCAGTTCATCGGGATTTTGATGCGCTACCTGCGCGAGGGGCACGTCTATGACGCAACACCCCGGCTCGAGGACGCCAAGTCCCGGCCAAAGGGTTGGGGTAGGGGACTTCCCCTCTAATTTGTCAAAAGGCGTACATGGTTTCGTTCGAAGATCTATTCACAAAGCCGCGTAAAGCGGCGCGCTCGTTTGCGGAACTCCTGCCCTGGTTCACGCAAGTCGCTCCCGGGCTCGTGCTTTGCCAGGACGGTTCACTGCTGGCCGGATACACATACGAGGGCGCGGACGTGGAGGGCAAGCAAGATTTCGAGGTTGACCAAAGAATTTCCCAGCTCCAAACGGCATTGCGGGCGCTGAACGACCGAATCACGCTCTGGACAATCCAGGAGCGCCGGTTTGTCACTGGGTATCCGTCCGGCGAATTCGCGAACCCGATTGCACGGGCCATTGACGGGCAGTGGGAGAAGGCATGCACGAAGCAACGAAATGCAGCTGTGACCCAATGCATGTTCCTTTCCTTCAATTTTCCGAATCGTTCCGAGGCCTTTTTTGAGGCGATTCGCAGCGAAGTAAGTGAGAATGACGGGAATTTTCTCGCCGCCGTTTCTGGCCTCATTCGACGGCGACTGACCGATAAGGGCGCGGTCGCACGGGTTCGCGGGCAGTTGAGCGAAATGACTGTGGAGTTCGAGAAGATCCTCGATACATTCTCGGGGATCGTTGAGCTCAACCTGGGCTTCTCACGCTTGCATGATGACGAAATGCTTGGTGAGCTCTACGCGCGGGCGAATCTTGCTTCGCCGCGGGGACCGGTGAGCGTCAGCAAGGGCATGACCTACCTCAATACAGCGCTCGCAACAGACACCTTGATCAGAAGGCACGATCAAGTCGAGTTCCAGGGGCCGACCAAAAGCACGTTTGTTGCTGCACTCTCGACTACTGGTACGCCGCAGGAAGCGTTCAGCGGGGACGTCGACCGCCTCATGGGGGTGGACTGCGAGTATGTGCTCATACAGTGCTACCGCTTCATGGATCGGACGATTGCGGAGAAGGCCATTCAGGACGCGGAGATGTTCTACCGCAGCGAAGTAAAGTCAGTTCTCACAAGGGCAGCTGAGCGCCTTCTTGATACCGTTTCCGACAAAGTAAATACCGGGAATCTCCAGCTTGCTGACGATGCACAGGAAGCACTTGTTGAGCTAACCGCTTCCAATGTGAGCTACGGCTACTACAACATGACGGTGTTGGCTCTCGGAAACAGCCAGAAGGAGGCTGAGAACGCGGCAGATCTGATGGCAAGCAATCTGCGCGCAAGCGGGTACACGATCATACGGGAGCGCCAGGGGCTCATCTCCGCACTCCTTACATCGATGCCCGGTAACGCCAATGCGATCATGCGGTGGAAGCTCGCTTCGACGGCGAATCTTGCCGATCTGGCTCCAATTCGGACAATCTCAACGGGGGAAAAGACGCACCCATTCTTCTCGCGCCTGCTTGGCTATGACGTTCCGCCACTTTGCCGGTTCGTCACTCCCTACGGAATCTCCTATGACTTCAATCCGCACGAGACCGACCTTGGCCACACAGCGATAGTCGGCGGCGCTGGCTCGGGGAAGACGTCGCTTTTGACGCTGCTGATTGCGCAGTTTCAGAAGTACACCCCATCCCAAACGTTCATCTTCGACAAGGACCACTCGCTCATGATTGCCACTGTGCTTCTGGGTGGAAAGCATATTGACCTGGGGGGCAAGGGCGGCCGGAAGATCGGGATGAACCCCGTCCGGGTGATGCTCGACGCGAATGACGACATGAGATTGCGGCAGTGGGTCGAAGTGCTCATTGCAGCCGGCGGAAGTGAGGTTTCGGCAACTGAGGGACAGGCGATCTTTACGGCCATTCAAGGTCTGCGCCGCTCCCATCGGTCCGGCTGGCGCCTATCGGCCTTGTATGCGTTAATCGCCGGCGCGGACCAAACACTTGCCGCTAAGCTGGCGCCTTACGTGGACAGAACCGACGACGACGATTCAGGCGCTGGTGCCTACGCTCCGTACTTCGACAACGATGAAGACAATTTCCAGCTCTCCAACATGGTGGGAATGGAATGTGGCGGAATTCTGCAGACCCCGCAGCTAGCTAGTCCGTTTATGGACTACGCCTTCTACAACATCGAAAGCCGGTTAGACGGGACCACCCCTACGCTCATCTACATCGAGGAGGCCTGGTACATGCTGGCGAACCCGATGTTTGCAGCGAAGATGGAAGACTGGTTGAGGACCTTCCGCAAGAAGCGTGCATTTGTGATGTTCGCGACCCAGGCGCTCGACGAACTTGCCCGGCTGCCGAACATTGGCAGTTTCGTTACAAACATCCCGTGCCAGATCCTGCTGCCGACAGTCAAGTCGTCAGTTCACCAGCAGGCCGCCCTGTACAGCCAGGTATTCGACATCAATGAGAGCCAGCTCAACCTTCTCGCGCATGCCATTCCGAAGCGTGACTATTTGCTGGTGAAGCCATCTGTCACTCGGTTGGTTAGCACACAGATGCCTCCGCTGCTCATTGCGATCAACGAGGCAACGACCCAGCCTGCGATGCGGCAGGCCGTCGTTGAGGCGTCCATTCGGGGCGGGCCTGATTGGGAATTGAAGTTTGTGAAAGAGGTACTAAATGTTGCTGCATAAATTGAGAACCCCCATCGTCCATCTGCTGGTCCTCGCGTGCTCTGCGTCCATGTCACTGCCTGCTCACACCGGCACCGTTGCAGGCTTCGGCGGCGGCACGGAGATCACGCAGCTCCTTAACAATGGCGAGCTCGTGAAAGTAGCGGTCGACTCGGCCGAGACCGCCATGACTACCGTTCAGTCCCACATAGTACAAATTGAGCAGTATCGGAACCAGCTGCTCAATACTATGGGGGTTGACCCGGCGGTGCTTGCGGGGAATATCGCTGATGCCAACAAGGCATACAACACCTTGCGAAGCTACCAGCAGTCCATCAACGGACTGACCGGCAGTCTTTCGAACCAGCTGCAGAACCTTGACTCGAACCAGATGGCTGCGAAGCTCATGAACATGTCGTGGAAGGACTACGTGCTGAAGACGGCAAATGACGCGCGGCTTGGAAACGAGCGCGCAAAGCTGAGGATCCAGACCGCCCGGTCCGCTATGGAGCAGGTGGACGAGGACTACAAGTTCGTCCAGGAGCAGGGGAGCGCGATTTCGGCGGCAACTGGGCAACACGAGTCGATCAAGATTCTGAACAACCAGATGAATCGGCTGGTCCAGCAGAATGCCCGTATGGTGGCCATGATGGCAAGGGCCGAGAGCGACGTAGACGCCAAGGTAGAAGCTGCCAACGACAAGCTCAAGACGGCGAATGAATTCGACCTCGTCCAGAAGCGACAGAAGGCGATTCGGGCGCAGCAACTTGAAATGATGCAGCGGTGAGCACTATCTACGAAAACCCGGCCCGATTCTGGTTTGCCTCGCTGGTAGGCAGGGCGACATTCCGAGCGGCTGAGTTTGCCAGGAACGTCGCAGCCGCCGGGAAGCGGAAACGCCTTTTGCTCGCACTGTTCTGTGTGACGTTGGCCGTTGGCGCTACCATAACTTCTGCACAGAACCCGCCCGCTGAGGGTGCGGAGCTGGAAGCCGCTCAGGCTGTGGCGCAGACCGTCCCGACCGCAGGCATTTCGGGGCAACAAATGGCGCAGGAGATAACAACTGCGCTAGATCAGGCGTTGCAGAAGCTCAAGTCAAATTCCTCGATGAAGTCCTTCGGTGACAAACTTCTCGGGCTGGGCGTCTTTATTGGGATGCTGTGGGGTGCGTTCAAGACAATGGCCGGGGGGAAGGGGATTGGTGAGTTGATCGGCGAATGGGTCCCAATTTTTGTAGGCGCCGGCGTGGTCGTTGCGATTATTGATCCTGCCTATGGAGGCGCTCGGCAGATTGTGAGCCAGATGGACTCGCTTGCCTCGTCAGTCACCGGGGCCGATGTAAGTACCCTGACCTCCCTTCTTGGGGATTCTACGAAGCTCATTTTCAACAGCATCTATTTGATAGCTGACACGAGCTCGGCCACGGATGGGTCAGCGGCTGATCTGCTCTCCGGGAAGATCATGTACATGGTCGGATCCTTCATATTTGTCAACATCATGAAAATGGTGACCATCTTCCTGGTGCTGCTTGCCGGGTGTGTCTTTCTAGCGACCGCAGCTATGGCAATGGTCAGTGTGGAACTTGTCGTTTGCCTCGCACCGGTCATGGTGCCGTTTCTGATCTTCAAGCCAATGTCATGGGTCTTCGATTCATGGCTGCGATTCCTATTGGGCGCGTGCATGATGAAGCTCGTTGCATCGTTCATGTTTCTGATCACCGGGAAGCTGTTTGAAGCTCTGGCCAAAGTCGCGGCAAAAATTGCCAAAGACTCAGCGGGAACGGCGTCAATGGACACGCTGACTGCTGACGTTACGCTTTATGGATTTATGGTGCTGCTGGCCGTGATGGCTGCGCTGTTCATGGCCCAGGTGCCCTCCATCGCAACGGGACTCCTGCAGGGCAGTGCCGGCGGTGCCGGCTTTAGTGGGATCAAGGGCCTCACGCAGAGTGCCGGCGCCCGTGGTGCGAACTATGCTGGAGGCGCCGGTGGGCAGGCTGCAAAATCTGGTGTCTCATCTGCCTACAACAGCACCGTCGGTGCGCAGCGGGCATCTTCGCTTGGGGCAAGTGACGCCAGAAGCGGAATCCCATCCGGAGCTACTCGTTTCAACAGCAACTCCCAGAATCGGGCGTATCAAAAGTCTTACAGGGCCAACGCACCCTCCAAGGAGCAACCGGCGCCCCCGCAGCGATGACCTTCGGCGATGCCAGTGAGCGCTTCCGCCGAGGCAATTGACAGCCGTGCCTTCTGTGATACTTTTGGTAAAACAGAAACGGAATAACATGAGAAACACCAAATTTTCCTTCATGGGCGCGCTTCAGGAGTCGGCTGGTCGGGTTGGCATGTTTTCCACCTTCGCTTTGATGGTGCTGCTTGTCGTCTTTCCACTGGTTGGGATTTGGCTAACCTGGGTCATTAACGCCTTTCAAGGCACTCTGACGACGTTTGATTGGAGTCTCGGTGCAAAGGGCCAAGTCCTCCCCACGAAAGGACTTCTTTTCCTCGCCGGCCCAGTGGCATTTCTCCTGGCTTTCCATCTGCTCCGTTTCGTCACGGCCCTGATGGGGTCTGGTGGAGAAGCCGGTGTAGCAATTCCATTGACCGCCTCCATCGGGCTTTCGGCAGCAAGCGCCTGGGTCGTCAAGTTCTATGGAGCAACGTTTGCCATCTGGCTCGCCTTGGCCGACCACGGCCCGCAGGAACGGTACTGGCCTTTTGCGTCGGTCATTGGTCTGGGCCTAGCCTCGTGGTTGCTTGTAAAGAGCGAATTTCTCTATGGATTCAAGGCCAAGCCTTCTCAAATTAGGGTTCGTGCCCAGAATACTGCAGGTGAGGTCGCCGTGCCAGAGGTAGCGCGTGTGATCGTGCCGAAAATCACGTTCAAGGATATCCACGGGAACACAGACCTCAAAAAGCGGCTCCTCGCAGCCGGGCATGCAATCATTGCTCCGCGGGCCGAAGGGGCGAAGCCTCGAAACGGCATTTTGCTCGGTGGCGATCCGGGCAATGGGAAGACTGTGCTCGCAGAGGCTTTGGCGGGTGAACTGAAGCTGCCATTCCTTACGCTCACGCATTCTGATGTGGCAAGCCAGTGGGTCGGGGAGCGTACCGTGCGGATCAAGGCGGCATTCGACCAGGCGATTCGAAATCAGCCATGCATGTTGTTCATCGACGAGATCGACAGCTTCCTTCCCAGCCGCGGCGACTCGGCCGGCCACAATAAGGAAGATAGCGATGTCGTTAACTCGCTTCTTACGCTGCTGGTTGACGTGCGCCGGCACAGGGTGGTGATCGTGGCCGCTACGAACTACATGGACCGGCTCGACGGCGCCGCTATTCGGGAAGGCCGATTCGACTTCAAAATTGAGGTTACGCCGCCGGATCAGGACGCCCGGGTGGGCCTGCTCCAGGGCGGAATCAAGGCTCAAGCTCCAACGGCGCAAGTTTCACCGGAGGTGCTGCGCAGCGTGGCGCTGCGCTGGAATGGCTTTTCTGTGAAACGCATCCTCGCCGTTACGGAGGAAATGCCCTCGTACCTCGCGGACAAGGTCGGTGCCGGTGGGCGCACGGAGCAGTTGACCTTTGATGACTTCATGAATGCCCTGCGCCGGATTCAGGGGCAGCGTGGTGCTAAACCTGAGAATGTGAAAAGTTTGAGCGAGATGGTGTTCCCGGATTTCACAAGGAACGCCCTAGCAATGATCGCCAGTCGCTTGGCTGACCCAGTTCGCGTGGAGCGGCTGGGCGGGTCCCTTCCGACTGGAGTGCTCTTCTTTGGCCCCCCGGGCACCGGAAAGACGGCTGCGTGCAAGGCGCTTGCGAAGGAGGTTGGCTGGACTTTCCTGATTGCCACTGGCGCGGACCTGGCCCGCGACCCTAAGGCGCTGGAGAAGCTCTACACAAAGGCCAAGGAACTGCGGCCGACGCTCATTTTTATCGACGAAGCCGATGAGCTTCTGCGGTCGCGGGAATATTCACAGAACACGGAAGCAACGAACAAGCTGCTTACCCTTATGGAGGGCGTGAACGACCGTGTACGGGACGTGCTCTGGGTTGCGGCAACAAACAACCCCGATCAGATTGACCCAGCCCTCTTGCGCGGTGGACGGTTCACCGAGAAGGTTGAATTTGTCAGGCCCAGCGGTGCGCAACTGGCGGCACACCTCACGCAATGGCTTTCCTTTCGCAAGGTGGGGATGACTCCGGATCTCAGCGTAGAAGAACTGGTTCAACTGATGGGCGATCAGAGTATCGCCAATGCAGAGGCAATCTGCCAGCACGCCGTCAACAGCGCCATTAGCCAAACTGACGGGGACCAGATCGTTATTGGTCGGAGCGACGTGGAAGTCGCAATTACAACTGTTTTAGGCGATCGGGGATGAAATTGGGAAAGTTATTCACTACGTGCGCTGCAGCGATGCAGGTCATTTTCTGCGCGCCGTACGCTTCGGCAATGGATCTAGCTAGCACCGCACCGACGGGTACTCAGCTGGCTCGGGCGGCGGCCTTTCCGATCAGTCAACCAGCTCAGCCGAATGATTGCGTTTCACAGGCCGGTGATTTCCATGGTGTGAACTCGTGGATCGTGCGGGCGATTCTTAAGGTTGAATCTAACTTCAACCCTAAAGCGATGAACAAGAATAGAAACGGGACAACCGACGTAGGCATGGCGCAGATCAATTCGATGCACTTTAAGGAGCTGAAGTCACACGGCATCGCCCCTGACGACTTGCTCGACGGATGCATTGCAAGTTACGTCGCGGCTTGGCATTTAAAGAAGCAGATAACTGCGTATGGGAACACCTGGTTCGCGATCGGGGCGTATCACTCTGCAACTCCATGCTTTAACAAGCGGTATACGGGGCTCGTCTGGAATGTGCTTCGAACATGGGGAGTGGTTCAAGGAAAGAAGGAGTCGCCTGGGTCCCTTGATTCTTGTGGGTCAACGCAAGTTGCCAGCTCGGGCAAACAGCGGACTTCTACGGCCGGGACATCGGTTTTGGCTCTCGACGGCGAATAACCTACCCACTTGAACGGATCAACAAGCTTGAAAGTGCCAATGCTCAATAGCCCAACGAACTCAACCCATGGCTCTGCAGCGATGCTCGATCAGCTGCAGCAGATCATGGTGCTCCCGAACGAGCAAAGAATCGCGTTGATGAGCGCGTGGTCGGCAATTGATCCTGCCGTAGCCTATGCTGGCCGGGCCATGCCGGCAGAGGAGGTCATAGTCGAAGAGCCTGGTGAGGACACCTTGGCAAATTGGCTTGAGGCTATTGGGAGCTTGCCCAAACGCCAGCGTTTCGCGCTGATGGAGGACTCGCTTGGACGTGAAATGTCCCTCGGTGAGAGGGATGCCATCCATGTCGCGATGTCGAATCTCACGAACTCGGATCCCCTATTTGCCATAGAAGTGTCCGTGACCAAATATGCTTATGAGCACCCAGTGCTGATCTGTTTGGGGGCATTTGGATTGCTCCTCCTAACCTGGGCAACAGTTAAGGGTGCCTGGCGAATAGTTTTTTAGGTCACTCCCTCTCTCTCTCTCCATCAATTGCCTGCTTCGCTGCAGGCATTTTTTTGCACTCCGCGGATCAGCGAATCGCCCGAGCGGTAGACCGGCACGGTCGTGGTGTCACCCCTGGAAGTAGAAACTACTACCCTGCGCGACTGGCCGGCAAATCAACTTGAGATTTTGGCTCAATGCACCGTTTCTGCAGCGTTGAGCGGGAAAGGAAATGTCCCTGAGTCCTTAGCATTGCTCAGTACTTTAGGGCAAATTCAATGGGCATTTTTTCCGCGCTACAGAGAAAGCCGTCCCCGGACCGCGACGTGATTGCCATCGGCACACCGAAAACGCTCCAGTCGCACCCGAACACTCCAGTGGCAGCATTTGAGGATGGCGCGAACAAGTTCGCCGAGATCTACGGCAGCAGCATGGTGTCCTCGAACCGCATGTTCATTCTCTCCCTCGTCGCATTATTGCTCGCCGTGACGGCGGTCGGTGCAGTGACCGTGCTGCTTCCCTTGAAGGAGGTGAGGCCGTGGCTGGTTGAGGTAGACGCACGAACAGGGGTGGTGAACAAGCCCATTGAGGTGCAGAAGGTAACTCCGAACATAGCTGTTGTGCAGGCTGAGCTCTCTCGCTGGATCGAGGCGGTCTACACACTAGACCCACTACGAACCAATGAGCTATTCAAGTATGCGAACGTTCGCTCGCGCGAGAAGGCCATTGGCCAGTTCACTGAATTTCGGGTACGCGAGCGCGTCTTTGAGCGCCTGCAGCGGGAGCCTGGGCTGATTCGCGAAGTAAAGGTCTCCTCTGTTGATGCCTCCCAGACGGGAATCGCCTTTGCATTCCTGACCACAACTGAGCGGGTCGGTCGTGACTCGGAGCCAAAGGAAAAGCGTCTCCGCCTCACGATGCATTACCAGCTTGATCCCCCCAAGAACCAAACCGATTTACTGGCCAATCCACTCGGCATGTATGTGGTTTTCTTCAATGAAGCCGAAGAAAGGGCTGCGCGATGAAATTCAGGCAACTCGTGGCGTTGGCCACAGCAATCTTGTGCCTCGGGGTCGCCTCGGCGCATGCTGAGCTTATTGCAACGCCGCTCACGGGCGACTCGCGACTTGTCCAGTTTGGGTATGACGAGGACAACACATTCCTTGTTCTGACCAAGCCGAAGGCTGTGACGCACATTCAGTTTGCGCCCGACGAAACCCTCCAGTCTGTTGCCGCCGGCGACACGGTGCAGTGGGAGCTGACCCCGACAAAGAATCGCAAGAACCTGTTCATCAAGCCGAAATACGAAGATCTTGAGACGTCGATGTCGGTGATTACTGACAAACGCACGTACCAGTTCGTCTTGAAGTCCACGGGCGATGGTAAGAAGTGGTACCAGCGAGTGTCGTGGCTCTACTCGGGCACCATGCTGTTGGAGTCCGACGCCCAGCTCGACGCGGCCCCATTGCCATCGGGAAAGGGGCCTAAACAAACGTCGCAGCCCTCGGCCTTCGGGGAAACGCCACTCAGCCTCAGCGCCGGCATTGATCCCATCAAGCTCGACGGCCTCAAGCCGGAGAACCTCAGCTTCAGCTACTCGACCAGTGGAAGTGCTGCATTCAGGCCAGTAATGGTCTTCGATGATGGACGGTTCACCTATTTCAAGATGCCTGCTGAACTGCAAGAGCTTCCTGCTCTCTTCGCGGTTATTGAGGGGCAAGACTATGCGCTTGTGAACTATCACATCAAGGGTGACTACATGGTGGCCCAGCGTTTGCTCGACGTGGCCGTCCTGAAGTTGGGAAAGGCCGAAGTTCGTGTCACCAAATATAAACCCAGGACCGGTTTCTTTGGCACTTCCTTCGGCTCGGGCGAGGGCGGCTAATGTCCAGCAGCACTAAGTCGATCATAGATCCCAATGACCCGAAGCCCGGGATTCCAATCCGGAAGGGAACTCTGGGTGCCATTGTCCTTGTTCTCCTGATTGGCACATTCGTGAGCGCGCTGCTTCTCAGTGGCGGGACCAAACAACAATCGCAACAGCCTACGGCTGAGAAGAAAGCGGACTCACAACCTTCTGACTCCGGTAGCCGTGCTGCAATCGACGAGGAAGAACGGAAGGCCCGGCAGGCCACGGAGATAGAGGCCCGCAGGATCGGGGCGGCCGGGACCGCTGTGCCGGTAGACCCAACGAACAGCCCGGTTCCTCCAAACTTGCGTAGAGACAACCCGGATGCAGCGCTCGCCGAAGGAGCATTTGCAGCGACTGGCGTAAAACCCCGTGTGGTTGCGTCTGTTGCCGGCAGCGCGGCAGTGGACCGTGATGTTGAGACCGAGGTCGGCTCGCGCACTTCAAAGTCAATAGTTTTTGACAACGAGGGGCAAAGTGCTGGCGGCGGTGCCTCAGGTTACGGGTTGTTCAGTACCGCGTCCACCGGTGCTCCCGCGCCGCAGGAGAAACCCCGCGCGCCAACGTCCATTGCATTGCCTGGCCTGGAGGCTCTCTCGCAGGTTCGTGCGCCGAGTTCCGCGATGACTATGAGCTCTGGCCAGCTTGCCGCGCTCAAGGCTGCCCAAACCCGCTCGCCTACAGCCGGGGCGGGGACCTCCGATAAGGCATGGCTAAGTGAGTATGCCGATGAAGAGAAGAAGACCAACAAGGCGATCAAGAGCTACCGTACGGCCTCACGTTTCACTCTCCATCAGGGCAAAGTTATCCCTGCGGTGCTTGGTCGGAAGCTCAACTCCGATTTGCCCGGGGAGATCACCGCCTACACCACTGTCGACATCTATGACAGTTTCGGAAACGGGCACCTGCTAATTCCGAAGGGAACTGGTGTTGTAGGGCGGTACAGCTCTGGAATCAAGATGGGGCAGGAGCGAGTCCTCTTTGCATTTCAGCGACTGATCATGCCGAACGGCGAAGGATTTGACCTTCCCGCAGCTCAGGGTTCAGACCTCGCCGGCGCATCCGGGATCACCGGTGACGTTGACAACCACTTCTTCCAAATGTTCGCAAGCAGCCTATTCATCGCCTGGACGGCAGACAAAGTAGCGCAGCCCTCCAACGTAAACATCTACGGCGGACAGGCCCCTCAGTCTCCTGCAGGGGAGGTACTGGTGGACGTGGCCAAGACAGTCCTTGAACGCCAAAAGAACATCCCTCCGACCATCACAGTCGATCAGGGGACCCGAATCAACATTGAAGTGAAGCAGGACATGGAATTCAGTGGCCCGTATATGAGGAGTAGGACGCAATGAGGTATCAGTTTTTTGTGCTCAACGCGGCGATATCCGCTCTCCTTGCCGTAGTGCCGCAAGCAATCGGCTCGGCTCCGGAGCGGGTGGGGCAGTTTGACTTTAGCTACCTGACCAGTGGGGCCATGAGGGCAACTCCGGTTCAGGTTTTCGACGATGGCAAAACTACCTACTTCCAGTTTCGCGCTGGCGAGGCGGTTCCCGCGATCTTCCAGAACAAGGATGCCCAGATCGGGCTGCTCGTGCCGACACAGGAAGGGCCATATATTCGGGTCGCGGAGATTGGCGGGCGGTTTACTCTGCAGCTTGGACGCTCACAAGCGACAGTCGTTTATGCGGGTGCCGGACGCGCAGACGTACCGCAGATTAGCGCCGTCGCGCCGAACGGGATGAAAGCTGAATATACGGGTGGGGGCTATCCCAAAGACCGAAGTGTCCAGCTCGTCGCATCCCTTGGCAAGGCGCAGGCGTTTCTCGGCTCAAACGCACTTGAAGCGAACAGCTACGCCACCCCGTTGAAGGGCGATGCGGTGACCTGGAAGGGCGGGGAGAGTCAAGTCTCAGAACACCAGCTCTGGTTCACGGTCGGTTCACCCAAAGTTGGTCCCGCAGCGCTGCGAGAGATCAGCCAATTGGCTAAGTCGCTAAAGCTTGCGACACGGATCACCATTGTTGGCCGCGATGATGAATCCTACAAAGAAGGCCTTGACATGGCGAGAGCCCAGGCGCTGCGCGATGCGATGTTGAAGGCGGGCGTACCTGCCGATCGGATCGTCCTGAAAACGGGCGTCCAGGGCGGGGCAAAGAATCGCCTCTGGCCGTCAGATGTACGGATTGAGACGATGCGCCCAACCCTCATCGCGCAGCCTACCCCCAAGGCGGAGGCCGCTGCTGACAACAAGCATGCCTATGTCAAGGCCAATGTGGACGAACTGTTCAGGTCAGGTGCCATTACACGCGACCAGGCCCAGGCCATCCTCCAGCGTTCCTCGCAACAGGCGCCTTCCCCGGCCGCGGCGGCACCGCAGGCGCAGCTGGTCCCCGTCCAGGTAGATGTTCCAGCAGACGGATTCAACTTCAAGGCGTCCGATCTCACCGTGGCCGGCACGATTCGGCGCTGGGCCGCGGCTACGAACTATCAGGTCGTGTGGGACGCGCCGGCGCACTCGGATGCGCCGATCAATGGCGACGCCCTCATGCAGTCGGCGTCCATGAAAGAGGCCCTGGAAAAAGTTGTTTCAGGCCTGCAGGGAAAGGGCTACGACATACAGGCCACCGTCTATAGCAACCGAGTAATCCGTTTTACGGGAGTCAGCAAATGAGTTATCAAGGCAAGGCCGCGTTGGCGGCAATCTTATTGACGGTCGGCTTGGTGGCGATGGCCCAGCCAGTCAAAACTGTTGATGCCCCCTATGTCCCGAAGGGTGTTGCACCGGCCAAATCCGCACCGGACCTGCCATTCGCGTCCGCAGCAGCGCTACCGGTCGACGCAAATCCGACCATGTACCTCCTGCCGACCAAATCAGTTGCAACACAGCTGCATGAAATGGCCGCCCTTGCAGGTTGGTCACTGGTGTGGGAGGCGTCTGATTTCACCCCCGTAAACAAGGTGTTGATCAGCTCGGATTTCATCAAAGCGGTCGGAATTGTCATCGATTCCGCAAATCTCGATCGGGCGAACCTGAAGGCGACGTTCTATCGCGGAAACAACATCGTGCGCGTTACGGAGACCCAAAAATGAAATTTACTCCTCTTTTCCTCGCTATCGCCATGGCAGTATCCGGCTGCGCGACAAGCTTGAATCCCCAAATTGCGGCAGTTAAGCCTGCCGTCGAGGCATCCAAAGCTGAGGCGCTGCAGCTGATTACAAGGCCAGCGCCGGCACCGGAGTTCTCGAACATTACCTTCTCCGAGCAAAGCTGGGTTGCCCTCCGGAAGATTGAGCGGGCAGACAGAGGGGCCGCCAACGAGCAGACTGATGCCGCGCTGATCGAGATCAACCAGCGGTTTCAGAATCTGAACGAGGTCGCAAGCGTCATCTCCTCACTCACGGGCTTCCCTGTTTCAATCGCCCCAGACGTTCCAGTCGCGTCCGCCACGGTTGGTATGACTGGAATGCCGGGTGCTCCTCAAGGTCCGGGCGGCATGCCAACGGGGATGCCTGGAGGAAGCATTGTTCCAGCGATCTACCCATCCGGTGGGGCTGGCAGCATGTCGTCGCCTGCGAACAATGGTCAGATCGGTGTGAATTCGCCGTTCTCTGCAAACTACTCCGGGAGCCTTACCGGATTCATGAACAAGGTGACCGCCTATTACGGCATCTTCTGGAAGGCGGACTCTTCAAGCCTGCGTCTGTTCCTGATGGATTCGAAGACGTTTCGCATTGCAGCGCTCCCTGGGGACACCCGCCTGTCCAGCACGGTGGAATCTTCTTCGAACTCGAATGGCTCGTCTGGTTCCGCGGGGGCAAGCACCGGAACAGGCGCAACCCAAAGCGGCGCGTCTGCAAATTCCACCGGAGTGGCATTCGCCGGACTCTCGGTGTGGTCAGCACTGGAAACTGGCATCAAACAGATGCTCGGCACAGGCGGCCGCGTGATCGCATCGCCAGCCACCGGAACAATTACCGTCACCGACACACCGACAGTGCTCGCCCGGGTAAGCGAGTTCATCAATGGCCAGAACCAGGCTCTGAATCGTCAGGTTACGGTCAAAGTGCGCGTCCTGTCAGTGGAGCTCAATGAAGGGGACAACTACGGCGTCAACTGGGACGCGGTGTATTCGAATCTTGCTTCTGCTTCGAACCCGTATTCCCTCGCCATGAAGACTGCGTTCCCATTTGCCGCTGGGGCCGGGAACATGATTCTCTCGGCACCGGCATCTTCGACAAGCCGGTGGGCCGGATCGAGCGCAATGTTCTCAGCGTTGTCGACGCAAGGCAGGGTCCGTGAGTTGACTTCAGCGATGCTGATCACGCTGAACAATCAGGCTGCTCCTGTAAATGTCGGCCGTCGCGTTTCCTATCTTGCTTCGAGCTCGACAACGCAGACAGCGAACGTTGGTGCCACGACAGCGCTGACGCCAGGAAGCATTCAGACGGGCTTCTCGATGACTCTCGTGCCACACATCATCGACAGCAAGGAACTGCTGCTCCAGTATTCGCTGGATCTCTCGTCACTCCTCAAGTTGTCAACGATCACATCGGGGAACAGCTCCATTCAGGCGCCGGACATCTCTACTAGCAACTTCATTCAACGCGTGCGGATCCAGACTGGGGAAACACTCGTCGTTGCGGGTTACGACCAGGACAACCTCTCAGCGGTTTCCGGTGGAGTGGGCACGCCCGATAACGTGGCGCTGGGCGGTTCTCGTGAGGGCGCGACCAAGCGGACTTTGCTCGTCGTGCTGATCCAACCGATTATTTCGCAGTAACTCGAATCAAGCAGAACTTCGATATGAGAATTATTCAGGTTGGCACGGGTAAAAAGCGGCTGGAGCTAGTCTCGGGCCTCCAGTGGCACCCGCTGATGAAGACAGGGTCCGCGCGAGTCAAGGAGCTGACTGCGCTGGCGCAGGCCGCCCAGGCGGATTTCAAAGTTATTCGCGGCACTCAAAGCGTTCACGTAGGCTTCGCTAATCGGTCAGATGGCGCAAAGGCCGGGCAGCTTGCGGCGGCGGCAGTGATCGCCGACGTTCTTGTTTCTAAAGGCGCCGGGCGCAGTTTGCTTGCGGCCGTAAGGGTACCAGGGGACGCCGGGGACGCTTTCCTTTACGTGCAGGTCAGGGACGGGGTGATTCTTGCCGAAGGCGACCGGGTAGGCGAACGAGACGCTATTCGAGTCCTTCTTGGCCAACACGTATCGTTTGGTGGATGGGACACGATTGTCTGTCCGGGCGAATGGAGCATCCCGAATTCGAAAGAACATGAATTCGATTTCTTTTTCAACCCGCAGGCCCTTTGGGCACAAAGGAAGAAATGGGCGTTGGCCGAAATCTCCATCGCCTGGAAAAAAGCGCTGATCCCAGCCGCGCTGATACTTGCCTTGGCCGCTGGCGGGACCTTCGCTTGGAAGGAATACTCAAAGAAGAAGGCAGCTGCTGCGGAGGCGCTCCGGATCCAAGAGGAAGAAGTCGCCCGTGGGCAGAGGATGGCCCCAAAAGAGCCTCCCAAACCGTGGCCAGCGATGCCCTATGGAGTTGATTTCGCATACGCCTGCTCGAAGGCGCTGAAGGAGGCCGGTGTTAGTGCCGGTAACTGGCAGTTGTCCTCGATCGACTGTGAGAGCGGAAGTTTGACCGTCCGTTGGGTCAAAGCCGATGAACGCGCCTGGATAAGCCATCTTCTGGCCGTTCGACCAGATGCCAGATTTCTTGCTGATGGAATGTCGGCCAGCATCACCGTTCCTGCCCCGGCCGCTTCTTCAAACGACTTCGCGGAAAGACTGCCTTCCCAAGAGGGCGTGAGGCTGCGCTACTACGACTTAGCAAGCCGGTACGGAATGTCCGTTCGAATTGATCCGCCAAAGGAGGCGGTCCAGCCGCAGGCGCTTCCTGGGCAAGCGGTTTCGCCTGCCGCGATGGTCACGCTTCCGTCCTGGACTGCGATGCCTGTGTCCGTGACCACCAATATCGATCCAGTTCAGGCCGCAGCCGTGCTGGCGTATCCGGGGCTCAGATTTCAAAAGCTGAGCTTTTCCTACAAAGCAGGCGTGATGCAGTTTCAATTTTCAGGAGTTCAATATGTCAGGTCTTAAGCCTCGGGTTTCAGTTGCCGCGCTCATGTTTGCATCGGCGCTCGCAGTTGCACAACCTCAAACCCAACCCCAGCCTCAAGCTCCGTCGCCGCCACAGGCGCAGCCCGGCGCGACGGAACAAGCAGTAAGCCGCGTTCAACCGGCGGCCGCAGCCGTACCCTTCTCGCCGCTGAGCGCCGCGAAGGCGGCCCAGATTCAAACGATCAACGAGAACATGACGCTTCTTGCGGCGCAACTGAGTGAGCTCGAGATGCAAGCAAAGATCGCTGCGAAGCAGAAAGAGATTGCCGGCAACAAAGGTGGCAATTTCAGCCCGTTGGGTACCGCTACCGGCACGCCGTCGGTAATCTCAGTCGCTGGCCTGAAGGGCAAGCTTGAGGCCTTGCTGGCCTTTCCAGGGGGCCTGGAACAACGGGTGCGCGCGGGTGACGTGATCGGCGACCGCAGGGTTCAGACCATTGCTCTTAACGAGGTCGTTCTAACCGATCTGAAGGGTGCAAATCCCCAACGCCTCGCATTTGGCAACTCACCGTTGGCAACTCGCGAGGGGAGCATTGGGATGCCAGGCGGCGGCTCCGTCCCTATGCCGTTCAACGCCGGCGGAAACATCCCCGGAATTCGCTAAATCGCTGCGCCTGAAAACAACTGAGAGTCAACCATGAACGCACCAGCAAGTGGAACCGACCTTGAAAAACTAGTGTTCTTCGACGAGCGCGCCGCGGTCTTGTACGTGTCGAAGCAACACACTTTTCATGCCTCGGTGTGTAGCTACGTAAGGCTCTTGCGAGCAAAGGTGGCGAATTTCGAGGTGGTCGACGTTTCGATGGATGACATTCAGCGAAAGCTCGACAAGAAAGACGACGAGTCACATCGTGACTTGGGTCTCAGCGAGATGCAGGCAATCGCGGTCAACTTGTTTCGCAGGGCCACTGAACGGAAAGCCTCCGACATTCACATTCGCGTGCAAAACAAGGGAACAACGAGGATCTTCATACGAGTCAACAATGATCTTGAGTTGCTCGAACAGCACCCAGGGGCCATGGGTCAGCTGCTCTGCTCGTCGATATACACGTCGATGGCGGGCATTTCTGCGGCGACATTTGAAGTCCTCAAACGGCAGGATGGACGGATATCCGAGCGTGACAATCTGCCGGCGGGCCTTGACGGCATTCGTATCGCGACAACTCCGCAAGTCGATGGCATGCTGATGGTCCTCCGCTTGTTGTACCAGGACGAGACCGTAGCCACGGACCTCGCGGCGCTTGGGTACCCCGAAAACCAGCGCGAGCTGATTGGATTCATGAAGTCGCGGCCGGAGGGGATAAACATCATCGCTGGCCCCACCGGATCGGGCAAGTCGACAACCCTGCAACGCGTGCTCCTGTCAATTCAACAGGAAAGCAGGGGTGCAAAGCACATCATCACGGTTGAAGATCCGCCCGAGTATCCAATGCCGGGCATCGTTCAAACGCCCGTGGCCAATGTGTCGTCGTCCGAGGAGAGGTCAGAAGCTTTCCAGAACGCGATCAAGTCGACGATGCGTCTCGATCCTGACGTCATCATGATCGGTGAGGTGCGCGACCCCCCATCTGCCAAACTTGCCTTCGAGGCCGCGATGACCGGGCACCAGGTCTGGACAACTGTTCATGCGAACAATGTGTTTGCGATCTTTGACCGCTTGATCGGCCTAGGTATTCCCCCGAATTTGATGGCCGATCCATCGATCGTCAAAGGCCTGATCTGCCAGAGGCTTGTGAAGGTAATTTGCCCCCATTGCCGGGTTCCGATCCTGGATGTTTGGGACCGCTACTCCGACGCTCAGCAGCGGAGGGTAATGGGACTCGGTTCATGTGAGAACGTTCACGTGGCTGGACCGGGCTGCAAGCATTGCGAAAACACGGGGGTAATTGGGCGGACGGTGGTGCCGGAAACTATCGTGCCCGATCAGAAACTGATGATGCACATCCGTCGGGGCGACCGCGACCGCGCCTACGCCTACTGGAAGGAGACCGGAGGCAAAACAATGCTCGATGTAGCGAAGGACAAGATTGTCGCGGGCCTGATTGATCCGTTCCAGGCGGAATTGGTGGTCGGACTACTCGACGCGGGGCTTGAGCTGGATCCTGCCTTGTTGGAGCAAGCATGAACTTCGAGGACTTTGACGCAGGCTACGTCCGATTCCGCTTCAAACTCCGTACGAAGGTTCGTCAGCGCGTGTGGCGGAAGCTCGCAAAGCTTCTGAAAGACGGTATCCCGATGATCGCTGGCCTTGAGGAAATCAGGGGCTTGCGACGGCCGAAAGCAGCGGAATCAATTGCGATAGGTGAATGGATTCGGTCTCTTGAGAACGGAGCAAAGCTCGCAGATGCCGTGCGTACTTGGGTGAGCACGGAGGAATATATGCTGATCATGGCGGGGGAGCAATCAGGAACACTGGCTGACACGCTGGCCTCCGTGGTGACCGTAGCAAAAGCAAAGTCCCAGATTCAAGGAGCGGTAATTGGAGGTATCGCATATCCGGCCTTCATCCTGATTCTTGCATTCGTGATGCTTTACTACTTTGGCTTCAAGATAATTCCAGCCTTTACCAAGGTCGCGCGTGGCGACTCCTGGACCGGTGTCGCGCGCGTAATGATCGACTTGTCTGTTTTCGTCAGGGCATGGCTCCCCGCGCTCATTGTTGGCTTCTGTGCAGGCGTTGTTGCGTTCTTCTACTCGCTGCCCAATTGGAATTCCCCCGTTCGGGTGGCGCTCGACCGATTTGCACCCTACAGCATTTATCGCGTGATGCAGGGTTCTTCCTGGCTGATCGCCCTTGCTGCGCTGGTTCAGGCCGGCGTGCGCCTTGAGGTGGCAATACAGCAGCTTGGGGATGGTGCCTCAGCATGGGCAAGGGTGCGGATGGACGGTGCCTTGGCCGGTCTCAGATCTGGCCGCAACCTCGGCGATTCGCTTGAGCGAACTGGTTTTGAGTTCCCAGACAGGGAGATCAACGCGGACATACGTGTCTATTCCACGAAATCGGGATTCCAGGAAGCCCTTCGCCTGATCGGGAACGAGTGGATTACTGAGTCAGTAGAACGGATTCAGAGCCTCATGGGCGTGGTGTTCATCGTGACCATGCTCGTTGTCGGCGGCTTCATTCTCTTCCTAGTAGCAGGGCTCATGGGAATGATGCTTCAACTTGCACAGATCATGCAACGCAGCGCGATTTAGTTTCACTTTTTAACCAACCAGAGGACTTTCTATGACGTTCATTCGAAATCGCAAATTTGCCAAGCAGGCCGGTATGACGCTGATTGAGACCATCGTCTCGCTCTCCATTCTTGCAGTCGTCGTGAGTGTTGCCCTGTCACTGTACAACTCCGCAACTTCGCAGCAGGCATCAACCCAGATGATGTCGGACCTGAGCGCACTGCGTTCGGCGACCAAGTCCGTCTACTACGGCCAGGGTGGATACGGCAGCGCCAATTTGAACCAGGTTCTGGTTCACGCCAAGAAAGTGCCCACAACGATGCTTGTAACTGCTGGTACCCCTCCCGTGATTACCCACGGCCTGAGCGGGACAGTTTCGGTGACTGGAGCGGTTTCTTCGTTCACCATTTCCGTTACCAAAATCCCTACTGATGTGTGCCTGAACGTACTAGCTGGCACCAAGGGCTGGAATTCCGTGCAAGTCGGCGCTGCTACGCCGGTCACGACGTTTCCCATCTCTCCGGATACTGCGTCGGCTCAGTGCTCTACATCTGACGACAACACGATCATCTTCCAGTCGACCTGACCGATAAGGACCTATGGCACTCCTTTCCATTCCATTTACTGACCTGTACCTGGGTGAAACAAGTTCCTGGATGTCGGGAATGCCTGGGACGACAGATCCAGAGCCTCCTCCTGAGGCTGACCTGCCGGAACTTGTAGCCCTGAGAACTGAATGCGAAAAGTACTTCGTCGCCAACCCGGAGAGGGAAAGCTGGCCGATCCGACACGCCGGCATCAGCTATCGGGCGTCTCTGATGAATACGATCAGCGAACGCGTGTATGTCATGCGTCGCCTGAGCGAGACGATAACGCCTCTTGAGGCCCTTGGCTTGCCTGTTCCAATTGTCGAGAGCCTCATGCGGCCGGGAATGACGGGGCTTATTCTGTTCTGCGGGACATTCGGTCAGGGCAAGACCACGACCGCGTCATCAACTGTCTACTCGCGCATCAGCAAGTTCGGCGGAGTGGCTGTGACAGTTGAGGAACCTCCAGAAATGCCGCTTCACGGCCACCATGGCCTGGGTGTCTGCTACCAGACCTCGGTTCAGCAGGGCGAGTTCGGGCATGCCTGTCGCCAGGCGGTGCGCTGGGCACCGTCCATCATCTTCCTCGGGGAAATACGCGATTCGGAAACTGCAATTGAAGCGTTGCGGGCTTCGATCAATGGCAGGCTTGTGATCTGTACTGCCCACGCCGACAACTGCGCCATGGCGCTTCAACGTGTGTTCGCACTCGCAACCGGGGACAACAACTCAGCGGATGACGTGCTGGGCATGCTAGCTTCTGGATTGGCCGGTGTGTTACATCAGCGCCTTGAGCGGACCGACAAGCGCAAGCAGCTCGTGGTTGAAAGCCTTTTTTGCATTGGCGAAGATGAGACAAGTATTCGCGCGACGATTCGCCAACGCAATTTCGAAGCACTGAAGAATACTGTGGCGCTGCAGAAGAACAGAATGTTCTTTGGCGCGCGCAAAAAGACTGCCTAAACATGCCTTTGGTGGTCAGCATGTTCTTTGTAGCCATGGTCGCGCTTCTAAGCGCGCTATATGTGCCGGCGCAAGAAGCACGGATGTCGATTGCGTCCGCAGATGTGGGCGCGACGTCTGCACTGGCATATCGAGAATCGCTGATCAACTATCTCAATGCGAACCCGACGGCCACCGGCACGGTTCCTGACGCTTCCCTCACGCCGCTGTGGGGGCATCAGCGAAACCCGCGCTGGACGAACACGGTTTCATCCGGGACGCTGTTTGTCTATGAATCGAGTCCTTCAAACACACCCGAACTGCTACACGAGTTGTATCGAAAGACTCTCTCTTCGTACACGGTGGGGCGGAATACTTCCGGATTCCTTGTCAGCGCTAAAGGCTTCGCAACTGGTATCCCAGTCCCGGCATCGGTCCCAGACGGTGCAATTTTGATAGTGGGAAAATAATGGATTCGACTTTCACGCCCTCCGACAACGACGTTTTCAACGCCGGCCTGCCAACTTCTGCTTCGCTGCTAAAGAATGACGCGCCACGTGCAGGCCAGGCTGAAGAAACGCTCCCGAAGATCCTCGAAGTTGTTTCAAGTCCTTTGCCATTCAGTGACATGCTCGTTACGGCCGACGAGGACGTGATGATTCGCAATGCAAACGGATGGTTGAAATTTGACAGGGCGCCTTATTCGGAAGCAGACATCGAGTTCATTTTGTGGCAAATGGACGCGCAGTGGGCTGAGTTGCTTCACCGTGGAGGTTTCAGTCGGCCGTACGTCGTTGGGAACTTCCGGCTTCGGGTTACGGCGTATCTCGCATTCAGAGGGGCGAAGAAGATGCTGGCGATTCGTCGGACCCCCGTCGACCCCATGCCCTTCAAAGATACTGGTCTGCCGGACTCGGTAAAGCTGATGATCGAGAACCCGCAAGGGCTGGTGCTCCTTTCCGGCGCCACTGGGGCAGGGAAGACCACCACCATGGCTGCGCTGGTCGACCTGCTGAATGAGACGCGCAACTATCACATCGAGACGATTGAGGATCCCATTGAATTTGTGTTTAAGCGGAAGAAGTCCGTTTTCTCCCAGCGAGAGGTCGGCCACGACATTCCGACTTACAACGAGGGAGTCCGAGGCGCTATGAGGCAGCGTCCGGACGTGATCATCATCGGGGAAATTCGCGACAGGGATACCGCTGAGAACGCAATCCTGGCGGGTGAATCCGGCCACCTGGTGATCGCAACTCTTCACGCGAGTAGTGTCAGTGGTGCGATTCAGAAGCTCGTCTCGTTCTTCCCGGGCGAGGAGGCCGCAAAATATGCATCACTCGCCTCGTCGCTGGTTGGGGTTATTCATCAGTGCATGGTGCCCGGCGTTGAACAAGGAAAGGGGGTCGTGGCCACGGAGTTGCTCTTCAATCACAAGCAGAATTTCTCTGAGTTTCTGAACAGCTCAATCAAGATCAACGCGGCGCTCGACGAAAAGGCAGCCGGAATGTCGCAGTCGCTTGCGATGTCTCTGCATGGTTTGGTCAAGGACGGGAAAATTGCGAAAGCAGATGCGCTAAAGACGGTCGCTAGCCAAGGCTCAGCCCATGCAAAACTTATCAGGATGTTTGACCAGCAGGGTATGCGATGACCAGGAAACAATCGGGCATCACCCTAGTTGAGGTCATGGCCGGCCTTGCAGTTCTTGCAGCGACATTGGCCGGGTTAGCAATGATGACCGACCAGTTCAGCGATGAAACGCGGTCTGCGCTTGCAGCCAGCCAAACACGCACCTTTGGTGAGGCCGCAAACGCTTATATTAAGGCCAACTATTCGGCAGTTCGTGGAGTCGCGACCCCGACGACACCGGCAATGCTGGATGTTCCAACATTGGTCGCGGCCGGCAATTTGACGGCTGGATTTGGAGCTACCAATGCTTACGGTCAAAGTCTTTGTGCCTTGATTCTTCAACCGGTGCCCGATCGGCTTCAGGCAATGGTTGTGAGCGAGGGAGGCTTGCCGATTGACGATCTTTCGTTAGGAACCATCGCTGCGGTCATTGGTGGCAGCGGAGGAGGGGTCTATTCATCCGACCCAGCCGTTATTCGTGGCGCGGTCGGAGGCTGGCAGATAAGTACCAGTACGTTCGACAATATTGCCAACAACGTCGGGAGGAAATGCGACTCGACTACCGGCAACGTTCGTGTGGCGCCAGGAACGCCAGCTATGGCACTTTGGTTCGAGAACGGCGATACCTCTTCAGCGTTTCTGTCGCGTGACGCAGTCCCTGGACGTCCGGAACTCAATCACATGAATACCCCGCTGGTCATGAATGCTGTGCAGGTGGTAGATGCTCCTTGCGCCGTGGTCGGGGCTATCGCTAGAGACACGTCCGGGCTGGTCCTTTCATGCCAGGGTGGCCGTTGGAAAAGCCAGTCGACCTATTGGCAGGACCCAGTGCCAAGCTTTGCCTCATTGCCATCTTGTAATGCCCTGTCGGCCGGACACACGCGAATTGTAAGTAACCCTAGCGTTGGATCTGGTCCGCGGCCGTATACATGTACGGGGGCAGCATGGGCCGCGCTTTCCGTTGATGATCAAGGGAACTCCTCCCAGGCTGGAATAGCAGCCAACGCGGGGATGAATTCAAGTGGGCGTATCAATGTCAGTACAAACGACTGGAGTATGTTCATGCTCGATGGGTCTGGAGGCGCTAACGCAGCTGCGAAGACTGCACCTGGGTCTGCCTATGTGAACGATATCTACGTTCGTTCAGTTGGAAAGTGGGCGAGTGAGATCCTCACTGGAAACACTGGAGTACGTGGTGTTCTTGCTCCGCTGAAGGGGAAGCAGATTACTTGTGTTGACCAATATGGTCAAGGTCAGGGCTGGGCTTACGTAGATGGAAACGGCGATCCGTTTACACGGATGTACATACCCTTCGTCGGCTATGACAGTGGTTGGGTGTCAGGTTTCGCGGTCTCATACACGAGTGGTTCCGACACTTGGAATGTCGGGTGGAATACCTTCGTGATGGCGTACAACGGTCAAGCATCAGCACAATGCTTTGCAAACTGGCCTCCGACTTGAGTCGACTTTCGATGGTCGGGGGAGATTACGACCGTGGGGCGGCAGATAGGGCGTTCAAACGAATTCTCAAGCATGGCCGATGCATTTGGCTCTCGCGTGGTTTTCTAAGGGTGGGAGCAATGAAAGTTCATCTGCCTTCGTCCCCAATTTCATTGCGGCGCCATGCCGGAATAGCGCTCGTAGAGGTCGTGGCGAGCCTGGCGATCATTGCGGCCGCAACAGCGGGGCTGGTCGCGATGTCTGATCTGTACGCTGAGGACGCAAAGGCATCAATAGCCGCTGGCCAGGTCCGCAGCTTCGGCAATGCGGCCCAGTCGTACATCAAAGACAACTATGCAGCGGTCCAGGCGCTTGCCACGGACACGGCACCAGCCATGATTGACGCGGCCACCCTTGTGGCGGCCGGCTCTCTCCCTTCCGATTTCGCCACGCAGAACACCTTCGGACAGACTATGTGCGCGCTCGTGCTTGAGCCAACAGCCGGCCGGCTGCAGGCGCTGGTCGTCTCCGAAGGAGGTCGTTCAATTGACGATTTGAGCCTAGGCGGAATTGCTTCGATGATCGGAGGTAGCGGCGGGGCGGTCTACGACGCAGATCCTGCTGTGATCCGCGGTGCCTCTGGAGGTTGGCAGGTCCCAGCTGCAGCCTTTGACGACCTGACAAACAATATCGGCAGGCGATGTGACGGGTCGGTCGGCAATGTCAGGCTAGCCGCTGGAACTCCAGTGATGGCTCTGTGGTTTGAGAATGGGGCTACTTCAACCGCGTTTTTGTCCCGCGATGCAGTGCCTGGTCGTCCAGAACTCAATCAGATGAACACGCCCCTCGTGATGAACTCGGAGCAGACATCTGGGGGTGCTTGCACGATGCTCGGAGCAATTTCCAGGGATTCCACGGGTGGGTTGCTGACCTGTCAGGGTGGAATGTGGAGAAACCAAGGGTCAACTTTCTGGCAGGACCCAGTGGCGACGTTCGCCGCGCTGCCAACCTGCAACGCTGCAGCCTTGAACCAGACTCGTATCGTGGGAACGCCAACTATTGGTAGCGGTCCGCGCGCCTACACCTGCAATGGTTCTGCTTGGACGCCGCTTTCTATTGACGACAGCGGGAATATAAATCTTCCAAGCACACTGACAACCGGCAAACTCAAAGTAAGTGACGTGGTTACTGAAGGCACCGCCTGCGCATCAAATGGGTTGGTTGCTGCAGATTCAACGGGGATGCTGCTTTCTTGTCGATCTGGCACATGGGACAAATTGACGAGGGTGCCGACAGGGACTTGGTCCACTTCATTGGCAGGCGGCACCTCAGGATCGCTTTACACGACCAGTGCTCTCACATTAGACAGTGGCGTGTACCAAGTAACTTTCTACAACTGTATTAATCCAAGCTCAATGAGCCAGAATTACTATCTCTCCGTTCGCACGATGGCGTCGTGGGGAACGATTCAATCTGGCTTTGCAAATATGGAGGGGAATCAGATGGTGTCATTCAACGGGCCAACATATATTGTGCGAGTCCTTAGCGCGCAAGCAAGTGTTCTGGGTGTCGTTTGGATGCCCGCTGGTGGATACTTCACCAATATCGGTAATGGCTGTACACAGTTCATTTATGAAAAGATCTATTAGCCCATCCTGGCAAACGCTGTTGGGCACTGAATTCACAGTGACATCAGGCGTTCCCTTAAAGGGAAGGGATTCCCATTTCAGGACGGATCTGCCCGACGGAGGCACTGCATAGTGGACCGGTCCTTATCCTCAATGTCGTTGCGGCGTCATGCCGGAATAGCGCTCGTAGAGGTCGTGGCGAGCTTGGCGATCATTGCAGCTGCTTCGGTGGGGCTGGTGGCGATGTCTGATCTGTATGCGGAGGACGCAAAGGCATCAATTGCCGCTGGACAGGTACGCAGCTTTGGCAACGCGGCCCAGTCGTACATCAAAGACAACTATGCAGCTGTCCAGGCTCTTGCCACGGATACTGCACCCGCCATGATCGACGCAGCCACCCTCGTAGCGGCCGGCGCGCTCCCTTCCGATTTCGCCACACGGAACAGCTTCGGCCAGACCATTTGCGTGCTCGTCCTTGAGCCAACAGCCGGCCGGCTGCAGGCGCTGGTCGTCTCTGAAGGAGGTCGTTCAATTGACGATCTGAGCCTCGGCGGAATTGCTTCGATGATCGGAGGTAGCGGCGGGGCGGTGTACGACGCAGATCCTGCTGTCATCCGCGGAGCCTCTGGAGGTTGGCAAGTCCCAGCGGCAGCCTTTGACGACCGGACAAACAATATCGGCAGGCGTTGTGACGGGTCGGTCGGCAATGTCAGGCTTGCCTCCGGAACCCCAGTGATGGCACTTTGGTTTGAAAATGGGGCCACGTCAACCGCGTTTTTGTCCCGCGATGCAGTCCCTGGGCGACCTGAACTCAATGAGATGAACACGCCTCTCGTGTTGAACTCGATACAAATTGTCGGCGATACCTGCAGCCGCTTGGGTGCCGTGGCTCGGAGCGCGGCCGGTGGGGTCCTTTCTTGCCAGGGCGGGCAGTGGAAGGCCCAAGGATCGTCTTTTTGGGACGATCCGGTAGCGACTTATGCAGACTTGCCCAGCTGCGCAGCCGGATCTGCGGGGCAGACGCGTGTCGCCATGACTTCTACCGTGGGCCCGGGGCCGCGTGTCTACACGTGCAATGGCACTTCATGGGTCGCCTTGGCGGTCGATGACAGTGGAAACCTATCGGCGCTTGGGACCGTGAGCGCTGGCAAGCTACTACTCAGCGACTCGATCGTAAAGGGGGCATTTTGCCCTATCGTAGGCCAGGTTTCCAAGGTTCCCAATGGAGAAGTCTATTCCTGTAAGAACAACGTCTGGACCAAAGCAGGGAGCAATTTCAGCTCCAACGTGATTGCTGGCTATACGCCAAGCAACCAATCAGTCTCCGGATGTTATGCCGCACCAGGATATTTGACTGTAACCACCCCCGGGTATTACGGCATAAACGTTGAGGCGAATTCGTACCGATATTCAGGTTCGTTTGTCTCACTTCACGTGACCCTAATTTCCCCCGGGGGAGCGGGAGTGTGTGTTGCCTCTGAGAACATGCAAGTTGGCGGCGGCACGGGCTACATGAGTCCGACAGGGTTCTGCCTTGAACATCTCGATGCTGGCACCTACCAAATACTCGTGTCGGGAAGCGATGCAAGTTCCTGCAGCACCTCAAGCCTCTACATGATGTTTGGTGGATCCGCGCGAGTACGCCTCTTGAGCGAGGACTGAGGACGCTCGACTGACCTCCAACAGTTGATTTCAGGCTCGACATGCGGTGAAATGTAGCTGCTTTGCAATTTTTGCAACTCGCGTGCCTTGTGCGCGCCTTCAACAAACCGGATGGGTCAGCCCTCCCGGGTGTGCCCGACGAAACCGCAAGGGATTGTATGGGCATCAGCGATTCAATAACACCTACCTCCCATTGGGGTGCTTCGACCAGCCTGTCTGAATCGAATGCTCCGCAGGCGCGAGGTTCGCCATGATCTACGTCGTGGCATTTCTCATCGTGATGGGACTAGGCTTCGTTTTGAGGCTGTCGACCGGATCACCAACACCTGTTGGACCGGTCGACTCCATTGGCAGTGAGTCCGAAGCGCCTCCACAGAACGTTTCGCTCGCCTATCAGGATGACTTCATGTTCGATCAGACCTCGAGCGCTGGAGATCAAGAAAACGACTAGTCGTTAGCTCAACTCGGGGGATCTTGCCGTGAGGCAGGGCCTTTCCCCGACTTGGGAAATGAAATTTTTCAACTCTTCGGCACTTCCGTGCCGTACGGCTGGAGATTTTGGGCAGCTTTTCGCTGCCAATCATTGGCGTCACTTGACGCCGCGTATCGAGCTCCGCTCGGTATTTCAACCCGCAGGGCCCGCCCTGACGGGAGGGCTTCTGCATTTTTATCTGGAGAAGAAAATGCAAGTCCTCAAAAATGTGAGCCTCGTCAATCGTGTTCTGGCTGTTGTTTACGTTGCCGCCGTTGCTGTGGTCCTCGGTTTCGCGCCAGGGGCAAAAGCACAGTCCGGCAACGTCTACGCCAGCACGCAAGCGCAGGTGATATCGCCAACCATGAAGGGAGTGATCCTGCAGGTCAGCATGAAACTCGTGCAGCCCTCGGGCATCACGCGAACTGGCGGCGCGGCGATTGGTGGTGTCCTTGGCGGCCTGATGGGCAACCAGCTCAGCGGGCAAGGCAAGGCATTTGCCGCGGTCTTGGGAACGACGATCGGCGGGTTTGTCGGTGAACGTGCGGCGAACGCCGCGTTTTCATCGCGTGCCCAGGAGCTGGTGATCGGGTTGTATAACCCGACTACCGGCGCTTTCAGCAGCACCGTGACTGTGATTCAGCCTGAGCCTTTCGAGGCAATGTCGCCGAACCAGCAGGTGCTCATCTCGAACACCAATGGGGTGTTCCGGGTGATAAAAATCAGCATGGACGCACAGACGGTCAGCTATCGCTGAGTTGTCTACGTCAGGAAAAAGCCCGCACAGATGTGCGGGCTTTTTTTATGCCCGAAGAATTGTCTCCCGATCGGGAGTTAATCCTGAGTTAGGCTTCTTGCGGCGAGATCTTCGGCGTCATAGAGTTCCAAAGTGAGGGGCTTCTTCTGGGCGCGCGCCAACTTGATGACGGCATCTGCTCGTCTTCCCCCCTTCACCTCGAACACCACCAGCTGGTCGCAAGCATGGACCAGCTCCGCAACCATCTCCGCGCTGAAACGGCTGAGCGGCTGGCCCAGGTAGCGCACAGGCACGTAATGCGCCAAAGCCCAGTCATGTAGGCGCCATGCCGCTTTGCCATTGCAGAGCGACAAAAGCGTCCAGCTGGGCTTGTTGGCCACCGTTTTGCTGATCTTGTGGCCGACAACGCTGTCGGGGGCAGTATTGGCACCAAAGGACGCGATCATGGGACCGGCTGCCCACTCCATGAATCGGTCGACGCAGGCGCCTACAAAGCGATCGGGCAGCTTCATGGCCCTGAGCTGCTCGAGGAGCGTCTCCTTGGCCATCTTTTCCAACCCTAGATCAGGCCGGTCAATCGCGAGGAATCCGAGTCCGGCGATCAGGACCGAATGACGGACCAGGTTCCAATCACTTCGCCAGTCGGATTGACGAGCCTTGGCAAATTTTCGAGCTTCCTTTACAGACGGGCAAAAGAGGACGCTATCCCTGAGCTCGGCCTTTGCCGGCATGAACTTGACGCTTTCGTACCAGTGGGCCAGTGACATGTAATGATGACGCACACGCTCGGTCTGGCCCGGCGCGGGAACCCACGGACCGAAGAAGGAGGCTTTGAGCAGATCGTCCGGTGGATTCATCATCCGCCTATGGTAGGTCGCAGCCCGGGCAGTAGATCCCGCGCAAAGGTGCAGTAATGGGCTATTGAGCCCGTCAGGTGGGGCTGGGCGAAATGGGTGGTCGCGATCAATTGACCCAACCCTGGCCGCAGGCTAATATTCCAACCAATTGGCGATTCGCGCCTTTGCTGGTCCAGTACCAGCCTGACGTTCGCTACATGGTCATCATGTAGCAGGCGCCCAACTTCAGGGCGCCGCATGACCAAATGCCCGGCTCCGGGCACCTCTGATAGCTCGCCCAGCGCGTGCCTGTCAGCGGCACGGTCACTTCACACCCAAGCAATTCCGGCCAAAAAGGCCAATCTCAACTTGAACGCGTTCGCGCGCGCACGTGAGGGGACTTGCCTGGGCAACCAACAAATCGAGCCACATGGCTCAAAACTTGGAGATATATATGGCTGGAATCCAAAACAGTCGTGACCCCATTCTCGAACGCAAGCGGCGCATCACCATCTCGATCCCGGGGTATGACGCGGCGAAGGAAGTGAAGAAGGTCGCGGATCGGTTCAAGCGGCATCGCGAGAGCGAGAAGCAAAAGGTTGAGCATGTCGCGCACCAGGCGAAAGCCGTTCTGGCGGCTCAAGACGCCAAGGATGAACAGCAACTCACCGAGCTGAATTCTTGGCTGGTCAAACCAACGGCGGAGTCTCCGAAGACTTCGGCGAGCACTCAGGAAGGGAATGCGCAATGTATCTTCCTCTGAAACGCTGGTTCATTGCTCCGTCGCTGCCGGCGTACACCGTGCAAACGAAACGCTCGTCAAAACGGGCCGAATGGGCAGGAGCTGCATTCGGCGTGATTGGCGCGGTCCTGCTCTGCCTGAATATTGAGTTGTCACCTTACGGTTGGCACTTCCTACTGTTGTCCAACATCTGCCTGATTGCGTACGCGGTCCAGATCAGGGCACTTGGCCTGTTGATGATGCAAATCGTCTTCATGGCCACGTCGTTCACTGGCATGGTGAGGTGGATGGCGTGATGACACGCAGCGATCTTCGACGGGCGCAGAAGCCCACAGTACGAACGAATGCGGGAACCGTCGGCCTGGCCGTTGCAATCGGCGGCGGATCGGCTATCGAAGTCACAGCCTTCGCGGGAAAACACTTCGGTGGCTCCCGGGTTGCGATTGAAACGCAGGTATACGAGCGTCATGTCGGATGGCCCAGCAAGGCGATTCGCACGCATGCTCTGTACCTGGAGGAGGGCGCACGGCTGGACGGGCTCATCTCTGCAGCAACTCGCGCAGGGCGTCATGAGATGCCGGCAGAGTTCGCGTACTCGACTGTGGATGCAGATGGCGACACAGTGATTCCGCAACGTCAAAGTTTCACGCTCATGCGTGTTGACGATGGCGACCGCACCGGCTGGCTGATCACTCAGTAGTCGTTTTGCGATCCGGGGCTTGCCCCATAACTCAAATGCAAACGCATTGGGGCCCCTTCAAAAGGGGCCTTTCTAAATGGCAGTCAGCGATGCGCTGCCATTTGGAAAGGCTTTAAGGCCAACGAAATCGAATGAGAGCCGCAAGGTTTTCACGATGCGCTCCGGCGGCTTTGTCCGCCGGACGTGCCGAACAATATTTCCACCTTGTGGGGACTCGCTTCTCCCACAAGGGGAGAGTCGCGTTCTCGCAATTCCTCAACGAATTGGAGAAAACGATGGGTACTTCCCATATCAAAAATCGGTCAACGGATTCTTCCGTATGGCTGGCAGGTTTCAGCATCGACGACTTCATGGTCCCGTCCAAAAAGACGGAGATTGCGCAGGTTGCCGAAGTTGTCACCAAAGTCGTGCTTGACATGGCGACAGTAGATCTGGACGACGGGGGCTTGCCTCTTGAAGATTCAGAGCAGACGAACAGCTCAGCTTTCGCGGAAGTGATTGCTGAATGGGGCGTCAAGGCTGATCAAGACCAGGACTGGGCGGACCGCAAGGTCTCTTGGCCCCAGATTGATCCCGACTCGTTTAAGCCTGCAGCGAACGCTGAGCGCCGTATTGAGGACAACCTCAATGCGATCAAGCTCATGCGGGAGATCCAGGCCACGGGCCGACCAGTCGACGACGCGGACAGGGCCTCCCTGCTTCGCTACTGCGGCTGGGGTGGTTTGGCTAAAGTTTTCGCACCAGACGGATCCACGCCTCACGGCTGGGCCCACTACCGCGACGAGCTGGAGCTTTTGACGAGTGAGAAAGAGTTCACTCAAATGCGTTCGTCGATCACATCGGCGTTCTTTACCGATCCCGCGCTGGTCCGCACAGCATGGGACATCGTGCGCCACCTGGGTTTCAAGGGTGGCAGGGTAATCGAGCCAAGTGCAGGGCCGGGCCATTTTCTCGCCGGCATGCCGGCAGATCTTGCCAATAAGAGCCAGATCAGTGCAGTCGAGCTGGATCCGATCAGCGCAGCGCTGCTGGAGACGGGTTTTGCCCCCTTGGGCGTGCAGGTTCAGTCCTGTGCGCTCGAGAAAGCGAATCTGCCAGTAGCGTTTTACGACTGTGTGATTGGCAATATTCCGTTTGGCAGTTTTCGGTCGCTTGACACGTCTACCGCTGCCTACTCAGACTGGAGCATCCACAACTGGTTCATGGCGAAAGCTGTTGACCTGGTGCGCCCCGGTGGGCTGATCGTCCTGATCACATCACGTCACACCATGGACAGCGCCAAAAGCGCTCATCGCAAGTGGCTCGCGGCGCATGCCGAACTGCTCGGTGCATACCGGCTGCCGACAATGGCGTTCAAAGGCCAGGCAAACACCGAGGCTGTCACCGATCTCATGGTCTTCAAGCGACGTGAGATGCCCGACTTCAACGCGGGCGGGTGGATTGAAATGGCAAAGGCAACGGAGACGATGCTCAAGCCAGGCCAGCCAACCAGCTACTACAGCCCGTCGCGCGGGAATTGCACGTACGACCCGCAGATCAACAGCTACTACGTCCGCCATCCGGAGAATGTGGTCGGCCTGTTGCAATGGGAGTCAGGGCAGTTCGGCGACAACCTGAATCCGAAGTTCGATGGGAACATCGAGGCGTTGGAAGCCGCGCTGTCCGAAAGGATTGCAAAGCTGCCGGCTCTGGTCTACCAACCAGATCAACGGAATCAGGAAGGAGTGGCCCCCAGCGGGCTGAATCGCTACAGCTTGGATGCGCACATTTCACCTGGTTCGTTCGTCCTGAAAGACGAAAGGATCTGTGTGTCAGAAGGCGCCGAGCTGCTGGATGTCGATTCGATGTACACCGGAACGGCGCGCAAGCGCCTGATCGGGATGATCGGGTTGAGGTCCAAAGTGGTCGACGTGATCGCGCACCAGGCACGGTCGCAAGACGATGTCCGGCTCGCTGAGCTGCAGAAGGAATTGAACCGTGAATACGACAATTTTGTCAGCGCCTGCGGCTACCTGAGCACGAGCGCCAACAGTCGCTTAATGCGCGCAGACCCCGACTGGCCAGTCATGCTGGCTTTGGAGGTCTGGAATGACGAGGAAGGTAAGGCTGAGAAGGCCGACATTTTCTCGATGCGGACCGTGGGACACAGAGCGGTGCCGGAGAAGGTGGACAACGTCAAGGACGCCATGCTGATCAGTCTCGCTCTATACGGGCAGATTGTCCTCAAGGACCTTTCGCTTCGCACCGGTACGCCGGTGATGCAAGTAGTGAAGGAACTGAGAGAACAGCAACTGGCGTTCCGAGATCCGGTGGCCGCGAAGTGGGTGCCGGCGGATGAGTACCTTTCGGGGCACATCCGGGACAAGATGATTGCTGCAGCAGCTGCAGGCCCTGCGTATGCGGGGAACGTACCGGCGCTCGAGGCAGTTTTGCCTCGTGACCTTGGACCGCTGGATGTGGAGGCACGCCTTGGGGCGCCATGGATCCCAGTGGATGTGATTGAACAGTTTGCAACCGAGCTGGTGAATGCCAAGGCGAGCGACATTGCCGTCTCGTTTGAAGCGTCTACGGCTTCGTGGAGTCTCAAAACGTCGAACTGGCGTGTTGAGTATGTTGGCGACAACATCCTGCAGACAGTGAAATGGGGCACTAGCAAGCGATGCGCGCTGGTGCTGATTGAGGCAGCGCTGAACCAGCAGCCACCCACCATCACGGTGGAGTGCGACGGAAAGCGTGTGGTCGACCGCATGGCCACACTGAGTGCGCGGGAGAAATGGCAGGCGATTCGGGATCAATTCCGGGTCTGGATCTACCAGGATGCCGACAGGCGCGACCGGTTGCTACGGATCTACAACGATCTGTTCAATCAGCTGGTCGAACGGAAATATGACGGCTCGCACCTGCTCCTGCAGGGGATGTCGTTGGTGATGGACCCATACGGGCATCAAAGAGATGCCATCTGGCGCATCCTTGTCAACGGTAATACGTTGCTCGGACACTGCGTTGGCGCTGGCAAGACGATGGTTTTATGTGCTGCCTCGATGGAGATGCGGCGGCTGGGTAAGGCTGTGAAGCCTGTCCATGTCGTTCAAAACTCTACGCTTGAGCAGTACACGGCCGAGTTCGTTCGCTTGTACCCTCAGGCGAAAGTGCTGATGGCGAGTAAGGAAACGTTGCATGGGATTAATCGCAGAACCTGGTGCGCGAGGGTCGCGACAGGGGACTGGGATGCAATCATCATGACTCAAGCAACCTTCGAAAGATTGCCAGTTTCACCAGAGGTTCAGCAGACATTTGTTGAGCAGATGTTGTCGGAAGCACGCGCGTCAGCGCAAATGGCGACCGACTCAGGCGCCAAGCGGTCTCTCAAGGAGATCGAGAAGCGAATGAAGGACCATGAAGCCCGTTTGGAGCGGATGGTTCAGACAAAGGCGGACGTGGACTGCATCTGGTTTGACGAGTTGGGAATCGACGCGATCATGTATGACGAGGCGCACTCGGTAAAAAATTTGGGGAGAATCTCCAAGATGCCTCGCATTGCAGGGTTGCCGAACGTAGCGTCACAACGAGCCTTCGATGCATTCATGAAGACGAGACTGATCATGGCTGCGCGGGGGGGAAAGCAAGAGGGCATTGTCTTCGCGACTGCAACCTTCCTGACCAATTCGATTGCGGAGATGCATACCTACCAGGTATTTCTGCAGCCTGAAACACTTAAGAAATTCGGCTTGCACGAATTTGACTCGTGGAGTGCAAGCTTCGGCGAGAGCGTAACGGGCATTGAATTGGCACCGGACGGAAGTGGGTATCGAATGAACACTCGGTACTCGCGCTTCGTTAACCTTCCCGAGCTCATGGCGATCTTCAGAGAGGTCGCTGACATCCGGACAAAACGGATGTTGAATTTGCCAACGCCGGTGATTGTCGGGGGAAAGCCGCAGACGATGGTGGCCAAGCCAAGTGCCGAGCTACTTGAAATTGTGGCCGGGCTTGTGAAACGAGCCGATGCGATCCGCAACAGAGCGGTTAAACCCGAAGACGACAACATGCTTGCAGTCACCAATGATGGCCGCAAAGCCGCGTTGGATGTACGAATGGTGAATCCCATGCTGCCAGCGAACCCACAAGGTAAGTTGGCGATTGCAGCGGACAACATGGTGCGGATCTGGAACGAGGGGCATGCGCTGAAGGTAACTCAGTTGGTCTTTTCCGACCTGGGCACACCGACGGGGTCCAGCTTCAACATCTATGCGGAAGTCAAAAGGCTTCTGGTAGAGAAGGGCGTCCCAGCGGCGGAAGTCGAATTTATACACAGCCATTCGAGCGACAAGGCGAGAGCCAAGTTGTTTGAGCGGGTCCGCGGAGGCGCAGTGCGCTTCTTGTTGGGCTCGACAAAGCTGATGGGTACAGGAACGAACGTGCAGATGCGTTTGAAAGCGATTCATCAATTGGACGGGCCGTGGGTCCCCTCGGATGTTGAGCAGCGTGACGGCCGGGGTGATCGACAGGGCAACCTGAACGAGAGCATCGAGCTGTGGCGGTACGTGACTGAACGGAGTTTTGACGCGTACTCGTGGCAGCTGCTCAATACCAAGGCCAACTTCATCGAACAGGTGATGACGGCCGGCTCGGGATTGAGGACTATCGAAGACATCTCGATGTCGGCGATGACGTACGCGGAGATCAAGGCGATCGCATCGGGGAACCCCCTGGTGATGGAAAAAGCCGGGATCGACGCTGACGTGCAGAAGTACTCGCTGCTCCGGGGCCAGTGGGAAGAGCAACAGTGGAGGGCCAGCAGCAGTGAGCGAGCTATCAAGTCACGCCTGGCCCGGATCGACAAATTGATTCCGGCGATTGAAGAAGACGCCAAGCTGGCGATGGCAGTCAATGAAAAGACGGTGTTCGCTCCGGCTACCAGCATCGCCCAGAAGGCGGTGGATGCAGCAGGAAGTGGAATGACAGGCCTCGCGGCCGCGTTCCGGGCACATTCCAACATGGGCGGCAGCATTGCCGGCGGAAGCATTGAGATTGGCAAGATCGGGGGATTCGCAGTCGAGTACGCCAAGATTGCGTGTCAAGCGGTCATGTATGTGGTCGGTCCGAACAGCCAGGAGGAAATCCGGGTTGATAGGCCTCACATGAACGACCTCGGCGGGATGGCCAAAGCGGTGATGGAGACGGTTAAGTCCTTCACCACCGCATCGGCCGATTTGAGGGCAGAGTACGGTCGCAAGACCAATGAGCTCGCCTCAGCGAAGCAACTGTTGGCCCAGGAGTTTGAGTATGCGGACCGCCTGGCGGCACTGCTCGAAAGGCAGCGTGAGATAAACGCTGAACTGGATCTTGATAAAGACGCCGCGGGAACCCAAACCATGGCGGCCGAGGCAGGTTAAGCCTGTTTCAATATATTTGCCACATCGGCAACCTTGAGCCCTCTACTGCAAAGTAGGGGGCTTTTTTTTGGCATTTTTTGCCGGGGATTGGGTTTTCGCTCTGCACCTGGTCACGCCGGCACAAGGAGGGTCGACACCGGGGGCTGGGCTGGCCCCTGGCGACAGGGGGTCTGGAAGCCTTTATAGTCCTTCAAATCCACATCAGGAGGCGAAATGGGCGAGGCAAAACGTAGAGGCTCACTTGAAGCCAGAACTCAGGATGCTTTGGCCAGGCTCAGGGCGGCGCTTCCGGACTCGGTGAACTGTAATAACTGCGGCGCCGAGCTTCACGACATTCTCCCCCTCGACGTGCAGGGGATGGAAGGCATGAGAGCGGCCGGTGTTGCCGTTTGCACATCGTGCTCGCACGACACGTGGGCCGTTGACGGCACGCCGGACGCACTCCGGAAATTTCAGCAGTTTCTTGAAGAAGAACACGGCGGTGCGGCCGTTTCATCAGGGGTTGCGCGAAAGCCTACCTAAACGCTGCTCGGTTGAACTGGCAAACGGCCTTAACTGCGGGGCCAGAGGCAGATGGCCAGCAAGACAGACGAAGTCACCACCCGTCGGCTGCAGCGCTGTCTATGACGACTTGCCGGGCCCGCTTGAGCGCAGCAGCAGTGCGTTCAGGTTTGGTCGCAAGGTCCTTTTCCCATTCAGCCAGCCATGCACGAGCCGATTCGAGCGACTCGAACGTGGCCAGGACCGCACGCGGGAGGCGTGGATGTAGTGAGCCGATCGTCAGCGAATAGGAATCGGCGTCAATTGTCATAATGGGTTGGTCGAGGAATTCGAGCCAGTTTGCCAACTTGGCCGCTGCAATTTCCTTCGCGCTTGCAAGATCGCTCGCGGTGCCGTACCAGGTACTTCTGTCATGGGCACCTCCGTCGAGACACCGAACGTCGAAGGATCCATCGCCGCGGGTGGCCGCAAAAGGCTTGAGCCACCATTGCGCGAGTTCACTTTCTGGGCGATCTTCGTTGGGGGTGTAGTCAAACATCGGCCGCAGGACGGGGTCTACCGGCAGTTCGCGCTCCGATGCGGCCGCCGGCACGGGCACCGCCGCATTCTTGCCTTGCGTTACGGCATGCCAGCTTGCGAACCCGAATTCGCTGGCCACCACGTCCAGGGTGGCGTTGTAGGAGGCGTTTGTAGCTTTTGCGCGCCGCTTCGCCTCGCGCTTGATGTTGGCCAGGAGGGTCGCTGTAGGGGATTTGCTCATCTCGTTCTTCCTTAAGCGCTGTCTGGCAGCCCACTTGCCCCGCGCTGGAGTCGAGGTTGAGTTCGAGGAGGAAAACGGCTCGCCGGAGCGAGTTCACCATGTGGGCGGTCGGCGCCGTTCAACGCCAGACCGGTATTCTACAGTCGCGCTCAAGGCGCGGATCTCCCCGGAATGCAGCATCTACAGGTTATCCGGGGATTGTTTTGGCCTATGGGCGCGCAGTGAGCCTGCTCCTCAATGCGCTGATAAGTTCCCTTTGCGGTTGATGCCTGTTTGCCGAACGTTGACCGTCCGCAGTGTTTCGCGTGACTCGAGCAGCAGGTCGACCAGTGCCTTCAGGCGCACGCCGGCAACCTTGGGCTGATCCTGATAGATATGGTCGGGCAGCTCACGACCTGAGCGGGCGCTGTTGAACTCCAAAGTGTTCTCCTTGTACAACTGACGCGCCATGTTCAGGCGGTGGAGGTCCTGCTGATCGGCAATCCTGGCCAGAACTGGAGCTAACGACTGGAGAATGCGGGAGTACTGGATCGGCGTGATACCGAGCGTTGAGTAGATCTCCTTCAGGCCAGCGCTTCGGCCAATCAGCCGTACCAGCAAGGCGGTACCCAAAAACGTGTTCAAGTCCCGATCGTGCTGGCTCGAGTTCGCTGCGCCAAGCTCCGCGCGCACCACCATCAGGGCCTCGGCGCGTTCAGCGCTCCGTTTGTGCTCATGGGTTGTCAGAATTCCGATGGTGAGCAGCTCCCCTCGCTGGCGCGGGCTTAGACGGCCAGAAGAGGCGGCTGTGATTTGATCAGTTGCCCACGTGGCAAGGTGTTTGGGCGTGTTCGTGTCGATCACGCCGCGAAATGCCGGGCACTTCGCCGTGGCCACCCTGAATGCTTGGGCAGTGGCCCACCAGCTGTCCTGGCTCGTCGGGACTGGCGCTTCACCAGGGCGGAGCCAGGCTCCAAAGCTAAAGCCGGGGAGCTTGCTCGCGATAGTCCGCATGCGGCCCGATGTCCCGCGTGCCATAAAGCATTCCAACAGGCGTCGCTGCCACTCGAGGAGCTCGGGAGCCGCATCTGCTTGGGGGGTGAAGCTGCCGGTGGTGGAATGCAGTTTCAGCATCTCGTTGACCATCGCATCGTCGTCGAGCATGGTGCCGCGGCCGGTGTTGGGGGCCCGGTACAGGGCGAGGTCGATGTTGTAGTGCTCGAGCAGGCTGCGCGAGATGTCGCTGAGACGCCCTTTTTTGTAGCTATTGACCTGGTAGCAGAACCAGTTGCGCAGTGACCTCAGCTCCGTGGTGTCCGGCGGCAGCGTCACGCCGTTTTCCGCGACCCAGGCGCCCGCCCAGTGCCAGGCGTTCTCATATTCGGCGGGAACTCCCCGCGACGTGGTCGTGAGGATCTTCTTGATGCGGTTGATGGTTCCGGGGTCGTCGCTGAAGCGATCCACGACCTCCGCGCGCGCGAGTGCCGGCGTCTCCGCCTGGCGGTCATGGAATTTTTGCGCACCACTGAGGGTGTCGAGGGAAACAGCGTTGGCGGTGGACGCGAGTGAAGTGCGTTGAGTGGACATGGCGAGACTTTCCAAATTTAGTGTGAATCGAACAAATGCGATTCCCCAAGTGCTTTGCGGCGAACAATGCGGCGGCCGTAGCACATCACGCAGGGCGATGGGCAAAGCACTTAGGGAATCGTCGGCGGCTCGCCGATAAGAGGAATAGAAGGGGCAGGGGGTCGTTGACGGGGCTACGAGGAGCACGTCACGCCGGCGGTCGACCGTGGTCGTCCAGGGGCTGAAAGTTGGAAGGAAATCACCTTGAGCGCATCGATGGCCAGAAAACGCTGGCGCGAAAGCTTCAAGGGGGACACGATTCGCCGGGGGCGTTCATGACTTGACGGTGCAGGCGGACACTTGATCCGCAAACGCTCCGGAGCCGAGGCTTGGGAGTGAGTTAGCGAATTCTACTGTGGGTTCGTAGCAAATGCACGCAATGGCGACCAAAGCGTACTTTGCCTGCTGGGCGATTCAGGACTGCAGCTAAGAAAACAGGGTTCGCGCCTTTACGTCCACTCAGGGGTGAATTGCGAGCCTGGCCAACGGCCTGCCCGACCGTGGCAGAGAGTACACGTGAGCAAGGAGCACGCGCTGGCGCGCAGCGCGGCCGCCGCTTGGTCCGGGTTAATTTTTTTCAAGCCTTTTCAGCCCGGCCGGTTGTGGACTCTATTCAATACGAATGGAGCAAAACACCCCCAAAACAGCCATTTTTTGTGGACTCTCTAGCCCCTAGAAAACCCAACACCCGGCTGCAAATACTTAGCAGGTCATATTGAATATACACCATGGAAATTGAACAATTCCGGGTGCATCCCCCCCTTTGGTCGACCTCTTTTCCCCCTTCGTTCCCCCTGAAACATAGGCCGCGCCGGCGAGGGCGGGGTCACACGGATTCGGAGCAACATGTCACCAAAAAGGGGGAGGAAAAGGGGACTTGACAGCGGTTTTTCACCGTGTAGATTGAATATATGAATCTTCAAAACCCCCGCCCTTCCCGCAATAGTGTTCACAACATGACCTTAGGGCTTGCCCCTAACAGCCTGGTCGATTTCATGCGCATGATGCTTTCAAGTCAAAACGCCTCTGTAGCGCTGGCTGAAAAACGCAAAACTCGCGGCACACTTAGCCAGCCCACCGAGTGGATTCTTGACCGGAGCCTCTATCCTGTACCGACCATGCCCGCGCCCGCATTGAACGCCGCGCCGATTGATTTTGTCATCCAGCGAGAGGAGATCGAGGCCGGTGCCGTTGGCGCCTTCGTTGATCGCCTGATGCGCCTGTCCGACACGCAGGACAAGTGCATCGGCGCGATGCAGCGCCTGGACCTCGTCTTCGCCGGTTGGGAAGGTGACTCGCGGGAGGTCCACCAGATTCCGGAGGTTTTCACGTTCATGCGTGCCGCTCACGCCTTCTGGCCCTACTGGTTGCACTTCCTGCGCCCTACGCCCGATCAACTGGCCGTGCTGATCCTGCTGCTTTGCGATTCGAACCTCGTCCAAGGGGACAAATTGCGCGTCCAGGGCCGCGTGGCCGACGCTCAGCAGGTCTGGGACTGCCTTGGCGAGTTGGCCAGAGCGTCCATGACGCTGCACGCCGGCATGCGCTTGTCGGACAAGTACGTCCGTCCCATGATTCAGCGCATCGCAGATGGCATTGGCCAGATCGTGATTTGACGCGTGCCCCAATCCCTTCGCTCCCCATTCCGACAAAAAACAGGCCCCTGCACATGACATTCAAGTTTCACCCGCCCTCCAGCGTTCCAACCGGGCAATGGATCTGGGTATTTGCCTCCGATGAAGGCGGCAGTCACGCCAAGGGCGCCGCGCGAGTGGCCCGGGTGAACTTCCGCGCCGCCTACGGGGCCTCCAAGGGTTTGACTGGAAGCGCCTACGCCATTCCAACCACCGACAGGCACAAATCCGCGCTGCCGCTGGCCCGCATCGCATCCTCTGTCACCGAGTTCCTGCAGTTCGCCGCCGCCAACCCTGAGAAAAACTTCTTTGTGACTGCCGTGGGTACGGATCTTCCCGGTGTAACCGACGACGTGATGGGCCCGCTTTTTGCCGCGGCGCCTGAGAACTGCTCCCTGCCGGAGAAGTGGCGCACCTACGTGAGCCAGGCGCGGACAGCCGCCCGCACGAGCCCCACCGGTGCCCCGCTCACCTCCGCGCCCGACCGGAACGTGGAACGGTGCCCGTTTTGTGGGCACTTCACTTATTCCGACTTGATCATGGCCCCCGAACTTCACTGCACCCACGTGGTGCTCCATCCCAAATGATCACGACGACGCCCCAGCCCCGTACCGCCGCGGACTTGCCTGCCGGCGCCGACCCTTACAAAGACTGGACCGATAGCATGGGGGACGAGCTCAACGCTTCCTCCAAAATTGCCTACCGCACCTTGTGGGACGCATGGTGCTGGTGGCTCGGAGAGAACGGGCAGACTTGGAGCACGGCTACAGCTGCCACCATCCAGCAGTTCCTGGGCGGCCCGGCTCCTGAACGCGCGGGGCGCCGCAAAGCACTCAGCGCCACACACATGTCCTCCTACACCCGCCAACGGTACTGGCGGATCCTGCGGGGCGTCTACCACCGGGCGGTGGCTTCGGGAAAACTCGCCAACAACCCCACGTTGGACGTGCCAGACGAGAAACGACCGTCCATTTCCGAGGTCGACCGGCTGTCTCAGGTCCTTGAGCCTGCCGTCTTTAAACGGTTGCGCAAGGCGAAAACGCTGTCCACGATCATCAAGGTCAAAAACGAGAACGACTGGTGGCACGTCCGGGACCGGGCCATGCTCGCCGTCCTGGTGGATACCGGAATAACTACTTCGGAGCTGATCGCGCTTCGAGGGGTGGACCTGCGGCGCGCCGACAACAAGCCGCTCTCGCTACAACAGGTCGCGCATCCTGAATCGAATTCCCAAACCCTGCTCCTCGAAGTCATGTTGTCCGACCAGCTCGTGGGAAGGCAGCTTGAAATCTCACAGCCCATGGCTGAGCTCGTCCTCATGTGGGTCTGCGCACGGGCAGCGCTCTTCGCCAAGCGTTCAGGCAGGCCACCGGGCGGCGACGCTGGCCAGCACCAGCCTGACTGGCTTGAACCGCTCTTTGTTGCGCGACGGGCAGCCGCGCCCAAGCCAGGTGTCGAGCCCCAGGCCCTTCCGCCGATGGACCCCACCTCTGTCTACTACGCGGTCAGCCAGGCACTGAAGCGGCTACGAAAGTCCGCGGGGAGCGCGCAGCCGGCCGCCGGCGGGCCACACGTGGCCCAAGGCCCGGCTGTTATCCGCAATTCCGTGATCCGGCTCTGGCTGGACACGCTCGAGGTTCCGGAGGTGGTCGCGAGGGCTGGGCTGAAACGGATGGAGTCCCTGCGCCTGAAGGCTGAATAATCGGGGAAACGCTGGAGACGCCCATGAAAGTCCCACAGATCGACGAAATCGCCGCGTTACGCATCCCTCCTCACTCAGTGGAGGGTGAATCCAGCGTACTGGGCGGACTGCTGCTGGACAACGGCGCCTGGGACCGGGTCGGCGACCTGCTGGTCGACGAGGACTTCTACCGCTACGAACACAAACTGATCTACGCGGCCGTCGGCGCCCTGATCAACGCCACCAAGCCGGCCGACGTGATCACGGTCTACGAACACCTGCAGAACCAAGGCAAGGCCGAGGACATCGGCGGCCTGGGTTACCTGAACTCGCTGGCCCAGTACGTGCCCAGCGCGGGCAACATCCGCAGGTATGCCGAGATCGTGCGCGAGCGCTCCATCCTGCGCAAGCTGGTGGCCGCCAGCGACGAAATTGCCACCCATGCCTTCAACCCGCAGGGCAAGGCCGTGGCCATGATCCTGGACGATGCCGAGCAGAAGATCTTCAAGATCGGCGAGCAGGGCTCGCGCATGAAGCAGGGCTTCCAGAGCATGGACACCCTGGTGGTGAGCCTGCTGGACCGCGTCACCGAAATGTCGGAAAACCCGAACGATGTGACCGGCACGCCTTCCGGGTTTTACGACCTCGACAAGATGACCTCGGGTTTTCAGGCCGGCGACCTGATCATTCTTGCTGCAAGGCCCAGTATGGGAAAGACCAGCATGGCAATCAACATCGCTGAGCATGTGGCTTTAAACGAAAAGCTTCCAGTTGCAGTGTTTTCGATGGAGATGGGAGCGTCCCAGCTCGCGGTGCGCATCGTCGGCTCGATCGGCCGTATCGACCAGACCCATTTGCGCACCGGCGCGCTGACAGACGAAGAGTGGCCGCGCCTGACCGAAGCCATCGAAAAGCTGCGCAACATCTCGCTGCACATCGACGAAACGCCGGGCCTGACGGTGAGCGAACTGCGCGCCAACGCCCGGCGCCTGGCCCGGCAGTGCGGCAAGCTCGGCCTGATCGTAGTCGATTACCTGCAGCTCATGAGCGTGTCCAGCGGCATGGCCGAGGAAAACCGTGCCACCGCCGTCGGCGAGATCTCGCGCGGCCTGAAGATGCTGGCCAAGGAGCTGCAGTGCCCGGTGATTGCGTTGTCACAGCTGAGCCGCGGCGTCGAGTCGCGCACCGACAAACGCCCCATGATGAGCGACTTGCGCGAGTCCGGCGCGATCGAGCAGGATGCCGACATCATCATGTTCATCTACCGCGACGAGTACTACACCAAGGACGCCTGTAAGGAACCCGGTGTGGCCGAGGTCATCATCAGCAAGCAGCGTAACGGCCCGACCGGCACCGTGAAACTCGCCTTCCAGAACCGAATTACCAAATTCTCCAGCCTGCAGGACGATTGGCCTGATCGGAACCGGCCTGGTGATTGACTGGGGCAGGGCGAGACGATTGGTCGTGATCACTTGCCGAATCCAGACTAGTCAGCGATAGTTTGAACGTTTTCGCATTTCGCGACGACGCATGCTTCATGCATGCCCAAATCACCCGACAGGGCTTCCCCTGTTGGGGTAGCTCCGTCTGGTGTAAGCCAAGGAGCTACTATGAAAAGTGTCTTTCTGGCTTTGGCCCCCGGACTTGCATGCGCAATTCTGGGATTTGTAGTTGAGGTCGGACCTTACCTGGTGAAGAACGTCAAAGCATTCATGCAGCGGCGTGCTTCTGTCGACAATCTGCGAGACGTTGTCAAAGACATCGCAAACGTCGGTTCAGCAGTAGGTGGCTTGCTTGGTTACAAGGAGAACTCTCCCGAAACCTTCATCGCTGCCGCAGCCTGGTATCTCATCTTTCTGCGCCTGAGCTTCGCACTCGCATTCCGCGTGCACGAGCTGGAACAGGAATCTGAGGAACGGCGGCCTCGTAGACGGAACAGGAGGGCTTGAAAAAGTCCACCGGTTTCTTATAATGAGGTCATTAACATGCCTGAACTTGGACCCACAATGAGTGAAACCTACCTCACATATTTCAACGCCTTCCAGGTGCTTGGGATCATTGCGGCGCTCTTCTTTGCCCGTTGGGTAGGGAAGGGCAACAAACGGTTGCATCAACGAAACCAGGAACGAAACAGGTCACGTCTCAAACGACACGCCGAAGCCTAACCAAACTTGCCGCGATTCAGCGGCATTTTTTTTACCAACCCACGGGGGGATCTCTCCCTCCGGGGGGCGATTCCCCCATATTTTTTGGGAAGAATCAAATGCAAAGTCAGCCAACGACTTTCACGATGCTGGACCTGTCCACGGCCCACCTCAAACCCGAAACACGAACCCTGCTGACCCAGGACCTCGTGGACGGCGCACTCATTTATCCAAAAGGCCCCTGGGGCTGGTTCGTGCATGTGCCCACAGAAACCGACGGACTCACCATTAGTGATGAAGTGCCGGCAGACCTCAAGGCCTGCATCCAGTACGCCCAGCGGCATCAGCAGAACTGGCTGATGCTGGACTGCGACGGCACGGTGGCGTCTGAACTCCCCGTCTACGGTGACGTTGAGGAAGCTCCGGTGGCCATCGCAGTCGCGACATCATCCGGCGGCCGGCAAGTTGCGCGTACTCACGCGCAACAGGCAAATTCGAATCCGGTGCGGGTGACGGCGCAAGCCGCACACACGCCCCGCCCAGACTGAAGCCCGGTAGGGCTGGTCAACTTCGACATAACAACAAGGCTGGTAGCGGAGCTGTGCATCGCGCATAGCTGCCGCATACCCACATAAATATGAATCAAATTCCACAAGAAACCTATCCGGTCAACGGGCACCTCCTGAGTAAATTCTCCCTGGAGCTGCTCGCCAATGACGCAACCGATCTTGTTCAGATTGAGACCCACGACGGTTTCCTGGTCAAGGTCCTGCCACCCGAACAGGACTTCGGCGAAGGCCCGCATGAGATCCAGGAGCTCATCGGCATCGCCCGGAAGGCTGGCAAGGAGTGGGTTCACATTCACCACATCCCTGCAGGTCTAAGTCACGAGTACCGCCACCACCAGTGAGCGGTCCCAACAACAATGCGTTATCCCGCCCGTGGAGATCCCCACACCGTGATGACAGCTGGCTCAATGAGCTGGTCACCCCAGAAACACCCACAGCCCCGTACCCGTCACATGACAGGCACGGGGCTTTTTTTTGGCCCAGCGGGCAGAACTTCAAGAATTTAGGCAGGGGTCAATGCAACGACACCGAAGTGCCGCGCTGCAGTTCCTGGTCATGCCTTCCGAATCGCTATGGGACTCTCCAACTGCATGCCGATAATCGCCCTCGACATCACCCACGGGCGATAGCCGGGCTCGTTCCGAAGCGCTGCCTCTGCCAAACTGGCCTTGACGATAGCCTGGGCGTATGTCTGACCCGTATGCAATATCGTTTTCACTTCAGAGCGTTGAACCGAAAAACCCTGAGTTCGGTAGACGCTGTATCGTGCGACACGTCGCCATTCATCAGTCAACTTTGTCAAATCAGGCATTTCACTTCCCTTTGACGTACGCGATTCGGCTGCCGCGCTACTCGGTTCCTTGCTTATCGCCATAGTGATTTACTTCTCCCCTCGCTCGGGCGATGAAGTTGATTGCCCCCTTCGTTTCGCCCCACCAGATTACCCCCGACCGGGACCTTCGCATCACGGTTCATTCATGCGACGACCCGGTGCTGCTTAAAAAATAGGATTCCTAGCTCCGCCCGCATGGGTAAAGGCTTTGGGTCACATGAGGCCCGACTTATCCACGCGAACAGATGGATAACTCTCGCCAAAAGCATCACGGAGCCGAAAACGGCCCGGTGTCAAAGCGCTCCTGTGGATAACTCGCTGAAGCCACATTTGACGCGGCCCCTGCGCTCCTAACGAAGGCTTACCGCCTCCCGAAACATCCGGACAAGTAGCTTGACCGAAGAAGCGATGCAATCGACGTGGCCAACAGGACGCGGCTCGCCGCGCATGCCCAACACATCAATCATTTCATCGAGCCTGACGTCGAGCGCCGGGATGTTCGCGCCACGCTCACGGAACAGGTGCGCGTCTGCGCTGGGTGTGCGCTTCAAAAGCGTTGCCTTGAGCAGGTCGCGTGCAGGAGCGAAGTCCAGCATCCAGTGGCGCCCATTGACCGGCACAATCGGCTCAGGGACGTAGTTTTGCCGGAAGTCTTCCGACGTGATTTCCAGGGAAATTACTTGGTTCATGACAGACCCTTTCGCAATGAATTCTGTTTCTGTAGATACAGGTTCTCATAGTTTCACTTCCCGTCAACCCCCCAAGTCGAAGGCTTTTCCAACTCATCTGCGCATGTTCATCAGCGTCGGCGTCAACCCCCACCACACGTACGGCCTGCAATTGATTCCTATGCCAATGTGAATATTGCTTTTGCATCACACCCCGCCCAGATTGCAGGGCAAAAAAAAGGCCGGATCTACCCGGCCTTTCCTTTCTCCCAACTGCGCGACTCATTCAACATAGGCGGGTGGGGCCGAATTAAAGTAGTCAGCCGAAAGCCCCGTCTGCTCGACGAATGCCATGCTCTCGGCCGCTGTGTCCTTCTGTGCCACGGCCCGTACCGGCGCACTGGCAGGCACTCCCGCGGCCGCCGAAGTTCGCTCCGCCGGAATTGGGCTTGCGCTTGTAAGGTAGGGGGGAGAGGTTCCATTGAAGTACCGCTCAAACTGGATGCCAAGTCGCAGGAGGTGAATCACCTCCCTGGCCGGGCGCTTCGCACCGCCAAGACGGGCAAACAGATCGGGCATGTCCCGGTCGATCAAGATCCTCAAACGGATTTCTCGGTCATCGGTCGCTGCGGAAGACATTCAATCCCCCTTCAAGCCCGTACCGGCATGGACATGATCTCGCCGGCGACATGAAAGCCCTTGACGTTGGCAAACACCGGGTCGTCGTCCATGGCCATGATCGGAGCGAGCTTGGGATAGCGCTTCGAAAAGAAGTCGTGGTAGACCTTCGCGCCGCCGCCAGTGAAAAGGATCGTGTCAAGATTGTCCAGCGAACCGAGCTTCGCGACCATCTTGTCAGTCGACTCCTTCAACACGGCTTCAATCCCGGTAGCGAAATTCGACAACTCATAGGTCTGGCCGCCGGTCTTGAATGACGGCGCATTCTCACGGATTGCCTTGTCGATCCGCTCAATGATCTCGAAGTTGTCGCGCCAGGTCGCGTCAATCTTGTCTGCCACTGCATAGGCACAGGCGAGCATGCTCTTGGGATAGGCACCCGACCGTTGCCAGTTGGGCAGGCGTCCACGTGCGACATACCAATCAAGGGTGCCACCGCCCGGATCTACCACCAGTACCCAGCCATCCTGAAACGTTTTCGTGTGATTGGCGGCATAGCTGACCAGTGCGCCCTGCGGCTGCACAATGACCGAGGCGCGCTCAACCGTGATGCGGCGATGCGCGCCCGGGTGAACTGGATCGGGAAGAAGATGCTCGCCCATGGCACGCTTGGCCAGCTTGTCCCTGTTCTCGCCGAAGGTGTTGAGCGGCAGGCCCAGCACCAAGTGCCGGATCACCAGTTCTGACTTCGCCTGCGCATCCTGAAAAATGTAGTGCAGTGCCCCCCGCATTAGGGCGAGATATTTGTCTGTCTGGCTGTAGTCCGCAAGAACTTCACGTGGCTCGCGTCCGGAGCTATACAGGATTGCGTCGCGACCGACAAAGTAGTTGACGTCCTCGACGGCCACAACGCAGCCGTCGGGCTTTCCGTGAAGGGCGCTTTGGGGTGTCAGTCCTGCCGGCAGCCGCGGTGCGAGGCTGGGGAAGAGGGCGGTCGCAATGGTGCTTGAATCACCAACCAGTTTGCGGCCGAGGGACAGCTTGATAGAGAAGTAGCCAACGTCAATTGCTCGAACGTCGACCACCACAGGGGTGTCGGGTTTCATGGACTCTCCAGATAAAGGCAACACAAGTCGTGTTGACGCAAATGGTAGAGGCGGGTCCAGCGCGCCGCAAATGATCGTGACCAAAAAAAGCCCAATAGTGGCCAATCCTGTCCACGACAACGCGGCGGTGCGTAATTCGTTGCCGTGAACGCGGGCAACGTGGACGCAGACAGCCCAATTGCGGACACTTCTGTCCATTCGCCTCCCGCAATCGCATCGCTCGACCGACGAAATGGACGCAGAAAGCCCACGGGCGGACGTTCCTGTCCAATGCTGCGCAGCGCACCACGAAAAGTGCAGCCGGCCGAGTAGATCTGGACACAGAAAGCCCGAAAGTGGACATTCCTGGTCAATGAAGCGCTCTCGACCGTAGTTCCCCAGAGCGTGCTGATCCGCTTGAACCTGCGTCTGCCTGAGGCAGACCACCACTATCAAGGCTTCGCCGTTGGAGCGCAGCTTTCAACCGGCTCGCGAGGCCTACGTTTGGAGTGCGCCAGGACGACCGACACTGCAGGGCCGATCGTCTTGTCCACAGGCCAACTCACGGCGCCATGTCATCAACTGACTCAAGACTGAGAGAACACGGACCCCGCGCCCGTATTGGTCCTGCCTGGACCCCTAAGCCCCTGAGGTTCACACTGAGCCGAAAGTTGACTCTGTGGACAACCGCTCCATCCCCGCGTTTTGTCCACAATCACTTGCACGACAAAAGCAAACGAAGTACATTTCATCCGTGCTGGCAATTTGCCAACTCGCTGTCCCAGTGGCAGCATCCATCAAAGTCCAACTCCACATGTGAATTGGCCCCGCTTGTCGGGATCGCTGGTAGTCGTAACTACTTCTGTCCCACGGACAACATCGCTCAACAGAGCAAACTCAGCTTAGTACTCACAACGCAAGGCGCGTTCTGAATCTTCGCGAGCAATCGCACGGGTCGAATACACCCAAAGCCTCGGAAGTCATCGACTGTCCTTGGAGGAAGTGCCGTTCAAACGAACAGCGCTCACTAGCAAACTCTTCAGCGCCCGAATCTGGGCCTGCCATCCTTAGCTCCTCTGGTGAGGGCGATGGGCGGAGCCGCGTAAGCGGTTAAAGCGAATTCAATTCCACGTTCCAACCATCTACTCCCTGGAGGCCTTAAGGCACTCGCAGCGAGATGCGCTATCCGCCTGTCCATTTGAGGACGGGAGCCTTTTGAGGCTTACAAGGTGATAGCTCATAAACAGATGACATTGGGGTGCGCAACGTCAGTGCGTACTGAGTGGGATCAAGAACACCGGCGAGAGCCGGATGAAGGTTGGCTTCCTTAAAAGCCCTGGCTGATGCCAGTAACCCCCTGTGTCGCCCGTTCTCGCGGCACAGGAGACTCCGAAAGGAGTTGCCCCCCGGTCGCAACGGGATAGGCAGGAGAGTTTGCTAACGATCCGTGCGAAACAACTGACCTTTCATGCCCGCCTGGGGCCGCAACAGCCAGGCAACCCATCACCAGCGCGCCGTAGGACGAATCCTGCGGGGGACCAGCGCACCCCAAACCGACTTCACCGCGCCCGGAGGCACAGCCACGTCACGCAGCTGCACCTCATCGGCTCTACCTATGCGTGCGACGAACACAAGCCATTTTTGGCAGCTCACCCGACGTTTTCAGCCGCGTCGATGTGAAGGGAACCCGGCTGGCAGGAGAAAACGATGATTGAATCAATGTTGACGGAAGCGCAGGAGCTGTGCCGTGCGATCGAGCAGCTGCCCGCGTCCGCGCAGCAGACTGCAGCCCTCCTGCTGGCCTTCGGCTTGGCCCAAAGGCTCAGCCTTTTGCCACCGGAGGATTCTGAGGGGCACGGGCGCCGCGCGTCCGCTTTCGAGGCGATTGCTGGAGAGCGCGTCTACCAGGACGCCAAACACGGGACCGTCGTGGCCAACCCTCATGAGGTAGGCACCTGGTTGATGCTCATCAGCGTGCATCTGCGCCGGGCCCAGGACGCGTTGGCCAGCGCAGACCACCCCGGCGGGGCACTGGATGCCTTGAGGAAGGTCCTCGCAATCGGGACCGCCTGCGGAGAACAACATGGCTTGCCGGCCCGCCGCGCCCAGGTCTCCTCTCCCTTGGGACACCCCGCCAATTCGGTACCGTCCGTATCTCAGGGCCTGAACCCAACCCTCTGCGATGCAGCCAAGGGCTGAAATGATGCGCAAGCAACGCCATGCGCTCTGCAGCCATGCCCGATCGGCGGGGGGAGACTCCACGGCCCCCCTCGCGGCGCGGATCCTCTGCCTGCCCCAGCCGGCGCGCCAGATCATCAGCTTGAGCGCCCATTGGCTCGAAGTGACCGACAAGGCACCGGTGCAGCACGTTGCGACCCTCGACCCCCGCTCGATCTTCGATGCCCTGTCCGCCGGCAAAGCTGTCATCTGGCAAGACTGGACCCTGAGGGCCAGCCCGCCCCGGGCCAGCGCCGACGACACCGGCGCCATTCGGTGGGCTCCCGCCATCTGGGTCAGCTCTTCAAAAGGATTCAGCCCTTTCCCGTGTATGGATCTGGAAAGCGTCGCCCAGGCCTGCAGCTTCATTGCCCAGCGCGAAGCCCGCGTCCATGCGCAGGCCCAGATTGAATTTGACGATGAACCGTGCTACTGACCCCTGACACACGAAAGGACGCGAGATGAGGCACGAACTGCGAGAGCTGCGCACCGACCACAGAACGATTCCGTTGGACCTTGCTGGCGATCAGCTGGGCGCCGGCGGCCGGGAGCTCACAACGCGCGAGATCAACCGGCGCATCCGCGAAGAGGCGCAAGACGTCAAGCGCAGGGAGAAAGCGGCCAGCAACGCGGCAGGCGCGGCCATGGGCGTCCTGGCCCGGGTCCAGAAACGCCACCCTGACAACCCCAAGGCCCAGCTCGCCATGTTCTTCGGCGAATTTGTCATCAAATCCGGTACCGGCCGCAAGCGCCCCGTGTCCGAGCGAACCTGCAGCGCCTACAGCGACGGCATGATCCGCATGATCGACGACCTGCGCGCCGACCGCGCCGCCGTGCGCAACCTCGGTGAGATCGGCAAAGCCCATGTCCTGCGACTCATCAGGTACTGGCTCGCCCAAGGGCAGGGCAGCGGCACCATTCAGAACAAGATATCCATTCTGAGGAGGTTCCTGACCTTCATAGGAAAGGAAAACATCGTCCCCAAGGGTCATGACCTGCGCGCCTGGCTCAACCGCGAGGGTGTCGAGGTGCCCAACTGGCGGCATACAGTGGCCACCGAGAGCCTGGCCTGGGACCAAAACGATGTGGATCTGCACGAGGTGCTGGAAAAGCTGCAGCGGCGCAGCCCCCTGACCGCCATCCAGCTTGAAGTACAGGCCGCATTTGGCCTCCGGATGAAAGAGTCCATCCAGCTCAACCCGGCAGCGGCCGATGAAGGCCATGTCCTGCGCATCGTTCACGGCACCAAGGGCGGCCTGCCGCGCGACGTCCGCTTTGAGGACGATCCAGCCATGCGCCAGTGGCAGAGAGACGTGATCGAGCGCGCCAAGCTCTATGCCGCCCGCAACAGGAAGGGCACCCTGTCCGAACAGGGCAGAACCCTGCTGCAGAGCAAAAACCACTTCTACTACCAGCTCGGCATGGTCGGCGTGACCCGCGCCTCCCTGGGCGTGACAGCCCATGGCCTGCGCCACCAGTACGCCGCGCGCCGCTACGCCAGCATCGCCGGCATGGCCCCGCCCGTGCACCGCGATGCGCCCCTGCAGGTCACCCAGGCCATCCGTGACGCGGATCTTGAGGCGCGCACGCAAGTCAGCCGCGAACTCGGGCACTTCCGTGCGGACGTGACGCAAGCCTATGTCGGCTCCCTGCCCATGCTCGAGCGCAGCCGCAAGGCCCGGATCGTTGACTGGATCCAGCGCACGGAAGAGAACACCGAGTTCCAGCGCACCGTTCGCGCAGCTGGCCTGTCTGCTGTCTGGCTCGGCGGCCGCTTCGCCCTGGGCCTGGAAGTTGATGCCAACGAGAAGCTGCGTGTGATTGTGCGGACTGAAAACCTTCGCCCGCTGGAAACCAACACCCGCTTTGTCCTCAAGCAAAACCTCCTTGAGCTCTACGGCCGCCCCGTCGATCTCAGCGAGCACCACGACGAGTCGCCCCCGGACGATGCCCTCGAAATCATCATCCGGTGAAAGGCCAGCCCCCTTACCTGCCTGCCTACCAGCTCCTCACGAGAAAGGGCGACAGGGAGAAGGGCGAACCAGGTGACCAGAGCGATCCAGAACACCCCTACCCAACCTCCAGCCCCAGCCCCACAGAACGAATAACACCAGCCCAGCGCGAAAACCCGCCCTCAGATGACGTAACGCCATGCCATCGCCTCCAATGCCGCCCATCCACCGCTCGCCTGGTGTTTGCCAGGTATTTGCCAGGCGAACCAACGGCATTGACAGAACCCCCATCGGTGAGAAGCTGAATTGATCACCCCCGAACGAATATGAACCTCATCAACATCCTCGCGCAGATCGCCTTTACCTGGACAGGCGCCATGGGCTGGCACCTGTGGCGCATCGCCATCGGCAGGCCCGCCTACCGCTGGATCACTGACACCGGCACCAGCGACCTTTCGTTCCTGCTCGTGTTCCTCATCGCCTCCGCCCTGCGTTGGAGCGTTGCCCACGGCTCCGAATGGCTCGTATTCCTTGCGTCGACCGTCGCGACGTTGTTCGTGCTCGGTGCGTTCACCTTGCGCAGCACCCGAAGCGACTCTCTTTTCTGCGCGGTCCTGGGCGCCCATTCGCTGGTCGCCTTCGCGAGCACAGCCGCCACCGTGCTCGGCCTGATCGAATCCCCACTGGGCCTGCATCCGGCTGGGTTGGTGTCCTTGGTCGTCGAAGTCACCCTGTATGCAGTATGCGTATTGCAATTTTTCCGCGAAGAACCGGCTGTCCGCAAGAACGGCTACGGCCGCGAGCGCGTGCGTCCCTACGTTTGACGCCTCCCCCCATATATCAACTCCAGCACCTCCAACAAGGAAACGTCCCCATGAAAACGAGAAGACAAAACCCCGCCGCCCCTGCGCCGGCGCCGAAGGGTGGGCCCGCTACCGGCACCGTGGCTTCGTGGCACGAGCAGCCGTGGGCCGAAAAAGTCCCGTATGAACTCGCGCAAAGCCTGAACAACCTCGAATCGGATGACAAGGCCCCGCCCACACTGGCCATGGCCGTCGAGGAGGCCGCCTACATCATCGGCCTGCATTCCGAATCCGGTACCGAATCGCAAGCCATGCTCGCCGGTGAACGCGGGCGCGAGGCACGCACCGAGGCGAAGAAAACCATCCGCGATTGCGAGGCGTTCATCAAGCGCCACAAAACCGAGCCCCAACCCTCATGAGCACCACCACCATGTCAGCCAGCCAATTCACCGCCCCCGGCTCTGCGCCCGTGCAGCGCAGCAACCGCCCCGATGTGCGAAACCCCATGCTGCGAATGCCCGAAATCGCAGAAGGCTGGGCCGCCCTGCCGCCGGACTCCCGCGCCGCGCTGGTCGGCTTCCTTCAAGTCATCAGCAAGGCATCGCGTGCCCACGGTGCCCACCACATGGAAAAACGTAAGTTCCAGTCTGGTGCGTACTGGATGGCCAAGGCCGTTGACTCGCGTCACCTTGCACTTGCTGCACGCCATTGGGAGACTGCTCGGCTGCAACCGGACTCACAAGCGAGGCAGGGCGCGCCTGCGCAGATCTGCGGCAAGGTCAGCGACGGCCACCCCTGCCGCATGCCGGTCGGCTCAGGCTGCCCCGATTGCACGGTTTCCCTGCACGATGTGCCGGAGGGCTCATGAGCAGCACCAGCCACTCTCGGGCCACCTACCTCACCCGCGAAGACGCCCTGCAGTTGCTGGCCGTGCGCAACCACTTGGGGCGCGGCAACCTCGACAAGGCTGTGTTCGCGCTGGAAGCCTTTGCTGATCCCGCCATGACAAGAACCAATGGCTGGACCTGGATCGAGGCCGTCGCCGGCGGCGGCGCGGAGCTCTTCGCCCCGGCCGATGGGCAGGTTGCCCGCCCGTCTGCCCCCTCGGCCTGCAGCTGCTCGGTTGCTGACCATGGCGAGCCAGCCGGCGAGGCCGGGCAGGCGCAGGACCTGGGTGTCCAGCTCGTGCGGCGCGACCTGCAGGAGGTGTGGGCCGGATTTGACGACTTGCCCCTTGTTGGGCCCCCGCAAAGCTGGCCCCGGAAGCCCTTCGCCCGGATCCGCTGGAGTCAAGACGACGGTGACCGCGCGGTAGGCCTGCAGGGCGTCGCCGGCTGGACCCTCGGCGAAGAACAACGCGGCACTTTGCTGCACGACATCATGGAGAAGGCAAATCTTGCGACCTCAACATAACCCGCCCACCTCCGGCCGGCCAGCTGGCTTGTCAGCCGTGGGCCTGCTGCAGCTTGGCGCGCAGGACCGCGTCATCACCTGGAACCACCTGGGCTGCGGCCAGCATGCCGAATGCGCCGTCTATGTCGAATGCCTGGACCATGCCGCCGGCGTCATCCACTGCCTGACCGCTTCCGGCAATGCAAGGAAAGTTGCGTTTTCAGACGTTGTGGATGTGATAACGACATCCACCCCGATCACATTCACCGTTCCTCAAGCCCTTTGGAGCCTTCATGCGTGTGACCCTGCCTACCTGGGCCGGCCAGTGCGCCCGGTCGCCGTGGCGGTGGCTTCCAGCGGCAGGGTGCAAGGCCTTGTCCTTCCCAAGTTCCCCGGGGCGCGTCCCGGCGAGCACCTTCACCTCGACTGTTCTTCTCATCAGCTGGGCCTGAGCGACAAGCAGCTGCTCCAGTCCTTGCCGTCGAGCGGATTCAACCCCAAGCGAACAGGCGATCCCGAGGCTGGGCGCAATCGGGCCTACCGTACGGCAGCTGGTCGCGTCCGCGCCTGGCTGACCACGGTGGGCGGCGCGGCCGTCGCAACCTTGCCGCTCGACCCGAGCTTGCGGCGCAACGGGAAGCTACTCGTTCCTGCCGGACTGGGAGGTCGTCATGACGAATAGTACGGCTGCACAAGAAATCGGGGAACTCAATCTGACGTACCTGTTGCTGGCGCAGCGTCTGCTCCGCGAGGACTGCGCCTCTGCCATGTACCGGTTTGGCTTCAGCCGGGAAATCGCACAGGCGATCTCGAGCATGCCGCTGGCCAAGATCATGCAAATGGCGATGTCCGGGATGGTGTTGTGCCGCCTCCGGCTGGAGGAAACCGCGGTGTTTGACGCACTCATCAACGATGGGAACATGGCCGCGATGCACCAGACCCATGTGGCCATCGTCCTTGCCGGCCAGCCGGTCGACGATGTAGGGCAACCGAGAAAGACGCCTGCCAAACGCCGACAGGCCGCCTGACCCGCCAAGCGTGGGCAGGCTGGCGCGATCGGGATTTCTCCTGTTCGGGGTTGTTCAACATGGATGAAAGAAGCAGTGCAGGGGAGTTGACAGCCCGCCCAAGCATGAGAGCCTGTTTGAACTGGCCCCTAAAGGAATCACCAGGTTTTGCCGTTAGCCAAAGGCTAGCTTTCAATCTTCACAACAGGATCTTCATGAAATCGTTCTCTGCCTCCTCCCATGCCAACACCCGCATCCGCTCGGTCGCACTGGCCGTGTGCCTGGCCGCCGGCGCTCTCGCGCTGCAGGGCTGCGCCACGACCGGCGGCGGCGCTGCCGCATCCGAGCAGCCCGACTACTCGTTCATCGTCAAAGGCAAAACCACCAAGCCCCAGCTGGTGGAAAAGTTGGGCCAGCCCAGCCAGTCCACGATGAGTTCCTCCGGCAATGAAACCCTCGTGTGGGAATCCTCGACGGTCTCCTGGGACCCGAAAACCTTCATTCCCTACCTCGGCGGCGCTCTCGGCGGCTCCAACGTGAAAAGCTATGCGCTGTCCGTCGCGCTGGACCGCAAAGGCGTTGTGACCGATTACACCTTCAACAGCGGAAACAAGGAAAACAAGTTCCGCTTGTAAGGCGAAAGCTCTCATACAGGCCGGTGGGGAAGCTGCAAAAATCGCAGCCGACCCACCGGCCTTATTTCATTGGCAAAATCCATGACTTGCGTCAAAGGGTGCGCGCCTTTTGAAGTGACCCTACAAATGTCACGCCATTCACACTCGCATAAGAAAAAACGTTTCTAATCGGCGCATGCCTTGAGTAGGGCGACTCGCAGTACGCCACCGTTCTTCGAGTCGAAAGTACCTCGTTGCTTCGCAGGCCCAAGCGCCTGTTCTGGCAATAATGAATCGGGGTCACTACATCCAACCCAATCGGTGCCTCCGAAAAGTGCTTACGCCGGCGCGCATGACCAAGCCGCAGGTCCTGGACAACAGGAAACCGCCGCCATGCGGCCATTCACACATCATCGAAAGCGAGTTCACAAATGCATGCCGATCGAGTAGTGACAGCGGGCCATTCGCCTGCCCCAAGTTCCAGCGACAACGAATCGTCCCAAGCCAGCAGCGGCCATACGGCGCTGGTGAGCAAACTGGTTGCCTACTTGAAGGAAAGTGGTCGCCAGACGTGGGAAGACGTGAAGTTCAAAGTCTTCGCCGCGGCCGAAATGATCAACTGGTCCACAAGCACAGACATCGAACCGGTGCACGCCGACGTGTTCTCGCTGCGCCAAACCCAGGACAAGGAACACGCGAACCCATGCGTCTACCAGGTGGTGGTCACGCGCACTGATTTTCTTGCTGCGATGGCACAGCGCCAGCAGCGCGCCGCCTGTGAGCTGATTTCCGAGGGCTTCTACTTCGTCGCACCCGATGGCATCGTTTCCCCTCAGGAGCTGCCGGCTCCGTACGGCCTGGTCACCGCCGACGACACCGGCCTCAAGGTCGTCAAGGCTCCCGTCTTCACCAAACACCTGCTGCAGCCGCTGCCGCCCTTCGTCGCAGCTTCCTGACCGGCGCTGACCGCCGCCGGCGGGGATTGCGTCAAAACTCACGGGCAGGTCATTGACCGCGACCGTTTGACGCAGTTTGGTGCCTCTGGTCAAATCAAAAAGCTTTCGGCATAGACCGATTTCGCTGACCCAGTCAGCCTTTACCTCGAGTCGCAGCGCAACGCTGGCGGCTCGCTCATCTCAGCGGCTCATCCGAGCCGTTCGTTTCAACCCAACGGGGCCCCGCCCGTTGGGTGGTGCTTCGTCTTAAAAAGTCGAATCTCCAATGAAACAGCTTCTTAAACAACTTTGCACGATCGAGTCGGTTTTGCCGTTCCTCGCCGTGCGTTCGCTTTTCGCGGCCTGGGAAGGTGAATTCACCTGCGATCCCCATTACTGTCGTGTCGTGGACGGCACCGTAGAAGGCACACATCGCGATCTGTGGCTTCCTGGCATGGATACACCGCTGCTCAAGGCCACGTATGCGGGCGACAAGCTCAGCATCGCCCTGGACAGCGGCCAACCCCTGCCGCAAGGCATGGCGGCCCTTCTGGTGGCGATGGGGCTGGTATTTCGGGGCGGCGAGGGCGGAGTTTCCACCCACACCCCCTTGGATGCCGAAGTGCTCTACACCCGTACGCTGGATCTCGACAACACGTGGATGGTGCTGCGCCGCATGGCGCCGAACCACCCCACGAGCGAAGATCTCGTGCGCAATGCACAGGTGCTGCTCGAGCTGGCCAACGCCTGGCATGAAACCACATTGGCGATCGGCAACACTGGCGGCTCGCCGGCGCTGGAAACGCAGGCCGCCGGGCTGATGGCAAAGGCAGACAATTTCCATGCGCTGAAGATCCCCGGACTGGAGTCCCTGAAACTTCTGCCCGACTACCGAGGCTCGGCGCTCACGGCCATGTTCACCGGCCGCGACTATGAGAGCCTGGTGTGCAGCGTGAAGCTGGACTGGGCTGCAGGCAGAATTACGTCGTCAGGGCCGCAAGCCCCGCAGCGCAAGCCCGGCAAGTTCGATGTGCGACCCACGCGCGTGCCCCAGAACATCCTGGACGTGCTCGGTGGAGTGGTGATCGAGGGACATGAAGTCTCCATCACTCAGCGGCTGGCCAGCGCGTTCTACGCCAAGGTCAACGCGTTCCTGCAGGACATCGGCGGCAAGTGGTCGACATCCAGGCAGGCGCACGTCTTTGAGGAAGATCCGGCTCCGGTTTTGGAAGAAATTCTCAGGACAGGTGAAGTTTTCACTTCCAGGGACTACGAGTTTTTCGAAACGACGGCCCCTCTTGCCGCCCGGGTGATCGCCAAGGCAGGCCTTGAGCCTGGAATGATGGTGCTTGAGCCCAACGGTGGTGGTGGTGCGTTGGCCATGGCAGCAGCTGAAATTGTCGGGCGTGAGAACGTGACGTGCTACGAGTTGATGGACCGAAACGTCAAGAAACTCAAGGCATTGGGCTTCAAGCTCGAAGGGCCGCAGGACTTTCTTTCGGTAACGCCTTCGGAAATCTTTGATCGCGTGCTGATCAACCCGCCATTCTCGAATTTCAGGGATGCCGAACACATAACCCACGCGTTCAAATTTTTGCGGCCGGGTGGCGTGCTGTCAGGCATCGCGTCAACCCAGTGGCAAACCCACGATACGGCACCCGCACGGAAGTTTCAGGCGTTCGTCGCCGCTCTGGGCGGGGAAGTCGAACAGGTACCGGCTGGCGCCTTCAAAGCGTCCGGAACTGATGTGCCGACAACCATGCTGTTGCTCAGAAAGCCAGGCATCGCGGTAGCGCGCTCTCTGGAGATCGAGGTGACAGCAGCGAAGCAAGCCCCTGCCCAGGTGTGCTTGTTTTAGGAGACACAATGCAAACCCCGTCCAGCACTCGCTGGCGGGGTTTTTGCATTTGTGAACGTCAGCTTCTCGAAAAGCCCGTCAAGCTGTGGAGGACCTTGGTAGCGCTTAGTTTCCCCGGGGAAACCACCGGTCATGCAGCCGCGCCAGGACACGTGCGCTGGCCGGTCTGCCAATCGCCCCGGGGGGCAGGAGGTGCTCAACAGGCCAGAACCCACTCGTTGCGCATCACCTTCAAGCTCCCGCCGATTCAATAATGGAAATCGAACATACCCGGAGCGCCCCACATGAAGACTCGACACGCCATCGCGGCCGTCCTTGCACTTTTCGCCTGTGCGACCTTCGCCCATGCCGATGCCCGATCGACCATGGAATACTTCTGTCCAGCCGACACGCCCGCCCCGGCATGGAAGAAGCAATGCTTCGACGGCCCGCCGAGCAAGCAACGAGTGACGGTATTCATTTCTCCGGCTGGTCAGGACAGTGGGCGTCCTGGCAACTTCTACATTGGCCTGCGGACCGACGGCAACATCCGGGGCTTGTTCGACGGAAGCCAGTGGGTAGGGACCGAGGGCGGCCTGTTCCCGCCTGCTGCAACGGTCCAGGACCTCAACACCCAGTCGTTCGTGGTCATCAACGATTTCCTGATCTGCGGCATGGCCGGCTATGGCAAACATGAACTGTGGGCGGGCTACGGGGCACTCGATGCGGAAAAGGAGGCCCTGGTCGAGAACTATCACCGCGCCGCCAACCCCAATCACACCCCGCAGTACATGAGGCAGGTGTACATGCAAAACGACATGACACGCGGTGAAAAGGCATGGAACGTCCTGAAGTTTGACTGCGAAAAGTTCGTCGACACGCCCTAAAGGCTCGTTCACCAGCAGCAGCTGGCCATCTGATCCAAGCCAAACACCGGTGCGGACGGCGTCAGGGCTCATAACCCCCAGCGCTTGCGCTCAACGCATAGGATTTGCACTGTTGAGCAGGACAGAACGCGCTTCTTCATCCAGACAATGGCTGAGTGCACTCACATTCGGTCATTGCTGCCTCCGCGGACCCGGCTCCGTCTCTCTCCAGCCCCTTGGGTGCCGAGGCAATTCCACTTGACGAGATAGCCGCCGCCGCCAAGGCCCCTGCATCGCCCCATTGGTATCCATTGCAGCCGAACCTGTGCGAGTTGATGCACGTTGTTCCCGCGCAGAGTGCCGCGCTCGAACGCACAACCATCCTCACCTGGGCCTACTTGAAGTCGGGCGGGATCTCCTTCGAAGAGTTGGTCGCCCGGGTTCCCGGCGGGGCACACAAAACCACAAAGAAAAAGTACGTCCGCAGAGCATTGCGTGGGCTGGTCAAGATCGGGGCCGTCACGTTGTTTGTCCTCGCCAGTGATCAGCCACCAGATCTGCCGGCAGACGTTGATCGGGATGCGGAGGACGGCGAGACGCCCATCGGCAGGCGCACGGCCGCACACCTCACCCGCGAGGGCATGACCTGGATGCGCAGGGCCTGGCATGCCAGATTCCTGAGCCTCGGCGGGCGTATGGGGAACCTTTCATGGATCCACAACGAGTACCTGCAGGAGGAAGAGGAAGGCAAGGGCAACGAGGCCTACTGGATAGAGCGGATCGGCGGAGGCGACGGTTCACAGCATTCCCCCCACGAAGGCGAAATATCAACCCTTCTCGGCGGCGTAGCACTTTCGTCAATCTTTGACCTCCATCTCGTCCTGAACAAGCGCAAGCCACGAGGTCGGTCGGGCACCAAGTAGGCCGGTCGTGCAGCCCCGCGCCGCGCGCCGTCCGAATATTGATCACCGGCCCTACGCTACGTGTCGTTAGGCGATGCAGCATCAGCTATTCTTCCCCGCGCCGCGCCTTGCAAGGTTGACAGCACACCGGACAGTGAGAAGATGAATCGTGCAGATAGATCTGCCAATTTTTACGGAGAGTCCCCATGTCCCTTATCAAACTGGCCATGCTTGTGGCGCCCATGTTGGGCATTTCAGCCCACGATGTCACCCAGGCATTCGCAGACACATCACGCCCGCGACCTGCAGTCACCCGAAACGTCCAGGACACAGGCCATTTCGGCAACTGCCGGGATCAGTTCGCCAACGGCGAGCCCCCGGCCATCGCCAGCCCCGATCCCCGCGCGCGGGCACTGTGCTTCAACGGTTTTGCGGTGCTTCACTCTGGGAAAACCAAAAATCCGGTCTTCTCGGCCGAAGTGCTCTCGCGCCAACGCATTCAGGATGCGAGAAACCTGCAGCGCACGGACGCTTTCTACGAAGAGGCGCGCATTCCCTCCCGCGATCGGGCGGCGCTGAGCGACTATCGAGGAAGCACCTACGCTCGGGGGCACCTTTCAGCCGCTGCTGACATGAACAACGATGAGGCAATGGCCCAAAGTTTCAGCCTTGCGAACATCATCCCGCAAAACCAGGTGAACAACTCCAAGGCATGGGTCACCATCGAGAAGTCCACACGCCAATACGCGCTGCGCGCCAAGGGCAACGTGTACGTCATCACTGGACCCGCCTACCTGCGCAACCACTGCCCGTTCGTCAAGGAAGCCAAGGAAGCGCTTGCGCGTGCAGGCATCGCTGCGCCGCCCAATCCGCAGGCAGTTGTAGCAGCGGCTGGCCGCCTTCCAGGCACCCGGGTTCCCTACCGATATGACGCGGTAGCCTGCACGATTGGCTCCGGTGTGGCCGTGCCAACCCACATTTTCAAGCTCGTGTACGACGCCAGCACCAATCGCGCATGGGCACACTGGAGCGAGAATACAAGCCAAACCCGTGTGTATCCACCGATCAGCTACGCCGAACTGGTGGATCTGGTCGGTATCGACTTCCTCCCCGGCATAAAGCCCCAGCCCTGACTTGCGCAGCGGCCATTTCATGCCAAGCTGACAAGATGAACCCGACCGAGAAAATTGCCTTTGAGGCCTACGAGACCGTCCTCGGGGGCGACCCTGCGTTCAAGTCGCGGCCGGGGCAGCGCGACATGGCGCGACAGGTCGCAAGTACCTTCTCCTCGGGCACGCTCGGCGAGTCAGAAGCCCCGACACGCTCAATCGCGGTCATCCAGGCGGGCACAGGGGTCGGCAAGAGCCTTGCAGCCAGCGTACCGGCCATCGCAGCGGCCATCCAGCGGAAGACGCGGGTGATCATCTCGACGGCAACGATAACCCTGCAGCAGCAGCTGGTTGAAAAGGATCTGCCTCGCTTTTCCAAGCTGATGGACAAGCCGTTTACCTTCATGCTCGCAAAGGGCCGAAGCAACTACGTCTGCAAGGTCAAACTTGAGCGTTCGACAAGCGGGAAGGGTGATGACCTGCATGGACTGTTCGACGACGACGCGGAGCAAGACGCATCCAAGGACCGCGGCCCCACCGCGGCCGCGAGCGAGAGCGCGATTGTTCTTCACCGCGAACTAGCCAGGGACTTGGCCAGCGCCAAGTGGGATGGTGAAAAGGATACTGTCGGAATCGCCGGTGCCGGCCTGAAATGGGAAGCAATTGCAGCCGACCGACATACCTGCACCGGGCGCCGCTGCCCCATGTTCTCGGGCTGCACGTACTACGAGGCGCGCAAGCGCCTTGCCGATGTGGACGTGATTGTCGCCAACCATGCGCTGCTGCTGGCCTCCCTTGGGACCAATGTTCTGCCAGATTTGAACGACACCCTTCTCATCGCTGATGAAGGACATGAGGTAGCCAATGTGGCGAGCGGCCAATTCACCGCCGAAGTGGACCTCACCAACCTCCGCTGGCTCGATCAGCTTGCGCAACGCATCCAGAAAGTGGGAGCCACGATTCGCTATGACAGCACGGCGGAAGCAATCGAGCTCACACGCAGCGTCAAGCGGGCGCTCAACGAGCTGCAGACCATCGGCATGGGGCTCTTCCCAGTCGACCGGCCCGCGGGGCAGGATACCGTCCGCTTCGAGCATGGCGTTCTTCCTGACTACCTTGAGCAACCGCTGCTCAATGTCCAGGCGACCGCCAACGCCCTCGCGAAACACATGACCGGGTTGGCCGATTCCCTCAACACCCTATTAAAGGAGTCCCCCGGTGACGCCGCGCGGCTGACAACGATGTATTCGGCCCTGGGGGCGTTTGCACCTCGCCTCGATGGCGCCCTGCAGGCCGCAACCCTTCTGCTGGAGCATGCAGAAGAACCCAACGCGAAATGGCTCTCATTCAGTGACGAAACGGGCTATGTCACCGTCAAGGCCCATGCGAGCCCCCTTAACCCCGGCAAGCACCTTGCCAAGGTTTTCTGGAGCCAGGTTCGGTCAGCCGTGATTACATCCGCGACACTGACCAGCTGCGGCTCGTTTGACTTCCTTCTCAACGAAATCGGCCTCAACGGTGATCCGGACGTTACGACCCTGGCTGTGGAAAGCCCGTTTGACTTCAAACAGCAGGGACGCCTTGTTGTAGTCCGGACCAAAAGCTCCGCGCGAGACATTGCGGCATACAACCGCGAGGTCATCGGCGAATTTCTGGTGGACGCGGCACATGTGAAATCCGGCGCACTGGCGCTCTTCACTTCAAAAAAGCACATGCAGCAGACCTTTGAGAGCATGCCGGAATCGCTGGCAGCCAGGGTGCTGGTACAGGGCAGTATGTCCCGCTCGGCGCTAATCAGGGAGCACAAGCGACGGGTCGACGCCGGCGAGCCATCTATCATCCTGGGCCTGCAGTCCTTTGGTCAAGGTGTCGATCTCGCCGGTGCCTATTGCGAGACCCTCATGCTCGCAAAGATCCCGTTCCAGCCACCAACTGATCCCATCGGGCAGGCCCGCGCTGAATGGCTGACCGTCCAGGGGCGCGATGCCTTCAACGAATTGTCCGTGCCGGCGACTGGGGTCAAGCTCAACCAGTGGTCCGGCCGGCTTATTCGCACCGAGGAGGACACCGGCACGGTCATCTGCTATGACAAGCGCCTGGTGGACACGGGCTACGGGAGACGGCTTCTCAGCGGGATGCCCCCGTTTCAGGTGATCATGCGCACCAATGGCGAAGAGTCGCCCCGGGGCTAGTTCACTGCGCGCGCGATGCGCAAAGCATGCGGGCAACAAGCGACAGGCGCCTCGGACAGAGGCGAAAGATGCTCAACAGGGCAGAAATGGCGTGTAGAAGGGCGCTGAATGCGAGAACCCGGCCACACAATGGGCATGTAACTTCACCGGAGTTTTGCCGTGGCCACTGCCACACTTTCACACCTCACCGACAAGTCCGCGCAGGGCAGATTCATTGGCATCCTCATTGCCGGTGAGTTCTTCGACCTCGCCAGACTTGGCAACCCCTCCCAAATCCTTGCCTTCCAGCACGCGCTGGATGACGCCCGCAAACGCTATGGCCACGCGCTGTGCAAATGCCGCCGCAGCCCTCTCAAGCTGCAGGTCAGGCTAAGGGAGGGGAAGTACCACCTCGCCGTCTGGCCGGAGGAGGGACACCTTCATGATTCCAACTGCATGTTTTTCAGGGACATTGGCCAGGCGCCTGTTCCTGTTGAAACCCGCGGCGGGCTGCAGATCGCTGACGGCACGAAAGGGGTTGAACTGAGCTTCAGCTTCTTTCGAACAACCCATCCGGGTGCCTCTGGTAGCCAGCAGCCCCGGATCGAGCCCACGAGCGCGCGGAACGAGCAACCTGACCAACTGAACCTCCGCACGCTTTTGAACGTGTTGTGGGCGGAAGCGAGTTTGAATCGTTGGCATCCGAAATGGAACCGCGATTGGGGCCGTGCCCGCTATGAATTAGCCCAGGCGGCTGACCGAATCTCCGTCCACGGAGAGCCCCTGAGTCGGCACATGTTCATCCCCCGCCCATATCGGGAAACCGCACGGGATGAGCTCAACCGCGAGTTGGAGCGATTTGTGGCAGCTTTGGCTGTCCCCACCGGTGGCCAGGTCAAGAGCGGGCTGCTGATCGCGCCACTGCGCCGCATCACGGACCTTGAAGGGGGATCCAAAGCCCTGCACATGCGCCATCTGCACAAGCCCATTGGGATCAATGCTGCGGTTTTTGACTTCCTCAACCGCAACTGCCGTACGCCGCTTCGGCGCGTCCTGCAGGCGAGCGAGCCGGCAGCGCCGCGCCCTGCAGGTTGGGTCGAGGTTCGACAGCCAGAAACCATCGCTTTCCTCCACGTTGAGACGACTTCACGCGGGGGCCTGTGGGCCCGTTCGGCATGGATCATGCCGACTCACCCCACCGTGTTCATTCCGGCCAACAACACGGACGAGATTCTTCTCATCGATGCGCTGATCCAAGGTCACTACCAGTTCAGCCGGAACCTCTTCGCCGAACAGGCCAGCTTGCGCACCGCTCCTGACTGGATCCTGCGCCACGTCCTTGATCCCGATGGCCGGCCCGTGCCGCGCGCCGTCCTGGATATCCTGCCAAAGGGTGCGGCGCCGGAGTATGTACGAGCCCGCTCCGCGCTGGCAGACGCACTGGCCGGGCAGGGCGTGCCGCGCTGGGCCTGGACGCCGGCCGGAAAGCAGGTCGACCGGCGCGTTCCGCCCCTGCCGCCATTGGATGACGGCGACCAGGTGAACGCGAAAGTGACCCTCGGCCGACTGCGCGCCCACCTCGATGTTTCCTATGCCTACGGCTCGGGTCAACAGAGCCACAACCCCTCAACAGGAGAGTCCCATGAATGATGAAACGCACGCCCAAAATTCGCCACAGGACACAGCAGTCCAACCTGCGCAGGACCAACCGGAAACTGGCGCCGAGGTAGCTGGCCCACTTCGCGTGCTCGCCGCAGCGGCAGCAGGGCGCGCCGACACGTCCTTCCTCCGCATGCCCCAACCCGCGCGCCAGTTCGGCACAGACGACTCCCTCGCGCCTGCAGCAGCCCGTCTGGCGCCTGTGTGCGTGATCCCCCCTGGCATGAAGTTCAAAGGGACAGCAGACTTTCCCTGCAGCGTGCGCATCCAGGGCGAGTTTGAAGGCAAGGTGACCGCCGCCGAGGGCTTCACCATCACCGTCGAATCGGCGGGCGTGCTGAGCGGCGAGTCACACGCGACAAATATCCGCATCGAAGGGAAGGCTGACGGGGTCATTGAAGCCAGCGGAGGCCTCGCGAGCTTCGGCCCAAAAGCGACCTGCACGGGAGAGGTCCGCTACACCCGCCTGGCAATCGAGGAGGGCGCTGACGTTGAGGCGTCCATGAAGAAGGCAAAAGCGGCCGCCTGATCCCTACCCACCACAAAGGAATGCTCCAAATGATGAATACCCCACAAGAACAAAACGCAGTCCGGATGCGCCTGGTCCCACCAGGGAAGGTCGCGGGCGCCGTCAACGTCCTGCCGGCGGCGGCAACGATGGACGGCTCGCTTGAGACCACGTCTGACCTCTGCATCCGCATCGACGGCAACTACACCGGCAAGATCGACATGAAAGTTGGTGGCACGGTCCATATCAGCGTTGGCGCTGTCGTCGTCACCGACATGCTGGTTGCCGATTTCGTCTATGTGGAAGGAACGGTACAAGGCGACGTGCACGCGCGGCAGGCCGTCGAGCTGGCGGCCACCTCGATCGTCAACGGCAGCGTGCGCTACGACAAGCACCTCGACATTCACCCGGGCGCTCGCCTGACGGGCCAAATGAACGGCCCTGACGCTCAGCTGTGAAGGCTCCGGACCAGCCATAGTAGAAAGATGGTTCACCCGTGCTGATCGTCGTGATTATTCTCCTGGTTGCGTCCTTCGCGCTCAGGAGTAAGGTTGGCCTCGCCATTGTCCTCGCGGTCGCCGTCCTCCTCCTTGTGATGCAGGCCGGCTATGGCAGGGCAGACGGGCTGACTGCCGGCACGTGCCTCGCCGCTGCGGTGGTCGCTGCCATTGGACTCATACGCCGTTTGCGTTGATCGCCCGGCACGGACTCATAAGCACAGGGACCAAAGCATCCACACCCCGGAATTCAGGAAATTCAAGCAGAAGTTCTCTTGATCCGGGCCAAATAGGTCGCTCTCGGTTGACAGTGCCAACCCCCTCTGCTTAAATTAGATCGCTTTCGGATTTTCCGAATCCGCTGACAACTGTCAGCATTTATCCACCCCTTACGGGAACCACGCGTTCCCTTTGGGGACATTGCTTGGTTCTCCCGTTTTTCCCTTTAATGGAGATGAACATGTTGAGCCAAGTCTATGAATCAAAGTACGCAGGTTTTTGCGACCACATCGGTTACGTTTTGCAGTCGATGAGCGAAGAAGCCGGTAGCACTCTCAACAGTGCTGCAAAAAGCGGTGGCCCCGTTGCAGTGCAAGCACTGCTCGATGCCGTCATGGATGCCGGTCACCGTGCGGTGCTGGTGCAAGCTCTCAACTCGCCCTCCGTTTCTGGCTGGGTGCGCGAGAAACTTGAAGTGTTTTTGTATGGCGATCGCAAGCAGGTTCCTGCTCTGTTCCATCGCGTGCGCACATTGCACTGAAGGTAAACAAGAAATCGGGTTGAGTCGCTTAGGCGGCTCAACCCTTTTTCGTTTCTGCAATCCCTAGTTCACCTTGACCGGGCAACACGTTCCCGTCGAGGGAAGGGTGCCGTTCATCGTTTACCAACTCAAAACGACATGAATCCCAAGCAATTCCCCTGGACGGCTCCCTGAGCATGGCCATCACATTCACGCAGTACGTTGACTCTCGACTTCACGATGCACGCCCGCGCGAGCTGCTCAGCCTGCTTAAAAGGCGAGTCGAGCTGATCGACGGAGCCCTACAGGCGCTACCCACGGTCGAGTTCGGCCACGAGGCTCCAAACCGCATCAAATGGGACGCCGACACCTTTCAGTGGCGCGTTACCTACTGGGTGATCAAGCGCACTCGAAGGCAAACCTGGAAAGAGATCTACGCTGCGATCGACATGATCCAGCCTGTCCTCTACACAGAAATCCAAACTGCCGTCGCTGCCAATTTAATCGCACGCCACAAGGCGGGCGCAACAACGTTTCAAGCCCGCTAGTCGACCTCGGGCTGCTCGCGCAGCAGCCCTTCGACCCGCAGGCTCGACCTACCAGAACCAGACCCTCCCTCACATGCCAAACGGCGATTGGGCGGGCGAAAACCAAGGATAAAACATGGCAAAAATCATCACCGTCCAGCTTTTGCTGGCATCGGACTCCGAAATTGAAATCGAATCCTTCGTCAAGAATGAACTCGATCAACTGATCGCCGCCACGAAGGGCAAGATCATCGACGGCAAGGTTGTCGGCGACAGCGCCGAACCGAGCCCCGCAGTGCTGGACGCACTCCGCACCGGCAACTACACCCAGGGCAAAGCGTTTGACCATGAAAATGGCAGCGCGCGCCGGCTGCTGATCATGGACGGCGACGTGTCGCCTTACATCATTGGGCCCTTTGACTCGGAGAATTTGCGGCTTGAAGCCGCACGCGTCCACCGGGCCGTAAATGGCGATCGTGACGGCATCTACATGCTCGACGTGCCTCACGGTATCGCACCGTTTGTTGAAGCCTTCTCTGGTGCTGACCTCGAAGGAGGAGCAGATCCGTTGGCGGCCTATGCGATCGAGGAACTCATGGCGGGCAGGCCACCAATTTCCCGCCTTTCCCTCCCCGGCGCGCACTTTTGTCTCGACTACCAGGGCGACGAGGTGCTGGTGACTAGCGCCATGCTCGCCGCGATTGAGCAGGGGCTGGAGACGGAGCTGGTTCGCCTGACCACGACCATGCAATCTGTGTTCATGACCCGTGAGCAGGCTAAAGCCACGTTCTCCGAAAAGGACTGGGCAAAGGCCAGCAAGAAAGGATCGACGACTGAAACGTTCGAAGCCTGGGCCGAAACCATGGCCTCGAACCTCCCGACAGCAAAAGACGTTCTCTCCGGGATCGTTGACTGAGACTTGAAAGCCGCTTGCCACTTCGGGCAGGCGGTTTTTTTTTGCCCGCGCGGCAGAGGAAACAGGCCGCCACCGTTTGCTGCCACCCCCCGCCAGGTGTAGGATTCACTCCGTTATTGGTGCATACCAGTTCCGCTGACCTCCGTGCCAGCCTCATACTTTTCGGCCCTTGCGGCCTTCACCCATCGGGAACCAACCTTCCCGATGGAATGTGTGGTTCCCATTTTTTTGGAAACCTCACATGACAACAACTACCACCCTCGCAACCGCTCACACTCAGATCCCCGAGCAGAGCGTCGTCGCCGGCGTGAACGAGAAGAAGCTCTTCTCTACGATGAAGCACCTTTTTGCCACCAGCTTTTCGATGGTCGGCGAATTGATGCAGAACGCCAGGCGTTCCGGTGCAACGCAGATCCAGATCAACTTTGATCCAGGGGCAAAAACGCTGGAAGTCATCGATGACGGCTGCGGAATCAGCGACTTCGGCAAATTGCTGGCGCTGTGTGACAGCGGCTGGGACGAGCAAGTCACGCTGACGGATTCCCCGTTCGGCATGGGCCTCTTCTCGTTGCACTTCGCCTGCGCACGGGCAACATTCCGTTCCAACGGTCTGAAGCTGCAAACCAGCCTGGACGATATCGTCAACAAACGCCAGCTCGTGGCGGTGATCGACGACGATCCCGTGCGCCTCGGAACCGTCCTCCAGCTTGAAGGCCTCACCAAGGACCTCCTTGGGAAAAGTGTCGGGCCTCATTTCGGTCGCTCAACGGCCAACGCGAGCTCCCGCATGGAGGCATGCATCATCGAGCTGGCGATGGGTTTCCCCATCGATGTCCAATTCAATGGTGTCTCGGTCCCCCGACCGCATGCCCTTGAGAACTTGCAAACTGTTCTCACACCAGTTGGTCAGGTTCACATTGCGCACATCATGGCTCGGGACCACGACCAGAACGTGCGAGGCGATGAACTTGACGTGGTAGCCGGCAGAGCCTTGTATCTCCAGGGCCTGCCTATCCAGGTCAAGAACGAAATATATGCTCAGACAGTTGTGCATCTCGACAGCCAGCGCTTCGCCGCGATCATGCCGGACCGAAAGGCTCTGTACAACGCGGCCGACCAGCTCGAGGAGCTGCGTGTTACGTTGCGCACTCTCGTGCAGCAGTTCCTGGTCGAACAAAAGGCTTCGCTGCCGGCAGAGACGTTTGTCGCGAAGTACTGGACCGCGTGCCTTTGGCACGATGTGCCTACGCTGCTCAATGACATTCCGCTGCTCCCCAGGCAAATCATTTCGACAATCGAAACGCTTGCGGCGGAAAGTGAAAGTCGTTTGGGATCTTTGCCCCGCGAAACGCAATTCATCAGCTGGAAGCAAATCCTGAACGGCGAGTTCAAGGTCTGGCGGGACGTGCCTTCCTACCTCGGGAATTCTGAAGGAGAGCAGGCCGGCGCGCTTTGGCGGGTGATGCAGCTCCAGAATGTGGTCGAGGTCGATACCAACGGCCTTGATGCCGGACATTGGATCTTTGAAGCTACGCCCTCGGCGGTCGACTTCAAGGTGGCAATCACCCACTCGGGGATCATCGCGAGCGATTCGACGTACTTTGATGACAACGGCGTAGATGTATGCCTGGTGAAATCAGCGCAGGTGCTCGTCACGTCCACCACAGACCCGAGCTTTGAAATTTCGACCGCCGTCGACAGAGGCTGGATCCTGGAAGAAGTGGGTCACGACAGCTCAGGCGAAGTCACTCAGTTCAACTGTTTTGTGACGGAGTCGGGGGCCTCCTGGGACTTCCCGGGAACCTTGCTGTCCAGCTACCGCGACGAACATGAGGTCTACCGCGAAGAATGGGAGGACGATGCACGGAAGTCGTGGCGCTCAGTTGTCGCGGGACTCAAGGGCGCAAGCCTGGCAGACCAGCTCGCGGCGGCGCTTCCGGACGTCCGAATGTCACTCGGCAACCACAACCTCGGGCAAATGGCATTGGTCTATTGGGCGGCTGATGGGTCGGACCCATCCGTCCAGAATGTATCGCCGCAGATGGAGATCGTCGACCTGAACGCCCCGGAATTCTGGCTGGCGCTGGCCAACCTTTTGGCCACCGCTGCCCGCGGATCACCAGAGGATCTCAAAAAGGCATTTCTGACTGCTGCCGGCTCGCTGGTACCTGGTGCCGGCCTCACGGCGGACTCGTCGACCGAGACACGGATTCAAGGCTCCACGTCCTGAAGTCCCCATATCGGCCTTTCTGGCCAGAAATACCCCCAGCCCGCGGCTGGGGGATTTTCATCAACACAGAAATCCGGAAGGCCGGCTCGGAGGTCTTCGATGACTTCTTAGTGGAGCAACTTAAAAACTGACACATACAGAAACCCCCGGTGCCGCGAGGCTACCGGGGGTATTTTTTTGGCTTTGAATCCTACTGTGAAGAAACTAGGGTCAAACCTGGGCCGGCAGGCGCAGCGGCTTCGAAGGCGGCCAGCTGTTCATCATTGAGCCAGGTTCCTGTCGTCTTCATGGCTGCGAGGCGTCTCTTGTCCTCCGGGAAATTGACCTCGTTGTTCGGACCGAACTTCATCTTCTCAGTTGCCAACGCATACACGCCACCCATCCCGTCTGTATTTTCGATCTCGTGCCGGACCTTCGCCAGCTCGCAGATCGCATTAAATTCAGCCGGCGTGCGCGGGCGCCACGGTGCCCAGTTCATGCGCTGAAAAGCCTGCCACTCCTGGTCCGACATCCGAATTCGACCATCAACCAACATCATCTCGCTCTCCTGATCCCTCCACTTCGGAGGTTTGAATATCAGATTATCACCAGTGAATGCACTGTCAATGAGGTCCGACTCCAATCTGTTGTGCACGCGCGAAAGCAGCCATAAAATTGCACTGTTTTCGCTTTTTTGCGACTTCGCGCACAGACAGACCGTTTCGTGCGCCTTTACCAACCCACTGGGGATCATCCCAGCGGGGCATGGTCCTCTTTTTTTTTGGAGGACCCATGCAAATCACAATGAAATCGTCATCCTGCGCGCCCACGAACTGGGTGGCGCAACTGATGAACTTCGGCATCAAGGCCACGAGGCGCCCGTCGGTATTCGGGCGTACTGCGCATGTCTTCAAACTCCAGGGGGAGGCTGTTGAACTGCTGCAGGGTCCGCAACAGACCGTGAGCTCGGTCGTTGAAACGCTGACTCAGACCCAAAAGCGCATCGTGGACGCGCTGATCGCGTGCGATGTGGTCGTGAATGCTCCACAAGTTCCGAAACGCAAAGTGCGGGGCTACTGTGGGCATTGAAAGTGGTGTGCATCTTGGCTTCCAAGAGCAGATCAGCACTGGCCTCACGGCCAGTGCATCCCGAAAAGCGCGCAGTCTTCGGACGCGCGCTTTTTTTTTGGGCTACTTGCCAGGAGAGGGGGAGGCGGGGTGCACGTCGCGAGGCTTGAACATGATGACAACCTGCACCTGACTGGCACCAACCCGGGCCCCGGTCACATACTCGGCCCAGCCCTTTTCGACAGAACGGGCCACCAGGCCATCGAGCTCGTCTGTGGTGTCGCTTTCGAACTCCAGAAAGCGATGCGGCTTGCCCCGGAAGTTCGCCTCGACAATTTCATGTACTTTCCAGGCCATTGCAGGGCCTCAGCGCCATTTGATTCGTAGGTGAGCAGCGAAGGTCGTCCAGCACGCCGCGCAGCGCCACCGGCCTGCTGATGTCTCTACCCCGCCCGTCTCAGGCCTGGTGGACTTGCATGGACCGTAGCAAAGGCGATATCGACCCGAATTCAGATCAAAGGTGCCCGGCAGATCCGCCGGCGCACGGCGCGCGGCTGCCGTAGAGGCAATGGAAGGTAATGGCATGGGTGGACGTGTGAAAACGCGGTGAAAGAGGGGGGAAGAGGGGGGGGTGAAAAATTGGACGAAAAAAAACGGAGGTCCTTGATGGACCTCCGTTTCCTGTGTAAATGCAGATTTCGACACTAGCCTGAGGCTACCGCGAGTTCGAGACCAGAGGCTTGCGCCCTTGCTTTCGCACGCTGGTAGAGCGGCGTTTGACTCACCGGAGAGTTCCGCATGGCACGGAGCCACACGAGGTCACCCTTCGATACACCTGCATTCGCAGACGCCGAGACGCCGCGAGTTTGATTCACACCTGTTGCAGTCATAGAACTCTCCAATCTGGAATCTGGGCAAGTCGCCCTTTTTGAACTCTTGTTGAAAAGCGCAAAAAGGAGGACTCGCCCAGCCCGCAAGGAGCTTCATGACTGCCGATTTCTCGGCACGGCGTTTTGGAGAGTCCCTCAAGGTGTGAACCCAAAGATGACCAAAGCGTCGAGAAGCCGTTGCCAAACACCGTGGTGTTCAGCTGCAAATCCATCGGGTTAGCGATGTCGGAGATTCAGCAAGCTGAAAATCCTAAGTAAGGCGTACACAAGGCACGCGAGTGATGCAAGCATCAAACAAGCTTTTAGTTTACGCGAACAATGGGCGATTGCAAAGGATCCGGCTCACTGGCGAGGGCCCCTCGACGTTCAACGGGCCAATACCCGCGCGTTGAAGCAAATGCTTATGAGTAATGCGCAGGGTGTGCCCATCAGGCGCGGCCGGCCGCCATCGATTGCGGCGGTAACGGCCGCATGGCAAAATTCCACTGCTTTCGCAACCTTGCGAATCCGCGTGCAGAAACCTTTTCCAGCACGTCTTCATAAACCCACGGGAATTCAAGTCCCGAGGGACATGGATTTCCCTCATCACCAGGAAATTCATGCAAATCCACCTCACCGTGCCCATCACGGTCCACACCGCGAAGAAGCGCAAGCTCGAGTTGTTGCCGGTTATTCAGGACATCCCGCGCCCAAGCGACGACGCCAATTTGTTGGGTCGCTTTCTCAAGCCCGGCGGAGTTCAGGTTCCGCTCGTGCCAGGACAAAGCGCGCTCATTCAGAGCTACATGCTCCGGAACAAGACGGAAGCGCTGAGCGAAGACGGCATCGTTGCCTTCACTCTGCAGGGCGACATGCTCATTGAATGCCTCCCCGAAGTGGGCATGACGCCAACCGAAGCCTAACTGGGCAGGGGCACCGCCCCGGCTCAAACGGATACCAACCACACCCATGCGGGCCCGCCCGCATGGGCGCCCCGCATGACACTTACGAAAAGTGAATGCAAATGACAAAAACAGATCCCGGAACTGTCCCCCCTGAGGTGGCGCCGGACAGCAGCAGCAGCAGCATCGAAAATACGATTGTGATTTTTGCTGAAGGACAGCAGGTTTCACATCGCTTTACCACCCAAACGGAAGGTATCGCCTACCTCGAGGCGGTGGCCGAAACGGCCTCGGCTGCATCGCTGATGATCCTCGATGGCGATATGCCGGCAGACTTGTTGCTCAAAACCTCCCCAGTGCTGCAGGAACGCCTGCAGGAAGCAAAGCGCAACCTCGCGGCATTCCTGACGCTCAAGGAAACACTGGATCGCCATGGCGTGCCGAAGGATCGCGCGCTCCGTGGCGCGATTCACAAGGCCTTCAGAGAACTGACGGCAGGTCGCTACTGAACATGGAGACGCTGCAGGCCGGCACGAATCGCTGCTGCACAAGGGTGCACGCACAACTGTGTTTGGTCACAATGAACGAGCAGCTGCACAAGCGCCGCGGCCACTGGTTCGCAGTCCAATCGCAGGCTCACTCACACGTGGCATTCACAACCTGCGATTCATTGAACCTTTGGCTTGAAGAGCGAGCGATCGCCCTGACGCAGGTGATCCCCGAAATGGGCACCTTCAGCTATCAAATGCTGATTGGCGCCTACAAAACATGCCACTGGCGATGCCTGGACGGATTCGAGTCCCTCAAGGCTCACGCCGAGGAAGCACGCGTTTTGTCCCACGGCTCATACACGCTGGGTTTGCTCACAAAGGACGCCTCGGGTATCACGGTCGTGAACTCGCTTGATCCCAGTGTGCCCGGCCGCCAGACCTTCGACTTCCAGGAGTCTGCCGGCCGGTACCGGTCACGGATGTGATCGGAACAAATAGCCATTCCAATGCAAAAGGCCCTCCCCGTCATTCTGCGGGGAGGGCCTTTTTTTTTGATTTCGACTTTTCGTCAGACTTCCGCGAAGCGCGAATTGGCCACCGTGGAGATCCGCGCCAACAGCTTCTTCACGAAGTTCTGGGTGATCGGCTCTGGAGGCGTGAGCGGCTCAGCGGTCAGGACTGGGTAGTCCGCTTCTGAGTCCCACTTGGAAGCCGTACGCCGGGTAAGGGCCTTGCGTGCAAATTCGAGAGCAGCCTCGCTGTTTGGAGCAACGGAGATGCCAACTTGTTTGCCGCCGGCGATGATTTTGAAAACTTGGTTCACGTTCAATCTTTCTGTAGAGAGACGGGAACCGACCCTGACGGGAGGTCCCCGTCAAGGTAAGGTAAGGCTGGTTCTGGACCAGCGCACTGGCAAAAGCCAAGTGATCGAAGTTTAACCACCGGGCGTCGCCCGTCAATCGATTGGAGTCAGCTCTCCCACTCCGGCAGGAGGTGGGCATCGCTGTACCCAGCGAAGCCCATGAACCTGCGCCGCGCACCCACTACATACTGCGGCATCCGCTCTGAGGCCAACTGGGGGTTCGCGCCTATGCAGACAGTGAGGCCAGCTTCTCGGCCGCTTCTGCTTTGCTCATCCGTCGCAGTGCGGCGATCGCCGGCATGTGGGAGGCCCGAGGCCGCGCCTTGGCCTCTTCCCATTTGTAAACCGACTGATTGGACACGCCCAACAAAACGCCCAACTCCGCTGCAGAAAGACCGAGCCGCTTGCGCTGGGCAGCGAACCCCTTGGCGCTGTACCGATGGACTGCTAGTCCAGCATCTGCTTCAACGTCGGCAGGCGCTGAGGCCTTCGGGCCACGTTTCGCCAAACCCTTCACGAGCTTTTCTAGTTCGAGAACGCGGCGCTTTAACGCTGCGACATCGGTCCGGTGCTGTGAGGATGCCTTCTTCAGTTGTGAGTTTTGGGCGCGGGCTTCTTTTCGGGCAACCCGCGTGATTTCGCTTTTCAAAACACCAGCAAAATTCGTCATGACAGGGTGGCGTCGGCATTGCTGCCTATGCATCAGTGAAGGACTGGCAATTGTAGGATGTCGCTCTGCCAGTTCAGCCTACGAAAGATCAATCACCAGATCGGCGGCTTCGCTGATGCGCATGTTCGAATAGGCGCTCACCGCTGCGGGGTCAGAGGCCATTGTCATTGCCTTCTTCGGCACCCGCATCCCTATTTCCTTCATCGCCTTGAGCTCTTTGACCAATGCCTCGGAAAAATCCCGATGCTGAGGGGTTACTGCGGCGGCGGTCGCGCCGGTGGTTGCATGTGTTTGGGTATTCATGCTTCCAAGATATTCGACAAACAGTTTTGTGCAAGGGGTCCCTTCGCGCGTCGTGAGTCAACCTACACGTTCCCGCTCGGCCCCTCTTCAACATCGCGATCATCGTCCCTCGGATCAAAGCCAGAGCGTTGCGCAGCGGCGTCCCTTGCCAGGTCCCGGCGGTGAGGTTTCATGCGCGGCGCGAGCACGGCTGGCTGGCCCGGAAATTTGCATAGCCAGCGCTGGCGCGCCGACGTCGAGCGCGCTTTGAGGCTGTCGCCCCGCTGGATAACCTGAGTGCCTTCGATCAGCATGCCCTTTTCGTCAATCTTGAGCACCTGGGCATAGATCATCACTGGCAGCACGTAGGACCCGTCAGGCTTCATCAGCTGGGCCATCAGCGTGCTGTCGGCGCGTCGCTTGCTCAGCACCAGCTCGCCGCGGGCAGGGCCAATTTTCAGAACCTCAACGGGGTCCATCAGGCCGCCGCCGTCGATCAGACGGTAGACATCAAAAAGCATGGCCCACAATACTGTTTAAATGTACAGTATCGCAGTATAGTGCGCGCATGGGCCGCGCGGAAGACTAAAGTGTGAACTCGACCTGTTTGGTGGGGTCTGCCGCCCCGTGGCGGAAAACCTCCATGGAGGGAAGCTGGATGAGCTGATCAGCCTGCGCCACCGAGCCATTTAGCCATTGGTCCCAGTGCTCGCGCTCCAGCGGAACCACGGCACGTTTGTCCGCCTTGTCGTCTTCCGTTGTAGGGCCAGGTCGATGCATGGCCCGCAGAAGGGGATGCGCGTCGCAAGATTGGGTAATTAACGCATATGACAGTTCAACTTCGCCAGTCGCTGGATCCGTCCATTCCGACCAAATGCCAGCCAAGGCCCAGGGATCGCCATCAGCCCGAGAAAATCGCCACCAGATGTTCTTGCCAGTTCCCCAATACGGTTCGTCAAAGCTCTCTGCAGGCACGAGGCATCGCTGCCCCCGCTTCCATGGCCCACGAAAGGTCCACGCAGTCGCAAGGCGCTCGCGCCGGGCATTGTTCGTGCTCATTGGCCGGCCGTCCTCGGTCATCGGTTTTCGTGTCGGAGAGTGCGGAGGGATCAGACCCCACTGGCCCACTTGCGCTACGGGATTTGCACTCACGAAGGGGCCAGACTTGAGGGGCGCGATTGTTGGCAGGTAGGGCTGGACCGGCGCGCCCACCTGGAACTTCATGCTGATGCGCGCCCCAGAAGGTGCTATGTAAAGATTGCACATGGCATCACTGTAGCGCCGGACTTGAGCGGTGCCAAATACTGGTCTTCAATGGTGGCGAACTCGCGGCCATCTTCATAAAATTCACAGCTAAAGAAACGCTTCTTGAGGTATTTCATGGTGGCACGCTTTTACATCACAATGTCGTTTGCCATTGCTGCCTTCAGTGCAGTCGGGATCCTCGCGCCTGGGGTTGGCGAATTGCTATTGGGCATCCTGATCTGCGGACTGGCATTGACCGCGGCGCTCCTGTTTTACGTTTTGGGGCAAAACCCGACCCCCTCAATCACCCCTCAAGCAACCCTCTGCGACCCTTGGCCAGCTGCTATTACCGCAGAGGGCCTGCCGATTCAGGACTTCGGACGGGTACCACCTCCCACGGGACTTGCATTCTCGTCCTCGCCGGCCGCCAACGGACCGCGTTTTTGATCGTCCACCAGATTCAAAAGCGCCGCAGTTCCCAGATCAAAGGCCTCACGCCAGCTGTGCACTGGCTCCTCGGCAGCGACGAGATCCTCCCACGTCGCCGAATCCTCCTTGCTTTCAATAAGGACCCAGTAGAAGTCCCCTGGATCGGATTCGTCGACAAACACTCCAATACGCCGCAAATGCATAGTGCCCATGATGTATTCCATCCATTTGACTAAATTAAGGGTGGAGGATACCTAACCAGTCTGAGGGCAGGTAGGGCTCATCGGCGCATTCGCGTGTAGGTGCGATCTGGCGCCTGCCAAAAGCATGTCCTTGCCTTGCGCATCACTGTGGACAGATGTAGCAGGGCAGGCAAGCATTCCCGAATTGAAACTTGACAGGTCGAACTAACCCTTTTGTCTGAAAGATCAGCAATCAACACGGTAGCAAAATTGCCATGGCAAAGAAGAAAACCCTTCCAATTCGCCCGACTGAACTGCTCCGGCACCGCGCCAGGGCCCTCGGGTGTGTCCTAGCCAGCGTCGGCGACTATGAGCAGCTGGCCGGGATTGACCTCGCATCGCTTTCCGAGCGCCAAACGCTGTGGGGCAAGTTTCGCCATCTTTTCCATGGGCCAGCTGACGAGTTGTTCAACGCCGTCATGGACTACTGCTCGACAATTGCCCTTCAACGCCTCGACGCAGGTGAGTTTTGCCTTCTTCCCGCGTACTGGCATCAGCCTGGAAAGGAACTCCGCATGGCAAGTTGAAGAGCCGGGACGCGCACGGCGAGAATAGACCACCCACCAATTCAGTAGACCGGAACCAGCCGGTGCCGGTGTTTTTACAAACCTCAAAAATATGTCAATGAACCAAACTTCACGCACTTTTACATTCGCACGAGCCGGCATGATCGTCGCGCTGGCCACCGCTGCTTCCTCTCTGGCTTTCGCCCAAAGCGGGGGGATGACGTTCGCTGATTTCGAGAAAGGATTGCGCTCCAGCCGCGATCCCGGGTGCTTCCCTGATGTCGTCATGGGTGCGAAAATTGACAAGCGTGGGTCCGTACTCGTTACATCCAAAAAATACAAACCGGTTATCGCTTCCCCCAAGCTGGTGGGCGGCGCGACTCCGGCGCAACTCCAATCCTTGATCGGGATGAAGATCTGCAACGGTGGCGAGCCCTGACAACACAACAGCGACCGTAGGGCGGGCTTGCGCCAGCTTGCGTCCACAGCCAACGTAGGAAAAAAACCCCATGAGCACAACAGCGCTGAGCCAAACCGTTTACAACACGGTTGTCATCCGTACATGGATGGTCCCAGGCCCCGGTGGAGACGTAAGCAACCCGCGCGTACTTTCCAGCTATTCGATACATGGCGCGCCGCCTGTCGTTATGACGGGTGATGGCATGGAGACCCAGGAAGGCGCGGCGCTCGCTGCCATCAATGTCGTCCAGCGGTTTTTGCACGAGCGAGAATGGAAGCGCATCTTCGAAGACACCGTTGTCGAGGAATCGGAAGGCAAAGTCGATCACTACCTTGCTGCCCACTGGGCAAATGAAGGCAGAGCCGGGCAGGGCGACCAGGAGCCTGCAGCGGCCGCCAGGGAAAAGCTTGAACAATGGAGGCAGTCCTCGTAAGGCCTATGACGAAGTTGGCCGGCATGGTTGGCAACCTGCTCCAGGTCCCCGTGTCTCGCCCGCCCGTAGAAACTAACCTTCCTATCCCTCGCAGGGAACCCACCGGTAGCTCCGATTGGCGAGGTCAAGAGTCAACACTATCTTGCCCCTGGGGGGCACCCCAGCAGCTTCAAGCTCATCGGCAAGGCGCCCGATCTGTCCGGACGGCTGAATCCGAATGCGCAAGCCGGGGTCGATCTCGCTCAGAAACGTCCCGGTCGTTCGAGCCGCAGACCTTGAAGGTGCATAGACCGCTCTATGGCGCCCTGGCCCTGAAGAGGTTTGGCTGACCTCAAAAGAAATCACGCTGTCCGAATGCTCAGTGACAGCACGCCCGCCGGCGATACCAGATACTGGCAACGGGAATTCATATTGCTGGCCATCCTTCCAGACCGCCTGAATGTGCATGCGCTGCCCTCTGAACGCATAGATCCCGTAAGCGGGCTGATAGATGTAGCTACACGTTTTGAGGTACACCGCAAAGGTAATTGGGTTCACCAACCTTGTCGCGACCATCGCATTGCTCAACTGCCGCCAGGAAGCAACCCCACCGAGCTTGCGAAGGCCCTCGAAGATGCGTTTTTCTGAATCACCCTCCAAAAGCGACATCGGATTTATGTATTTCCTGAGCCTGAAATTGTCGTACTGAACGACCTCAAACTCGTCGACTTGAAGCTCCAGGAGCTTGCGCACGATCCAAGGCGGCGGCATGCCACCTCCAAATCGAGCAGCCGCTGGGCTACGATTGAGCGACTGGCGCCGGCACTGCGTCAATCCCGCGAAAATTTCGGTGATGTCGAGGCTCAAGGGATAGGCAATTGCAAGCATCCTGCGCACCTCAACCAGAACCGGAAAATCACCCACACCGGAAATAGTCCCCCAGCCAATTTCGTCGTCAAGCCAGACGCATTGGCCACATCCGTCCAGGACGGCCTTTACTTCATCGCTTGTGACGACGGAATTCGTACCGTCTGCCACGTCTCCCGTCACCGCAGTCAGATGGAAAGCGCCAATACGCGACGTCATGGACCTGGCTGATCGCAGGATCGCGGGAATTTGCGTTTCTGTCAGCTTCGTGGTCCAGCCACCGGCTTCAAGCCGACCAGGCCCTGCTACGGTCACCTCAAAAATTCTCCCCTTCGCAACCAGTCCGAGAGACGCTGCAAAGGCAAGTGCTCCCGCAACGGACTGGTCCCCCAGCGACCCGCCCAACAGCTCGGAAACCGACTCCATTGATGCCGCTCGGAGTGACTCGAGCAGGGTAACCATCTGCGAAAGACATGGCGCGTAAACCTCGCCTTGCTCAATTCGCGCTTCGAATGAGGCCTGAAGCTGCCGAATTCGTTCGCGGGTCATCCCGGCCGCTTCTCCTGCCGCCTGAAGCGTGGTCTCCGTGCCGCCAAGACCATAGCGTGGCCCAAGAATGGACGAAACGAAACCGGCACCGTCTGCGCGCGGTACCAATGCGTCCATCAGCGCCGCGCATTCCTCTGCCACCGTCATCGCCTGGGCGCGCGCCAGCGCCTGAAGGAGCCACCGCCAACTTAAGGCCAGCCGCGAGTCCTGCCGCTCCGTAACCTCCGCAGTCAGTGCAGCTAGAGACTGACCGTGGAGCGACATGAGGCCGTTGATCCTAAGCAAGGCCCAGCCGAAACGCACATCCCTGGCCGAAACCTCTCCACCATCATCCAGCGTGATGCGGACACCACTTGGGGCGGCTTCCCGTTTGTTGTGCCATTTCTTCGGTGGCTCCATCGGTAACCCCGGTGCATTAAGAACCCGCCGCTGGGCCGACTCCCGTTCGGCCATCCGACGGGTTGCGATGATCCCAATGGAGGCGGCCTTCATATTGACCGTCAATTCCACCCAGTCACCAGCTGCAAATGTTGTGCGCGGGACGTCGATCGTCGGTTCGAGGCACTGCAGGAGCCTGTTTACACGGCGCCCAATGAAGGGGAGGGCCCGTCTAATGGTCAATGGCTCCTGTCCGTTCATTTGCCCTTGACCCTTCCTCCGAAGGTAAGCACAAATCTCGCTTGCTTCGGACAACCGAACCGGGGAATCAAGGATCTCCGCCGGCAACGTCTCCTCTGCCAAAACGCGCCGAAGGCCCGCGCGGATGGCCTCCTGGTAGGCAGTCGCCACCCCTTTATCGAGCCTCGAGATAAGTTCCGGCGACGTCAGCTCGTGCAACTCAATCCCTTCACCGTCTGCATTTCCAGATAATCGCCATGGCAGAGTGTTGGCCAGAGGTGCAGGCAACGGAAGCAATCGGTTGACGTCAGGTGCCTGCTCCTCCCGGGCGAGCAGCAGCCCGGCAAAAAGGGGCGATTTGCTGGGTTCGTTATCTGTTGTCACAGTTGCATTATGAGTTCACAGGCATAAGGCAAAACAAGTCCATCAATGCGCAATCCCCCGACAGCGGCATTGGCTGCGCTTTTCTCCTGGGCCAGCCGCCTCGCGCGGGTGCGAATCGAAACCTCAAGGCCATTTGGCACGGAGTGATTCAGCCGATTTACAGTAGAGGCAGTGCAGCGAGAACTCCGTAGGGGATGATTTCTTCGCATCAAACGGGACACCCAGCCAGCTCACACCTATAGGGACAACAATCATGCAGGAGTTTCACGACTACAAGGGTTCGCTGATAGTTCTCACAGATGAAGGGCCCATGGGATATAGCGACGGGGCGTATATCGCTTGCCAGATGGGAGGTCAGTGAAAATTTTTCTATTCGCAAGGTGAGCTTCTAGTAAATGGATTTGAAAACCCCCCTGAAGCCAGAACAAAGCTGCAGGCGCATAAGGCTGCAGAGGCATTGGTCGACCGGGATGTGCGTGCTTTTGAAGCGTCGAGGCGCGAATTCTTTGAGCAGAAAAAGGAAGAAGAAGAAAAATTAGCTGAGGAAAGGGCTGCGAAGTATGTCCCCACGAATAGGCGCGAATTTCCTCTCCCGCTGCAGCTGTTTCTCGATTTGCATAACGCGCTTCCCAAGTCGCATGCGCTGAGGCAAGCGGTTAAGCGATGTCGGAAGGTGTCTCTCGCCCACTAGGGCAGACCCGCCTTGCGCCTTCGTATTGCTTCTTCTACCTGAGTACGCCAAGCTTCGAAATCCTCAGTTGTCGGCGCCGGGCCTGTCCCAGTCTGGTAAGCCATCATGGAATCGCAGAGAATTTTCAAGGTTTCGAGTCGTTGCAAGTTCGCCAAGCGTTCAGCGTCTATTGAGGTACGCAAATTTTGAAGAGGATCTCTTGGGGGCATTATCGAAATTTAAACAGAACAAACCTTGCTAAGCCCAATTGTGGTGGGCGATTGCCTTGGGAGATTGTTCGCGCTTCCGACGAATTAGGAAGTAAACCGCTGGGATCACGAACATGGATAGCAAAGGCGCAGTGATCATGCCGCCCACCATCGGGGCGGCAATCCGTTGCATGACCTCCGAACCGGTTCCCGTTCCCCACATGATCGGAAACAGACCTGCAAGAATGACGGCTACCGTCATCGCTTTTGGCCGTACGCGCAATACAGCGCCTTCGCGAATGGCCTCCAGCAAATCAGCGGTGCTGGTCTTTCCTTGTTTGAGCTTGTCGTCCCAGGCTGTCTTCAGATACAGCAGCATGATCACCCCAAACTCTGCGGATACACCGGCAAGGGCGATAAATCCCACGGCGCCGGCCACCGACAGGTTGTAGCTCAGGATGTACAGCAACCAGATGCCACCCACCAGAGCGAACGGAAGAGTGGCCATTATCAGAAACGCTTCATCGAAGCGCTTGAAAGTGAGATACAGCAGCACGAAGATGATGAGCAGGGTGAACGGTACCACCACCTTAAGCTTGGCCGTCGCGCGCTCGAGGAATTCAAACTGCCCCGACCAGGAGACGGAATAGCCTGGCGGCAGTTTGACCTTGTCGGTGACAGCTTTTTGCATGTCTTGCACGGCCGAGCGCAGGTCGCGACCCCGGATGTCCACATAGACCCAACCTGACAAGCGGGCGTTTTCGCTGCGCAGCATGGGTGGACCGTCGGTGATATGGATCTCCGCCACGTCGGCCAGGATCAAGCGCTGCCCGCGCTCGGTTACAAAGGGCAGGCTGCGCAGCTTCTCCAGTGAATCCCGGATTTCACGGGGATAGCGCACATTGATCGGGAAGCGTTGCAGACCCTCGACGGTCTCACCAATGTTCTCGCCGCCTACGGCTGTGCTGATGACCGATTGCACGTCGGCAATGTTGAGGCCAAAGCGTGATGCCGCATCGCGCTTGATATTGACATCGATGTAGCGACCACCGGTCAGGCGCTCGGCCAAGGCGCTCGTGACGCCGGGAACGTCTTTGAGCGCCCGCTCGATCTCGCCGGTCAGGCGGTCTATTGTGATCAGATCGGTCCCCGCCACCTTGACGCCCACCGGGCTCTTGATGCCGGTGGCCAGCATGTCGATGCGGTTGCGTATGGGCGGCACCCAGATATTGGACAGACCGGGCACTTTGACGATGCGGTCCAGTTCCTCCACCAGTTTGTCCTGCGTCATGCCAGTTCGCCATTGATCGCGTGGCTTGAACTGGATGGTGGTCTCAAACATCTCCATGGGCGCAGGGTCGGTCGCGGTTTCGGCGCGGCCGGCTTTGCCGTATACGCTGGCGACTTCGGGTACGGTCTTGATTAGCCGATCGGTCTGCTGCAGCAGCTCACCGGCCTTGCCGGCCGAGAGGCCCGGCAGCGCAGAGGGCATATAGAGTAGGTCGCCTTCGTCCAGCCTCGGCATGAACTCGCCACCAATATGCTGTAGCGGCCAAAGGCTGATGACCAAAACGATGCCTGCCGCCAGCAAGGTGAGCTTGGGCGCGCGAAGTACCACCTCCAGCATCGGCCGGTAGAGGGCGATCAGCACGCGGTTCAAGGGGTTGGACTTCTCGTCGGGAATCCGGCCGCGTATCAGGTAGCCCATCAACACGGGGATCAGGGTCACCGACAGCCCGGCCGCCGCCGCCATGGCATAGGTCTTGGTAAACGCCAGTGGCGAGAATAACCGTCCTTCCTGGGCCTCCAGCGTGAACACCGGAATAAATGACAAGGTGATGATCAACAGCGAGAAAAACAACGCGGGCCCCACCTCGGCTGCCGCGTCACCGATGACCCGCCAGCGTGCTTCGCCTTCCAACTTTTGGTCAGGATGGTCATGGGCCCAGTGCTCCAGATGTTTGTGGGCGTTTTCGATCATCACCACGGCAGCGTCCACCATGGCACCGATGGCAATCGCGATGCCGCCCAGCGACATGATGTTGGCGTTGACGCCCTGGTAATGCATCACGATGAAGGCGGCGAGGATCCCTAGCGGCAGCGAGATGATCGCAACGAACGCCGAGCGCAGGTGAAACAGGAAGATGAAGCACACCACGGCCACAACCAGAAATTCTTCCAGCAGCTTGAAGGTGAGGTTGTCCACGGCACGCTCGATCAGACCCGACCGGTCGTAAGTCGGCACGATTTCAACGCCCTTGGGCAGGCTGGTCTGCAGAGTCTGGAGCTTGGCCTTGACAGCCGCGATGGTCTCCAAGGCGTTCTTGCCGGAGCGCATGATGATCACGCCGCCGACGGCTTCGCCTTCGCCGTCCAGTTCCCCAATGCCACGGCGCATTTCGGGGCCGATCTGGATGCGGGCCACATCACCCAGGCGCACTGGGACGCCTGCTGCCGACGTCATTAGTGGGACGGAGCGGAAATCCTCCAGGCTCTGCAGGTAGCCCGAGGCTCGAACCATGTATTCGGCTTCTCCAAGTTCGAGCACCGAACCGCCGGCTTCCTGGTTGGCCTTCTGGATGGCTTCCACCACTTTCGTATGCGGAATCGCATAGGCGGCCAGCTTGTCCGGATCCAGAACGACCTGGTACTGGCGCACCATGCCGCCGATCGAGGCGACCTCGGCCACATTGGGCACGGTTTTGAGTTCGTATTTGAGGAACCAGTCTTGCAGAGCTCGCAACTGCCCGGCATCCTGCTTACCGCTGCGGTCAATCAGGGCATACTGGTAAATCCAGCCGACCCCGGTGGCGTCCGGTCCCAACGAGGCCTTGGCCGCCGCCGGTAGCCGTGACTGGACCTGGTTCAGGTACTCCAATACCCGGGAGCGCGCCCAGTAGAGGTCGGTGCCATCTTCGAACAGCACATAGACATAGGAGTCGCCAAAGAAGGAATAGCCGCGCACCGTCTTGGCCCCCGGCACCGACAGCATGGTCGTGGTCAGCGGGTAGGTGACCTGGTTCTCGACAATGCGGGGCGCCTGGCCGGGGTAGGTGGTTCGGATGATGACCTGCACGTCCGACAGGTCGGGCAAGGCGTCCAGCGGCGTTCTCATCACCGAATACACTCCCCAGGCCGCGATCATCAGCGTGGCGAGCAGCACCAGGAAACGGTTGCCGATGGACCAGCGTATCAGGCGGGCCATCATCGCTGAACTCCCGAGGGCGCTGGCGTTGCGGCGGTTGCGGCAACCGAAGGCGATACCCTGGTGAGCTGAGGCAGTCCTTCCGAGTCGATGTAAAACTCAAAATTCACGGTATCGCCAGCTGACAGGTTACGCGGTAGCTCTTGGGGCGGAGGTGCCTTAAAGTCCATGCTCATCGCTCCCCATTTAAGGGACGGAATCGGCCCGTGGGACAGAGTGATTGCGTCATTGCTAATGGCGTCGATCTTGGCCTGTCCTCTATGTCGTGGTGCGCTGCCGGGGGCAGGCGGTTTCGGCACCTCGTTGAGCCGGGCCTCCACGCCCTTAAGGCTTGCTTCTGAGTCGATCAGGAACTGCGACGACACCACCACCCGCTGGCCCGTCTGCAGGCCGCGCTTGATTTCCGTCTGGCCGCCGCTTTCAATACCTGTTTCGACATCAACGGGCCGGAAGCGGCCGTTCTCCTCGGCCAGCATCACGACCGTGCGTTTGCCGGTCTGGATCACGGCTTCTGTGGGGATCAGCAAGGACTTTTCCGCCCGCATGTCCATGAACTGCATGGTCACGAACATGCCCGGCACCAGGCGTGAGCCCGGGTTCGCCAGTTCCAATCGAGCTTTGAGCGTGCGTGTCGCCGCATTGACGTCCGGCAGGATGGCTTGCACCCTGCCTTCGAAGGTCGTTCCGGGTACGGCCGGACTGCTGGCTTGCACCTTGGCACCCGGGCGCAGCAGCCCCGCCTGGCTCTCGGGTACCTCGGCGTTGGCCCATACGGTAGAAAGCCCATTGATGCGGAACAGGGTCATTCCCGCCGACACCGTCATGCCCTCGCGTACCAGCAGTTCCACCACCACGCCGCCCAATGGCGCCGTGATCGTGGTGCGAGCCTGCGTCTTCCCGCTGGTCTCCACTAGGCGGATTTGCTCGTCGCTCATGCCGACCTGGCGCATACGCTGGCGGGCGCCGTCGACCAGCGAACCGAGGTCATTACCCTGCATGCGTTTCAGGGACAAAAATTCCTCCTGAGCCGCCACCCAGTCCGGAACATACAGGTCCACCAATGGCTGGCCTTTGGCCACCGGATCCAGCGTGGCTCGCACATGCAAGCGCTCGACATAGCCGGTCGCCCGGGCCTGCACCGTGGCCTGGTTGCGTTCGTTGAAGGCAATGTTGCCGACCGCAGAGACTTGAGGCGACAGCGTGCCTTCGGTGACCACTGCGGTGCGCACCCCCAGGTTCTGCTGAATCCGGGAGCTAACAGTGACCTTGCCCTGGTCGGAATCGCTGTCTGCATAGACCGGCGCCAGCATCATGTCCATGAATGGGGACTTGGCGGGTTTGTCGAACTTGCTGCCCGGCATCATAGGGTCTTGGTAGTACAGGATTTTGCGGCCACTGACGGGATCAGTATCACCCGCCTTGAGACCAGCGCTGATGTGGCGGCGGGTGGCTTCTTCGCCCTCGGCAACGCTCTGGGGTCCAGCTGAAGGTGTCGCCGCCAGGGGCGGCGACGCTTCACTTGGAATGGCGGTGGCGGCCATACTGCCGCCGTTTTTCATGCCCAGGGCGTACAGGCCATAGCCAGCAGCGCCCAGTACACCGGCAGCGATCAGCGCTGCAATAAGATATTTCTTGTTCATGGCTGTTCCTTGGCTTGTGCCGGCATGCTGTGTTCGGGGAGGAGAAAATTGAGCTGGGCCCAGGAACGTGCGGTTTCCATTTCCAGCGTCAGGGTCTGCATATGGGTGTCGAGCTCATCTCGGCGCGCGGCCAATGCTCCGGCCAGGTCGCTTTTTCCCGTGCGGTAGCTGGTCAGTGCGGCCTCGGTGCGCTGCCGGGCTGTCGGTATCAGCTCATTTCGGTACCGGGCGACCCGGTCCTTGCCCGTTTGCCAGTCATTCAGCCAGCCACGCACCTCGGCTTCATGGTTACGCAGCATGTCTTCGTAGCGGGCCTTGGCTTCGTCGACCAAGGCCAGCTTGGCGGCCAGCTCGCGGTTCTGGCGGTTCTTCTGATCCCACTGCAATGGGATGGAGACGCCGATGGAAATCATGTTGGAGTAAGTCGGACCGCGCTGGGCGTAGCTGGCTTCGACGCTCCAGTCGGCTTGTTTGTTCGCTTGGGCCAGCCGCGCATCGGTTTCCACAGTGTCAATTTCTGCACTTATCGCGAGCAGATCAGGGTGCTGCTTGATGCGCTCGCTTGAAACCCCAATCTGAAGTGAGGTGGTTTGCCAGGGCGGAGAGCCGGAGAGCGGTCGATCCGCATCCGTCGTGCCCACCCAACGGGCTAGCATCAAGCTGGCGTTGCGTGACTGCCGGCCAATCTGGCTGACCCGATCCTCCAGCTGGATCACCGCGCTACGGGCGGCGAACACGTCGGACTGGCTTCCCCGGCCGGCGCGAAAGGCGATGTCGGCTGCTTGTATTTGCAGCCGGGTTTCTTCGAGCTGTTGCTGCACCAGCTCGCGCATGGCCTGGGTGTAATACCGGTCCAACCAGGCCAGCGCGGTGTCGCGCTGGAGATTCGCCAGCGTCAATTGGCGTAGTGCCTGCGCTCGCTGCGCGTCGCGTTCAAAGCGCTCCGACCGGAGCTGGCGCTTTTCGGAGCGAGTGATTTCCTGCATGACGCCGATGCGGCGCATGGTCATGAAATCGCGTGTCAGGCTGCCGCGGTCCGCGCCGTCGGCCGGCAGGTTGTCGATGCCGAGTTTGAGCACCGGGTCGGGGAGCTGGCCGGCCGCCACGGCCTGTTCCTTGGCGGCGGCGGTCAGTGCCTCTTGGGCGACCAATTGCTGGGATCGATCAACGGCAATGCGCTGCGCCTCGATCAGGGTCAAAGGATCAGTAGCCCACGACGCAGAAGCGATGGCCACCATCCAGGCGGCGGCCGTGATCCGGGAAATCGGAAAAGAAATAGACATAAAACCTCCAGAGCACGAACAACGACCTGCCGATGCACGGGGAGGTGCATCAGACAGGAGCCAGGTGGTCCGGGAGGTCAGAGGCGGAAGCAGCAGTTCCGGATGGCGACAGGGGGAGCGGTGGTGCGCTGCAGATGAGGCGCCTGCAGCGGCGCGTCAGAAAACACCGGGAGGGCAATCTGCAAACTGAAGTTGGCAGGCAAAGCGCTGATGGCAACGGGGGAGGACAGCTCATGCTTGTCGGCTGACTGATGACCCGCTTGGCAATGTGCCTGACATAGGTTGGGTTGCTGATCGTCCATGGTCAGCGGCATGGCTTCGGCGCAGGGCATTCCGGCCTCGGCCATGGCGGCCGCCTCGGCGATTTTTGGTTCAGAACCGGGACAAATGTAGCCTGCCACCGCCAGCTGCATGAACAACAGGCTAACCAGTGCGAAGAGCACTGTGATCAGGCGTTGGTGGCGGTTTCGGATCATTGCTTGAGTTTAAGAGACATGTGACCGGTGGAGCGCCCGAAAGTTCCGCCTTCGGCGATTGTTGCCCGAAAACCGATGCCGGCCCTAGCTTACTAATCGGAACCTAAGTTGAGCTTGCGATATCCATGCGCGCTTGTTGAAGCCGGTCCAACCCGCGTATGGGGTAAGCACATTCATCTTTTCCAGATTTTCTACGCCTTCAGCAGACGGCCAATTGACTTACCGCAAATCAGACTCACACTGGCGCTGAAATAGTCCGAGCCCGTCGGCTTCAGGTCGACACCCGTTCGTAGATAAACGTACACCGCGGCGCGCCTCTCGCAATCGTGTTGACTGGGGAGTTGCCGCGATGGAAGCGCATGATCGGCGAATACTCGTTGAAAACCGTTTCGTCTGAACGGCAGAATGCCAGGGTGATCGCCGGATTGCCCATGTCCCTGAAACATTCGTGGAACCGACACCGGACGATGTCGAGCGTGACCCGGGAGTCCGAGCGTTGGATGCCGTCGTTCTCGTTGGTACTGATGAAACCTTCCCGCATCTGCGTTTCGTGCGCATCGTGGAAGAAATCCCAAGTTCGTGCCTTTCCGCCAGGCGGGAAGTACGCCTTCCGCTGGACGGCACATCCCAGGTCGTGCAGAAAGGACTGGGTTGTGGAGAGTGCCCGCTCGGCGCCCTGAGCCTTCACCAGTTCGTTATACAGGACGCCAACCAGCAGGAAAGTGTCTTTCACCCGCCGCAGTTGCGCGTCGTCGCCTGGCTTCGAGAATTGCTTCTTGTAAGTTCCTGCGAGAGCGAAGAGTTTCGGAATGAGGACAAAGCGTCGCCAGCCGAGTACCGGCTGCAAGTGTCGGTTCAACAGCTTGGGTACCGTGAACAGGAGGGTGCCCAAGCGACGCCGGGCGTCAAGGGCGGGATCCAGATGGGCGTCTGTTTTCATTTTTCGGCGCATGACGAACTCTGTTTCAATCCGCGTCCCGATCTGATGGACCTGCGGGTGCATTGGGTAGGTGTACTCGTTTTGCTCCGCAGTACGAACGGGCTCAGCAGTTTCATTGAATTGATGGGCCTGCCCTGGTGGCCGTGGCCCGCGTTTTGGTCGTGGTTCATACCCACGCCAGCCAGATGCTGTTCTTCTCGTTGCATGATGTCGTTCTGCCTTTGTGGCTCCAATTGTCGCTACGCACATCCGAGGAGTAGCCGTGATTTCTGAAAAATTCGAAAAAATTAACCTAAGCTATTGATTTAAAAGAGTAAATATGGGGCGTCTCAGAAAACCGAAAATAAAGCACACTAAGGCGTAGCCAACCCGTGACTCCCCCGCGCCGACTCAGCGAGCTTCGTTCCGTCTTGCAGCGACGCGATCAGAGGGCAGGAAACGTTCCCCTTGCGCGCATGGCAGGCACACACCAACTCAGACAGCACGGTCTCCATGCGCGCCAAGTCGGTCATTCTCGCGCGCACATCCGTGAGCTTGCGCTCGGCCAGGCTACTGGCTTCCGAGCAATGCGCACCATCTTCCAATCGCAGCAGTTCGGCAATTTCATCCAGACTGAAACCCAGCCGCTGGGCTGATTTCACGAACCGCACCCGCGTGACATCCGCCTCGCCATAGCGGCGGATGCTGCCATAAGGCTTGTCGGGCTCTGGCAACAACCCCTTGCGCTGATAGAACCGGATTGTCTCCACGTTGACCTCGGCCGCCTTGGCAAAAACGCCGATGGTCAGATTCCCCAACTCGCTTTTCATATCGCTTGACTCCGTACATGACTACGGAAGTAAGCTTACGCCATCCCATTCAGATTCGAAAGGAAACGCACATGGCTGAACCGCAAAATGGGCGCGGGGCGCTCTTCACTGGAGGGCTGGCCGCCATCCTCGCGTCCACCTGCTGCCTTGGGCCGCTGGTGCTGATCACCCTGGGATTTAGCGGAGCATGGATCGGCAACCTGACGACGCTGGAACCCTACAGTCCCGTTTTCATTGGCGTGGCACTGGTGGCCATGTTTTTCGCCTGGCGGCGCATCTTCCGTCCGGCGCAAGCCTGTAAACCGGGAGACGTGTGCGCGATTCCTCAGATACGAGCGATCTACAAGTTCCTTTTCTGGGTCGTGGCCGCACTGGTTATGGTCGCGCTCGGATTCCCGTACATCGCACCACTTTTTTATTGACCACAGGAGCCCATCATGAAGAAGTTGTTTTCCGCCCTTGCCCTGGTTGCCGTCATTGCGCCCGTGTGGGCTGCTACCCAGACCGTCACTCTGTCCGTACCGGGCATGACTTGCGCCGCTTGCCCGATCACCGTCAAGAAGGCAATTTCCAAGGTTGATGGCGTGCAAAAGGTTGAAGTGAGCTACGAGAAACGGGTAGCCGTTGTCAGCTTCGACGATGGCAGGACCAGTGTGCAGAAGCTCACCAAGGCGACCGAGGACGCCGGCTACCCATCCAGCGTCAAGCGCTGAGCCACCCCGTCAACTCTGGAGAATCACCATAAACCTTCTCGACTCCATAGGCAACAAGGCCGGCGGGCTGGGCTCCGTCGTGTCCGCCATGGGCTGCGGGGCCTGCTTTCCGGCTCTCGCCAGCTTCGGCACGGCCATAGGGCTGGGCTTTTTGAGCGAGTACGAGGGCCTGTTCATCACCCGGCTATGCCTTGTTTGCCGCTCCGGCTTTGCTGGCATATGCGCTAGGTTGGCTGAGTCACAGGCAATGGCACCGGAGCCTGCTCGGGATGGTCGGCCCAGCTATCGTGCTGGCGGCCATGCTCTTGTTTTTTGGCAATTGGTGGACGGCGAACCTCCTCTATGTCGGTCTGGCCTTGATGGTCGGGGTGTCGATCTGGGATCTGCTCTCACCGGCCAACCGCCGCTGCGAACTACCACCCAAACACGGCTAACTGCATTGGCAGTTGCCGAAACGAAAAGGAACGATGCAATGTATTTGAGTATCACCGGAATGACCTGCAACTCGTGCGCGACACATGTCAAGGAAGCCCTGGAGAAAGTGCCGGGCGTGCTGTCGTCGCTCGTGTCCTACCCGAACAGCTCTGCGCAACTCGCCACCGATCCCGGCACCTCGCCAGAGGCGCTCACCGCTGCCGTGGCCGGCCTCGGCTACAAGGCCACACTCGCCGATGCCCCATCCACTTCAGTGCCGGGCGGATTGATTGGCAAGGCGCTGGGATGGCTGGGCGGCGGCGACAAGGCTGGCGGTGATGGGGGTGGACTGCATATCGCCGTCATCGGTAGCGGCGGGGCCGCGATGGCGGCGGCGCTGAAGGCCGTCGAGCAAGGCGCGCATGTGACCCTCATCGAGCGCGGCATCATCGGCGGCACCTGCGTCAATGTCGGCTGCGTGCCGTCCAAGATCATGATCCGCGCCGCCCACATCGCCCATTTGCGCCGAGAAAGCCCATTCGACGGTGGCATCGCAGCGACCGCGCCAGCGATTGACCGCGGCCTTCTGCTGGCCCAGCAGAAGGCCCGTGTCGATGAGTTGCGCCACGCCAAATACGAGGGCATTCTGGACAGCAACCCGGCCATCACCGTTCTGCACGGTGATGCGCGTTTCAAGGACAACCAAAGCCTTGTCGTCCGTTTGAAAGATGGCGGCGAGCGCGTGGTGGCGTTCGACCGCTGCCTGGTCGCCACCGGTGCCAGCCCGGCCGTGCCGCCGATTCCAGGCTTGAAAGAGTCACCCTACTGGACTTCGACCGAAGCCTTGGTCAGCGACACCATTCCCCAACGCCTGACCGTGATCGGATCGTCGGTGGTGGCGCTGGAACTGGCGCAGGCCTTCGCCCGGCTGGGTACCCAGGTCACGATCCTGGCGCGCAACACCTTGTTCTTCCGCGAGGACCCGGCCATCGGCGAGGCCGTCACAGCCGCGTTTCGTGCCGAGGGCATCGAGGTGCGGGAACACACGCAAGCCCGCCAGGTCGCCCATGTGAGCGGCGAATTCGTGCTGACCACGGGGCAGGGCGAAGTGCGTGCCGACAAGCTGCTGGTCGCTACTGGCCGGACACCCAATACGCGCAGCCTGGCCTTGGAAACGGCGGGTGTCGCCGTCAATGCACAGGGGTCCATCGTCATCGACAAACGAATGCACACGAACAGCCCGCTGATCTACGCTGCCGGAGATTGCACTGACCAGCCGCAATTTGTCTATGTCGCGGCAGCGGCTGGCACCCGTGCCGCCATCAACATGACCGGTGGCGACGCCGCGCTCGACCTGAGCGCTATGCCTGCGGTCGTCTTCACCGACCCGCAAGTGGCCACGGTGGGTTTGAGCGAGGCCGAGGCCCGCCAGCAGGGCATCGAGACCGACAGCCGTACGCTGAGCCTGGACAACGTGCCGCGCGCGCTGGCCAACTTCGACACCCGCGGCTTCATCAAGCTGGTGGCTGAAATTGGCTCGGGGCGGTTGATCGGCGTGCAGGCGGTCGCGCCGGATGCGGGCGAGCTGATCCAGACGGCCGTGTTGGCCATCCACTCGCGCATGACCGTGCAGGATCTGGCCAACCAGTTGTTCCCATACTTGACGATGGTCGAGGGCTTGAAGCTCTGCGCGCAGACCTTCAACAAAGATGTGAACCAGCTGTCCTGCTGCGCGGGGTGAAGTTGCACCTGCATCATCAATAGCCGGATCGGACAGGTTGAATCAGTGCAACAGGAAGGGGGTGCGCAGCCTGCGCTCAAGACATACCGCGGGTGGCCGTTCTCCACCTTTGGGTCAGGCTAGATCGAAGTACGCTTGAGTCGATGGCCAATCGTTGTCTCCCGGACCCATTGCCTTACTTGGCTTGCTCAAGCGCCACGACTGTGAAGCCTGCTTCGCCTTTTTCAGCTCGGAACAGGATTTTGTCGCCTTGCTTGAGGCCCTGGAGCAGTGTGGCTTCCGGAACCTTGAACACCATTGTCATGCCAGGCATGCCCAGGTTCTCGAGTGCCTCATGTTTGATGGTCAGTTTGCTCTGTTCAAGGTCCACCTTGCGCACTTCACCGGCTGTCAGCCTCGTTGTGGCAGTCACCGTGCCCGTGTTCTGGGCGCCGGCTGGAGCGTCAATCGCAGCAATGGCAAATCCAGTAGCGCTCATGGAAAGCACGGCCGACGCAAAAAAAACATTAATCTTCGATTTCATGGAAAACTCCTAAGGATATGAATGGATCGTCCGGATGGCCTGCACCCGGCTCGGTTCCTCGCTCCGTATCAGTTGACGGATTGCTCCCGGAACAGGCGGCGCTCCGCGTCTGTCATGGCGAGGCTTGGCTTCGGGGTGTTGTGTGCAATGATGTCGGTGTGGACAAGCCTGCCGTCCTGGAACGCATAGCTATGCTGTGGGGGGATATAGCCGACCTCGCCACCGACCAGCGTGCCGCCTTCAGCAGTCGTAGGTTTTTTGCGGAAAGCGTCCAACTCCTTTTCCACGTCTGCGCGGCTCTTGGTGCTTTGCACGGTGTGGGTCTCAAAGCCCTGTTCGCCGCCAACCCAGGTGCCGCCGCTGTTGGCAAAAGCTGCGGGAATGGCTGCACCGGCAAGGGCCAGGGCAAATACGGTTTTACGAAACAACATGATCAAACTCCTTTAATATCGATTGCAAGGTGTGGTTCCAACACTTGGAGCCACTGCGATGCAAACTCTGCATCACAGTTGTTAATGTAGAAACCCAGCTGCGACACCACCCTGACCCGGAGATTACGAATCCGTTATGTACGATCAAGGTTTATTTTGAAAATTCTGGTGATTGAAGATGAACCCAAGGCTGCCGACTACCTGCGCAAAGGTCTGACGGAAAACGGTTATGCGGTTGAAGTGGCCCACAACGGCACAGACGGGCTGCATGCGGCTGCCAACGGCGACCATGACCTGGTGGTCCTGGATGTCATGCTGCCGGGAATTGATGGGTTTGCCGTTCTTTCGGCGTTGCGCACATTCAGGGAGGTGCCCGTGCTGATGCTAACCGCCCGCGGCAATACCGACGACAAGGTGCGCGGCTTCGATCTCGGCGCCGACGATTACCTGGTCAAACCGTTTCAGTTTCCGGAGTTGCTCGCCCGGGTGAAGGCTCTGCTTAAACGCGGCCAGCCTGCGGCTGTGGAGCAGGTGCTCCGCACGGCCGACCTGGAGATCGATTCGGTACGCCACCGCGCCACCCGCTCCGGTCAGCGCATTGACCTTTCGGCCAAGGAGTTTGCTTTGTTGTCCCTTCTGGCCCAGAAAACCGGAGAGGTTCTGTCGAGAACACAAATTGCCTCTTTGGTCTGGGATATTCACTTCGACTCGGACACCAACGTGGTGGAAGTGGCGATCCGGCGGCTGCGCGCGAAAATTGACGACCCCTTCGACGTAAAACTGATTCATACCGTGCGCGGCGTGGGTTACGTCCTTGAGCGCCGGGACGCGTTGTGACACGGGGCTGGCGTTTCAGCTATTGGTCCAGAAACTCACTGGCCACGCGCATCGCGCTGGCCAGCGCCTTTTTTGGCTTTCTGATGACTGGCGGCGCGATTGTTGCCGGATTTTATGCACTGTCACACCAGCTTGATGCACGTTCAGCCGCAGAACTGCTGGGCAAACGTGATCTTCTAATGCATGTGTTGTCCGAGATTCCGTCACTCGAAGCCGTCGACCCGAACAAACACCGCTTCGGCGATTTACTGATAGGTCACGACGACCTGCATCTCGCGCTGGCGGACCCCGTCAGCGGCAAAATCCTGACCAGTTTTTCACCGATTGCGACACAGTCCGCGTCCGCGCCGGATGCCTTCCCGGTCAGCTCAACGTCCATCCAGTCCTGGACGGCGACAACCGGCGAGCGGCTGAGTACGCTTCGCGGAAGCAGTCCGGTTGCCAACGGGATGACCGTGCAGTACGCCCTGTCGCTGGACCGACGGCACGACCGCCGTCTATTGGGGGGATTCATCAAGACAACCCTGGTGGGCTGGCCGCTGTTGCTGCTCGTCGTCGCGCTGGGTGCCTGGCTCAACGCGCGCACCAGTCTGGCGCCGCTGCGGCGCTTCCATCGCCTGGCGGCATCCGTCGGCGCAAAGTCGCTCGGTCGGCGAATATCTTCCTCCGGTCTGCCACCGGAACTCTACGAACTCGCAGAAGAGTTCAACCGCATGCTGGAGCGTATAGACGCGGGGTACCAGCGGCTGCAGGATTTCTCAGGTGAGCTCGCTCACGAAATGCGCACGCCGGTTGCGACGCTTATGGGAAGAACTCAGGTGGCGCTATCCCACCCCCGCACAAGCGCGGAGTTTCAGGAGGTCCTGGAAGGCAACGTTGAGGAACTCGAGCGCCTGTCGCGTCTGATCTCCGACATGCTTTTCATCGCGCGCGCCGACCACAATGAAGACCCGTTGAATCAAGAACGGGTAGAACTTGCCCAGGAGGCACAACGGGTTGCCGACTACCTGTCTTTGATCGCCGAGGAACGCGGCTTGGCCGTGGAGGTTACGGGCAAAGCCACCGTCATGGCTGATCGTTTGCTGGTGGAGCGCGCGATCACCAACCTCGTGTCCAATGCGATACGTCATGCAGTGGCTGAATCGAAGATACGTGTGGCGATCAGCGCAGGAGACAACAGTGTCACGCTGGCGGTGACCAACCACGGCGATGCCATTGCTCCGGAACATCTGGAGCGGATTTTTGACCGCTTTTACCGGATCGATTCCGCACGTGCCAGGCTGGACGGCGGCACGGGGCTGGGCCTGGCGATTGTGCGCTCCATCATGCTGGCCCATGGCGGGCAGGCGATGGCGCAAAGCCGGTCGGGTGGTGAGGTGACTTTCATGCTGATATTTCCAGCGGCTGGTGTTAGTCCGTCAGGATTATCTTGAACCCTAGATCAGCTGAGATATCTCCATTAACGGCTTAATGCCCGAGCCGAAGCGGCTGATCGCATCCCGGTGGTCCTTGAGCTGGCTGTAAGGCAGGTAGCGGATATCCAGTTCTGACACCCTTGAAAACGCTGGGCGTCTGAGTTGCTGCGCCACCTCATCGCGCCGGTTGTCCGGGGCAACCAGGAACAGCGTGCTCCCGGCACCGACTTTCGTGCCCAGGGCCAAATCCAGCATCCGAACGATCCCGGAGTAAATGGAGGTGGAGTGCTCGACTTCGAATGCCGCGGCTACCTGCGCGCTGTCCCGCGCAAGCCAGACGACATCTATCAAGCGAACCGACTCCAGGCCTCTGGCGGCATCTACAGGAAATTGCTCCAGGCATCCATCAGCCAGGAAGCTGTTTCCGTATTCACGGCTGCGATCATTTGACGCGATCCAAACATCGAAACCGAGTGACTTTCCCAAATCGCGTAGCCAGCCCTGAATCTGCGTATGCGTGGCGTCGCTTTCTTGAGCCAATGCCCACTGTTTCTGCGCGGCAGCTGACTCCTCGCGCACCCGCTGCAGGTCAGCCTCCCACCGTGCGACTACAACGGGATCGTCCATTCGGGGTGGCGCCTCATAACGGCCGCTCCCCACATCAAACATCAGCCCGGCGACGGCGCCCAAGTCATTGGAAAGCTTTTGTCGGTGCTGCTCATTCAGGCGAATCAATCCTTCGCGCATTGACAGGTAATGATCCCATCGCCCGAGTTTGACTTTTCCACCGGTCACTGCGTTAAAACCCTTAACGATCGCCGTGTTGAACGGACAAACCAGTGTCGGGTGGATGAAGTACAGCAGGTTGGCCACGGCCGGCCCCAAACCCTTGATGGCCAGCGCATCAATCTTGCGAATCGCCTCGATGACGGCTTCGGCCGTATCGCAGCAGTCGCACGCATTGAGCAACCTGGCAAAAGCATGCTGGTTCTCCGCACTCTCATAGATGTCAGGTATGCGCAGCTTGGGCTTCCACAAAAACGCATGATCGGCGCCTTTGAATATTTGGCGCTGCTCTGCCACCGCCTCAACCACCGTTTGCAACGATGAGCCTCGGTACGTGTTGCCGAAGGTTCCGGCTTCGATATCGCGCACCACCTGACAGATGCCACGACGAATGGAACGGAAGTTTTTCAGACGCTCCTCCCACCGGAACCAGGTGTTGTAAGTGCTGTGGGGGTTCGCCTTCCAATGGTCAATCAGCAAAGCAACTGTGTTGTGCATGGGTTTCCCCTGAGTTTCTGGTTGAGTGACTGTATCTGAGGTTGAAGTTGGATCATCGGCGCGGGGAATCTGAAGCCCCCGGTGTGGTAGAAAAATAGCTTCAGATCGTCGCACCTCGCGTTGATGGATCGTAAAGACGGGGCGGCTTTTTCAAAACAAGCCTCGGTTGAACATAACGTATTTGTAATCTGCGGGTCAGGGCGGTGTCGCACCTGGGTCTCTACATTAAGAACCGTGATGCAGAGCTTGCATCGCAGTTGTCCCAAGTGTTTGGGGCGATACCTTGCAATCGATATTAAAGGAGTTTGATCATGTTGTTTCGTAAAACCGTATTTGCCCTGGCCCTTGCCGGTGCAGCCATTCCCGCAGCTTTTGCCAACAGCGGCGGCACCTGGGTTGGCGGCGAACAGGGCTTTGAGACCCACACAGTCCAAAGCACCACGAGTCGTGCAGACGTGCAAAAGGAGTTGCAGGCTTTTCGCAAGAACCCCAAGACTGCTGAAGGCGGCAGGCTGGTCGGCGGCGAGGCCGGCTATATCCCCCCACAGCATAGCTATGCGTTCCAGGACGGCAGGCTTGTCCACACCGACAGCATTGCACACAACACCCCGAAGCCAAGCCTCGCCATGACAGACGCGGAGCGGACCCTGTTTCAGGAACAGTACGCCAACTGACCCCCGCACCAAGCCGGGCAGGGTGAACACCGCCCGGCCCTTCTCCTACCCCTACCCCTTAAGGACATTTTCATGAAATATCATCTTCGCACAGCTACCTTGGCGCTTGCTCTTTCCGCTGCTTCGGTTGTTACCTTCGCCGCTGGCTCCCATGCAGGTGGTCACGGTGAGGCCACCATTGGTCAGCCGGGGCAGGCAGCCAACGTGAGCCGCACGATCAAAGTCGACATGACCGACAACATGCGTTTCACCTCGGCCGACATCGCTGTCAAGCAGGGTGAAACCATCCGCTTTTTGGTTACCAATTCCGGCAAGATCAAGCACGAAATGGTTCTCGGCACGCCGAAAGAACTCAAGGAGCACTACGCCATGATGATGAAAATGCCCGAAATGGAGCACGCCGACGCGAACATGATCACGGTCGCACCGGGTCAAACGGGCGAAGTCGTCTGGCAATTCTCCAAGTCAGGCAAAGTTGATTTCGCCTGTCTGCAACCCGGCCACTACGACGCCGGCATGAAGGGCCTGGTCACCGTCGCAGGAACCGCTGGTGCGGCGCCTAACGCCGACACTCCCGCAGGCCACAACGCAAGTCACAAGCATTGATCGATCCGAATAGCCCGACAGCGTTTTTTGCCGGGTTCTCGCATCCCTGAGCGATACTTTTTTATATAACTTTTAACTTTTTCAACTTCCCCGGAAATCAATACATTATGAAAACCTCTAAATCTCTCGCCGCTTTTGGCGCCCTCGCTCTGGCGGCGTCTTTCGCCGCCAACGTCTATGCCCAGACCACCATGAGCAAGGACAGCATGTCCGGTATGGACATGTCCGGAATGAAGATGGACAAGACCGATAAAAGCAGCATGCCCGGCATGAATACGGCGCCGACGAATCAAGGCAGCATGCCCGGCATGACGCTGGACACAGCGGCAAACTCAGCAAAAACCGACGGCGAGGTCCGCAAGATCGACAAGGAGAACCAGAAGATCACCCTGAAGCATGGCGACATCAAAAACCTCGATATGCCCGGTATGACGATGGTATTCAAGGTCAAGGACGCGGCCATGCTGGACAAGGTCCAGGTGGGCAGCAAAGTCAAGTTCAAGGCCGAAAAATCGGACGGCGCGATAGCCGTGACCAGCATTGAACTTGCCCAGTAAGCAGGGGGCAGAGAAACGCCGACCCAGTCGGCACGGCCTTTACCGTGTCACTTTTGCACAAAAGAAAATGAGATCACCATGGATGAACTGAAACGCAGATCGCTGCAGTCGCTGCTTGGCCTGGGCGCCTTGGGAGCGCTTCCACCCGGTTGGGCACAGCTGCGCGCTGTTGAGATTGGCGCGGTACCCGTCAACCGCGCCTACGACCTGACGATCGCCGAGACGGCGCTCAATATCACTGGCAAGCCTGCCATGGGCATCACCATCAACGGCACCATGCCGGGGCCTGTGCTGCGTTTTCGGGAGGGCGAAGAGGTCGTAATTCGCGTGACGAATCAGCTCCGCGAGATCACCGGCATTCACTGGCATGGACTGCTGGTGCCCAACAATCAGGACGGCGTGCCAGGCGTTACCTTTCCGGGCATTCAGCCGGGCGAAACCTTTACCTACCGCTTCAAGCTGCGCCAGTCAGGCACGTACTGGTACCACAGCCATGCGGGGCTGCAGGAAGCGGCCGGGTATTTCGCCCCCATCGTCATCGACCCGATCAAGCCCGACCCCTTCAAATACGACCGCGAGTACATCGTGATGCTGTCGGACTGGAACGACACGCCACCACCCCAGGTGCTGGCGAACCTCAAGAAGGTTGAAGGCTACTACAACTACCGGCGCATCACGACGCCCCAGTTTCTCGCTCAACTGCGCAATGCACCCGACAAGAAGGCGCGCGATGCGGTCTGGAACGATCGCATGGAATGGGCCAAGATGCGCATGGACCCGACCGACTTCAGCGACGGCGGCGACGAATGGACTTTCCTGATGGCGGGCAAAAAGCCAGCCGAGAACTGGACCGCGCTTTTCAAGCCCGGCGAACGCGTGCGCATGCGCTTCATCAACGCCTCGCCGATGAATATGTTCGATGTCCGGATTCCAGGCCTTCCGATGACTGTGGTGCAGGCCGACGGTCAGAACGTGAGCCCTGTCGAAGTCGATGAATTCCGCATCGGCAACGGCGAAACCTACGACGTGATCGTGCAACCGAAGGAAGCCAAGGCCTATAGTATTTTCGTGCCCACCATCGCACGCATCGGCTACGCACTGGGAACATTGGCACCGGAACTTGGCATGAGTGCCCCCGTGCCGGACATGGGACCGAAGCCCGTGCGGACGATGGCCGACATGGGTATGGCGGGCATGGACATGAGCGGCTCAGCCGATACCTCGGGAGCGGCAGATGCTTCAGGCATGGCCGGAATGCCCGGCATGGATACCAAACCCGCTGCAGACGCGAGCATGGCAGGTATGAATATGGGCAAACCGGCGGCCACTTCGCCAGGCGCGTCTATGGCCATGCCTTCCACGCCTGCCGACAAGGCCATGGCCGACATGCCCGGCATGTCAGCGTCGGGCAAGCCAGTGCCTGCAGCAAAGCCGGCGGATTCGATGGCGGGTATGCCCGGAATGTCGGACCAGACGGCGGCCGCCCCGATTGCCGCCCCGGTGGATGCGGACGGCTTGCGCCGGCTGAAATACGGGCTGCTGCGCGCTGCCACCCGCAACGCCGACAACCGTGCGCCGGAAAGAGAACTTTTGGTACGGTTGACCGGCGACATGACGCGTTATTTCTGGTCGATCAACGACAAGAAACTTTCCAACGCCAAGCCCTTCAAAATAGGGCTTGGGGAGCGGGTACGCATCAAGATGGTCAACGAAACCATGATGGAGCACCCCATGCACCTGCACGGCGTATTCATGGAGCTGGTCAATGGCAATGGCATATTCGCCCCGCGCAAACACACCATCATCGTGCCACCGGCGCAAACAGTGGAGCTAGATGTTACCTACGAAGACGAAGGTACCTGGGCCTTCCACTGCCATCTTTTTTACCACGCAGTGACCGGCATGTTTCGCCTTGTCGAAGTAGCTTGAACCTAACCATAATGAACAACAATCTCAACCCTATAGCATCGGTGCGTTGGCTCGCTGCTGCCGTCCTCGGCCTGTCTGCCCTGTCTGCGCAGGCGGTGGAAGACGAGTCGATTTATTCCTACACCAAGGTCGAAGCCGGAACCGGCAAGATACGCGGCCAGGCCGGCTCAAGCCAGTCACTCAGTGTCGATGGCTGGGTTGGCGGTGACGTCAATAGGCTTTGGTACCAGTTTGATGCTGAGCGTAGCAAAGGACGAACGGAGGCCGCTGAGATGCAGCTGCTTTACGGGCGTTACGTTGCTCCATTCTGGGACGCACAGATTGGCCTGCGACATGACGAGCGACCAGGTCGACGTGACTACCTCGCTTTGGGAGTTCGTGGCCTCGCACCGTACTCTTTTGACGTCGATCTAAAGCTATTCATTCGAGACGACGGCAAGGTATCCGCCCGCACCCGGTTCGAAAACGATTTCCTGCTGACCAACCGCTTCATCCTGCGTCCCTACGCCAATGTGGAGTGGTCCGCTTCGAACCTCGATTCCACGGTTCGCTCGGGACCTTACCAAGTCGACATTGGCATTCAGGCACGTTACGAATTCAACCGGCGTTTCGCGCCTTATGTGGATCTGTCGAGAACTTTTTACCCTCTTACTCAACCGGGTGGGCAGCAGCCTTCAACACTGGTCCGTGCTGGTTTGCGCGTTATCTTCTAGCTGTAGTTTCTCACGACGTTGTTCCCATCAAATCCGAGGCAAGAAGATGGAGGGAGGTGGGAGGGAAGTGGGAGGTAGCTGAGTGGGGTCTGGTGAAGTTGTAGTGATGCATCCAGGGCGCCAGCTTATGGGCTCGCGCATCTGAATTGGGATAGACGAAGGCGTAGGCCCATTCGCGCAGCAAGGTCTGGATGAATCGTTCGGCCTTGCCATTGGTGCGCGGAGTGTACGGGCGCGTGCGGATGTACCTGATCCCCAAGCGGCGCAGCAGCTTGGCAAAGCGCCTTGATTTGTAAGCCGATCCGTTATCGGTCATCACGCTGGCCACTTTGACGCCCAAGGCCTTGTAGTAACGCAGCGCCGCCAGCAGGTGAGCGCAGGCACAGCGTGCCGTCTCATCAGGCAGCAGCAGGCTAAAGCCCACCCTGGAATGGTCGTCGATGGCCACATGCAGCGCCTGGGAGCCCGCCCGGGGTGTGTTCTGGGTGCGGTCACCCGTCACCCGGTGGCCCGGCCGATCAAGGCGGTGCAGCTTCTTGGTGTCCAGGTGCAGCAACTCACCGGGGCTGGCGCGCTCATAGCGCACCACCGGTGGCGCATCCTGCAAGGCTGTCAGCTTGGCTGCGCCGGCGGCCTTGCAGGCCCGGGCAATAGCGCTTCGCAACAGTCCCACCCGATCGGCAATCTAATAGGTCAGGCGCTGAGTCTTGCGCAAGCGCACGGCCCGCTCGACTTTGCGGGCGTAACTGCGCTGTGGGCAAATCAGAGGTCGGGAGCTGCGGTCCAGCGCTGCCCTCCTGGGCGTAGCGTTGCTGCCACTTGCGGGCCGTGCGGGCACTCAAACCAGCGGCTGCAGCCGCTGGCTTCAGACCCATCCGGTCTATTTCTTTAACCAAATGGGCTCGACCTTTGGGCGCCATTGAGGCATTCTTGTGGATGTTCATCCGGGGAGTCCTGAAAAAGTTGGGATGTAAGAGCCTCCATCTTCCTTCACCTCGGGTGAACAATCTCTTGGGAAATTACATCTAGCGGAAAATAACAACCGGGACCCAATACACGACTTACGCGCATCAGAACCTGTGTCGAATGCCCGTGGCCAGGCTGGAGCCGCTATGAATGTCGTGATGCGATCACGCATGGCGATGACGTAGACATGCTTGCAGGCCCACCTTGTCGTGCTTGCAAAACAACAACTGACTGGACCACGAGGGCAAGCAGTGCGCAGCGCTTGACGAGCGCAATCAACCGATGCCGGACACCGTAGAGGCGAAGATGCTGGAGCGCGGCGGGATAGCTGATGCTGATCGGTCAAAACTGCGCTGAAGTCCTGCATGACGTGCGGCTTGGAGCCTGTGGCAGTGCCCGCGACACCTGAAAATCTAGTTCACAGGCAGGACTTCAGTTGGCGTTTTTGTCAGTGCCAACCTCTATGAGGGAGTCAGAGACATAGCGATGCGGCGGCACTTCAAGGTTGCTGGGCGCCGGAACGTTGCGGAACACACGACCTGCCAGGTCGAAAGCCGACCCATGGCAGGGACAAAAAAAGCCACCCGGCCACCCGGCACGCAAGTCGGTCGCACCGGCATCGGGGCGATACGCCGGTATACAACCGAGGTGCGTGCACAACGCGACAAACACGCCGATCTCGGGTCGGATCGAGCGCTGCGAATTTTTGGCGTAGTCGGGTTGCTGCTCGCGTCGCAGCGAAGCCGGATCCGCCAAGGCGCTTAGCAGATCGGGCGACTGCAAGCGCTGCTGCTGAGCCGCGCTGCGCCGCAAAATCCAGACGGGTTTGCCACGCCATTCGACGGTCATGAGCCGCTCTTCCGGCAAATCCTCGATCGACACCGTCACCGCCGCGCCAAGCGCCTTGGCGCGCTCGCTGGGGGCAAAGGACGACACGAAGGGAACCGCAGCGGCGACGATGCCGGCGCCGCCGACACCCACTGTGGCGAAGGTGAGTTGACGGCGATACGCATCGGGCGCACACGTGCAGGCTTTCAAGGCGTCAGTCATGGGAAATCCTTTCAGCAGGGCTTCTGATCTCGACGCCGCGGCCTCAGGTCATGAGGGTCCCAATAGGCCAGACCATGTGAGTGGCAAACTGATACCCAGAGCAAGGTCGGCAGGTTTGATCGGATCCCCTGCGGACACCGACCAAGCGGTTAGAGCCTGAATCGCATCGATAGTTTCCGGGATCGCGAACTTCTCAACCCGCGCTGTCATGCAGCCATGGGCAAGGTGAGCACCGATCGCAAGCTCTGTGGCTGTCCGGCCCCGCGAGCTCGAAAAATCAGAATCAGAACCTGTGTCGAATGCCCGTGGCCAAGCTGGAGCCGCTATTAAATGTCGTGATGCGATCAAGCATGGCAATCACGTAGACATCGGTTCTCTTGGACAGGTTGTAGTCGTAGCCCAACGAAAGGGTGTTGCGCGTATTGCCTGCGACCACTCGTGTCCCGGCCAAGCCAGCCAGAATCTTGCCGCTGCCAAGCGGGCTGGACAAGCCCAGCGAATAGGACTTGGCTCGCGTCGTGGAAATAGCCGCCTTGCTCTGTCCGTACGTTGCGAACGTTTTGACGGCCGTGAAGTCGTATGAGCCGCCCAGCATCCAGTCCGTCCTTGTGTCACCCAACGCGAAGGCGACCGGCACGGGATTGGTCACCTGATTTCTCTCGTAGTAGGCGCCCAGTGCCATGGGGCCGCTGAAATACAGCGCGTTAACGCCAACATTCTTCTTGCCGGATTGCCCAGCGATCTCCCCGAACTGATAGTGCAGGTTAGCACGCAAGCCGCCGATGTCCGGCGTGCTGTAGGTCGCCTGGTTGCTCCACCCCGTGTCGGAAGGCGTGGTAGCGGCCCATCCGGTCCCATTGAACAGGGGCACATTCTTGTGAAGCATGAGCGGCGAGAACGTGAAGGAGTCGCCAAAGGGATTCAGGACGACCGTCGGCAGGAAGTTGGGCGCCAGCCCGCGCCCGAGTGTCAAGCTGCCGAAACCGCCAAACAAGCCAACAGAGGCCTCGCGCGAGAAGAAGGTATCACCGGTAAAGCGCCCCTGCACACCCGTATCAGCTCGAAAAAATGAAGACAACGCGAAATTCGCCTTCTGGCCGCCGCCCAGGTCTTCCGAACCCTTGACACCGAACCATGAGGTGGTCAAGCCGCCACTGTTGACAACACTGGTGCGCTGGGCATCGCCGGCCATCTGCATCCTTCCCGCGTAGACGTCCACAGCACCGGCGAGTTGCGCCGTGCTCTGAGCATACGCACCACTTATGGTGCAGGCAGCCAATGCCGCTGCGATAAGAATGTTTCTCATAGGTCCTCTTTTGTGTTGCCAGATATTTCATCATCCCGACGGGCTGAAATATCGGTTTAACAAGGAAGCACCAAGAGGCCGCGCGGAAAGCGAAAACCAGCGAACCCTGACGCGCAAGTCCTACTTGTTTTGCTAAAAATGTGCTTACAAACCAACAACTGGCTGGACTGCGATGGCAAATACGATATGGTCTTCTGCGAGCTTGCTATCAATAATTACGCGCGCAGCTCCGTTGACCAAGATTACTAAAAAGTAATCTGGTAGTCATTGCCCGACGTGCCACTGCTGCATACACTTCTCAGCCATAAAGTCGTCTTCGGTGCCGGTCGTTGATCGGTCGCAACTAACACTCCTTGCATGTGGCATTACCAAATTCCCTCACCAACAAAACACGTACAGGCTCACCTATGCCTGTGCTCGAGATCCAGCCGCAAATACCCAGTCACAGGCCCCAAGCGCGACGAATTGCCCGGTATGGCTTTGTTGGCGGATGTGCTACCGCAGTCCATTACCTGGTATTGATTTTTTTTTCAAAGGTGGCCGGTGTTCCCCCAGCATTCTCAGCTTTCATCGGTGCAGTTACCGGATTCATGATCGCGTACGTGGGCAACCGGATGTTTACCTTTCAGACCCCGAACCTGCACTGCGTCGTGCTGCCGCGATACGCAATGATCGCGATGCTTTCGGCCATTGGCAATGGGGGCATCGTGTGGGTCGGCGTGCACCTGCTCGCCACGCACTACCTTGTCGCTCAGCTGGTCGCGACAGTTTTTTTTCTGTGCATCGCATATCCCATCAATCGCAATTGGTCTTTCAAATGATTCGATATCCACTGGGGTTTGATACCCCCACCGCTTCACTTTGCTCCATGAGTGTGGTTGTTCCAGTCTTTAACGAAGAAGCGGTGCTTGCGGCCTTCCATCAACGTCTTAAAGAGGTCCTCGCAAAATTGGACGAAAAAGTAGAGGTGCTCTACGTCGACGACGGAAGCTCTGACGGAACATTCCTGATACTACAGAACCTGCAGGCGCTGGAAAAACAAGTCAGTGTTGTTCGACTGAGCCGCAATTTCGGGAAAGAGCAGGCCATGAGCGCCGGTCTGCGTTTGGCTCAAGGCGATGCTGTCATTTTGATCGATGTCGATCTGCAGGACCCGCCCGAGCTGATTGCTTCAATGGTCGTGGCGTGGCGCGACGGTGCTGACATTGTCAATATGAGGCGTCGCTCACGCGCTGGTGAATCCTGGTTCAAGATGGCAACAGCCTACGCCTTCTATCGCGTAATGAACATGTTGAGCGAAGTACCCGTGCCTCCCGATGTGGGCGACTTCAGACTTTTGGACAGGCGAGTGGTTGCCGCACTGAACCTGTTGTCGGAAAGAGGGCGATTCATGAAGGGCTTGTTTGCTTGGGTGGGCTTTCGGCAAGTGACGCTCGACTACGATCGGGCGCCGCGCGCAGCGGGATCTAGCAAATGGCGGTACTGGCGCCTTTTTAATTTTGCGATTGAAGGAATCACCTCATTTTCTACCGCTCCACTGAAGGTAGCGACCTATGTGGGGCTGCTAAGCGCAGCCTTGTCATTTGCTTACGCTGTCTACTTCCTCGTCAAGACTCTCCTCTTGGGTGATTCTGCCCAAGGCTTTCCAACCTTGATTGTTTGCATCCTGCTTTTGGGTGGATTGCAGTTAATGGCTATCGGCGTGCTCGGAGAATACCTCGGGCGACTCTTCGTCGAGGCCAAGGCCCGCCCACTGTATCTGATTGACGTGTACACGCCTGCCCCAGCCATTGCTTCCACAACTTTGCCATCGCCAGCGAGCGTGGCCCGATGAAATGGCTCGAACCGCACAGTCGGGTCTTGTGGGCGTTGCTGCTGGGAATTGTTCTTTGGCGCCTCGCGAGCCTGGGCCTTTATCCCTTGATGGACACGACAGAGGCACGTTATGCCGAAATTGCGCGCAAGATGGTCGAAAAGGGCGATTGGATCACGCCTTGGTATGAGCCCAATAAGCCGTTTTGGGGCAAGCCGCCGCTGTCATTCTGGCTTACCGCAGTCAGCTTCCACATATTCGGCATCAACGAATGGGCCGCGCGTCTTCCCCACCTATTGGCCGCCTTGACGGTAGGATGGTTGACATGGAGACTGGCCCGGCGACGCAGCGAATACGAAGCCTTGGTCAGTGCGGTGCTGCTGGCGAGTTCCACCCTGTTTTTCGTTGCTGCTGGAGCCGTCATGACCGATATGACCTTGGCAGTCGCCACGACCCTTGCCATGCGCTCCTTTTGGATCTGCGTTTCGGGCAACGACGCGGAAAAGCAGTGGCAACGCTGGTTGTTCTTTTTGGCTGTCGGCATTGGGCTCTTGGCCAAGGGCCCGATCGCGGCGGTACTGATCTTCGCGCCAGTGCTGCTCTGGACACTGCATACCGGCCATGTCCGGCATGTTTGGACGACCCTGCCTTGGGCCGGCGGAATGTTGTTGGCCCTCGGGATCGCTGCACCCTGGTATTACCTCGCTGAAACAGCCACACCCGGCTTTCTGCGCTATTTCCTGCTCGGCGAGCATTGGCAGCGGTTTGTCACCCCCGGTTGGCAGGGCGACCGATATGGCACCGCACACATCAGCCCGTGGGGCACCATCTGGTGGTACGCTGTTGTGGCAAGTCTGCCGTGGTCCTTACTGGCCCCGGTAGTTGCCTACCAGTCGTGGATTGCGCGGCGCAGTAGCGATCACGAGAACGTGCGAGAGCGGCGTTGGCGACGGTATCTTCTATGGTGGGCTGTGACGCCTTGCCTCTTTTTCACGCTGGCCGGCAATATTCTCTGGACCTACGTTCTACCCGGATTGCCAGCCCTTGCAATTTGGGCCGCTAGGTATGTCGTGCCTCGTCTGCCAAAACGCCTGAGAATGCACACGTGGACACTGGCAATGGCTACGGCAGCGCCGATCACATTCGCCGCATATGTCGCTTATGGTCAGATCGGAGAGCGCTTTCAGCTGAATTCCGCCAAAGCGCTCGTTCAAGAATACCAAGCAATTCGGGGCGACCGTAGTCCCCTGCTCACATACGGATTTAAGTCTTACTCGCTGACGTTCTACAGCGGGGGCGCTGCACAAGAAGTTAAAGAGCTGTTCCAGCTGACGCAATACTTCGGCTCCAAGCCCGTCTTTCTTGTGGCGGAAGAAGAGGTTCTCGCTCGGCTTCGCCAGAACCTCAAGCAGGATCTGCCTACTCTAGCTCGGTATGATCGGTATTGGCTCGTAAAAATCGACCCGGTAGGAAGCAGCATGGAAACCAAGCGGTCGGGCCATGAAGTCGAGAAGGTTCCTTGACCCCATATTGACGCGGATGGTAATCCGCGCAGCTCCAGCTGGTACTCCATGGGCTTCCCGATGCCTAACAGCTCGACCTCGGAAGCGGAGTTGACTTTGGGGCAATCCCGGTTTGCGTGCAATTTGTGGCGCTTGCGCGTTGTTCGCTGAGTCCTGCGGTTGGACAACACCGAGCAGCGCACACCCACGTGAGGGTGCCCTCTGGGGTGCGGCGTCGGATCGCGTAGAGTAAGTCTCCTCGCTCACCCGGAGTCTATTATCCGCGTCTCCATGACATAGCCCGCGCCTCGAACCGTGTGCAGCAGCTTCACTGGAAACGGGTCGTCAATCTTTTGCCGCAACCGCCTGACTGCGACATCAACCACATTGGAGTCACAGTCGAAATTGATATCCCATACCTGCTCCGCCAAAATGGTGCGAGAAAGAACTTGTCCTTGCCGATGAAGAAAAAGGGCAAGAAGCTTGAAGTCTTGCGCGGACAAATCCAATCGTCTCCCTGAACGGGTGGCTCTGTGCCGGACCAGGTCCAGCTGCAGGTCGCCCAACTGCATGACGGTCAGGTCTTGAACGTGCCCCCTTCGCAGCAAGGCCTGAACGCGCGCAAGCAGTTCCGGCAGAGCGAACGGTTTGACCACGTAGTCGTCTGCGCCCATCTGGAGCCCTTTGACCCGGTCCTCCACCGTATCGCGTGCCGTTAACAAAATAATCGGAAAATCTTTCTTTTCACGCACCGCTTGCAGAACACCGAAGCCATCAATGCCCGGCAGCATGACATCCAGCAACATGAGGTCATAGCTACCCTCTAGTGCCATATGTTTCCCAACGATTCCGTCGCGCGCAAGGTCAACGACAAACCCAATTTCGACCAGAGCTTGCATAACATGTTCCGCAAATTTTGGTTCATCTTCAACCGTCAGAATTCTCATTTCCTGCAATATTCTGGTTTGCAACTTGTGCTGCAGGCCGGTCGTTCATCCACATGAAGCACTGAGCAGAAACCGGGAGCGATGACTGACGTTTGCCTACGCAACCTATTGACCGTCGGCGCGGATTTCATGCGGCGAGTGCAAGATGAAGGGTATGCCTCGCGCGGAAGGCCCACTTTGGACCCACCCGAAAGGAATCGAGCACGGTCGACTTGGCCGTCGCGAAGAACATGGACTCCTGCAAGTTATGACGTTCAAACGCTCTTCGCTGGTTAAGCGATCGGCGTCGCAAGTCGCCTTCTGAGTCGCCGCCACTTCGCTGCGATCGCCCGAAGAGCGTGACAGCGCGTTCTAGGTCGGCCAGGGCTTCGTCGCTCAGTGCCGGAATGGCGCGTGGAGCAGCCAAACGAATTTGCACGATGAAGGGATTGGGTCCCACGACCAGGCCCCATGGCCTTTTCCCCTCTGCAGGGTCTACCGCCAAGGCCTCGAGCTTGGTTAGACCGAAATGCCTGGCCAACCGCAGCCGCGTGGCCAACCAGGGATCGGAACGATCCAGCTCCTCCACAGCGACCTTGGCCTCCTGATCGCTGCCTGATACAGGCAACACTAGGGAGTTCAACAGCTGCTTTGCGTGCAAGTCACCCTCGCGTGCCGCGCGGTAGAGCCAACAAATTGCTTGTTCGGACTCCGTGATCGATCCAGCTTCGCGCAGCATCAAGGCGCCAAGTTTGCGTTGCGCCTCCGCTTGCCCGCGTTCTGCGGCCTTTTCAAGGAAGAACCTGGCCATTTGGGGATTGGCGACAGAGCACCGGTGGTCTGAGTTCAGCTTGTACAAATGCAGCCATGCTTCGTCCCGGCCTGCGTCGGCTGCCCGTAGCAGCAATGCCGTTCCCTTGCGAAGGTTCGGACTCTCGGCGAGGCTCGAAGGCTGAAGACACCCACAGGCGATCCCGGACAGCGCGCGCCCAAGCGTGTAGGTCGCATCCGGGTTTCCCTGTCCGTTTTGCATCTCCAGGCTTGCCTGAACGAATTCAACCGGCATGTCTTGCAATGATTCACCGGTGCGTTCTGCCATTCGAACCATCGCAACGACGAGTTTGGATATCGCACTTGTCGGTTTTGGCAGCAGCCCAATCGCAGCATGTACACACAGCCGCAAGCGAGGCAGGTCCCCCTCCGTCTGTGCTTCCCGCGCTGCGAACTCTGCAATGGCACAGCCGTTCTCCTTCTTGTCGTCCGTCAGCAAGCGCAGGATTTTCGGTAGACGCTCACTGTCGCTGACGGACTCGCAGATGGCGAGCGCGCGGGCCGCACACGCCTCGCCTGCCGCCGCGTGCGCGTAATACGCTGCAGCTTCCGTCTCCCTCCCGGTGTGGGTTAACAGGTAGGTGCCGAACTTCAGCTGTGCCAACGCACTGCCCGAAAGTGCCGCCTTGCGAAGGGACTCTTGCTGACCCAAAAGCAGCAACTCATCCAGGGGCAGGCACTCCGCAATAAGAATGCGTGCGCCAGGCAAGTCGCAAACACTAGGGTGGGTGAGATAGTCAATGCCCGTTGATGAATGCTGAGAAAAACCCTCGATGCCCAGCAAATAGCGACGGCCGACCTCCAGACGCGCACCAATGTCGCCGTTTCTGGCGAGAGCTCTCAATTGAATGTCTTGCCTTCGCATGCCTGTCTCCTTGTTGTATTGGGGATGAAACGAGTAGCGGGCCGTTTCCCCCGTTTTCCTTGCGCGCCGGGGCCGCACTTGCTGCATGAAGAATAAAAATTCAACACCAACAAGAAGATTGCTGAAACATTGCAGAGCTGCAATGTTTCAGCCGCTGTTGCCGTCCGTTCTGCCGTCTTTCACTCCCTTGTTGCAATCGCGAAACAGACGTGATCCATTTATTGGGGGGTGTGCATGCGTTGGTCATTCCTTTGCGAAACCGAGAGTGCCCATCAGCACCGTATTTCATAAAGTGACTTTCGTGGTGCGCTCACATTGAGGCACTACTAACTTCAACCAATCAAAGGATCAGGAACACTATGAAGCACATCGCAACAGCGGCGGCATTGCTTGCCCTAGCGGCGGGTACGGCCAGCGCACAATCTTCAGTGACGCTCTTTGGCATCGTCGATGTCAACCTACGCAACGTGAGCAACAGTGGTGTTGGCAGCAACTCCACGCTTAACAATAATGGCCTTTCCAGCAGCCGCTTTGGCTTCCGCGGTGTGGAAGACCTGGGCGGCGGCCTGAAGGCTGGTTTCTGGCTTGAGTCGGATATCAATCCAGACAACGGCACCACAAACGGCAACGGGAAACTCTTCGCCCGCCGTTCAACGGTGAGTTTGATGGGAAACTTTGGCGAGTTCCGACTCGGCCGCGACCTCACACCGTCGGGCGCGTTCACCTATACATTTGATCCTTTCGGTGTGATTGGTGTCGGCGGCTCCGCGAACATTGCACGCTACAGCGGTCAAGCCACATTTTTTCGCGCTGACAACGCGATCAGCTACTTCCTGCCCAACATGGGTGGTGTTTACGGCCAAGCGATGGTCGCGCTCGGTGAAGGTGTGAATCCTTCTCTACCGGGGACGGGAGTGGATCGGTTTGCTCGCAAGTACGCTGGTGGACGCCTTGGCTACGCGAACGGCCCCATTGATGTCGCCGTCTCCTACGGCTCTACAGAGGTAGATGCCACCGGTGGAAAGTTCAAAACAACGGGCATCGGTGGTTCATACGACTTTGGCGTGGCCAAGCTGTTGAGCCACTACTACAGCGACAGGTTGCTGGCGCTGAAGGAAAATCGCTTCCTGCTCGGTGTGTCCGTTCCACTCGGTGCTCATGAGATCCGTGCGTCCTACGTTCGCTCGGACGCGACTGGTGGCACCGCTGCGTACAACGCAAGTGATGCAAACCAGCTGGCTTTGGGCTACGTGCACAACCTGTCCAAGCGCACCGCTATGTACGGCACCGCCTCACGTATCTCGAACAAGGGTGGAGCAACCTTTGCCATCTCGGGCGGCAATCCGGGAATCACGGCAGGCGGTAAGTCTTCTGGCTACGAGTTGGGCTTGCGCCACAGCTTTTGATGGTGGCTAGCGCTCACCCCTCAGGGGTGGCATCCGTCGCAAGGTCCCGGTTGCGCGGGGACCCACTCCACGACTAGATCTGAAATGCCTCGCCTGTGCGGGGCATTTTTTTTGTCCTGATACCGAAATGACAAACATGTAATTTTGAGGCCAGAGTTTTGTAGGGATGCTGTCTCTAGAGTTGACTACATGCCGGCGGATATGCCGGCACACCGACGCAAAGGATGGTCCCCCGCGCGGTGTCTGTGCCTCGAAAGGAAATCATCATGTCTACTAAAAAACTTGCGCTTATCGCCGCCTTTGCGGTCTTGTCTGGCGCGCCATTGGCTGTATCCGCAGAAATCATTCACCCTGCGGACACGGAGATGGGTTACATCTCTCACCCCGATCATGCCAAGCCAGGGAAGTCCCGCGCAGAGGTTCGGACAGAGCTGGAAGCCGCAATGAAATCCCCCCGATGGGATTTTTGGGCACGCCTGGGGGCGCCGATGCCGGCACCCTCGACCGGACCGGGCAAGTCTCGCGACCAGGTGCACAATGAAGCGATAACGGCCAATCGGGCAGGCCTGATTCCGCGCGGCGAGTTCTCCTACTGAACCTTCCGGACTACTGCGGGATGCGAATACCCACGCGTGTCATGCCGTCAGCGCTTTCACAGAATGCTCGACCTCCGTGCATCATGGCAATAGCGCTGACTATGGCAAGACCCAGGCCATGACTGTCGCCAGAGCGAACGCGCGCCGGATCGGCTTGGTAGAAACGGGAAAACATCCTTTCCTGCGTCTCGGTCGGAATGGGTGGCCCCGGATTGGCAACCGCTATCTCGGCGATGCGGTCGTGCTCGGTCAATGACAGCTTGATGGATTCACCCGGTGCCGTAAACTTGATAGCATTCGATAACAGGTTCGAAATCGCCCGGCGCATCAGTGCGGGTGAGCAGCGTGCGGTAGCTCGACCTTCAATGACAGCCTTCAGCCCGGAATCTTCAAGGAGTGCATCATAGAACTCACACACCTTCTGAACCTCGGGCCTCAGGTTGGTATCGACCAGGTCCTGAACAACAGTGCCATGATCGGCGTGCGCCAAAAACATCATGTCGTTCACTAGCGATTTGAGGCCTTCCAGTTCCTCCAGATTGGATTCAAGAGTTGCTCGCAAATGCGTCAGCGGCCGATTGGCCGATAACGCCAACTGGGTTCCGCTGATCAGGGTAGCTAACGGCGTGCGCAACTCATGCGCGACATCTGCGTTAAATGATCTCATTTGCTGGTAGGCCGACTCCAGCCGGTCGAGGACACCGTTGAATGCTTGAGCCAATTCCTCCAGCTCACGAGCGGTTCCACTGATATTCAAGCGCAGTGCGAGTGAGCTCGGTGCGATCGTCGCAGCCTGCCGGGACAGGCGGCCTATGGGTCGCAACCCGTACCGGGTTGCTTGCAAACTCAGCGTAAACGTAAGCAGCATGGCGAGTGAGCCGGCCGTTAACATCAGGTAAAGCAGCGCACGCAGGAGTCTGTCGCGCGGGGCCATGTCCAGTGCGATAACAACCGTGCGAAGCTGCAGGGAACCCGTATTCTCCAGGGATGTACGCGTGAAGGCCATTTTTTTTCCTGAAACCGTCTGCACTGCAAAGTCACTTTCGCGCAGATGCCTTACCGGTAATCCGAAACCTCCGTGAACGACCTCATCCCTGTCATTCAGAAGCCAAACCGTCAATTCGCCGTGCCCCGTCATCACATCGTCGATGTGATGACGCAAGGTTTCTAGATTGCCGTCCTGAACTACTTCATCAACAAAATGCTGCACGATGCGTAATTTACCGGTCATCTCTTCGCGAGCGGTTTGCTCCAGGGTGTATGCCACTCCCCAATAAATGGCGATCCCGGCTGCAAGAAACGTCACGGCTGTAACTCCTGCAAGCGACAGCGCCAGACTTGCCGTGATCGAAGATAACTGGGGCCTCATCAGATTCAGGCGATCAGATCGCGCGTTTCCAACACATAGCCCATGCCGCGGACCGTATGCAACAGCTTGGCAGGGAAGGGATCGTCGAGCTTGGCTCGAAGGCGTCGAACGGCGACCTCCACCACGTTGGTGTCGCTGTCGAAGTTCATGTCCCAGACCTGCTCCGCCAGGGTGGTCCGGGAAAGAACTTGCCCCTGCCGGCGAAGCAAGAGCGTCAGCAGATTGAATTCCTTAGCGGTCAGGTTAAGTCGTTCGCCGGCGCGCATCGCCTTGCGCTTGACCAGGTCGAGTTGCAGATCCGCCAACGTCAAAACTGCAGCCTCTGCCAAGGCATGGCCCATGCCGCGACGCAGTAGCGCCAGGACGCGGGCCAGCAGCTCTGAAAACGCGAAGGGTTTAACCAAGTAATCATCGGCACCGTCATGCAAGCCGCGAACTCGGTCTTCCACCTGGTCTCGAGCGGTGAGTATCAACACGGGTACCGCCTTGTTTTTTCGGATCGCTTCAAGCACCCCAAAGCCATCCATGCCAGGAAGCATCACGTCCAGAAGAATCAGGTCGTAGTCGCCGCTGAGTGCGAGATGCCTCCCATCGATGCCGTTGTGCGCGACGTCTACAACATAACCGTTTTCGCTGAGACCCTGGCGCAGGTATTCGGCCAGCTTGAGTTCGTCTTCGACCACCAGAAGGCGCATGAAATTTCCTTTTTTTGCCAGCCGATTGTGCGCTCGGGGAGATTACAGATTTGTAATCTTCCAGTGGGTCTGGCGTCGGGGATGGATATTTAAACTTCTGTTCGTAATGTGATGGTCTTTCAACTTTATGGATGCGATTTTTCAGCATTCGAAACGGATGACGCACCTTCGTCGAGGTGGTCAGCAAACTCGATTCCATTTAGTACATGCCCATGGGCAATATGCAGGACTGATTATTTCTTCCAACCCCCACTCTTGAAAGGTATTCCATGAAATCACGAAACATCCTGCTCGCGCTGCCTTTCGCCTTGCTTTCTTTGTCCGCGATGGCGGCAGGGAATCACGACGATAGCGCGATCGGCAAGCCTGGCGTCGCTTCCAAAGTGACGCGCACAGTCACCGTCGACATGAAAGACGATATGCGCTTCCACTCTTCAAATTTCAACGTCAAACAAGGTGAAACCATTCGCTTCGTCGCCAAGAATTCCGGTAAGGTCAAGCACGAAATGGTATTGGGTACCGAAAAGGATCTCAAGGACCACTATGAGGTGATGAAGAAAAACCCGGAGATGGAACACGCCGACGACAATATGGTCACCGTAGCACCGGGTAAAAGCGGCGAGATCATCTGGCAGTTCACGAGGGCGGGCAGGGTTGACTTCGCCTGCCTGCAGCCGGGCCACTTTGACGCCGGTATGAAAGGGCTAGTGAATGTGGCAGCCGACAAACTACCGCCAAAGAGTGACGGCCATAACGATCACAAACACTGACATTTACGGATGCAACTGGCGATAGTCAGGTTGGCGAGTTCGGTATGTCCATGGATTAGGCCGGAATGGAAATCCGCGAAAACAGCGATTTTTGAGCGTTCGGTTTGCTCTTGAGGTCTGCAATTGGCCGAGTAGTAACCGCGGCACCTAAGCTTTCTTTGGCATGGGCTACAGTTGATGCATCTCAATCGCATCGGTGCTCAAATTTTCTAGGATCAGATCCTTTACAAACAAGGAGTTCAGTATGCCAATTTCCATGGCGTTTCGCGGCGCACCCAAGAAGGTTCTGGTTGCCCTATCGCTTTTTCTGCCTTTGACGGTCGCGACTTTCGGCGTGCAGGCGCAGGATGGCGCGCAGGCTTCACCCCAAGTATCGGTCCAGCAAGGGGTCACGGTGAAGGTGACACCCAAGGCGGTCGGTGCCAGCATTTTGCGCTGGCAATTTGCCGTCGTGTTTGACACCCACAGCAGCGACCTCAGCGATGATCTGCTCAAGACCGCAACGCTGATGACTGCCGATGGTCGCGAGATCAAACCGGTTGCGTGGACGGGTGCCGCGCCGGGCGGGCACCATCGCGAAGGCGTGCTTGAGTTTGTCATGACCGCACCTCCGCCCAGTGCCGTTGAGCTCAGGCTGGAGCGTCCGGGCGAGGCAGAATCACGCGTCTTTCGCTGGAAGTTTTGACAAATTTGACGCCTGACAGCGTGCAGCGACCTGGATGCCTTGAAATGCGCTGACGGAACTTTTAGACAAGCATCATGATGGTTGCAGCCGCCGTACCGACAGCGATTGAAACACCGTAGCCGGCTGCGACACGGCGGCCTAGGGATCGACCGCCGATCACCGCGGCTATCAACGCCTTCATTACCATGTTGGCCGCTACTGCGATGCCAACAGCCGTCGCGGTGGGGGTCACCGTCAAGCTGCCTGCAGCCTGCATTTGAAGCACGGTGACCATGATTGCATCGACATCTGCCAGCCCGGAGAGTGTCGCCACCACATACAGGCCCGGATTACCCAGCCACTCTCTGCCGGCCTGAGTCAGTACCATCATCACGGCGAGAAACGCGCCGAAGCCCAGCGCAGTACTCAGATCGAACGGCGCGACGGGATCTCCCTCGGGTGCGATGTCGACTGATGAGTGTCGCTTCCACTGCAATGCGCCCAGGCCGAGTAGCGCGATACCCGCAGCGACCATTGGAACTCCTAGCGGCCTGCCTAGCGCAGGCTGAAGTGAGACGACGATCACCGCCATGCGCAGGAACATCATTCCGCAGGCGGCCAAAGTACCGGCTGCCGCGGCATTGGCCAGCCCCGGTTCAGCTCGAGCACGTCTGGCGAGCGTCAATGTGGCGGCGGTCGAAGAGGCGAGCCCTCCCAGCAGACCGGTCCAGAAAATGCCCCGCTGGGGTCCGGTGAAGCGTATTGCGATATGGCCGCACAGAGACAGGCCGGCGATCAGGACGACCGCCCACCAAAGACGATAAGGATTCAATGCCTTGTAGGGGCCGTAGCCGGCATCCGGCAGCAAGGGCAGGATGACCAGCGACAAGACTAGCAGCTGCAGCGCAGCGCTGAGTTCGCGGTGCTCCACCAGCCGTAGCCAGCGGTGCAGGGTGGGTTTGAGGTCCAGCAACATTGCGACGATGACAGATGCGCCGATAGCAACGGCAGCATGGCCGATGCCCGCCAGTGCGCCCAGGGCGTACGTCAGCAGTGCAGCGACAGCGGTAGTTGCACTCAGGCTGCCATGGGCACGCACACTTTCCCGATAAGACACTGTGGCGAGCAAGGACAAGCCGGCAAGCCCTGCAGCCAGTGGCCAAGGCCCCAGTGTCTGGCTTAGGACGCCGAGCACGCCGCCCAACAAGCCGAACAATGCAAACGTCCGCAATCCCGCGACCCGGCTCCCATCAGCGCCCTCGCGTTCACGCCACCCGCGTTCGAGGCCGATCAAAATGCCGACGGCAAGTGCTGCGGCAAGAGCAGACACCGTGGACGTGATGGAGGCGGATAAGAGGTTCAGGAAAAGATCTCCAATTTTCAAATCAGAGCCCATATTATCTTCAAGGAGATCGAGCAAATGCCTCGTCTTCTTTGTCAATGCAGGCGGCAGACTGACCGGTTTTGTGATCTGGCTTAACTTCCACTTGATGTATGTCAATCAGCTATCGCGTTGGCGAGATAACATTAAAAGCATAAATCTGTACCAGCATGAAGCTCTTTTCCAACATCCGCTCAAAACGCAGCATCGCATTCGTAGCGCTGCTGTTTTGGGTGTTTGCCTTGGCTTCAGGCGTCGCTAATGCTTGTCTTCTGGAGGCTCGCGGAACCCATCTCCACGTAGCAGCCGGATTGGCCGATGCAACGCATGCACCCGCCATATCAACTGGTCATGCTGGGGTCATTGCCGACCACGGCGATGACTCCCGTGCTTCCAAGGCACCGTGCCTTAAGGCTTGCGCCGATGGCGAGTCCTCTGTGTCCCCGCAGAAATTGCGGTCTGTCCAGATCGATCTTGCTGCGGCGCCCTTGGTCGCGGTTCTCTGGACCGCAACTGTTCCTGTCGTTTTCCCGTTTAGTCGAATCGACGAAATGCGGCCCACGACATCTGAGCAACCCCTTCGGGTTCGCTACTCGCGACTAGCACTCTAGCCGTCTGCTGCCGCGTGTTCCAGAGCCTCGCGCTCTGTGATCTTCGCCGCTTCCACATTTTTCCGCCGATTTTGGCTCTTGGTCCTCTTGGTATAGCGGGCAAAGTCGGACATCACGCCGGTACCTGCGCGTGCGCGCATACACACTGTATTTCCCTTCCGTCAACTAACCAGGAGTCTGTCATGACCCATCTCCGTTCAATTTCCCTTGTCATTGCTCTTGCTGCCACTCTCACGTTAGCTGCTTGCACTACCGCTCCAACGATGCCCATGGGCTCGGCAACTGCGGGCAGCATGGCCCCACCCGACCATATGGCCAAGATGGACGCGCAGATGAAGACCATGCAGGGCATGCACGAAAAGATGATGAGCGCCAAAACCCCGGAAGAGCGCAGCAAGCTGATGGCCGAGCACATGAAAACCATGCAGGACGGCATGGCCATGATGGGCGGCATGTCCGGCGCCGGTATGGGTGATATGAAAGGCATGCAAGGCATGACGGGCGATATGGGCGCGCGCCATCAGATGATGGAAAAGCGCATGGAAATGATGCAGACCATGATGAAAATGATGATGGACCGGATGCCTGCCACGCCGGCGAAGTAAGGGGTGTGGTCATGACACCGTTTCGTACAGGTATTGCTCTGGCTGTCACCGTCGGGGTGTTTTATGCCCTGTGCGCGCTGGTCTGGGCTCTTGCCCCAGGGCCTTTTTTGGGTTTCATGAATAACATCTTCCATGGCATGAACTTCAACAGCATGGTTCAGCCTCGGCCATTCGGGTGGCAAGGTTTCTTGACGGCGCTGCTCGTACTGAGCACCTGGGCGCTATTGGCAGGGGCTTTTTTCGCCTGGCTGCTCAATCGAATGACGCGTTGATTGCCGGCTCTAGCGCGCTGGCGGGGTAGTTAAAGCTTGTAAAGGTAAGTTATATGTTGAAGAGAAGACAGCTGTTTCAGTTTGCCGGTGTGGCGGCCGTGGCCGCCGCCGGGGGCGCCGCCTGGATGTATTACGGATCGCCTCGTTCCGAGGCGTTGGCGGGCGGGCCGTTTCGCCACTATCCCTTCGATCCGGTGGCTGCAGACAATTTCCAGCAGAAGCTGTTCATTCCTGTCGGCAGCGGGCCGTTTGGGGTACTCGATGTCGCCGGGCCGCTCAAAATCCGCGCTACGGCGGCGAGCTTCCCGTTGCTGCCCGGCCGCGAATCCCCCTTCTTGCTGTACCAGACCGAGCAGGCGGGCAAGGCCTACCAGAACCCTATTTTGCGCATTGAGAGCGGCGCGCGTTTCACGGCCAGCCTGGACAACGCGCTCCAGGAGCCGACGATCATCCACTGGCACGGGCTGCACACACCCGCCGCCATGGACGGCCACCCGGCCAGCACCATCGGTCCGGGCGGGCGCTATGCGTATGACTTCAAGGTGAACAACCGCGGCGGCACCTATTGGTACCACACGCACGCGCATGAATTGACCGCCGAACAGGCCTATCACGGCCTGGCGAGTTTCTTCCTGGTGGACGACGATGACCAGCGCAGAGTCAGCAAGGCACTTGATCTGCAGCTCGGCGTCACCGATTTGCCCCTGGTCATTCAGGACAAGCAGTTCGACGCGCAGGGCAAGCTGTTGTACAAGCCTGGTGCCCATGAAGCCATGATGGGCTGGCTGGGCGACATCATGCTCGCCAACCTGACACCCAATGCGGTGCAGGCCGTCACACCGCGCACCTACCGCCTGCGGCTGCTCAACGGGTCGAACGCGCGCATTTACCGGCTCGCCTTCGTCAAGGGAAACAAGGCGCTTGACTTCACCGTCATCGGCACCGACGGCGGCCTGATCGAACGGCCGGAAACGGTGAGCGAAGCCTTTCTCGCGCCGGGCGAACGCCTTGACGTGCTGTTCGACGCAGGCCAGGCGCGGCCCGGTGAGGACATCTTCCTCAGAAGTCTGACCTTCGACGCGATGGAAAACGAAGGACCTGCTGCCGGCCCGGGCGGCATGCCGGGCATGAGCGGCATGGGCATGGGCCAGATGATGGCCAGCATGTCCTCGTCACGATTGCCGCTGGGCCTGGAGTTCAATATCTTGAAACTGTCTGTCACGGCCGGCGAGCGCGTCGTCGCCAAACTGCCGGCCACGCTGTCTCAGGTCAAGCCGATTCCCACCGAGGGCGCCACGCAGCGCAAGATCGAACTGTCGATGGGGCAAATGCGCTTCCTGATCAACGGATACACCTTTCGGATGGACGAAATCGCATTCGACGTTAAACGCGGTGCAGTGGAGATCTGGAGCATCAGCAACCCGGCGCTGGGCATGCCGCATCCGATGCACATCCACGGCTTTTCGTTCCAGGTGCTCGAACGCATTGGCAGCCCGCCTCAGATAGCGGCCATGGCGCGGTTCGGTCAGGGCCGCACCGTAAGCGACCTCGGCTGGAAAGACACCGTGCTGGTTTGGCCCGGTGAAACGGTGCGGGTGGCAATCGACTTCGCCCACGATTACCCCGGCGACCAGACCTATGTATTCCATTGCCACAACCTGGAACACGAAGACGGCGGGATGATGATCAATTTTCGCGTCAAGGCGTGAAGGCGAATCTATACACGGGCTTAGGCAATTCAACTCACGGGAAAACTTACCATGAACACACTTAAATTTGATATCAGCGGAATGACTTGCGGCGGTTGCACGGGTAGCGTGCAGCGAACTCTGAAAAAAATTGACGGAGTCAGTCACGCCGAAGTGACTTTGAATCCGGGCGTCGCTACCGTTGTGACTGATCCCGCCCGGGTGTCGCCCGCGCAAATTGAATTGGCGATCACCAGCCTTGGCTACCCGGCTAAGGCGCGCCCGGCAGATCAAGGTCAATAGGCCCGGCCATGAGCAGGAAGAGCCGCAAACAAGCCCAGCAGAGATGGCCACACGGCACTCCCCGTGACCATGGTCGCGACTCGGATGTCTCTACTCCAAGCGACGCCAGGCTGCGGGCCCGCTGAATTATTTGTATTGGTAAATGCATGAAAACAAAAACCATCGAGGTTGGCGATCTGGTCTCCACACTGAGCGCCACAGGCGTTGAGAAGCAGCTCTCTACGCTTCCGGGTGTCCATCACGTAGACGTGAACTACGTCGCCGGCAGCGCGACCGTGCACTATGATGAATCGCGGATCGAGCTTGAAACTATCCGGCAACGCGTGATCGACTGCGGCTATCACTGCCGCGGCCAACTCCTCCCAGCCCATGTTTGCGCTCCGGAGCAGCATAAGACGGCAGGAGATGCACATGCCGGACATGCCGGGCACACCATGCCTGGCGGCGATTCGGGGACTGAGCTGCGAGCCGCGGTGAAAGCTGCGCCAGCGGCGCGTGGCGACCATGGTTCTCACGGTGGTCACGGCGACCCTTCCGCTAACGGGAAGGCCGACATGATGCATGACATGGGGCACGCACCGGGTATGTCGATGGAGGACATGGCCAAGGACATGCGCAACCGCTTCCTTGTAGCACTGTTGTTCGCAATTCCAGTGTTTCTGTATTCACCGATGGGGCAGATGTTTGGCGACTTTGCTACTCCGTTTGGCATCGACCGCAAGCTGTTTCTGTTCGTCGTCGCGACAGGTGCCATTGCCTATCCGGGCTGGCCCTTCTTCATCGCTGCTTGGCGTGCTGCGCGCAACAAGGTTGCGAACATGGCGACCCTGGTCGTCCTGTCGGTAGGCACGGGGTACGTCTTCAGTGTCGGCGCCACTTTCCTTTATGAAGGTGAGGTGTTTTACGAAGCGGCAGCCGTGTTGCTGGTCTTCATCTTGTTGGGGCATTGGTTGGAGATGCGCGCGCGCGCCGGAGCTTCGGACGCGATCCGCTCCTTGATGGATCTGGCCCCACCCATGGCCACAGTGCTGCGTGGTGGCGTCGAGGTCAAGGTCCCTACTGCCGAGGTATTGGTCGGGGAGACAGTTGTCATCAAACCGGGAGACAAGATTCCGGTGGATGGCGAAATTTTTGAGGGCGGTTCGCAGGTCGATGAATCCATGCTGACCGGCGAGTCCATGCCAGTAAAAAAGGTCGTTGGCGATGCGGTCATCGGCGCTACGATCAACAAAAGCGGCAGCTTCCGCTACAAGGCTACCAAAGTCGGCGCAGACACCGCGCTCGCGCAGATTGTCAAGTTAGTCCAGGAAGCGCAGAACTCAAAGGCCCCGGGCCAGTTGCTGGCGGATAGGGCCTCGCAGTGGCTGGTGCTGGCTGCCATTGTTATCGGGCTGCTCACCTTCAGCGTCTGGTTCTGGGTCTTGGGCCAGCCTTTGCTGTTCGCCCTGACTTTAACGATCACGGTATTCGTGATTGCCTGCCCCGACGCCCTGGGGCTGGCCACCCCGATGGCCATCATGGTCGGGACCGGACTTGGGGCCATGAACGGCATCCTCTTCAAGAACGCTGCCGCGCTGGAAAACGCCACCAAGTTGACAGTCATCGTCTTCGACAAGACGGGCACGCTCACGCTCGGGCAGCCAGACGTCGTGGAAATGGTCACCGCGCCAGGTGTCAACGACGCGCAGCTGCTGGCCACGGCAGCGGCTGTGGAGAAGTTCTCCGAGCATCCTTTGGCGCTTGCAATACTCAAGCGAGCCGGCACCACGCCGACTGAGGTCGCGACGGGTTTTACCAATATTGATGGGCAGGGCGCTCGCGCAGCTATCAACGGTGAAAACGTCTTGCTCGGCAATCGTCAGCTGATGGAATCTGAAAACGTCGCCTTGGAGGAGCTCTCGTCGCAAGCCTCCCGTCTTCAGGGCGGCGGCCGCACCGTGGTGTATGTCGCTCGGGCTGGCAAGCTGATAGGCCTGATTGCCATCGCCGACGCCGTCCGGCCAACCTCCATGGCGACGATCGCCAAGCTGCAGGAGCGTGGCGTGAAGGTCGCGATGATCACCGGGGACAATCAGTCCACAGCGGATCGGATTGGGAAAGAACTCGGCATCGACATCGTTCTAGCCGATGTGTTGCCTGGCCAGAAGGCCTCCAAGATCAAAGAACTGCAGGCCCAGGGCCATAAGGTCGGCATGGTCGGCGACGGCATTAACGACGCTCCGGCCCTGACACAGGCTGATGTGGGCTTCGCAATTGGCGCGGGCACTGACGTGGCGATGGAGAGCGCCCAAGTCATTTTGATGAAGAGCGATCCCTATGACGTGGTCGGTGCCATCGAGCTGTCACGCGCCACGCTGCGCAAGATGCACCAGAACCTGTGGTGGGCTGTCGGCTACAACGTAATTGCCTTTCCTCTGGCGGCCGGCGTCTTTTACCCATTCACCCTGTCGCCCGAGGTCGCAGCACTGTCGATGTCCGGCAGCTCGGCCCTGGTAGCAATCAATGCATTGCTACTCAAACGCACCAAGCTCGCTGGTATTAGACACCAGAAGCCGCAAGCTTCAACGACAACGGCCGCAGGGGTTTCATCATGATAAAGCGGTACTCGGTTCCAAGCGACATGGACTCAGATTGTTCGAAACATAGAAGGTAGACCATGAGCACGAGCACACATCGTCCTAAGGGAAGACCTGGGCGAGTTACCGCAACACAGGCCAGGTCTTCAGCCAAGCCGGTTTCAGACGCCTCACCCGGCGAGTCTGCCGCGCCAAAGGTGCAAGCCGCGACAGACAGTTTGGGGGCGTTGGATGCCGCGTGGCGCTATTACATCGATTCCGTGCAGCGCGGCGTGCTGTTCTTCGACGTGCTACGCGAACGCGGCGACAACATGCTTGCCCACGAGCGCGCTGGCCAGCCGCCTTTGCTCGACTTTGAGCATGAACTGGTGCTGGATGCCCGCACTTTCGCAAAATCCGCCAACTACGCGCTGCTGCGCATCACACGCTGTGGCCCCACACATGCCAGCGATTTCGAGCGGCAAGACCTGAGGCCGGTTCTGGTGATTGATCCGCGTGCCGGTCACGGTCCAGGTATCGGCGGTTTCAAGCACGACTCCGAGGTTGGCGTGGCACTGCACGAGGGGCACCCGACCTATTTCGCCAGCTTCTTCTCCGAGCCTTGCCCGGGCCAGACGCTCAGTAACGTGATCCATGCACTGCGCGCGTTCGTAGAAGAGATCGTACGTCGCCACGGCGTGGCACCGGCTCTTTACGGCAACTGTCAGGGCGGTTGGGCTGTGGCGCTGCTGGCCGCCGAATGTGAGGGTCTCGACGGTCCGGCAGTGCTCAATGGTTCGCCGCTGTCGTACTGGGCCGGTGCCGAAAAAGTGAACCCGATGCGCCTTGCTGGCGGCCTGCTGGGCGGCGAGTGGCTCACGCACCTGATGGCCGATCTTGGCGGTGGGCGGCTCGATGGCGCCTGGCTGGTGCAAAACTTCGAGGGTCTAAATCCGGCCAATACCTGGTGGGAGAAGAACTACAACCTTTACGCCCATGTGGATACCGAACGCGAACGTTTCCTTGAATTCGAACGCTGGTGGTCAAGCTACTTTTTCCTCAGCCGCGAAGAAATCCTCGCCACCGTTGAGAACCTGTTCATCGGAAACCGGTTAGAGCAAGGCCAGGTCCAACTCGACTCGTGCGATATGGCCGATCCCTGTGTCGTAGACCTGAAGCGCATCCGCAATCCGATGGTGATCTTCGCCTCCAGCGGCGACAACATCACACCACCGCATCAGGCGCTGGCCTGGCTTCCCGCGATCTACCCTGACACAGCCGCGCTCAAAGCCGCGGGACAGCGCATCGTGTACCTTCTCAATCCGCATGTCGGGCACCTGGGAATTTTCGTGTCAGGCAGCGTTGCACAACATGAACACCGGGCCATTCTGGAAAACATCGAAACCTTCAAGAATCTGGCACCCGGGCTGTATGAGATGAAGCTCGGAGAGCCGGTCAAAAGCCGGGCAGTGCGCGGAGCTGAAAAACCAGCTGGCGGTGATACGTCATTGCCAAGGCATAAAGTCTGGTTCGAGGAGCGGCGTATCGAGGACTTGCAGTTCAACTATCCACGAAAGGCCTTCGAGAAAGTGGCAGTAGTGTCGCAGTGGAACGAGTTGGCATATCGCACCTGGGCCAGCCCCTGGATCAAGTGGAGTGCCAACCCGGTGTCTGCATTCACGCAAAAGTGGGGCCACCCGATGCGTCTGCGGCGCTACCTGTTCTCGCCGCAGGTGACGCCAGCGATGGCTTGGGTGACCTTCGCCGCGGAGTGGGTCCGGCGGAACCGACAGGCTGCATCCAAAGATAACCCGTGGCGGTTACGGGAAGAGGAGGCGGGGAAATTTATTTCCGCCACGCTGGAACAGTGGCGTGTACAGCGCGATGCTGCAGAGGAGCATCTGTTCACAACCTTATACGGAAGATCATGAAGTACTCCTATCGCGATCGACGCCATTCGATGATGACAGCTCATACCGCATCCGTGTCCATAGCACCGGTCTCTGAGGAACTTAGCCATGAATGAAGAACCGCGCATTTTGACATTCCGTACACGGCCCTTGAGCCCTGTATTTTCTCCAACCACGATCCTCGAAAGGACTTTCACATGAAACGCTTACTTTCCTTACGCCGCCGCCAACGCGGCAAGGTCTCGACCTGGATATTCGCTGGTTTTGCGGCGGTCGCGCTGTTCTTCCTTTTGACAGAACATCGCGCTCATCTTTTCGGCTGGCTGCCCTTCCTGCTCTTGGGGGGCTGCGTGTTGATGCATATGTTCCACGGTGGTCATGGGGGCCACGGTCAACATCGATCTGACGATACGCCCGGCCGCCGCGACCAAGACGCAGCACCCGGAGAGGTTACCCCGAAGCCGGGCGCATCAGCGTCATCTGGCACCCACCACCACTGAACCTATTTCGGAGTCAAGGACATGGACCAATCTTCTGCACCAGCCTATGGGCTGTGGACGCTGGTAGTCATCAATTCACTGGTGTTCATTATTTTCGCTTTTAGTTTCGCCAAGCCGCAGAGCCCAAGGGACTGGCGCTCGTTCAGTGCCTTCTCCGGGTTTCTGGTGGCGCTTTTTGCCGAGATGTATGGCTTCCCGCTAACCATCTACCTGATGTCGGGATGGTTGAGCACCAAGTTCCCGGGTGTGGACTTCCTCTCGCACGATGCCGGTCATTTGTTGGAAGTGATGTTCGGCTGGCGTGCTAATCCCCACTTCGGTCCGTTTCATCTGCTTAGCGCCTTATTCATCGGCGGCGGCTTTTGGCTGCTGTCCGCAGCTTGGTCGGTGTTGTACGCGAACCAGCGTGCAGGAACACTTGCTCAAAGTGGCGCATATGCAAGGGTTCGGCATCCCCAGTACGTGGCGTTTGTGATGATCATGTTCGGCTTCCTGCTGCAGTGGCCAACGGTACTGACGCTGGTGATGTTCCCAGTCTTGTGTGTGATGTACGTGCGGCTTTCCTATACGGAGGAGCGCGAATCGGCACAGCGTTTTGGGGATGAATGGGATCGCTACGCGAGCCGAACACCTCGATTTATTCCGAACTTTGGCGGATCACCTTCGACGCAACACCCCACTTAACACGTCGCTGGGCATTGGAAATCATCTCACTTGGGGCGCTACGACATGACCGACGATCCATCTTTCCGCTATGCATGGTTAATCTGGGCCTCGGCATTTATGGTGCCGTGGGCACTGCTGTTCTACTTCCGCCCCGAACAGCGCCGTCCCATGCTTTGGGCCAGCACGCTGACCACACCCTTCGGTCTGACAGAGCCGCTTTTCGTGCCCGCCTACTGGAATCCACCCAGTCTGTTTGATCTGGCCCAACGAACAGGCTTTGATATTGAAAGCCTGATCTTCTGTTTCGCGATCGGTGGCCTAGGCGTGGCCGGCTATCGCGCTCTAACTTCATTACCACTCAGAAGCATGGATCACCGAGCGAGATCGATGCCACAGCATCGCTGGCACCTGTTGGCGCTAGCCAGTCCAATTTTCGTCTTCGGTGGCCTGATGGTGATGCGTTGGAATCCAATTTATCCCGGAATTCTGGCGATGTTTTCAGGGGCAATGGCAACACTCTTTTGCCGGCCGGACCTCTGGCGAAACACACTCTTCGGCGGAGGCGTTTTTCTGGCGCTGTATGCGGTCTTTCTGCTCGGGTTGAAGTGGTTTTGGCCCGGTTACGTTGAGGCCGTCTGGAACCTGGGCGCTTTGCTTGCCTGGCGTCCGGGTGGTTTGCCTATAGAGGAGCTCTTGTTTGGCTTCGCTTTCGGCATGTACTGGAGCAGTGTTTATGAGCATCTCACCTGGCGGCAGCGGGACATGGCGCGGATTCGCCGAGTCGTAAGTGCCGGAAGAGGTGTTACGTGAAAAGAGACTCGTGCGGCCGTGCCGGAAGGACGAAAGCGAAGGGCGCGTCGGCAGCGATATGGCTCGCTGAGCCCGACCTCACAGGCGTCCAGAGGCGTGACACCCCAGATCTCGCGGTAGCCCAGTATCGATTGATAAAGGAGAACGAATGAACAACATGATCCAGGTAGGCATCGTCGGCTACGGGGTGATCGGCAAGCGTGTTGCCGAAGCCATCAAAAATCAGCCGGATATGGCATTAGCGGGCGTAGCCGATGTTGCCGCAGACTGGCGCATTCTGGGCGCCGTGACGCAACAAATACCCCTCTATGCCGCGGACGCGTCGGCAAGCCAGCGCATGCGAGAGGCGGGTTTTCATCTCAGCGGGTCGCTTGATGATCTCTTGGGCATCAGCGACATCGTCGTGGACTGTACGCCCAAGCGCGTTGGCGCCAGCAATGCGGAGCGCTATCGCGCCGCCGGAAAGGCATTTATTCTTCACGGCGGCGAAAAACATGAAGTAACTGGGCATTCCTTCGTGGCTGAGGCGAACTACGCCTCGGCGGTCGGTCGCCGAGCGACCCGTGTGGTGTCTTGCAATACCACATCGATCGTTCGCACCCTGGGTGCCCTCAAACGCGCCGGCTTGCTCAAACGCGCGCGCGGCACACTGCTGCGGCGCGCCACCGACCCATGGGAAAGTCATCTGGGCGGCATCATGAACACGGTGCTTCCCGAACCTTCGATTCCGAGCCACCAGGGGCCCGATGCGCGCAGCGTTGACCCCGATCTCGACGTGGTGACGATGGCGGTCGCTGTTCCGACGACGATTGCGCACGTCCATTATTGGGCGGTTGATATGACCCGTTCAGCGAGCAAAGAGGAAGTTCTGGAGACCTTTTCCCGCTCCAGCCGGATCGCCCTAATCAAAGGCAGTACCGGCCTCACTGCCCCAAACGTGGTCAAGGAGTTGATGGCCGACAGCGGCCGGCCGCACGACAGCCTGTACGAAGTAGGACTTTGGTCCGACATGCTGCACGTGGAAGGCGCGGAGTTGTTCTATGCCTACATGGTAGACAACCAGGCCATCGTTATTCCAGAGACGATAGACGCCATCCGTGCGCTGGGGATAAGGGGTGTGCCGGCAAGCGAATCCATTGCCATGACAGACGCCTCTTTAGGCGTGGGCGCACCGTTCGCATCAAAAAAATGGCCTTCGTCATGAGAGAGAGGTTCTTCGTATACGACCGGTGGTTGCCGTACTGCAATGGCTAAACCAGTGTTTGTGTCATCCGAAACCGTATTTTCAATCACTTTCCTGAAAGTTCCCACATGAAACTCGCATTTCTCGGTGCCGCGGGCACTGTCACCGGTTCCAAGACACTCGTCACCCATGAAGGGAAACAGCTGCTCGTCGATTGTGGTCTGTTTCAAGGCTACAAAAATTTACGCTCGATGAACTGGGAGGAATTCCCATTCGATCCGAAGCAACTCGATGCCGTCATCCTGACGCATGCGCACCTCGATCATTCCGGGGCCTTGCCATTGCTCGTCAAGCAGGGTTTTCGTGGTCCGGTATTTGCCACGCCATCCACGATTGAAGTCTGCGGAGTTCTGCTGCCCGACAGCGGAAGGTTGCAGGAAGAAGACGCGGAGTATGCCAACCGCCGCCAGCGGTCTAAACACACACCAGCCCTGCCGCTGTACACCGAAGAGGATGCTTTCCGGGCCTTGCGTCGTCTGGAGCCGTTGCCTTTTGATGCCCCCGCCAGAGGCGTCGCCGGTATGCATCTCCGCCTACGGCCAGCGGGGCATATTCTGGGCGCCGGTTCGGTCGAGGTGACGGCGGGCGAGACCACCATCTTGTTCTCAGGCGACCTGGGCCGCCCGGACGATCTCGTCATGCGGGCGCCTGCGCCTATCGAGCGGGCTGACTATATCGTCGCCGAATCGACGTACGGTGACCGCCTTCATGACGGGGCAGATGCCGAAACTCTGCTGGGCGAGGTGATCAGGCGCACGGCCGCACGGGGAGGTGTCGTAGTAATTCCCGCGTTTGCAGTCGGGCGAGCTCAATCGCTTTTGTATTCGATTTACCGCTTAAAAGAGCGTTCGGAAATCCCTGACATGCCCATATACCTGAACAGCCCGATGGCAATCGACATGACCGATATCTATCACCGCTATCGCGCCGAGCACCGGCTGTCGCCGGAGGAGTGCATCGGGATGTGTCAGGTCGCGAAAATGGTTCGTACAGTAGAGGAGTCGCGTGCGCTGGTCGCCCAACATTACCCGGCCGTCATCGTGTCGGCAAGTGGCATGGCCACTGGTGGGCGGGTGCTGCATCACCTAAAGGCGCTGGCGCCGGACAGACGAAACACCATTGTGTTCGCCGGATTCCAGGCTGGGGGCACACGCGGCGGCAGGATAGTTGCCGGCGAGAAAAGCATTCGCATTCACGGGGAGGATGTCGCCGTCAATGCCGAAGTGGTGTCTTTGCCAGGCATGTCCGCCCACGCCGACGCGCGCCAGATCGTCGATTGGCTCAAAACTTCTCCGAAGGCACCTCGGGGTGTTTTCCTCAATCATGGCGAACCGGCTCCGGCAGATGCGCTCCGGCAACGCATAGAGCGTGAACTCGGCTGGTCTGTGACCGTCCCGCGGCTGGGCCAGACCTTGGAGATTGCACAATGAACGGAGTTGGATTGCGGCTGCGTCCCCTGGGGATAGACACACACCAGGAATTCGTGATCTACATGCGGCGTGATTGCCACGTCTGCCGCGCTGAAGGTTTCGAGGCGCAAACACGCGTAGAAGTAGACCTGCACGACCGTCGCATCATAGCGACAATCAACGTCGTCGATTCAGATCTGCTGGCGGAGGGGGAGGTCAGTCTTTCAATCAGCGCCTGGAAAGCGTTGAATGCCGTTTTGGGAGACATCGTCGGCGTGGCGCACGCGCCGACACTCGACTCGCTGAGTGCCATGCGTTCCAAGATCTATGGCCATCGGCTTGATGCCCCTGCGCTCAAGGCCATTGTGACAGACGTCGCTGCGGGCCGATATTCGGATATGCACATCGCCGCCTTCCTGAGTGCCTGCGCAGGTGGGCGTATGGACCTCCAGGAAACAATCGATCTGACGCGGGCAATGGTTGACGTGGGGGAGCGTATTGACTGGGGGCGCACCCCCATTGCGGACAAGCACTGCATAGGAGGTTTGCCTGGCAACCGGACAACCCCCATCATAGTTTCCATAGTCGCTGCAGCTGGGCTGACAATGCCAAAGACTTCATCCCGCGCGATCACTTCACCGGCTGGGACCGCCGATGTGATGGAGACGTTGACCCGTGTTGATCTGGATCTACCTGCAATGCGCCGTGTCGTCGAACGCGAGGGCGGTTGTTTTGTATGGGGAGGGGCGCTGACCCTGAGTCCGGCGGATGACTTGCTGATCCGTGTTGAGCGTCCACTGGACCTTGATAGCGACGCCCAGCTGGTCGCGTCCGTGTTGTCCAAGAAGATTGCCGCCGGGGCGACGCACGCGGTGATCGACATTCCCGTTGGTCCCACCGCCAAGATTCGGACCAATGAAGATGCGCATCGCCTTCAGGTCCTGCTTGAACAGGTAGCTGCTGCACATGGAATCCACTTGCGGGTTGTCCGCACGAACGGTGCACAGCCCGTTGGGCGTGGCGTTGGCCCCGCACTGGAAGCGCATGACGTCCTGGCGGTGTTGCGCGGTGCGGCTGCGGCCCCTGTGGATCTTCGCATGCGGTCGCTGGTGCTGGCGGGAGATCTTTTGGAGTTCTGCGGGCATAGCATTCCAGGCGCCGGCAAATCGGAGGCTTGGCGACTACTTGACAGCGGCGCGGCCTGGGACAAGTTTCAGGCTATCTGCGAGGCGCAAGGTGGGTTGCGCGAGCCCGGTGTCGCCCCTTTGCTTGAAGCGGTGACAGCCGAACGTACCGGCTATGTCTCCGGCATCGACAGTCGACGGCTCGCGCGGGTTGCGAAACTCGCCGGTGCGCCTGGCGCTCCCACTGCCGGGCTCTCTTTACATGTGAAGTTGGGCGATCCTGTGCAGCTTGGTCAGCCCTTGTTCACATTGCACGCGGAGGCACCGGGAGAACTGGCCTACGCTAAGCGCTATCTCGCGACGCACCCGATTTTGACACTGGGCGAGGAGGCAAAATCATGAAGCCCGTGGGGATCGCCATGCCTGGCAATGAACGTCTTACCGACGATCTGGCTGCTCGTTTTGATTTCGATCGCGGACTTGCAACGGTTCGCCGTTTCCCCGACGGAGAATCCCATGTGAGGGCTGAAACCTCGGTCGAAGGGCGACATGTGTTCATCGTGTGCACGCTTGACCGACCGGATGACAAACTGGTGCCGCTCCTGCTTCTGGCATGCGCCATCCGCGAAGCTGGTGCGGTATCGGTCGGCTTGGTGGCTCCATACCTGGCCTACATGCGTCAGGATCGGCAGTTTCACGCGGGTGAGACGATCAGCGCTCAGCATATAGCGGCGTGGATCTCACGCCATGTGGACTGGTTGGTCACTGTAGATCCTCATTTGCACCGGATTGCGGAGCTATCGCAGGTTTACAGTATTCCTTCGCGGGTGGCCCATGCGGCAGACGGCGTCGCAAGCTGGGTACGGCTGAATGTAAGCCAACCGCTTTTGATTGGGCCTGACGAGGAAAGCGCCCAGTGGGTAAGGGATGTGGCGCAGCGCGCGGAAGTGCCTTTCATCATATTGGCAAAGACCCGGCGAGGCGATCGTGATGTCGAAGTGTCCGTCCCTGAGGTTGATCGCTGGCGCGCGCACACGCCAGTGCTGGTGGACGACATCGTTTCGACCGCACGGACCATGATCGAAACCGTTGGCCATCTACGCCGTATCGGTCTGGCCGCACCCGTGTGCGTGGCCGTGCATGCTGTGTTCGCACAAACGGCTTTTGAGGATCTGCATGCGGCCGGTGCGGCTGACATAGTGAGCTGCGACACGATTTCTCACCCGTCCAATCGCATCGCACTGGCCTCCGCCATTGCAGCCAGCATGCGCGAGTTTCTTCCATGAATCTGAACCAGACTATCCGGGAGACCGCCATGTCGTTCGTGTTGTCAAAACTGGCTGCACATTTTGTGCTGCTCATCCTCGCACTTGGGTCGTCCGCCGTTCTGGCACAGGCGCGCCTCGAACGCGACGGTGTGGTTCTCTACTGGGGTCTCGTGCCCGCCGCAGTCGTGTCAGAGAAACACGCTTTGGAAGACATGCATGGTGTCGTGCCGCAGGACGGTGGCCAAGTCCACCACCTCGTCGTTGCCCTGTTCACAAGTAGCGGCGCGCGTATCGGGGACGCCGTGGTGCGCGCCCAGCTCAGCGAAACCGGGATTGTCGATACACCGCCAAAGTACCTGACGCCGATGAGTGTCAACGGCCAAATGACCTACGGCCAGTTGTTCTCGACCGCCAGGAGCGGGCCGTACCGCTTCCGCGTCATGGTCAAGCTGGCCAGCCGAGCCACCGAGATCGAGTTCGCTGTGTCGGCCTGGTCGCCTCATCGCGAAGTCCGATAAGCTATCCCGCCCAAGAACCCGTTGGTCAACCTTCAAAGGCCCACAGTGACAAGTAACACTCCAGCCAGCGCGTCAGATGCAGCCACTGCAGACTTAACGGCTGTCAGAATCTTCGATCGTTTGATGCGAGGCTACGCTGGATCAGCTTCCCTGCGGCTGTGGAACAACATCCTGCATGCGCCCGGTGATCAGTTGCCATCCTTCACGCTGGTGCTGCGCGATCCCGCCATCCTGCGTCGTCTGATTCTTGAGCGTAGTCCGCTGTTATTGGCGGATGCCTACTTCCGGGGTGTGATTGATTTCGAGGGTGACCTGTACAGCGCACTCTCACTAAAGACGCATTTCGAGCGCCTATCCCTTACTTGGCACGACAAGCTTGCCCTGCTGCGCGATGCCTGGCGCCTGCCCGCCATGACGGATCCCAATCTCAAGCCGGGTGATACCTTGGCTTCCCGGATCGCCCGGCGTTTCTCCCATCGCCACTCGAAAGACAGTGACCGTGCCGCGATCCAGTTTCACTACGACGTCTCCAACGAGTTTTATCGCTTGTGGCTAGACACGGAGCGCGTGTACTCATGCGCCTATTTCACTAGCCTTGACGAATCGCTGGATCAGGCGCAGCGCAACAAGCTGGAGCATATCTGCCGCAAGCTTCGACTTCAGCCCGGCGAGCGGCTGCTTGACATCGGCTGCGGCTGGGGGGCCCTGGTGTGCTGGGCTGCCAGGCATCATGGCGTGCGGGCCCACGGCATCACGCTTAGCCAGCAGCAGTTCGAGTACGCCCAGCAGCGTATCAAGGCAGACGGGTTGCAGGAACTGGTAACTGTGGAGCTGCGCGACTATCGGGACATGGCCGGCGAACGCGTCTACGACAAGGTGTCGAGCGTCGGCATGTTCGAGCATGTCGGCTTGAGCAACCTGCCGACCTATCTGTCGACCGTCATGCGCCTGCTGCGTCCTGGCGGACTGTTCCTCAATCACGGCATCACGCACGACGAAGAGGGCTGGAACAAGACGGTGGCCACTGAGTTCATCAACCGCTATGTCTTCCCGGATGGCGAACTCGATTGTGTCAGCAACATTCAACTCGGGATGGAGCGCGCGGGATTCGAAATCCACGATGTTGAGGGTCTGCGGCCGCACTACGCGCTGACGTTGCGCCATTGGGTGCAACGACTGGAGGCCAACCGCGACGCTGCGCTGCGCGAAGTTGGCGAGGCGACCTATCGTGTGTGGCGCTTGTACATGGCAGCCTGCGCGCTAGAGTTCGAGTCTGGTGGAACAGGGATTTACCAAATTCTCGCCTCCAGGCGCAACCTTGGCGAATGGCCGGTTCCACTATCGCGGCGCGACCTCTACGCAGACTGCAGTGGCCTAAATTCAGGAGTGAATTGAATGTGCTTTTCCGCCACGGCCAGTTTCACCGCGGGTGCCTTTTTGCTTGGCCTGGGTACGCTGACGCTGCGGTCGGCGCGGTGTCGACGCGAATTGCCGTTCGCCGCAATACCGCTGTTGTTCGCAATCCAGCAGCTGAGCGAGGGTGTGATTTGGCTGACGTTTAGCCACGAGGCGCCCTTGCTCAATACGGTGATGACACATGTGTATTCCTTCTTTTCACATGTATTGTGGCCAGTCTACGTGCCGGTCGCCGTGTTGCTGATAGAACCACCCGGACGCCGACGGCAAGCGCTTGTCGTTTTTTCCGCCGCTGGCATCGCGGTGGGAGCGTACCTGCTTTACTTCCTGGTCGCATTCCCCATCGTCTCGCGACCCATCGGCCAGCACATCGAGTACGTTTCACCGCATTTCTATGCTGCGGTGGCCATGACGCTTTACCTGATGTCAACCACCGTCAGTCTTTTGCTGTCAACGCATAGAACGGTGAAAGCCTACGGAGTCCTTGCGCTGTTGTCCTTTGGCTTGGCCTATTGGTTCTATACAACCTGGTTTATTTCGGTATGGTGCTTCTTTGCCGCGCTGTTGAGCGTTGTCGTTTCTCTTCACTTTCTTTTGCTTAGAGACGGACATCACAAGCCGAAGCGCATGTGCGGGCATCCGGCGTTGGATCGACTATCCGAACGCAGCCCGCCTGATCACTTTTCATAGGAGTACAAACACTAGACATGGTGAAGACCCGCATCGTCGTCGGGCACCGTTGCACTGTCAAGCGGTTGGGGAAATCTGCTTGAACTGCTGCTGCGTGGTTGTGAGGGTTGTAGTCAATCTGACTGGCCTTTGCTTTTTGAGACAACAGTCGAATTAAACATTTTGGAGAAAAGAGTATGGGAAAACTATTGGCTGTCCTGACCGCAGCATTGGCGCTGAGCCTAACGGGCTGTGGGTACAACACATTTCAGACAAATGACGAGCAAGTCAAGGCGAGTTGGTCGGAGGTCGTCAACCAATACCAGCGCCGTGCGGATCTGGTTCCCAATCTCGTCAATACCGTGAAGGGCGAAGCAAAGTTCGAGCAGGACACCCTGGCGAGGGTGATTGATGCGCGTTCAAAGGCTACATCAATCCAGGCTACCCCGGAGCTTGTCAATGACCCCGTGGCATTTCGAAAATTTCAGCAGGCTCAAGGTGAATTGACTGGTGCATTGTCGAGGCTGTTGGCTGTTTCAGAGAACTACCCGAACTTACGGGCCAACCAGGGTTTCCGGGACCTGCAAGCGCAGCTGGAAGGGACCGAGAATCGCATTACGGTTGCACGCAACCGCTATATAAAATCGGTGCAGGACTACAACGTGACGGTGCGGACCTTTCCCACCAATCTGACGGCGATGGTGCTCGGCTACAAGCAAAAGTCCAACTTCACCGTCGAGAACGAAAAGGAAATTTCCAAGCCGCCCAGTGTCGGTTTTGACTCCGCACCTGCCAATCCCAAAGTCGGTGCTTCAGGTGTGGCCAAATGATTGCGAGAAGCGCAGGCAGGGCCTTATTCCTTGCATTCGCACTTGGCTGGGCTGCATTCTCTATAGCGCAAGCACCGGTCCCGCCTTTGACTGGGCATGTCATTGATCTAACCGGCACGCTTGCCGCAGAGCAGAAGGCCTCACTGGAGAAAACGTTGACAGCGTTTGAGACAAGGAAGGGCAGTCAGCTTGCTGTCCTGATAGTCCCGTCATCAGCGCCGGAAGAAATCGAGCAATTTTCCTTGCGGGTTGCAGAGCAATGGAAGCTCGGACGCAAGAAAGTTGATGACGGTGCTATCCTGGTTGTTGCCAAAAACGATCGCACGCTACGTATTGAGGTGGGATATGGCCTGGAAGGGCCGCTCAATGACGCCACCAGCAAACGCATCATCAGCGAAACCATTCTGCCTCGCTTCAGGCAGCAAGACTTCTACGGTGGCATCACGGCCGGGGTCGAGCAGATCATCCGCGTCGTTGACGGTGAGCCTTTGCCGGCACCCATCCGGCAACCTGCCACCAGTACCGGAGACGTCCGGCAGTACGCCCCTATCCTTTTCATTGTCGCTCTCGCAGTGGGCGGCGTGTTGCGGGCAACGTTGGGCAAAGTACCCGGCTCGCTGGTCACAGGTGGGGCAGTTGCAGTAGTTGCCTGGCTTATCGCTGGCGCCTTATCCGTGGCGTTGCTCGCTGGAGTGATCGCGCTGTTCATCACGTTGTTAGGTGGAGGCATGGGCGGGCATGGACACGGCGGGCACTACGGAGGATTCGGGCGAGGCGGCTTTGGTGGCGGTGGCTTCAGAGGAGGAGGTGGTGGCTTCGGTGGCGGCGGCGCGTCGGGGAGATGGTAATCATGAATATCAAACGCATCTTGACGCATTTACTGCTCACCGAAGGGCGGGTCAGGCGAGCCTTTCCGCGCAGTACTTTGAGCGCTATCGAAAAAGCTATCAAAGCAAGCGAGACCGCACATGTCGGAGAAATCCGATTTGTCGTGGAGGGCGGGCTAGACGGCATGCCGCTGTTTAAGGGGCAGACGGCCAAAGAACGAGCCGTTGAAGTTTTCTCGCAACTCCGCGTTTGGGATACCGAAGACAACAGTGGTTTGCTGATCTACTTGCTGCTCGCTGATCGGGCGGTAGAAATTGTTGCCGACCGCGGGATTCACGCAAAAGTGGGATCACAGGAATGGAGCAAGGTTTGCCGCCAGATGGAAACGGCCTTCAAACAATCGAACTATGAGAGCGGTGCGCTCAAAGGCGTGCAGGCTGTGACGCTGCATCTGGTGGAGAATTTTCCCGCCAATGGTCGCAGTGTTGATGAACTGCCGGACAAGCCGGTAATCCTTTAAGGCTGGTCGATTTCAAACTTAGGAGTGTCATTACTATGCGAAAAAGCTCAATGAAATGGTTGGTCTCAGTTGTGCAGATCAGTGCGCTGTTGGCTGCCGGGGCGTCCTACGCCGCGGCGGAGAAGGTCTATGTCGCGGATGAAGAGGGGAACGCTGTCAGCGTCATCGACGCGACATCCTTCAAGAGGATCGGCAGCATCCCGGTCGGTCAAGGCCCGCACAACGTCCAGGTCGCGCCTGATGGCAGGCAGGTCTGGGTGACCAACAACGGTCAACCGGCAAAGGCGGTCCACAACATGCCCAAGTCCGAGCATGGCGCAATGGCTGGCAGCGGAGAAATTTGGGCCATTGACACCACCACCGATGCGGTGGCGGCTAAGGTGCCAGTCGGCATGCATCCCGCACACGTGGTCGTGACGCCCGATGGCCGTTTTGCTTACGTCGCAAACGGCGGCGAGAACACCGTTAGCGTGGTGGATATTTCTGCGAAACGGGTTGTTGACACAATTCCGGTCGGCGCATCCCCACACGGCATGCGGATCAGTTCGGACGGCAAACAAGCCTGGGTCGCCAACCTCAAGGGCGGAACCATCTCGGTCATTGACACGGCGGTACGAAAGGAAACTTTGCAAATCGCTGTCGGCAGGGGTCCCGCGCAGGTGGGTTTTACGCCCGATGGTCGGCTGGGGTTCGTGTCGCTGTCTGGGGAAAACCGGGTCGCCGTGATTGACCCTGTGAGTCGAAAGGTTATCAGCAGGATAGCTGTGGGTACAGTTCCGATTCAGTTGTACGCGACACCTGACAGCCAGCTATTGTTGGTGGCGAATCAGGGAACACGGCAAAACCCAGGTAGCACTGTCAGCATCATTGATCTTCGTAGCTTCAAGGTCGTATCGACGATCAAGGCCGGAAAGGGTGCTCACGGCGTGGCAATTGATCGCAAGGGACTCCATGCCTTTGTGACTAACCTTTACGAGGACACAGTCTCCGTTATCGATATCTTGCAGCGCAAGGTGATCGCCACCATCCCTGTCGGCCGTCTGCCCAATGGTGTCAGCGTGACCCCTTGACCATGGTAGGGCTATGCGGCAACAGGGCAGCAATGGCGAGCTAAGGTTTTCAGCATTGAAATTTTATTACTGCAATGACTTCTGTCTCTCCGTTAACTGCAGCGGCTGATCTCCCCGGATTGCAGCCTGTGCAGTTGGGGTGGCTGGCTGCGGCGGTGTTTGTTGTGTCGGCCGGTTATGGGGCGCTCATGCCTCTCTTGCCGGGATGGCTGTCTGAGTTGACGCCAGGTGCGACTGAGGCTGAAATTGCACGCCACGTCGGCTTTCTAAGCGGCACGTACGCTGGCGGCGTACTGGTCGGCGCCCCTCTGTGGGGTGTGATGTCGGACCGCGCCGGGCGGAGCCGGATACTGGTTGTTGGACTCGTTGGCTACGTTGCTAGCCTGCTTCTTTTGCTGGTTCCTACATTGAGCAGCCTGTGGGGAATGTATGGGCTACGCGGTGCAACTGGCTTCTTCGTGGCGGCGGTGGTTCCGGTTGTTGCCGCACTGGTTGCTGAACACACTCCCAGGCAGCAGCGCGCGCGGCGCTTCGCTTGGCTCAGTGCTATGTCGCTACTCGGATTTCTCTTCGGACCTGGGATGGGAGTCATAGCAGACGGGATCGGCGCATTGTTGATTTCAGGGGTGGTTTCCCCCTCGCTCTCGGCACGTCTTGTTATTGTTCTTTCCGCTGTGCTCGGTGCGACCATGATGGCGGGACTCACGGTGACACTGCCTACGACGCAGCCTGCCAACGCAGCGGCGCAGATAAGTCCGGGTGCTTCCACTGAAGGACGCCATCTCGCGTTGTGGTGGATGAATGGAGTTGTCATGCTCGTGCTCGCGGGTTTTGAGTTGGGGATACTCCTGCAAGGACAGCAACACCCTGGCGTCTCTTCGCGCGAGATCGGATTGATGTTCGCCGAGTGCAGCCTTGTGATGCTTGGTGTCAACGCCCTGCTGTTTTTCACGAATATGCTTGAAAGAGTTCAAAGCAGATGGTTGATCGGCGTAGGGTTGCTTTTTGCGATGGCAGGGCTGCTGGTGCTCGCTCGCCATCGATCAGACATTTGGATGTATGTGGGCATCAGTCTTACAGCCGCTGGAACCGGTTTGGTTCTCCCAGTCATCGCCTACTTGGGCGCGAGTGTTTCGCGACAGATGCTCAGCGTTACGATGGGTGGGCTTGCCGCGGCGGCTAGTTTCGGGCAGACGCTCGGATCGTCCGCCGGCGGATGGATCTTCGGTGCTTTCGCCCGTGACAGCTTCGCATGGCTAGCTCTTCCTTTGGCGGTGATGCTCGTGCTCTTGCTGATGTGCCCGCGATGGTTGTCGGCCGTCTACGCGTCGCCGACCATTCATCCGGCTTTGCCAGAACCGCGTGACTGAGTAATCATGGGGCACACCATGGCAAAACTATTATTAATAGCTGCAACCTTATTCGTGGTTAGCGTACCGCTCAATTTTCTGTGGGAGGTGGCGCAGATGCCGCTATATGTGGAGGACGGTGACTTGTTGGAGTTTGCAGTACATTGCGTCGTCCCCAGCCTAGGGGACGGCCTAATCGTACTGATTATCTTTGGCGTCGGCGTCATTGTGCTGGGCCGGACGGACTGGTTTAGCCAGCCGGGACTCGGCGGTTACGCTCTGATGATCTTTACCGGATTCGCTATTGCCCTGGCTATTGAATGGGGCGCTGTGTATGTCTTAGACCGCTGGAGTTACACGGCGCGCATGCCACGCTTACCAGGCTTGGGTGTCGGCCTTTCGCCAGTGCTGCAAATGCTGGTATTGCCACCCGTCATATTCAAGTTTTCGACATGGTGGCTTGACCGGAAGCAGCGTGACTAAGCCGTTGAGGCGATTCACATTCATATGGGCCTCCGGGTTTGCGTTCATCGTTATTCCGTGGCGGTGGGAGATACCGTGCCTGGCGTAGAGCAATAGAACATTTTCAAACTCCGGAAGGTTCGTGAATTCCAAGCCTTGGCGGCAGTGGTCAGCGCAAAACTGATCTTTACCCTTGTGACACAGCAGGACTAAAAACACCGGGTAGAATCCGACCACTATGTTGCGCTTTCGCCACTTGTTGCTTTGCTTGATGATGCTGGCCTTGCCCCTGCAGGGTTTTGCTGCGGCATCCATGCTTTATTGCAGCTCGAGTCCAGGCCACGAGACCGCGCAAAGTCAGATGATCGCCGTCGCACCTCATCTTGCGGATGGCATTGTCTTGCAGCATGAGCCCACACAGGCTGCACTGCTGGTGCAACAGGTCGACAAAGCATCCGACGTCCAATCACAATTACCGGACGCCACTCACAAGTGCGGCGTATGCGCTTCTTGCTGCAGCGTCGTGGCCATCGCTGATTTGCCCCGTACGGTCGCAATCTCGCCTTCCCCCCATGCTGATCTGGCCGAGCCTTTCGTGCTGATCGATACCGTTCCCTCGCGCCAGCCCGAGAAACCACCTCGCGCCTGACGCGCCTGTAGAGCTGCGGCCGTTCGCGCCGCAGTAGCAGGCACTTTTCATCTGCTCGCCCTCGAAGAATCCCTTGCGGGATGACTTCGTGTTCGCCGCCCTTTGAAAACGCGAGGAATTCATGTTTAAATCTTTGTTGACCAGTTCGCTGGTCCTGCTATCCGCCTTGCCGGCGCTTGCGTTAGCACAAGCCGCTCCCGCAAGTGCTCCATCAGCCGCGCCAGCCAATCCGGCGGCGGCATCATCACCCACGCCGCCAGAGTACCGCTCAGCATTCGAAGGCTATCAGCCGTACACCGACGAAAAAACGCTCTCCTGGAAGGAGGCAAATGATCGCGTTGGCAGCATCGGCGGATGGCGCGTATACGCCAAAGAAGCACAAGAGCCCTCGGCCCCAGGCGCCTCAGCTAAACCCGACCCGCATGCCGGGCATTCCAAACAGTGACAGGACGACCCATGAAAAGAATTTTTCGACTGGGCGCACTGACCGCCGCCGTCCTTGTGCTGGCAGGCTGCGCTTCCGTCAACATTGATCAGGCTGTTCAGGACGCCAACGACTCGACTACCACATTTACTGGCGGCAAGCTTGAGTTCAGCCGTACCGCACAACAGCAGCAAGCCAGGACCAAGTTGACCAACGAGCTGCTGGGCAAACCTTTGTCGATGGACGACGCCGTCCAGCTGGCGCTGGCGAACAGTCCGGCTGTGCAGACCTTGCTGGCGCAAAGCTGGTCCGAACTGGCTCAGGCCAACCAGGCAGGGCGGATCAGCAACCCTGTTTTTACGTTTGAACGGATCCGCTTTGCGGATGAGCTGGAACTGGGCCGCTTGCTATCGTTCGGCTTGCTGGACCTGTTGACGCTGCCGCAGCGCCGGATCATTGCGCGCGGGCAAACCGACCAGGCCAAAGTCCAGCTCAGTGCCAATGTGGTCGAGCAGGTCACACAGGTGCGTCAGGGCTGGGTCAGGGCAGTCACCGCTCAGCAGACGCTGCAATACGCTGAACAGGTCAATCGCACCGCGCAAGCGAGCGCCGAGCTGGCCAAACGCATGCAGCAGGTGGGCAATTTCACCAAGCTGCAGCGGACGCGCCAGCAGGCCTTTTACGCGGATGCCACGGCGCAGCTGGCATCCAGCCAGCACGCCGCGACTGCTGCGCGGGAGGAGTTGATCCGTCAATTGGGTTTGACTGACGCCCAGGCCAAAGAGCTGAAGCTCCCCGAGCGCCTGCCCGATCTGCCCAAAGCGCCGCGTCAACCCGAGGTGGTCAATGCCAATGCCATGCAGCAGCGCCTGGATGTGCAGATGGCGCGTAGCCAGCTCGATATCGCTGGCAAGTCACAAGGCCTGAACCTGCTCAACAGCCTGGTGGATGTGGAGTTGGGCATTCGCAGGGACACCGTTTTTGACAATTCGGCCGGCACCAGCACGCCCAGGCGGGGGTTCGAGCTGGGGATCCGGCTGCCGATCTTTGACTGGGGTAGCGCACAACGTGGTGTCATGAACGCCCAGTCCCTGGCCGCCGCCAGCCGCTACGAAAGCACGGTGCGCGGCGCGTCATCACAGCTTCGCGAAAGCTACTCCGCCTACAGGACTGCTTATGACGTTGCCAAGCACTACCGCGACGAAATCGTTCCGCTTCGCAAAACAATGGCTGAAGAAAACATCCTTCGCTACAACGGCATGCTGATCGGCGTCTTCGAATTGCTGGCCGACACGCGAGACCAGATCTCCAGCGTGACTGCGGCGATCAACGCCTACCAGCAGTTCTGGCTCGCCGATGCCGCGCTTGCCGCGTCGATGACGGGCAAGCCGACCTCCATGGCCATGGCCGCAGGGGGTGCCACCAGCGGCGGCGCCGATGCCGGCCACTAGACCTGATCAACTATTTACGGAATTGACATGACAAATCGAAGAAATTTTCTGACAGGCGCTGGGGCAATAACTACGGCAGTCGCTGCCGCGGCCGTCAGCAGGGTCGCCATGGCTGCGCTGCCTGAGCCGGTCCTGCAAACCAAGCCCGACACCATGGCGCCGTTGATGCCCAGCACTGGCCGCCCGTACAACCCCGTTGTGACCTTGAATGGTTGGACGCTGCCCTGGCGTATGAATGCCGGCGTCAAGGAGTTCCATCTGGTGGCCGAACCTGTGGTGCGTGAAATGGCACCGGGCTTCAAGGCCCATCTCTGGGGATACAACGGCCAGTCCCCCGGGCCAACCATCGAGGTGGTCGAAGGCGACCGTGTCCGCATTTTTGTCACCAACAAGCTGCCCGAACACACCAGCATCCATTGGCATGGTCAACGCCTTCCAAACGGTATGGACGGCGTTGCCGGATTGAACCAGCCGGCCATTCCGGTGGGCAAGACGTTTGTGTACGAGTTTGTGGCAAGACGGCCGGGCACGTTCATGTACCACCCGCATGCCGACGAGATGACGCAAATGGCCATGGGAATGATGGGATTCTGGATCACTCATCCCAAGGCCAAGCACCCACTGATTGATGACGTGGACCGGGACTTCGTATTTTTGCTCAATGCCTACGATATCGACCCTGGTGCCTACACGCCGAAAATCATGACCATGCTGGACTTCAACCTGTGGAGTTGGAACAGCCGTATCTTCCCTGGCATCGATCCGCTGGTGGTTCGCAAGAACGACAAGGTCCGGATCCGCATCGGTAATTTGACGATGACCAATCACCCCATGCACTTGCATGGGCACGAGTTCCTTGTGACTGGTACCGACGGCGGGCCGACCCCAAAATCCACCCGCTGGTACGAGGTCACGACCGACGTCGCTGTAGGCCAGATGCGACAAATCGAGTTCCTGGCTGACGAGGAGGGCGACTGGGCGTTCCATTGCCATAAAAGCCACCACACCATGAACGCCATGGGCCATGACGTCCCAACCATGATCGGCGTCGAGCACCGCGGCATTGCCAAGCAAATCACCAACCTGGTTCCCGACTACATGGTGATGGGCGAGCGCGGCATGGCGGACATGGCCGAAATGGAGATGCCATTGCCAGACAACACCGCGCCCATGATGACCGGAACCGGCCCGTTCGGCTCGGTCGAAATGGGCGGCATGTTCTCAATGGTCAAGGTACGCAAGGACCAGAAAGCAGGTGATTACAAAGATCCGGGCTGGTACAAGCATCCCGCCGGCGAGGTCGCCTATGAGTGGACGGGCTCACTGCCCAACCCTGCGCGCTTCGCCGCGGAAGGTGGCAAATCGATGCCGGTCCAAAACATGCCTGCTAAAGAAGTTGAAGTCCAGGTGCGCAAACCCATGGGCAACATGAAGCACTGATCCTTTTTTTCCTCCATCGACTTTCCCTCAACCTTCCATTAGTAGGAATTTTCATGAAAAAACTGACCTCCATTGTTTTGGGTACCCTGATTGCCACCACAGGCGCTCTGGCGCTGGCGCATGGCGACGAAACTCACGTCAAAAAAGCCGGTCCCGTCAAAAAGGAACAAAAAGCGTGGGGCATCGCGGGCGATGCCAAAAGCGTTATCCGCACGGTGACTTTCACCATGACCGATAACATGCGCTTCAACCCTGACAAGCTGGAAGTCAAACAAGGTGAAACGATCAAATTCATCATTAAAAACAGCGGGAAAGCCATGCACGAAATGGTGATCGGCACCAAGGCAGACCTGGACGAGCATGCTGCACTGATGATGAAGTTTCCCGGCATGGAGCACGAGGAGCCCTACATGGCTCATGTCGGCCCCGGCAAGACAGGCGAGATCATCTGGACCTTTAACAAGCCAGGCACTTTTGACTACGCCTGTCTGATCGCTGGCCACTATCAGGCTGGGATGGTGGGGAAAGTCACTGTGGTGGCTTCCAAGTAACACCTGAGCCCTGACGGAGGCCCTTCTGCAAAAACGCTCGTTTCTCCAAATTTTTCCGGCATTTGTAGCCGGCGCGCAGCTTGTTCTTAGTGGCGGCACGTTCGCTAAAACCCGCCTCATCCTCGAGGTCTGGAAAGACCCGGAGTGCGGCTGCTGCTAAGACTGGGTGAAACACTTGGAAAACAGCGGCTTTGATGTGCGGGTCCACGACAGCGGCAACACGGCGGCAAGGGCCCGGCTCGGTATTCCTGCCAAGTTGGGCTCATGCCACACCGCAGAGGTCGGAGGCTATGCCGTTGAAGGCCATGTACCGGCGCGTGACATTCAGAGCCTGTTGGCGAAACGTCCGAAAGCGATCGGATTGGGCGTGCCCGGCATGCCTGTGGGCTCCCCGGGCATGGACGGCCCCATCTATGGAAAGCGCAAAGACGCTTACGACGTGCTGCTGGGCAAAGCCGATGGCAGCACCAGCATATTTAAATCTTACTTTTCAAAATCTTCCACTATTTCCTGAAAGGAAATTAACTATGAAATCCCTCAAAACCGTTCTGATCCTCGGTGCCCTGTTTGCCGGTGCAACTCACGCGCAATCGACCATGAACCACGGTAGCGGTGCTATGCCGATGGGTGAAGCAAAGAAAGAGGCGGCTGCACCCGAGGCCAGCATGGCCGACGGTGAAGTTCGCAAAGTGGACAAAGAAGCCAAGAAGATCACCATGAAGCATGGCGAGATCAAAAATCTGGATATGCCAGGCATGACCATGGTGTTCCAGGTCAAGGATCCAGCCATGCTGGACAAGGTCAAAGCAGGCGACAAGGTGCGTTTCACCGCCGAGAAGGCCGGCGGCGCCATTGTTGTGACCGACATCCAACCAGCGAAATAGTGGCTATCGATCTGCCGGGCGGATGCGCCGGCGGATCCAGTGGAATGTTCTGATGCCACACGAATTTCGTAATTTGCCGAATGTTTCGCACGAAACGCTGACCACCGCGCTGATGGCCAGTGCTGTGGCGGCGCTGGTGATTTTTGCGCTAATAGGTTATCTGCTGTGGCGCGATAGAAAGAAATGCAAGACAGGAAAGGCAGCGCGTGGGCACCCGCGCCGGACTCGAAAGAAGAGGCCGAAATAGGGTGAAGAACATCGACATCGCACTAAACCTGCTCGTGTACTGCAAGCCCGGAAAGGCAGCTGTCATGGAACAACACGAACATCACTAGCACAACCAAGGTAGCGAAACGCTTTTCGACCCTGAGCATGAGCAACTTTTGCACGATCAACCGGCAGCATCAATGCAGCGCAAGGACGGCGAGGGAGCTGTCCCAGGCGACCGTTGCAGACGTGAGGTAAAACCTGGGGTTTGCTTTTGTGTACAACGCTCTGCGCATCCCCTTGGTGGCTGGCCTTCTGTTTCCCTTCACCGACTGGCTGTTATCACCCATGATTGGTAGTTGCGGGAACGGTAGCGCCGGTGCTAGCTGTGCGTGCCCCACACCGCCGGCAACGGGAGCAAAGTCATGAGCAACACTTTGGCGGAAAAGCCTATCGCCTGCACGTTGAGCGGAGCTGACCTCAAGGTCAGGCTTCAGAGCATTGCAGAGCTTGGCAAGCGTCACCTGCAGAGCCAGCGGCGGGGCGGTTCGCAAATCCATCTCCACTACTCACTGCAAGCGGCCGGCGAGCTGCGCGAGATAGTCGTGCTAAAGCAAGAGTGCTGCGCCTTTCTCGAGTTCGATCTTCGTGAAACCGCGAACGCGGTTGATCTAACAATCACTGGCCCAGCCTCAGCTGGTTAATTCGCGCCTACCTTGTTTGAGCATTTTGCGGGCGCACTCAGCAAGCCTGCGTCCTGCGCACCGTCTTGTGGTTGCTCTGGAAGCAGACCGTGAAACGGCGTGCCAGTCTTGGAGCACTTGCGGCAGGTTTGGGCCGTACGTTGTTACCAAGCATTTCTGTCGCCGCGGCCAACGTAGGTTCGAAGGTTCCCGCGTTCGAAGTGCTGAACAGCTCGTATAGGCGGCGTAACTTCGCTGAGTTCGCTTGCGGATATTTAATCATTGGGATTTCAACTCGCGTTCGTACGCTCCGAATCGACGCAGCTAAAAAGACTATCCGCTCGCACTCGACGCAATCCGCAAAGCGGGCTACGACCCTCAACCTGTATCGACCGGCATCGGCAGAGCGTCCGGGAATTGAGAGATAACTGATGGCGTATGGCGTATGGCGTATGGCGGGGTATTTTTAGGGCTACGCTGAATAAGCCGCGTCAAAGCGCCGACTTGAGTTGATGACGGATCGATTGGGTTCAAGCTGGTCGCCAAACGGCCGTTTTTGTGGCCCTGCTGGCCAGTTTTTCGGACCTTTCGGCCCGTTTGCGCCCCTCATGGGCGCACCTGTGCCATCAACCGTTGCCGACTGAGGTAGAGGTTGGCCAGCGCCGTGAACGCACGCGTTGCATTCTTGGCCAGACCGCGATAGCGCACCTTGCCAAATCCCCACAGCCGCTTGACCACGCCGAACACATGCTCGACCCGCGAGCGGATGCGCGACTTGTTGCGGTTCTTCGCCTTGAGGGCCTCGTCCACGATGCCATTGCGCCGCGTGCGCTGGTTCGTGAAGTCTTTGGCCTTGGGCGACTTGCCGCCAATCAGCGCCTTCTGGCTGGCATAGGCTGAGTCACCGTACACGCGCCGCTCTTGCCCATGCAGCAAGTCGGGCAGCGGATGCTTGTCGTGTACGTTGGCTGCGGTGACCACCGCGCTGTGCGTCAGGCCGCTTTGGCTGTCTACCCCGATGTGCAGCTTCATGCCAAAGTACCACTGCTGGCCCTTGCGGGTCTGGTGCATCTCGGGGTCGCGCGCCTTGTCCGCATTCTTGGTCGAGCTGGGTGCGCCGATGATGGTGGCATCCACGATGGTGCCGGTGCTCACCTTGAAGCCTCGGGCCTGCAGCTCTTGGCCCACCTTGGCGAACAGGGCCTCGCCGAGCTTGTTGTCATTGAGCAGGCGGCGAAACTTCAGCATCGTGGTGGCGTCGGGCACCGGCTCGCGGCCCAGATCTATGCCCACGAACCTGCGCAGGCTGGCGCTGTCGTACAGGGCTTCCTCGCAGGCCAGATCGGCCAGGTTGAACCAGTGCTGGATGAAGTGGATGCGCAGCATGCGTTCCAGCCCAATGGGCGGGCGACCGTTGCCCGCTTTGGGATAGTGCGGCTCGATGACTGCGCACAGCGCCGCCCACGGCACGATCGCCTCCATGGTCGCCAGAAACCCGTCTCGCCGCGTGGGCTTGCGGTATTGCTCGTAGCCCGATTGGTCGGCAGCCATGGCCAGGGTCTGTTGTTTCATCGGCATGTAACGCTCCAGCCTCCTTGATCGTGGACCTTAATCAGCATTGCCTTAGTTCAGGTTACAAGACATCCCAAGGCTCACGCGGATTCAACATGCGGCGTGCGAACTGCGAACTGCGAACTAAAAATTTGGGACTGTAAAGGCGCAAGGTTTACTTGACCTTGACTTGAGAATTTCCAGTCATGCATCACTTGCTCTCTACCGTAAAAATTCAATGTCTGCCCATTTGCCGTCCCGGCCTCATCCCTTGCGCGGTGCGGGGGCTTTCGCGGCTGTTAGCATACGGTCCGTGAAACGTCTTGTTTGTCACTTTCTGATTGTCTGGTTGGCGCTGTTGTCGGGCGGCGCCTATGCACACGCGGCTGCCGATGCCGCGCAGGAACTCGGCCACATTGCCGCCCACGCCCTCAAGGCGCAACTGAGCGTTGCAGGTGACACCGAAACATCCGACGCGGCGCATGACCATGGCCACTCCGAGACCTGCAGTCAGAGCCACTGCGGCCACGGCCACACGACAGGCATGCTGGCTACTGCCGATCTGCGCTTCAGTGACGCAGGTATTGGAGCCGCGCTGCCGACGCCGCAAGCCTGGGCCAGCCGCGAACAGCCCAACAGCATCGAACGCCCCAAATGGAGCTTCATCACCTCATCGGTGGTGAACCTTTGACCTGACGGGCGCTTCAAAAGTCTTTCTTTTTCCAGTGGCCTGAGTGCAAAGGTTCGCCGAAGTTTTGATTTGCTTCGGAGAACGCTTTTGCTTGACCTTTCCTCTTCCTGGTTGTCGCGGCTTGCCTGCGCATCGTTGTTGCTGCCGGCCGCCCTTACGCTTGCCAGTGCGCAGACAGCGCCGCCGCGACCCCTACCATCTTTAGTCGAAGCCGCAGCACCCGCGGGCGGCACCAGCCTGCGCGAGGCACTGGACGCGGCCTGGGCCCTGAGTCCTGCAGCCCGCAGCGCCGACAGCCGCCGCGCCCAATTGCAGGCCAGGGAACGCGCGGCATCGTCCTGGATCAACGGCTCGCCCAGCGCCCTGCTGGCGCAGCGCAGCGACCGCTTCAACAACAACAGCGGCTTGCGGGAATACGAAGCCGAGCTGGAACTGCCGATCTGGAGCCCCGGCGTGCGCGCCGCCGCCCAACGTGAGCTGGCAGCGCTGCGCCTGGGTTTCGAGCCGCAACAACTGGTGGCGCGGCTGAAACTCGCTGCAGAGGTGCGCGAAGCAGCCGCCAGCGTGGCCGTGGCGCGTACCGAGCGCGACCTGGCCCAACGCAAACACAGCGAAGCACAAACACTGGCGCAGGACGTGGAACGCCGCGTGAGAGCCGGTGACAGCGCCCGTGTAGACGGCTTGCAGGCGCAGTCCTTGGTCCAACAGGCCGCCAGCGGACGGGAGCAGGCGCAGCAGGCCCTGACCCGCCTGCAAAACCAGTGGCTGGCCCTGACCGGCCTGACCGCAGTGCCGTCGCTGGACGAGCCGCTCCCGTCCGCCAACCCGGTCACGGGTCCAGACCACCCGGCGCTACAGGCTGCGCAGACACGGGTCCAGGCAGCGCAAGCGGCGCTCGAACTGAGCGAAACCGACAAGCGCGACCCGATGTCAGTTGGGGTGGGCATCACGCGCGAACGTTCGGCCTTTGGCGCCGCGAGCGAGAACAGCTTGCGCCTGGCATTGAAAATTCCCTTCGGCACCGACAGCCGCAATGCCCCGCGCATCGCTGCGGCACGCGCAGAACTCGACGCCGCGCAGGCCGAACTGGATGTCATCCAGCGGCAGGTACAGACCGAACTGGCATCGGCACTGGCCGAGCTCGACGCGGCCCGACGCACCCAGGCCAGCATGGCCGAACGCGCGCGCCTGAGCACCGAGGTGCAAGCCCTGGTGGCCAAGGCTTACCGTCTCGGCGAGTCCGACCTGCCAACCCGGCTGCGCGCCGACAGCGAAAAGTTTGAAGCCGATCTGTCCCTGGCGCGCGCCCGTGTGGGCCTGCAGCGCGCCGTTTCCCAATTGAACCAAGCCCTTGGATTGCTCCCATGAACCTCGTTTACAAGCCAAACAAGCCTCTCGCCCTTGCCCAGAAAGCGCTAGCAGCTATTTTTTTCATAGCGTCGAGTTTGTTCGCCACGGCCTGGGCTGCGGGCGACCACGGCGCCGAGGCGCCAGCGGCGGCCGGCGCAGTCACCTCACCGCGTATGACCAGCCACTCCGACCTGTTCGAACTGGTCGGCGTTGTCGAAAACAGCGAGATGAAAATTTACCTGGACCGCTACGCCAGCAACGAGCCGGTTACAGATGCAAAGATCGAAGTCGAGGCCGGTGCAGCCAAAGGGATTGCCGCGCCCCAGCCGGACGGCAGCTACAGCTTCAAACATGACTTGCTGGGCCAGCCGGGTACGCTGGCCGTCAGTTTTGTCGTCGCCGCAGGCAAGGACACCGATTTGCTGGCCGGCGACCTGGTGATACCTGACCCGCATGCCGAAGACGATCATGCAGCCACGACACGGCCCTGGCTGCGCTGGGCAGCATACGTGGGCGCTGCTCTGCTACTGGCGGCTATTGCCGCTGCGGCATGGCGAAACCGCCGACGTAAAAGCCTGGCCGGCATCTTGATGGCCGTCTGCGCCCTGGGCCTGGGCGCAACAGCCACCCTGGACGCGCAGGCAGGACCGGGCCACGACCACGGCGACGAGTCCGCGCCCACTGCTGGCGGCAACGCCCCACGCCGTCTGGCCGACGGCGGCGTGTTTTTGCCCAAGGCCAGCCAGCGCCAACTCGGTGTGCTAACCGTGGTCGCCCAGGAGGCTTCTTTGCCGACTACGGTCGAACTCACGGGCAGGGTAGTACTCGACAGCAATGCCGGCGGCAAGGTGCAGCCGACGCAGGCCGGGCGCATCGAGGCTGGTCCGCGTGGCCTGCCGCAACTCGGGCAAGCAGTGCGCAAGGGCGAAGTCCTCGCCGTGGTGCGCGCCTCCAGCAGCGCGATTGACCGCGCCAACCAGCAGGCGCAAAGCGCCGAACTCAACGCCAGCCTGAACCTCGCCCGCCGGCGCGTGGAGCGTCTGCAGCAACTCGAAGGCACAGTACCGCAAAAGGATATTGAAGCCGCACAGTCAGACGTGGTCAGCCTGCAGCAACGTGCGGCAGCTGTCGCGGGCAGCGTGTCGGCCACCGAAGCCCTGGTGGCGCCCGTATCGGGCGTGATTGCCGCCTCCAACGTAGTAGCCGGTCAGGTGGTTGAAGGGCGCGAGGTGCTGTTCGAAATTGTCGATCCCGCGCGCATGAGTGTCGAAGCCAGCGCCTTTGATGCTGCGCTGGCCGCGAACATCGCGTCGGCCAGCGCCAGCCCGGCGCCCGGCGCAAGCGTGCCGCTGCAATTTGTAGGTGCGGGCAGCAGCCTGCGCGAAGGCGCGATTCCCCTGGTGTTTCGCACCCTGCCAAGCAAGAACGCTTTGCCCCTGTCGATCAACCAGCCGGTCAAGGTAACCGTGCAGACCAAAAGCCAGCTCAAGGGTTTTGCCGCTCCCCTGGGTGCTGTGGTCAAAAACGCCAGCAACCAGGACATGGTGTGGGTGCACACCGGCGCCGAAGTATTTCAGCCCCGCACTGTGCGCCAGGTGCCACTGGACGGCAGCACCGCCGCAATTGTTGGTGGCCTGAAAACCGGTGATCGGGTAGTGACGCAAGGTGCGCCGCTGGTCAACCAGGTTCGCTGAAGCAGGGGCCGCACACATGTTCGAAAAACTCATACACGCCTCGCTCTCCAACCGCCTGATGGTGGTGGTGCTGTCGGTGGTGCTGCTGCTGGTCGGTGCGCTGACGCTGGTCCAGATGCCGGTGGACGTATTCCCCGATCTGAACAAACCGACGGTCACGCTGCAGGCCGAAGCCGGTGGCATGGCGCCTGAAGAAGTTGAGCAGCTCATCACTGCGCCGCTGGAGATTGCGATGGGCGGCATACCGGGCGTGGAAAGCATCCGCTCCATTTCCAGCGTTGGCCTGTCCTTCGTCTACGTCACCTTCGATTGGAAAACCGACATCTACCGCGCCCGCCAGATGGTGGGGGAACGGCTGCAACTGGCGCGCGAGCAATTGCCCCAAGGTGTGACACATGTCGGCATGGGGCCGATCAGCTCCATCATGGGCGAGATCATGCTGCTGGCCCTGCCGATTGACACCAGCAAGATCAGCCCGATGGCGGTGCGTGAATACGCAGATTTCGTGATGCGCCCGCGCCTGCTGACCTTGCCAGGCGTGGCCCAGGTGGTGCCGATAGGTGGCGAGGTGCGCCAGTACCAGGTGCAGCCCGACACCGCACTCATGGCAGCGCTGAAGATTGACCTCGAAAGCATCGAAGCGGCGCTCAAGGGTTTTTCGGGCAACTCCAGCGGCGGCTTTCTTGAGCTGAACTCGCGCGAGTACCTGATCCGCAACATCGGCCGCACTACGCGGCTGCAGGACCTGGAGCGCCTGCCGGTGGCGTTTCAAAACGGCAAGCCCATCCAGCTCAACCAGGTCGCCAAAGTCACCTTTGCGCCGGCCATCAAGCGCGGTGACGCCGGCCTGAACGGTCAGCCGGCGGTCATTCTGGGCATTCAGAAGCAGCCTGACGCCGATACCGTGGCACTGACGGAAAAAGTCGAGGCCGCCATCGAGGAGCTGAAGAAGGGCATGCCACCCGGCATGGGTACCCCCCAAGTCACCATGCGCCAGGCGAACTTTATTGAATCGTCTGTGAATACACTCAAAGGCAAGTTGATGCTGGCGTTTGCCGTTGTGGCGGTAGTGCTGTATTTATTTCTGCTGAACGTTCGCACCACCGTGATTTCGCTGGTGGCCATACCGATTTCGTTCATGGCAACCGTGCTGGTTTTCAAGTATTTCGGTTTCTCCATCAACACAATGACGCTGGGTGGTCTGACAATTGCCATCGGCGAGCTGGTAGATGACGCTGTGGTGGGTGTGGAAAATGTGCTGCGCCGCTTGAAAATGGACCGCGCAGCACATCCCACCCGACGACTTGGCCCCTTGGAGTTGATTGCCAAGGCCACTCTCGAAGTGCGCTCTGGCATCGTGATTGCCACCTTGATTGTTGTGCTGGTATTGGTGCCGCTATTCTTTCTGCCAGGTGTTGAGGGGCGCTTGATGCAGCCGCTGGCTGTGGCTTACATCGTCGCCATGCTTGCATCAATGCTCGTCTCGGTGACGCTCACGCCAGTGATGGCGTACTACCTGTTGCCGAAAATGAAAGGGCTGGACCATGGCGATACGCGGGCCCAGCTTTGGCTGAAAGCACGCTACGCCAAAGCACTTGCATATGTGCTGGGGCGTCCTCGCACATGGGTACTGGCCGGCGCTGCGGCGGCGGTGCTGGCCATGGCTGCCGTGCCGTTCTTTCCCACCACCTTTTTGCCCCCCTTCAACGAAGGAGTGGCACTGGTCGGTTTGCGCTTGAACCCCGGCACCACTCTTACAGAATCGGCTCGCATCGGAAGCATTGCTGAAAAAGCCCTGGCGGAAGTGCCGGAGGTGGAACATGTGGGCCGACGTTCGGGCCGTGCCGAGCTTGATGAACACGCCGAAGGGGTACATGTGTCGGAGCTGGACCTCAAGCTAAAACGCAGTGACCGCAGCATGGAAGATATCTATGCCGATATTCGCAAACGCGTGGCCACATTGCCAGCAGCCATCGGCATCGGACAGCCGATCAGCCACCGTATCGACCACATGTTGTCAGGCGTGCGCTCGCAAATCGCTGCCAAGATTTTTGGCGACGACCTGGACACTCTGCGCACGCAGGCCGAGGCGCTGCGCCAAAAACTCCTTGGCATCAATGGCGTGGTCGACCTTGAGGTGGAAAAGCAGGTGCTGACGCCGCAGATCAAGATCCAGGTGGACTATGACCGCGCGCTGGGCCTGGGCCTGCCGCCGGCCAAACTTCTGCAGGAGCTGCAGGTGCTGATCGATGGCGAAAAGGTCACGCAAATCGTCGAGGGCAGCCGCCGCTTCAACCTGGTGCTGCGCCTGCCTGAGGCCTCGCGCGGCATCGAAGGTCTGCGTAACCTGATGATAGACACACCCGGCGGACGGGTGCCGCTGAGCCAGCTCGCCAGCGTGGAGGAAGGCGACGGCCCGAACCAGGTCAGCCGCGACGATGGCCGCCGGCGCATCGTGCTGTCAGCCAACGCGCAAGGCCGGGCTCTGAGCGAAGTGGTGGCCGACATGCGGGCGGCAATTGCTGCAACCGACCTGCCGGAGGGCTATTTCATCACCATCGGCGGGCAGTTCCAGGCGCAGGAAGACGCGTCGCGCCTGATTGGTCTCCTGTCGCTCGCCTCAGTGGCAATGATCTTTTTAATTCTTTACTCGCGCTACAGATCCGCGGTACTGGCGGCCATCATCATGGCCAACATACCGCTGGCGCTGGTCGGTGCGGTGGTAGGACTTTGGCTTTCTGGGCAACCGCTGTCGGTCGCGGCGCTGGTGGGTTTTATCACCCTGGCAGGCATCGCGATCCGCAACGGCATTCTGAAGGTATCGCACTACATCAACCTCTGCGCCTTTGAAGGGGAGAACTTCGGCAATGCCATGTTGCTGCGCGGCTCGCAGGAGCGGCTCACGCCGGTGCTGATGACCGCGCTGGTGGCGGCACTGGCGCTGGCCCCGCTCTTGTTCGAGGCCGACATGCCGGGCACAGAAATACTGCACCCGGTGGCGGTGGTGATTTTCTCGGGACTGATCACCTCGACCCTGCTCGATTCCTTCTTGACGCCTGCCATGGTGGCCTTGTTTGGTCGCAAGCCAATTGAGGTGCTTGTCGCCGATTCCGGTTCTGAAACGTTTTAACCTCACCCGTTCATTTTTTATCACCCACTTGAAAGGTAACTTCAATGAAACTCCATCCCCTCGGTCTGGCCATCTGCCTTGCACTTTCCAGCACAGCCGCCCTGGCTGCTGGCAACCACGGCCACGACCCCAAATTCGGCGGCGTGGTGGTCGAAACCAAAGCGGGCGATCTGGAAATCGTCGCCAAGCCGGATGCCATCGTGATTTACGTCAGCGACCACGGAAACCCCATGAAGCTGGACGGCGCCAAGGCCAAGGTCACGCTGCTCAATGGCACCGACAAATCCGAAACCGAGCTGCTACCTGCCGGCGACAAGCTGGAAGCCAAAGGCGCCTTCAAGGTCGCCAAAGGCACCAAAGGTGTTGCGGTGGTCACGTTGGCAGGCAGGCCTTCGGCCACGGCGCGTTTTGAAGTGAAGTAAGCGTCAATCTGCGCAGCATGCTAGCTCGCGGCACGCCATCGTCACTTTGAGCACCAAAGGTGGGTACACCGCGATAAAACGCGTCCTGTAAGGACTGCTTAAAGCTGTCACCCTTGTTTGCAATTTTCATGCGTGACGGCCTTGTCAAGAAGGCCAGCGCTGGTGTTCATCGTCAATGACATAGGCATGGGAATGTCTGCGGTCGGCAGACGCTGTATCGGATTCGCCGCCGAGGTGTGGATGCTCCGGGACAAGGTCTTCGTGCCGATGCGAGAGTTCAATCGGATCTGCTGCCGGCCAAAGCCGCATCGAGAGCACCAACGCCGCGCTGGCGACTACCCCCAGCGTAACGAAACTGGCGGTCAAACCGAATTTGGCACCCAACCAGCCTGCTAGGGGGTAAGTTATCAGCCAGCAAGCATGAGACAAGGCGAACTGTGCTGCAAAGAGTGCCGGACGGTCTGTATCGCTACAAGAGCGGCGGAGAAGCCGCCCCGATGGCGTCTGCGCCAGCGAATAGCCGAGGCCCAGCACAAACCACAGCGGCAGCAACACGGCGTAGCGAGAGGCTAGCGCAGCACCCACGAGAAGGCCGATGGCAATCACGCTAGCACCCACCAGCATCGCGCGCCGTTCCGGCACGCGGGTGAGCACTTTGGGCAGCACCAATGCAATCAGCATCGAACCCGCTCCGAAGCAGGCCAAAGCGATGGCGGTTGCGGTCTGCGTCAGGCCAAAGCTAGCTTGAACCAGCACCACGGTATTTACAATGACCATCGCACTGCCCGAGGCGATCGCGAGGTTAAGGGCGAGAAGGCCCCGCAGCCGCGGCGTGGCAAGGTAGATGCGTATCCCACGGGTGGTTCGCTCATAAATGCTGCGCTTCGGCGGAATCTTGGGTCGGGGCAGGACGGCTGAAACGACAAGTGCTGCGGAGGCCAGGAAGCCAACCACGGTACCGCCGAAGAGGCTGTGATAGCTGACCACGGTCAAAAGCAAGGCGGCCAGCATCGGGCTGACCAGGCTTTCGAGGTCGTAAGCCAGTCGAGACAGGGACAAGGCCTTGGTGTAGGCGTTCTCTCCGGGCAAAACGTCCGGAATTGTTGCCTGGAAGGTGGGTGTAAATGCGGCGGAAGCCGATTGCAGTACGAAGATCAATACATAGATCTCCCAGATCTGCGTCACAAAGGGCAGGATCAACGCCACAGCGGCTCGAACCAGATCCAGCGCCACCAGCACCGCGCGACGCGGAAGGCGCTCGGCGAGGGCCGATGCAATGGGGGCAATGCAAATGTAGGCCAGCATTTTGATGGCCAGTGCGGTTCCCAGGACGGCTCCAGCGTTTGCACCGGCCAGGTCGAAAGCCAGCAGGCCCAAGGCGACCGTGGCCAAACCGGTTCCCAGGAGCGCAATAACTTGCGCGAGAAACAGGTGCCGGTAAGTTCTGTTGGCGAGGACTTCAAGCATGTTTTGGTTTCCTCAAAAGGCTCGAAAATGCCGACATGGCCTGCCAAACGCGCCTCATCTGTGACGGTGATGACTTGACTTTAACCTATCCTGGGGGGTAGGATGCCTATAAATGTCAGAAAACCATCTTCATACGGCTCATCCTGATGTGGTCAAGCGCCTGAAGCGGGCGCATGGGCATCTGAAAAATGTCATTGCCATGATCGAGGAAGAGCGATCGTGCATTGACATTGCCCAACAACTTCACGCGGTGGAGCGCGCCATCGGTGCGGCAAAGAAGTTGGTGATTCACGACCACCTGGATTACTGCCTTGAAGAGGTCGCAGGGGCAGGTCCTGCCGCAATGCGTTCTTCCATTGCGGAGTTCAAGGACATTACCAAGTATCTGTAAATGCGCAGAGCTACTCGAACCATTCTGTCGTTGTTGATGCTGGTCTTCCTGCTGACGAGCATGGGTGCGCGTGGATTCCATTCGAAAGAATTTGTCCACGATTTGGACCATCACGGTCAACCAAGCGTTGCAACTCTGGACAGCGCCCACACAAGTGCGCTTGAGTCTGGCGAAGAGCCAAAGGCAGAACCGCTCGATGAATTTGAGCACCAGCTGTTTCACGCTGTCAGTACGCTGTACATGCTGGCGAGCGCTACTGCAAGTTTTTCCTGGGATGCTTCAGCCCAGATATTGGTGCCTGCCTCAAGTTCCCCTAGTCTGCCAGTAGCGGAGCTTGAGCCTCCCTTCCGACCTCCCCGAAGCTCCACCTTCATCTAACTCCGCCTGCGCCGCGGAGTTCCTCGCGCTTTTTCTTTCTCCTGCTCGTCGAGCGGCGTAGCCGTGCTTGGCTCGTTTTCAGACATATTTGAGGTTAGTCATGAACATAAATAGTTCGTTCTTCCAGGTTCGCGTAAGTGCCTGTGCCATGGCCGCGCTCTGCGCTTTTACATCGGTTGCACAGGCACAGGACCGGCAGGCGAAGTTTTCTGTTGCCACCGCTCAAGTGCAAGCGCTTGGCATCCAGACAGTGCCTTTACAGAGTCAGGCAGAGTCAGTGCGTACAAGTTACCCTGCGCAGGTGGTGATCCCCCCGAGCGCGGAACAGGTCATCAGTTCGCCGGTGACAGGCCTGATCTTGCAGTTGCTGGTGCAGCCGAACCAAATGGTGCGTGCTGGCGCTCCATTGGTTCGCATTGCCAGCCCGGAACTTAGTCAACTGCAGCTGCAACTGCTACAGGCGAACGCACGTGCAACACTTGCAAGGCAGGCGGCCAAGCGTGAGCAGGATCTCTTTGGCGAGGGCCTGATTGCGCAGCGCCGCGTGCAAGAGGCTCAAGCTGCCTTGCAGGAAGCCGAGGCGACATTGAAACAGGCCAAAACAGCATTGCGCCTGAGCGGTATGTCGATGGCGTCCATCGACAAGGTTGCTGCCTCTGGCAATCCCCAGGACAGCCTGGTGCTGGCCGCAACGCAGGCGGGGGTCGTTACCGAGATCAAAGCCAAGCCAGGTCAACGGGTTGACTCGGCCACTCCTCTGATGCATCTGGCCCAGACCGATACGCTATGGCTTGAAATCCAGGTGCCAGTTGCCGAAAGCGCGAGTTGGGCACCGGGCAGCAAGCTTAAAGTTCAAGGGCGCGACATCACGGCGCAAATCATGAGTAGTAGCGCCATGGTGGCATCCGGCAGTCAGATGGTGGTGATGCGTGCTCTTGTTCAGGGAAACGCAGGACAGGTACGCCCCGGCGAGTTGCTGACCGTTGAATTGCCGGTAGCTGCCAAGGCAGGCGCATGGGATCTTCCCTTGTCATCCGTAGCGCATGACGGCGATCAGGCCTACGTATTTGTGCGCACACCGGACGGATTTGAAGCGAGGCCTGTCAAAGTTTCGGCCAGTTCCGGTCAGCGGGTCCGTGTCCAGGGCCCGGTCAAAGCGGGCGAGGAGGTCGCGGTCAGTGGCGTGGTGGCGCTCAAAGGCGCATGGCTGAATGAAAAGGGGAGCAAGTAATGCTTTCCCGCCTTGTTCAATTTTCCCTGGCGCAACGTCTGTTTGTGCTGATGGCGACCTTGATGGTGGCCGGTGCGGGCTGGTACGCTTTGCGCGGCTTGCCGATCGACGCCTTCCCTGACGTATCCAGCACGCAAGTCAAAATCATCATGAAAGCGCCCGGGATGACCCCGGAAGAAGTCGAGAGCCGCATTGCGGTGCCGATTGAAGTCGAGATGCTCGGCATCCCGAAAACCAAAATTCTCCGCTCCGTCACCAAGTATGGCCTGGTCGATGTCACGATTGACTTCGAGGACGGCACCGACATTTACTGGGCGCGTCAACAGGTGAGCGAGCGCCTGGGCGGCCTGACAGAAAACCTGCCGACCGGCATCTCCGGTGGCATGGCTCCGGTCACGACCCCGCTCGGAGAAATGTACATGTTCACAGTCGAGGGCGAGACGCTGTCCCTGGCTGAAAGGCGCAGCGTACTCGACTGGGTCATTCGTCCCGCGCTGAGGACCGTACCGGGCGTTGCAGACGTTAATGCGCTGGGGGGAGTCGTCAGAGCCTTCGAGGTGGTTCCGGATCAGGCCAGTATGGCGGCGAGTGGCGTAACCATCATGCAACTGAAGGAAGCGATCGGAGCGAACAATCGCAATGATGGCGCGGGCAGGCTTGGCGAAGGAGACGAAGTCTTGCTGGTCCGCAGCGAGGGCAGCATCACCAGCCTTGAAGATCTGCGCGCCATCGTGGTGACCATGAAGGACGGCTCACCTGTTCGCCTGGGCAACCTGGCCGAGGTCAAGATCGGGACCGTGACCCGTTATGGCGTTGTGACGCAAAGTGGACGCGGCGAGGCCGTGCAAGGGCTGGTCCTGGGTTTAGCCGGCGCCAACGCGAAAATGGTGGTGGAGGGCGTACGCAAGAAGCTGGAGGAACTCCAGCCGACCCTGCCGGCAGGCGTCGAGATCAAGACTTTTTATGACCGCGCTTCGCTGGTTTCCAAGGCAGTTAACGCCGTCACGACCGCACTGATCGAAGCAACCGTACTGGTCATCGTGCTGCTCGGCCTGTTTCTGGGCAATATACGCGCGGCGCTGACAGTGGCCATGGTGCTCCCCTTGGCGGCACTGATCACTTTCATCCTGATGCGGACCTTCGGCATGTCGGCCAACCTGATGAGTCTGGGCGGCCTTGCAATTGCGATAGGCATGCTGGTTGATGCCGCCGTAGTCGTCGTGGAAAACATCGTGCAGCGTCTGGCCACCGATCCCACCGCCGGCAAACTCCCCCGGTTACACACCATTTACCGGGCAGTGCGTGAAGTAGCGGTTCCGGTCACCGCCGGGATTTTGATCATCATCACCGTCTTTCTTCCCCTGCTCACTCTGCAAGGCCTGGAAGGCAAATACTTTGTGCCGGTGGCGCTGACCATCGTCTTCGCCTTGGCCGGTTCGTTGGTGTTGTCGCTGACCATCATTCCGGTGTTGGCGTCTTACCTGCTGCGTGAAGTCAAGCACGAAGATCCGTGGCTACCGCGCAAGCTTTTGAAACTCTATGAACCAGCGCTTGTCTGGGGTCTGCAGCGGCAGCGTGTCGTTGCGGTGGCTGCGGCAGTCATGCTAGTGGCCGCCGGGTTGGTTTACACCCAGGTTGGCAAGACCTTCATGCCGACAATGGACGAGGGCGACTTGATCGTGGGCATTGAGAAACTCCCGTCGATCAGCCTGGAACAAAGCGCTGCGCTTGACCTGAAAATCCACCGCGCTCTTATGCAAGCCATCCCGGAAGTGCATGGCATCGTCGCGCGTGCTGGCTCCGATGAAATCGGCCTCGATCCGATGGGACTGAACCAGACCGATACCTACTTGCTGTTGAAGCCGCAAGGCGAGTGGCGCATGAAATCCAAAGAAGCGCTGATGGACGAGGTGCGCAAGGTCCTCGATCCCATGCCTGGTATCGAATACAGCTTCACGCAACCCATCGAAATGCGGGTTTCCGAGATGATCATCGGTGTGCGTGGCGACCTGGCCGTCAAGATTTTTGGCCCCGACCTGGACAAGCTGAACGAGTATGCGAGTCAGGTAGAGACGCTGCTCAAGACCGTTTCTGGAAATCAGGACGTGTACACGGTGCAGAACGACGGGGTGCAGTACCTGCGGGTAGCGGTAGATCGTTTGCAGGCCGGACGACTGGGCTTGAGCGTCGAGGAAATCCAAGACGCCTTGCGTACGCAGATTGAAGGCCAGCGAGCGGGCGTTGTTATTGAGGGTAACCGCCGCACGCCCATTGTTTTACGTGGCGCCGAAAGCGTCCGGATGTCGCCGGCCGATTTCGGTGCCATGCGGATCACGACCAAGGATGGCAATACGGTCCCCTTGACCAGCGTCGCAAAACTTGAACGAGCGGCGGGTCCGGTCAAGATTGACCGCGAAATGGGGAGCCGTTACAGCGTGGTCATTGCCAACGTAGCCGGCCGGGACCTGGTGGGGTTTGTGGAAGAAGCAAGGACGCTGGTGACGCAAAAAGTGCCGCTAGACACAGGTTACCGCATCAGCTGGGGTGGTCAATTCGAAAACCAGCAGCGCGCCGCGGCCCGGCTGACGGTGGTCGTTCCGGTCGCACTGGGGTTGATTTTCGTGCTGCTTTTTTCTACCTTCCGGTCCGTGCGCCAGGCCCTGCTTATTTTGAGCATCATCCCGTTTGCGCTGGTGGGCGGAATCGTCGCCTTGTGGGTGACCGGCGAATACCTGTCGGTGCCGGCATCGGTGGGCTTCATCGCTTTGCTGGGCATCACGGTGCTCAATGGGGTCGTGCTGGTGAGTTATTTCAATCAACTCCAAAGCGAGGGAATGAAACTGAGTGAGGTCGTTTTGCAGGGAGCCAAACGCCGGTTGCGACCGGTGCTGATGACGGCCTCCATTACCGCCTTTGGCTTGATTCCGCTGCTGTTCGCAACCGGCCCAGGGTCCGAAATACAACGCCCACTGGCCATCGTCGTGATTGGCGGATTGATCACGGCCACAGCTTTGACCTTGATGTTGTTGCCCATCCTGTATTTACGCTTTGCGTTTCCGAAACGAAAGGTTTCCGATGTCTGAACTTTGCTTAACCATCCTTTGCCCGCCAGCCGTCGAGGAAAAACTGCTCGACCTGCTCCTTTTGTCGCCCAACGCGGCCGTCTTTACAAGTGCCCCGACAGCCGCTCATGGCCTGGCTTTCGGCAGCCTTAACCAGACCGAGCAGGTGCTCGGCCGCGCGTTTGCGACCCAGGTGCAAGTGGTTATTCCTGAAGCCGACCGGCAGGCACTGCTGGGCGATATCCAAGAGCAGTTTGCCGGTGCTGGCCTGCGTTACTGGATAACGCCAGTCATCGACGCGGGGGAAATAGCATGATGATTCGACTGCTCTTGGCATCCCTGATCATGGTGGCTGGTTCTGCCCACGCAATACAACCACCGCACGTCCTCGGGCTATTGCCTACAGAGATCGCGCGCCCCCTACTGGAGCAAGACCCGCGTGTCGCTGCGGCGCGCGCAGGTTTGGAGGTTGCGAGGCAAGAGGCCAGCATTCTGGACAAGTCACCTTACGAATGGACTGGAAAAGCGTTGGGGCAGCGGCGGTCTCTCGATACCGGGCCGCGCTACCGCGAGTGGAACGTCGGCATTGAGCGTACCATCAGACTCCCAGGCAAAGGCTCAGCTGACCGCAACATCGGCAAGGCCACTATGGAGGAGTCGGAGGCACGATATGAAGAGGCGTTGCATGAATCAGCCCGGGAGCTGGTGTCACTCTGGGTAGATTGGCTTGCAGCAGAACGCGGTCGCGAGCTGGCAGCTTCAAATCTTGTGGCGGTGCAGGAAAATCTGAAGGCGGTAGACAAACGCCTCCGTGCTGGCGACGCATCCAAACTTGATCTCAACCTTGCTAGCGCCGAGCTAGCGGAGCAAAAAAGGATGGACAACGATGCCAAGACACAGGCGGGGGCGGCATGGGCTCGGCTGTCGGTCCGCTTCCCCGGCATCAACCGCCAAAGCATGCTTTTGCCTTCTCCGATGTTGATTGCTGAGGATGAGGCCCGATGGCGTGATCGGATCATTGCTGAAAGCGACGAGCTCAAGGTCGTGCAGACCCAGTTGCGTATAGCGCAAGCCCAAGCTGACCGTGCGCAGGCTGACCGGGTTCCCGATCCGACCTTCGGCGTTTACACAGCATCGGAGGTCGGTGGCCGCGAGCGGATTTCCGGTGTCACCATCAGCATTCCTCTGCCCGGCGGCTTGCGCGATTCACGCAGTTCCAAGGCACTTGCAGCAGTCGAAGTGGCTCGAAATGCGGTTGACCTCAAGAAGCGTGAGCTTGAAACCGAGATCGCCTCGGCGTTAGTCACTGCCCGGGGTACCTATGAGAGCCTGCAAATTGCCAACGAGGGCGCTCTCGCCATGCAGGAAAACGCCAAGCTGGTGCAACGCGCTTACGCACTCGGTGAGGGAGATTTGCAAACTTTGTTGCTGGCGCGCCGGCAGACCACCGCTGCAGCCAATAGCGCATTGCTCGCGCAGGTTGGCGCTTTGAAAGCTTACTACGGGCTGCTGATTGACGCGCACCTGATATGGGGTTTGGACAGTGAGTGACGACAGATCGATTTCACAAGTGACGAAAGGCAACGAGGTGAATGTGCGTTGCCGTCAACCTCCACGCTCACTATCAACAATCTGTCTGTGAAGGAAAACAGAATGAAGCTGACATTTAAATATTTACTGCCGATGGCTTCTTTGTTGGTTCTGGGCGGTTGTCAGACCATCTACGAAGGAAAGTATGACTGGGACGAAGGTTGGCGCCCCGGCACGGTGCTCGAGGTTGGTTCAGCGGATCAGGCTGCCAAAGAGCCTTTTCGGGATTGTCGTAAGGGTCTTAGCGTTGTGGAAAAAAGTGCAGTAAAGTTTGCGGTGGTGAGATATTCCCATTTAAGTCACCCCCAAAAAGCAGTGATCCCAATTGCACCCGAATCGACATGGAGCCGCGGGGACCCTGTATACATCAACGTTCTGAATTGCAAAATTGCCTTGGAGCGACGATCAAATGGTGGCTAGTTGACTGACCAGCCATCCCGACACTAGATTGGCCCGACTTCCATCAAATTTCACCACATTCTGGTGGCCAGTTCCTGCGACGGAACACTCGCTACGTACCGAATGGCCGGAGACAAGAGATCTCCGGTCCTGATCGGCATCACTCGTGGCTGTGTCCGTGACCGCCTTTTCCATGTGAACCGGACTGCTCACATCCGGCGAGCGTGACCAGAAAGGCGACCATCAGAAAGGCGCTGAGAACAGTTTTTAGAGCTTTCATAGTGATATTGAGGTGAGAAAGTTTCAGAGAGCGTGCAGGCAGAGGGCGCCGCGACACAAGTCGCAGCGCCCTGCATTCACATCATTTTTTTGATATCGGTGTAATCACCGCGCGTGCGCAGGATGACCTTGACGTTTGACTTGCCCCGATTGCGCCAGTACCAGCCGTGGTTGCCCGTGAATGCGGCTTCCAGCACGCCTTCATCTGACGCAACGGCACGGCCTTTCTCGTAGCTGATCGACTTGCCGGATGCATCACCGTGGGTGTCGAAGTTGACCACGCCGCCCTCGACGACCCACGAATATTGAGCTTTGGCGCCTTGGACCATCTTCAGCTTGATTTCCGTGCCCTCTCCTGGAGTCAGAGTAACGGGCATCTCGTCGCGCCATTCAATCTTGGGGGCGGCAGCTTGGATTGTCTCCTTCGGGGTAGTTGCCGCCGCTGGACTTGCGGGCGATGGGGTCGCATCGACCGCAGCCATGCCCGTCGCTGCTCCGGCCGCCGGTGACTGTGTTGCCGATGTCGCGGTGGCAGCATCGGCTGCGGCCTGCGCCGCCAGCTGTTGCTTGACGTCGCCCATTTCAGTCATGCGCAGGACTCGACCGATACCGGTGGGATCGATGCCGTATTCGGCCGGAAGCACGACGGCAACCAGCAGCACCAGCGCCGAAATGGCGGCCAGGATGGTGGAGCGCACGAGCTGCCTGGAAGAGGGCAGTTCGGCGCGCAGGGGGGTATCGCTGTTGTACATGTTGAATATTCCTTGGGTGTTCAGGACACGACGTAGCCGGTGAGCTGCATGCCCACCAGAATGAAGCCCGCGCTCATCATGGCGACGTTGGCGGTGTAGGCGTGGCGGATGAAGCTGGGTGTGCGGCGCCAGTAGCTCATGCCAATCAGGATGACCGCCAATGCCAGCAACTGGCCGATTTCCACACCCACGTTGAAGGCCAGCAGGTTGGGTAGCAGTCCGTCGGGTGAGATCTCGTACTCCTGGATCTTGGTTGCCAAACCAAAGCCGTGAAACAGGCCAAACACCAGGGTCGCGATCTTGGTGTTGGGCTGGAACCCCAGCCATCGCTGGAAGGCACCGATGTTGTCCAGGGCCTTGTAGACGACGGACAGACCGATGATCGCGTCGATCAGATAGCTGTTGATTCCGACGTTGAAGTAAACGCCCAGGATCATGGTGGTGGAATGACCCAACGCAAACAGGCTCACATAGATGCCGATGTGCTGGATCCGGTAGAGGAAGAAGATCACGCCGAACAGGAACAGGATGTGGTCGTAGCCCGTCATCATGTGTTTGGCGCCCAGGTACATGAAGGGCAGCAGATTGATGCCCGAAATTTCCTGGATATAGCCCTTGTCGCCTGCGGTGACTGCGTGGGCCAAGGCCTCTGTGCCGCCAACGAAAAGGCAGACGAAGAATGCCGAAAGAAGCAAGAGACGGGATTGCCAGATCGCCCATGGCGAACGTGGCAGCCTGTCGTGAACATAGCTGTGCATGAAGACTCCGATGGTCTGAAAGAAAGGGAAGCGCTGCGAGGAGCTGCGCGAGGACGGGAAGCGTCTCAGCCCATGGGCGGGCGTTCCAGCCGGGACACCTGAACCATTTCAATCCGCGGTGGCACCAGCCCCCACCAACGGGGAAGCTGCGGTGCTGCAGAACTCCAGGCGACGGGCAAGGCGTGGGCCTTGTCGTGCGAATGATCCGCCCCGTGGTGGGGATGGTCGGCACCGGCGCTCTGATTCACCATGGTCAATTCGCCGCCTTTGTCCTCGTGCACATGTCCGTGCGATTCGACGGAAGAAGACGGAGCGACGTGGAGCGCTGCAGCGATGACCGCGAGGCCATGGGAACCCGTGCTCCCAATCGAAGAGATGATCGTGCCAAACAGGATCACCACCAGAACCAGCCATCGCACGCCCAGCGCCGCGCCGTCAGGGCGCAAGGAGCATGAGACAAGCAAGGTCATGGGGTGCAATTGAGTTTCAAGGCCAAAGGTGGGGATTATAGTAACCCCCCCGGGAGGATAAAATCTGTCATGAAACAACCGCATACACATGCATCCCATCCAGCCATCATCAAACGCCTTCGCAGAGCCAGTGGGCATTTGAGCAGCACCATGGACATGCTGGAGCAGGGACGAACCTGTCTCGATGTCGCGCAACAGCTGCAGGCGGTGGAGAAAGCGATTCAGCAAGCCAAAAAAGCCTTGATTCAGAGCCATCTGGACCACTGCCTTGAAGATCTCGTGGGCCCTCTGGGTGTCGGCCAGCGCCACTCCCTGGACGAATTCAGGCAGATCACACGCTACCTCTAAGCCACGGGCTCCCACTGCTCCCGAGCGCATCGACCCCGAGACACAACATGCTTGATATTCTTTCCCACCGCACCTACCGCCATCTATTTGCCGCTCAGGTGATTGCCTTGATCGGAACCGGGCTGGCTACGGTGGCGCTCGGGCTGCTGGCCTTCGACTTGGCCGGAGACAACGCGGGTATGGTGCTGGGCACGGCGCTGGCCATCAAGATGATCGCCTACGTTGGCGTTGCGCCGGTTGCAGCCGCATTTGCTGATCGCCTGCCCAGACGCACCATGCTGGTCGCGCTGGATCTGGTTCGGGCAGCTGTGGCGCTGCTGCTGCCGTTTGTCTCCCAGATCTGGGAGGTGTACGTGCTGATTTTCGTGCTGCAGTCGGCGTCAGCCGCCTTCACGCCCACTTTCCAGGCCACCATTCCCGACGTGTTACCAGAGGAAAAGGACTACACCAAGGCCTTGTCGCTCTCACGCCTTGCGTACGACATGGAGAGTCTGGTCAGCCCCATGCTGGCTGCTGCGCTGCTTACTGTGATCGGGTTTCACGATCTGTTTGCCGGCACAGTGGTGGGCTTCCTCGCCTCGGCGGCGCTGGTGGTGTCGGTGGTGTTGCCGGCGCACCCTGCCCCGCAGCGCCGTGGCATCTACGACCGGACCACGCGCGGGCTGCGCATTTACCTGGCCACCCCCCGGTTGCGTGGGCTGCTGGCCGTCAATGCGGCCGTGGCTGCGGCAGGCTCCATGGTGTTTGTCAACACGGTGGTGATTGTGCAGGCCGGGTTGGGCCTGACCCAGAGCGCGGTGGCCTTGGCTCTGGCCAGTTTCGGCGCCGGCTCCATGGTGGCTGCGCTGGTTTTGCCGCGCCTGTTGGAGAAACTGACCGATCGCAGTGTGATGCTGGGCGGCATCGGGGTGATGGTCGCGGGCCTGTTCGCCGGAACCTTGGTGGTGGGACACGCTTCGCTGATGGTCTTGTGGTTCGTGCTCGGTCTGGGCTACTCCACTGCCCAGACGCCCTCCGGGCGCTTGTTGCGGCGCTCCTCGAACCCCGAGGATCGCCCTGCATTGTTTGCCGCACAGTTCGCGCTTTCTCATGCCTGCTGGTTGTTCTTCTATCCCCTGGCCGGCTGGCTCGGTACTCGCTTTGGGATGACAGCGACGTTCGTGATGCTGGGCTGTGCTGGCGCCTTGGCCGTCTGGGTCACCACGATGGTCTGGCCATCTCAGGATCCCGACGTCATCGAGCACGAACACCCGGACTTGCCGGCCGGGCACGCGCACGCCCTGGGTGCTGCCGACAACGGCGATCAGGTACGTCATGCGCATGCTTTCGTGGTCGATGACCAGCACCCCCACTGGCCCAGCGTGGGGCGCTGATGTCGGAGCTTGCGGCCTGCACTTACGGTGCCGCGTGCGCTGATGAAGCTTGCTGGGCAGAACCTTCAAGAAGTCGGAAAGGCCGTCAGGTCGCAACCCCTGAGCTTGATGTCGAATCCAAGGTTGAATAACGCGAGCTCTTTGCTACGGCGCTGCATCTGAAGGCGAACCCGGATTGTCCAGATGTCCTGCCTTACTTATTATTTAGCTAAGCACGCCAATATGGACTCGCCGCGAAAGAGCTTCTCATTCCGCAAAAGGTATGCCCTCATTTCTCTTCCAGCAAACGGGCGGCCCCCCCGGATAAGGACGATCGGGAGCGGGAGTAACCCAGCACGGTAGCAATGCTGTGATGTCCTGTCAGAGCCATCGTTTCCGCCAGCGAAACATTCTGCTGGCCGGCCTCAGTCACAAAACCCGACCGAAGTGAATGCGCCGAAAAATCTCCCTTGATCCCGGCCAGGGCACAGCGCTCTTTCACAATGGCCCGTACCGCGGCCGTGGCGAGCGCCTCACCCAGATGCCCGCCTTTGCGAACACTCCGAAAAATCGCCCCCGACTCAATCCTGCTAGCCTGCAGCCAAGCAGTAAGCGCCACGGCCGCCATCCCCAGCAGCGGCTTGTTGTTCTCCGGCAGATCCACACCCGCTTGGTTGGTTTTGGAATACGCCAGGTTGTAGACAAAGCCCTCGGGGATCGGTTTGAGGAACTGCATGTCCGCCCCCGTGACCTCGGAGCGCCGGCGCCCGCCACTGGCCCAGGCAAACAAGAGCAAGGCGCGGTCCCTTTTTCCGCGCAACGAGTCGTCGCAGGTGGCCAAGATGGCCTGCAGGGGATCCTTGGTCAGCGCCTCTTTCTTCTGGGGCAGGGCACCGCGCTTGGCGTAGGCCTTGCGCGTGCGTGACAGCAGCTCGCGCACCGTGGGATCCTGGCAGGGATTTTTGAGTTCACGCACTTGGTGCGCTTTGGACAGCACCGCAATCCGATGCACGAGGGTGTTGTGGGCCAGCGCGCCGAGCTTGCCTTTGTAGCCGGCCTGCACCAGCGTCTGGTCAATCAGGGCCGGCAACTCGGACACTAATCCTTTGTCGGTCGTTCTCTCGGCATGGTCCACGATGAACTGCAGCACGCAAGGGGAGGGCACCGGCAGTTGGATCTGGCCGCCATAACGAATGCCGTACCAGGGGTAATCGTACTTTCAATGCAAATTGACACGGTTACCGTCGGGACCTAGGCTCTGTGCGGGCCCTGGCCTCTTCCAGTTTCAATTAAAGTTGCCAAATCGTCCATTCGCGGGGGTTTCATGGCCAACTATGAATTGCGGTATGTAGGTGTTGACAGCCTACCGGTTCGCCTCTCTGAGTTTGATGTTCAGCAATATTTCCGACTATCTGCTGCGGACGTCGCCGCCATAAACGAGCGATTTCGAGCGGATCGTCGCACTGCCGTAGCAGTGCTGCTCGTCTTTCTGAGGGCTTGCGGCCGTCCCCTCGACCGGTTTTCAGCGCTGCCAAAGATGTTACTTGCGCATGTGGGCGAAGCACTTGGCGTCCAGCCACCTACGATTGCGACGCTGCGCTCCCTCTACACACGGCGCCAAACGCTGTATGAGCATCAACTTTGGCTTAAGGACTACCTGGGTCTAAAGGACATTGACCAGGCCGGTAGCGATCTCCTCGTCAGCTATCTCAGCGCCCAGGCCAACGAGGTCAACTCTGTCGATGAACTGGTCACTGCCGCCAACCATTGGCTTTATGAAAGAAAGTTGCTCATCCTCGGGGACCGGCAGGTTCGAGATCTTGCCCGCCAATGCCATGCTGGCGTCGATGCGGCCATTCTGAAGGCTATCAAGGCAGTCATTCCCGGCAATGCCATCGCGCGCTGCCAATCGGTGGTTTTTGGACTGCACAAGGGCGGCTCCTTCACGGTGCTGGAGTGGCTCAAGACGCCGCCCAAGCGCCACAGCCCAACCACTCTCGCAGAAACGCTCGAAAAAATCAGGTTCCTCAAAAGCCTTGAGGTCCATACCTGGACCTTCGAGTCCATCCCACTGGAGAAACAACGCGGCTACGCCCAAGCCATCCAGGCGCGTCGACCCGCCAAAACCCGGGAGCTCAAGGCGTCTTCCCAGACCATCGAGCTGGTGTTCTTTTTGCGAATCAGCCTGCTTGAACTGACAGACATGGTCATCTATCAGTCGGGCCGTCGGGTTTCCGACCTCGTCCGCCAGGCTTACGACAAAACCCAAACCCGCCAGGCGCGCTCATCTGTCGAATACCGTGAGCGCCTGGTTTCCATCAAAACCCTTGTGGACGACACCAGCCGGTCGGCGGAGGAACGCTTGGCCTCCATCGGCGAACTGGTCGCTGACGTAGCCCAGGCCGCCAACAACAGCCACGCTGCGAGCGTTCGGCAGATGCTGACCGAAGAGCCCACTCGGGTGCGCTCGCTGCTCAGCAGCCTGCAGGATCTGAACTTTCAGGGGCGGCCCAACGACAACAGCCTGAAGCTACTCATCTCTCTCAAGGACATCTACGCCGGCAAACTCACCGAGTTGCCTCAGGATCAGGACTTCCCCATCGACAAGCCCTGGCGGGAACTGGTGGACGATCCTGACCGCAAAAAAGCCCTCAAAGCCATGGAAGCCTGCGCCATGGTGGGTCTTCGTAAAAGCCTGCGCCGCGGCTCCGTCTGGATTGATCACAGTTTCTCCTACCGGGAGCGTGACCAAATGTTGATTGCACCCACTGACTGGGCCAAAGACCGGCAGCGCCATCTGTCCATTCTCGGCATGCCGGCTGACGCGGATATTTTTCTGGAGCCCTTGCTCAAGCACATCGAAGTCGGGCTGCAGGCGGTGGCAGACGCCAAACAGCAAGGCAAACTCAGTGTCGATGCACAAGGCACTCTGCACCTGCCCGCATTGCAGGCCTTGCCAGAAGAAATTGACCCCAAGCGCACCCGCGACCTGATGTTCAAGCAGATCGGGGACGTGCAATTTCCCGATTTGTTGCTGGAGATGGATGCCCAAACCAATTTCAGCGAGATCTTGCTGGCACGCCGGGCCAGGGATGAACGGGAATTGGTCGCCTTGTATGCTGCATTGATTGCCCACGGTACTGAAATTGATGCCAAAAGCGTGGCCGCCATGACGCCCCAGCTCGATCCGGATCAGGTCTCGGTGGCCATGCGGGCTCTGGAAGCCTCAGGCCGGCTGCGTCGGGCGAATGCGCGTGTGGTTGAGTTCCAGGGCCGGCACGCGATTGCTGAACTCTGGGGCAGCGGCAAAACGGCGTCCAGTGACATGATGAGCCTGGATGCCTCCAAGCACCTTTGGAACGCCCGCGTGGATCCCCGCCGGCGTACCCATGCGGCGGGAATGTACACCCACGTTCTGGACCAGCATGGCATTATTTATGACCAGCCGATTGTTCTCAATGAACGCCAGGCCGGCCCGGCAATCGAAGGCGTAGTCCGCTACAACGACAGTACTGACCGAGTGCGCCTGTCACTGCTGGCCGTCGATACGCATGGGTACACCAATCCGGCCATGGCCATTTCCAAGCTACTCGGATTTGACCTGTGCCCCCGCTTGCGCGACCTGGCCGAGCGCAAATTGTTCCTGCCGCGCATCCTGGAGGCCCCGGAAGGGCTGGATCAGGTGCTTGTTCGCGACGTGTCTTTAGGCGCTATTCGTAAAGGCTGGGATGAGTTGCTACGCCTGGCAGCGTCTATCCGTAGCGGTCGCGTCAGCGCCAATGTTGCCCTGCAGCGCTTCGGCAGCGCAGCGCAGGGCGATCCTGTCCATAGGGCCGCTGACCAGCTGGGTCGGCTGCTGCGGACGCTGTTTTTGTGCGACTACTTCAGCAACACGGCATTTCGCCGGGAGATCCACACCATCCTGAACCGCGGCGAGTCGGTGCACCAGCTACAGCGCGCCGTCTACTTCGGCAAGGTTTCCCCAGAACGTGGGCGCCGACGTGACGAAATGATTGCGATCTCGGGCTCACACACCCTGCTGACCAACCTTGTAGTGGCCTGGAATACCCACCGCATGCAGGAAACCGTCGACAAGTGGCGCCGCTCCAACCAGAAGATCGAGGACACCTGGCTGGCTCGTATGGGCCCCGCGCATTTCGCGCACGTGAATTTCAGAGGAATGTTCAAATTCGGCGTATCGCGCTATGCGGACATGCTGTTGAACCAAACATCGGTGCCGTCCAAACGTATCGCTTTATAGGGCATCCGCGAGCTCCCTGGCCGGACCGCCCATCGCCTCAATCCCAATAGGTGTCGGTGGCGGGTTCGTGAAACGAGGTTTCCAGCAGGCACTGGTTGTCCTCGGCGATGCGATACATATCATCCAGCAGCGTGGCGATCACCTCGTCCAGCAAGTCGCGGGACAGGTAAGGTACCGCCAGCTCGTAGAGCGTGCCCTCGGCGTTCAGGCGTTGCATGGCAAAACGCTCGAAGCAGGTCTGCTCGATCAGCCGGTGGCCGCGGGCCAGGCCGCGCGACTGCTTGCTGAAGCGGGCCAGTACCATCGTGACGCGCAGGACCGCCGCGGTCGTCGTCCCTTCGGCCTGTTCGGTCAGCAACAACAAAGGCGGCGGTGACTGCGGAACTGCCGGCTCCAGAGCTGTCAGGCCCTGCTCGAAGCGGGCTTGCAGGCTTGAATCCGGCGAATCGAGGTAACGCATGGCCGATTTGACATCCTTCCAACCGACGTATTCCATTAGTTCCTTGATGTCCCAGCCGCTGGCGCGCGCCCAGCCCGCAAAGCCGCGGCGCATGGAGTGGCTGCTGTATTCCTCGGACGCCGCGACGCCGGCCTCCGCGAGCAGGCTGCGCAGCAAGGCAATCAGGCTGTTGGCATGCAGGCCTTCCTCGGCCACATGTCCCCAGCGGTCAATCTTGCGGAACACCGGACCCTCGGTCAAACCCGCCAGGCGGACCCAGGCATTGAAGGCATCCACAGCGCAGAGACGGGACAAAGCCGGGCATTGAAAGGTTCGGCCCAGCAGCTGCCTGTCGCCTTTGCTGCGCCCCAAGTAGCAGGCCATGCCCTGGCCGGGAGTGACTTCGGTGTTCTCAACGCGCAGGTTGACCAGTTCGTCGGAGCGGAAACCGCGCCAGAACCCCAGAAGTAGCAGGCAGCGGTTACGGGTGTGGCGAAGCAAGGCTTGGGCGTCGCCAGCCTGCGCAGCGTTACCGATGGCGGTATCAAGCCATTGGTCGACCTGCTCAAGCACGGCCAGTTCCAGTGGGCGCGCGCGTTTTTCTGGCACGGTGTGGACAGAGCGAATGCCCTTTAGAACCTGGCGCACCAGGGGCGACTTGGTGGGGTCCGCAAAGCCTTGGTCGGTATGCCAGCGGGATAGCGCCGCCAGCCTCTGGCGCAGTGTGTTGATGGCCAAAATGGGCGCATGGTCAGCCAGGTAGCGGGAAATCGCATCGGCGGTGGAAGGCAGCAGGCCTTTCCACTCTATTTCAAAATGGCGTATGGCGGAAGCGTAGCTCCGGCGCGTGTTGTCGCGCTCGGCGGCCTCGATGTATTGGGCAAGAATGTCAAGCATGTTGTGTTTCGGGGTTGAAGCGCTCGGGAGCCGTGGGGGCCCGAGGTTCAGAGGTAGCGTGTGAGTTCCCTGAACTCGTCCAGGGAATTGCGCTCACCAACGCCCAGAGGGCCCACGAGGTCTTCGAGACAGTCATCCAGATGGTCCCGGATCAGGGCCTTCTTGGCTTGCTGAATCGCTTTGTCCTCCGCTGCAGCTGCTGCTGCGTGACATTAAGGCAGGTACGTCCCTGCCCTAGCATTTCTATGGTGCTGCTCAGGTGCCCGCTGGCTTTGCGAAGGCGTTTGATGATGGCTGGATGGGAGGCATGTGTATGCGGTTGTGTCATGGCTGATTTTATCCCCTGGGGGAGGTTACTATAATCCCACCACCAACATTGAACGCAACGCCTCCCCATGACCCCGCGCCTCTCATACTCCCTGCGCCCTAACCGGGCAGCGCTGGGCATGCGATGGCTGGTTCTGATGGTGATCATGTTCGGGACCATCATCTCTTCGGTCGGGGGCACGAACTCCCATGGCATCGCCGCCAGCGCGGCAGCGCTCCATGTCGCTCCGATGTCCTTGGATACACCCCACGAGCATGCGCACGAGGATGGAGACAGCGGATTGGCGATGGTGAGCCATGGCGCAACTGCCGACCACCCCCACCACGGGGCAGATCACTCGCACGACAAAGCGCACGCCTTGCCCGCCCTGTGGAGTTCGGTAGCACCGCAGCTTCCCGGCTGGTTCGGGCTCGTGCGGCCGTGGATTGAAATGGTTCGGGCATCCAGGCTGGAACGCCCGCCCATGGGCTGAGACGCTTCTCGCCCTCGCGCTGCTTCACGCAGCGCTTCCCATTCTTTCAAACCATCGGAGTCTTCTTCATGCACAGCCATGTTCACGACAGGCTGCCATGTTCGCCATGGGCGATCTGGCAATCCCGTCTGTTTCTACTTTCCGCTTTCTTCATCTGCCTTTTCCTTGGCAGCACAGAGGCATTTGCCCACGCCGTCACCGAAGGCGACAAGGGCTACATCCAGGAGATTTCGGGCGTCAATCTGCTGCCCTTCATGTACCTCGGCGCCAAACACATGATGACGGGCTACGACCACATCCTGTTCCTGTTCGGCGTGATCTTCTTCCTCTACCGGCTCCAGCACATCGGCATCTACGTGAGCCTGTTTGCGTTGGGCCACTCCACCACCATGATCCTGGGCGTTTACTTCAACGTCGGGATCAACAGCTACCTGATCGACGCGATCATCGGTCTGTCTGTCGTCTACAAGGCCTTGGACAACATCGGCGCTTTCCAGCGATGGTTAGGGTTCCAGCCCAACACCAAGGTCGCGACCCTGGTGTTTGGCCTGTTTCATGGCTTTGGTTTGGCTACCAAGATCCAGGAATACGAGATCTCACCCGACGGACTGCTACCTAACCTGCTCGCTTTCAACGTGGGCGTGGAAATCGGACAGCTGCTCGCTTTGGCGGTCATCCTGATCGGCATGAGCTACTGGCGCCGCACACCGAGTTTCCTCCGCCACGCCTACACAGCCAACGTCGCCATGATGAGCGCCGGTTTCATTCTGGTGGGCATGCAGCTCACCGGTTACTTCGCATCCTGAACATCCGACAAGGAATACTTAATATGTACAACAGCGATACCCCCCTGCGCGCCGAACTGCCTTCATCTAAGCAGCTTGTGCGCTCCACCATTCTGGCCGCCATTTCCGCGCTGGTGCTCCTGGTTGCCATCGTGCTTCCAGCCGAATACGGCATTGATCCGACAGGCATCGGTCGAGTCCTGCGCATGACCGAAATGGGCGCCATCAAGCAACAGCTGGCGGCAGAGTCCGCTGCCGATGCTGCAGCCGCTTCGTCGGCAGCACCGTCGCCAGCGGCCGGAACAACGCCGGGCATCCCTAAAACCAGTGCAGTTCAACCACCAGCAAAAGCTGCAGTGGCTGCGGCCCCAATGGAGCCAGCTCAAGCTGCTGCGCCCAAGATTGATTGGCGCGACCAAATGCCCGTGACTCTGGCCCCGGGAGAGGGTACGGAAATCAAGCTGAAAATGGTCCAAGGCGCAAAGGCGCAGTATTCGTGGGTCGTCGAGGGCGGCGAGGTCAACTTTGACACCCATGGTGACGCACCGGGCAAATCAATCAGCTATGAGAAAGGTCGCGGAGTTTCCTCCGACGAGGGTGTGCTGGAGGCAGCGTTCACCGGGAATCACGGCTGGTACTGGCGCAACCGGGGCAAGTCCAACGTGAAGGTTATCCTGCGCACGCGCGGTGACTACACCGATATTAAAAAAATGATGTGAATGAAGGGAGCTGCGACCTCCGTCGCAGCTCCCGCTACGTGCACCTTCTCTGAAAACCTTCTCTTCTCAACTCAATATCACCATGAAAACTCTCAAAACTGTTGTCAGCGCCTTTCTGATGGTCTGCTTCCTGGCCGCTCTCGCTGGATGCGAAAAGTCCGGCGCACATGGAAACGGCGGAAAGAGCGGTCACGGGCACAGCCACGAATGACGATAAGGCAAGGGGAGTCGTGCGTGGCGCGGACATCTCGCGCTTGGATCTTTCGCCTCGATCAGCAGGGCTTTACTCGATTAGTCTAGGCCTGTCGCATTGTTTTCCGAAGACCACGAGATTCGGAGACACCGCATGGTCATGTTCGACGCAGCTTATGCCTAGCTTGGAGAATGCCGGAGGCATATGAACAAATGGCCGTCCAAGATGGCGGCGTAGTCAAAAGTCGAGCTCGTCGCGGATCGCGGCAATGCCGGCCTTGGCACAAACCTCGTCCGCGTCCCCGCCTGGGGCGCCCGACACCCCGATGGAGCCCACGATCGAGCCGGCTGATTCGATTGGAATTCCGCCACCGATGGCCACGACGCGCGGAAGGTGGCGCACGGCCGACGCGGCCTCACCGGCCTGGGTGTAGCGCGCAAAGTTCGTGGTGTCGAGCTTGAATGTCACAGCGGTGTAGGCCTTGTTGATTGCCGTATCGACGGTATGCGGACCGGCAAACCGGTCACGCAGCATCACCAGGGCGTCGCCGGCGCGGTCATTGACTGAGACTGCGGCCTGATGCCCGTTCTTGCGACAGGTCTCCAGCGCGGCCCGGGCGGCCTTCAGCGCAGCATCCGGCGTCAGCGAAGGCGACTGGTAGATGGCTTGCTGGGCAAAGGCCGGCGATGCCACCAGCGTCATTACGAATGCCGTCGCCCGCATGCAAGCAGTCCGCCGTAGTTGAATCTTCATCCTTGTCTCCTTTTCAGGAGATGTTAGCCCAGGGCCTGCACGGTGCAGCTAAAGCGAGTCATTCGCCGTGCGAAGCGGAGAGTATGGCGGCCGCTACTAGACCAGCTGTCAGGGCCACGGTTTGCCACGCGATCTGCGCGCCGGCAGGTTCACGCCGGAGATAGGGAAGCAAATCCGCAATAGCAATGTAGATAAAGCTGGCTGCGGCAAGAACCAGCACGTAGGGTAAAACCGCCTCAGCCTGGGAAAGTCCCCAGTACCCGACCAAGGCACCTGCCACCGAAGCAAGCCCGGACAATGCATTCAACGCCAGTGCTCGGCGAAAGGTCAGGCCGGAGGCCAGCAACAGCACAAAATCACCCGCCTCCTGCGGGATCTCATGGGCGATGACGGTAATCGCGGTTGCCCAACCAAGCGCTGGATCCGTCAGGAAAGCGGCCGCAATCAACACACCATCAACGAAATTGTGAAAACCATCGCCGATTAGCACCGTGAGTACAGTCTCCCGGCCCAAGCCCTGCGCATGAGTGTGCGCTGCGTTGATGTCTTCTTCCGTTGAACTATGGCTATGGCGCCAGAGCGTGGTTCGCTGCAGCGCGTAAAACCCGATGAACCCGGCCAGTAGGACGGCGAACAGCGTGTGGGAGTCGGCTCCAGACTCAAAGGCTTCTGGCAGCACAGACAGCATCGCGGCGCCCAGCAGCAGCCCTGCCGAGAACCCGACCATACGTGGTAGCCAGTGGTGCGGCAGGCCTTTCAGGAGAAAACCCGCGACCATGATGCTCAGTACGCCACCCAGCAGGGATGCGAGCAATATTGAGGCAAGAAGCATTCGATTAGCCTTTACCAAAGTAACGTAAGGCGCCCCGCCTGGTGCGGCTGCCTTTTTGATTGCTCATGACCGAAAACACACACCAACCGAATCCGTGCATAAAAACTCCATCCATTTTTCTCAACGCCCTCTTAATCACCTTTTTATTGACCTCGCTGGCGAAACGCATCCCCTGGAAGTCTGGAAAACCTGGCCACGGGCACAGCCATGACTAATCTGGGACCTGCGCCACTGAGCAGATCCGGCGGCCTACTGTTACCACGCCCCTGGTGTTCTCCATAGGCCCCAGGACTGACCTTGCTTGAAGTTCCAAGGCGGGCATGCGTGTAGGGAATTCCGGCACAACAGATCAGGGGCCGGTTCTGCGCCAGGTGGTGATCGACTCCTCCTGCACAGGCCCCTTGAGCTTCGCCCCATAGGGCGTGGCGGTGGTCTGCGCTTGCCTGGTCAGGATCAAGTCCATTCCAGGTCCGCCAGTCAGTACGTAGGTAACGGTTCTGATCTGGTCGATCAGTGGCGGCAAACGGATGCGCGATGACTCCTAACGGGTAAACACGATGCGGTCAACGGCGCTGCAGTTGAAATCTGCCGCTGCGGCAAGCGTGCCGGCCAACGCTCCCGAAGATGCGCGAATGCTCCCCGTGCTCACTTGGAGTTGTACCGCACGGCCCTCCGGCGGCTTCTTCCCCAGCAAGAATCCCGTGAGCGAGTTGCCGCTGGGTTGCCCCACGTCCCAATACCCACCACTAAGGCCTCCGCACTCGGCTGTCCCGGTCGTCGAAACAGAGCTGGCGCAACCTTGCAGCAGGACTGCTGCGGGCCAGACGAGGTGTAAAACGATTCGCGGACAACGAAAGGCTGCTCCCACGGGTTACACCCCCGGAATGCGAACGCGTAGCAGTTTCACCGAATTGACGAACACCAACACGTCCGGGCCCAAGTGAATAATGGCCGCCTCGATGGGACCAATCCATCCCATCAAGGCGGCGGTGATGCCTAGCACGTGGACCACGCCAACTCCGACGAACAGGTTTTCCTGCACAGTCCGATAGGCCCGACGAGCAATGGCGCGTGCGCCCGCAATTTTTGACAGATCGTCCGTCATCAGAACAATATCAGCAGCTTCGAGAGCCGCCTGCGTTCCGCCGCCTCCCATGGCAATACCTACATCAGCACGCGCCAGCGCCGGTGCGTCATTGATGCCATCGCCCACCATGGCCACGCGGTGGCCTTGTTTCTGCAATTCGGCAATGGCGGAAACTTTGTCTTCCGGCATAAGATCGGCTCGAATCTCGTCGATGCCAAGGCCGTCGGCAACAGCCTTGGCAGTTGCAGCGTTGTCCCCTGTCAACATAACGATCCGTTTGATACCACTTTGCTTCAAGCTTGCTAGCGCTTCGCGGGTGCCTGGCCGGAGAGTATCGGCAATAAAAATGACTCCGGCAAATTGGCCGTCCACTGCGACGTGAACAGGTGTTTGACTGCCACTCTCGGCAGCGGCAGTTAAAGTCACGCCACTCTCGCGCAATAGCGCTGAATTACCCACCAGGACTATTCGGCCTTCAATAGTCGCGATGACTCCGCGCCCCTGCAGTTGCTCGTATTTCTCTGGCTCGGGCACGACGATCTGCGTTCGCTCGGCATGGGCCACTACTGCTTTGGCTAAGGGATGCGCCGAACGACGGTCAGCCGCCGCCGCCAAGCGTAAAAGCTCTGCTTCGGAAAAGGCGGCGTTGCGAGACTCGATACGCACCACTTCGGGCTTGTTGGCCGTCAAGGTACCGGTTTTGTCGAAAACGATGGTGTCGACCTTAGCCAGTGACTCCAGATACAGCCCGCCCTTGATCAAGATACCGTTGCGCGCAGCGCGAGCGATCGCTGCAATCATGACCAGTGGCGTCGCTAACCCCAGCTCAGCGGGGGATGTAAAAATCATCAAGGTGACGATGGTGCGAACGTCACGCGTGACCAGATAAACACCGATCAGAAATACAAAGACGATGGGAATCAGCCACGAAGCGACCTTGTCCGCAAGCTTTTGTACCGGGGCCTGTTGGGATTCTGCATTTTCGACCAGCGCGATGATGCGGGAGAATGTGGTGTCAACCCCGATTTTGTCAGTCTGGATGTCCAGTGCGCCGGACTCGACAATCGTACCGGCAAACACCAAATCGCCCGCAGTTTTGTCTTTCGGTACGCTCTCACCGGTAATTGGCGCTTGGTTTACTGAAGCGTTTCCACCTGTGACATGGCCGTCAACTGGAATTTTCTCGCCCGCCCGGACGAGAACAATATCCCCAATATTGACCTTCGCTATCGCGACGCTGCGTTCGCTGCCATTCGCCCGCACCAAGGCCACTTGCGGGACCGACCCGATCAGGGATTTGATGGAAGCCCGGGCGCGATCCGTGTTCAGGTCGGCAATGAATTCGGCGATCAGAATGATGACCATCAAAACGGCGCCTGCCACTGTCTCCCCGCCCAACACAGCTACCAGCGTAGCAATGGTGACAAAGATTTCAGTTCCCACCTTGCGCTCATGGATCAGGTCCATCACCCCGGTTTTGACCAAAGGATATAAGCCCACGGCCACGGCAAACCAAAGCACCTCAAGCGGGACCATCTCGCGCCAATAAAGTAGAGCAATCAATCCTGTCAGCACAATTCGGCTCACCTCAAACCAGCGCTCCCGCGTCATTAGCACGCGCAGACTCGATGCAGGTCGTGAAGATGAGGATTCATTGGCCGTGGGCGCTTGGACTTGCATGGATTTCCTCTTAGGACTTGATCGGAATATCCTATCCTACCCCATAGGATATTGGGAGACGATTTTTCACGAAGCGGAGGTTGTGCCGTGCATTCGGTGATCAAGCGCTACAAGCTGTCATGCTGTATTCATACCTACCCGATAGCAGTCTTAACGGGAAGGCCAGCGCTGATGTTCGTCATCGATGACATAGGCATGGGAATGCTCACGGTCGGCGGTCGGCGGGCGCGCATCGGACTCCCCGGCCAGATGTGGATGCCCCCCAGCGAGATTGTCGTGTCGGTGCGAGAGTTCAACCGGGTCGTCTGAAGGCCATAAGCGCATCGACAGCAGTACGGCAGCGCTGGCCACAACGCCCAAAGTGACGAAACTGATGGTCAGACCGAATTTAGCGCCCAGCCAACCCGCCAAAGGGTAGGTGATCAGCCAACAGGCGTGAGACAAGGCGAACTGAGCCGCGAACAGGGCCGGACGATCAGCATCCCCAGAAGAGCGGCGGAGTAGCCGCCCCGATGGTGTCTGGGCCAGCGAATAGCCAAGGCCCAGCATAAACCACAGTGGCAGCAGCACGGCGTAGCGAGAAGCCAATGCAGTACCTGCGAGAAGGCCGGCGGCAATCACGCTGGCACCCACCAGCATCGCGCGTCGTTCTGGCACTCGGTCGAGCACTCTAGGCAACACTAACGCAATCAACATCGACCCAGCCCCGAAGCAGGCCAGCGCGATGGCGGTCGCGGTCTGCGTCATGCCCATACCCGCCTGGACCAGCACCACTGTGTTGACGATGACCATCGCGCTGCCTGAAGCAATAGCGAGGTTGAGGGCAAGGAGGCCGCGCAGGCGCGGTGTGGCAAGGTAGATGCGTAGTCCGCGTGTGGTCCTCTCATAAATGCTGCGTTTTGGTGGAATTTTGGCCCGCGGCAGGACGACCGAGACGACCAGCGCTGCGGAGGCGAGAAAGCCTACCACCGTACCGCCGAAGAGGCTGTGAAAGCTGACTACCGTCAACAGCAAGGCGGCAAGCATCGGGCTGACGAGGTTCTCGAGGTCGTAAGCCAGCCGCGACAGGGACAGGGCTTTGGTATAGGCACCCTCGTCGGGCAAGACGTCCGGAATCGTTGCTTGGAAGGTGGGTGTAAACGCAGCCGAAGCCGATTGCAGAACAAAGATCAGTACATAGATTTCCCAGATCTGGGTCACAAAGGGTAGGATCAAGGCCACAACGGCTCGAACGAGATCCAAGGCCACGAGTACCGCGCGGCGCGGCAGGCGTTCGGCCAGTGCTGACGCAACTGGCGCGACCCCGATGTAAGCCAACATTTTGATGGCCAGTGCGGTCCCTAACACGGCGCCGGCATTTGCACCGGCCAAGTCGAAAGCCAGGAGGCCCAACGCGACGGTGGCCAGGCCTGTACCCAGCAGAGCAATAACTTGCGCTAAAAACAGATGCCGATACGTTCGGTTGGCGAGGATTTCTAACATATCTGAGCTCTCCGAGGAGTTGGAAATACCCGCATGAGTTGCCAGAAGGCCTGATTTCTGACGGGGAATTCCTTGACTTTAGCTTATCCCGGGGGGTAGGATGCAAACATGTCTGAAAAACATCTTCATGCAGTTCATCCTGACATAATCAAGCGTCTGAAACGAGCGAGCGGACATCTGCAAAATGTGATCTCCATGATGGAGGAAGAGCGGCCTTGTCTAGACATTGCCCAACAACTTCACGCGGTGGAGCGAGCCATCAGCGCGGCAAAAAAGCTGGTCATCCATGACCATTTGGATCACTGTCTTGAAGAGGTCGCGAGTGCAGGTGCTGGCACTCTGCGTTCGTCGGTTGCGGAGTTCAAGGACATTACCAAGTATTTGTAGATGCGCAAATCTGCTCGGACCATTCTGTCGTTGTTAATGCTTGTCATACTACTGACCAGCGTGGGTGCGCGCGGGTTTCATTCAAAAGAATTGGTTCATGACCTTGACCATCACGGTCAAACAAGCATTGCGACGCTCGGCAGTGCGCACACTGGCGCACCTGATACCGGTGAAAACCAAAAATCAGAACCGCTTGATGAAATGGAACACCAACTATTTCACGTTGTCGGTGCTTCTTATCTGCTGGCAAGCAGTACTGCGAGTTTTTCCTGGGATGCTTCCGCCCAGATATTGGTGCCTGCCTCAAGCTCCCCTAGCTTGCCCGTAGCGGAGCTTGAGCCACCGTTCCGACCTCCCCGAAGCTCCGCCTTCATCTAACTCCGCCTGCGCCGCGGAGTTCCTCGCGCTTTTTCTTTCTCCTGCTCGTCGAGCGGCGTAGCCACGTTTGGCACGTCTTCACACTATTTGAGGTTAGCCATGAGATCAATGAATCCGTTCCTACGGGTGCGCTTGCACGCGTTTGCCGCAGCGGCGTTGTGCGTTTTCACACTTTCTGTGCACGCCCAGAGCCGGCCGGCCAAGTTTGCCGTTGCCAATGCGCAGGTGCAGGCTCTTGGCATCCAGACAACGCCTTTGCAAACTCAGGCGGAGTCGGTGCGCACCAGTGTTCCGGCTCAGGTTGTGATCCCACCCAAGGCGGAGCAGGTCATCAGTTCGCCGGTAACGGGTTTGATCTCTCAGTTGCTGGTGCAGCCTAACCAGATGGTGCGCGCCGGTGCACCTCTGATTCGTATTGCCAGCCCGGAGCTTAGTCAATTGCAGCTGCAACTGCTTCAGGCAAACACACGCGCAAAACTTGCAAGGCAGGCGGCCAAGCGTGAACAGGATCTCTTTGGCGAGGGCTTGATTGCTCAGCGGCGCGTGCAAGAGGCCCAGGCTACCTTGCAGGAAGCCGAGGCGACATTGAAACAGGCTAAAACAGCATTGCGCCTGAGCGGTATGTCGATGGCGTCCATCGACAAGGTTGCTGCCTCTGGCAATCCCCAAGACAGCTTGGTGTTAGCCGCAACGCAGGCGGGGGTCGTTACCGAGATCAAAGCCAAACCAGGTCAACGGGTTGACTCGGCCACTCCTTTGATGCATTTGGCCCAGACCGATACGCTATGGCTCGAAATCCAGGTGCCAGTTGCCGAAAGCGCGAGTTGGGCACCGGGCAGCAAACTTAAAGTTCAAGGGCGCGACATCACGGCGCAAATCATGAGTAGTAGCGCCATGGTGGCGACCGGCAGTCAGATGGTGGTGATGCGCGCCCTTGTTCAGGGCAAAGCAGGCCAAGTACGCCCCGGCGAGTTGTTGACCGTCGAACTGCCGGCAGCTGCCACAGCAGGCGCATGGGATCTTCCGCTGTCGGCCGTGGCCCATGACGGTGATCAGGGCTTCGTTTTTGTGCGCACACCGGACGGATTTGAAGCGAGACCTGTCAAAGTCTCGGCCAGCTCAGGTCAGCGGGTCCGGGTTCAGGGGCCCGTGAAAGCCGGCGAGGAAGTTGCGATCAGTGGCGTGGTCGCACTCAAAGGCGCATGGCTCAATGAAAAGGAGAGCAAGTAATGCTTTCCCGCCTTGTTCAATTTTCCTTGGCGCAACGTCTGTTTGTGCTGATGGCGACCTTGATGGTGGCCGCTGCGGGCTGGTACGCCTTGCGCGGATTGCCCATTGACGCGTTCCCCGACGTATCCAGCACGCAAGTCAAGATCATCATGAAAGCGCCCGGGATGACCCCGGAAGAAGTCGAGAGCCGCATTGCGGTGCCGATTGAAGTCGAGATGCTCGGCATCCCGAAAACCAAGATTCTCCGCTCCGTCACCAAGTACGGGCTGGTCGATGTCACGATTGACTTCGAGGACGGCACCGACATTTACTGGGCGCGCCAGCAGGTGAGCGAGCGCCTGGGCGGTCTGACAGAAAACCTCCCGACCGGCATCTCCGGTGGCATGGCTCCGGTCACGACCCCGCTCGGAGAAATGTACATGTTCACGGTGGAGGGCGAGACGCTGTCCCTGGCGGAAAGGCGCAGCGTACTCGACTGGGTCATTCGTCCGGCACTGAGGACCGTGCCGGGCGTTGCAGACGTGAATGCGCTAGGAGGAGTGGTCAGAGCCTTCGAGGTGGTTCCGGATCAGGCCAGCATGGCGGCGAGTGGCGTGACCATCATGCAACTGAAGGAAGCGATCGGAGCGAACAATCGCAACGATGGTGCCGGCAGGCTTGGTGAAGGTGACGAAGTCTTGCTGGTCCGCAGCGAAGGCAGCATCACCAGCCTGGAGGATCTGCGCGCCATCGTGGTGACCATGAAGGACGGCTCTCCTGTTCGCTTAGGTAACCTGGCCGAGGTCAAGATTGGCACCGTGACCCGTTACGGTGTCGTCACGCAAAGCGGACGCGGCGAGGCCGTGCAAGGTCTGGTACTAGGTCTGGCCGGCTCCAACGCGAAGATGGTGGTCGAAGGCGTGCGCAAGAAACTGGAAGAACTCCAGCCGACCTTGCCGGCAGGCGTCGAGATCAAGACCTTTTATGACCGCGCTTCGCTGGTTTCCAAAGCCGTCAATGCGGTCTCGACTGCACTGATTGAAGCAACTGTCTTGGTTATCGTGTTACTCGGGTTGTTTCTGGGTAACATCCGCGCGGCGCTGACGGTGGCCATGGTGCTCCCTTTGGCGGCATTGATCACGTTCATCCTGATGCGGACTTTCGGGATGTCAGCCAATCTGATGAGTCTCGGCGGCTTGGCGATTGCGATCGGAATGCTGGTGGATGCCGCCGTGGTCGTTGTGGAAAACATCGTGCAGCGTCTAGCGACCGATCCCACGGCCGGCAAGCTGCCCCGGTTACACACTATTTACCGAGCCGTGCGTGAGGTGGCGGTTCCAGTTACAGCCGGGATTTTGATCATCATCACCGTCTTTCTTCCGTTGCTCACCCTGCAGGGCCTGGAAGGCAAGTATTTTGTGCCCGTGGCGTTGACCATCGTGTTCGCCCTGGCAGGCTCGCTGGTATTGTCACTGACCATCATCCCGGTGTTGGCGTCATACCTCTTGCGTGAAGTCAAACACGAAGACCCGTGGCTGCCACGCAAGCTTTTGAAGCTCTATGAGCCAGTGCTTGCCTGGAGCCTGAAACAACAGCGTGTCGTTGCGGCCGCCGCCGCTGTCATGCTGGTGGCGGCCGGGTTGATTTACACACAGGTAGGCAAGACCTTTATGCCGACGATGGACGAGGGCGACTTAATCGTCGGCATAGAGAAACTGCCGTCCATCAGCCTGGAGCAAAGCGCTGCGCTCGACTTGAAAATCCATCGCGCGCTCATGCAGGCCATTCCAGAAGTGCATGGCATCGTCGCTCGTGCCGGCTCTGATGAAATCGGCCTAGATCCGATGGGACTGAACCAGACCGACACCTACTTGCTTCTGAAGCCACAAGGTGAGTGGCGTATGAAATCCAAGGAAGCGTTGATGGACGAGGTGCGCAAGGTCCTCGACCCCATGCCCGGCATCGAATACAGCTTCACCCAACCCATCGAAATGCGGGTGTCGGAAATGATCATCGGCGTGCGAGGTGATCTCGCGGTCAAGATTTTTGGTCCGGACCTGGACAAGCTGAACCAGTACGCGAGCCAGGTTGAGACGCTTCTAAAGACGGTTTCTGGGAACCAGGACGTGTACACGGTGCAAAACGACGGTGTGCAGTACCTGCGGGTGGCGGTGGATCGCTTGCAAGCCGGACGGCTGGGCTTGAGCGTCGAGGAAATTCAGGACGCCCTGCGTACACAAATCGAAGGTCAGCGCGCAGGCGTCGTTATTGAGGGTAACCGCCGCACGCCCATAGTCTTACGTGGTGCAGAAAGTGTTCGGATGTCGCCCGCCGATTTCGGTGCGATGCGCATTACGACCAAGGATGGCAATACGGTCCCCTTGACCAGCGTCGCAAAACTTGAACGCGCCGCCGGTCCGGTCAAGATAGACCGGGAAATGGGAAGCCGTTACAGCGTGGTCATTGCCAATGTAGCTGGCCGTGATCTGGTGGGTTTTGTTGAAGAGGCGAGGGCGCTGGTGACCCAGAAAGTTCCGCTGGACACGGGCTACCGGGTCAGTTGGGGCGGCCAGTTTGAGAATCAGCAGCGCGCGGCGGCCAGGCTTACTGTTGTTGTGCCGGTCGCGCTGGGGTTGATTTTTGTGCTGCTGTTTTCAACCTTCCGATCCGTGCGCCAAGCCCTGCTCATTTTGAGCATCATCCCGTTTGCGCTGGTGGGTGGAATCATTGCATTGTGGGTAACCGGCGAATACCTGTCCGTGCCGGCATCGGTGGGCTTCATTGCGTTGCTAGGCATCACCGTCCTCAATGGGGTGGTCCTGGTGAGCTATTTCAATCAGCTGCAAAGCGAGGGCATGCGACTGAGTGAGGTCGTTTTGCAGGGAGCGAAGCGCCGGCTGCGACCGGTGCTGATGACGGCCTCCATCACCGCCTTCGGTTTGATCCCGCTGCTGTTCGCAACAGGCCCGGGTTCCGAAATACAGCGTCCGTTGGCCATCGTGGTGATTGGAGGTCTGATCACGGCCACAGCCCTGACTTTGATGTTGTTGCCCATCCTGTATTTACGCTTTGCGTTTCCGAAACGAAAGGTTTCCGATGTCTGAACTTTGCTTAACCATCCTTTGCTCGCCAGCCGTTGAGGAAAAACTGCTCGATCTGCTCCTTTTGTCGCCCAACGCGGCCGTATTTACAAGTGCCCCGACGGCAGCTCATGGCCTGGTTTTCGGCAGCCTTAACCAGACCGAGCAGGTGCTCGGGCGCGCGTTTGCGACCCAAGTACAAGTTGTAATTCCTGATACCGACAGGCAGGCACTGCTGGACGGCATCCAGGAGCAGTTTTCTGGAGCGGGCCTGCGCTATTGGATAACGCCAGTCATTGAGACGGGAGAAATAGCATGAAAATTCGACCGCTACTGGCATCCCTGATCATGGGGGTTGGTTCTGCCTACGCACTTCAACCACCGAACGTCCCAGGGTTGTTGCCTACAGAGATCGCCCGGCCGCTTTTGGAACAAGACCCGCGTGTTGCTGCGGCGCGCGCAGGCTTGGAGGTTGCAAGGCAAGAGGCCAGCATTCTTGACAAGTCACCCTACGAATGGACTGCGAAAGCGCTGGGGCAGCGGCGGTCTCTAGACACCGGGCCACGCTACCGCGAGTGGAATGTCGGAATTGAGCGGACCATCAGACTTCCGGGCAAGGGCTCGGCTGACCGCAACATCGGCAAGGCCACCATCGACGAGTCCAGGGCCCAGTATGGTGAAGCATTGCATGAATCCGCTCGGGAACTGGTGTCACTTTGGCTAGATTGGCTTGCGGCGGATCGCGGTCGCGAGTTGGCTGCTTTAAATCTTGTGGCCGTCCAGGAAAATCTGAAGGCAGTCGACAAACGCACCCGTGCTGGCGATGCGTCCAGACTCGACCTCAACTTCGCCAACGCGGAGTTGGCTGAGCAAAAACGGATGGACAACGATGCTCGGACGCAGGCGGCGGCTGCGTGGGCGCGATTGTCCGCACGCTTCCCCGGCATCAGCCGCCAAAGCATGCTGTTACCTTCGCCGATGTTGATTGCCGAGGATGAAGCCCTATGGAGGGATCGAATCATTTCCGAAAACGACGAGCTGAAAGTCGTGCAGACCCAGTTGCGAATAGCGCAAGCCCAAGCTGATCGTGCGCGAGCGGACAGGGTTCCCGATCCGACCTTTGGTGTTTTCACTGCCTCTGAGGTGGGTGGCCGAGAACGAATTTCTGGCGTCACTATCAGCATTCCTCTGCCCGGCGGCTTGCGTGATTCACGCAGTTCCAAGGCTCTGGCCGCTGCGGAGGTTATACGTAATGCCGTTGACCTCAAGAAACGTGAGCTTGAAACCGAGATCGCCTCGGCGTTAGTCACTGCCCGGGGAACTTATGAGAGCCTGCAGATTGCCAACGAGGGCGCTCTCGCCATGCAGGAAAACGCCAAGCTGGTGCAACGCGCGTATTCGCTTGGCGAAGGAGATCTGCAGACTTTGTTGCTGGCACGCCGACAGGTCACCGCCGCCATGAATAGTGCGTTGCTCGCACAGACGAACGCGTTGAAGGCTTACTACGGCTTGCTAATCGACGCGCATTTCGTTTGGGGACTAGACCATGACTAACAAAGCAATTTCACAAAGGACATGTAGATTGCTCCTGGCCGTGCCCTTGCTCATCCTCGCCGGTTGTCAGACTATCTACGAAGGTAAGTATGGATGGGACGCGGGATGGCGTCCAGGCACGGTGCTCTCCGTCGGTTCCGCTGATCACGTCCTCCAGACGCCATTTCGCGACTGCCGCCCTGATTTTAGCTCCGAGGAAAGAACTGCGCTCAAATTTGCAGTTGTCTCCTACTCGTTTTTAAATCGCCCAAAAAGAGCGGTTGTGCCCGTTTCATCTGGATCAGCGTGGACTGCTGGAAGTTTGGTTTACATGAACGTCACCAACTGCGGGACAGCATTAGTGCCGCGCCAAGCGCAAAGCAAGCGACGAAGCGAGTTCACAGCAAAGAGGGCTACCAGCCAGGTGGCCAGCTTCTCGGCGTAGGGATCGAGCTTGCTTGAGCCGACCCGCCTTGGGTACTTGGGCTCGCTCTCTTCCGACCTCAGGTGCTTCTTCACTGTGTTGCGAGCCAGGCCTGTACGCCTGGCGATCTCGCGGATGGACATTTGATCTCGCAGTGCCCAACGCCTGATGACATTCAATGTCGCCACGTCTATCACTCCTAATTTCCCTCTTGCTTTTAAAACAAGCAGGGTAGTGCCTACGTGGGTCAGTTTTGGATGGAAATTACTGCGCTAAGTGGGTCAGATTTCGACGGAATTCAACAACAAATGCCCTGGCCGCCGCGGCCAAGCAGGTAGACGTTGCTGTGACGAATAGCGAAACCATGGACAAGCTGAAAGACCGCATGCCGGAAAAATTCAAAGATCTGCGCATAGTCTGGACGTCTCCGCTGATTCCTCTCGACCCTCTCGTTATGCGCAAAGACTTGCCGCAGGCAACCAAGGACAAGGTCAAGCAATTTTTCTATTCGTACGGTACCGGCGGACAGCAAGAGAAAGACAACCTGATGAAGCTGACAAAGCTCTCAGGGTTTAAGCCCTCCACAAATGCGCAACTCACGCCAGTACGACAGCTCGAACTTTTCCGGGATCGTTCCAAGCTAGTGTGGTGTTGCACGCTATCCGGTACATAAAAACGCGCCTTTTGCGCCATGGCTGCGTTGCAAATCCGAGCGATGCTTGGGGTATCGCTGTGTTTTGCGCCTTGCCCTGACCCAAAATCCATCGTTTTTATTGATACCGGATAGCATGCAACACCACACTAGAAGCTGACGACTCCCTTCCAGCTGCTGAGAAACAGGCAAAGATGGGGGAGATCGATCGCAAGCTAGCTGACTTGTCCAAACAGCTCTAACGGGCGGCGCGTCGGAGGCATTCCGCCTGGCGGACTACGCCTTCTCGGTTTCGTCCCCGATGGAAAGTCGCTTCATTTTTTCCCACAGCGTCTTTCGGCTGATTCCCAGCAATTCTGATGTCTTTGAAATGCTGCCACTTGCGCGGGCAAGGGCGCGGCGAATGTGCAAGCGCTCTGCATCCTCGACCATTGCCGACAGACGCACGAAGGGCCCACCGTCTTCGCCTTCTGAAATGCCCGCGATGAAGGCATCTGAACCGCCCCTGGCATCGAGTAAGCCTGCCTCGCTGAAAATGACCGACTCCTCTAGATATGCGCGGAGCTCCCTGACGTTCCCTTTCCAAGCCCTGCCCAACACATTGCGGATGAATGACTCTGAAACGGCAAGCGGCCGACCCTGTTCTGCTGCAATCTGTCGCAGGATTCGGTCAGTGAGCCAACGAATGTCTTCGGGTCGCTCTCGCAATGGTGGCAAGCAGATTTGAATTACCGCCAAGCGATAGAACAGGTCCTCCCGGAAAGCACCGGTAGCCATGTGGGCATACAGGTCGCGGTTAGTGGCCGCAATGACTCGAAAGTCGCTCTTGGTTGTCCGTTCCGAACCCAAGCGGAAGAAGCACTGCTCTTGTAGGGCTCTTAGCAATTTCGCCTGCATGCTAGAGGGTAGGTCGCCGACCTCGTCAAGGAAGAGGGTGCCTCCATTCGCCCTTTCCAGATAACCCTTGTGTGCCCGCTGGGCGCCAGAAAACGCCCCTTTTTCGTAGCCGAAGAATTCGGCTTCCACCATGGTTTCCGGTACGGCGGCGCAGTTCACAGCAATGAATTCACCTTTTTGGCTCCGAGCGTCAAGGGAATGAATCATTTGCGCGGCAACTTCCTTGCCAACGCCCGACTCCCCAGTGAGTAGCACCGATACCTTCTGCTTTGCTACTTTGTGGATCTTCGATTCGACCAGGCGCATGGCCGCAGACACGCCAAGGATTGCCGTTTCATCTTGCCCTTCGGCGGGACCTTGTGCTTGGCGCACCAGAGCGACCAGCTTTTCGATATCGAAGGGCTTCGATAGGTACTCCCTGGCACCGGAACGGATTGCGTCGATCGCGTCATTCACACTGCCGTAACCAGTTAAAAAGAACCAGGGAATGGCGCGCACCTTGTCGGGCAGATCGGCATACCAATGCGTAGCGATCCCATCCGGCAACCTGACGTCACAAACAACGGCGCTCCATTCTTCGTCCAAGCGGGCTGCTGCCTCGGCGAGACGCCGACACCAAACGGTGCGAAAGCCCTCAAGCTCGAATCGCTGAGCCAACGATTCGCCCATGATCGGATCGTCTTCAATAAGCAGTAATGACAACATCTCGTTCCCTGTTGGGTATCCAGAACATAAGCCGGGTCGCTGCTGCGCCAGCATCAATGGCTTCGAATCGCCCCCCGAATTGAGTAGCGATCTCTCGGCAAACCCAGAGGCCAAACCCCCGCGGATCGTTTCCGCTTTCCGCAGCGATACTTCGTTCGAGGCCTTCAGGCGTCAAGCGGTTGCCACTGTTAGCGACCGTGAACGAAACCGTGTCGGCATTGCCCTCTAACGTCGCGCTGACCCAGCCTTGTTCACCGGCCGCCTTGACAGCGTTGAGCATCAGATTGAGCATCGCCTGCCGAACCGCCGCGGAGGGTACCCGGAGTGCGGACGACACGTCGGACTGCACCTGAATGGTCACCCCCCGACGATTTCCGGCAACCTGCACCAGTGTGACCACATCCTCCAAGTCGCCGAGTTCGAGGGGTCGGTCTTCGACCCTGGCTTGCGGCAGTAAAGAAGCCACGGTAGTGCGAATCTGCTGCAGGCCGCGCTCGATCAGATCGAGAGTCTTGACGCGTGTGGCTTCGGACTCGCCGTGAAGACGCAGGGTTTGAGTGGCAGTCAGCAGTCCACCCAACGGATTGTTGATCTCGTGCGCCACGGCTGCCGTGATGCGGCCAAGGGCTGCCATTCGTTCAGCGGACAGGGCACGTTGTTCGGCCTGGCGGCGTACATCCATCTCTTCGAGGAGCAGTCTGACGGCATTGCCGATTCGATTGAGCTCCTGATCGCCGTCGATTGGCAGTTCGGAAATCAATGTTCTGGTATCGGTGTGTCCGATCCTTGAGATGCAGTCGGCAACCCGCCGTACGGGCCTGGCCATTCGATTTCCAATGAGCCACCCAAGCGGGGCCAAAAAGCTCACTGCCAAAAGCGCGCCGATCAATGCAGGTTTAGCAAGAGCTCCCCAGTCTGGAGCAAAGACTGGCCCATCCACCTCGACGTAAGAATAGCCAAGTACCTGTCCGTCTTCGCTGCTGACTGGGTCGATCAAGGTGAGCGACTTATTTGCACTTTCCAAAGCTACTCGCTGCTTCCACTGACTAACTCCGGGGTCCGTTGCGCCTTCCCGTGCCAGGTCGCTGAGAATATGACGGCCTGTTTCCAATCTCGCAGGATCGGACGCCGCAACGATTCTTCCCTCGGCATCCAGCACGGCGGCGCGTGCATGCTGCTTGTCCGCTCCGGGCAACAGGGCAGCGGTGTTCCGGAGCAACGCATACACCCGCCATGTGTCATCCGCCGTCAGCAGGGGGCGCGCCTGGGCGGCCAGCAGGGTTATCGCACTGTCCACAGTCGCCAGGGTCTCCAGCCGAGCCGATTGCGCAGAGATCCGAACCGCAACAATCGTGACGATCAGAGCCGTGATCACTACACCAAGCGTCAACCCAAGTGGAACTTGCAGGCGGTAGGGGAGCCGAAGTAGCATCAAATACCTCGGGCTTCGGTAGACGTCGCCATGCGGGCAATCGAGCTGAACAGCGCAGGTGATCCCGCCTCGAAGCCGGTGAGGTTGAGTGCTTTCAACAGACTCAGTCCTTCTGGTTCGTTCTGCATTCCCAGCAAAGTCGCTTGCAGGGCCTGCGTTTTTGGATGCCTTGAGCTCAGCCGGCCAACGATCGGTGGAAATCCGAAAAGCTCCGATTTCCACACCACCTCAGTCTGATCGACTGCAGCCATGCCTTGCAGTCGCATTGTTTCCCATACGTAGCCGTCTATTGAGCCGGCATGCGCCAATCGTGCAGCAACTGCCTCCGCCACGTTGCGATGGCCATGGGCGAAGAAACTCTTCTTGAGGTCGCGGGGCCTCAGGCCCGCCGCATGAAGCTGAGTCTGTGCCACGAGCCACCCTGAATTAGAGAGTGGGTCCGAGTAGGCAAGTACCTTGCCTTTGACGTCAGCCCAGTTACGAATCACGGCTTCTTTAAGGCGGGGCCGTATCAAGTACGCCTGGTAAAGAGGCCGGCCTTGGTAATGCGGCACTGCCAACAACTGGAGCCGCCGTTGATGGCGAACGTATGGGTAGCCGCAGAGCCAGGCCGCGTCGAGTTGTCCGCCGAACAGCAGGTCCAGCATTCCTTGATACGACTCACGGGCTACGAACGACACGGGACTCCCCAATCGCTTCGACAAGTAGTCACTCCAGCGCGCAAGAAACGCGGCTTGGTCGGCCAGGATCACCGGCGTTAGCCCGATACGCAAGACCTCCGCCTGCGAGGTCGCATCCTTGCCCACGGCTCCCATAGCCACTCCGGGGATTGCCATCTGCAGGAAGGTTTTCCTTTTCATTGCTTGCCCCCTTTGTTACGACTGCGTAACCGAACCACTATAGATTGAGTTACGAATTCCAGACATCGGGCTTTCCCTGTGCAGTTAAGTCTTTGATTTTGTTGATTTTCTAAGCAGGCACGGGCTTTGCAATCAGTTCTGCGGGACATTCCAAAACTAGGAGATAACATGGATTCTGCAAAACTTAACCGCCGCTTTTTCTTGAAATCAGGTGGCACGGCTGCCGCAGTGGTCGGCTCGGTGGTCATCCCGATCCACTCTGCCTCGGCTGCACCTGCGGCAGGGGCCGCTGGCGCAACAACGCTGCCTTACCCCCTTAAGGCTGTCGGCAAAGCTGGCGCCATGCCGGCCAACCAAGTGGTGAACTTCACCTATCCCGACGCTTCGTCGCCCTGCGTAGCAATACGAATGGGCTCAACAGTGCCCGGTGGCGTGGGGCCGAACAAAGACATCGTGGCCTACAGCTCGCTGTGCACACACATGGGCTGCCCGGTCAGTTACGAAGGGGCGACGAAGACCTTCAAGTGCGGATGTCACTTCTCGGTGTTCGATCCTGAGAACAGTGGACAGATGGTCTGCGGCCAGGCCACCGAAAACCTGCCAATGGTGCGCCTGAACTACGACGCCAAAACCGACACCGTCACCGCAGTGGGCGTTGATGGTCTTATTTACGGCCGCCAGGCCAATATTCTCTAAGGGGCAGCACATGAGCACCACCACTAAAGACAGGATTGCGCTGCCGCCGGCAGATGCCCAAAAAACCAACATGACATGCCACTTCTGCATCGTCGGTTGTGGGTATCACACGTACAAGTGGGAATCCGGACGCGAAGGCGGGCGTGCGCCCAACCAGAACGCGCTGGGCGTGGACTTCCGCAAGCAAGTGCCTCCCTTGGCCATCACCATGACCCAGGCGATGACCAACACGATCAAGGACCACAGCGGCAAGAGCTGGAACATCATGATTGTTCCGGACAAGGCATGCGTCGTGAACAGCGGCCTCTCGTCTACGCGCGGCGGGAAGATGGCGTCGTACATGTATTCCGAAGACGGAGTGGGCCGCGAGCGGCTAAAACAGCCTCAAGTTTTTCAGGGTGGTTTGTGGCTTGACACCAGTTGGGAGGCCGCCATGGCGCTCTACGCCGGGTTGACCAAGAAGATCTTGGACGCCGACGGGCCGAACGGCCTGTTCTACGACTGTTTCGATCACGGCGGCGCCGGCGGAGGCTTCGAGAACACCTGGGGCACCGGCAAGCTCATGTTCAGTGCGCTGCAAACGCCGATGGTGCGCATCCACAACCGTCCGGCCTACAACTCTGAGTGCCACGCGACGCGCGACATGGGCGTGGGCGAGCTGAACAACAGCTACGAAGATGCGCAGGTTGCCGATGTCATCATCGCCACAGGCTGCAACCCCTACGAAACTCAGTCCAATTACTTCCTGAACCACTGGGTGCCCAACCTCTCAGGTGGCACGGTGGAAAAGAAAAAGAAATGGTTTCCGGGCGAAACTGCAGCGGCGGCCAAGGTCATCATCGTCGATCCGCGCCGCACCGCCACGGTCTCCATTTGCGAGCAGGTCGCGGGCAAGGACAACGTGCTGCACCTGGACATCCTGCCGGGCAGCGACACCGCCTTGTTCAATACCTTGTTCACGCACGTCGTGCAGCAGGGCTGGCACAGCAAGGAATTTATCGGCAAATTCACCAAGGGCTTTGACGAGGCAGTGAAGACCAACCGAATGTCATTGGAAGACGGCGCCAAAGCTACCGGCATTCCTGTGGCCAAGCTGGTCCAGGCCGCTGAATGGGCCTACAAGCCGAAGGCATCGGGCCACCGCCCGCGCACCTTCCACGCGTACGAAAAGGGCATCATCTGGGGCAATGACAACTACGTCATCCAGAGCGCCCTGGTCAGCTTGGTGCTGGCCACGCAAAACGTGGGCCGGCGCGGCACCGGCGTATGCCGCATGGGCGGCCACCAGGAAGGCTACACCCGGCCTCCGTACCCGGGCGACAAGAAAATCTATATCGACCAGGAGGTTATCAAAGGCAAGGGCCTGATGTACACCCTGTGGGCCACCAATCCGTTCCAGTCCACCGTGAATGCTCAGCAGCACCGCGACGTGATCGCCAAGCGGTCTGGAATCGTCAAGGAGGCCATCTCCAAGGCTCGCGGCGCCAGCACGGCGCAGATGGTGGACGTGATTTATGACGCCTGCAAAAACAAGGGTGGCCTGTTTGTCGTGGGCATCAACCTCTATCCGACCACCATCTCTGAGCATGCTCACATGATGCTGCCGGCGACTCACCCGGGAGAAATGAATCTCACCTCGATGAACGGCGAACGCCGCCTGCGGCTGTCCGAGAGGTTCATGGATCCTCCGGGGTCCGCCAAGCCCGACTGTCTGATCGCAGCACATATGGCCAACGCTCTCAAGGCCTTGTATACCAGCGCGGGTAACGCACCGATGGCCAAGCGCTTCGAAGGCTTCGATTGGAAGACTGAGGAGGACGCCTTTAACGACGGCTTCCGCAGGGCCGGGCGGCCGGGCGTGGGCCCCATCGACAGCCAGGGCGGTGACACCGGGTACATGGCTACATATGCTTTGCTGCGCAAGGCCGGCAACAACGGCGTGCAGTTGCCGATCAAGGAGGTCAAGGGTGACAAGCTGATCGGCACGGAAATCCACTACGCCGACGGCAAGTTCGACACCAAGGACGGCAAAGCCGAGTTCAAGCCGGCGCCGTGGAATGGATTGCCGAAAGACGTCGCCGACCAGAAAGCCAAGCACCCATTCTGGATCAACAACGGCCGTGCCAACGAAGTCTGGCAAACCGCATACCACGACCAGTACAACGCGTTCGTCATGGACCGCTATCCGCTGGCCTACCTGGAAATCAATCCCAAGGATGCGGAGGGGCTCGGCGTAAAGGCGGGCGACGTCGTGGAAGTCTTCAACGACTACGGCAACACCTATGCCATGGCATATCCGACCGCCTCAGCCAAGCCGGGCCACACCTTCATGCTGTTCGGTTACGTCAAGGGCGTGGCCGGGAACGTGACAACGGCCTGGGTGGATCGCAACGTCATTCCCTACTACAAGGGCACGTGGGGCAGCGTCAAGCGAGTCGGGACCGTCGAACAATGGAAGTCGAGCGTGAGCTTCAAGCCGAGGTCCGAGAAGGTTTGAAGTCCTGACCTTTCGGGGGGTGCCAATTCCGGCACCCCATTCCAAAATTTAGTCTACAAGAGGTATTTACATGAAGAAAACGATCATCCGGTGGGGTCTTGCCACAACTGTCCTGCTCGCGTTAAGCCCGGCCTATGCGAACCTGCAACTAGCTCAGAAGAACCAGTGCATGACGTGCCACGCAGTGGCGACAAAGGTACTTGGCCCGGCTTACCAGGACGTGGCCAAAAAACACAAGGGCTCTAAGGACGCTGAGGCGGCACTGGCTGCCAGCATCAAGAAGGGCAGCGCGGGCAAGTGGGGGACGATCCCCATGCCGGCGCAGCCCAACGTCAGCGACGCCGATACCAAGGTACTGGCGAAGTGGATCTTGGGCTTGGCCAAGTAGCGCCTGCTAACCGGCAAAATCCCATGCGCGCAGTACCGTACACATCTGACACCCGCAGACCACTTCACGATCTGGGCGATGCCGGCGCCACCGTCGTTGCAGAAGAGTCCTTCGCCTTCGCGCAAACACTCATCACGTCCCGCCGCAACGTTTCCCCGCGGCGCCTGGTCGAGCCCGGCCCGGCGACGGCACAGTTGGAATCGCTTCTCGCCTTGGCCGCGGCTGCCCCCGACCATGGGTTGTTGACGCCCTGGCGGTTTGTGCTGGTGCCGCCCAGCAAGCGCGATCGCCTTGCCGAAGTCTTCGCTCTGTCCCTGATCGACCGCGACTCCGGGGCGACGCTCGAACAGATCGAATCCGCCCGAGAGAAGGCCCACCGGGCCCCCGTGCTGCTCGTCGCAATCGCGTGCCTGGGCCCGCGAGAGCCGAACATACCCCCGCTGGAGCGCATGGTTTCCATGGGTGCCGCCATTCAGAATCTGCTTCTGGGTGCTCACGCCATGGGCTACGGCGGAGGCCTCACCAGCGGCCAGGCCATGAGCTCCCCGAGGCTGCGCGACTTTCTTTCTCTGGCAGAAGGAGAGTTGGCAGTGTGCTGTGTGAACCTGGGCACCGTGTCAAAGGCCAAGCCGGGGCGTGTCCGCCCGTCGCCGTCGTCCTTCGCCACGACTCTTCTTGCGCTCCCGCCCGAGTCCCAATAGATATTCGAAGATCCATCATGTCCCAACGCGTGATACCTCTTGTAGATCATCGGCAGGCTGCTCAGCGACTGATCATGATGCCCACGACCGGCAGCCGTCCCGAGGGGCAGTTGCTGGACGCACGGGGGCGCACCCTCAGTGACCTGCGCATCAGCGTCACAGATCGGTGCAACTTCCGGTGCCGCTATTGCATGCCCAAGGAAATCTTCGACGCAAAGCACAACTACCTGCCGCACAGCGCACTTCTGAATTTCGAGGAGATCACTCGCTTGGCGCGGGCGTTCATCTCCCACGGGGTCCGAAAGATCCGATTGACGGGGGGCGAGCCGCTGCTGCGCAAAAACCTGGAAGCACTGGTTGCGCAGTTGGCTGCGCTGCGCACGGTTGATGGGCGGGAGTTGGACCTCACCCTCACCACGAACGGGTCGCTGCTGGCGCGAAAGGCCCGTCAATTGCGCGACGCGGGCCTCAAGCGTGTGACGGTCAGTCTGGACGGGCTGGACGACCTGGTATTCCGGAAGATGAACGATGTCGACTTTCCGGTCGCAGACGTGCTACGTGGAATAGACGCCGCCAAAGAAGTCGGCCTCAGCCCGATCAAGATCAACATGGTGGTGAAGCGGGGGACCAACGATCATGAGATCGTGCCGATGGCCCGTCACTTCCGTGGAAGCGGCATGGCTCTGCGTTTCATCGAGTACATGGATGTTGGCGCCACGAACGGCTGGCGCAAGGACGAAGTACTGCCAGGCACAGAAGTCCTCAATCTGCTCCGCTCCGAGATGCGCTTGGTACCGCTGTCAGCAACAGCGATCGGCGAAACGGCACAGCGCTGGGGTTATGCGGACGAGACCGGACGACACGACCCGACCCTCGGAGAAATCGGGCTGATCAACAGCGTCACCCACGCCTTCTGCGGTGACTGCAATAGGGCCCGTCTTTCCACGGAAGGGAAGCTCTATACGTGCCTGTTCGCGGCGGACGGTGACGATCTTCGCTCGCTGCTGCGTGGCAGCGCGACCCAGCCGCCGGCGTCCGATGCCGTGATCGCGCAGGCTATCCGCTACTTGTGGGAGCAACGAGGTGACCGGTACTCCGAGTTGCGTGCCTCGTTGGCGGGCAAAGGACATGAGGTTCGGAGGGTCGAGATGAGCTACATCGGCGGCTAGGGGCCGGAAGCGTGCTCGGCCAGGGTGAAGTGACTAAAACAGGAGACAAATCATGTGGTTCAACAAGCTGGAAATGCGGTGGAAAATTGCGGTCATCATGGGGGCGATCTTCTTCCCCATCTGGATCGCTTCCGTTTCTTACTTTTTCTACGAGACCTACTGGCTGCAGGTGAAAACGCAGCTCGGTGGTCTGATGAACTTCGCAGACGCCAAGCAGCAGGGTGTGATCCGTTTCCTGGGTCAGAACAAAAAGATGGCCAACAGCCTGGGCGAGCTATCCAAGTCCGCGGGCGACGATGTGCTGCGCAAGCACTTCAAGTCGGTTATTGAGACCGACACTTTTGCCCTTGACGACCATCCATTCAAAACCGAAATCGATGGCGGCAAGCGCCAGATCCCCACCTGGCGGGTTTACCACTCCATCGACGTGGTCAAGGATGGTGTCATTCAGGTTTCCTCGTCGCCGCAGCGCGAGGGCCGAGCCTGGGGGACGACCGTGGATCCCCGGCGCGGCTACTCGGAAGTTTACAGGGATCCCATCAGTCTGAAGAACGAACCCGTCATCAGCTTTGCGTCGCCCGTGCGCGACGGTCGCACCGTCTATGTGAACGCGGACGCCAAGATGCTCACGCTCATTGTCAACGGCGAAATCGGCAACATGGAGAAGGGCATGGGAACGTTCTATCTTGCCGGGGTTGGCAAGACATTCGATTTCTACATGGTGGATCGCAGCAATCGCCTGATCACGGAGTCGCGTGCCATCTCGAATGGCCTGCTGGCCAAGCAAGGCAGCGAAACTCCCTGGAAGACCACCATGGCCGACACCGCACTTGGGATCGTATGCGGCAAGGATGGCACTTACACAACCAATGCCAAGTGCACGACCGGTTGCCGCGAGGCCATGGGCTTCTACAAGGGTGTCAACGGTAAAGACAAGCTCGGGGCCTCGATGCCGTTCTACGATTCCGAATGGACCCTGGTCGTTGAACAGGATGCGGACGAGTTGCTCACCCCGTTGTATAAGCTGTACCTGTACATGGCGCTTGCCGCGATCGGCGCCGGCGCCATCGTATTTTTCCTGTTCGTGCTGGCGATTAATCGCTATGTGTTCCGGCCCGTCAAGTTCGTCAAGCCCGCATTCAAGACTTGACTGACCGTAAAGTGTTACAGCAATCAGACGAAAAGTGGACCTTATGTTGCCGGACAATCTGATATTCGAGAAGACAGATTTCGGGCGCGCCGAGATGAGCCGCCGAGGTCATGACCTCAGTCATGGCTCGCGGCGGGTTCTCATCCTGGTCGACGGCGTGCGACGCGTGACCGACATCAAGGCTGCGCTCGGGCCGACCGTCGATGCAGTGGCGACGCTAGAAGTTCTGCAAGCACAGCAATACATCGCTGTCCATGCTGCGCCGGACGCCAATGGCGTGCCATCCGGTCACGACTTGGAGAAGTTCACTCGCGTCCAGGCCTATCTGACCGACTTTGTGAATGGGCTGTTCGGCTCGGACGGTCAAGAGCTTGTTCAAGAAATCAGCCGCTGTACCACGGTGCCTCAGTTGCGCGCTTATGGGGATGTGTGTGTGGACACGGTCGCGAGCTTCGCCGGCAAGAAGAAAGCGGATGAATTTGCGAAGCAGTTGAGGGCGATGCTGTAGGTCAACCGCTCTGAACCCTCCACATGAACGTGCTTACTCATTTTGATTGCGAAGGCCAGGCTCACATGGTTGACGTTGGGGCCAAGCCAAACACGCGGCGCAGCGCTGTCGCGTGCGGCCGAATAGAAATGCGACCTGCCACGCTAGCCCTCATAGAGGCGGGTACGTCGGCAAAGGGCGACGTACTGGGGATCGCCCGCATCGCCGGAATTCAGGCAGCGAAAAGAACCAGCGACCTTATTCCACTTTGTCATCCGATCGCACTGACGCGGGTGGCGATCGATTTCCGTGTGGAGGCTGCGGCGGGGGGGCGGGCAGCGGCAGTGAGCTGCTCCGCGACCGCCGAAACAACTGGCCCCACCGGGGTCGAAATTGAAGCCTTGATGGCGGCACAGGTTGCGCTTCTGACCATTTATGACATGTGCAAGGCGGTCGATCGCGGTATGGTCATCGCACACATCAGGCTGTTGGAGAAGCACGGCGGCGCTTCTGGAAGTTACGTGCACCCGGAGATGCAAGCATGAAGCTGACGATCAAATACTTCGCCTCGGTGCGAGAGGCCATCGGGATGGGCGGGGAGAACGTCTCCACAGCCGCGTCGACGCTTGCGGGTTTGCGCGAAGAGCTTGTCGCCCGCGGCGGCGCCTATGCGGAGGCTCTGGCACAAGGCAAGGCGGTGCGGATGGCACTGGACCAGGTCATGAGGGATGAGGCAGCGGCACTCAAGGAAGGCTGTGAAGTGGCTTTCTTCCCCCCAGTGACCGGAGGGTGACCATGGACGGCCCGCGGGTCAGTATCCAGGTCGAGGACTTCAGTCTGAACCATGAGACGAATGTGTTATTGAGCGGCAACGGACAGGTGGGCGCCATCTGCAGCTTCGTAGGGGTTGTGCGCGGCGGCGCTGACGCCAAACCACCGGTGCTGAGTATGGAGCTGGAACACTACCCCAGCATGACTGAGGCGGCCATTGAAGCGATGGTCGACGAGGCCCACCGGCGCTTCGACATTGTTGGTGCCAGGGTGGTGCATCGGATCGGCCAGCTGCAGCCAGGTGAGCAGATCGTCATGGTCGCAGTCGTCTCGGCTCACCGCGGCGAAAGCTTTAGCGCCTGCGAGTTCCTGATGGACTACCTGAAGACACAAGCGCCGTTCTGGAAGAAGGAGCGAACGCTCCATGGCAGCCACTGGGTCGACGCCCGCGTAGCTGATGACGTGGCGCTCGCCCGATGGGGAATTGCCCGCAACAACTCATGAGCTCGCAGGGGCGGGCTTGGCCAAATGTTCAGCATAGCGGCGGGCCATCTGTTCCAGCGCAACTGGCTTGATTCTGGTGGCATGGCCGGCGCAGCCAAAGGCTTCGAAACGGGCCTTGACGATCGCCCGCGCGGAGTTTTTTGCATCCATCAGCGCCTTTCGCGGATCGAACTCCCTGGGCTGCTCGGCAAACGACCTTCGCATGGCACCAGTCATCGCTAGCCTGATGTCCGTGTCGATGTTGATCTTGCGCACGCCGCTGCGGATGCCCCGCTGGATCTCGTCGACCGGGACTCCATAGGTCTCTTTGATATCGCCGCCGTACTTGCGGATGATGTCCAGCCACTCCTGAGGAACGCTGGACGAACCGTGCATGACCAGGTGGGTGTTCGGGATCGCCGCGTGGATGCGCGCAATGCTCTCGATGGCCAGCGTTTCGCCGGTCGGCTTGCGGCTGAATTTGTAGGCGCCGTGGCTTGTCCCAATGGCGATCGCTAAAGCATCGACGCCGGTGTGCGCCACGAAGTCCCGCGCCTGCTCGGGGTCGGTCAGCAGCATGTCACGGCTGAGTTTGCCCTCGGCCCCCACACCATCTTCCTGCCCGGCCTCTCCCGTTTCAAGGGAGCCCAGGCACCCGAGCTCGCCTTCGACAGAGACGCCGATGGAATGCGACAACTCGCACACCCTACGCGTGACTTCCACGTTGTATTCGTAGCTGGCGGGCGTCTTGCTGTCCTCTTTGAGCGATCCGTCCATCATCACGCTCGTAAAACCTGAACGGATCGCCTGCTGGCAGACGGCGGGTGAAGCTCCGTGATCCTGATGCAACACAATAGGAATGCCTGGATGGGCTTCGACAGCAGCAAGCACCATGTGCCTCAAATAGGCCTCGCCGGCGTACTTGCGGGCTCCGGCCGAGGCCTGCAGGATGACCGGAGACTGCGTCTCCTCGGCAGCCTCCATGATGGCGTGTATTTGTTCGAGGTTGTTGACATTGAACGCCGGCACGCCGAAGCCGTGTTCGGCGGCATGGTCGAGGACTTGGCGCAGTGAAACGAGGGCCATGAATTTTCTCCTGGGACTGATGGACTGGGACTGGGACTGGGACTGGTATGGGTGCGGGGCCGGATCACAAGCTGGCGCGTTGCTGCAAAATCTCGATTGCGGGCAACGTCCTGCCCTCTAGCATTTCAAGGAACGCCCCGCCTCCCGTGGAGATGTAGTTCACGTCCTTGCTGATGCCGTACTTGGCGATGGCCGCCAGTGTGTCGCCACCGCCGGCGATCGTGAAAGCATTGGACCCGGCAATCGCCTTGGCGACCACCTCCGTTCCTTTGCCGAAGTGGTCGAATTCGAATACGCCAACGGGTCCGTTCCAGATGATGGTGTTGGCTCGCTTCAACTGCTCTGCCAAATTTGCGGCCGTCCTCGGCCCGATGTCGAGGATGAGATCGTCCGCGTCAACTGCGGTGGCGGCCTTGATCTGTGACCCTGCATCGGCAGCAAATGCCTTGGCGGTCACCACGTCCACGGGCAACGGCACTTCCGCGTTTCTGGCCCTCATAGCATCCATCACGGCCCGAGCCTCATGGATGAGATTCGGCTCCGCGAGGCTTTTGCCGATGGGTAGGCCGGCCGCCAGCATGAAGGTGTTGCCGATGGCTCCACCGACCACCAGCTGGTCCACCTTCCGCGCCAGTGATTGCAGGATAGGGAGCTTGGTGGAGACTTTGCCACCCGCTACGATGGCCAGCAGAGGCCGCGCGGGTCGTGCCAGGGCCTTGTGGATGGCATCAATTTCTGCCGCGAGCAAAGGTCCTGCGCAAGCGAGTGGGGCAAACCTGGCGATTCCGTGGGTGCTTGCCTCGGCGCGATGTGCGGCTCCAAATGCATCATTCACGTAGATGTCGCAGAGCGCGGCCATCTCGGCCGCCAGCTCGTCAGAGTTGTCCTGTTCCCCAGGATTTAATCGGCAGTTCTCCAGCAGCACCAGCGAGCCCGGCTTGCAGTCGACTCCGTTCAGCCAATCGGTGAGCAGAGGCACCTCGCGGGCAAGCAGGTCCGAAAGCCGCTTGGCTACAGGGGCCAGAGAGTCTTTGGCCATTGGCCGCTGGGGATCGGGACGCCCCAAGTGGCTGGTCACCATGACGCAGGCACCTGCGGCCATCGCCATGCGCATGCAGTCGAGGCTGGCGCGAATCCGGGAATCGTCCGAGATCGCGCCGTCCTGGGCCAGGGGAACGTTGAGGTCGGCGCGAATGAAGACTCGCTTGCCCTTGGCAAAGCCGGTTGCCGCAACATCGGAGAAGCGCAGCATCTTCATCGGTTGCCCGCCAGCACGCGCGCCATCTCCAGGCACTTGTTCGAGTAGCCCCACTCGTTGTCGTACCAGGACACCAGTTTGACGAAGGTGCCGTCCAGCGCGATGCCGGCGTCGGCGTCGAAGATCGAGGTGCGGGCATCGCCGCGGAAATCGGTGGCGACCACCTTGTCCTCGGTGTAGCCCAGCACGCCCTTCAGGGCGCCTTCCGATTGCGCCTTGAACTCGGCGCAGATTTCCTCGTAGCTGGCTTCCTTGACCAGCTCCACCGTCAGGTCGACCACCGACACGTCGGAGGTCGGCACGCGGAAGCTCATGCCGGTCAGCTTCTTGTTCAGCTCAGGAATCACGGCGCCCACCGCCTTGGCCGCGCCGGTGCTGCTGGGGATGATGTTTTCCAGGATGCCGCGGCCGCCGCGCCAGTCCTTGTTGCTCGGGCTGTCCACGGTTTTTTGCGTGGCGGTGGCGGCGTGCACGGTGGTCATCAGGCCGCGCTTGATGCCCCACTTGTCGTTGAGTACCTTGGCCAGCGGGGCTAGGCAGTTGGTGGTGCACGAAGCATTGGAGATGATCGCCTCGCCCTTGTACGTCTTGTGGTTGACGCCGAACACGAACATCGGCGTGTCGTCCTTGCTGGGCGCGGAGATGATCACCTTCTTTGCGCCGGCGGCCAGGTGCTTGCTGGCGGAGTCCTTATCGAGGAACAGGCCGGTGGATTCAATGACGACGTCGGCGCCGACTTCATTCCACTTCAGGTTGACGGGGTCGCGCTCTTGCGTCAGGCGGATCTTCCTGCCGTTGGCGATGAGCGTGTTGCCGTGGACGGCGATCTCACCCTTGAAGCGGCCGTGCACGCTGTCGTATTGCAGCATGTAGGCCAGGTAGCTGGGTTCGAGCAGGTCGTTGATGCCGACGACTTCGATGTCGCCGAAATTCTGGACTGCCGAGCGCAGCACGTTGCGCCCGATGCGGCCGAAGCCGTTAATGCCTATTCTGATGGTCATGGAAGCGACTGTTCCTTAGTGATGTAGGATTTAGATGGGGTTCAAGATCTTGCTGGCGGTCGCATCCAGACGGGGTGGTGTCTCAAACGTGTGGAAGGGCGCGGGAGAAGGAACTTCCCACTCCAGGCCTTCGGCACCTTCCCAGGGCTTTTGTGGTGCTTTTTCGCCCTGACCACGCATGGTCGGAATCACGATAAACAGGAAGAAGTAGACCTGCGACAAACCAAAGCCCAAGGCGCCAACGGATGCGAGCATGTTGAAGTCGGCGAACTGCATGGGGTAGTCCGCGTACCGGCGTGGCATGCCGGCCAGACCCAGGAAGTGCATCGGGAAGAAAGTCACGTTGAAGAAAACCAGCGACAGCCAGAAGTGCCACTTGCCGCGCGTCTCGTTGTACATCACGCCGGTCCATTTGGGGACCCAGTAGTAGTAACCGGCAAACAGCGCATAAAGCGATCCGGCCACCAGCACATAGTGGAAGTGGGCTACCACGTAATAGGTGTCCTGCAACTGGATATCAATGGGCGCCACCGCCAGGATCAGGCCGGTGAAGCCACCCATGGTGAACACAAAGATAAAGCCGACGGCGAACAACATCGGCGTCTCGAAGGTCATCGAACCCTTCCACATGGTCGCGATCCAGTTGAAGATCTTCACGCCGGTCGGCACGGCAATCAGCATGGTCGAGTACATGAAAAACAGTTGGCCGGTCACTGGCATGCCGGTGGTGAACATGTGGTGCGCCCAGACCACAAAACTCAGGATGGCGATGGAGCCGGTGGCGTACACCATGGAGGCGTAGCCGAACAGGCGCTTGCGTGCAAAGGCCGGAATGATCTGGCTGATGATGCCGAAGGCCGGCAAAATCATGATGTAGACCTCGGGGTGACCAAAGAACCAGAAGATGTGCTGGTACATCACCGGGTCGCCGCCACCGGCAGGATTGAAGAAGCTGGTACCGAAGTGGCGATCAGTCAGGGTCATGGTGATGGCGCCGGCAAGCACGGGCATCACGGCGATCAGCAGGTAGGCCGTGATCAGCCAGGTCCAGCAGAACATCGGCATTTTCATCAAGGTCATGCCGGGAGCGCGCATGTTCAAGATGGTCACGATGATGTTGATCGAGCCCATGATGGACGAGGCGCCCAGAATGTGAAGCGCGAAAATACCGGCGTCCATGGACGGGCCCATCTGCAGGGTCAGAGGGGCATACAAAGTCCAGCCGGCAGCAGGTGCGCCGCCAGGCATGAAGAAAGACGCGGCAATCATCACACCAGCAGGAATCAGCAGCCAGAAGCTGAAGTTGTTCATGCGGGCAAAAGCCATATCTGCTGCGCCGATTTGCAACGGAATCATCCAGTTTGCAAAACCAACGAAGGCCGGCATGATAGCGCCGAACACCATGATGAGGCCGTGCATGGTGGTGAGCTGGTTGAAGAGCTCAGGGTTGACCAGTTGCAGCCCGGGCTGGAACAACTCGGCACGGATCCCCAATGCCAGAATGCCGCCGAACATGAACATGCTGAAGCTAAACAGCAGGTACAGCGTACCGATGTCCTTGTGGTTGGTGGCAAAAACCCAGCGACGCCAGTCCGTGGGGGCGTGGTGATCGTGGTCATGCGCGTGATCGTGATGATCTAGAACTGCACTCATCTGGCTTCCTTTGATGGCTTGTCTGCGGCTGGTATGTATGGGCCGATGGGAGACGGTATGGTCTGGTCGCTTGTTTTACTTGCGGGCAGCCTGAAATTCAGCTGGCTGCACGAGCTCGCCGGTCTGGTTGGACCAGTTGTTCCGCGTGTAGGTGGCAACGGCAGCCAAATCGGTATCGCTCAGCGACTTCCATGGGGGCATGGCACCGCCCGCTGCACCGTTGAGCAAAATCTGGATCTGCTTGCCATGGTCCTTGTCGAGCACAACGGCCGAGCCATCCAGAGGCTTGATGGGGCCGGCGCCTTTGCCCGTTGCCTGATGGCATGACGCGCAATTGGCTGCGTAGACTTTTTCGCCCCGCGCTTTCAGTTCAGGCAGAGCCCAAACCTTGGAAGGATCATCTGCCTTGGCTGCAGCTTCTTTGGATTTGACGCTCACCCATTTGGAATAGTCTTCACGCGAGAGAACTTTCACATGGATGGGCATGTAAGCATGCTCTTTGCCGCACAGTTCGGCACATTGCCCATAAAAGTCGCCCGTTTTTTCGGCGCGAAACCATGTGTCACGGACAAAACCGGGGATGGCGTCCTGCTTGATACCAAAAGCCGGCACCATGAACGCGTGGATCACGTCGTTGGCGGTGGTGATGATGCGGATCTTGCGGTCCACCGGCACCACCAGCGGGTTGTCCACTTTCAGCAGGTAGTTGTCGAGCTCTTCGCCTTTTTTCGGGCCGCCATTGTTGGACATTTCGCGATGCGTGCTGTCCAGGGTGGAGACGAATCCAATGCCTTCGCCTTCGCCTTTGATGTAGTCATAGCCCCACTTCCACTGCATGCCGGTGGCCTTGATGGTCAGGTCGGCACTGGTGGTGTCTTTGGAGGCCACCAGCACTTTGGTGGCCGGCAAGGCCATCAGAATCACGATAACGAAGGGAACAATGGTCCAGATAATTTCAACCGTGGTGGACTCATGGAAATTGGCCGCCTTGTGGCCAACGGATTTGCGGTGTTTCCAGATGGAATAAAACATCACGCCGAACACGGCCAGGAAAATGACCACGCAAATGATCATCATGAACCAGTGCAGCCATTGCTGTTCTTCAGCAATTTTGGTGACTGCGGGGTGTAAGTTGAGCTGGTTGACAGCTGGACCACCGGGCAGGTCGTTGACCGCATAAGCCGCCGGACTGAGCACGCACACGGCGAGCAGCAGCGATGGCGCGTTTGTGAGGCTGATCTTCATCGAAACCCCGACTGAGCTTTGGTGTGAATCGTGCGGGGAAGCTGCTCGATATAACGCGCCAGTGCGTCTATCTCCGCCGGGCTGTATGGTTTGAGGACCGCTTTCATGGTGGGATGGTCGCGGCCGACAATAGGGTTGCCTTCGATTTGGTACGAACGCATGGCGGCGCGCAGGTAGTCAGAATGCTGGCCCGCCAATCGTGGAGTAGCGCCATCGGGCGGCCGGTTCAGCCCGGGGCCGTGGCAAGCCACGCAGTTGCCACGTTCCGCCAGTTGCCGGCCAAGCTCGTTCGCCTGGGCAAATCCCGGCACGTTCAGAAGGACAGCTGCGGCGAAGGTCAATGAGAGTTGCACCTTGTTCATGGCTGGCCTTCGTAGAACTTGGCGAGGTCAGCGATATCCTGGTCGCTCAGTGAGCGGGCGACAGCGCGCATGGTGGGGTGGCGCCGAGTCCCGTCGCGATAGGCTTGCAGGGCTGCCCGCAGGTAGGGCGCCCCTTGGCCGGCGATGTGCGGAACACGATACACCTGTGGGAATGAGGCCCGATAGCCTTCAATGCCGTGGCAACCGATGCACATCGCCGCTTGCTCGGCGCCTCTCCTGGCATCCCCATCCTGAGCGAATGCGCCGCCGGTCGCCATGAGAGCCGTGGCCGCGACTATCTGATGTAGTTCAAATTTGATCATTTTTCGGAATCGGAGCGTTAGAGCCAATAAACGACGACGTAGAGGCCGAGCCACACGACGTCAACGAAATGCCAGTACCAAGCGGCGCCCTCAAAGCCGAAGTGACTCTCGGGACTGAAGTGGCCTTTTTGCAGACGGAGCGTCACGGACACCAGCATCGCCAAGCCGAGAATCACGTGAAACCCGTGGAAGCCGGTCAACAGGTAGAACGTTGAGCCGTAGATGCCCGAGGACAGCTTCAGGTTGAGTTCCAGGTAGGCGTGGGAGTACTCGTATGCCTGCACGCACACGAAGGTGGCTCCGAGATAAATGGTGAGCCACATGAAGATAGTCGCGCTGCCGCGCGACCCCCGGCGCAAAAAGTGATGAGCGATGGTCAGGGTCACTCCGGACAGCAGGAGCAATGCCGTATTGATCGTGGGCAACCACAGCGGGCCAACTGTAGAAAAGGGCTCAATGATGTTGGCGGGCGAAGCCGTCGCCCCGGGCACCGAGCCAGGCCACGCTGCCGTGAAGTTCGGCCAGAGCAGTGCGTTTTCCATCGATCCCAGCTGGGGGACTACGTAACAGCGGGTCCACCACAAGGCCGCGAAGAACGAAGCGAAGAACATCACCTCGGAGAAGATGAAGGCGCTCATGCTCCAGCGGAACGATAGGTCTACTTTCCTGCCGTACTGCCCGCGCTCGCTCTCACCGATGGATTGCCGGAACCACGCGAACAGAACGGCCCACAAGGAGATCAAGCCGATCCCGAAACAATAGGGGCCCCATGGCACGCCGTGCAGCCACTGGGCAGCGCCCAAGGCGATCAGCAGAACGCCGCCGGCCGCCAGCGCGGGGTATCCGGACGGCTTCGGTACAAAGTAATAGGCTGCGGCCGAGTTCGTGAGCGGCATCATGCCGCGAGCCCTTTTCGCAAAGAGTCGAAGCTGTCGATCAACCGGTCAGGCTCGCTCTTGGAGATCGGTTCCCCACCGTTGTAGCCATGGGTCATCGCCCAGATGGAAATCCCCGCGTTCCGCGCCGTTTCCACGTCGATCCATGAATCTCCGACCATGAGTGCACGCTCAGGTGCGATTCCCAACGCGTCGAGACAGAGCTGGACACCTTCGGCACCGGGTTTTTTTGTGTTTAACGAGTCGCCGAAAACCATCTGATCGAACATTTCCGTGAAGTGGTGCGCGTCAAGCAGCCGCTTCGCGTGCCGCTCCTCCTTGTTGGTGACGAGTGCCAGCTTGAAACCGGCGCTGCGCAGGGTGCGCAGGACTTCCATCGCCTGCGGATACGGTCGGCTTCGGGTCCCGCTTCTCTGCTGGTAGTTCTTATCGAACTCCGCTGCGATCAGCATCAGGCTATCGCTCTGGCGCACCGTTGCTGTATCTGTTCCCGTGGCGAACGCGACTGCCTGCACCAGCAGCTCGCGCGTGCCGTGGCCGATCCAGGTCGCCGCCCTGTCTTCGGTGACCTTCGGCAGTTTGAACCTCAGCAAGGTGTCGTTGACGGCGTCGGAGATCTCCGGGGCGGTCGCAATCAATGTCCCGTCCAGATCGAAGACCACAAGTTCGTAGATACGCTTCATGTCTTGCTCCTAGCCGGCTGCGCCGGAAACCAGTTGGGGGTGGGTCTGGCGCGATGACGGGTGCACCAGCGAGCGAACCGCCTTGGCGATCTGCCGCCAGGTGATGCCGAAGTGCTCGTAAAGCTCACGTGCCGGGGCGGATTCGCCGAACGTGCTGATTCCGATGACGATTCCCGAACGGCCCACGTACTTCCGCCAGAAATCCGGATGGGCGGCCTCCACGGCCACTGCGGGCAGCTCCGGGGGCAACACCATGTCACGGTAGTCGTCAGCCTGGCGGTCGAAGACGGTTGTGCACGGCATGGAAACCACCCGGGTCGCTATTCCTTCCGTTGCCAGCGTTGCTTGCGCGGCGATTGCGAGAGCAGTCTCGGAGCCGGTCGCGATGATCACTGCCTGGGCACCCGCCATGTCCGACAGCACATACCCACCGCGCCTGATGCGGTCCGCAATCGCGGCGTCATCGACGAGCCGAGGCACGTTCTGCCGACACAAGGCCAGTACCGTAGGCCCATCGTTACGCTCGATGGCGCATGCCCAAGCCACCGCCGTCTCCAGTCCATCCGCGGGCCGCCAGAGATCCAGATTCGGAATGATGCGAAGGCTTGGCACATGCTCGATGCTCTGGTGGGTGGGACCGTCTTCACCCAAGCCGATGGAGTCGTGCGTGAAAACGTGGATCACACGCAGTTTCATAAGAGCTGCCATGCGAATCGCATTGCGGCTGTAGTCACTGAAGGTCAGGAACGTTCCCGCGTAGGGGAGGTAGCCGCCGTGCAAGGCAATCCCGTTCATGACGGCCGCCATGCCGAATTCCCGAACGCCGTAGGACATGTGGTTGCCCCAGGTGTCACGCCCCGCGATGACACAGGTTTTGAAGTTCGTCAGATTGGATGCAGTCAGGTCGGCCGACCCGCCGAACAGCTCCGGCAGCGCGGGCGCGAGCAAGTCCAATGCGTTTTGGCTGGCTTTGCGTGTCGCGATGGCGTCCGACTTGGCCGCAGCGGTTTCGAACAGGGTCGCCAGGCCGTCCACGTAGTCCGGCGCCAGGTCGCCGCTGATGCGACGTTCGAACTCGGCAGCTTCGGCAGGAAAACTCGTCCGGTAGGCCTCGAAGCAGGAGCGCCACAGGCGCTCGGCAGTTACGCCTCTCTGGCGAGCGTCCCAAAGGCGTGCCAGTTCCGCTGGAACCTCGAAGGGCGCCGCAGTCCAGCCCAGAGCTTCGCGTGTGGCCGACACTTCCGCCGGCCCCAGCGCAGCGCCATGGACGTCGTGGCTGCCAGCTTTGTTGGGAGAACCTTGTCCAATGACGGTCTTGCAGCAGATCAAGGTGGGGCGGCCGTCAGGGCGCCGTGCCTGGCTGCGCGCGCTGCTTAGGGCTTCATCGATGGCATCGGCGTTGTGACCATCCACGCCCGCGATCACGTTCCAGCCGTAGGCCGCGAAGCGCTGGGGGGTGTCATCGGTGAACCAGCCTTGCACGTGGCCGTCGATAGAAATACCGTTGTCGTCGTACAAGGCGATCAGCTTGGACAACCTGAGTGTCCCCGCCAAAGAGCAGGCCTCGTGGCTGATGCCTTCCATCAGGCATCCGTCGCCGAGGAAGACGTAGGTGAAATGATCGACGATGTCGAAGCGCTGCCCGTCGACCTCGCGGTTGAACTCCAACGCCAGGTGCTTCTCGGCAAGGGCCATGCCCACCGCGTTGGCCAGCCCTTGCCCGAGCGGGCCGGTGGTGGTTTCCACACCCGGCGTGACGCCTACCTCGGGATGACCGGGCGTCTTGCTGTGCAGCTTGCGAAACGCCATCAGCTCCTGCATGGGCAGGTCGTAACCGGTCAGGTGCAGCAGCGCATAGAGCAGCATCGATGCGTGGCCGTTGGACAGCACAAACCGGTCCCGGTCCGGCCAGCTCGGGTTGGAGGGGTTGTGCCGCAGATGCCGGTTCCACAACACCTGTGCCATGTCGGCCATGCCCATGGGGGCGCCGGGGTGGCCGGATCGGGCGTTCTCGACGGCGTCCACCGCGAGCACGCGCAATGCGTTGGCCATGTGGGTGGCGATTTGGGCGGGGTTTGACGTCATACGGTGTGCTCCAGGTTTATGCGGACGCGAGGGCCCGCTTGCGCCGCTCCATCATTCGCCAGACGAAGGGGGTGAAGATCAACTGCATCGCCAACTCCATCTTTCCCCCAGGAACTACGATGGTGTTGGCACGGGACATGAACGAGTCATGGATCATGTTGAGCAGGTACTGGAAATCGATCCCCTTGGGTCTGGCAAAGCGGATCACAACAAAGCTCTCGTCCGGCGCCGGGATCTCGCGGGCGATGAACGGGTTGGAGGTGTCGACGCATGGCACGCGCTGGAAATTCACGTGAGTGTGGGTGAACTGCGGGCAGATGTAGTTCACGTAGTCCGGCATGCGGCGCAGGATGGTGTCCGTGACCGCCTCGGTGGAGTAGCCGCGCTTTGACTTGTCGCGCCACAGCTTCTGGATCCACTCCAGGTTGATCACGGGCACGACCCCGATCAGCAGGTCGGGATGCTGGGCAATGTTCACTTCCGGACTGACCACTGCCCCGTGCAGGCCCTCGTAGAACAGCAGGTCGGTACCGGGCGGGACGTCCTCCCACGGAGTGAAGGTGCCGGGCTCCTCCTTATAGGGCGCCGCTTCCTCCGTGTCGTGGAGATACTTGCGGCGTTGGCCACCACCAGTTCGGCCGTATGTGCTGAAAAGCTCGGCAAGCTCCTGGAACAGGTTGTTCTCAGGGCCGAAGTGACTGAAGTTCCGATCGCCGGCTTGCTCGGCTTCGGCTTGGCGCGTCTTCATCTCCCGGCGGTCGTACCGGTGGAAGCTGTCTCCCTCGATGATGGCGGCATTAACCCCTTCTCGCCGAAAGATGTTTTCGAAGGTGTGCGTCACGGAGGTCGTTCCGGCGCCGGACGAACCCGTGATGGCAATAATGGGATGACGTTCAGACATCGGTGTCTCCTGTGTGGGGCGGGCAATAACTCGTCATGCGCGAAAGAGGCTGCGTTCTGCGAAGAGCGGGTTGTCCAGTTCGCGCGTCACCGGCTCCGAGTGATAGCGCTCGATGCGTTCGACCTCGTTCTTCGAGCCGAAGACAAAACCAATGCGCTGATGCAACTGCGAGGGCTGAACCTCGAGCACGGGTTCGCGGCCCGTGCTGGCACGGCCTCCGGCCTGCTCCATGAGAAAACCGATCGGATTGGCTTCGTACAGCAATCTCAGCCTGCCTTGCCGCGACGAGTCCTTCGTATCGCGCGGGTACAGGAAGACACCGCCACGCATCAGGATTCGGTGGGCCTCCGCAACCATGGACGCGATCCAGCGCATGTTGAAGTCCTTGCACCTGGCACCCTCCCTTCCAGCGAGGCACTCGTCGACGTAGCGTTTTACCGGTGGCTCCCAGAAACGGCTGTTGGACGCGTTGATCGCGAATTCCTGCGTGTCCTCGGGCACCGTCAGGTCCGGATGGGTCAGCATGAACTCGCCGAGGCTCGGGTCCAGCGTGAACCCGGCGACGCCGTTCCCCACGGACAGAATGAGCATGGTGGTGGGGCCGTAGAGCGCATAGCCGGCGGCCACCTGCTGGGTGCCGCGCTGCAGAAAATCGGCCTCGCACACGTCGCGGCCACTTTCAATCGCCTCTTCAGGTGCCCGGAGCACGGAGAAGATGCTGCCGACGGAAACGTTCACGTCGATGTTGCTGGAGCCGTCCAGCGGGTCGAACACCAGCAGATACTTCCCGCGGGGGTGCGGTTGGGGGATGACATAGGGCGAGTCCATCTCTTCCGACGCCATGCCGGCCAGGTTGCCCGCCCATTCGTTCATGCGCAGGAAAACGTCGTTGCTCAGGACGTCCAGCTTCATCTGGGTTTCGCCCTGTACGTTGACGACTCCACCGGAGTCCGCGGCTTGCCGACCCAGTACCCCGCCCAGGTCGCCAAACGCCACGGCCCGAGCAATAGCCTTGCAGGCAATTGCCACGTCGAGGATCAGCGCATTGAAGTCACCGCTGGCACCGGGGAAGCGCCGGCGCTCCTCGATCAGGTAGCGTGTCAGTGTGAAGCGTTGGGGCAGGGCCATTTGTTCTTTCGGTGGTTACTCGTTTAGCCGAGGCTCAGGCGGCGCCGCCCACTGCGTGTTCGCGCAGACGGGAGATGACACCGCGATAGCCGCCATCGGGATCCGGGGCACTGAAAACCGCGCTGCCCGCGACAAAGGTGTCGGCGCCGGCGCGGGAGATGCGTGCAATGTTGTCGGCCTTGACGCCGCCATCGACCTCGAGGCGAATCGGCTTTCCGCCTTTGCCGACGTGAGCGTCAATGTGGTGGCGTGCCGCCCGCAGCTTCGACAAGGTTGCTTCGATGAAGCTTTGGCCGCCAAAGCCTGGGTTGACGCTCATGAGCAGGACCACGTCCAGCCTGTCCATCACGTGGGCCATCCACTCCAGGGGCGTCGCCGGATTGAAGACCAGCCCCGCCTGGCAGCCATGGTCGCGGATCAAGGCCAGCGTGCGATCCAGGTGTTTGCACGCTTCGGGGTGAAAGGTGATGATGTTCGCCCCCGCCTTGGCAAACAGTGGGACCAGCGCATCGACGGGTTCGACCATCAGGTGCACATCGATCGGAATGCGAGCATGCGGGCGGATGGCCTCGCACACCATCGGCCCTATGGTCAGATTCGGCACGTAGTGGTTGTCCATCACGTCGAAGTGCAGCAGGTCTGCCCCGGCCGCCTCAAGCGCGCGGACCTCTTCGCCCAGGCGAGAAAAATCCGCCGAAAGGAGCGAAGGAGCAATACGGTGTAGGTGTGCGGTCATGTTGATCTTTGTCCCTTTACCGGCTGACCGCATCGCAATGCCAACTGCGCAGGTCGTCCACGGTGACGCCGTCCAGGTCGTATCGCACGCGCAGGGCTACTGTGAAATCGTGACTGGCTGTGAAGTGGGTGGGCGTGATCACGGTCGCGATGCCGGCCGCTGTGGCCGCGCGCAGGCCGTTGCTTGAGTCTTCGAAGGCCAGACACGCCTGCGGAGGCAGTTTCAAGGCTTTTAGCATCTGCAGGTAGACCTGGGGATTGGGCTTCTTGAGCGGCGCTGTGGAGGCATCGCCAATAACAGAAAAATTCAGGCGCCAGTCCGGCCCGATCGCGGTACGCAGCAAGGCCGCGATGTTGACCGGGGACGTGGTGGTCGCGATGGCCAGGTGCAGGTTTTCCCGCTTCGCTTCGGTCAGCAGTGCAAGCACACCCGGGCGAAGCCGCACGCGGCCATCCTTGACCAATGCTTCGTACGCAGCGGTCTTGTGGGCATGAAGGCGGGACACCATATCGTGGACGCCTGAGCCGTCGATGTCGATCATGTCGCTGCGGCACGCCTTCCAGTAGTGAAGGATGCGTTCCTTGCCACCTGAGATTTCCAGAAGTTCGGTGTACAGCGTTTCATCCCAGCGCCAATCCAGGCCCTCTTCGGCGAACGCGTAATTGAACGCAGCCAGATGGGCGCGTTCGGTATCGGCCAACGTGCCATCGACGTCGAAGATCAGCGCCTGGAGTGAGGTGGCGGGCATGGTGTGGATCACGATTTCTGGAAGACACGGCTCGCCAGAATGTCCTGCGGCTCGATGGTGGACAGGTCGCTCGCGCTCAACTCGCGCTTGCGCTGCGCGAACAAGCGGCTTGCCTGGCGAAGCCGTGCCCGGTCCAGGGCATTGCGCACGCTGCGGGCGTTTGCGAAATGTGGCTGCTTGATGCGCAAGGCGATGTAGCGCTCAAGTGCATCCGCCGCTCCGTCACCCAGCGAGTAGTTCTGGGCGGTGATCATCTTCTGGGCAATGGCGAGCAGTTCGCCCGACTCGTAGTCCGGAAAATCGAGATGGTGAGCAATGCGGGAACTCAAGCCGGGATTGCTCTGGAAGAACGTGTCCATGCGGTTCTTGTAGCCCGCCAGGATCACGACCAGGTCGTCGCGCTGGTTCTCCATGAACTGCAGAAGGATCTCGATGGCTTCCTGCCCATAGTCACGCTCGTTCTCGGGCCGGTAAAGGTAGTAGGCCTCGTCGATGAAAAGGACCCCCCCCATCGCCTTCTTGATGATCTCCCGCGTTTTTGGCGCGGTGTGCCCGATGTATTGGCCGACCAGGTCGTCTCGAGTCACTGCTACCAGGTGGCCCTTGCGCACGTATCCGAGCCTGTGCAGAATTTGCGCCATACGCATGGCCACTGTGGTCTTGCCCGTTCCGGGATTGCCCGTGAAGCTCATGTGCAGGCTCGGCGCCTGGGCCGCCAACCCGAGATTCATCCGCAGCTTATCGATGACCAACAATGCCGCCACATCGCGGATGCGTGTCTTCACCGGCGCCAAGCCCACCAAGTCGTTGTCCAGTTCCTGCAGCACCGCTTCGACCTGTGATTCTGCCAGCACCTCGTTGACCGAACGCGCAATGCGCTCGGGTGCCGCCTCGGTCGGCGTAGGTCCGCTCGGCACTGCGTGCGTGCTTGGCAGCGAATACAACGTTGGGTTCATGGTTGAGTGATCCTCACGCCCTTTAAGCTAGGACTTGAGAAGCTTCTCTTAATAGCGTTCCATTTCCGACTTGTCGGTCGCATAGGAGTGGACGGTGTAGCGAACATTTCGCCCTTCCACTTCCTGGCGCACCAGGCCGAAACCGGGCTCCTTGTCAGGCCGGTTGACAAGATAGGACATGCGTGGCGACTCCACTCCCTGGGTCGAGTCGAAGGCGGTCACGCGCACGTAGTGCTGGGGAAAGGTCTTGCGGCAGGCCTTGATCTCCGCCAGGATGCCGGCGGGATCACTCAGGTCGAACATCGGGTTGCCGTACATCTCCCAATACGTATTGCGCGGGTGAGGGTCGTCGGTGTATTCGACGCCCACCGCCCATTTATTCTTCAGCGCGTACTCGATCTGGCTCGTGATTTGCGCATCGGTCAGGTCGGGAAGATACGAGAACTGTCCCTGCGTAACGCGGTTGCCATGGTTGGTCATCATGATGGTGGTCCTTTCAAAGAGCGGCGGTGGGCGTGGGAACGAAGTCTGCGGTATCGGTAGACTCGTAGTTGAAGCTGATTTCTCCCCAAGTGTCGATCGCAGCCTTCAGCGGCGAGCACCACTTGGCGGCGTCCTTCAGGATCTGCGGACCCTCGTTCCAGATGTCACGGCCTTCGTTGCGCGCAAGCACCATGGCTTCGAGCGCTACTCGGTTGGCAGTGGCTCCAGCCTGGATGCCCATCGGGTGGCCGATCGTGCCCCCGCCAAATTGCAGCACCACGTCGTCGCCAAGATAGGTGAGTAGCTGGTGCATTTGACCTGCGTGGATGCCCCCCGACGCCACCGGCATGACCTTGTTCAACGAGGCCCAGTCCTGTTCGAAGAACAGGCCCTTTTCGAGCTGCATTGGGGTGTGGGTATCAAGCAGCGTGTCATAGAAGCCGCGGATCATCATCGGGTCGCCCTCGAGCTTGCCAACCACGGTGCCGGCGTGAATGTGATCGACACCAGCCATGCGCATCCACTTGCAGATGACGCGGAAGTTCATCCCATGATTCTTCTGCCGCGAGTACGTGCTGTTGCCCGCGCGGTGCAGGTGCAGGATCATGTCGTTCTTGCGCGCCCAAAGCGCCATGCTCTGGATCGCCGTGTAGCCGATCACCAGGTCGATCATGATGATCACGCTGCCCAGGCTCTTGGCGAACTCCGCGCGCGCATACATCTCTTCCATCGTGCCGGCCGTCACGTTCAGGTAGTGGCCCTTGACTTCGCCGCTGGCGGCGCTGGCCTTGTTGACCGCTTCCATGCAGTAGAGGAAGCGGTCACGCCAGTGCATAAAGGGCTGCGAGTTGATGTTCTCGTCGTCCTTCATAAAGTCCAGTCCGCCTTTGAGGCCTTCGTACACCACTCGGCCGTAGTTGCGTCCCGACAAGCCGAGCTTGGGCTTGGTGGTCGCACCCAGCAGCGGGCGCCCGAATTTGTCCAAACGCTCGCGCTCGACGATCACGCCGGTTGCCGGCCCTTGAAAGGTCTTCAGATAAGCTACCGGGATGCGCATGTCTTCCAGCCGCAACGCCTTGACGGCCTTGAAACCGAACACGTTGCCGATAATCGACGCCGTGAGGTTGGCGATTGAGCCGCCTTCAAACAGATCCAGGTCGTAGGCGATGTAGGCGAAGTACTGGGCCTCGGTCTTGGTGCCCGCGCCGGTGTTGGGCACCGCTTCGACGCGGTAGGCCTTTGCGCGGTACAAGTCGCAGGCGGTAAGGCGGTCGGTCCAGACCACAGTCCATGTCGCGGTGGACGATTCGCCGGCAACGGCGGCGGCACACTCTTCCGAGTCCACGCCTTCTTGCGGCGTGATGCGGAACAGGGCGATGACGTCTGTGTCCTTGGGCACGTAGTCAGGCTGCCAGTAGCCCATCTGTTTGTACTTTAGAACCCCTGCGCTGTAGCGCTTTTTAGCGTCAGTGATGACGCCTTCGTCGACTGGTTTGTTCACGCTTTTCTCCTTTTGTATAGCGCACATGCGCCACTCGCAGTAAATATAGGTTGCGTGACAGTTAAAGAACAGTCAGAATTTCTTCCTTCACTGTTAAGGGAAAACTTACTTGAATGTGACATTCAGGCAATTGAGAGTGTTTGTAGAAGTCGCGCGCCTGGGGAGCATGGCTCGCGCGGCAGAGTTGCTGCATCTGACCCCGCCGGCCATCTCGATGCAGATCCGCGACCTTGAAAACCAGGTCGGGTTGCCGCTTTTCGACCGTGAGGGCCGCCAAGTCTCACTCTCGACGGCTGGCGAATATTTCGTGATTCACGCGAAGCGAATGCTTGGAGCTTTGAAGGACGCGGACAACGCAATGGCTCGCCTCAAGAAGCTTGAACATGGCTTGCTGACCGTGGGCATGGTGAGTACGGCCAAGTACTTCGTGCCGCGGCTGCTCGCGCTGTTTTGTCAAGAACACCCGGGGGTAGAGGTGCGCCTCAACATCGCCGGCAATCGCGAACAGCTAGTCAGGCTCATGCAGGCGGGTGAGATCGACCTGTCCGTCATGGGACGCCCGCCCAAAGAGGTCGCAACGCGGTCTGAGGCTTTCGCCGCACATCCTCTGGTGTTTGTCTGTCCGCCAGACCATCCATTGCTAGCACTGGGACACCCTCCGGTCCCTTCTCTTGAGCCTTACCCGTTCATCGTGCGCGAGCATGGTTCCGGTACGCGTAATGCGATGCAGCAGTTCTTCTCGGAACATCGGTTCGAACCTAGGATTACGATGGAGATGTCGAGCAACGAGACCATCAAACAGGCCGTGATGGCCGGCATGGGCGTGAGTTTCCTGTCTCTTCACACCTTGGGTCTGGAACTGCGGTCAGGGCTGCTCAAAGTGCTGGAGGTAGAAGGTACGCCAGTCATGCGGACTTGGCACATCGTGCACTTGCAATCCAAGCTGTTGTCTCCGGCAGCCGAGGCTTACCGGTACTTCATGATCGAGCGGGGCGAGCGATTTCTCAGTGAGCACGACGCCGCGTTGATAGGCTCGTGTGCCCCGCCGGGCTAGACGGGGTTTGAGGTGCAGTGGAACGGAAAGCCGGGTTAAGGCCGAGTTCTCGGCTTATTCGTCACTCGCTGGATTGCGCAACGGCCGCAACTCGCCCTTGGCCACCGCGTCCGGTACTGAGAACGAATACCGGCCCAGCATGTTGATGTGCTCATGCAGTAGCGGCGACAACCTCGCCACATCCTCATCGCGGACCTCGAAGCCATCCGCGCGCAGCTGGTTCAATGCAGCCTCCATGTAACTTGTATTCCACAGCACGATCATATTGAGCACCAAGCCGAGCGCCCCAAGTTGATCTTCCTGCCCTTCGCGGTAGTGCTGCCGTAGCTCGCCGCGCTTGCCATGGAAGACGGCGCGGGCGACGCTATGCCGCCCTTCGCCACGGTTGAGCTGGGTTAGCGTGCCACGGCGCTTCGCTTCGTCATCGATGTAGGTTAGCGTGTGCAAGGTCTTGTCGATCCGACCGAACTCGGCGATAGCCTGGGCCAGCCGTGTCGGGCGCTCGCCGACCTGGAGAGTGCGCATGATGCCAGCAGCCGGGACACGGCCAAGCTTGAGCGAGCCGGCCAGGCGTAACATGTCGTCCCAATGTGGCTCGATTTTTTGCAGACTGATATTGTGTCCGGATACAGAATTGAGCAGCCCGTAGTCGGCTTTGGTGTCGATGCGCCAGAAGCGTGTACCGCCAACATCGGCCAAGCGCGGGCTGAATCGGTAACCAAGCAGGCGGAACAGCCCGAAAACCACGTCGCTGTAGGCGCCAGTGTCCGTCATGATCAAAGTCGGTTGAAGGTCGGTTTGCTGCTCCAGGACGACGGCCAGAAGAACCAGGCTGTCGCGTAGCGTGCCCGGCACCGTGATGTCGTTCAGTCCTGAAAACTGGTTCGATATCAGGTTGTACCAGGTAACCCCACGCCCGATCCCGAAGTATTTTGGGTTCGGCCCGGAATGCACCGACCGCACCGGCACCACGAACCGCATACCGTCAGCCGACGCAACTTCGCCGCCGCCCCACACGCTGGCCAGCGGTGACCGGCTCTGTGCCGATACCAGCATGGTGTTCGCTGCTGTGATGGTGTCGTCGCGCAGGTAGTTCTGGTCCACCCACGACAATCTGTCGCGTTTGAGTGCAGGCACATCGCCACGGATCAGCGGCTCTGGTCCGGTGTTACAGGCTTCCGCCATCAGCACCGCGCAAATGCTCACATGCAGATCGGAAGCGCGCGCAGTGCGCTCCGAAATGTGGGTGAACGCGTCCGTAAAGCGGGTGCGGGCGGCGATCTCCAGGATCAGCTCCGGCAGATCGACGCGCGGCAGCATGCTCATGACCCTGGCGCGCAGCGCGATCAACGACGCCGGCTCGTCCATTTTATCCAACGGGCTGAGCACCAGTTCGTGTTTGTCGCCCACCTTGTCGAAGCGCACGGCCGGATTCTGGGGCAACCTCGCGGCCACCGCCTGATAGGTGCGGTCCAGTTCGTCGGTCAGCGCGGTCAATGTTGGACCTGGCACTGCCGACAGGCCTAGCGTGCGACAGATGATCGGGCGCGTGGATTCCCATTCAGTGCTATCGAGCAGGCCGGCGCGCGGATCGGCGTACCGCCAGCTCGGCGCCACGAACACGTCGCGCCGACGTAGCGCGATGCGCAGCTCAGACAAAACGCAGAATGTGTAGGCGTGAAAATCGATAGCATCGCCCTCGCGCAGCACATGGCGCTGCCAGGGCTTGGTGATGATGTCGCGTGGCGCGTCGTTGCCGGGCCGTTTCACGGTCATATTAGCGCGAAGCCATGCGAAGGCGGCGAAGACCGGCTCGCCAGCGGCATTCGCGCCAAAATGGATGTGTTCGGCCAGCGCAGGCAGGAAACGGCGCACGGCCTTGTACTTGGCGTCCAGCTCCTGATAGTACACATTATCGGTCGGCCGAATCAGCTTGGTTACGCCAGCGAGGGCCAGCGCGAGCGCGTCAGGAGAAATTCGCGCGAACAACTGATTGCGCAGCTCGGCACCGTCACGGTATCGTCCAGCAGCATTTGGCAAGCGCTGGCGAGTGTGGCCGCCGCCTCGTCAAGGTCTTTAAGCGAGCGCAGGCGAGATTTCTTGTCGGCCTTCACGGCGTCACCAAAAAGCTCCCTCAGAATGACTTCGAGCACTTCTAGAGCGTCATCCTGTGCCGATGCTTCCAAACAGTGTACGAACGCGACGAGCGAGGCCAGACGGCGCAGCACCGGCAGGCGCAGGATCGCGCTGGCCTTGGCGGTGCCGGCGAACCGGGCCAACGCCGCGACCCGCGTGGCCGGGATGCGCGTGGCGGCCGGCAACCGGATGCCAAGCTCACGAACGGCTTGCAGTCGCATCAGCGCCAGGCTCATTGATCGGCTGCTGGCCACTACTGGGCCGGTACGTAGGCGATCAAGCGGAGAGCTTCGAGTGCCGCCCGAAGAGACCAAGAGGCCTTCCAGGCGCGTCTGTTGCTCTAGGTTGACTCCATTGCCAAGCGAACGCCACAAGCGCTCCTCGACGCGGCTGCGCAGGCGCGCAACGTACCGTTCGAGCGTCGTGCAGCCAGGTAAAAGCACCTTGTGAGTCAGCAGCCATGTTGTTGCGCGCTCGTACAACACACTTGGTCGATCCGTGCCGGTCCAGCAAAGGGCGTAGAGCCAACGGGTCAGGCGGAAAGCGATCAAGGGTTCCGTGAAGTCGACGTAGCCATCGGAAATGCGGATTTCCCCTGCATGCTGCCAGCGCTGCGCGCCGGCACTGTAGGCGCCCGCTTTGTCCAGCTCGTCGATGCGCAACTGCTTGGCCAGCAGTCGGAGCACGGGCTGGGGGACTGCTAGCCCGCATATTTAACGCTTTTTCCTCTCATAGTGTAAGCGTCCGACCAATACCGTCTTGCGGCGATAGCCAGGCGGGGTAAAAATCGCGTCCACCATGAAGATAGCGGACGCCAAAAATAGCGTGTCGATAGCGGCACCTGTTACCCGCAGAGCGCGACGCACCTACGCGCAGCAGTTCAAGCGCGAGGTCGTTGCGCAATGCCTGCTGCCAGGAGCCTCAGTTTCTGCCATTGCTCTGGGGCACGGCATCAACGCCAACGTCATCCGAAAATGGCTGCCGCGGCCCAAGCCAGGGACATCAACGTCGTTGGCGACGATGCTGCCGATCAGCATCAAGCCAGCAGCAGCGGCAGTCACACCCAAGCCTGGGATGAACCCCACACTCGCTGCAGCACGCCCGCCCATTGAGCTGAGCCTGGCCGGTGTTGCTGTGCGCTTGCCGGCCGGATTCGATCCGGCGGAGCTGCACAGCATCGTGCAAATTCTGACTGCATTGAGATGATCGGCCTGCCCGCGGGGACACGGGTCTGGCTGGCGGCCGGCATGACCGACATGCGCAAAGGATTCGATGGTCTGGCTGGTCTGGCACAAACTGCACTCACCCAAGACCCGTTCTCCGGCCATGTGTTCGTCTTTCGTGGCAGACGGGGCGACATCATCAAGCTGCTGTGGTGGGATGGACAAGGCCTGTGCCTGTTTGCCAAGCGGCTGGAGAAGGGGCGCTTCGTGTGGCCACAGGCAGAAAGTGGATCTGTCTCGTTGACCCCGGCGCAGCTGTCCATGCTGCTCGAAGGTATCGACTGGCGGATGCCCGCGCGCACCTGGCAGCCGCGGCGTGCCGTATAGGTAAACCGCCGCATCATTTACGCCCGCGGTTGACAGGGACAATCCTCTAGCGAGCGATCAGTTTGCGTGGCAAAGTCATGCCTCATGACAACGGATGTGCTGCTTGCCACGATCGACACGCTGACCAAAACGGTTGCGCAGCAGGGCGGCGCACTCAAGACGGCACACCTGACCATCGACAAGCTCAATCTGGAGCTGGCGTACTTGAGGCGCATGCGCTACGGGCGCTCCAGCGAACAGATGGACGCCCAGCAGCTGGAGTTGCTGGCGCAAAACACCCAGGCCAACGCAGCGCCCGTGATCGATCTGCAAGCCGAGCGCGAGCGTCGCCAGGGCAAGTCCAACAAGCGCCCTGAACTGCGCCACCTGCCCGAGCATCTGCCGCGCGAGACGGTGATCCACGAGCCCCGCCGCGGTACAGATTGCACTTGCCTGGGCTGCGGCACTGAGTTGCGCGCCATCGGGCAAGACGTCTCGGAAGTGCTGGAGTACGAACCCGGCAGCTTCAAAGTCATCCGTCATGTACGCCCAAAATACGCCTGTGGGCAGTGCAACAGCATCTGCCAGGCCAGCGCCGCCGAGCGCCCGATCGAGCGCGGCATGGCTGGAGCCGGTTTGCTGGCCCATGTCCTGACCAGCAAATACTGTGACCATCTGCCGCTGTACCGGCAGAGCCAAATTTACAGGCGGGTGGGTGTTGACCTGCACCGCTCCACCTTGGCCGACTGGGTGGGACAGAGCAGCGCCTTGCTGCGCCCCTTGGTGGACAGCCTGGCGCGCCACGTCATGGGTGGCGTGAAGGTCCACGCGGACGACACCCCGGTGTCAGTGCTTGACCCGGGCCGCGGGCGCACCAAGATTGCCAGGCTGTGGGCTTACGTACGAGATGATCGACCGGCCGCTGGTCTGGCGCCACCGGCGGTGTGGTTTCAGTACACGCCGGATCGCAAGGGCGAGCACCCGGCAAGACATCTCTGGGCGTTCCATGGCATCTTGCAGGCCGATGGCTATGCGGGGTTCAACGCACTGTACGAGCCGACACGAGGAGCCGGGGTGATTCTGGAGGCGGCGTGCTGGGCCCATGTGCGCAGGAAGTTCTACGAAATTCATGAGGATCAGAAGCGGTTGCCGGGAACGCTGGCATCGCAGGCGCTGCTACGCATTGCCCAGCTGTATGCCGTGGAAACGCCCATTCGGGGACGTCCGCCCGAGGAGCGGCGAAGCGTGCGTCAGGCAAGCTCGCGGGCTCTGATGGATGAACTGCACGCCTGGCTGCAGGATGCGCTGGCGCAGGTATCGGCCAAGTCGGCTCTGGCCAAGGCGATTGGCTACGCGGCCACGCGCTGGACGGCGCTCACCCGCTACCTGGACGATGGGCGCATCGAGATGGACAACAATGCCGCCGAGCGGGCGATACGCGGTATCGCCCTGGGCCGCAAGAACTGGCTGTTCGCTGGTTCAAACGCTGGCGGCGAGCGTGCTGCCGCCGTGTACGGCCTGATCGAGACGGCCAAGCTCAACGGGGTCAACCCGGAGATCTACCTCACCGAGGTGATCAGGCGCATTGCGCATCATCCAGTCAATCGGGTCGATGAGTTGCTGCCGTGGAATCTTGCGCAGGAGATGGCTGCAGCACGCGCACCTGAGCAGAAGGCGGCATGAACGTGACCGGAAAAACCAGGAACCGGGGACAGCCACAACCCGGGCAGATCAATCTCGAGGCGTTGATTGAAGGGGGTGGGGAAATTGCGATTGGCCCCGTGCCTCCCTTTGAATGCGTGGCCACCGCAACCGACGAGCACAACTGCCTGGCCATGCTGGTGCGCCAGCCCGGTGAGTCTTTGGACGATTTGCTACAGCGCCTTGATGCCGCCATCGAGGCTGCCTATGAATACGACCATTTCACTGATGAAGTGAACGGTCCCCAGTAGCTGCTACCCCTTCATCATCTGCGGCAAGGCGGTATTGGTCGGACGCTTACCTCATAGTCTGGTATCGAGGTTTTTCAGTGCGATGAGGTCATCGCACAGGTCGAAGAGGTCCGGACCAGCATTTGTTGGTTGCTTTGCGCGGCGCCAAGGCGCACCTGCCCCCACCCCGGCTTGGGTTGCGGGCCGTTTTTGTGTCAACGCGCCGGCCAGGCACTGGGCTGAACGCTACCCAGAGCGAAGCTGGCGCATGGCATGCGCGAAGATGTCGGCGCTGGGCCAGTTGGAGGCCAGGTACAGGCGGATACGCCGGGTGTTGCGTGTGACCACCGCGGCCACCTTAAGCAGCTTGATACGCAGCGTATCGACCTGGGCACAGGCCAGCGCCGTGCCGGCCAGCGCCAGCGCACGCAGCCGCTCGATCAGCACGTAGCCCAAGGCCGCCAGCAACACCCGCAGCTGATTGCCCTGCAAGTGCTGGCAGCTCGTGCGCGTGGCAAACAGGCCCACCTGCGCCTCCTTGATCCGGTTCTCGGCCTCGCCGCGCTGGCAGTACAGATCGTCGTACAGCTTCTGGGCGTCGCCCGTGAGGTTGGTCACCACGTAGCGCGGGTTGGTGCCCTGCCCGCCGTACTCCAGCCGCGTGATCACCCGGCGCTCGCGTGCCCAGCTCTGCGAGGCATACATGAACTCGCCGACCTCGCGCTGCTTCACGCCACTGCTTTGGTAGTCGTCCATCATGGACAGTTCGAGAAATTCGGTGATCTGCTCAAGCCGCGCATTGCGCGCCAGGCCCACGATGTAGTGCACCCCGGCCCGCTCGCAGTAGTTGATGATGCGCTGCCGGCAAAAGCCCGAGTCGCCGCGAAAGACGATGCGTACCTGGGGCCACTGCTGGCGCAGCCGCGTGACCAGCAGCTTGAAGATGGCAGCGGCGTGTTTGGCCCCATCGATGCGGCTGGGCCGCAGGTAGGCGCACAGCAACTGCTGGCCGCAGAACACGTACAGCGGCAAATAGCATTTTCGCGTTGGTCATTCGAAAGAAAGCTGACTGGCATAGGGCCGATTTAGTCGAAGGAAACGCTCACGACGCGCTCCGACTTTTAACACTGCGGCCCGCCATTTCCAATAAGCGCTCTACCCCCACAGGCTCTTCCCGGAGCAGGGGAACCACAGCGTAACGCTTCGCGTGGCGCGTAGCGACCGCGTCAATCTCCCGCATTTCATTGCGCGCTCGCTGACGCAGCAAGGGCGAATGTGGCTGGGCAGCCGCGACGCTGTTGTTCACAATCCATGCCCAGGGCGTAATTCCGGCGCGCAGCAAGTCGGATTGCAAGTTTTCCGCCTCAAGCACCGGCGTGGTTTCGGCCAGCGTCACCAGCAGGACTTTGGTCTGTTTCGGATCTTGCAGCTGCATCATGGGCGTGACAAAGTGCACGCCGGTGTCGCCCATCTGACGCGCCACGTCCCGATGGTAAGCGCCCGTTGCGTCAAGCAACAGCAGAGTATGGCCAGTGGGCGCGGTGTCCATCACGACGAATTTTTTCCCCGCTTCTCGAATGGCGCGCGAAAATGCCTGGAAAACGGCGATCTCTTCGGTGCATGGCGAGCGCAAGTCCTCTTCCAATAGGGCGCGGCCTGCCGCGTCCAGCTTGGCGCCCTTGGTGCGCAATACTTGCTCGCGATAGCGCTCCGTTTCGGCATGCGGGTCAATGCGGCTGACACTCAGGTTCTGCAGCGTGCCGTTGAGCGTTTCCGCAAGACGCCCAGCGGGGTCGGAGGTAGTCAGATGAACCGCCAGGCCGCGATGGGCCAGTTCCACGGCCACAGCCGCAGCCATGGTTGTCTTGCCAACGCCGCCCTTTCCCATCAACATCACCAGACCATGGCCATCAAGCGCAAGTTCGTCGACCAAGGCGGAGAGCGTCGGGGCCGAGAACTCGAATGGCGCATCGTCGTCATAGACCGAGAGCGGGACAGAGTCGGAAAACAAGCTGTGCAAGGCGCTTAGCCCGACCAGGTTGAAAGGTTTGAGGGATACCAGGTCGCACGGTAAGGCCTTGAGGTTTGCGGGAATGTCCGCCAGTGCTGCCTGCTCGCGGTCAAGGATGGCTTGGGCGAGAGAATCCTGACTCGCTTCGCTGCCGGGCAATACGCCGTTGATGACAAGGTATTGGCGCGACAAGCCGATAGCAGTCAACTCATCATGCGTGCGCGCCGCTTCGCGCAGGGTTGCCGCTTGGGCGCGTGCGACAAGCACCATGCGCGTGCGCAGCGGATCGGCCAGGGCATCAAGCGCGGCTTTATATTGGACGCGTTGCTTTTCCAAGCCTGCCAGCGGGCCAAGGCAGGATGCATCGCCCTTTCCGTCATCGAGAAATCCGCTCCAGGCACCCGGCAGCTGGAGCAGGCGTATCGTATGGCCGGTCGGCGCCGTATCGAAGATGATGTGATCATATTCGCCATCGAGCGTGGCATCGGTAAGCAGATCGGTGAATTCATCGAAAGCAGCAATCTCGGTCGTGCAGGCCCCGGAGAGCTGTTCCTCGATCCCATTCACCACGGCGTCTGGGAGTATGCCGCGCACCGGGCCAACAATACGAGCGCGGTAGAGTTGTGCTGCGGCCTGCGGATCGATTTCGAGTGCTGCCAAGCGCGGTACGGCTTCGACGGCTGTTATTTTGTTGCCGATATCAATACCGAATACCTGCCCCACGTTCGAGGCGGGATCTGTGCTGACGAGCAAGACGCGCTTGCCGGACTCGGCGAGGCGAATGGCAGTGGCACACGCGATTGAGGTTTTGCCGACACCACCTTTGCCGGTAAAGAAGAGAAAACGGGGCGGGTGTTCAAGAAATTTCATGACGGATCCCCTGTAGGGCCACAGCGGTTACCGGGACAGCAGCTGCTTGCGCCTGGCGCTTCGGCCGGCAGAGCGATTCCCGTCCAACGGGCTAGCTCTGCGCGATTGGGGTAGCGACCCGCCAGGGCCACTTCGCCATCGATGAGTATGAGCGGCAGCGCTTCATGCCCGGAGCGTTCTAGGAAACTCTTCACGGTGGGATCTTCCGCAAAGGCCATCGGCTGCTGCGCGAGGTTGAAGCGCTCAATTTGCGCTCCCTCAGTATTGGCCCACGCCACGTTCGCTGAAAAGTTGACCAGGGATTGATCGACTTTGACTCCGCAAACACCGGTGCTGCAGCACAGCGCCGGATCGAATACACGTATCTTTTTCATCTCAGACTCCATCAAATATTGAAACATTGGTCAAGGAGAAGGTATACGGAGACGATCCGGCGCACCCTTCGAAAAGCGCTTTTTCCTGAGCGGTGGCGAGGTACCGCCGACAGCCGCCTCGCATTGCGCTGGGAGGGCGGGCCAGCAAAAGACCAGCGTGACAGCGCCGGCGCCGGGCGTCTCGTCGACTGGGCAATGATAAATCCCGGCGCATCACCAAGGCGAACCCCTGCGAAAGCCTATGATTAGTACGAATACCTAGATTTTCTCCACTAAAGACGAAATGTATTTAACCTGTCGCTCGTTGCGCTCACTGTAGCGGTCGGTCAAGTAGTCGGAGCGGCCGCGCATTAACAGCGTCATCTTGAAAAGCTCTTCCATGACGTCGACCACCCGGTCGTAATAGCCGGACGGGCGCATGCGACCATCGTCGTCGAATTCCTTGTAGGCCATCGGCACTGACGATTGATTTGGAATTGTAAACATGCGCATCCAACGGCCCAGCAGGCGCAAGGTGTTGACCACGTTGAACGACTGCGAACCACCGCACACTTGCATGACGGCCAATGTGCGCCCCTGGCTGGGACGGGTAGCGCCTTGTTCCAGTGGAATCCAGTCGATCTGATTTTTCATCACCGCCGTCACGGTCCCGTGGCGCTCCGGGCTGCACCAGACCTGGCCTTCGGACCACAGCGACAGCGCGCGCAGCTCCAGTACCTTGGGATGGTCTTCCGGCACGCTGCCGGACATCGGCAGTTCCATCGGGTCGAAGATTTTCACTTCCGCACCCAAATGTTCAAGGATGCGGGCCGCCTCATGCGTAAGAAAACGGCTGAACGAGCGTTCGCGCAGTGACCCGTACAGCATCAGGATGCGCGGTGGGTGATTTTGGTCGCCGGCTGGCTGGAGCTGCTCCAGCGAGGGGATGCCGAGCTGCTGGGCGTTAATGTTGGGCAGGCCCGAGATCTTATCCATGCTGCACCCGCTTGCCGTCGGCGCCGATCACGCATTCGCCATCTTCTTTTGTAAAAGCGCCGAGCTGCGGCTCGCTCAGGATGTCAAGCACCAGTTCCGAGGGGCGGCACAGACGGACGCCCAGTGCGGTTGCCACAAAGGGACGGTTGATGAGAATTGGATGGGCCAGCATGGCATCGAGTAGTTCGTCGTCCGTGGTCGTTGGCGCATCAAGGCCGAGTTCGGCATACGGCGTACCTTTCTGGCGGATCGCGGCCCGCACCTCCAGACCACTGGCCGCAATCAGGCCCGCCAGCGTGGCGCGATCAGGCGGCTCGTTGAGGTACTCGATGACGAGCGGCTCGATGCCCGCATTGCGGATCAATGCCAGGGTGTTGCGCGAAGTGCCGCAGGCAGGGTTGTGGTAAATCGTGACGGACATGAGGTTCTCCATTTATGAAAGGCGCAGCGCGAGCGCAGCCAAGGTGAGCAGCAGTACCGGCAGGGTGAGGACAATACCGACGCGGAAGTAGTAACCCCATGAAATCTGGATGTCTTTGCTGGATAGAACGTGTAGCCAAAGCAGTGTGGCAAGGCTGCCGATCGGGGTTATTTTCGGGCCCAGATCGCTGCCGATGACGTTCGCATATATCATCGCTTCGCGCACCACTCCTGTGCTAGTAGTTGCATCGATCGACAGTGCACCGATCAGCACGGTAGGCATGTTATTCATGATTGAAGACAGGAAGGCTGTGATCAGGCCGGTGCCCATGGCGGCTCCCCAGACGCCGTAGCTGGCGCACTGATTCAATACGTCGGTCAGGTAGTTGGTCAGGCCGGCATTGCGTAGCCCGTACACTACCAGGTACATCCCAAGCGAAAACACGACCACCTGCCACGGCGCGTTGCTGATCACCTCGCGCGTAGAAATGTTGTGCCCGCGCGCGGCCACGACCAGCAGCAGCAGTGCCCCGGCAGCGGCCACCGCGCTAATCGGAACGCCAAGGTGTTCGAGCCCGAAGAAACCCACCAGCAGCACGCCCAGCACCCACCAGCCGGTAATGAAAGTGGCGCGGTCGTGAATGGCCTCTTCGGGGCGCTTCAATTGCGACAGCTCGTAGTCGGCCGGAATGTCCTTGCGGAAGAACCAGATCAATACGCCCAAGGTGGCGGCGACCGACACTAGGTTGACCGGAACCATCACAGCAGCGTAGCGCGCGAAGCTAATGTTGAAGTAATCGGCCGAGACGATGTTGACGAGGTTCGAGACCACCAGCGGAAGGCTGGCTGTGTCGGCAATAAACCCGGCTGCCATGACGTAGGCCAGCATGGCCTTCGCCGAGAAGCGCAGCGCTCTAAGCATGGCGATGACGATCGGAGTCAGGATCAGCGCCGCGCCATCGTTGGCGAACAACGCGGCCACGGCGGCGCCGAGCAACACGAGCAGAATGAACAGGCGTTTTCCGTTCCCCTTGCCCCAGCGTGCCACATGCAACGCGGCCCACTCGAAGAAGCCAGCTTTGTCCAGCAGCAGACTGATGATGATGACGGCGACAAACGTGCCGGTCGCATTCCAAACGATGTGCCAAACGACGGGAATATCAGCAACTTGGATGACGCCGGCAAGCAGCGCGACCACTGCGCCGGCGGCGGCACTCCAACCGATGCCAAGGCCGCGCGGCTGCCAGATGACGAAAATCAGAGTAACGAGAAAAATCAGGGATGCGACAAACACGGGAAATCCTTTAACGGCATGCGACAGTAGGGCCTGTCGACCGGTACGGACGACAGGCGAACAAGAAGATGAAATGGGCCGAAATACAGCGGTCAGGCTACCAGCGTGCCGATACGGTCCAGTTCCACCTTGAATCTTGCCTTGTCGGCTTGTAACGAGTCGAGTGGCAATGCTAGAAATGCAGTGATCCGAGCGCGTATGATCGCGTAGGTTTTTTCGAATGCTGTCTCGATTTCTTCCTCGGTGCCCACGACGTGGCCGGGGTCGTCGATGCCCCAGTGTGTGCGAAGCACAGGGCCAAGGTAGGCCGGGCAGGTTTCGCCGGCGGCGCTACCACAGACCGTTACTACGATGTCAGGTAGGACCGGGAGGTCGTTCCATGATTTGCTGTAATAACCATCCGTGGAAATACCTTTCCGGTGGAGCAAAGCGACAGCGCGCGGGTGCAGTTGCCCGACCGGCTGGCTTCCGGCGCTGATCGCCATCAAACCATCCGGTGCGAGGTGATTAAAAGTCGCCTCGCTCAAGACCGATCGGCAAGAGTTACCGGTGCAGAGAAATAGAACGTTCATGCAAAATCCAATATGTTTGTATGGTGAGGCCACGTGGGCCGGACGTAAGAGATGCTGTCGTGACAAAAGGCTATGGTTGTGCGGCAACTGATTCAGGGACGCAGGTCAGTTCACATGGCAGGCCGCTGCAACAGTTGTCCGTCAAAAAGGTCAATAGATCATTCATCGTGTCAAACTGGGCCGTATAGAAAATGAACCGGCCATCTTGACGCGGGCTAATGAGATTTGCGCGTGTTAGCTCCTTCAAATGAAACGAGAGGGAGGATGCGGGCAAACTGAGGGCTTCCGCGATCTTGCTGGCAACCATTCCGCCATCAGGACCAGCCTGAACCAGCAGGCGGAACACCGCCAGGCGCGAGCCTTGGGCGAGTGCCGCGAGTGCTTCGAGAGCGTGTTTAGTATTCATATTCATGTCCAATAAAAGAATGCGAAGTTCCTGATTATCTTTCTATTTTACTGGAAATATAGAATCAGCGGAAGGGATGAATGGTTTCGTGGTGGCAGTTAGAACACTGGCTTCGTCGCACCTATGCTGTCAAGCTCCCGTTTGATCGCATTTTTCTCAAGCATGTGAAGCGGTAAGCTCAGGAAGACATTCATGCGGCTTACGAGTTGCCTGAAGATCTTTTGAAATTCAGCTCGCGTTTCGTGATCCGTGCCAACGAACGCGGCAGGGTCCTCGAAGCCCCAGTGAGCCGACACAGGGTGGCCCGGCCACACAGGACACGGTTCACCCGCAGCGTTATCGCAAACGGTGATAACGAAATCCATGTCAGGTGCACCAGGTGCCGCGAACTCATCCCAGCTTTTGCTGCGCAACTGGCTTAGTGGGTATCCCGTGCCCGCAATCTGCTCGCCTGCGTACGGATTGATGTTTCCACTCGGATGGCTTCCTGCAGAGTAGCCGCGAAACCGCCCCTTGCCCATCGTGCTGGCTAGTGCTTCAGCCATGAGGCTCCGAGCCGAGTTCCCTGTGCAGAGGAACAGTACGTTGAAGACTTTCTCACTCATCTAGAGCTCCCATAATTTGAACGACGTTTCCAATAATATCGAAATTGTTTGACAGCTTGATGACAAGTGAGCCCCTATGCTCTGTTGTCAGGTTGATGCATACCCTAACCTGATGTCAGGGGACCCAAAGGTAGACCGTCAGGATAGGGTTGGCATCGCAATTCCTTGACATATGCCTTCAACGGTCTTAGAGTCTATCCTGACACATATCGTTAAGGAGACACGTTTTGCGAGGTCAACGAATTGGTTATGTTCGGGTCAGCAGTTTCGACCAGAATCCAGAACGTCAGCTCGATCAGGTCCAGGTGGACAAGCTATTCACTGACAAGGCCTCGGGCAAAGACACCCAGCGACCGCAACTCGACGCCTTGCTGTCGTTCGCCCGCGAAAGTGACACCGTCGTCGTGCACAGCATGGATCGTCTGGCGCGCAACCTGGACGATCTGCGTCGGCTGGTGCAGACGCTAACCAAGCGCGGTATACGAATCGAATTCGTCAAGGAATGCCTAAGCTTCACCGGCGAAGACTCGCCGATGGCGAACCTGCTTCTGTCGGTCATGGGGGCGTTCGCGGAGTTCGAGCGTGCCTTGATCGGCGAGCGGCAGCGCGAAGGGATCGCATTGGCCAAGCAGCGCGGCGCCTATCGAGGCCGTAAAAAGGCGCTGATGGACAACCAGGTTGTCGAACTGCGCCGCCGCGCCGGCGCCGGCGAGCCGAAATCAACGCTTGCACGTGAGTTCGGCATTAGTCGCGAGACTCTTTATCAGTATCTGAAAATGGCACAAAAGGCTTAGCATGTCTTCGTACTGAATCGCGAACCGTTACTGATTTCCGGTCCGAGCCTAATTCAAATTTATTAAGAAGAATCGATGACGACAAAGAAGCTCGGCAGCACGCTCCGACAAATCCCTATCGGTATTTGGATGCTCGGTTTCGTAAGTATGCTGATGGACATTTCCTCGGAAATGGTGCACAGCCTACTGCCTATGTTCATGGTTGGCGTGCTCGGGGCGAGCGCGCTCACGGTCGGTATAGTTGAAGGGCTAGCGGAATCCACCGCCCTGATCGTCAAAGTGTTCTCAGGGACGCTGAGCGACTATCTCGGCAAGCGCAAGGGACTGGCATTGTTCGGCTACGCATTAGGTGCACTGACCAAGCCCCTCTTTGCTGTGGCGAATACGACTGGCATTGTGCTGACGGCCAGATTGCTGGACCGGGTTGGCAAAGGAGTCCGGGGCGCTCCGCGTGACGCCTTGGTTGCCGACCTTGCGCCGCCCACCTTGCGCGGCGCGGCCTTTGGTCTGCGTCAATCCCTCGATACTGTTGGCGCTTTTCTCGGCCCGCTGCTGGCGGTCGGCTTGATGCTTTTGTGGGCCAACGATTTCAGGATGGTATTTTGGGTCGCGGTGATCCCTGGTGTGCTGGCTGTTGCTCTGCTTTTTTTCGGCGTGCGCGAGCCGCAACAGCACCAGAATGGCAAGCGCACCAATCCGATTCGCCGAGAGAACATCACACGCCTGACCGCCCCGTACTGGTGGGTCGTTGGAATAGGCGCAGTCTTTACGTTGGCAAGGTTTAGCGAGGCGTTTCTTGTCCTCCGCGCTCAACAAGGCGGCATCCCGATTGCAATGGTGCCGCTGGTGATGGTGGCGATGAATCTGGTTTACGCAGTGTCGGCATATCCATTCGGGAAACTCTCTGACCGCATGAGCCATTCCAAGCTGCTCGCGCTTGGCCTCATCGTCTTAATAGCCGCCGACTTAGTTTTGGCCATGAATGACCACTGGGCTGTGGTGTTGGCTGGTGTGGCTTTATGGGGCGTGCATATGGGGATTACGCAGGGGTTGCTGGCGACTATTGTCGCGGATACCGCGCCGGCTGATCTGCGCGGCACAGCCTATGGGGTCTTCAATCTGATGAGTGGCATCGCCATGCTGATCGCAAGCGTCCTGGCAGGGCTGCTCTGGGATCGACTTGGTGCTTCGTCCACTTTCTATACTGGTGCCATCTTCTGCGTAATAGCGCTTATCGGATTAATAAAGTATCAAAATGACATGCTTATAAAAAAACCTTTTGAAGCGCCGGAGGCTTAACCCGGTTTTCCGTTCCACTGCACATCAAACCCGTTATTGGCGGGCGTTGTTGCCGACCTGTACGGCGTGGCCAGCGCTGTATGGTTAGTCGCAGCAATCACGTTCCTGTCGGGTGTGGTCGTTGCAGTCCGAATGCAAAATTGAAGGTCCAGCTACATTCGAATGCGCGGCGCCTACCGAGGTCGCAAGAAAGCGTTGGTGAACGACCAGGTTGTCGAGCTGCGGCGTCGCGCTGGTGCCGGCGAGCCAAAAGCCACGCTTGCGCGGGAGTTCGGCATCAGTCGCGAGACCCTTTATCAATATTTGAAAGTTGCGCCAGCGGCTTAACCCGGTTTTCCGTTCCACTGCATCTCAAACCCCAAAATCTAGCAATCTCATTTTCAGCAAGATATTAGTGGTTTTCGTCGCTCTGGAACATATTCACTTTGACGCTTGAACTATTCATTCACTTTGGTTTAACGCTTCAAAACTGGCGAGCCTTGACCTGCAATCAACTTGAATGGGCGACTGACGGCCGACCTTCCGAACGGCTCCCGTGGCCGGGACTGCCCACGCATACCAACGCCGCGTTCAAGTCAGCCCAAAAACCAGATCACATTATATAACTACCATTACCCAATGTTAGATTTTAAAGAATATTGCATTTCTTGACCTCATAAATAGTATGTAATATCATGGTACATACCATAGTACGAAATAAAGAGGTGAGCCATGGCCAGAGCCGGAATCTACAAGTCTGAAGTGCTGCGCGCCCGCGATAAATTGCTGGCCGCAGGGCGCAATCCGTCCATCGATGCGGTGCGCGAAGAGCTGGGCAGCGGCTCCAAGACCACCATCCATCGCTACCTGAAGGAGATCGAAGAAGAGGAAGGGCCGGCCACCGGCAGCCGCGTGGCCGTCAGCGAGGCGATCCAGGATTTGGTGGGACGCCTGGCCGCCCGCGTCAACGAAGAGGCAGAAGAACGGGTCACCACGGCCCAGGCCAAGCACGCCGAACAGCTCGCCCTACACCAGCAAGCCGCCGCGGCCCTGAAAACCGAGGCGCAGTCCACGCGCCAGCAGTTGGAGCAGACCCAGCGGGCGCTGGCCGATGAAAAGACCGCTCACGGCAAAACCAGCGAAGCGCTGAACAGCAAGACACTTGAGTGCACCCAGCTCACGCAGCAGGTGGCCGACCTGCAGGAGCGCCTCGCGGCCGAGGAACGCCATCGCCAATCCCTGGAAGAAAAGCACCAGCATGCGCGCCAGGCGCTGGAGCATTTCCGGGAGTCCAGCAAGGAGCAGCGCGAGCAGGACCAGCGCAAGCACGAACAGCAGGTGCAGTACCTGCAGGCCGAGCTACGCACCGTGAACGAGACCTTGGCCACCAAGCAGCAGGAAGCCGTTCACATCCTTCAGGACAACGCGCGCCTGCTGGGCGATTTGTCGCGCGCCCAAGGCGATCTGCACCAAGCCCAGGAAGAGGTGCGGGGCCTGCGGCCGCTCAAGGACGAACTGGGGTTTGCGCGGCGGCGCGTCGAAGAGTTGGGCCGGCGCCTGGTCGAGCAGGACGCGGCCGTCCAGCAACTCAGCACCTCGAACAAGGAGTTGTTCACCAAGGTCGACGAGCTGCTCACCGCAAAGCAGCGGATGGAACTGGAGCTGGCGACGGCTTGGTCATCCGTCGCGGCGCAAGAACAGGTTGTAGCCGGCATGCTGGAGCGGCTGACTGCGACGTCTGGCGCAGCCTGATTTGGCTGTAGCCAAGCTAGCAGCCGAGAGTTCAACCGGTTGAATTGCGCTCCCATGGAGAAAACAAACGTGTCAATCTGCATTCAAAGCGAGTTCGACGAAAAGCGTCGAATATCTAACTTGTTGTTTTATAAAGAGTATTTTGGCGCTGGCGTGTCAATCTGCATCAAAAGGACGAACACCCCTACCAGGCGGCCCAGTAACGCAGGGCGCTTTTGTAGCTGGCCATGGTGTTTTTGGATTCTCCCTCGCGCAACAGGTCCTCGACGGCGCGCCGCGTGACGTCGCTGAGCTCCGTGGGCTGCAGGGCGGGGACTTTTCGGAGGGTCGGCAGGCGCATGTTCAGCTCAAGGTGAGTTATTGATTAAAAACATACATGCTATGTATGATGTATTACGCAATATCAAAATAAGTCACGATAACAATCTCTTATCGTTGGTAAATATAGCCATTGGAGCCCAGCCATGCAATCGAAAAGTACGAGAGGTGTGCAGCAGGAAGAGGTGTGGGCTGCAGCGGATGCTCTGATCGCCGCTGGCGAACGGCCCACGATCGAGCGGGTGCGCCTCAAGATCGGCCGCGGCTCACCGAATACCGTGAGCCCTATGCTGGAAAGCTGGTTTGCCACGCTCGCGCCGCGGCTCGGGGTTGTGGCCGCCGGCGCCCAGGCAGCGGAGGGCGCGCCCAAGGACCTGCGCCAGGCGCTGGACAAAGTCTGGGCCGTAGCTGTTGCATCTGCGCGTGACGAGGCTGACAGGGCTCTCGAGCCCGAGCGCGACCGTCTTGCCCAGCAAGGCCTGCAGCTGGACATCGCGCGCCAGGAGCTCCTGCAGCGGGAAGCTGCACTCGCGGAGCGCGGTATCGCCCTGGAACATGCGCTGGAGCTGGCCAAGTCCCAGCTGCAGGATCAGGCCGCCCAGCTTGAAAAGGCTCGCAGCGAACTCGACCGGGCCCGCGGTAGCCTCGCCACCCTGGTCCAGGAGCGTGATGGGGATAGGCGGCAGTTCGATGAGCAACTTCGCACGCTCGCCGAGGAGCGGGAGCGCGCTGAGCTGCGAGCGTCGGCTAGTGAGCGGCGTCTATTGGAGGAGGTGGATCGCGCCCGCCAAGAGGCTAAGCAGTCAACTCGGGCGATTGAGGATGCTCGCCAGAAGTACGCCATTGAGATGCAGGAGCTTGAACGCATAAACACCACCCTGACAAACCGCGTGCACGAGGGGCATGTCGAGGCGGCCACACTGAAGGAGCGCCTGAAGGGGGCCGAGGAACGGGCAAAAGGATTGGAGAGTGCAATTGCGTCCGCCGCCCTGGAGCAACGGAGCCCTCCGAAAAGCCGACCTGCAAAATCGGTTAAAGAGCCAGCGGGCCACCGGCGTAGTGCCGCAAAAAAGTAGCTGTAAGGGTGCCTGTAACGTCCTAATGGCTGTGCGATTTGCACGAATAACCCAGAAAATTTGAAGATGGGGGATGCGGGCTGAAATGTTCCAAGTTTCTTATCTTCCAAGAATTTATTTTTCTTTATAAATCAACAAGTTATCGCCCGCCTTTGCCCTGATCTCGGATTTTGGAACATTTCTTATGGTTGTTCGTGTAAGATTAGTTCCAACGCAAACAACTTTATCCCCTGATCTGAGCACATCCATGGAACAGCGAGCACAAAAAGAATTACTGGCATTGTTCCAGGATGCCGTCAAAGTGGGTGGGGCGGCCATCGAGATGCGTATCAGGCGGTTTGCAAGCTTGGTCCGGCCGAACGATGAAGAGCTTGCCATGGCGATCAGTCCGCTGGTTAGCGGCGTGCGCGCATTACGGCGAGACTCTCAGCACGCCGCCGCCGCTCCTGTGGATGCGGACACGAAATTGGCGCTGGTGCGCATGGATTTGCCGGAAGAGGGGCGACCTTCGCCAGTTCTGGACCCATCCGTCCAGCTTAAAGTCAATCAAATCTTGGATGAGCGGCGAGCCACCGAAAAACTGGCTGCCGCAGGTCTGGTGCCGATTCGCTCGGTATTGATGAGCGGCCCGCCTGGTGTAGGCAAGACCATGACTGCTGGTTGGCTGGCCCAGCAATTGGAACTGCCGCTGTACACCTTGGACTTGGCCAGCGTGATGAGCAGTTTTCTAGGCCGCACTGGCGCGAATGTTCGAGCCGTCCTGAATCATGCTCAGCAAGAGCCATGTGTACTGCTTTTGGACGAATTCGATTCAATTGCGAAGCGGCGGGATGACGACGCTGACGTCGGCGAGCTCAAGCGACTAGTGACGGTAATCCTCCAGACGATCGATGACTGGAGCCCGATGTCTCTGCTTGTCGCCGCTACCAATCATGGTGAGTTGCTGGATCCAGCCGTGTGGAGACGTTTCGACGAAACAATCCAGTTTCCCATGCCGAACCAAATCCAACGCGCTGCGGCGCTCCGCTCGCGAGACGTTGCGCCACCGCTGGCTGAGATGGTTGCGACCCTCACGGGGGGGCAGACTATGTCGGCTATCACCAGAGCTGTGGATTCAAGTCAAAAGCAAGTGATTCTCAATGGGCAATCCTTTGAGGAAGCTCTTATAGGCTGGGCGCTGGCCGGCGTGCAACAAAATTCCAGTGAACGCTCCAACCGCTCGGCGCAACGCGATCTGCAGATCATGCTTATGCACTTACGTGGCCAAGCCGCTCGCGAAATTGCCACGGCGGTAGGCGTTTCGCACACCACGGTGTTGCGCATCCTCAATCGATTCAAGGAGACCGAAAATGGCCGGACCTAATCTGCTGATAGGAAACGGGCAGGTTCTCGCCGGGCCGACCGTGCGTGAAGTTAGCGGATCCGGCTCCAAGCACTTTCCATACACCATCGAACGCGCGCGCGAACGACTGGGGCCGGCGATCGATCTCCTGGTCGAGGCCATCGACAACCTGCCAGAAGCGGCCAAGCCCAAAGGGGAGGGGACAGGCTTGGTCATGGTCCATCCGGCTTTCCTGGCCAAAACCAGAATGCCCTCGTCGGTATTTAGTCGCGCTGGACTTCGCATGGTGGGCAGTCGCAGCGCCCAGGTCATTCCCGAGAATGAGCATAGAGAGCGTGCGCCTATTGGCGTACAACCCACTGCAGAGATGTACGTGGCAGGTACGAGCGAAGCATTTCGCGAACTGGGGCGGATGCTACGTTCTGACGATACCGGTAAGGGCGTGCAGGAAGAGTTCCGCAAGCTTGAAAAGGTACTCGTGCTGGATGCGCCATCACGCATGATCCACATTGAAGGTAGCGATACCCAACTGGAACTTGAGGTGGTCTTGCACGGTCACGACAGCGACAAGGCGCTCCTGGATGCCTTCGATGGTCATGCGCTCGCCTGTGGTGTGATGTTGGCGCGCCAAAAGTTGCTGGGAGTCCCTGGTCTGGTGTTCATGCCAGCAGCCGCGCCGAGGGAGCGCCTGCTCGAGTTTGCGTCGTTCACTGCGCTGCGAGTAGTCCGGCGGCTGCCGCATCTGCGGCTGCATCGCCCTGTGGTTCGGCAGAGTCAACAGGGAACTGCTCCCGTGTTGCCGGACGCGGATTGCCTGGACAACTCGTTGAAGGTAGTTGTTTTTGATGGAGGTTTGGGTGCTAAAGATTTTGCTCGATGGTGCACAGAGACGATCCCACCATCACTGGCAACCACCGCTGCGGACTATTTGCTCCATGGAACGGACGTTACGTCGGCGCTGCTGTTCGGTGCCGCCGATTTGCCCGGGGATACCTTACCTCGGCCTTTTTTCAATGTGCAACATCACCGCGTGCTGGGCAGCGCCAACGAGGTCGACGTAGATCTTTATGACTGCATGCATCGCATCAAGCAGATTCTGTCCGCTGGCGATGTGGATTTCGCCAACCTGTCATTGGGTCCGCGGATGTGCATCGATGACGATCAACCGCATGCGTGGACAGCTATGCTTGATGAGCAGTTAGCCAATGGTCGCACGTTAGTTACGGTAGCCGTCGGCAATGATGGGGATCTGACTGACGGCAAGGGCCGGGTGCAACCACCCGCAGATGCCGTTAATGCGTTGGCCGTGGGATCGGCCGACTCGCGCGAGTTCATGTGGCGCCGCGCGGTGTACAGCTGTTATGGACCTGGTCGCTCACCTGGCCTCGTCAAGCCCGATGGCGTCGTATTCGGAGGAACTGCAGAGAACCCGCTTGTTTTATTCAATCCACTGGCCGGCGGTCTCACCGGAGTGCAGGGCACAAGTTTTGCGGCCCCACTGGCGCTGCGGGCGGCTGCAGCAACGCGCGCTCTAGCCAAAACGCCGTTGAGTGCTACCGCGTTGCGGGCCTTGATGATTCACCGCGCGGACCGTTTTGGAGGTCATGACTCGCGTGATATCGGCTGGGGACGCTTTCCCGAAGAGCCCGAGCAGTTACTCACCTGCGGCGACCACGAAGTCAGCGTTCTGTATCAGGGAAAGATCGATGCCGGGGCCAGGATGCGAATCGGAGTGCCCGTGCCCCCAGTGGCCATGGGCGTGAAACTAACCATCACTGCCACCTTCTGTTTCACATCGCCGGTGGATGCCGCCGATCCCGTCAATTACACCCGCCACGGCTTGACGGTATTTTTCAGGCCTCGCGGTGCAGGATCAACAGAGCCTTTTTTCTCCAAAGGTGGCTACGAAACTGAACACGAGCTTCGTCATGACGCGCACAAGTGGGAGACGGTGTTGCACCAAGCTCGTTCCTTTGATGCGCATGAACTGTTGGATGCATGTTTCGATGTGGACCACGGGGCGCGCGAGCATGGATTAGCTGTGGATAACAGCGTCGCGCCATCGCTACCGTACGTGCTTGTTGTCACCGTTTCTACCCAGAAGGGCGAACCGATCTATCAAACCGTGATGCAAAAATACCGGATGCTTGCACCGATCGAGCTACGTACGAAGATTCAGCTGTCAAGCGGTGGCCGCGGGTGAGCGGTACACGAGGGTTGGACCTAACCTTCCCCAGGGTCATCTCTGCAATGCCCTCCTGCGCCATATAAAAGACCTTTGCGCTCCTGACATCCACTGCGCGGCTTAGAAATTGCCGATCCGTACTTTGTCGAACAAGTGGCGGTTACGCAGGCTTAAGCTCTGTCGATACCGGCTGAAGTACACGCCAGTCGCGAAGGTAATTCTCCATCCGTCATTTCTGGCGCGTGAGCCAGACATTTGCAAGCTTCCCACGTTGGCGTGATTAGCCAATTCCAACAAGGCGTTCCACTTCGCTCGGTCGTTGGCCACCGGGGAATCGGTGATACCTCGAAGTTGACGTTGCTCGTCGTCGAAGGACAGGTTGCTGAACAACAGAACGTGCGGCAGCCGCGTAGTTTGGCCGCGCAAATCGAATTCGCAGTCCGTGTAGCTAATAGCTTGCCAGATGAAGCGCGATGCTCTCGGCGAAAATCCATGATCCACCGGCAAGTACTTCACTTCTAAACCGATCGAGTCGGGCTTGAACCCGTGGGCGATCAGATGTGGGCGAGGAATGAGGACATAGTCGATTTTTACTCGAACTTCTTCGGTCAAGTGGCGTCCCCGTACTTCGCGCGCCACTTCGAAATCTCGTTCAATCACTGGATCGAGCCAGGAACGAAGCTCAACCTCGGTCCCGAACGGCTCAAAGGGAACGGGTTGTGGATCCACGAGGCACGCAGCATGCTTCACTTGGAGGTGCCCGATAACGAACGGGAGCCGGTCGCGCCAGTTCACCGTGAGCAGGGCGGGTATAGCCGCATCCAGCGCATCACGTGCCTGCGATAGCTGTACAGCTGAGGCCTCCCGGTCCGCCTGGATGGAAGCCTTGTATTCGGCATGCTGGTGCGCAAGTTCTGGATCGATCAATAACGCCAAGGCAGCTTCGGCTGCTTGTAACTCCTGGTATATCGCAAGTCGCTGCGCGTGGAACGCGGGTTCAAGGTCAACATTGAATGGAGGGGTATCGGCCGGCGCATCCGTTCTTTTGAGTGCGCCACCACGCTGCCGGCCGCAGATGGTGCATTGCCGAACAAGACTGCGACCTCCGCCGTCCACCGTTCTCAAGCGAAGGGCGACGGACAAGTTGCAGTCGTGTTCTCGCTGGCTCTGCTGGTTTGTCAGCTCCGCGATGTGCGTTGCAAGCTTTTCGGCTTCGTCCATGGGTAAAGGCAAGGCAGTAGGATCGTCACGTCGAGGGGCAATGTTTGTCAAACGCTGCTACCTCCCGAACGATGGCCCTTCATGCTTCCGTTCCGGAACAGGTGGTGTCCGATGAGTGTGTTCGGGCTTCTGCCCTCGCGCCATTTCGTAATGCTCGACGAATTCAGTCAGGGTCATGGAGCAAACTGTCTCGCCTCCTACACTGGCGAACACCATTCCGCCCAAGTCCGTCACTTTTTTACCTCGACACTTGCTCAATTCCTCCATGTAGGCGATCAGATTGAAAGCGCTAACGCTGCCAAGCTGATCGCTCCGCAACAGTTCATTTCCCAGTACAGGGGTCTGATCCCCATATTGCCGAAGACAGAGGTAGAGCTGAGAGCGACCCGACTCGGGTGTTGTGGTTGCTCCGAAGATCAAGTAGTGCGCCTGGGCGCCAGGCATGGTGAACAGTTTTGGAGCGAGCAGATTAATGGCCTTCGCGTAGTGACCGCCAGCGACTTTGTGTTGGGCTTGCGTCAGCGGATACTTCCCCACCTCACTGCTAATCGTGGTCTTGTCCCTCTTGAACTCAATGAGCGTGCAGCCGACGTGGTCAGCTGTTATCAAGTCGCCCACACCAGCTTCCACGTCGCCGGCTAACGGCATAGTAAAAGTCGCGTTCGATAAAATACGCCGAACGTACATGTGTTCAACCGTTTTTTCCCACCACCAAACTCGTTCCACAGCATCTCCTTGGCTTTACATAGCTGGCCCGCGCGATCACAATATGGCGCTGACAAAGCGCTTGGGCTAGCGGGCGTCAGTCTTCTTCTTGCTCGTCAGGGTAGGGCGCTTGCACGATGGACGTGTAGCCTTCCCGCTTGGTCGGTGGGTACGCTAGGAAAACACTCCGCCCTTCTGTTGAGGAGAAGTGGGCGCCCCTGTGCAGCATCGCCCGCACGACCACCTTCTTGGGATGGTGCACGTCAGCTTTTGCGGAGCTGCAGATAGCGTTCCAGCTGGTTTTTTCTGGTTGAACTGCCAGAGCAGGACCCAGCCAGCGGTCGAGCACCTGCGTGTCGACGTTGTGCCTTCCCCCGTGGTGAGGCACCTGGAAGCACCAGACTCCGGGGAGGGCATAACCCAGCGCCTGGACATAGTCGGCGGCCTCATTAAGCGCTTCGCGACCGGCATCGCCAGTGAGAAGTACCCGCTTTTCATTGAATACACCGAACTGAACAACGCTCATCTCGTTTTCCCTGGCAGTGCCCCCTACTGGGAACGTCTCTGCACCCCACGCGCGCTTGATCAGGTTGCTGGCAGCTTTAAAAGCAGTTTCAAAAGCCTCTGTCACCGACGTCATAAGCGATACCTCCGCCTTTTTCGGCGTTCGGTCCGAGTCGACAATGAGCTGAAGATATCTAGCCTTGGAGGGCGCAGCGACAACAAAATTGCCTATCCGAGCACTTTGAAACGGTTCAAGGATGGGAATCTTGCGCTCAAGCGCTATGTCCTCCAGCGCGGCCGGACCTGGGTACAAGCTGCGAAGCTTTGATCGCAAAGCATCTACGGATTGGTAGGTGGGAAAACTTGCAAGCAGTTCTTGGGCGTACAACCAGGGACGGTGCATCCAGAGCGCACCCACCTGACAAGTCTCGAGGACCTTGCGCAATCCGTTCGCATGGTCCTGGTCAGGATGAGTAAGAACCACGTGGTTCACGACGATGCCGCCGCACCACTTCCTCAAATGCGCGACGACCTTGTCCCCGGTATCTACATAGCCGCCGTCGATCACATGCACATGTTGAACTCCGCCGATTACGTAGCGCACTATGATTGCGTCGCCGCTCTTTTCCGATTCGACGTCGAGAAAATCTAACTCAATAGCGTCTGTCATTTTTAGCTCCCCGTTGCTGCAAGCGCTCTACGGCGCACTGTTAATGTTGATATTCAGAATGTTGGTATTGGCTTTTGCCACATTACCGCAGGCTGCTCGGCAGTTACGGAGGGTCGGCAGGGATTCATGTAAAAACCCGCAGAAACGGGCTTAAGTCCCTGTCGCTGTTGACTTTTTTGATTCCGCCGGCGAGCAGACGTCGGAGAAAGCGGGATATAAGCGCGCTTATGGCGGCTAAAATCGCCACTGAGGCCTCGGCCTCCCCGCTTCCCTCCCTGAGCGGGCCTGGACTATCTAGGTTCACAACCCGGCTTCGTGTCGGGTTCTTTTTTTAAGGGCGATTAGAAGGTAGTCAAAGGGCACCACTATCGAGCAAGGAGTGACGGATTACCTATGGGGGCGGGAATTATGGTGGCGTCGAAGTTCAAGGGGCCGATCTTCCGCCGGAAGTCCAGCGTGTAGTCGCCAAACCGGTTGATGTGCGCCGTGCGAAACGGCGCCAGGCTCGCCAGGATCTCCAGCGTGATCTCGGTCCCCTCGTCGCGAAGTTCCTGCAGCACCCTCGTCATGCCCACCACGTTGTGCAGGATGATCATGTTCGCCACCAGGTGGTTGTACTTGATCACCTTGCGCTGCTCGTGCCGGATGTTCTCGGCGATGATCCCCTCTCCCCCAAAAAATGACCACTGGGCAAAGCCGTTGAACTGCTCGCTCTTGTTGGTTTCGGCATGGATCACCTTGCGCAAGCCGACATCGCCGATGTAGCTCAGCAGGAACATGGTCCGGATGACCTTGCCGAGCTCCACAAATGCGAAATACAGTTTGTTCTTGCGGCTGTAGGTGCCGAGCCGGCGCAGGATCGCGGACGGCGTGATCTTGCCGGTCTTGATGGAAACCGCCACCCGCAGCATCGCCGGCAGATGCAATTCAATTAATCGCCAGTCGATCACGTCGCTAAACAGCGCATTGATGTTCTTGTAAACATTGCCCGGCTCCGGGCGATGGAATTTGAGGTCCTGGATACCCCGGATGCGCGGCATGAGCTGGATGCCCAGGAGGTGCGCCAGCGCGAAGACGGGGTAACTCTGGGCCTGTGTGTCGCCGTGAATCGTGTCCGGCCGGATGTCCGATTCGTTGGTCATCAGCCCGTCAAGGATGTGGATGCCCTCATAGGTGCCACACGAAATGAAATGGCTGAACAGCGCGATGAACTTGTCGGACACATGGTAGTAGCCGATGCCGCCGTAGCCGCCATAGCGGATATGGTGCTCGGACAACAGGTTTTGTTCATACAGGTTCCACTTGGTGCCGTCGGCCGACGCGTGTTTGCCGGTGCCCCAGTAGCCCGGCAATTCAAACTTGTTGTAGGCGTTGATCACCTTGACGATGGCCTTGTCCAGAAGGTCTTCGCTGACGTATTTCAGGTTGAGCCAGGAAATCTGGCGGCGGCTCAGCCCTTTGATGGATTTGGCGGTCTGCACCGGCCCCAGGTTGCAGCCGTAACAAAACAGCGTCGTGATGACGCGCATGCGCAAGTCCTCAAGACGGCTGTCGGTCCCGGCTAGCGGCCGGAACAGCTTGTGCAGGTCCAGCCAACGCTCGGTATCGATCATGACATCCACGATGCTGGCCGCTTCCATCCGGTCGGTGATCATGGCGTCAATCCGCGCAACGGCCTCCAGGATTTCGGAGGGCGGTGGTTTTCTGAGTATCAGGCGCCCGTCGACAATTTCCGCGTGGGAGTTTTCAGGGAAATTGGCATCTATTTCCTTCGCCCGCTGTGACATGGCCGATTTCAGCATGGACACAAAGACGCCAGGATCTGTCTCGATGCCGGTGACCTGGCCATAGTCGCCCACTTCTTTTTCAAAGGTTTCGTCATCGACCAGCTGCTCGCGGTAGTCGTCATAACGCTCGCCGTACTTGATGAAGAGATCACCCGACTTCAGGTCGTCCTTGACCGCATGCATGACCGCCAGCTCAAAATACCGGCGGTGGACAGCCTCTGCCCGGCCCTTGCCTGAAGGCCGGACCAGCACCAATTTCTTCCACTGGGCAGACATCCAGCGGAAATCCTTGTCTTCACTCAGGCTCAGCGTGTCCAGTAGGACGATGTCCGTACGGTTATCGCGCAGCTTGTAAAGGGCCTCGATCAGCCGCTCCACCACTTGATCCTCGCTGCTGGCCTTGGGCGAGGCAATGCCGATGCAGTTGAGCAGCTGGGCCCGGACCATCTTGTAGGGCTGCAGCAGGAAAGGCAGGTGGTTGCGGCCGGCATAGGCCAGGTGCTGTTCGCACTCGTTGAGCAACTCGTCCACCTCGGCCACGAGGGTGGTGCTGATGGCTTCGACGCGCTGGGTGTCCGTGCCCTCCAGTTGAAAGGCGCCCAGGATGTCCTTGAGCTGGCCGACCAGCATGTCGGTTTTCTGGACCCGCTCCTGCTGGAAGGAGAGCAATTTCTGCCTGGCATTGTTTTCCAGGTTCTGCATCAGGCGAATAAACAGGTCCGCGGCGTCATCCAGGGACTGGGCATGCTGCGCCCGGATGAAGATCACCGCCAGGGCATAGCGCTTTTGCGGCTTGAGCTCGGCCATCTCGGCCGCATTGAGGGCGCGCGCCAAGTGGCGGAACTGCTTGAGCTTGGGCACCGGCACGTCGGGCTTGGGAAGCTGCTCCACCAGGTACTGCAAGCGCCGGATGTGCTGGATGTAGGTGCGCGTTTCCTTATTGGTCGGCCGCTTGGGTTCGCGCTTGAGCATTTGCCAGGCAGAAACCGACTCGCCCGTGGCGGTTTTAAGCAAACTGTCGATCAGGGTCCGGGTATGGGCTGTTCGCTGGTTGGTGATTGCGGAGAAATACCGGTTGTTGCTCTTTTCCCGGGCTCGAAACGCCATCCGATCAAGCGTTGAGAAGGCAGGCAATTCGTAGCGATGGTGGACCAGTTCCTCCAGCATCACGTTGATGATGTCGGCCACCGCGTGTTTTGTCTCGGCCGCCGTGTCGGCCACGACCTCCAGCCAGGCATGGCCCGCCGGGTCCAGCGGTTTCACATTCAGGTGCCGGCGCAAAGCCGCAAAAAGCGCCGTGCGCGCTCCCGAGGCCTCGAAGCGCTTGAGGTCCGCCGCCGGGGGCGGCCGAGCCACGCCTACCTGCTGCGCAATGTGCTCCCGGATCGCTGACGGCACCTCGGCCAGGGGGATGAAATAACCCAGGCGCTGGAAGACCTTCAGGTGGATCAGTGCTGCCATACGCGGCAAGACGCGCTTGCCGATGCCGGCAGCCAGGCGTTGTTCATCCTCGGACGGCGTGTAAAGCTCCGCCAGCTCACGCGGTGTCGGATCGGATTTCAGGCTGGGATAGGCCGTCTCATGGAGCGTGGTCATTCGCGGGGGCTACCCCGCCTGGCGGCTTTGCTACCCATCGCCTCAATCCCAATAGGTGTCGGTGGCGGGTTCGTGAAACGAGGTTTCCAGCAGGCACTGGTTGTCCTCGGCGATGCGGTACATGTCATCGAGCAGCGTGGCGATCACCTCGTCCAGCAAGTCGCGGGACAGGTAAGGAACCGCCAGCTCGTAGAGCGTGCCCTCGGTATTCAGGCGTTGCATGGCGAAACGCTCGAAGCAGGTCTGCTCGATCAACCGGTGGCCACGGGCCAAGCCGCGCGACTGCTTGCTGAAACGCGCCAGCACCAGCGTGACGCGCAGGACCGCCACGGGCGTCGTTCCTTCGGCCTGTTCGGTCAGCAACAACAAAGGCGGCGGTGGCTGCGGAACTGCCGGCGCCAAGGCTGTCAGGCCCTGCTCGAACCGGGCCTGCAGGCTGGAATCCGACGCATCGAGGTAGCGCATGGCCGACTTGACATCCTTCCAGCCGACGTATTCCATCAGTTCCTTGATGTCCCAGCCGCTGGCGCGGGCCCAGCCGGCAAAGCCGCGGCGCAAAGAGTGGCTGCTGTACTCCTCGGGCGATTCAACACCGGCCTCGGCGAACAGGCTGCGCAACAACGGAATCAGGCTGTCGGCATGCAGACTTTCGTCGGCCACATTCCCCCAGCGGTCGATCTTGCGGAACACCGGGCCCGCAGTCAAACCGGCCAGGCCGACCCACGCATTAAAGGCCGTGACTGGGCACAGTCGGGACAAGGCCGGGCATTTGAAAACGCGGCCCTGCAGCTGCCGGTCGCCTTTGCTGCGGCCCAGGTAGCAGTCCATGCCTTGGCCCGGCGTGACCTCGGTGTTCTCAACGCGCAGGTTGACCAGTTCGTCGGAGCGAAAGCCGCGCCAGAACCCCAATAACATCAGGCTGCGGTTGCGGGTATGGCGTAGCAAGGCCGGCCGGTCGCCGGACTGCTGGGCGTTGCTGATGGCGGCATCGAGCCACTGATCAATCTGCTGGAGCACCGCCAGTTCCAGGGGGCGGGCGCGCTTTTCTGGCACAGCGTGAATCGAGCGAATGCCTTTGAGGACCTGGCGCACCAGGGGCGACTTGGTGGGGTCAGGAAAGCCTTGGTCGCTATGCCAGCGGGACAGCGCCGCCAGGCGCTGGCGCAGTGTGTTGCTGGCCAAGGTGGGCGCGTGGTCGGCTAGGTAGCGGGCGATGGCATCGGCCGTGGAAGGCAGCAGGCCTTTCCATTCGATTTCAAAATGGCGGATGGCCGACGCGTAGCTCCGGCGCGTGTTGTCGCGCTCGGCAGCCTCAATGTACTGGGCAAGGCGGGTCATGTCACTGTCGTTACGGCGGGCTTCTTTGATCGGTCTGAAGGCAGGGATGCTGGACGCCGCAGTAAGCGGCGCCGGGGGTTCTCAGCGAGAGAACACGATTTGGGATAAATCTGGAACGTCTGTCAGCATCGCACCTAGGGCAATGCTGATCAAGATCCCGTGCAATGTGGGTGACGTTGTCGCCGGGTGGCTTCACCGCTTCACGTTTGAATTCGCCCGTGAGGCTCCTTCTCATCTTCGTCATCTCTCTCCTGAGCACATCATGTCATTGGATATGTCCGAAGAACGGGAAGGAGCCCAGTAAGACTAGCGCCATTGCTTGCTGGTGGAGACTTCATGCTTGCACCTCAGGCGCAGAACGCATCATGCCCAGGCGCTCCAGCAAGGCGACATCGGCGCCTGTGTCGGGGTTGCCGGTGGTCAGCAGCTTGTCGCCGTAAAAGATCGAATTGGCGCCGGCGAGGAAACACAGTGCCTGCACCGCATCGCCCATCTGCTGGCGGCCCGCCGACAGGCGCACACGTGCCTTGGGCATGGTGATGCGCGCGACGGCAATCGTGCGCACGAATTCAAACGGGTCCAGGTCTTCCTGGCCGGCCAGCGGCGTGCCCTCGACCTTCACCAGGTTGTTGATCGGCACTGATTCGGGGTACGGCGACAGGTTCGCGAGTTCGGCCACCAGGCCGGCGCGCTGGCGCCGGCTTTCGCCCATGCCGACGATGCCGCCGCAGCAGACCTTGACGCCTGCACTGCGCACGCGCGCCAGCGTGTCGAGCCGGTCCTGGTAGTCGCGCGTGGTGATGATGTCGCCGTAGAAGTCGGGCGCGCTGTCGAGGTTGTGGTTGTAGTAATCCAGCCCGGCGCCCTGCAGGGTTTGCGCATGGCCGTCTTCCAGCATGCCCAGGGTGGCGCAGGTTTCCAGCCCGAGCGCCTTGACCGTGCGCACCAGCTCGGCCACTTTTTCAATATCACGGTCTTTCGGCGCGCGCCAGGCGGCACCCATGCAGAAACGGGTGGCGCCGGCGTCCTTGGCGCGCTGCGCAGCGATTTTCACCTCATGCGGCTCCATCAGCTTGGTGGCTTCCACGCCGGTGTCAAAGCGTGCCGCCTGCGGGCAATAGTTGCAGTCTTCCGGGCAGCCGCCGGTTTTGACCGACAGCAGCGTGGCGAATTCAACGCGTGAAGGGTCGAAGTTTTCACGGTGCACGGTTTGGGCCTGGTGCATCAGTTCTGGAAAAGGCAGGTCAAACAAGGCCTCGATGGCATCAACACTCCAGCGGGCCTCGGGGCGGGCCGGGACGCTCTGGCGCGGGCGGTGCAGGGTGACGGGTTGTTCAAAAACGCTGGACATGTCGTTGTTCCTTGAAGCGATACACATTTCGTATCTGGTATCTAGGTTGCGGGATGCTGCTGCAATCTGAATGGCGTTGAAAGGGTGTGAAGTCTGGCCGAGCGCATCCGCTGGCTGCCGGGCGACGGCCAGTTCACTCAAGGCCTGGACCAATTCGTCGATATCGGCCTCTGTGTGGGCTGCCGACAGCGCGATACGCAGCCGCGCTGTGCCGTCGGGCACGGTGGGCGGGCGAATCGCTGGAACCCACAGACCGCGTTCGCGCAGGCCCTCCATGACGGCCAACGCTTCATCATTGCGGCCAATCAGCAGCGGCTGAATGGCCGTGAGCGAGGCGCCGAGCTGCCAGGCGCTACCTTGCAGGCGCTCGGCAAGGCCGTGTCGCAGACGCGTGATGAGCTGGATCAGATGGGCTCGCCGCCATTCGTCTTGCTCTATCAATTGCAGACTGGTGAGCAAAGCGCTGGCCAGCAGCGCAGGCGCGGCGGTAGCAAAAATATAGCTGCGCGTTTTTTGCAGCAGCCATTCGACCAGGGCATCGCTGCCCGCCACAAAGGCTCCCGCCACGCCGGCTGCCTTGCCCAGTGTGGCCATATAAAGTACGCGCGGCGAGGCGCTTGCCCCGCTCAGCCCGAAGTGGGCCAGGCAACCACGACCTTGCGGACCCAGCACGCCAAAACCGTGCGCATCATCCAGCAGCAGCAACGCGTCGTGGCGCTCGCAAAGTGCCAGCAGGGCCGGAACGTCGGCGAGATCACCGTCCATGCTGAACACCGCGTCGCTGATGACCAGTTTTCGTCGAGCCGGACTCTGCGTCAGCGCTTCGTCCAGCGCTGTGAGGTCGGCGTGTGCGTAACGGTGAATCTGTGCACGCGAGAGCCGCGCGCCGTCGATCAGGCAGGCATGGTTGAGTGCGTCGGAAAAAATAGCATCGCCCTGGCCCACCAATGCGGGGATGATGCCGATGTTGGTGGCGTAACCGGCATAGAAGTACAGCGCGCGGGGCAGACCGACAAAAGCAGCCAGTGCCTGCTCCAATGCCTCGTTGGCAGCGCTGTGGCCGCTGACCAACGGCGAAGACGCCGCCCCCACGCCAAAACGCTGCGCCCCCGTGCAGGCTGCTTCTATGAGCGCCGGATGGTTGGCCAAGCCCAGGTAGTCGTTGCTGCAAAACGCCAGCATGCTCTGGCCATCGACCTGCAGGCGGGCGCCGCTTTCCGGCAGCACCACGCGCCGGCGGCGGCGCAGGTGGCTTTCGTCCAGCGCAGCCAAACGTGCAGGAAATTCGTCAAGCCAGGAAGAGGTCTGCGGAGAACAAGTGCTTATCGCCATGCCAGGGGGAGCTCCATCGTGATTGTTCGGGCATCAGGCACGCACTGCCAGGCCAAGCGGGCCAGCAAAGGCGCGTTCAGGTGTTGCTGCAAAAAGCTGATGTTGTCGTCTTGCGCCAGCATGGCCGGATCGACGTGGTTGGCAACCCAGCCGGCCAGGCTCAAGCCGCGCGCGCGTATGGCCTCGAGCGTCAATAACGCGTGGTTCAGGCAGCCCAGCCGCAGGCCGACGACCAGAACCACCGGCAGGCCCAGTGCCTGGGCCAGGTCCGCGCCGGTCTCGCTTGCCGAGAGTGGTACCAGAAAGCCTCCCGCGCCTTCCACCACCACCGCATCGGCCAGCTGCAACAGCTGCCGGTGGCAGGCGACGATGTGGGCAATGTCAATGGTGCGGGCGGCCCGGGCGGCGGCTACATGCGGCGACACCGCGTCGGGCAGCAGCACCGGGTTGTCCAGCGCTGCGGGCACTGCGAGGGTGGAGGCCGCGCGCAGCGCCAGCACGTCTTCGTTGACTTCGCTGCGGTGGATCAGCGTGGTCCCTGCTGCTACCGGCTTCATGCCGACGACGTGCTTGTGGTGGCGTGCCAGTGCATGCAGCAGCGCCGTGCTGACCAGGGTTTTGCCGACACCGGTATCGGTGCCGGTGACAAAGCAGGAGATGGTGCGTTGCCCGGTCATCGCCAGCTTGTTTCTTCAGCCAGCGTGGCCTGCAGTGCGGCAAGCGCACCGCGCGCCAGGTGCGTGCCGCTTTCTTCGTCGATCACGTAGGGCGGCATGGCGTAAATGGTGCGGCCTATAGGGCGAAGCAGAACGCCGTGCGCCATTGCGTGCTGGTGGTAACGCTGCGCAAAGTGAGGCAGCGAGGTGTCCACATCCCAGGCCCAGATCATCCCCAGGTGGCGCGCGTGCCGGATGCGTGGATGGCTGCTCAGAGGGGCAAAAGACTGATCCAGCGTCCGGGCCAGAACAAGGTTGTTGGCCAGCACATCGGTTTGCGCAAACAGCGCCAGGGTTGCCAGCGCGGCCCGGCAGGCCAGCGGATTGCCGGTGTAGGAGTGTGAATGCAGAAAGCCGCGCGCCACTTCGTCGTCGTAAAAGGCCTCGTACACCGCGTCGGTGGTCAAAACTGCGGACAGAGGCAGTGTGCCGCCGGTCAGACCTTTTGACAGGCAAATGAAGTCGGGCAGGATGCCTGCCTGCTGGTGCGCGAACATGGTGCCGGTACGGCCAAAGCCTGTGGCAATTTCATCCACCACCAGATGAACCTCGTAGCGATCACACAGCGCGCGAATCCGGCGCAGGTAGCTTGCGTCGTGCATGGCCATGCCGGCTGCGCATTGCACAAGGGGTTCAACGATCAGCGCCGCGGTTTCCTGGTGGTGTTCATCCAGCCAGGCCTCCAGCGCGGCGGCGGCGCGCTGCGCCACGTCGGCGGCGCTTTCGCCGGACTGGGCGGCGCGTGCATCCGGGCTGGGTACGGTGGCGGCCAGCCGCACCAGTGGTGCATAGGCTTCGCGGAAGATGGCGATGTCGGTCACGGCCAGCGCGCCCACGGTTTCTCCGTGGTAGCCCCCGGACAGGCCTACAAAACGGCACTTGCCGGGGCGTCCGGTGTTGCGCCAGTAGTGCGCGCTCATCTTCAGCGCAATCTCGGTTGCCGAGGCGCCGTCGCTGCCATAAAAGGCATGGCCCAGTCCGGTCAGCGCGGCCAGTTGTTCTGACAGCTCCACCACCGGCTGGTGTGTGAAGCCTGCCAGCATGACGTGGTCGAGTCGGCCCAGCTGGTCCACCAGGGCCGCCTGAATGGCCGGATGGTTGTGCCCGAACAGGTTGACCCACCATGAACTGATGCCGTCCAGGTAACGATTGCCTTCAAAGTCATGCAGCCAGACACCTTCGGCACGTGACACAGGTACCAGGGGCACGGCTTGCGAGGCGTGCTGCTTCATCTGCGTGCAGGGGTGCCACACATGCCGCAGGCTGCGCTGGCTCATGGTCTGGTTGTCCATTGCGTTCGCCGGGAAGTCAGGAGAAAGACGGTTTCAGCGGACCTGCACCGGAATGCCGGAGCGCGCGTCCTTGATGCGGTTGCTCTCGTCGACAAACACCAGCTTAGGCTCGAAGCTCGCTACCCGGTCGGCTGGCAGCTGGCCAAAAGCCGCAATGATGATCAGGTCGCCAACAGCGGCCTGGCGTGCCGCCGAACCGTTGACCGAGATGGTGCCGCTACCGCGCTGCGCCCGTATGGCGTAAGTCACAAAACGCGCGCCGTTGTTGATGTTCCAGATGTGGATCTGCTCGAACTCGGCAATGCCCGAAGCATCCAGCAAGTCGTCGTCAATGGCGCATGAACCCTCGTAATGCAGTTCGCACTGGGTGACAGTGGCACGGTGGATTTTTCCAGCTAAAAGGGTACGTTGCATAGCGTCTCCAGCCTCGAGGCTTGGTGAGAGTGTGGGCTTGGAAAAACGGGGCTTCCTTCGTCCGCGCAGGTATCGAAATGTTCCGAAGATGTGGCCAATACCTCACTGAGGTGTTGACTGGCTAGCAGGGGATCGGCGGCAGTCAGGTCAACTTACTGCGTCGGTACGAACCGAGTCAAGTCCACGGCTTTGGGTGCTGTCCATCCCAGATATCCGACCACAATGTGCCAGCAGGACCTCGGAACGGATTCTAGTACAGCCGGCTGAGGGCTCACCCTCTCTCCTATTCCTCCGATAGCGTGCTAACCACAGGATAGTTCGCGAAGCAGCTATGCTTGCCGCCAACATTTGTATGAGACAACGAAAAAAATGAATAGTCTGCACTTTTGCGATGCCATCATGGCACTTCCTGCGCACGCCGATGCAGGCCGGGCGCTAGACGAAGACCTCGGGACAGGAGACTTGACTGCCGGCCTGGTGGACCCAGTGCAACGCAGCCAGGCCCGCGTGCTGGCGCGTGAAGCTGCAGTGATTTGCGGTCGGCCCTGGGTGGAGGCGACTTTGCAGCGACTGGACCCGCAGGCCGACCTGGTCTGGCATGTGCGTGATGGCCAGTCCTGCAGTGCCAACCAGGTCATTCTGGAAATCCAGGGAAATTCGCGCGCGCTGCTCAGCGGCGAGCGCACCTTGCTTAATTTCCTGCAGTTGCTCAGCGCCGTGGCCACGCAGACGGCGGCCTATGTGCGGGCCGTGCAGGCGGTAGCGGGCAACCGGGCCCGCATTGTGGACACCCGCAAAACCCTGCCCGGTTTGCGGCTGGCCCAAAAATACGCGGTGCGCTGCGGCGGCGGCAGCAACCACCGCATCGGCCTGTACGACGCGGTGCTGATCAAGGAAAACCATATCGCGGCCGCCGGTGGCGTCACGGCCGTTTTGCAGCGTGCTGCCGAGGTGGCTGTCCGGGCAACTTTTGTCGAGATCGAGGTCGAGACCCTGGCCCAGCTGGAGGAAGCACTCGCTGCCGGCGCCCGGATGGTTTTGCTCGACAACATGGACCTGGCGCAGCTCCGCGAGGCGGTGCGCATCACGGCGGGCCGGGCGATTCTGGAAGTGTCGGGCGGCGTCGGGCTGGATACGGTGGCCGGCATTGCCGCTACCGGGGTGGACCGCATTTCCATCGGGGCCCTGACCAAAGACATCAAGGCGATTGATTTTTCCATGCGATTTGCGCAGCTGTGAGGCCTTCATGAATGACACCGCAACGCCCGCCCAGTCCCTGGTGCGCATTGACTACGAGCAGCCGTCCTGCCCGACGCGCCATGCCTGGGCGCGGGTGCCGGTGGAGCCGGCGCCGCACGAGCGGGCCGCACTCAAGGACCGGATCCGCCGCCTGCTCAAGGAGCGCCATGCCGTCATGGTGTCGCATTACTACGTGCACCCGGACCTGCAGGACCTGGCCGAGGAAACCGGCGGGCTGGTCAGCGACTCGCTGGAGATGGCGCGTTTCGGCCGCGACCATGCCGCGACCACGCTGGTGGTCTCGGGCGTGCGTTTCATGGGTGAGACCGCGAAAATCCTGTCACCCGAAAAACGCGTGCTGATGCCCGACCTCGATGCGACGTGCTCGCTGGACCTGGGTTGCCCCGCCGATGAATTCAGCGCATTTTGCGACGCCCACCCGGACCGCGCCGTGGTGGTTTACGCCAACACCAGTGCCGGCGTGAAGGCACGCGCCGACTGGCTGGTGACTTCCAGCTGTGCGCTCGACATCGTGCGGGCGCTGAAAGAGCAGGGCCGGAAAATCCTGTGGGCGCCCGACAAACACCTGGGCGCTTATATCCAGCGCGAAACCGGTGCCGACATGTTGATGTGGAACGGCAGTTGCATCGTGCATGACGAGTTCAAGTCCTTCGAGCTGGAAGCGTTGATGAAGGAGCATCCCGGGGCCAAGGTGCTGGTGCACCCGGAGTCACCAGCCGATGTGATCGTGCTGGCAGACGCGGTGGGTTCGACCTCGGGCATCCTCAAGGCGGCGCGCGAGATGGATGCGCGGGAATTCATAGTTGCCACTGACAACGGCATGATGCACAAGCTGCGCACGCTGAACCCCGGAAAAACCTTCATCGAAGCGCCGACTGCGGGAAGCAGTGCCACCTGCAAGAGCTGCGCGCACTGCCCCTGGATGGCCATGAACAGCCTGGCCGGCGTGGCGCAGGTGCTGGAGAACGGCGCCAATGACATCCATGTCGATCCGGCGCTGATCCCGCTTGCGCGGGTGCCGATCGACCGCATGCTGGCCTTCACCGCCGCGCTCAAGGCCGGCCAGCCGACCGGCGCTCTGGTGCCGGACATCGGCGCGGCCTGACCGGCCCCGGCCTTCAGCCCAGCAGGCTGTCGGCCGGCACGCAGGCATGGCCGAGCTGCCGCGCCACGGCGTCATGCGTCACGTGGCCTTGCGCCACATTCAACCCATCGCGCAGGTGCGGGTCCTCGCGCATGGCCTGCTGCCAGCCCTTGCTGGCCAATGCCAGCGCGTGCGGCAGCGTGGCATTGTTGAGCGCGAAGGTCGAAGTGCGTGCCACATTGCCGGGCATGTTGGCCACGCAGTAGTGCACCACGCCGTCCACCAGGAAGGTCGGGTCGGCGTGCGTGGTGGGGTGCGAGGTCTCGAAGCAGCCGCCCTGGTCGATCGCCACGTCCACCACCACCGCGCCTTGCTTCATGCGTGAGACCAGCGCGCGGCTCACCAGCTTCGGTGCCATGGCGCCCGCCACCAGCGCGCTGCCTATCACCAGCTCGGCGTCCAGCACCGCCTCTTCAACGGCCTGTGCGCTGGACTGCAAGGTACTGATGCGGTTGCCATACAGGGCGTCCAGCGCGCGCAGCCGCTCCAGCCCGCGGTTGAGCACGGTGACGCGCGCGCCCATGCCCACGGCAACCTGCGCCGCATGGGCGCCCACGGTGCCGGCGCCGAGGATCACGACGTGGCTGGAGCGCACGCCCGGCACGCCACCGAGCAGCACACCCATGCCGCCGCGCGACTTTTCCAGATGCGCCGCCCCCACCTGCACCGCCATGCGGCCGGCCACCTCGCTCATGGGGGCCAGCAACGGCAGCGTCCGGTTGGGCCCGGTGATGGTTTCGTAGGCAATACAGATGGCCCCTGACCGGATCAGGGCCGCCGTGAGCGCCGGATCCGGTGCCAGGTGCAGGTAGGTGAAGAGGATCTGCCCGGGGCGCAGCAGGGCCAGCTCCGGTGGTTGCGGCTCCTTGACCTTGACGATCATGTCGGCCTGCGCAAACACGGCGGCCGCATCAGGCACCAGCGTGGCGCCCGCAGCCCGGTAGGTGGCGTCACCCAGACCAATGGCGGCACCGGCACCGCTCTGCACCAGCACGCTGTGGCCACCGGCGGTCAGCTCGCGCACACTGGCCGGCGTCAGACCGACCCGGTACTCGTGGTTCTTGATCTCTGTAGGTACGCCAATCTTCATGGGAGCTCCTGGGGCGTGGGCGTCGTGTCGCGCCCCGAGCTTAGCCGAAGTGAGGGGGCACGGGGGGAACCAGAATCGTGGGTTCTGCTGTCGCGGCCGTTTGCGGGTAGTCACGGCTGAAATGCAGGCCGCGGCTCTCATGGCGTGACTGTGCCGACCGCACGATCAGCTCGGCCACCTGGACCAGGTTGCGCAGTTCCAGCAGGTCGCGCGTGACGCGGAAGTGGGCGTAGAACTCGTCAATTTCCGACTGCAGCAGCGCGATGCGGTGGGCGGCGCGCTCCAGTCGCTTGTTGGTGCGCACTATGCCGACGTAATTCCACATCAACCGGCGCAGCTCGTCCCAGTTGTGGGCAATCACCACCTGCTCGTCGGCATCAGTCACCTGGCTCTCGTCCCAGGCGGGGAGCAAAATGTTTGAGTCCTTTTGGTCTTTGTCCCTTATGTGGCGGTCGCGAGCAGCTTCCGATTTGATAGCATTCGCGACTTCCTGCGCAAACACCACACATTCCACCAGCGAGTTGCTGGCCAGCCGGTTGGCGCCGTGCAGGCCGGTGCAGGCGGTTTCACCGGCGGCGTAAAGGTGGGCGATGTCGGTGCGGCCCGCCAGGTCGGTCAGCACGCCGCCGCAGGTGTAGTGGGCGGCCGGCACCACGGGAATCGGCTGGCGCGCGATGTCGATGCCGAGCGCCAGGCAACGTGCGTGGATGGTCGGGAAGTGTTCGCGCACAAAGGTCTCGCCCTTGTGCGAGATGTCCAGGTAGACGCAGTCCACACCGTGTTTTTTCATCTCGAAATCAATCGCGCGGGCCACCACGTCACGCGGGGCCAGCTCGGCGCGTTCATCGTGCGCCGGCATGAAGCGGGTGCCGCCTGCCGATTCCGGCAAGCGCAGAATGCCGCCTTCGCCGCGCACCGCCTCGCTGATCAGAAAGGACTTGGCCTCGGGGTGGTACAGGCAGGTGGGGTGGAACTGGATGAACTCCATGTTGCCGATGCGGCAACCGGCGCGCCAGGCGGCGGCAATGCCGTCGCCGGTGGCGGTGTCGGGGTTGGTGGTGTACAGATAAACCTTGCCGGCGCCGCCCGTGGCCAGCACGGTGTGGCGTGCGGCAAACGTGCGGACGGTGCCGTTGCCGCTGCCGTCGTTGCGGCTGTCCAGCGCATACAGGCCAACACAGCGGGCTTGGCCTGTAGTGCTGTCGTTTTGTACGATCAGATCGACCAGCGTGGTGTGTTCAAACACCTCAATGGCGGGGTGAGCCAGCACCGCCGCGATCAGGCATTGCTGCACGGCTGCGCCGGTGGCGTCGGTCGCATGAACGATGCGCCGGTAGCTGTGGCCGCCTTCCCGCGTCAGGTGCAGCGCGGGCGCCGCGCCGGGATCGCCGGGATGTTGCTCCTGCGTGAAAACCACGCCCTGCGCCTGCAGCCAGGCAATGGCCGCTGGTGCGCCTTCAACCACCTGGGTGGTGGCCGCCGCATCGGACAGCCAGGCGCCAGCGACCTGGGTGTCCTGGATGTGCGACTCAAAACTGTCGCCTTGTGCACCTTCTTCCATCACCGCGGCAATGCCGCCTTGGGCCCAGCCGCTGGAGCCGTCGGCCAGCGACCGTTTGGTCAGAATGGCAATCCGAAACAGGTCGCTGTCGGAGGCCGGCGCCCGCCGCTTGTCCAGCAGCTTGAGTGCAGCGCTCAGTCCGGCCAGGCCACTGCCGACGATCAGAACATCGAAGGTATGCTGCGTGCCGGCCAAAGAGGGCAGGGACGTCCCGGAAGGGTGTGCCTTTGCAGCTTGCCCGGCGACGGGCGGGGCATCGGCCAGCGTGTTGCCGGGCGGGATTTTCCCCGGTTCGCCGTGGCGTGTGGCGGTGATGTTTTTCATGAGAAGCCTTGCGGCCCTGGTTGGATCCGTGCAACTGACCTCGGTCAGCCGTTGCGCAGCGGCGTCACCTGACTGGCCTGATGCCCTGTTTGTCAAACAGGAGATTATCTGTCAGGCTGCAGATCGGCCCGGGGGGCATGCCTGTCACAGGTTGCCGGACGCCGGGTCCGCTGACAAGCCGGCGCCATGGGTGCCGGCTTGTCGCGACTCCCTCATTGAAGGGGTAATGGCATGGGATGCAAGGCGCCCGGCGCTGGCGCGGTTTGGGCCATGTCCCGCGGTCGTGCCGGGTCCCGGGGGTCATACGACCCGAAGACTTCGCGGGCCGACCGGGTTTCCGGCAAGACGTAGACGATGCCGTTCGTTCCGGTGAAGGTCGGGCTGATCACCTTGTCAAAGAAATTAACCGGAACATTGATGCAGCCGTAGGAAATGCGGTTGTCCTCCGGGGTCGCGCTTTCCAGGCGCTGCGCGCGTCGTTCGCCGGGTTTGCTCGTGACGACCCGATGCATCGATATGGCTGTTTCATAGTCCACCCACAGCATGTCCTGGCCGCGCAGGTTGCGGTCCATGGAGGCTACAAAACGTCCCGCCGGGGTCGTGCGTTCGTCGGGGCGGATGCTGGAAAGTTTGCGTTCGCCAATGCCGGGCGAGGAATCGTCGCCACGCGCCAACCCGAGCAGCACGGGCGCGGCATTCTGCAACTGCCCGCTGGCATCAAACACCAGCACCCTTGCGTTGACCTTGTCGACGAGCATGAAGGGCAGGCCCTGGTTGTCGCCGGAATCTACGATCCAGTCGGCGACATGGGCGGTCTCGGTGGTAGGGCGCTCCCGACCGAAGCTTGCGCGCCTGGGAGCTGCCGCTGGTGTGGCTTGTGCCTGGGAAACCGCGGACAGGCCAGGGACCGCCGGCGCTGGCCCGGGGGCTTGCGCCGGTTCTGCGGCAACAGCAGCCGGTTGCAGCATGAGCACTGCCGCGCAGGCGGCCAGGCACAGCGCCTGCGCCAGGCGCTTGCTGCCTGTCAGACGCATCGTTCCGCCCACGGCAGGCGCGCAGACTACTGCCGCGATTGCCTGTGAAGGGTGTCGATGGGTCACGGGGCGCGTTCCTAGTTGCGCTCTGGTCTGGGCGCGTACCGTGGTGCGATGTAGGGCTTGGGCGGGATCAAGGGGATGGCGGTGGGCATCACCGCTTCCTCTTCTTTCAGCGCCAGGAACACATCGCCGCTGTCGGCATAGGGCAACGGCATCAGGTCCGTAGGACCGGTGAAACCGGCGAGTGCCAGGACGGTCATGCCCATGAAAGGAAGGACGGGACGCGCGGGCGTGATATTCGCGGTGGTTTTATTGACGGCAGGCCCGCAGCACGAAGTCGCAAAGGCGTACTGGCTGGCATTCGGACCTGTCAGCCGATACCCGCTGAAGGTCACGGTTTTACCGGTTCCCGGTTCCGATGTGGTGAATGTGGCGGTGCTGCCAGGATCGGCGACCAGGGAGACCCCGGCAGGGTTTCCCTTGAGGGAAGTGAGGATCGCCGTGTTTGTGCCGTCGAAGTTTTTGGTGGCCTCGGGGAAGACCAGCATGCGCTGCGTCAGCGTCGCACCTGCGGTCAGGGTGAATTTGGGCGCATAGTCCGTCGGGGTGGTGTACGAGATGGGGTTGTAGGTGATGAGGACCGGTGCGTTGGTGACGGCCACGGGTGGCGCGAGTGGCGCGAAGATCACCGTGCCGCCTGCGATGCCCGGGCCGGTGCCGTCCGTGTCCGCGCTGATGGTCAGACCACGGGGCAGGCCGAGGCTGCGGGTGGGGTCCAGCGTCCCATTGGTCACCGTGATCTTGCTGCTGATGTTGACATCGTTGGCGGCACACATCATGAGGTTGCCATCGGTGGTGGTGATGGCGGCATTGACGTTGACATTGCGCCCGGCGCTCAGCAGGATGCTTCCGTTGGTGGTGGTCAAGGCGGCGTTCACGTTGACATCGCGTCCGCAGCAGACTGAAAGATTCCCGTTGGTGGCCGTGACTGCCGCATTGATGTTGGTGTCCCGGTCGGCCGTAAGGGTGAGGGTCGTCGGGGCGCCGGCGGCTGTCCAGGTGATCGCGTCGTTGACAAAAATATCGCCGTTGCCGGTGCCGGCCGCCGTCGTGATGTTGATGCTGTTGTTCACCAGCTGGGCCGAGAGCGTGACACCGGAAATGTTGCCGCCGGCGCCGATGATGAAGTCCTGCGGATCGATCAGCCAGGTGCCCATCAGGCCCTGAGGCGCGGCGGTAGTGACGCGTACATCGTCGCGGATGCTGACGTACGCCGCCGAGGTTTCAATGAAGCCGCCGTTGCCGCCGTTCGGTGCGCTGGCGTCCAGCGTGCCGCTTACATTCATGGTGCCGCTCTGCATGTCGCCCAGCAGCAGGATGGTGCCGTTGCGGTTTCCAATGGTTTGCGCCTGGATCACGCCGGTGTTGTTGACCGCGGTGTGCAGCAGGTCGCCGGCCGCCTGGGCCGTCAGCAGCACGCGGCCGCCGTCGGCGCGAATCAGGCCGCCGTTTTCAACCAGCGCGTTGACGGCACCCTGAGCCACCGACATGTTGAGCAGGCCGTCGCCGGCCACGTCCATGGTGACGGCGTTGCCGGCGGCAAGTACCACCGAACCGAGTCTGGCGGAAATCACGCCTTGGTTGCTGACGGTTTTGCCCATCAGTGCCACGTAGCCGCCGTCGGCCGCGGTGATGTTGCCCTGGTTGACGACCGAGCCGCTTCCCGCGTCGGTGAAGGCATAGTCGCCTGCCATGAACCTGGCATCGGTAAGACTCATGGTGGACGCGACCAGCCCGCCGACGTTCACCGAGGCGCCGCTGCCAAACAGGACGCCGTTCGGGTTGAGCAGAAAGACCCTGCCGTTGGCCGAGAGGTTGCCCATGATGCTGGACGGATCGGCGCCCAGGACCCGGTTCAGGGCCACCGACGTGCTGCCGGGTTGTACGAACTGCACGGTCTGGCCGGCGGCAATGCCGAAGCTCTGCCAGTTGATCACCGTGTTGGCGGTGGACTGCGTGATGGTGGTGGTGGACGCACTGCTGGTGATGCTGGCGCCGCCGGCCGCCACCACACCGCCTGTTGGCAGGGCATGGGCAGTGGCGCCCAAGCCGAGCATCAGGCAGGCTGACAGCGCCTTGATGGCGAAGTTCGCGGTGCCGGGGCGTCCTGTCGTGGTCGAGGATTTCTTCTTGCCTGCGCCGCCGGCGTTTTCAGACACGGCGACGAAGGCGCCTGAGCTGTCGCTCCAGATGGATTGGTGAATGCGGTTCATGGGTGAGTCCTTGTGTGCTGTCGTGTTTGCGCAGAAGCTGGCAAATGTCAGAAATATTTGATGACCTGGATCCAGAACCGGCCTGACTTGTCAGGGGCTGAAATCGCCGGCTCGCTGCCGAGCTTGCGGGCGTAATACATGCGCAGTGCGAAATTGCCAGGGTCGGCCCAGGTGAGCCCCACCCCTGCGCCGCTCAGGTTCCTGTGGTTGGTTGCGGTCGTCCAGGGGTTCTTGTTGATCGTGACGCGTCCGGCGTCCACGAAGCCGACCAGATGCACCTGGCCCGGAAGGCTTTCGGTCGGCTTGGGCAGCAACAGCCGGGCTTCCAGGTTGACGAGGTAACCCTCGTCCCCAAATGCCTCGCCCTGCGGGTAGGCCCGCACGCCGTCCATGCCGCCCAGGACCATCTTCTCGGAGGAGTCGAGGTTCTTCGAGGCGAGTTGCCCTTGGACACCAGCGTAAAAGGAGAGGGTGTCGGTGACGCGCTGCAGGCGTGAGGCGTTGAATCCGAGTTTGTTGTAGGCACCATTGCTGCGCGCGCTGGCCGCATCCACCGCCAGCGCTGCGGGTGTCTCGATGACGAGATCGCCGGCAGACAAGCCCAGGGAAAAAGCACTCACGCCGCCGCCGCCGAGGTTGTCGCGGTGGTTGCCATACAGGCTGGCGGTCAGGACGCGGGCCTTCTTGTCGGTCACGGAAGGGATCACGTCAACCCTGTCCTGAAAGGTCTTGGCGTCGTAGGCGAGGCCGGCGTTGAGGTTGCTGTTGCGCGAACGGATCAGCGGGTAGCTGCCATAGACACTTGCCACCTCCGCTGTGCCGTTGGCCTGCAGCGGCGCGAATTCCTTGCCGAGTTCATAGTCCAGCCTGCTGTAGGCCACACCTGCGGTGGCCTTGCCAAACTGCATCTGGTAGGACGCGCGTCCGTAGGTGAGCCCGGAGCCCGAGGTCACAGCGCGCAGGCTGGCGACGTCGCCGCGCCCCAGCAGGTTGTTGAGGTTGACGGTGGCGCCCACGCGGTATTCGCCGGTATAACGGTTGCCGGCATTGTCGGCGTCGATGCTGCCGGTCACGCGTTTGCCGGGAACGATATCGACGATCAGGTCGGAGCTGCCCGGGGTTGCGCCCGGAACCAGTGTTGATTTGACGTTGACGCCCGGCGTGTCCGACAGCAGCAGCAGGCGGCTCTCCAGCGGGTCGTTGGTGATGGGGTCGCCACTGTTCAGGCCGCCGAGAAGGCGGTAGGCCTGGTCATCGGCAAGGTTGGACTGGTTGCGCAGGATGACCTTGCCGTATTCGCCTTCGCTCACGGCGATGGTCAGGGCGTTGTCCTTGATCTCCTGGGCAGGCAGGTAGGCCCGCGCCACGAAGTAGCCGTTTTTCCGGTAGTGGTCCGTGATCCGCCCGGTCATGGCCTGCAGCTCGGCCATCGAGAGTTCGGTCCCCGGCACGAAACCCGTGAGGGCGATCAGCGCCGCTTCGGTATAAACCCGCGCGCCCGTCACCTGCAGGCTCTTGACGAGGATCTTGACGGCGTCGGCACCGGGCGCGGCAGGCGCCGTGCCCTCCTGGATGCGGATTTCGGGCGGTGCTTTTTGCGGCACCGGGGCCGCAGGAATCTGCTGCATCTGGCTGCCGGCGCCGGGGATCTGTTGGGCCAGCAGGCTTTGGCTGAGCACCAGGAGCGCAAACGGCACCAGGCTTTTGTTCAGGGGAGAACGCCAGGAATCGCAGCGCCGGGGAGCGGTGGACAAAGGGGTGTCGATGGCCCGGTCGGGTCGGTGCGTCTGGTGCATGGTGCTTGGCCTTGAAGTACCAAGCGATCATGAATGTAAGCCTTGTTATAAAACGTAGGACACCATGCTGCCCCATCGTGAGGAAATCACAATAATCATTTTTATCATTTTTTTAACGAATGCATGGCTTAGGCGCGGCCGAGCTTGGGGGGGCATGGTCCACCGAATAGCTCGCCATGCGCGCGTCGGGACGTTCTGTCTTCGTGAAATCCAGCGCCGGCGCCCGCGCGGAGGGTTCGCCGTCCTCGGGGAACAGCCGTTCAGGCCGGCGTGTAAGCCAGCCGCACGTAGATCGGCGCGTAGGCCTCGGCCTGGGTCACGTCGATCAGGCCTTCCTTGGAGAGTTCAAGCAGCGCGATGAAGGTCACCACCAGCACCGGCATGCCGCGGGCGGTTTCGAACAGGTGCTCGAACTCGACAAACTTCTGGCCTTGCAGCTTGCGCAGCACAATGCTCATGTGTTCGCGCACCGAGAGCTCCTCGCGCGAGATCACATGGTGCTGGACCAGCTTGGCGCGCTTGACGATGTCGCGCCAGGCTTCCTGCAGGTCGACCACGCTGACCTCGGGAAAACGCGGCTGCAGCGCCTGCTCCACATAGACCTGGGCGCGCAGGAAGTCGCGGCCGAATTGCGGGATGTCGTTGAGTTTGTGGGCCGCCAGCTTGATCTGCTCGTATTCCAGCAGGCGGCGCACCAGTTCGGCGCGCGGGTCTTCCGGCTCCTGGCCGTCGGCGACCTTTTTCGGCGGCAGCAGCATGCGCGACTTGATCTCGATCAGCATCGCGGCCATCAGCAGGTACTCGGCAGCGAGTTCCAGGTTGGTGGCGCGGATTTCGTCGACGTAGACCAGGTACTGGCGCGTGACGGCCGCCATCGGGATGTCGAGGATGTTGAAGTTCTGCTTGCGGATCAGGTACAGCAACAGGTCCAGCGGGCCCTCGAAGGCTTCCAGGAACACCTGCAGCGCATCGGGCGGGATGTACAGGTCCTGCGGCATCGCAAACAGCGGCTCGCCGTACAGGCGGGCCAGCGCGACCTGGTCGATCACCGCGGGCATGCCGGCCAGCGCCAGCGCGTCGGGGGGCGATCCCGGCTCGGAAGGCGAGGGCGGCAGTTCGGTGATCGTGGACATGAGGGTGGGGCGGTGGCGTCAGTAACTATGAAAACAATAGCTATCAGCGCTTATCCAGAAAGGGCTGGAGGCCTTTTTGACTAGGGATCTCAGGACTGTTCGCTGTTCGGGTGGCCGCTGGTGCCATACACATAGGGCTGCTGCGGCACGCGGGCATCCTGGTAGTCGGCCTGCTCGGAACGGTCCAGCTCCTTGTCCCACCAGATCGCGCGTCCCTCGCGCTGTTCGGCCTCCAGCGTGGGTTTTTTCGCCTTGAGTTCCTCAATGAACAGGGTCACATCCGAGGTGTAGTGGGGGCGGGCGAAGATGGACATGGGACTAGACTGCCTGAAATGTTGAATTGACTGATTTTACCGGGGACCACCATGCGCCTGCCTTTTTTCGTTTTCCGGGCGGGCCGCGCAGTGACGGGCCGGGCGCACACAAGGGGCTGGGCTCTCATGGGACTGCTGTCGGTATTGCTGGGGATGGTGGGTTGCGACCCGCAGCGCATCGCCGAACTCGAGGAAGGTGTGGCCACCGAAGCCGATGTGCGCGCCCGCTTCGGTGAGCCCGAAAAAATCTGGGAAGCCGCCGACCTGGCCGGCAACCCCTTTCCCGGCGTGGCTGCCCAAGCCGGCGCGCGCACCCTGGAATACAACCGCCAGCCCGAAGGCCAGGTCAACTACATGATCACCATAGCCCCGGACGGCAGGATGAGCGCGCTGCGCCAGGTCCTGACGCCGCAGAATTTCGCGCTGGTCCTGCCCGGCATGCCCATGGAGCAGGTGCGAAAAATGCTGGGCAAGCCGATGCGGGTCACGCCGTATGCCCTGCAGCAGGAAACCCACTACGACTGGCGTTACCTGTCGGCGCCAAGCACGCCGAGAATTTTCACCGTGGTGTTCGACCGGGACCTCCGGGTGGTGCGCACCGCCTCGGTCGATGCCGAAGTGACGGGCCCCAGCGGCCCCAGCCGCTGAAATCACGTGTCAAAAATGGCCGCAGCCCTTATGAAATAGGCGCAGGAAACTATCCTTTTCATAGTTCTTCCACCTTCGCCAGAAAGCCCGAGCGCGCCATGACCGCGCGCGGCTGGGCGTTCAGGCCGGAGATCACCAGCCGGCCGCCGCGCAGCACGATGGCCTTGTGCAGCTGACCCAGCACATCCAGCCCGGAGGCGTCGAGCGACTGCAGCGACTGGGCATCGAGGCGCACCAGCAGGCCCTGCGGCGCGCTTTCAACCACCGACAGCACCGGGTCGATCTTGGCAACCGCGCCGAAAAACAGCGAACCGTAGAGCTGGAAGTGGATGCTGTCGTTGGTGCGTCCGGTCTCCACCACCTGGAACAAACTGCTCATGCGTTGCACAAACAGCACGCAGGCCAGCAGCATGCCGACCTGCAGCGCGACCGTGAGGTCAAACACCACGGTCAGCAGGAATGTGCCCAGCATCAGCAGCCGGTAGTGGTTGCTGTACTGGCGCAGGCGGGCAAACTCGCGCCACTCGCCCATGTTCCAGGCCACATGCAGCAACAGGCCCGCCAGCACGGCCAGCGGCACATGCACGGCCAGCGGCGCGGCGATCAGCACCACCCCCACCAGCATGAGGGCATGCACCAGGCCGGCGATCGGGGAGGTGGCGCCCGCCCGCAAGTTGGTCACGGTGCGGGCGATCGTGCCGGTGGCCGGCATACCGCCGAAAAAAGGCACGACGAAGTTGGCGACGCCCTGGGCCATCAGCTCCTGGTTGGGGTCATGCTTGGGCAGGCCGGACATCTGGTCGGCGACACGTGCGCACAGCAGCGACTCCACCGCGCCCAGCACGGCGATGGTCAGCGTGGGTGGCAGCAGCAGCCGCACCGTGTCCCAGGAAAAATCGGGCAGTGCGAAGGCCGGCAGCGCGCGCGGAATACCGCCAAAACGCGAGCCTATGGTTTCCACCGGCAGACTCAGCAAGTAGGCAAAGGCCGTCAGCGTGATCAGCGCCACCACCGGCCCCGGCACGCGCGACACCACCCGGGTGGCACCCATCAGCTGCAGGCCCTCGACCACCTGCACCCGCTTGATCAGGCGCGCGGCCAGACCATTGCCGGCGCCGTTACGGACGGCAAACAGTTTCGGCCAGAGCACCAGGCCCAGAAAGCAGACCACGCCCAGGCCGAGGGCACTGGCGTTGAAGGAGTCCATGTGGGCGGCCAGGGCCTTGAGCTGCGAGAAAAAGTCCGCCGGCATCTTGGCTATCTGCAGGCCCAGCAGGTCCTTGAACTGCGACAGTGCAATCAGCACGGCGATGCCGTTGGTAAAACCGACCACGATGCTGACCGGGACGTAACGCACCAGCGTGCCCATTTTGAGAAACCCGAGCAGGAACAGCAGCACGCCGGCGCAGGCGGTGGAAATCAGCAGATTGGGCAGGCCGTATTGCTCGACGATGCCATAGACGATCACGATGAAAGCGCCGGCCGGCCCGCCGATCTGCACGGCCGAGCCGCCCAGCAGGGCGATCAGCCCGCCGGCAATGATGGCGGTCCAGATGCCGGCCTGCGGCGACAGCCCCGAGGCAATTGCAAAGGCCATGGCCAGCGGCAGGGCCACAATGCCGACGGTCATGCCGGCACCCAGGTCCTTGCTGAAGCGCTCGCGCGTGTAGCCGCCCAGCGCTGAAAAGATGCGGGGGCGAAACGGGGCAAGGTAGGTGGGCAAGTTCATCAGAAGACTCCAGAGTGACACGCCGGCCGGGTTCCTCCTCCAACTGTGGGATGGTCAGACCGGGAGTCCCTTGCTAAAGTGGGACACGTCTTTTTTTGTTTCAAATACCTGCGGTTGCTCATCTTAAGCCGCGCACGCACGCTCCATGCCACTTTTCCCCAGCCGTTGGTGTTTGTCATGTCGGGTCACGGGCCGCTTCGGCCGGGCACTGCTCGCCTTGGTCGCCGGTGGACTGGCGGCCTGTTGGCTGGCGGCCGGTCCGCCGGTGCTGGCGCAGACCGGGTCGGCCCCGGCCTCCGGATGGCTGGGCCAGCAGGGCGAAGCGCTGGTGCTGGTGGATACATCGGGTGTGCAGACGCTGGAGCAGGTTCAGCAGCGCTTTGCTCGCGGCGAGGCCACACCGGCCAGCGCCGAGCGCATCATGCCGGCCGGCGGCGCCGTGGCCCTGTGGTACCAGCTGGCCTTGCCTGCTGTCAGTGAACCGACCCCGATGGTGCTGGCGCTGCTGCACCCCGGCATGAACCACGTGGACCTGTACCGGCCCGCAGCCGATGGCGGCTGGCGTGCCCTGCGTTCGGGCGATTCGATCCCGGTCTCGCAATGGCCCTTGCCCTACCTGCATCCGGCGTTCGAGTTGGTGCAGCAGCCGGGGGCGGCCCGGCCCAGCTATCTGCGGGTGCAGCACAGCCATCCCATCAGCGTGCGCTGGACCGTGTCGTCCGCGCGCGATTTCCAGGCGTCCAGCAAGCGCTGGCATTTTCTGCTGGGCGCCTATGCCGGGCTGGTGGCGCTGGTGCTGGTGATCTGTACCGTCAACGCCTATTTCTGGCGCGACTCCATCCATTTTTATTACGCGGTCTATGTGCTGGTGATGGCCCTGGGCCAGCTCTCGCTCATGGGCCTGGCCGGCGAATATTTCTGGCCCGACAACCCCTGGTGGAATGACGTGGCGTCCAACGTGCTTCCGGTGACGGGTGCGGCGCTGGGCCACCTCTTCATGCGTGAGCTGGTGCGCGGGCGCGGCACCCGCTGGGCCACCCGCCTGATGCTGGCGATGGGAGGCGCAGGTGCCGTACTGGCGCTGTGTTTCCTGTTGGTCGGACGCAACCCGTTTTTTGCGATCTCCGGCCTCTACTACCTGGCCAGTTTCGCGATTTACCTCGGTGTGGCGCTGTGGTACGCCTGGCGCATTCCGAGCGTCGGCCTGTGGGTGCTGGCCGGCGTGCTGGCGATCCTGGCTGGCGCCGTGTTTCCGGTCCTGCGCAACATGCAGCTGGTGCCCGTGTCCTTCCTGACGCAATACGGGGCGCAGCTGGGCGTGGCCGTGGAGATCCCGCTGCTGCTGGTTGCCCTGTACCTGCGCAACCGGGAGCGGCGCGACAACCGGGCTCGTATCGACACCATGGCCCGGATTGACCCGCTGACCGGTGCGGTCAACCACCGGGTGATGCTCAAGCGTTTGCAACAGTTGCTCATTGCCCAGCTGCGCGAGCCAGCTTCGGGGGCGGTGCTGCGCGTGCGTATCGGCAACATCCAGGCGATCCGCGACGAATACGGCCTGCAGGTGGCGCAGATGGCGCTGGTCCATGCGGGTGCCTGCATCACGCGGGTGGCCCGGGAGGGCGATACCGTGGCGCGGCACCGCGACGGCGATTTTGTGCTGATCCTCAAGGGCCGCGTCACGCGCGACCAGCTCTCGGAAATGGGGCAGCGCCTGATCGCGCGCGGCCTGGCCCCCAGCGAACTGCTGCCACCGGGTGCGGTGCTGCAACTCAAGGTTGCCATCGCTGCGGCACCGTTTCAGGCGGCGGGGGTGGTCCTGCTGCTGCAGGCGCTGGAGGCGGCGGTCACCGAGATGGCGGCCCGCCCGGGCAAGGCCCTGCGATTTGTCGCCTGAGCTTAAGGAAGCGCCGAACAAGTCCCCTGCGGCGCGCGATCCGCTCATCCGCAAGGACTCATTCAGCGTTTCCTTACCTGACCCGCATGCCGGGCTGCGCGCCGGGCAGAGGCTCGAGCACAAAGATGCCCGGGTCGGCCTTCTCGTTGGCGTGGCTGGCGGCCAGCACCATGCCTTCGCTGATGCCAAACTTCATCTTGCGCGGCGCCAGGTTGGCGACCATCACCGTGTGTTTGCCGATCAGGTCTTCCGGTTTGTAGCTGGAGGCGATGCCGCTGAAGACGTTGCGCAGGACTCCTTCGCCCACGTCCAGGGTCAGGCGCAGCAATTTGGTCGAGCCCTCCACGGCCTCGCAGTTGATGATTTTGGCAATGCGCAGGTCGATCTTGCTGAAGTCGTCAATCGTGATGGCGGGTGCAATGTCCTCACCGCCGGGTGCTATGGATTCGATAGCTGATGGCGCAGGTGTTTCCTGGGCTGGAGGTTCAAACAAGGCATCGAGCTGTTTGACGTCCACGCGTTGCAGCAGGTGTTTGTAGTCGCCGATCATGTGGCCGCTGCCCAGGCCGGCAGCGGCATCGGCAAACGACAGCGGCCCGGTTTTCAGGAAGCCCTCGACCTCGGCTGCCAGTGCCGGCAAGACCGGTTTGAGGTAAATGGTCAGCAGGCGGAAGGCCTCGATACACACCGTGCAGACATCCTGCAGGCGCGTGTCCATGCCGGCCTGCTTGGCCAGTTCCCAGGGCTTGTTCTGGTCCACATAGGCGTTGACGCGGTCGGCCAGCAGCATGACTTCACGCAGGGCCTTGGCGAATTCACGGAATTCATACAGCTGCGTGATGGCGTCGCTCTGGGCGCGCAGCACGGACAGCAGCGCATCCCCGTCGGCGGAGATCTCCCCCAGCCGGCCGGCGAAACGCTTGGCGATGAAGCCGGCCGCGCGGCTGGCGATGTTGATGTATTTGCCGACCAGGTCGCTGTTGACGCGTGCCATGAAATCGTCGGCGTTGAAGTCGATGTCCTCGTTACGCGCATTGAGCTTGGCGGCCAGGTAGTAGCGCAGCCATTCCGGGTTCATGCCCAGGCTCAGGTATTTGAGCGGGTCCAGCCCGGTGCCGCGGCTTTTGCTCATCTTCTCGCCGTTGTTGACGGTCAGAAAACCATGGACAAACACGTTGTCCGGCGTCTTGCGGCCGCTGAAATGCAGCATGGCCGGCCAGAACAGGGTGTGGAAGGTCACGATGTCCTTGCCGATGAAGTGGTACTGCTCCAGCGCCGGGTCGGCCATGTAGGCGTCGTAGTCCTCGCCGCGCTTGTCGAGCAGGTTTTTCAGCGACGCGAGGTAGCCGACGGGCGCATCCAGCCAGACGTAGAAATACTTGCCCGGCGCGTCGGGAATCTCGATGCCGAAGTAGGGCGCGTCCCGCGAGATGTCCCAGTCGCCCAGGCCTTCGCTCTGGGTGCCGTCGGCGTTGTCACGCACCGAAAACCATTCCCTGACCTTGTTGGCCACTTCGGGCTGCAACTTGCCGTCCTGCGTCCACTGCTCGAGGAACTCGACGCAGCGTGGGTCGGACAGCCGGAAGAAAAAGTGCTCGGAGCTTTTGAGCACCGGCGTGGCGCCCGACAGGGCTGAGTAGGGGTGGATCAGGTCGGTCGGCGCATACACCGCGCCGCAGACCTCGCAGTTGTCGCCGTACTGGTCCTTCGCGCCGCACTTGGGGCACTGGCCCTTGATGAAGCGGTCGGGCAGGAACATGTTCTTTTCAACGTCGAAGAACTGCTCGATGGTTTTGGTCGAAATCAGGCCGGCCTTCTTCAGGTCCCGGTAGATCTGCTGCGCCAACTGGTGGTTTTCCGGTGCGTCGGTCGAATGCCAGTTGTCAAAGCTGATGTGAAAGCCGTCGAGGTAGGGCTTGCGTCCCGCGGCGATGTCGGCCACGAACTGCTGCGGCGTCTTGCCGGCCTTCTCGGCTGCAATCATGATGGGCGCGCCATGGGCGTCGTCGGCGCCGACAAAATTCACCGCATGGCCCTGCATCCTCTGGAAGCGCACCCAGATGTCGGCCTGGATGTACTCCATGATGTGGCCGATGTGGAAATTGCCATTGGCGTAGGGCAGGGCGGTGGTGACGAAAAGGCGGCGCTGGGGCATGGTGGGGCTTTGGTGAGCTGTGAGAGCTTGCTGAGGCTAACCCATGATTTTAAGTCGGACCGCCCTGCCGCGTCCGCAGCGCCCGCGCGGGTCACCCGGCCGGCGCTCGATGGGCGGGAAGCGCTTCCTTTGCTTGATGCAAGTCAACATGAACGCCCGGTGCCCCGTTTTCCGCGCCGCAGGCCGTGGCTATACTGAAATCGGCCCTGTCTTCACCGCGGAGGCGGTCGCCTCCCCGGGCAATGCGCTGCTGTCCGGGAAACACCGGCGGGAGGTTCTGCCACCGTCGGTTGCCAGCCGCTTGGCCTGTTGCGGCTCCAGCGTACTTGAATGACATCCAAGCAAGACGAGGTGACCGATGGACTTGCCAGACGCCAATCCGCTGACGCTGCCCGAGGGGGTGGTTGCCCTGGTGCCGATGCGCAATGTGGTGCTGTTTCCGCACGCGTTGGTGCCGATCACCGTTGGCCGGGAAAAATCAATTGCGGCCATCGAGCACGCGAGCAGGAGCGCCACCCCGGTGGGCATCGTGCTGCAGCGGGACGCCCGGGTGGATGATCCCGGCCGCGACGCCCTGTGCGATGTCGGAACTTTCGCCAAGGTCCTGCAGCATGTGGATACCGGTGAAAAACTGCAGCATGCCATCTGCCAGGGCGTGTCGCGCTTCCGGATAGAGGCCCTGGTCGAGGGTTACCCTTTTCTGGCCGCGCGCGTGGAGCCCATTGAGGAGCCGTCCACCGTCTCCACCCAGGCAGAAGCCCTGGGGCTGCAGTTGCGCGAACGTGCCGTGGAAATCCTCTCCCTGTTGCCGGGCGCCCCGGCCGAATTGGCCCACACCCTGCAAACCGTGCGGGCACCGTCGCATCTGGCTGACATCGTGGCCAGCCTGCTGGATACCGAAATCGCGGAAAAACAGATGCTGCTGGAAACGGTGAACTCCGAGGAGCGGCTGCAGAAAGTGCTGCAAATCCTGGCGCGGCGCATCGAGGTGTTGCGGCTGTCGCAGGAAATCGGCGAGCGCACCAAGGAGCAGATGGATGACCGCCAGCGCAAATACCTGCTGCGCGAGCAGCTCAAGACCATCCAGAAGGAGCTCGGCGAGGACGGCGACGGTGAGGATGTCGCGCGCATTGGCGAGCTGATCACCAAGGCCGGCATGCCCCCCGATGTGGAGGCGCAGGCGCTCAAGGAGCTGGGGCGCCTGCAGCGCATGCCGGAAGCCTCCGGTGAACATTCGATGCTGCGCACCTATCTCGAGTGGCTGACCGAGCTGCCCTGGGCGGCGCCGGAACCCGCCCCGATCGACCTGGCCGAAGCGCGGCGGATTCTTGAGGCGGACCATTACGGGCTGGAGCGCATCAAACAGCGCATTGTCGAGTTTCTGGCGGTGCAAAAACTCAACCCGCAGGGGCGCGCACCCATCCTGTGTTTTGTCGGCCCCCCCGGCGTGGGCAAGACCTCGCTCGGGCAAAGCATTGCACGCGCGCTGGACCGGCCCTTTGTGCGGGTGTCGCTGGGCGGCGTGCATGACGAAGCCGAGATCCGCGGCCATCGCCGCACCTACATAGGCGCCATGCCGGGCATGATTGTGCAGAGCCTGCGCAAGGCCGGTGCGCGCCACTGCGTGATGATGCTCGATGAAATCGACAAAGTCTCGCCGAGCGCCCACGGCGATCCATCGGCGGCGCTGCTGGAGGTGCTGGACCCGGAGCAGAACTCGACCTTCCGGGACAACTACCTCGGCGTGCCTTTCGACCTGAGTCGTGTGGTTTTCATCGCGACGGCCAATGTGATGGACCACGTGCCCGCGCCGGTGCGGGACCGCATGGAGGTGATCGACCTGCCAGGCTACACGCAGGAGGAAAAACTGCAGATCGCGCAGCGTTACCTGGTGCGGCGCCAGCGTGAAGCCACCGGCCTGCGTGAGGGTCAGTGCGAGCTGACCACCGCGGCCCTGCAGGCGCTGGTGGCTGACTACACCCATGAGGCCGGGGTGCGGCAGCTCGAGCGCGAAATCGGGCGCGTCATGCGCCACGCCGCAGTGCAGATTGCCGATGGTTCAAAAGTGTTGGTCCGCGTTGATGCGGCCGACCTGGACGCGTTGCTCGGCCCGGCGAAATTCGAACACGAAATCGCGCTGCGCAGCAGTTTGCCGGGTGTGGCAACCGGGCTGGCCTGGACGCCCGCGGGAGGCGACATCCTGTTCATCGAAGCCACCCGCGTCGCCGGCAGCGGTCGCCTGATCCTGACCGGCCAGCTCGGCGATGTGATGAAGGAAAGTGCCCAGGCCGCCCTGACGCTGGTGAAGTCGCGCGCGCCGCTGCTGCGCATTGGGGCGGCCAGTTTCGATGCCGTTGACGTGCATGTGCATGTGCCGGCCGGCGCCATTCCCAAGGACGGGCCGAGCGCCGGGGTGGCCATGTTCATTGCGCTGGCGTCGCTGTTCACCGACCGGGCGGTGCGCCACGAGGTGGCGATGACCGGCGAAATCAGCCTGCGCGGCCTGGTGCTGCCGGTGGGCGGCATCAAGGAAAAGGTGCTGGCGGCGCAGCGTGCCGGCGTACGGACCGTGCTGCTGCCGAGGCGCAACGAAAAGGACTTGCGCGACGTGCCCGAAACCACGCGGCAGGCCCTGGCCTTCGTCTGGCTCGATCATGTGGATGACGCCATTGCGGCGGCACTGGGCGGCGACGCGGCGCCGGATGCCGGCGGCTTCGTGCTGGTGTGAGGGCGATGCCATGCCCTGGACGGCTCAGCGTTACCCGGTGTCCATGCGCGGGATGCCTGAGCCGGTGCGCCTCAAGGCGATAGAAGTGGCCAACGCGCTGCTCGCCGAGGGCATGGACGAAGGGCGCGCCATCCGCATCGCCATCGCCAAGGCCCGGCAGTGGGCCGCGCGACGGATGTGATGCCAGCCCATAACGCCGACATCGCCGCGGCCCTGAACGACATCGCGGATCTGCTCGACATCGAGGGGGCGAATCCATTTCGCATTCGCGCCTACCGCAACGCCGCCCGCACTGTCGGCGAACTGGGCCAGCCGGTGCCGGTCATGCTGGCCCAGGGGGCCGATCTCGATGACCTTCCAGGCATCGGCCCGGACCTGGCGGCGAAGATCCGGGAGATCGCGGAAACCGGCTCCTGCGCGCTGCTGGGGCGCCTGCGCCAGGAGCTCCCGCCCGGCATCGCCGAACTGCTGAAAGTGCCGGGTCTGGGCCCGAAGCGGGTGCGGGTGCTGCACCATGAACTCGGTGTTCAGACGATCGAACAGCTGCACCATGCGGCCCGGGAGGGACGGGTGCAGGCGATTCACGGCTTCGGTCCCACAAGCCAGCAGGCCATTCTGGATGCGACCGCCGCACAGTTGCAGGAGGAGCGGCGCATTCCGCTGTGGCGGGCGGACCAGACGGCCGGGGCGCTGCTGGCCGACCTGGCGGCCCTGCCCGGCGTGGAGCGCGCTGTGGCCGCCGGCAGCCTGCGGCGGCGGCGCGAGACGGTGGGGGATCTGGACCTGCTGGTCAGCCTGAGCGGCAGCAGTCCGGTGATCGATCGTTTCGTCGGGGGCGAGGATGTGAGCCGGGTGCTGGCCCACGGCAGCACCCGGGCCAGCGTGGTTCTCAAGAGCGGGTTGCAGGTCGACCTGCGCGCGGTGCCGGCGGAAAGTTTCGGTGCGGCCTGGGTCTACTTCACCGGCTCGAAGGCGCACAACATTGCCTTGCGCCGGCTGGCGCAGGAGCGCGGACTGAAGATCAATGAGTACGGCGTCTTCCGGGGCCGGGATCGCCTGCCCGGCGCCACCGAGGAGGCGCTTTACCAGGCCATCGGCCTGCGTTACATCGAACCCGAACTGCGCGAGGACCGCGGCGAAATCGAAGCGGCGCGCCAGGGCCGGCTGCCGGTGCTGGTGGTCCTGGGGGACCTGCGTGGCGACCTGCATGTGCACACCAGCGAAAGCGATGGCCAGGACAGCTTGGAAGCCATGGCTGTAGCGGCCCGTGCGCGCGGCCTGCAGTACCTCGCCGTCACCGAGCATTCACGCAGCCTGGGCGTCGCCCATGGCGTCGATCCGGCTCGGCTGGCCAGGCAGATCGATCGCATCGACCGGTTCAACGAGCAGTCGCCGGGCTTCACGGTGCTCAAGGGGGTGGAAGTCGACATCCTCGAGGACGGCACGCTGGACCTGCCCGACACCATCCTGCAGCGGCTGGACCTGGTGGTGGGTGCGGTGCACCATCGTTTTGACCTGCCGCGCGCCCAACAGACCGCGCGGCTGCTGCGGGCGATGGACAGCCGGTATTTCACGCTGCTTGCGCACCCGGGCGGGCGCCTGATCGGCGAGCGACCCGCCTGTGACTTCGATCTGTTGCGGGTGTTGCGCAAGGCCCGGGAGCGGGGCTGCTTCCTCGAGCTCAATGCCCAGCCGGCGCGGCTCGATCTGACCGATACGGCCTGCCAGATGGCCAAGGCCGAAGGTGTGCTGGTCTGCATCAACTCGGATGCCCACAGCACGCTGGAATTCAACCACCTGCCCTCCGGCATCGACCAGGCACGGCGCGGCTGGCTTGAAAAAGCCGATGTGCTGAACACGCTCACGCTGGAAGACCTGCGGCCTGTGCTTGCCGGCACCATGCAATGACACCCGGGCGGCATCGCCGGCCTGCCGCCGCCGTCGGGCACCCCTGCCATCTGCAGGGGTGTTGATCAACATCACGGCTGGCTTGCCAGCAGGGGACACACTGCACAGAATGGGGTTTGTTGATAGCGATGCCCCGTGCGGGCAAGTTGCCCACTGTCGCCATGGAAGGAGAACGAATGACACGCAAGACAAGTATCCCGGCGGGTGCCCAGCACCACCAGAACGAGGACGGCGAGGATGCGCCCGAGGCATTGTCCGAAGCCGCCGAAGCCGCCGAACCCGCTGAGGAAGCGGGCCGGATCGTGGCCCGCCCGGACGGCTACCACTGGCTGGCGCAGGACGGCAAACAGGAGTTCGGCCCGTTCGAGACGCTGGAACTGGCGCAGCAGGACATGGATGCCGCCGACGGTGGCGAGCTGGAACCCACCCTCAGCCTGCAGGAGGCTGAGCGCGAGATCGGCATCGGCGAATGGCTGGATCCCGAGACCGGCGAGCCCGCCGAAGGTCCGTCGCCGCCCCACCCGGAAGGCGAATGACCGCGGTGCCGGCCGCGGGGCGGCTGATTGACGTCTGCAATGGCGATGCCGACGGCCTGTGCGCCGTGCTGCAATGGCGGCTGCAGCAGCCGGCACCGGCTGTGCTGGTCACGGGGCTCAAGCGCGATATCGCGCTGCTGGACCGGGTGCAGGCCGGACCGGGCGACGAGGTGCTGGTGTGCGACGTGTCGCTGCAGCGCAACCGGGCCGCCCTGCTGCGCCTGCTCGCCGCGGGCGCGCGGGTGTGCTACTTCGATCACCACGCGCCGCCCGATGTGCCGGACCACCCGAACCTGGAAACCCACATCGATCTCGACAGCCAGACCTGCACCAGCCTGCTGATGGACCGCTACCTCGCAGGCGCCCACCGGTCCTGGGCGCTGGTGGGGGCTTATGGCGACAACCTGACCGGTGTGGCCGACGCGCTCGCGGCGCAGACGGGCCTGAACACCGGGGACCGTGACCGCTTGCGCATGCTCGGCGAGGCCATCAATTACAACGCCTATGGCGAGGAGGAGAGCGATGTTTTCATGGCGCCGGCGCGGCTGTACGAGACGCTGGTCCGTTACCGCGACCCGCTTGACCTGCTGCTGCACGAGCCGGTGGCGCAGCAACTCGATGCCTTGCGCCGCGACGACCTGCGCCGGGCGGCGAACCTGCCGCCGCACTGGCAGAACGGCCGTGCCAGTGCGACCCTGCTGCCGGATGCCGGCTGGAGCCGGCGCGTGATCGGCTGCCTGGCCAATGAACTCGCCCGTGCCGAGCCGCAGAAGGCGCATGCCGTGTTGAAGGCCATGCGCGGCGGTGCCTATGTCGTCAGCGTGCGTGCGCCGCTGTCCGCCGCAGGTGGCGCGAGGGAGTTGTGCCACCGTTTCGGCGGCGCCGGCCGGGCTGGGGCGGCAGGCATCGACCGCCTGCCGGCACAGGACCTGGACCGCTTCCTGGAGGCTTTTGGCGCGGTCTGCTGGGGCGCAGCCTCCCGGGAGGCTGGGGCGGATCAGGCCATCGACACGCCGTGAGTCCGCCGTGAGTCGCGCTCAGGCGCGGGCCTTCTGGTAGGTGCCCACGAGTTCCGCGCTGGCCAGCACATGGCCATGCATGGCGCGCTCGACGGCCGCCTTGGTCGGTTGATGGAGCGCCGGCAGTGTCGTATCCAGGGCGTAGAGCTTGAAGAAGTAGCGGTGCCGGCCTATCGGCGGGCAAGGGCCGCCGTAGTCCGGGCGGTGCCAGTCGTTGAGGCCCGGGCGCGCACCGGCCGGCAACGGCCGGCCGCCCGCCGGCAAACCGGCGCTGTCCAGCGGCAGGTCGACCAGCACCCAGTGCACCCAGGTCTGCCGCGGTGCAGCCGGGTCGGGCGCATCGGGATCGTCCACGATCAACACCAGGCTGCGCGTGGCTGGCGGGACCCCGTCCCAGTGCAGCGGCGGGGCGCTGTCGTCGCCTTCGCAGGTGTGGCGCCGCGGTATCTCGCCATTCGGCGCAAAAGCGCTTGAACGCAGTTCCATGGATGTTTCCCGGTCAGGCAGGTTTCATGGCGCCGCCGGGGAACCGACGGTTTGTGCCAGGGCGATGCGCTGGGTCGGGGGCAAGCCCAGGGCCGCCGCCAGCCGGCCCCGGTCGATCAGGCCGCGAACCACCGTCGCCAGACCGGTGGCAGCGCAAAACAGGTAGACATTCTGGGCAATGCAGCCGGCGTCGGCGCCGGCAAGAAAATGGCGCTCCTCGGCGCTGGCATCGTGCATGCGGCTGAAGTCCGCCACATAGACCAGATTCAGCGGTGCGGTGGCCACGAAGTCCTGCGTGCCGGTGGCACTGCGCAGGTCCTCGGCCTTGACCAGCAGCAACTGGTGGGACACGGCGTCGTATCGGTAAGCGCCTTCGGCCAGCACGGCGTAGACGTCGATCTCCTGCCAGTTGCGGGCCGACGGTGCGGTGCGGTGGGCGCTGCCCTGCCGGTTGATGCCAAAGCCGGCCCACAGCAGCGCCGACAGCGTTTCCAGCGGCAGGGTGTCCGGCAGGAAGGCGCGCGAACTGCAGCGCTTCTCCAGGGCCTGCGCCAGCGTGGCAGCAGGCGGCAGGGCCGGTGGCGGCAGGACCACCGTGTCGGTTTCCAGATTGAGCGGGATCGTGGACATGAAATCCTCCAGCAGGAAGCAGAACGGGTCAAAACGCGCGGGCCGCACAGGGGGCCGCTGAGCGGATGCCGGGAGGGTGCATGCCATCCCTGCATCTTCACGAGAAATCATTTTCCGCCTGTGTCCATGGCACGCATTGAGGCAGATCAAGGCGGCGCCCCGGCGAAAGCCCGCACGCATGGCCGGGTTGTCAGGTCATCGCCGGCCTGCCTGCACCTGCCCCGGCATTGGCTTAGACTTCAGCCCAACCCGCTGCCGCGCGGCGCGCCCCGGTGCGGCCGGCTTGCCACCCCAGACTCAATCGGAGATTCCCCAGATGGCTGTAGAACAACAGGCAATTTTGAACGCCCTGCAAGGCGTGCTTGACCCCAACACAGGCAAGGATTTTGTCAGCACCAAGGCGCTTAAAAACCTGCAGATCGCCGGCGGCGACGTGTCCTTCGACGTCGAACTCGGTTACCCGGCCAAAAGCCAGCTCGCCGGCATCCGCAAGCTGCTGATCGCCGCCGCCAAGGGCGTGGCGGGCGTCACCAACGTGTCGGTCAACGTCGGTTTCAAGATCGCCAGCCACAGCGTGCAGCGCGGCGTGCAGCTGCTGCCCAATGTCAAAAACATCGTGGCCGTGGCCTCCGGCAAGGGCGGCGTGGGCAAAAGCACCACCGCCGTCAACCTTGCATTGGCCCTGGCCGCTGAAGGCGCGCAGGTCGGCCTGCTCGATGCCGACATCTACGGCCCCAGCCAGCCCATGATGATGGGCATCGAGGGCCGGCCCGAAAGCGTGGACGGCAAGAACATGGAGCCGATGGAAAACTACGGCATCCAGGTCATGTCCATCGGTTTCCTGGTCGCGCAGGACGAGGCCATGATCTGGCGCGGCCCGATGGCGACCCAGGCGCTGGAGCAGTTGCTGCGCCAGACCAACTGGAAAGACCTGGATTACCTGATCGTCGACATGCCGCCCGGCACCGGCGACATCCAGCTTACCTTGTCCCAGCGCGTACCCATGACCGGCGCGGTGATTGTCACCACGCCACAGGACATCGCGCTGCTCGACGCGAAAAAAGGCATCAAGATGTTCGAGAAGGTTGGCGTGCCAATTCTGGGCATCGTCGAAAACATGGCGGTGCACGTGTGCAGCAAATGCGGCCACACCGAACACATCTTTGGCGAAGACGGCGGCAAGAAGATGGCGGCCGACTACGGCATGAGTTACCTCGGCGCGCTGCCGCTGGACATGCAGATCCGCCTGCAGGCCGACAACGGCCGGCCCACCGTGGTGGCCGACCCGGACGGCGAAGTCGCCGGCATCTACAAGGCGGTGGCGCGCCAGGTGGCCATCACCATTGCCGCCAAGGCGAAAGATTTTTCCGCCAAATTCCCGACCATCACGGTCTCGAAAAACACCTGATCTTCCCGGGCGCCGGGGGCCAACCATGAACATGCTTGCCTCGCCGCGTTATCTGGCGGCCCTCAGCGAGCACCGGCATTACGCCCGCGCCGCCCAGTCCTGCGGCATCACCCGGCCGGCGCTGTCCAATGCACTGGCGATTCATCGCGGCGGACAGCTTGCAGGGACTGCGGGTTACGGGCCTGGTGCTGCCGGAGGTCTTTAACCTTCCAGGCTGTGGGTGACAAAAGAGTTGTGCCACAAATGCGCATGAAGACAGCCGTACACTGCGTGCATGTCTGAATTCGTCCTGCAGCTTCCCGGTGCCGATACGGCCATTCGCCGCCCCAGTGTGGCGGTGGCCGTGGTCATGCGCCGCGAGCGCATCGACAACCGCTGGCAGCCCTGGCGCTGGGCGCTGGCCGACATCGTGCCGCACGAGGAAAGTTTTGGTGCGCAGCCGCGCCTGTTGCTCAAGGACGAGCAGGAAGAGCGCTGGCTGCATCCCGGTTTCAAGGTCGAGCTGTTCACCGACGACGCGGAAGGTTATTACCTCAACGTCACCACGCCCCAGCCCTGCTTCTGGGTGGTCTGGCGCATGGAGGAAGAGGCGGCGCTGGCCGACGAGCCGGTGGCCGTGCCGCAGACCGTGACCCTGAGTTACCACGACGCCGGACGCTGGCTGGACGCGCAGGAAACCGTGGAGCAGGTGGCGGCGCCGCGCGATGTGGTCGAGTGGGTGCAGGCTTTTGTCGATGCCCATTACGTGCTGGAGGCCAAGCGCCGGCAGCGCCCGCAAAGCTTCAAGCCGCTGCAGGACCGCTTTGGCAACCCCGCGCGCGTGAGCACGGACAAGAAGTTTGGCGGGGGCGGCCATGGCTGAAGAAGCCCCCGGATTCCTGGGCCGGTGGGCGCGGCGCAAGACGGACGCCCTGCAGGGCAAACCGCTGGACGAACCGGCGCCTGCCCTCACCCCGCCTGTGGCTCCAGAGACCGCCCGGACGGGCGCGCCGGTCCCTGCGGCCGCCGTGCCGGCTCCGGCCGATGCTGCAACACCAGCCGAAAGAAAGCTGCCGACGCTGCAGGACGCGCAGCTGTTGACAAAAGACTCCGATTTCAAGCCCTTCATGGCCGGCGATGTCGGGCCTGAGGTGCGCAACGCCGCGATGAAAAAGCTGTTTGCCGACCCACACTTCAATGTGATGGACGGCCTGGACATCTACATCGACGACTATTCCAAGTCCGATCCCATTCCCGAGTCCATGCTCCGGCAGATGACGAGCGCCAAGTTTCTCAACCTGTTTGAGGATCAAGAAAAAGAAGAAAAAGAGGGCGGGAACGCTGCGCAGGCACCCTCTCCACGGGAAACTGCGAATAACCCCACCGATGAAACCGTGGCACAGTCCGATGAAGGTCCGGAGTTTCCTGATCCGGCCATTTCCCCTGAACATTCCAGCCAACCCGAGCCGCAGCCTGGCTCTGGCGCCAGCCAAGAAAACCATGCCCACACTGATTTGCGACTGCAACCAGACCATGCCGCTCCAGCCCCAGACGCTGGGCTCGGCACTTGATGAAAAACTGACCCTGCATTCGGCGCTGTGCCGCCGGGAGGCAGGCGCTTTCCAGAAGGCGGTCCAGTCCGGCGACGACGTGGTGGTGGCCTGCACCCAGGAGACCCGGCTTTTTGCGGAACTGGCGCAGCAGACCGAAGGCGCGACCTCGGTCATCAAGTTCGTCAACATTCGCGAGACCGGCGGCTGGAGCCGGGACGCCGCCCAGGCCAGCCCGAAAATTGCGGCCCTGCTCGCGGTGGCGCACCTGCCGGATGCCGAACCCGTGGCGACCGTGACCTACAAAAGTGCGGGTCGCGTGCTCATCATCGGTGAGCTCGATGCGGCCGAACGCGCCGCCGGTTTGCTGTCGGACGCGCTCGATGTCACGCTGTTCAGTCTGGGGACGGGCCGAGACGGTGGTCTGCAGGAGCGGCGTTACCCGGTGCTGGCCGGGAAGATCCAGCGCCTGACCGGCTGGCTGGGAGCATTCGAGCTCCATTGGCAGCGCAGCAACGCGATTGACCTCGACCTGTGCACGCGCTGCAACGCCTGCCTGGCGGTCTGCCCCGAAGGCGCCATTGGTTTCGACTACCAGATCGACAATGCCCTGTGCAAGTCGCACCGGGCCTGCGTCAAGGCTTGCGGTGTGGCCGGCGCGATTGATTTCGGCCGTGCCCCCGAGGCCTTGACTGAAAAATTCGATCTGGTGCTGGACCTGCGTGCCACCCCGGCCTTTACGCAACATGCTTTGCCCCAGGGTTATTTCCGCTGGGATGGCCAGGACAGCCGCACCCTGCTGCAGTTGCGTTCGCTCGTGGGGGAGTTCGAAAAGCCCAAGTTCTTCAACTACAAGCAAAAACTCTGCGCCCACAGCCGCAATGAAAAAACCGGCTGCACGGCCTGTATCGACGTCTGTTCGGCCTCGGCCATCAGCAGCGAACGCGACCGGCAGCAAATCGTGGTCAATCCCAATCTGTGTGTGGGCTGCGGTGCCTGCACCACGGTCTGTCCGAGCGGGGCGCTGACGTTTGCCTACCCGCGCCCCGGGGAGCAGGGCGCGAAGATCAAGACCCTGCTGGGTACCTATGCGCGTGCCGGCGGCAAGCAGGCGGCCCTGCTGCTGCACAGCCAGGAAGCGGGCACGCGGCTGTTGGGCGACCTGGGCCGTCTGGCGCGGCTCGATCCCGCCACGCACGGCGTGCCGGCGCGCGTTTTGCCGCTGGCCTTGTGGCACACCGTATCGGTGGGCCTGGAGTTGTGGCTCTCGGCCATCGCCCACGGCGCTTCCCAGGTGTGGGTCCTGATGACGGACGAGGAAGCACCGCAGTACCGCGAGGCTGTGCGCGAGCAGATGGCCGTGGCGCAGGCCATCCTCAGCGGTCTCGGTTACCAGGGGGAGCACTTCCGGATTCTTGAAGCCAGGGATGCACGCGACCTGGCCGCGCTCGACGCCCAGCTGCAGATGGCGCCCGCCCAGGGCGTGGCCCAGGCGGCCGGCTTTGCCGTGCAGGCCGACAAACGTGCCACCCTGGAGCTCGCGCTGGACCACCTGATGACACAGGCCACGGCCAGGCCCGAGGCGATTGCGCTGCCGGCCGCCGGCTCGCCCTTGGGTACGCTGACCATCAACAAGGACGCCTGCACCTTGTGCCTGAGCTGCGTCAGTGCGTGTCCGGCCAGCGCGCTGCAGGACAACCCGGAGCGGCCCCAGCTCAAATTCATCGAGAAAAACTGCGTGCAATGCGGCCTGTGCGCGACGACCTGTCCGGAAACCGCCATCACCCTGCAGCCGCGCCTGCTGCTCACGCCGCAACGCAAGGAGGCGCGTGTGCTCAACGAGAGCCAGCCCTACCAGTGCATACGCTGCGCCAAGCCGTTCGGCACCCTCAAGGCGATCGAGTCCATGCTGGGCAAGCTGGCCGGCCATGCGATGTTCCAGGGCGCGGCTGCCGAACGCCTGAAAATGTGCAGCGACTGCCGCGTGATTGACATCTACTCTGCAGACAACGAAATCAAGATCACGGACATTCGCTAAAGCCATCCCATGACCCAGCCCGCCCAACTCGTACCGTCCACGCTGGACGAAGAAACCGCCCGCGCCGAAGTGTATGGGCTGCTGGCCGCGCTTTACTACGCGCCACCGCCGGCTGCCCTGCTCGATAACCTGCGGGTGGCCGTGACCGAAGCGCCGGCGGCCGGTGCCTTGCTGGAAGCCTCGTGGGCTGAACTGGTCGGCGCCGCCCGCAGGTTGTCGGACGGGGAGATCGCCCGGGAATACGAGGCGCTGTTTGGCGGCGTCGGCAAGCCCGAGGTCTATCTGTTCGGCTCCCACTACCTCAGCGGTTTCCTCAACGAGAAGCCGCTGGCGGCGCTGCGCACCGATCTGGAAGCGCTGGGTCTGGCGCGCGACGAGGCTATGCCCGAAACCGAAGACCATATCGCCTACCTGTGCGAGGTCATGCGTTACCTGATAGCGGGGGACGATGTGGCGGTCGCCAACCTGACGCGCCAGCGCGAGTTTTTTGCACGCCATCTGCAGCCTTGGGCAGCCACCCTGTGCGATGCGGTCAGTGCGCACCCGAAGGCCGATTTCTACCGCGGCCTGGCCGGATTCACCCACACGTTTCTCAGCGTTGAAACCCAGGGCTTTGACATGCTGGCCTGAGCAGGCAGGAGGGCGCCCGGTCCGGCGCGCCCTCCGCGGCCCATGCGCTGTGCCTCTGCTGCAGCGCAGCACCTCGTTATGCCGCAGTTTTCTCAAATTGCGACACTTTTTCCTGATTGGTGTCGTCGGGGTAAAAACAAAGATGCCCTATCGTTTTCCCCTAGGTGTTGCATTTGGCCTGACCGGACCGTTGTCGCGTGCGCAGGTCTGACGTAAAGTAGGCAGGTCAGTAAGTATGCAAACCAGTTCATAACAGCAAGCTTCCTTGGAGACCACTATGCAGGACAGCCAGCCAAAACCTTCGCGCCGGGGTTTCTTCTTCGGCGCTGCCGCCACCGGCGCTGTTGCCGCCGTGGCAGTAGCCCTGCCCGGGGTGCAAGCACCCGAGGCGGCCCTCCAGGAATCCAAGCCCGCGCCTGAAAAAGGCGGCGGCTACAGCCTGTCTGATCACGTCAAGCGCTACTACCAGACCACGCGTCTCTGATTCTTCCCGTCCCCCCTCTTACGGAGAGCTCCATGCTGCTCACGAAAAAAAATCACGGTGTCCATGGCGATACGGCGCAGCGCGCCGGATCCGCTCGTTTTGTACAAAGCCTGTCGCGCGGACTGTCGAATGCTCTGCCCACCATGGACCGCCGCGCTTTCCTGCGACGCTCGGGCCTGGGGGTCGGCGTCGGTCTGGCTGCCACCCAACTGACGCTGGTCAAGAAAGCCAAGGCTGCGGCGCCTGGCGCGGGTGATGGCGGCGGAAAAATCGAGGTCAAGCGCACGGTGTGTACCCATTGTTCGGTGGGCTGTGCGGTCGATGCGGTCGTCGAAAACGGCGTCTGGGTCCGGCAGGAACCGGTGTTCGACTCGCCGATCAACCTCGGCGCACATTGCGCCAAGGGGGCTGCGCTGCGCGAACACGGCCACGGCGAATACCGCCTGCGCTACCCGATGAAGCTGGTGGGCGGCAAGTACGAGCGCATCAGCTGGGACACAGCCCTCAACGAGATCACCGCCCGCATGATGGAGCTGCGCAAGGCCAGCGGTCCTGATTCGGTGTATTGGGTCGGATCGTCCAAGCACAACAACGAGCAGGCCTACCTGATGCGCAAGTTCGTGAGCTTCTGGGGCAGCAACAACTGCGACCACCAGGCACGCATCTGCCATTCCACCACGGTGGCGGGTGTGGCCAACACCTGGGGCTACGGCGCCATGACCAATTCGTACAACGACATGCAAAACAGCAAGTGCGCGTTGTACATCGGCTCCAATGCCGCCGAAGCGCACCCGGTCAGCCTGCTGCACATGCTGCACTCCAAAGAGACCGGCTGCAAGATGGTTGTGGTGGACCCGCGCTTCACGCGCACGGCAGCCAAGGCCGACGAGTACATCCGCATCCGCTCCGGCTCGGACATCCCGTTCCTGTTCGGCATGCTGTATCACATCTTCAAGAACGGCTGGGAGGACACCAAGTACATCAACGACCGTGTCTACGGCATGGACAAGGTCAAGGAAGACGTGCTTGCGAAGTGGACGCCGGACAAGGTCGAGGAAGCCTGCGGTGTGCCCGAGGCGCGCGTGTACATGGCCGCCGAGATGATGGCCAAGAACCGGCCGTCCACCATCGTCTGGTGCATGGGCCAGACCCAGCACACCATCGGCAATGCCATGGTTCGCGCCTCCTGCATCCTGCAATTGGCCCTCGGCAACGTTGGCGTGTCCGGCGGCGGCACCAATATTTTCCGCGGCCATGACAACGTGCAGGGTGCGACCGATGTCGGACCCAACCCGGATTCGCTGCCGGGTTACTACGGCCTGGCCGAAGGTTCGTGGAAACACTTCGCCAAGACCTGGGGTGTGGACTTTGACTGGATCAAGGGGCGTTATGCCTCGCCCGCCATGATGGGCAAGCCCGGCATCACCGTGTCGCGCTGGATCGACGGCGTGATGGAGAAAAATGAATTCATCGACCAGGACTCCAACCTTCGGGGTGTGGTGTTCTGGGGCCATGCGCCCAACTCGCAGACCCGGGGTCTGGAGATGAAGCGCGCGATGGACAAGCTCGACCTGCTGGTGGTGATTGATCCCTACCCCTCGGCCACAGCCGCCATGGCGGCCATGCCGGGCAAGGCCGAAGACCTCAATCCCAACCGTGCCGTCTATTTGCTGCCGGCCGCAACCCAGTTCGAGACCAGCGGCTCCGTGACGGCTTCCAACCGCTCGCTGCAATGGCGCGAAAAAGTCATCGAACCGCTGTGGGAGAGCCGCAGCGACCACATGATCATGCACCAGCTGGCCGAGAAGCTGGGCTTCGCCAAGGAGCTGTCGAAGAACTACAAGATGCAGAAGGTCAAGGGCATGGACGAACCCGTGCCGGAAGACATCCTGCGCGAGATCAACAAATGTGTCTGGACCATTGGCTACACCGGGCAAAGTCCGGAGCGCCTGAAGGCCCACATGCGCAACATGCACATGTTTGACGTCAAGACGCTGAAATCCAAAGGCGGCAAGGACAAGGAAACGGGCTACGACACGACAGGCGACTATTTCGGTCTGCCATGGCCCTGCTACGGAACCCCGGAAATGAAACATCCCGGTTCCCCTAATCTCTACGACACCTCCAAACACGTGATGGACGGTGGCGGCAACTTCCGCGCCAACTTCGGCGTTGAGAAGGACGGCAAGAACCTGCTCGCCGAAGACGGCTCGTACTCCAAAGGCGCCGACATCCAGACCGGCTACCCGGAACTTGACCACCTGCTGCTCAAGAAGCTCGGCTGGTGGGATGAGCTGACCGAGCCGGAGAAGGCCGCGGCTGAAGGCAAGAACTGGAAGACCGATCCTTCGGGCGGGCTGATCCGGGTGTTCATGACGGGCCATGGCTGTCATCCCTTTGGCAATGCCAAGGCGCGTGCGGTGGTCTGGAACTTCCCCGACGCGATTCCGCAGCACCGCGAGCCGCTGTACGGCAACCGGCCCGACCTCATGGCCAAGTACCCGACGCACGACGACAAGAAGGCCTTCTGGCGCCTGCCGACGCTTTACAAGACCATCCAGCAGAAAAACATCGCCGACAAGGTGCATGAAAAATTCCCGCTGATCATGACCTCGGGCCGTCTCGTGGAATACGAGGGTGGTGGCGAGGAAACCCGCTCCAACCCCTGGCTGGCCGAGCTGCAACAGGAAATGTTCATCGAGATCAATCCCAAGGTGGCTGCCGAGAAGGGCATCCGCAACGGCGAACGGGCCTGGGTCAGTACGCCGACAGGTGCGCGCCTGAATGTCCAGGCGCTGGTGACGGAGCGTGTCGGACCCGACACCGTGTTCCTGCCTTTCCACTTTTCGGGACGCTGGCAGGGCGCCGACATGCTGGCCTACTACCCCAAGGGCGCCGCCCCTGTGGTGCGCGGCGAAGCGGTCAATACGGCGACCACCTACGGCTACGACAGTGTGACGATGATGCAGGAAACCAAGACGACGGTCTGCAACGTCGAGAAGGCATAAGGAAATACCATGGCACGCATGAAATTTGTCTGTGACGCCGAGCGCTGCATCGAGTGCAACGGTTGCGTTACTGCCTGCAAGAACGAAAACGAAGTTCCATGGGGCGTCAACCGCCGCCGTGTGGTGACGCTGAACGACGGTGTTCCCGGCGAGAAGTCCATTTCGGTGGCCTGCATGCATTGCAGCGACGCGCCGTGCATGGCCGTTTGCCCGGTCAACTGCTTTTACCGCACCGACGAAGGTGTGGTGCTGCACGACAAGGACGTCTGCATCGGTTGCGGCTACTGCTCTTATGCCTGCCCGTTCGGCGCGCCCCAGTTCCCGTCCCAGGGCACGTTTGGCGTGCGCGGCAAGATGGACAAGTGCACCTTCTGTGCCGGCGGCCCCGAGGCCAATGGCAGCCAGGCCGAATTCGAAAAATACGGCCGCAACCGGTTGGCCGAAGGCAAGCTGCCGGCCTGCGCCGAGCAGTGCTCGACCAAGGCGCTTCTCGCTGGCGATGGCGATGTGGTTGCCGACATCTTCCGCACCCGTGTTGTACAGCGCGGCAAGGGCGCCGAAGTGTGGGGCTGGGGGACGGCCTACGGTTCCAAACAGGCGGGCCAGCCTCCCGTGCAAGGAGCCAAATCATGATGCGCCTCACACTGCTCACGGCTGCCGTCATGGCGCTTGCCGCTTGTGGCGACAAGCCCCAGTCCGCTGGTGGCGTCAAAAGCGACACGGCCGCGTTCCAGGGCACCAGCAACGCCTTCAATGCTCCGGGCTGGAAAGCCGGCGACAAGACCGCCTGGGAGCAGCAGCTCAAGACGCGCGCGCAGGCCGGCCAGAACGAATACAACCGCGTGAAATAACAGGGAGTTCACATGCAACGCCCATCGCGATTTCTGGCAGCACTCTTTCTTGCAGCGACCGGCTGGTCGGCCACGGTGTCGGCGCAACCCGCGGCCACCCCGGCTCCGGCTCCAGCTGCTGCAACGGCTCCGGCTGCAGCACCGGCAGGCGGCATCCAGAGCGCCAACATCTTCGAGGTCAAACCCGAGGCGAGCGCTGATCCCAAGTACGCCGGACAGACCAATGGCGAGCGTGCCAGGGTCCAGCCCGGCAACAACGCGCCCATGTGGCGCCAGGTGGGTTCGGGTGTCACCGGCTACAGCAGCTTGCCCAAAAGCGAGGCGCCCGAGGCCGGCAACCTGATCCAGCCTTTTGTGCAATACCCCGGCTCACTGTTGACCAACGCCGGAGAAGCCTGGCGCCAGGTCCGCAACAACTGGCTGATCCCCTACGGTGGCGCACTGCTGCTGATCGTGGTGGGGGCGATTGCGCTGTTCTACTTTGGCAAAGGCCGGATCAACCTGCACGGTGCTGAAACCGGCCGCAAGATCGAGCGGTTCACGCCGTTTGAGCGTTCCGCCCATTGGGCCAACGCCATTGCTTTCTGTATTCTTGCGATCTCCGGGATCATCATGGCCTTCGGCAAGTTCTTCCTGTTGCCGGTCATGGGTTTGACCCTGTTCGGCTGGCTGACCTATCTGCTCAAGAACATGCACAACTTTGCCGGTCCGCTGTTTGCGGTGTCTCTGGTGATCGTGTTTTTCACGTTTGTCCGCGACAACATGCCCAGCCGCGGCGATATCGGCTGGCTGCTCAAGGGCGGAGGCTTGCTGTCCGACAAGGAAGTACCGTCGCACCGCTTCAACGCAGGCGAAAAACTGGTGTTCTGGGGCGGCGTGTTTTTCCTCGGCATCATCGTGGTGGCCTCGGGGCTGGTACTCGACAAGCTGATCCCCGGGCTGATCTATGTTCGCGACACCATGCAGGTGGCGCACATGGTACATGCCGTGGCGACGGTGCTGATGATGGCGATGTTCATCGGCCACATCTACATTGGCACCATCGGCATGCAGGGGGCCTACGAGGGCATGAAAACCGGCTATGTGGACGAGACCTGGGCCAGGGAACACCACGAGTACTGGTACGACGACGTGAAGGCTGGCAAGATTCCGGCGCAGCGTAGCGAGCCTGCGCCACCGAGCCAGACCGTCCAGGCCTAGGGCCTGTGAACAGACCCTAGATCAGATCTGAACAGCGAGGATTCCATGAAAAAAATTCTTATTGCCACCTTGTTTGCCAGCCTGTCCACCGTGGCACTGGCCAAGCTCCCTCCGGTCAGCGATGAGGCCAAGGCCAAGGCCGCCGAGGCCGCCGCCAAGGCCGCCTGGGCCGGCAAGGTCGATGGCTACCTGTTGTGCAAATCCATGGACAAGGTGGCGGCCAGTTATTACAAGACGGCCAAGGCGGCCGGCAAGGAAACCAAGCCGCCGGTGGCCACGCCAGCCTGTGCAGACCCTGGCGCCTTCAGCTACAAGCCGCCTGAGGCGGCCAAGCCCCTGGAGGCAGCAGGTGCGCACTCCCCGGCGGCGACCGCAACCAGCCCGCCCAGCAGCAAGACCCCTGCGGCAGCCATTGCTCCCGAAAAGAAATCCTGAGCACCGATTCACTGCAAAAAGGCCGACCCCGCAAGGTGTCGGCCTTTTTGTTGTAGGCTCGACCTGGAAACCGCAGTTGACCGCTACTTATCCGCTGGCAGGGCCGCATGGACACACACCTATTCACTCACGCAAGAGTTCACCTTTCAGGTGATAGCGCTACGCACCCGATTGCGCCACCCTGGCGCGCGCTGACCGCGTTGCTCCTCCTTGCGGGCATCAGCCCGCAGCGTCGTCACGCCTTGCCAGCTCACCCCATGGCGGCCCACTCGGGTGCGTCCAACTGAGGTTTTCAGGTCCAACCATGCCTCTGCCATACCTGACCCAGGCCCGGGCGCCGCTCACCTGCGACATCGACGCCGTCAACGAGTACGGCGACCCGCTCCAGATTGCCATTCCCGCCGAACGCCCCCTGACGGTGTATGTCGACAAGCGCGAGTTGGTGACCTTGATGACGCTCGGTGCCCACCCCGAGTTGCTGGTGCTGGGTTACCTGCGCAACCAGCGGCTGGTCAAGGACGCCGCAGACATTGAGTCCATCACGGTGGACTGGGATGTGGGCGCGGCGGCGGTCAAGACGCGCCATGGCATCGCGGATATCGAGGAAAAAACCGCGCGCAAGGTGGTGACCACCGGCTGCGGGCAGGGCAGTGTGTTCGGCGGCCTGATGGACGAGGTCGACCAGATCGAACTGCCGGCCGATGCCTGCATCACCCAGGCCCAGCTGTACAGCCTGGTCAACACCATCCGTCTCAAGGAAACCACCTACAAATCGGCGGGATCCGTGCATGCCTGCGCGCTGTTTTCGCTGGCAGCCGCGGAGCCGGAAATGCTGCTGTTTGTCGAGGATGTGGGGCGGCACAACGCCATTGACACCATTGCCGGCTGGATGGCTATGAATCTGTTGGCCCCCACGCTCCCCACTTCGTGTGGTTCGCTGCCCCCCGAGGGGGCGCTGCGCCTGCGGCCCGGCGAAGCCGGTTCCGCGGCCCTGGCTGGTGAAGAGGGGGACCCCACGCTTGTCGCTTCGCGTGCCTTCGGCGGTGCGCTGCCCCTTGCACGGGGAGAAGGGGCCGCTGCGCCTGCGGACTGGCAAAGCCAGATCCGCGGCCCTGGCTGGTCTGGATCCGAAGTCCCCACACTCTCCCACCAGCCTTCCGGGCTGGTGTTTTACACCACCGGGCGCCTGACCAGCGAAATGGTCATCAAGTCGGCGCAAATGGGGGTGCCGATTGTGGTCTCGCGCAGCGGCATCACGCAGATGGGCCACCAGGTGGCGCAGGCCGTCGGGTTGTGCGCCATAGGCCGTGCGACCAACCGGCGTTTTGTCTGTTATGCCCAGCCCGGGCGGCTCAAGCTGCAGCCAGACCTGGCAGGCCCCAGGCTCCGGGCGCCTGAGACGGCCTGATGGCCTGACGGCGGTGCGGCACTCCCCCAGGGGTTCTGACCCCGACGGACCTCCGCTGCTGTCCGCCGGCAGAAACCGACAGGCGCCGGGGCTGTGGACTTTGCGTTATCGTCAGGCGATGAACACCCTTTTCCTCAAACTCGGCTGGCGGACGCTGCTGCGCGACCTGCGTGCCGGAGAACTGCGGTTGCTGATCGTCGCGGTGACGCTGGCGGTGGCGGCCCTGACGGCCGTCGGTTTTTTTGCGGACCGCCTCAAGGGGGGCCTGCAGCGCGATGCCCGCCAGTTGCTCGGCGGTGATGCCGTTCTGCGCAGCGACGGCATGACCCCCGAGGTGTTCATTGCCAAGGCGCGCAGCCTGGGCCTGCAGGCGACCTCGACCGTGACTTTTCCGACCATGGGCCGGGCGCGCGAGGAAGACGGCGGCGCCAGCAAACTCGTGGCCTTCAAGGCGGTGCCCGAGGGCTACCCCTTGCGCGGCACCATGCAGGTCGCGCCAGCCCCTGACGCTGCCGGCGCGGCCACGCGCGAGGTTCCCGCGCCCGGCACGGCCTGGGCCGACGCGTCGCTGCTCGATGCGCTGGGCCTGCGCATCGGCCAGACCTTGCTGATGGGCGACGCCCGCTTCACGTTGGCGCGGGTGATCGTTCAGGAGCCGGACCGCGGCGGCGGGTTTGCCAATTTTTCGCCGCGCGTGATGATCAACAGCGCCGACCTGGCGGCCACCGGCCTGATCCAGCCGGCCAGCCGGACCAACTACCGCTTTGCCATCGCCGGCAGCGACGCCGCGGTGAAAACCTATGTCCAGTGGGCCACGCAGGCGATCAAGAAGGCCGAATGGCGCGGTGTGCGCATCGAGTCACTGGAAAGCGGCAGCCCCGAGATGCGCCAGACGCTGGACCGTGCCGAAAAATTCCTCAACCTGGTGGCCTTGCTGGCGGCCTTGCTGAGCGCCGTGGCCGTCGCCATCGTGGCACGCGGCTTCGCAGCCAAACACCTGGACGACTGCGCCATGCTGCGCGTGCTGGGTCAGCCGCAACGCACCATCGCGCTGGCTTACACCTTTGAATTTGTGCTGGCCGGCATGGCTGCCAGTGCCCTCGGTGTGCTGATCGGTTTTGCCGTGCACTATGGCTTTGTGCTGCTGCTGGCCGGCCTGGTTGAAACAGCGTTGCCGGCGCCTACCCTCTGGCCGGTGGCTTTCGGCATGGGCATGGGGCTGACCCTGCTGCTCGCTTTCGGCCTGCCGCCGGTGCTGCAACTGGCCCAGGTGCCGCCGCTGCGCGTGATCCGCCGCGACGTCGGCAACCTGCGGCCGGCCTCGCTGGCGGTGCTGCTGGTCGGGGTGCTTGGTTTTGCGGCCCTGCTGGTGGCGGCCAGCAGCGACATCAAACTTGGCCTGATTGCCGTCGGCGGTTTCGCCGGTGCCGTGGCGGTGTTTGCCGTGGCCAGCTTCGCGGCGGTCAAGCTGCTGCGTGCCAGCGTCAACGAAGCCACCGCGCCGCGCTGGCTGGTGCTGGCCACGCGCCAGCTGTCGGCGCGACCGGTCTATGCCGTGGTGCAGGTCAGCGCGCTGGCGGTCGGCCTGCTCGCGCTGATGCTGCTGGTGCTGCTGCGCACCGATTTGATCAGCAGCTGGCGCCGCGCCACGCCGCCCGATGCGCCGAATCGTTTTGTCATCAATGTGCAGCCCGAGCAGGGCGCTGCGTTCCAGCAGGCCTTGCGCGATGGCGGCGTCACCAAGTTTGACTGGTACCCCATGATTCGCGGCCGCCTGGTGGCGGTCAACGGCAAGGCCGTGGCGCCGGAGGACTTCGAGGACGACCGCGCCAAGCGCCTGGTGGACCGCGAGTTCAACCTGTCCCACGCCGCGCAGCAGCCCTCGCACAACCAGGTGGTGGCCGGCCGCTGGACGGCCGACGAGGGCGGCGCCATCAGCGTCGAGGATGGGTTGGCGAAAACGCTGGGCCTGAAACTGGGCGACAGCCTGCGTTTCGACATTGGCGGCCAGCTCAGCGAGGCAAAAATCACCAGCCTGCGCAAGGTGGACTGGGGCTCCATGCGGGTCAACTTTTTCGTGATGTACCCGGTGGCGAAAATGACGGACGTGCCGGTGTCCTACATCAGCGCCTTCCGCGCGCCCGAACGTGTGGCCGCGCAGGACGGGGTGAAGCCACGCAGCTTTGACAACGACCTGGTCAAGGCCTTTCCCAACATCACCAACGTCGACATGAGCAGCACCATCGCCCAGGTGCAGCGCGTGCTCGACCAGGTGATACGCGCCGTGGAGTACCTGTTTGGTTTCACGCTGGCCGCCGGTCTGGTGGTGTTGTTCGCCGCCATCACCGCGACGCGCGAAGAGCGTGCGCTCGAGTTCGCCATCATGCGTGCCGTCGGTGCGCGCGCCTCGCTGCTGCGCCAGGTGCAGCGCGCCGAACTCGCCGGTGTTGGCCTGCTGGCCGGTTTTTTGGCCTCCATCGTGGCGCTCGCCGTCGGCTGGGGCCTGGCGCGGTATGTGTTCGATTTCAGCTGGACCGGCTCCTGGACCGTGCCGCTGCTGGGCAGCTTGGCCGGCGCCGTGCTGGCGATGGCCGCGGGTTGGTGGGGGCTGCGCTCCGTGCTCAACACACCAGTCGTGGAAACCTTGCGCAAGGCACAGTAAACATGGCCACCGAAGAAACATCGCCAGCAAGCGCTGTGGAAAAGCCGGCATTTGACACCCCCTTCGCCTGGATAGGCGGCGAAGCGCGCGTGAAGGCGCTGGCGGACCGTTTTTACGACCTGATGGACCTGGAGCCCGGCTACGCTGCATTGCGTGCAGCACACGGCAGCGACTTGGCCAAGGCGCGCCAGCACCTGTTCTGGTTTTTGTGCGGCTGGCTGGGTGGGCCGCAGCACTACACCGAGCGTTTTGGCCACCCCAAGCTGCGCCTGCGCCACATGCCTTTTGTCATCGGCATCCTCGAGCGCGACCAGTGGCTGGCCTGCATGGACCAGGCGATGGGCGAGACCGGTGTCGATGAAGAATTACGCGCCAGGCTGCGCACCTCGTTTTTCCAGACCGCGGACTGGATGAGGAACTCGCCTGCCTGACGTTGTGCGGCCATGGCAAACCTGCCCCCGTTCGGGCTGAGCCTGGCGCAGCCCTTTCCGTGCAATGCTATTGATTCGGTAGCTGCTCGCGCCCGTCCTATAAGGGCTAAGTGCACTTTTCACTTGTGAACTCGGCTGACACTGGGGCGGCGAGCGGATCCGGACTGGTATGTTGCATAAAAAATGACTCCAGCCTTTATTCCGCGGTCGCAAGCAGCTATGTAATAGATAGCACTGATGCCGCGCGCTGAGACTCGCGGTGGCGTTGGCGACCCTGTGAGGGGGCCGGTTGACCGCCCGGATGAGGCCTTCACCACGACCGGCCCAGCCATTTGCAGTCTGTGTCAAAGCGCCTCCGCGCGCGGATGAACGCAGGATTTGGATAGGAAAAAGTGCCTGAAACCATTATGGGAAAGCCGCTATCCGCTCCTGAAATAATAGCAAAATGGAACTGGCCAGCGCTGTGCCAGCACCCGGCCAGGCGCGCTGAAGCCATCGCGTGACGTCCGCACGCTGGTGCGGGCCGCCATGCCAGTCGGGGCGCTACGCAGACACCGCCTTGGCCTGCGTCTGTTGCAGCGGCGGCGTACCCGACTTGAACATCGTCGTCAGCTGCCGGCGCAACTCGGGCGTGTCGGCGTGGCCGTGTATGGCGACCGCATGCTGCACGGCGGCTTCCAGCAACTCCTGCTGACTGTCGGCCGACAGCGCGATGCTGCAATTCATGGCGCTCGGGTATTCGCGGCAATCGATATATTGGCGTGACATGGTGGACTCCTTTCAGGGACGTGCTTCATAGACCAGGTTGAACGGTGTCTGGGTGGCGCGCCGGAAATGCGTGAAGCCGCCTGGCGTGACAAAGTCGCGTATGCGGGATTCACCGGCCTGCGCACCGATGGTCAAGTGTTTCTCCTTGTCGCGGGACTTGCAACGCATGTTAGCGGTACCTATACTGAGCTTTTGCCCCCCCGCAAGCACATCCTCGGGCTGACGGGGCGAGACGCCAATACGCAGCAATGCGTATGCGCATGGCCGTGGCGCCGGGTCGCCCCCGGGCATGGTCAGCCCCTCCTGGGGGACGCGCATTCCGCGAAGTGACAAGCGTGGAGGAACCAACCATGGGAGCAGCGCCATGAACCACCTGACCCGAAACGACTACGCCGGCGCCTTGCAACTGCTTGCCCGTGTCGAGTTGCAGGCCGGCGACGTCGCCAGCTTTGCGCGCGCGGTGGTGCGGGGCTTGAGCGACTACGTGCCGTCCGAGTTAACGACGCTGTCGGTTTGCGATCTGCGGACCGGCCACCATCAGGTGGTGGGCCTGCCCGGTGTGCGGTTGGGCGCCAACGAGATCGAATGCTTCGACCGGCATTTTTTCGAGTATCCGCTGGTGCGCCATCACGGCATCGAAGGCGGCGTGCTGCCCCGACACATTTCGGACCTGGTCAGCCGCCGCGAGTTTCAGCGCAGCGCCTTGTATGCCGACTGTGACAGTCGCATCGGGCCTGAATATGCGATCGCAATACCGCTTCTGAAAGATCAGCGAACCCTGGTCAGCGTGGTGCTGAACCGGTGCGGGCTGGACTTTGACGAACGCGAGCGCGAGCGGCTGGAGTTGCTGCGTCCGCATTTCGCTTTTCTGTACCTCCTGGCGCGCTCGGCCAACTCTCGGCCAGCCAGGGCGGCGCAGCGGCCTTCAGTGCCCGAGCCGCCGCTGACCGAGGTCGCTGTGGCTGGCCTGACCGAGCGCGAGGCCGAGGTGATGCATTGGCTGGCGCGCGGCAAGACCGACAGTGATATCGCCGCGCTGCTGTCCATCAGCCCGCGCACCGTGCAAAAGCACTTGGAGCATATCTACGTGAAGCTGGGCGTGGAAACGCGCACCGCAGCGGTGATGCGCGCGCTTGCGCTGCGCGGCCCTGACGGCATCAACCGGCCGCCAGCGCCGGCTGCGCGCCAAGCCAGCTGACGCCGCTCGATTGTCATTAAAAGAGAAGCGGTCTGCGTCCAAGTTGAATGGGCTTCAGGCAATTTTCACGCTCAATGCTGACTCGACATTCAAAAAACAAGCCAAATCGGCCTCAAGCTCAATAAGGACAAGCGGAAATAGCTATCAAATCAATAGCAAATTGGCTGACGTTGCAGGCCTCAACTCTGCGCCAGCAGCACCACCAACGCGCCGGCGCCGCCCTCGGCCGGCCGCGCCTGCACAAAGGCCAGCACCTCCTGCTTCTGGATCAGCCAGCTCTGCACCCGGCCCTTGAGCACAGGTGTCTTGCCGGGTGAACCCAGGCCCTTGCCGTGCACCACCCGCACGCAGCGCATGCCGGCCTTGTGCGCTTCGCGAATGAAGGCCGCCAGGGTGTCGCGCGCATCCTCGCGGCGCAGCCCGTGCAGGTCGAGCTGGCGCTGGATGCTCCAGCCGCCGCGGCGCAGCTTGCGCACCACGTCCGGCCCCATGCCCGGACGGCGAAAACTCAGCGCCTCGTCGGTGTCGAGCAGGGTTTCCACATCAAATTCGTCGGAGATGGCCTCGCGCATCACGGCCAGTTCGTCGCGCTGCTGCTGCACCGGAATCGGTGCGGGCTGGGCCGGCGGCAGATGCGCCCGGTGGCCCGGATGGCCGGGCCGGTGTCTGGCCGGCAGCGCCTTGACCGGGCCGATGGCGCGGGAGAAAAGCTCTTTTTCGGCCTTCGCTGTCGCAGCCGCCGCCGCGCGCGTCGCCTTGAGCTCGGCTGCCTGCCGGGCCCGGGTTTCTATCTCGAGCTTGACGGCTTTCAGGCCCTTCAGGTCCTTGATGGACGGTGGTCGGGCCGCCATCAGAGCAACCCCCGTTCCGCCATCGAGATCGCCTGTGTGCTGGTCACGACAAAATGGTCCAGCACCCGCACGTCCACCAGGGCCAGCGCGGCTTTCAGCGTCTGGGTCAGCGCTTCGTCGGCACGCGAGGGCCGGGCTTCACCGCTCGGGTGGTTGTGCGCCAGCACCACGCTGCCGGCGTGCAGCGCCAGCGCCCGCACCACCACCTCGCGCGGGTAGACGCTGGTTTGTGTCAGCGTGCCGCGAAACAGCTCTTCCAGCGCAATCAGCCGGTGCTGGCTGTCGAGAAACAACACCGCGAAGATTTCGTGCGGCCGGCTGCCGAGCTGCAGCTGCAGGTAGTCGCGCACCGCCTGCGGCGTGGTGAACAGCGGCTTGTCCTGCAGCTCCTGCGCCAGCGCGCGGCGCGCCAGCTCCAGCACGGCCACCAGTTCGGCGCGTTTGGCCGGCCCCAGGCCCTTGATGCTGTTGAGGGCTTGGTGCCCGGTGTGCAGCAGGCCGGCCACGCCGCCGAAAGTGTCCACCAACTCCTGGCCCATCTGCAGCGCGTTTTTGCCGGGAATGCCGCTGCGCAGCAGCAGGGCCAGCAGCTCGGCGTCGCTGAGCGCGCCGGGGCCGCGGGCCAGCAGCTTTTCGCGGGGGCGGGCGTCCTCGGGCAGGTCTTTCAGGAGCATGGGAAGTCTCGGCAGGGGGCAAGCATTGAAAACGCCATCACAGGGGCAGTATCAGGGGTAAACCGGCGGGTCTGGCTGGGCCGGGTCGCACTTTCTACAATAGGGGCAGTTTACAAACAGTTGACGGCCCGCCGGGCCGGCACCCGAAAGTCCTATGTCCACCGTGGAAACACCCGCTCCCGCCCTCGTCCAGCCTGGTTCCTTCCTGACCCTGCACTACCGCATGGCCGGGCCGTCCACGGACGGACAACCGGGCGCCGACATCATCAACACCTTCGCCGGCAAGCCCGCCACCCTGAGTCTGGGCACCGGCGAGCTGTCGCCCGCGATCGAGCAGCGCCTGCTGGGTCTGCGCGAAGGCACGCGCACCAGCTTCGAACTGGCGGCCGGCGAGGCTTTCGGCGAGCGCAACCCCGAGCTGGTGCAGTGGGTGGCGCGCAAGCTGCTCAATGAACTGGGCGACCCCCACGAGCAGTACCAGGTCGGCGATGTCGTGCAGTTCCCCACGCCCGACGGCATGGGCCAGTACGCCGGCAGCGTGCAGCAGGTCAAGGCCGACGGCGACGCCGTGCAGTTTGACTTCAACCACCCGCTGGCCGGCCAGCCGGTGGTGTTTGAAGTCCAGTTGATTGGCGTTTTATGAACGACAAGGCATCGCCGCAGGAAATCATCCTGGCCGAGCCGCGCGGCTTTTGCGCCGGCGTCGACCGCGCGATTGAAATCGTCGAGCGCGCGCTCGGCAAGTTTGGCGCCCCGATTTATGTGCGCCACGAAATCGTGCACAACACCTATGTCGTCAACGAGCTCAAGGAAAAGGGCGCGGTTTTCATCGAGGACCTGGACGATGTGCCAGTTGGCGCCACGCTGGTGTTCAGCGCCCACGGCGTCAGCAAGGCCACCGAGCGCGAGGCCGAAGCGCGCGGCTTTCGCATCTTCGACGCCACCTGCCCGCTGGTGACCAAGGTGCACGTCGAGGTGGCCAAGCTCAACAAGGAAGGTTATGAGTTCATCATGATCGGCCACAAGGGCCACCCCGAGGTCGAAGGCACCATGGGCCAGCTCGACAGCGGCATCCACCTGGTGGAAGACGTGGCCGACGTGGCGCGCATCCAGCCGGCGCAGACCGACAAGCTGGCGGTGGTCACGCAGACCACGCTGAGTGTGGACGACGCGGCCGAGATCAGCGCTGCCGTGAAGGCGCGGTTTCCGAACGTGCGCGCGCCCAAGCAGCAGGACATCTGCTACGCTACGCAAAACCGCCAGGACGCCGTCAAGATCATGAGCCCGCAGGTGGACATCCTGATCGTTGTCGGCAGCCCGACCAGCTCCAACAGCAACCGCCTGCGCGAGCTGGCCGCCAAGCTGGGCACCGAGGCCTACATGGTGGACGACGCCACCGAGCTCAAGCCGGAATGGTTTGAAGGCAAAAGCCGCGTCGGCCTGACCGCCGGGGCGTCGGCGCCCGAAATCCTGGTCAAGCAGGTGATCGACCGCATCAAGGCGCTGGGCGCGGTGTCGGTGCGCAAGATGGCCGGCATCGAGGAAACCATCAAGTTTCCGCTGCCCAAGGGGCTGAAGCTCGACGGCCCCGCGCTGGACGCCATCGGCAGCGACCTGCATGCCGAGTCCTAGGCCGGGTATGTCAGATCGCTATCAAATCGAGAGTTGCCAACGCAGGTTTCAAGAAGGCTACAGCCACTTTATTCGTCAAACCCCGGTGTGGAAGGTGCCTGGCAAGGCGCTCGGCGTGGATTGCGACCAGGTCTGGCTCAAGCTCGAGCAGCTGCAGACCAGCGGCAGCTTCAAGGCGCGCGGCATGCTCAACCGCCTGCTGTCCAACCCGATTCCGTCCAGCGGCGTGATTGTGGCGTCGGGCGGCAACGCCGGCATTGCCACCGCAGCCGCCGCGCGTGAACTTGGCGTGCGCTGCGAGGTGTTTGTGCCCGAGGTGTCCAGCCCGGCCAAACGCGCCAAGCTGGCTGCCCTGGGCGCCGAGGTGGTGGTCACCGGTGCGGCGTATTCGGAAGCGCTGCAGGCCTGCCTGGCGCGCCAGCAGCAAACCGGCGCACTGCTGACCCATGCCTACGACCAGAGCGAGGTGGTGGTTGGCGCCGGCACGCTGGCGCTGGAGATCGAGCTGCAGGCCGGCCTGCCCGATGCCGTGCTGGTCAGTGTGGGCGGCGGCGGCCTGATCGCCGGCATTGCCAGCTGGTTCGAGCAGCGCGCCCGCGTTGTGGCGCTGGAGCCCGAACTCGCGCCCACCCTGTTCCGGGCGCGCGAGGCCGGGCAGCCGGTCGATGTGAGCGTTGGCGGCATTGCCGCCGACTCACTGGGCGCCAAACGCATTGGCGACCTGGGCTGGGCGGCCACCCAGGCGCATGTGCGTGATGCGCTGCTGCTCAGCGACGACGCCATCCGGGCCGCCCAGCTGTGGATGTGGCGGGAGCTCCGGCTGGCGGTGGAGCCGGCGGCAGCCTTGCCGCTGGCGGCGCTGCACAGCGGCGCCTATGTGCCGCGGCCGGACGAAAAAGTCTGCCTGATCATTTGCGGCGCCAACCTCGACCCGGCCAGCCTGAACTGAACCCTGCCCCGGTGGCCGGCCTGCCGCGGCTCAAAATACAATGACCCCATGCTAGACATCAACCTGCTCCGTAAAGACCTGCCCTCGGCCATCGCCCGGCTGGAAACCCGCAAAAGCCCGCAAGCCTTCCTCAACGTGGAAGCCTTCCAGGCGCTGGAGGCCGAGCGCAAGGCGCTGCAGATCAGGACGGAAGAGCTGCAGAACCAGCGCAACACCCTGTCCAAACAGATCGGCCAGCTCAAGTCCAAAGGCGAAGACGCCAGCGCCGTGATGGCGCAGGTGACGAGCTCCAAGGCCGAGCTCGAGACCTCCAGCGTCCGGCTTGAGCAGATTCAGGGCGAGATGCAAGCGCTGTTGCTGGCCGTACCCAACCTGCCGCATGAAAGCGTGCCGCACGGTGCGGGCGAGGCTGGCAACGTTGAAGTGCGCAAATGGAGCCCGGTCGAAGGTCTGGGCGGCGAGCCGCCGGCCTTTGCCTTCGAGGTCAAGGACCATGTCGACGTGGGCCAGCCGCTGGGCCTTGATTTTGAACTCGGCACCAAACTCACCGGCTCGCGTTTCACGGTCATGCAGGGCCAACTCGCGCGCATGCACCGGGCGCTGTCGCAGTTCATGCTTGACGTGCAGACAGCCGAACACGGCTACACCGAGTGTTATGTGCCTTACATCGTCAATGGCGACTCCCTGCGCGGCACCGGCCAGCTGCCCAAGTTTGAAGAAGACCTGTTCGCTGCCAAAAAGGGCGGGCAGGAAGGTGCGGCTGAGGCCGAAAGCACGGCGCTGTACCTGATTCCCACCTCCGAGGTGCCGCTGACCAACTTTGTGCGCGACGAGGTGCTGCCCGAGGCGCAGTTGCCGCTCATGTTCACCGCGCACACACCCTGTTTCAGGTCCGAGGCCGGCAGCTACGGCCGCGACACCCGCGGCATGATCCGCCAGCACCAGTTCGACAAGGTCGAGATGGTGCAGATCGTGCATCCCGAGCACAGCTACGACGCCCTCGAGGCCATGACCGGCCACGCCGAGGCCATCCTGCAGAAGCTCGGCCTGCCTTACCGCGTGATGCTGCTGTGCACCGGCGACATGGGCTTCGGCGCCAGCAAGACCTACGACCTGGAAGTCTGGCTGCCGGGCCAGAACGCCTACCGCGAAATCAGCTCCGTCTCCAACTGCGAAGCCTTCCAGGCGCGCCGCCTGCAGGCCCGCTTCAAGAACGCCCAGGGCAAAAACGAATTCGTGCACACCCTCAACGGCTCCGGCCTGGCGGTGGGCCGCACCCTGGTCGCGGTGCTGGAAAATTACCAGTGCGAAGACGGCAGCGTTGCGGTGCCGGCTGTTTTGCAGCCCTACATGGGCGGCCTCACGGTGCTGGCACCCTGATAGAATCTCGTCTTCACTCAGGAGAGGTGGCAGAGTGGCCGAATGTACCTGACTCGAAATCAGGCGTACCGCAAGGTACCGTGGGTTCGAATCCCACCCTCTCCGCCAGACATTGTTTTGACTATCGTCCCCGACGATCTCACTACAAGCTTGAACGCCCCGCCAGCCCTGCGCTACGGGGCTTTTTTGCATCTGGGCACCGGAGAAGTTGCCTCCTGGGCGGACGAATTGCCGTGATCGGGTTGATGCGGCGGATACATCGGCGTGCCCGCCGCTAAACTGCAGCCATGGATTCAGCCGCCCTGCCTTTGCCCGGTGACAGCCGTCATGTCGTGGCAGACATCGCCGCGCGTGATGACTGGGTGGATGCCAAGCTGACGCGCAACTTCATGCGCAATGCGCGGCCAGCGCTCAATTCAGCCGCGCTGGTGATTCCCGTCATCGTGCTGGTCCTCTACAACAACGTCAACCATTTCGCATTGTTTAGTTGGACGCTGGCGGCCGTGCTTCTCATGGTGATGCGCTACCGGGTGGTCCGGATCTACCAGCGGGACTATGCCGGCTCCGGCATCGTCCAGCAGCGGGCCTTCATCGCACGGTATGGCTGGACCTGGACCCTGGGGGCGGTGGTCTGGGGCTCGTCGATGTTTCTGTACTTTCGCAAGGCGCCGGTTTTCGACCAGTTCATCTGCCTGATTGTGCTGGTGGGCATGGCGGGTTTTGCGGTGGGTGCGTTTGCGGCGTGCCTGCGCTGCTTTCTCGGGTACATCAACGGGCTGGCTTACACCATCCTGGCCGCGATGGCCTGGAGCGTGGCGATAGAACGGCCTTTCCCCGGCACCGTCACGACTTATGCGCTGGTGCTGCTGGTGCTGATTTACTGGTCGGCGGTGCGCATGGCCGGGCAGCGCCTGAACCGCGTGCAGCGCTCCAACCTGGAGCTGCAGTTCGCCAACGCGCAACTGATCGCCTCGCTGACCGAAAAGACACGCGTGGCGCTGGAGGCGGTCGAAGCCAAGAACCGGTTTATTGCAAGTGCGGCTCATGATTTGCGCCAACCTGTGCACGCTCTCAGCCTGTATGCCGACTGGTTGCGTGCCGAGCCGGAACTGGTGCTGCAGATCACACCGAAAATTGTGCAGTCCACGCAGGCCGTCAATGAACTTTTCAATTCGCTGTTTGATCTGGCCAGGCTCGATGCCAGCGTGGTGGAAGTGAACTGGCAGCGGGTGGACTTGCCGTCGCTGGTCGGGGAACTGGAGTTGCAGTACGCCCCGTTGGCGAAGGAGAAGGGGCTGGACCTGCGCACCCATGTGCTTGCGGGGGCGGTGCGCTCCGACCCGGTGCTGCTCAAGCGGCTGCTCGGCAACCTGCTGTCCAATGCGATCCGCCATACCGAACGGGGCGGCGTGTTGCTGGCGGTTCGTCCGGGCGAGGACGGCTGGCGGATGGAGGTGTGGGACACCGGCGTCGGCATTGCGCCGGAGCACCAGCAGGCGATTTTTCAGGAGTTTTACCGCGTGGCCAGGCACAACGGCACCGAGGAAAGCTTCGGGCTGGGCCTGGCCATCGTCAGGCGGCTGTGTGAGGCTCTGAACCATCGCCTGAGCATGAAGTCAAAGCCCGGGCAGGGGACGGTGTTCCGGCTGGATATGGAGGCCTTTGACGACGGGGAGCTCGCCCGCGGGCGACCATACAGCCACTACTGAAGAGGCTAGAGCATGCCTTGGGTACGGGCCAGGTGGCTGGCCTGTGAGCGGCTTTTGACATTGAGCCTGCGAAACAGGCGCCACAGATGCACTTTCACGGTGTGTTCGCTGATCTGCAATTCGGCGGCAATGTCGCGGTTGCTCATGCCTTTGTCCAGCATCACCAGCAATTGCTTCTGGCGTTTGGACAGTTTCTCGGGTTCCGTGTTGGCCTCCGGATCGGCGCTGTCGTCCAGAAAGGTTTTCAGGACCTTGGTGATCTCGGTCGCGCCGACGGATTTTTCAATATACACATCGGCGCCGGCTTCCAGCGAGAGATCCTGGTAGTCCTGTGCGGGGGCAGCTGACAACACCACGATAGGCACCTCGGGAAACTGCTGGCGCAGCTCCCGCACGCCCGATACGCCATGCGTGTCCGGCAGCTTGAGGTCGAGGCAGATGATGTCCGGGATGCCATGCTGTTCCACGGCCGGGCCAATGGCCGCCAGCCTGTCGAGCTCGATGACGATCGCTTTTGCGTGCAGACGGCGAATAAGCATTACCACGGCTTCCCGCATGAGAGGGTGGTCATCGATGACAAAAATACGCATGGGGCCTGGCGGTAAGGGTGTGAAAGACTGTCAGTGTCTGGATCAAAAAGTAAGCATACCTGCGGACTGTCAAGTTGGCGAGTAAGCGAGAGATTTTAAGTCCGGAAATAACCCACAGTTTGAAGCTGAAAACCGATTCTTTCTCATTACTTATCGGTGTTGCGCTCCTGCGCCCGCATGTGTTTTGACGGCTTCGTCCCGACCTTCAGGACCGTGCTTCAACCAGTTGCTGCAAAGCCGAATCCAGTGTTGCCGCAGTGATGCCGGGGAGAGGCTGCAGTTTTTCCCGTAGACCGTCGAGTGCGCTGGCGCCCTGGGTTTGCAGCAGACCAATCGCCTGCGCGGCCTCCTTGGGGGCATCGAAGCCGTAGCTTTGCAGCAACAGCTGGCCCTGGGGGTCGACCAGCTTGAAGTGGAACTTGCCATCGGCCTCCCGGTATTGCTTGAAGACCGGCAGGGAGGCCTTGGCGGCCTTCGCTGGGGTGACGGCGCTCGCCTGGGCGCCGAGGTTGCGCAGGCCCACCGCGTGGCGCAGTTCCCGCATGAAGGGCGCAGCGAGTTGGCGTGCCTTGTCGGCACCGGCCTGCAGGATGGCTTCTATCCTGGCGGGGTCTTTCATCAGGGCCTGGTACTGGGCACGCATGGGCGCCACTTCCTGGTCAATCCGTTCGAACAGGCGCTGCTTGGCATCGCCCCAGGCAATCCCTTCGTTGTAGGCCTGGCGCAGCGCTGCGGTTTCAGTCTCGCTGGCAAACGCCTGGTAGATCTGGAACAGGGCCGAGCCTTCGGTCTCCTTGGGTTCGCCCGGTGCGCGTGAGTCGGTGACGATGCCGGCGATGAGTTTTTTCAGCTGCTCGCGCGGCGTGAACAGCGGAATGGTGTTGTCGTAGCTCTTGCTCATCTTGCGGCCGTCCAGGCCGGGCAGCAAGGCGACGGACTCCTCGATCAGCGCCTGCGGCAGCACAAAGTGTTCGCCGTAGAGATGGTTGAAACGTTGCGCCATGTCGCGTGCCATCTCGATGTGCTGGATCTGGTCGCGCCCGACCGGCACCTGGTGGGCCTTGAACATCAGGATGTCGGCGCCCATCAACACCGGGTACATGAACAGGCCAGCGCTGACATCGGCGTCGGGGTCGTTGCCGGCGGCGGTGTTCTTGTCCACCGAGGCTTTGTAGGCATGGGCGCGGTTGAGCACCCCCTTGGCCGTCACGCAGGTCAGCAGCCAGGTCAGTTCGGGAATCTCGGGAATGTCGGACTGGCGGTAGAAGGTCACGCGTTCCGGGTCCAGCCCGGCGGCCAGCCAGCTGGCGGCGATCTCCAGCGTGGACTGCTGGATGCGCGCCGGCTCGTCGCACTTGATGAGTGCATGGTAGTCGGCCAGGAAATAAAAGCTCTCTGCGCCGGCGCCGATGCTGGCGGCGACGGAGGGACGGATCGAGCCGACGTAGTTGCCCAGGTGCGGCGTGCCGGTGGTGGTGATGCCGGTGAGAAAGCGCTGGGGCGAAGGCGAGGTGGCGGGGCGCGCGGCGGCGTCGGAAGGCTTGTTTGTCATCATTTGTCCAGGATCATTGCACCAGCATCGCCAGAGGCGTCAGCACGATTTCAAGAAGGGCGTAGGTCAGCGTCATCAGCGGGCGCATCCACAGGTTGGTGATCACGCCGGCAATCACCAGCGCCATCACGATGAAAAACCCCCAGGGCTCCACGCGCGAGACCAGCATGGCCTGTTTCCAGGGCAACAAACCCACCAGCACGCGGCCGCCATCGAGCGGCGGCAAGGGGAACAGGTTGAACACCAGCATCACGACATTGACCAGAATGCCGGCCTGGCACATCTTGATGAAAAATGGCTCGCTGATGCCCGCGCCCTGCAGCAGGTACAGCGCGATGCCCCAGAGCAGGGCCTGGACCAGGTTGGCGCCCGGGCCGGCCAGGGCCACCCAGACCATGTCGCGCTTGGGATTGCGCAGCTTGCCGAATTGCACCGGCACCGGTTTGGCATAACCGAACAAGAAGGCGCCCGAGGTCGCGAAGTAAAGCACCAGCGGCATCAGGATGGTGCCCACCGGGTCGATGTGTTTGAGCGGGTTGAGTGTCACGCGGCCCAGCATCCAGGCCGTGTTGTCGCCGAAGTGCCGGGCCACATAACCGTGCGCCGCCTCATGCACGGTGATGGCAAACAGCACCGGCAGGGCGTAGATGGCGACGGTTTGAATCAGATTGGCAATGTCCATGCCCGGATTGTCTCATTGGCGGCGTGCCCCCACGTTCGCTCGCTGCGCGTAGCTCTCTGCCCCCCGAGGGGGCGCTGCGCCTGCGGCCCGGCAAAGCCGGTTCCGCGGCCCCGGCTGTTGGGGAGCGGGTCCACGCGGAGCATCGTCGCGGCTAAAGGCCCAACGCTGCCAAGTCTCCGCGCCCTTGCCGCACGACCACGATTTCGCCGCCCTGGCCCATGGCGGTCAGGTCGATCACCGTGGTGGCTTCCTTGGGGCAGGCGCCGGCATCGATGACCGCTGCCAGATCGTGTTCCATCTGGTCGCGAATTTCGCCCGCGTCGTTCAGCGGCTCGGTCTGGCCCGGCGGGATCAGCGTGGTGGCCAGCAGCGGCGCGCCGTGCAGCTCCAGCAGGCATTGCAGGGTTTTGTGCCCGGGCACACGCAGGCCGATGGTCTTGCGCGAGGGGTGACTCAGGCGCCGCGGCACTTCCTTGCTGGCCTCAAGGATGAAGGTGTAGGGCCCTGGCGTGGCGGCCTTGATCAGGCGGAACTGTTTGTTGTCGACGCGCGCGTAGTTGGCCAACTCGCTGAGGTCGCGACACAGCAGCGTCAGGTGGTGTTTGTCGTCCACCCCGCGGATACGGCGCAGGCTGTCGGCGGCGGTTTTGTCGTCAAGATGGCAGACCAGCGCGTAGCTCGAATCCGTGGGCACGGCGATGACCGCGCCGCGTGTCAGCAAGGCCACCGCCTGTTTGAGCAGGCGCACTTGCGGGTTGTCGGGGTGAAGCTCGAAATACTGGGCCATGGTGTGCGTTTCGCAAGGATGTCAGGACTCTGCCGGACGCACACTGAACTCTTTCAGCGCCCGGCTTTCACGCGCGGTCAGCCATGCCCCTAGCGCGCCGCAGATGGCAATCATCAGCATGCCGATCATGGACCAGCCGTCCGGCACATGCGAAAAGGCGATCCAGCCGCCGACCATCGCAAAGGCAATCTGGGCATAGAGGTAGGGCGTGAGGGTGGCGGCCGGCGCCCGCATGTAGCCCAGGATCAGCATGAAATGCCCGACGGTGGCCGCCACGCCCATCAGCAGCAGCCAGCCCCACAGCGACCAGGAGGGCAGGGCGGTCCAGACAAACGGCAGGGCCAGCGAAGCCAGCAGCGTGCCGACCCAGCCGGTGTACAGGTGCATGGTGATCGGGTCTTCGGTTTTGGCCAGCCGGCTGGTGAGCACCTGGAAGCCGGTGTTGGTCGCCACCATGCCCAGCGGCAGCAGCAGGGCCCAGGTAAAGTCTTCGCCGCCGGGGCGAATGATGATCAGCGTGCCGGCAAAACCGCCGAGCACCAGCGACCAGCGCAGCACCGAGACTTTCTCGCCAAGCGCGGTGGCGGCCAGCAGCGTGATGAGCAGCGGCACGATGGCGCCGATGGCGGTGAACTCGGCCACCGGCATGTATTTGAGGCTCAGGAAGGCGAACAGGCTGCTCAACAGCAGCAGCAGGCCGCGCAGGCACTGGAATTTCGGGTGGGCGGTGCGCAGCACGCTCAGGCCGCGCAGCGGCAGCACCACGGCCGTGGTGGCGACCGCCTGGAAAAAGTAGCGGAACCACAGGGCCATCAACAGCGGCACGCTGGCACTGACAAACTTGGTGGTGGTGTCCAGCGTGGCAAAAAAACTGGTGGCTGCAATGACCAGCGTGATGCCCGCCAGGGCCGAAGGCGCGCGGCTCACCGGATGCGGTCTTCCAGAAGCTCCCAGACGGGGGTCAGGTGGCCGGGCAAAAAGGGCAGCGTGCCCAGGTCGGTGTGGCTTTCGTCGGGGCTGTGGAAGTCGCTGCCGCGCGAGGCGGCCAGGCCGAACTCCCTGGCGGTTTCGGCATATTTCACATATTCCTGCGTGCTGTGGCTGCCGGTCACCACTTCCACCGCCTGCCCGCCATGGGACTTGAATTCGGTGAACAGTGCGTATTCTTCGTTGGGGGTGAATTTGTAGCGTCCCGGGTGGGCGATCACCGCCACGCCTTGGGCGCTGGTGATCCAGGCCACGGCGTCCTGCAGGCTGGCCCAGCGGTGCGGCACGTAGCCGGGTTTGCCCTCGGTCAGGTACTTGCGAAACACCTCGGAGGTTTCCCTGCAGACGCCGGTCTCCACCAGGAAGCGCGCAAAGTGGGTGCGCGAAATCAGGTCCGGGTTGCCGACAAACTTCAGTGCACCTTCATAGGCACCGCGGATGCCGGCCCTGGCCAGCGAGTCGGACATTTCCATGGCGCGCTGTTCGCGGCCACCGCGCGTGTTGCGCAGGCCCTGCTGCATGGCCGCGTCGTCGGGGTCGAACCCGAGGCCGACGATGTGCACGGTTTCACCGGCAAAAGTCACCGAAATTTCCGTGCCGGTCAGGTAATGCATGCCGTGCGCCCGGGCCGCCGTCGCGGCGCGGTGCTGGCCGCCAATTTCGTCGTGGTCGGTCAGCGCCCAGAGTTCGACGCCGTTGGTTTTGGCCCGTTCGGCCAACGCTTCGGGGGTCATGGTGCCGTCCGACACCACGGAGTGGCAGTGCAGGTCGGCGTTGAGGATGTTTTGGGGGGTCACCTAACCATTTTAGGCTTTATGCCCTGCCGGCGTTGTGTGCCGCGCCATGGCCTACCATGGCAACACCTCCTGAACCTCACCGGATTTTCCAATGGTCACTGTCCATCACCTCAACCACTCCCGCTCGCAACGCATCCTCTGGCTGCTGGAAGAACTGGGCGTGGACTACGACATCCGGCGTTACGAGCGCGATCCCAAGACCATGCTGGCGCCCGCGGCCCTGCGCGCTGTGCATCCGCTGGGCAAGTCGCCGGTCATCACCGACGGCGAGCTGACCCTGGCCGAGTCGGGCGCCATCATCGATTACCTGGTCGAGCGTTACGGCGCCGGAAAATTCTCTCCGGCGGCGGGAACACCGGCGCGCCTGCGCTATACCTACTGGCTGCACTACGCCGAGGGTTCGGCCATGTCGCCGCTGCTGCTCAAACTGGTGTTCGACAAGATAGAAAGCACACCCATGCCTTTTTTTGCCAAGCCGATTGCCAAAGCCATCAGCAGCAAGACCAAGGCGGCCTTCATCGCGCCGCAGATCAGGCAGCACCTGGACTATCTGGAGGGAGAACTGGGAAAGAGCACCTGGTTTGCCGGAGAGGCGTTCAGCGGCGCGGACATCCAGCTGAGTTTTGTGCTGGAGGCGGCCGCAGCGCGCGGCGGGCTGAATGACAGCCGTCCGAAGCTGATGGCTTTTCTGGAGCGCATTCACGCGCGGCCGGCTTACCAGCGGGCCATCGCGCGCGGCGGGGAATACACCCTGCTGCGCTGAATTATCAAGTCATTTTGCCTTCAGCCCATGACCTACGGACGCAAGCAGTGATCGATTCGATAGCGGATTCAATAGCGTTTGCTGCGCCGGTGCGGTTTCAGCGAAAGCCGAAGTAGGACAGGATGAAGCCGATGATGACAACCAGGCCGACGATGTAAATGATGGTGTTCATGTGTTCCTCTGGGAGGTTTCTGGATGCGCCGGGAGGCACACCTTCTGTCCCAGATCATGACGGGGGCGGTGGCCGCTGGCTGTAGGCTGCTCCTGCCAGCGGCCGTCGGACAAGGGCTACAGGGCTCGGGGGCGCCGCGCTGGGCGAGTGCATCAGGCCTTGTTTTTCATCGCGCAGGTGCTCCAGCCGAGCAGGGCGTAAGGCGGGCACCAGCCGATGGCGCCGGTGGCCAGCGGCACGATGCCTATCCAGCCCCACAGGCCAACCGTGCCGGTGGCCGCCAGCGCTATCAGGACCAGACCGAGGACGATGCGAAGAATGCGGTCGATGCCGCCGACGTTGGATTTCATGGTGGGCTCCTTTGAAAAAGGGGAAAGAAAGACTGATGACTGCATTGGGCGCCCTGGCGCAGCCCGGGTCTGTGACCTGGGTCACGCAGCAGCCCGTTCGGCCGCCCGGGGCTCAGGCGGGCAGGGCCGCGGCCATGGCGCGCAGTGCGGCGCTGTCGTGGATATGGATGTGCTCACGCGCGAGTTCGACCCAGCCTTCGCGCTCAAAGCGGCGCAGCAGGCGCGAGACGATTTCACGCACGGTGCCCAGCTCGTCGGCCAGCGCCTGGTGCGTCAGCGCCAGGTCCTGGCCGCGGCCCAGCAGCGCGGCCGCCAGCCGCTGGTCCAGCCGCTGGAAGGCGATGGCGTCGATCAGCCCGGTCAGGTCGGCCATGCGTTCGGCAAACAGGCCCAGCACTTCGTTGCGAAACACCGGGGTTTCCAGCCAGCGGGCAAACACCGGCGGCGCAATCAGCAGCAGCGTGGTGGGCCGGGTGGTCACGCCCTGGGCCGAGAGCGGCTGGCTGCGAAACAGGCAGGCGCTGGAGACCAGGCACAACTCGCCGGGAACCACGCGGTAGAGCTCCAGCGAACGCCCGTCGCCGGAATGGCGCGAGACCTTGACCTCGCCGCTGAGCACCAGCGGAAAGCCCTGGCAGGGCGCGTGTTCGTCGAACAGCACCGTGCCGGCAGGTACGCTGAGCGGGCCGGCGTCCGGCCCCAGTTCGGCCAGCGGGGGCGCAACCTGGGCCAGGGCGGGGTACAAGGCGAGGGGGTCGTTCATGGGGCTGACGCTCACTTCCGGGGTGTTGGCAGGGCGGTGTAAATATGCTACCAAATCAATAGCTGCTTGCGCCCGCCCTTGTTGGGCTGGATGCCAAAATCATTCAAATCTCTGCTGCCTCCACCAGAAAACGCACCCGTTTGATGCCCTGCCATTCGTCGGCATCCAGCCTGAACGCCAGTTTCACGCGTGCCGGCAGCGTCTCGGTGTGGCCGAACCAGATGCCGTCCACCGGCTGGCCCTGGTGCTTGAGCTTGAGCGACAGGTGTTTTTCGCCAACCAGTCGCTGCGAGACGACCTCGACCTCCTCGCTGAAGGTTGGCGCCGCAAAACCCTGGCCCCAGACCTCTTGGTGCAGCGTGTCCACCAGGTCCGCGCGCCGGTACTCGGGCGCCAGCGGGCCGTCGGTGTCGAGGCGGCGCAGCAAGGTGGCGGCGTCCAGCCACTCGTGCGCCACCTGCTGCAGGGCCTGCTCGAACACCTCGAAATGTTCCTCGGTGATCGTGCAGCCGGCAGCCATCGCGTGGCCGCCAAAACGCAGCAACACGCCGGGGTGGCGTTTGGCCACCAGGTCCAGCGCATCGCGCAGGTGAAAACCGGGGATGGACCGGCCCGAACCCTTGAGCTCGTGTTCCTTGCCCGGCGCCTGGCTGGCGGCAAACACAAAGGTCGGGCGGTGCAGCTTGTCCTTGATGCGCGAGGCCACGATGCCGACCACGCCTTCGTGAAAATCGGGGTCGAAAATGGCGATCGCCGGCGGCGGCACCTCATCCTCGTCGATCATCGCGTCGGCCGCGTACTGCGCCTGTTCGCGCATGCCGGCCTCGATGTCGCGCCGCTCACGGTTGATGCCGTCCAGCGTTTTCGCCAGCTCGTCGGCGCGGCCCGCGTCGTCGGTCAGCAGGCACTCGATGCCCAGCGTCATGTCGCTGAGCCGGCCGGCGGCGTTGATGCGCGGACCGACGGCAAAACCAAAGTCGAAACTGGTCGCCACCGCCGCGACGCGCCCGGCGGCGGTGAACAACGCCGCCAGGCCGGCCGGCAGGGCGCCGCTGCGTATGCGCTTGAGGCCCTGCGCCACCAGGCGGCGGTTGTTGGCGTCCAGCCTGACGACATCGGCGACGGTACCGAGTGCGACCAGCGGCAGCAGGGCGTCGAGCTTGGGTTGTGTAGTGGCATCGAACACGCCGCGTTGGCGCAATTCCGCGCGCAATGCGAGCAGCACATAAAACATCACACCGACGCCGGCCATGGACTTGCTCTCGAACGTGCAGCCGGGCTGGTTCGGGTTGACGATCACGTCGGCGTCGGGCAGCACGATGGCACCGTCCCGGAGCGCGGGCAGGTGGTGGTCGGTCACCAGCACCTGCATGCCCAGTTCGCGCGCACGCGCCACGCCGTCCAGGCTGGCGATGCCGTTGTCCACCGTGACGAGAAGGTCGGCGCCAGTGGCCTTGACGCGTTCGGCAATCGGCGCGGTCAGCCCGTAGCCGTCAACCACGCGGTCGGGCACGATGTAGCCGACCTGGGTAGCGCCCAGCAGGCGCAGGCCACGCAGCGCGACGGCGCAGGCGGTGGCGCCGTCGCAGTCGTAGTCGGCCACCACGCAGATTTTCTTGTTCGCCGCGATGGCGTCGGCCAGCAGCACGGCGGCTTCCGGCGTGCCTTTCATGGAGGCGGGCGGCAGCAGCCGGGCCAGGCCGTCGTCAAGCTCATCGGCCGTCAACACGCCGCGCGCGGCATACAGCTGCGCCAGCAGCGGGTGCACGCCAGCCTGCTGCAGCGCCCAGACGCTGCGCGGCGGTGCTTCGCGTACTATTATTTTCATAGCTTCTCGAGCAGGACTGACAGGGGCTGCTGGCCAAAAAGACTTTTCATTCGGGAGAGGATTCCGGTTTTGGCGGTTTCGAAGGTGAAGGCGTTGCTTTCGCCGCACAAGCTCAGCCGGACGGTCGCGCCGCCTTGCTGCAAGGCGAGCAGCCGCGCGCCTTCGCCAGCGTCGAGGGCTGTCCAGGCTTGTGTGTAAGCGGCCCAGTCGTCGCTGAAAGCGGCGTGTGCCAGGCTGCGCGAGACCGTGGTGTCGGGCTGCGCTTTGGCATGGAAGGTGTCAGGCAAGGCGCCGCTGCCGCTGATCCAGAAGGAGTTGACGGCCAGCTGCCTGTTGGTCGCCCGTGCATCGTTGACCGCATGGGTGTAGAGCAGCATCTGCATTTCGTTCTGCAGCAACCTCATCTTCCTGGCCCCCACGCTTTTCACTTCGTGTAATACGCTGCCTCCCGCGGGGGCCGTTTCGGCTTGGGGCGGCCCGGCGCCGAAACGGGCCTCCACGCTCCGAGCGCCGGGCAGCCAGGGGTCCACATTGCGGCCCAGCACACGGTCCAGCGAGGCACTGGGCAGGTCGCGAAACAGCTTGCCTTCGGCCAGCCAGCGTGTCGGCGCCGCATGGTGCAGCGTGATGCCATAGGTCTCGAAATAGGGCTGCATGGCCGCCAGCAGCGTGCGCGACTCGGCCTCGGACAGGCCCAGCGCGGCCGGGTCGGTCATCGTGGCGTGTTCGCGGCCCATGGCCCAGTGGCAGGGCGTGATGAACGCCCAGGCCCGGGCCGCGGGCGCGCCACCGCCCTGCAGATGCTGCCAGGCTGCCCAGGGGATCAGTCCGTCGGGCGCCTGCAGGCCCAGCGCACGGGCCAGCACCCGCTCGTGCGGCGGCGACAGCGAGCGCACATCGCCGCTGTCGGTATGGACCAGCTTCATGCCCTGCAGCAACTTGCCAAGGTGACGCGAGGCGGCGGGAGGCATGGCCCGGACGGCAGGCAGCCAGTCATCGGAGGCGCAGGCGGCAAACGGCAGCACCCAGTGGTGTTGGGGCGGGGGGAGGGCGACGGGCATCCGCTTATTGTCCGGGATTGCGGGGTCCCCGGCTGATGCCACAATCGTCCCATGCAAATCCCCTACGAACTGATTCTGGGCTGGCGCTACACGCGCGCCGGCCGCGCCACGCGGCGCAACGGGTTTATTTCCTTCATCTCGGGCGTCTCCATGCTGGGCATTGCGCTGGGCGTGGCGGCGCTGATCATCGTGCTCAGCGTGATGAACGGTTTCCAGAAAGAAGTGCGCGACCGCATGCTGGGCGTGATCTCGCACATCGAGGTGTTTGCGCCCAACGGCGGCGCCCTGCCCGATGTGCAGAAAACCCTGGCCGAGATCAGGCAGAACCCGAACGTGGTCGGGGCTGCCAGCTTTGTTGCCGCGCAGGCGCTGCTGGCCCGCGGCGAGGACATGAAGGGCGCGATCGTGCGCGGCATCGACCCGGCGCTGGAGGGGCAAGTCACCGACCTGGCCGTCGACCTGAAGGACACGGCCTTGCCCAAGCTGGTGTCCGGCGAGTTTGGTGTGGTGCTGGGCAGCGAGCTGGCGCGTTCGCTGGGCGTGCGCGAGGGCGACCAGGTGACGCTGATTGCGCCCAGCGGCCAGGTGACCCCGGCCGGCGTGGTGCCGCGCCTGAAACAGATGACGGTGGTGGGGGCGTTTGACTCCGGCCACTTCGAGTACGACTCGGCGCTGGTCATGCTGCACCAGGACGACGCCGCGAAAATTTTCCGCCTCGAAGGTCCGACCGGCATACGCATCAAGCTCAAGGACCTGCACCAGGCGCGCGAGGTGGCGGCCCAGTTGTCGCGCAGCCTCAGCGGCGATTTGCTGATCCGCGACTGGACGCGGCAGAACAAGACCTGGTTTGCCGCCGTGCAGCTGGAAAAACGCATGATGTTCATCATCCTGACCCTGATTGTTGCGGTGGCGGCCTTCAACCTGGTCAGCACCCTGGTGATGACGGTCACCGACAAACGCGCCGACATCGCCATCCTGCGCACCCTGGGCGCCAGCCCGAAAAGCATCATGGGCATCTTCATGGTGCAGGGCGCCATGGTCGGCGTGATCGGCACGCTCTCCGGCCTGCTGCTGGGGCTGGGCATCGCGCTCAACATCGATGTCATCGTGCCGGCGCTGGAGCGCCTGCTCAACGCCAGCTTCCTGCCCAAGGACATCTATCTGATCAGCCGCATGCCCAGCGATCCGCAATACGCCGACATCATGCCGATCGCCGTGATTGCGCTGGTGCTGGCGTTTCTGGCCACCATTTATCCGAGCTGGCGCGCCAGCCGTGTCAATCCCGCCGAGGCCCTGCGTTATGAGTGAAATGAAAACCGTTCGCCCTGAGCTTGTCGAAGGGTTCCCCGCCATGGCTTCGACCCTTCGACAAGCTCAGGACAGGCCAAGCTCAGCCCGAACGGAAGTTGTTTTGCAAGCCCAAGGCCTGACCAAACGCTTCCACGAAGGCCCGATCGACCTGACCGTGCTGCACGGCGTGGACCTGCAGGTGTTGGCCGGTGAAACCCTGGCCATCGTCGGCGCCTCCGGTTCCGGCAAAAGCACCTTGCTGCACCTGATGGGTGGGCTGGACGCACCCACCAGCGGGCAGGTCGAGCTCAAGGGCCAGCTGATGTCTTCGCTGTCGGCGGCTGAACAGGGCGAGCTGCGCAACCGGCACCTGGGTTTTGTGTACCAGTTCCATCACCTGCTGCCCGAGTTCAGCGCCCTTGACAACGTCGCCATGCCCTTGTGGATACGGCGCGAAGACCGCGAAAAAGCGGCGCAAACCGCCACCGCCATGCTGGCCAGTGTCGGCCTGAAAGACCGCATCCACCACCGTCCGGCCGAACTCTCCGGCGGCGAGCGCCAGCGTGTGGCGATTGCGCGGGCCCTGGTCACGCGGCCGGCCTGCGTGCTGGCCGACGAACCCACCGGCAACCTGGACCGGACCACCGCCGACGGCGTGTTCGAGCTGATGCTGCAACTCGCCCGTGAGCACGGCACGGCCTTTGTGATGGTGACCCATGACGAGACGCTGGCAGCGCGTTGCGGACGGCGTTTCAGGCTGGTGTCGGGGCGCTTGTCGGAGTGGGCCTGATGCTGCGCGAAGCGTATTGACTGACGATTCATAAGGCCCAAAACCATGCCCTGCCCATTGGCGCGTTATATTCGCAGGCAGGACTGACCGCGAAGGTGAGCAATGTCAACTACTGAAAGCATCAAAGTGGAAAACCTCTCTGAAGATATCCTGCGATCCATGCCCGAAGCGCTGATTTTTGCGGACCTGGACGGCATCATTCGACTGTGGAACCCCGGTGCGGAAACCGTCTTCGGCTTCACGGCGGCAGAATCCATCGGCCAGAGCCTGGACCTGATCATTCCGGAGCGGATGCGCAAGGCCCACTGGGATGGCTTCAACAAGGCGATTGTCCGCGGCGGCACGCTGCCCGGCCGGACCTCCATGATCACACGGTCCCTGCACAAGAGCGGTGAGCCGATTTATGTGGACATGAGTTTTGCGATGGTCAAGAACCCGGCCGGACAGATGCTTGGCTCCATGGCGGTTGCCCGCGACGCGACCGCCCGCTTCCAGGAGGAAAAAAACCTCAGGCGCCAGCTGGCCGAATTGACGCCCAAGCCAGAGCAGCCAGAGCAATAAGCAGGGAAGTTGGGCGTCTTTTACCGGCGCGCCGCCTGTTCCGGGCTGGCTGCCGAAATCCGGCTGCGACACGGGCTTTGCCGGATCGGTGCATAATCGCGGGTTGCGCCTTGCGCGTTCCCACCAGCTCCTGTGAGCCTTTGCGCATGCCGCGGCAGTCCAAAGCCAGCGCCTCCAGGACCCGGCTACCCCCCGAATGACAGACCACTACACCGCCCTCGGGCTGGACAGCGCTGCCACGCTGGCCGACGTCAAGAAAGCCTTTCGCCAGAAGGCGTCGTTCTGGCACCCCGACAAAAATGCCGACCCGCAGGCGCCGGCGCGTTTTCGAGCGGTGCAGGAAGCGTATGAAGTGCTGTCGGACGCGGACAAGCGCCAGGCTTACGACGACAACCGCCGCCGCAACCTGCTCGACAGCCCCCTGGCCAGTGCGACCGAGATCTGGCAAAACTATTTCAACCCGTTGCTCACCCCAGAGCCCCGCTGATCCAAGGAACTGAACCATGAATAACCCGGCGGCATGAGCATCTCCCCCTATTTTCTCGACCTGCGTTCGGCCTACCAGTCCGAAATGGAGGACCTGCGCTTCGACTCCGAGGGACGCGACGTGCTGCACCAGCGCCTGGCCGGCAAACGCCAGGAAATCGGCTTTTTGCTCCAGATGATGGAGCTCAGCCCCGAAATGGTGGCGGTGGTGTTCCACCAGGGTTTTGATTTCACCGGTCGGGTCGCCATGGATCACCTGCTGACCCATGACGCCGATGTGTTTCCGGCCTGGAGCAGCCTGGCCGGCAGCTGTGAGCTGGCGCCCTGGGCCCGGGACCTGGCCCAGATCGTTCTCGAGGCACCGGGCGGCGACCGCTTCCTGACCTTGACGGCGGGCCTGGAATACATGGCGGGCCTGCCGGTCGCCACGTCGGGGCTCGCCCTGGGCAGCGACGAAGAAGACGACGAAGACAGCGACCAGGATGGCGACGACGACCTGGTGATTTTTGAGGACGATGGCGAGGGCGGGCGCGGCAGCGATGCGCGTGCACGCCAGGAAGCAGGTGCCGACTGGCTGGTCCAGCAGGGCTTCGACCAGAAAGACTGATGGAATCCACCGTGACATGGAATGTGAAGCCTTGAAGATGACGAACCACCTCGCCCTGATCGAAAAAACCCAGGCCCTGATTGCGGCCGGCGACATCGTGGGCGCCGAGTCGGCCCTGGTCGGACTCGCCGACACCGAAGGGGATGCCGCGCTGATGGTGGTGCTGGAGCAGCTGCCGCCCAAGGACATCCTGGCCGTCATCCGCGAATACGACCATTCGAAGGAGTCGGTGGTCAGCCTGCTGGTGTCGCCCGCGCAGTTCGCCCGCGCCGTGGTGATCGAAAAACTCTACAAGGACCTGACCCGCACCCACCTGCGCGGCATGGTCAACGCGGTCATCTTCCGGGACGACGCGGACCCGCTGGATTTTCTCAATGCGATCGGCGACCTGGACGGCGGCAGCGAGGCCCTGGCCGACTATTTTTCTGACCAGTGGAGCCGGGTCGAGGGTTTTGCCCGCAGCGGCAGCTTCGAGGCGGCCGACGAATACGGCAAGATGCTGTCGCAGACGGCCTTGCTGGCCTCGGCGTATGAAAAACCGCGTGTCCAGCAGGATGAAATCGCCGACCAGGACTGGATGCAGCTGGCGTGGATCCTGCGTTACGAACTGCCGGACCTGTTCATCGAGATGCTGATGGTGTTGCGCGCCAAGGGCAGCGCCCACCAGGCGGCCGCTTCCGAGGAAGATGACGAGGAGGACGCCGAGGACGACGGCAAGGTCGAGACGGGCGACACCGACCGTGGCAAGGCCACGCCGACGGCGCGCGAGTCCGACGAGGAGTCGGCGATCTGAACCTCATCATCTCCTGACCGAAGCAAACACCGTGTCCATGTCTTCGCCCTCCGCCATCTCGCTGTACGACGCGCGCCCCTTTTTCGAAAAAGCGCTGCAGTACGGTGTGCAGCACGGCATCATCGGCGCCGAAAAAATCGACGCCATGCGTGTCGAGGGGCCCAAGGGCATGGTGCAGATTGCGCGTTATTTCGGCAACGAATTCTTGCGCCCCGAGCTTGAAAAGGCCCGCGACCGCATGGTCAACCTGGTCAGTATTTACTTGGAAAGCAGCTGCGGCGGCGACCTGCAGCAGGCGGCCGAGTCGCTGCGCGATTTTTCCCTGCTGTCGCGCTCCAAGGGCGGCTCGGACATGCTCAAGGCCCTGATCGCCATGCCGCAAAACAGCCACTTCGGGATGAACGAACGCGGCGGTTTTCGCGACGAGCATATTCCGCTGCTGGCCAAATGGTCGCTGCGCAGCCTGGTCGACTACCAGGCCGAACTCGGCAGGCGCAGCCAGGTGGCCCAGGTGGTGGACGCGGCCCTCTGGCTGGCCGGTGAGCTGGGCATGGACGCCGACGAATTGGACGAGGCGGGCAAGGACGCCGAAGCGGTGATCCGTACCGCCTTGCTGGTGCTGGCGATGGGCCGCATCGAGATGCCCGACTGGGTCGCGTTCGAGAAGATGGTCGTCGCCCTGCGCAAGAAGCAGGGGGCTGCCCCGGCGGCGCTGCCCGTCGCCGTGCCAAAAAAACTGCCTGCCCATCTTCACGACGTGGTGGAGCTCGTGCGCCAGTCGGTGATCGCCGACGCATCAAAAATACTCGACCCGGCCCTGCCGGTGCGCCAGCTGTTTGACCGCAGCCCCGCCTTCATGGGCCGGTATTTCTGGGTGGAAGACGCTTTGGCCGAAGTCGACCACCACGACCGCCAGGCGTCGGCGGCGTGGAACAAGGTCACCGGCGGCAACAGCGACGATGGTTCGCTGCTAACCCTGCTGCTGTGTGTGGCCGCCGGCGCGTCCCCCAAAACCATGCTGACCGAAAAAAGCGCCGCGACCCTGGTGCGCAGGATCTGGAAATCAGGTTTCCATCCCACGCTGGCCCTGCAGTACCTCCATGACCATGCCCCGGCGCAGCACCAGGAGGCTTACGCCAGTTTGTGGGAAGACTTTGTGGAAGAGGCACAGCCCACGCTGCAAAGCGATGCGGTTCACGCGCTCAATGACGCCCTGGCGTTGCTGCGGCGGGAATGCCATGTGCAATAGGCGGTGTCCGCTTGCGGTGGTGGAGACGTAGTTTTTCAAGTGATTCAGGGTTGTAGCCCCTTATTGAACGGGCGCAGATAGCTATTGAATTTATAGCAAATGCTTTCTGTGGCTTGCCATCCTGGACGTGATCGGGATCCATGTTTGCCCACTACTCATTTTTCTGAAGCGCTGTAGCTAGCCGGCAAGCCGGGTCTCGCCCCGGCGGGCGACTCCCTTTTCTTTGCGTCGCCAAAGAAAAGGAAGCAAAAGAAAGGCGACCCGATGGTCTGGGTCCCTTCGCTTCGCTGCGGGCACCCTGCGGTGCTCGCCGAAAGCGGGGTCGAGCTCGAACTCGGCTTCGCCTCAAACAATCGCTCGCCCTGATCCTCTTTCGGCTGTGCTCCTCGGCCCAGCCCGACGGGTGGAGGGAAAAATGCGGGTTCGGGTTCGGGTGCGGGGAGTCCTGACGCGCGTAGCGCGTCAGGACGGCGTCAAGTGGCCATCATGTTTGCACGTGGGTGCAGCACACTTGGCCAAATGGAGCTCCCCGCCATCGCCCAGCGGGGCGAGGGAGGGGCGGGGGGAGGGAGTGGGGAGTTGGTCCTACTGTCAGAAGCGAACCCGAGGCGGAGCGTGATGCCGGGGGGCAACAGGTTCAAAGAATCCGGTTGAACCAAAGCAACGACAACGAAGCCGACAGCAGTGCCAGCACCGACGCCACCAGCGCCAGCAAGCCGGAGATTTCGGTTTCCTTTTTCTCCACAGTCAGACGCGAACTCAAGGTCTTGTAGACCTTCCGCAGGTCCGCCGCGGTGCCGGCATAGAAGTATTCGGCCTGGGTCTTGTTGGCAATGGCCTTGAGGGTTTCCTCGTCGAGCCTGACGCGCATGGACCAGCCTTCAAAACCAATGGTCTCGCCGTCGACCGTGCCCACACCCACGGTGTAGACGCGTACGCCGCGGTCGGCCGCCATCTTGGCGGCTTCCAGGGAGTCCACCCCCGTGGTGCGCTGGCCGTCGGTCAGCAAGATGATGGCCGCCGAGGTGTAGGAACCGGGGGCCACTGGCGTGAACTCCTTCTTCGGCTCTTTCGGCGCCTGGTCAATCGCGATGCCGCTGTTGCGGTTGCGGCCGTAGGTCAGCGACGCCAGGTCGATGCCGGCATCCGGAAACAACTCGGCCAGCGAGACGACGATGGCGTTGCCAATGGCCGTGGCGCGTTGCAGCTGGAACTTGTCGATGGCCGCGACCAGGTCCTCCCGGCTCAGGGTGGGCGACTGCACCACCGAGGCGGTGCCTGCAAACGCGACAATGCCAACGCGCACGCTGCGCGGAAGGTCGGCCAGGAAGGCCTTGGCGGCGTTTTGCGAGGCGACCAGACGGTTCGGCTGCACGTCGGTGGCGCGCATGCTCCCCGACACGTCCATCGCCAGGATGATGGTTTCCTGCTGCGAGGGCAGGGTGATCACGGCAAACGGCCGCGCTGCAGCCAGCAGCATGGCGGCGATCGCCAGCAGGAAAAGCAGCGGCGGGATGTGACGCCGCAAGCTCTGGCCTGTGCCCATGGCTTCTCGCACGATGGACAGGCTGGCATACCGCAGTGCCATTTTCTTTTTGCGGCGCAGCAGCCACACATAAACCACCACCAGCAGGGGAAGGGCCAGCATCAGCCATAAAAAATGGGGCCAGAGAAAAGTCATGGGAGGTGTCATGGGGTCATCTCCTTGCGGCTCAGGCAGCCGCCTTCAGGTGGCCGGGCAGCTTGCCGCGGCTGTGTCTGCCGGCAGCGCCCGAGACCTGGCCGCGGCGCTTGCGCAGTTCGGTGAACCGCATGATGGCGTCGACCAGGTCGCCGTCGGTGGACAACTCCAGCGTGTCCACGCCGGCCTGCGCCAGCGCCTGGCGCAAGTCGGCTTCACGCTGGGCGGCGATGCGCGCAAAGCGCTGGCGAAAACCCGCGTCGTGGGTGTCCACCAGCAACTGCTCACCGGTTTCCGCGTCGCGTATCGGGATCAGCCCAAGGTCGGGCAGTTCAAGTTCCAGCGGGTCCAGCAGGCGCACCGCCACCACCTCGTGGCGCTGCGCCAGCTGACCCAGCGCCTTTTCCCAGCCGGGTTCACTGATGAAGTCGGACACCACAAACACCGTGGAACGCCGGCGCAGCAGCTGGGCGGCCGATGTCAGCAGTTCGTCGAGGCGCGTGGTGACCACGCCGGTGGTTGCGGGACGGGTCTGCAGCATGTGCAGCAGTTGCAGCACATGCGCGCGCCCGCCGCGCGGCGGCAGCACGGTGTCCACACCGGCGCCGTACAGCATGGCGCCCACACGGTTGCCGTGGCGCGTCAGCACGCGCGCCAGCACCGCGACGAATTCGCTGGAGACCTGGCTTTTGCGCTGGTCACCCGAACCAAAATCGACCGAGGGGCTCAGGTCCAGCAGGAACCAGCTGGCCATTTCGCGGTCCTCGGTGAACACACGCACGTGCGGCGACTGCAGGCGCGCGGTCACGTTCCAGTCGATGTGGCGTACGTCGTCGTGGTGCTGGTACTCGCGCAGGTCGGCCAGGTCCATGCCGGTGCCACGCATCAGCGTGCGGTAGTCCCCCTGCAGCAGGCCGTCGAGCCGGCGCAGCACGGTCCATTCGAGCCGGCGCAAGACGTGTTCAGCGCCCGCAATCGGCGGCGCCGATGCCCGGACGGGGACTTCGGCAGCGTCGGGCTGAGCAGTTTTGCGAAACCAGTTTTTCATGACCGGTCAGTCGCCCCGGACAGGGCATCCTTCGACAGGCTCAGGACGAACGGCAGACACCGCCAGCGTACGAAGGACACTCTGCTTCAAGCAGGGGCCGCGGATCTGGCTTCGCCAGTCCGCAGGCGCAGCGGCCCCCCCGGGGGGCAGGGAGCTACACGCAGTGAGCGACCGTGGGGGCAACATTTTTAGGCCACCAGTTTTTCATGTTCAAGCGGACGCGCAGGCGCCGGAACTTTGGCCATGATTCTGGCGATCACGGTGTCCGCGCTCAGGCCCTCGGACAGCGCTTCGTAGGACAGCACCAGCCGGTGCCGCAACACATCCGGCACCAGGTCCGTCATGTCTTCGGGCAGGACATAGCTGCGCCCGCGCAGCATGGCCAGGGCGCGCGCGCCTTCGGTCAGGTTGATTGTGGCGCGCGGGCTGGCGCCGAAGGTGATGAATCGGGCCAGGTCTTTCAGGCCGTTTTTTTCCGGGGTGCGGGTGGCCGATACCAGCCGCACGGCGTACTGGATCAGCGAAGGGTCCACATAGACCCGCCGGCATTCGCGCTGCAGTTCGGCCAGCTGCGCGGTGGTGGCGACGCTGGACACGGCCACGGCCGGCCCGATCACGCGCTCGACGATCACGAACTCCTCCTCGTCGGTCGGGTAGTCCACCAGCACCTTCATCATGAAACGGTCCACCTGCGCTTCTGGCAGCGGGTAGGTGCCTTCGGTTTCGATCGGGTTTTGTGTGGCCATCACCAGAAAGGGCTCGGGCACGCGGTGTGTTTCGCCGGCAATCGTGACCTGGCGTTCCTGCATGACCTCCAGCAGGGCGCTCTGCACTTTCGCCGGCGCGCGGTTGATCTCGTCGGCCAGCAGCAGGTTGGTGAACACCGGGCCCAGCGAGGTGCTGAAATCGCCGTTTTTCTGGTTGTAGATGCGGGTGCCGACCAGGTCCGCCGGCACCAGGTCGGGTGTGAACTGGATGCGCTTGAAATTGCCCTGGATGGTGGCGGCCAGGGTCTTGACGGTCAGGGTCTTGGCCAGGCCCGGCACACCTTCAACCAGCAGGTGGCCCTGCGCCAGGATGGCCACCATCACACGTTCGAGAAAACGGTCCTGGCCGACGACCACGCGTTTGACCTCGTAGAGGATCTGTTCCATCAGTTGTGCGGTGCGGGGGTCCTGCGAAGTGGCGGGTGTTTGCATGGGGAGGTCCTTCAGAAAGGGGGCAGGCCGACGGCGGAGGCGGCATTTTCAATCGGCACGGCAAAGGCAATGCCGACAAAGCTGCGCTGCTGGTTGGGGTTGAGGATGGCGGTGACGATGCCGACCACCTCGCCGTCCATGGTGACCAGCGGGCCGCCGGAGTTGCCGGGGTTGGCGGCCGCGTCGAACTGGATCAGGTTGCTCATTTCCTGCTTGCCTTCGGGTGAGCGGAAGGTGCGCTTGAGGCCGGAGATCACGCCCGCCGATGCCGACGGTCCGATGCCGAAGGGGTAGCCCACGGCCAGCACATGGTCGCCGGACGCCAGGTCGCCGGTGGAACGCATGGTCGCCGCAATCATGTCGTCGGGGATCTTGTGCGCCTGTAGCACCGCCAGGTCGTTTTCGGGCTGGGCGCCGATGATGTGCGCGGTGGATTCCAGTCCGTCGGAAAACACCACCTTGATGGTCTGCGCCCCCTGCACCACATGCAGGTTGGTCAGGATGATGCCTTTGTCCACAATCACCACGCCGGTGCCGACGCCGTACTCCTGGTCTTCCTTGCCGTTCTTGCTCTTGCCGTAACCGGTGACGCGCACCACCGAGGGGCGAATGGTTTCATAGGCCTTGGCGACGGCCGAAGGCAACTGGGCAGTTTCCAGCGTTTTCAGGACGGCGGCATTGATGTCGGCCTGCGTCAGCTTGCGTGGCTGCGGCCGCAACGCCAGCGAGAGGCTGAGGGCCAGCAACAGCGCCATCACGGCCAGCGCGGTCCACAGAAGGCGCGGGCTGGTCAGCGAGAAAAAACGTGTTGCCGGGGCAGAGTCAGCGGCTGGCCCGGCTTGCGCCTGCTGCCCTGGCGCCTCCGCGGGCGGGGGGCTGCTGGAGCTGCTGTAGAGGGCTGGCCTGCGCATCCGTGTCACCTGTGAAAAGGGTTTTCCGGGGATTTCTGGACTGACGAATGCACGGTATCACGTCTGGCGCAACCCTGCATATTCTTCAGGCATCCGTGGGGTCATCGCGGCTGGCGGGCGATCAGGCATTATGGGGATATGCCCCGCTGGATAGATACCCATTGCCACCTCGATGCCCAGGACTTCGACAGGGACCGTGTTGCCGTGCGGGCACGGGCAGCGGCCGCCGGCGTGGCGCATTGCGTTTTGCCGGCGGTCGGGGTGGCTGACTTTGCGGCCGTACGCACACTGGCGCACGAATTTGGGGACAGCTATGCGCTGGGCATTCACCCGCTGTTTGTTGGCCAGGCGCAGGAGGGCGACCTGGCCTTGCTCGATGCCGAACTTGCCCTGCGAAAAGCCGACAGCCGGCTGGTCGCGGTGGGCGAAATCGGGCTTGATTATTTTGTGCCGGCCCTGACGCAAAGTCCCTTGCGCGAGCGCCAGGAGCATTTCTACCGCGAGCAGCTCCTGCTGGCACGCAAACACGGCCTGCCGGTGATCCTGCATGTGCGCCGCTCCGCCGACAAACTGCTCAAACACCTGCGCGAGCTCGCGCCGCAGGACGGCTGGCGCGGCATTGCCCACGCTTTCAACGGCAGCCGGCAACAGGCCGATGAATTCGTCAAGCTGGGCTTCAAGCTCGGTTTTGGCGGGGCCGTCACTTTTGAGCCGGCGCGGCAGCTCAGGCGCCTGGCGGCCGAATTGCCGCTGGAGGCACTGGTGCTGGAAACCGATTCGCCGGACATTCCGCCGCACTGGCTGTACGCCACGGCGCAGCAGCGCGGCGGGGGCCAGGCCCAGGGGCGCAACGAGCCGGCCGAGTTGCCGCGCATCGCCGCGGTGGTGGCGGAACTGCGTGGCATGACGCTCGACGCCCTGGCGCTGGCCACCACGGCCAACGCCGGCGCGGCGCTGCCCGGGCTGCAGGCCCTGTCCGCATGCTGACTGGTCTGGCGCCGCTGGTCAGCCACCGGACCCGCGTGCTCATCCTCGGCAGTTTCCCCGGCGTGGCCTCGCTGGCGGCACAGCAGTACTACGGCCACCCGCAAAACCAGTTCTGGAAAATCCTGCAAGCCATTTGGCCATCCAGCCCAATAGCATCGGGCGCAGACAGCTATCGAAGTCGTAGCGAATGGTTGCTCGACAGGCAGCTGGGCGTCTGGGACGTGTATGCCTCCTGCGAACGCGAGGGCAGCCTGGACAGCCGCATCCGCCACCCGGTGGTCAACGAGTTCGCAGCCATGCTGGTCCAGTGCCCGGCGCTGGAAGCGATCGCCCACAATGGGGGCGAGAGTTTCAAACACGCGCGCCACACCGCGCTGCTGGGCTTGCCCGTCTATAAGTTACCGTCCACCAGCCCGGCCAACGCCTCCTGGTCGTTTGAGCGCAAACTCGCTGCCTGGCGCGACGTATTTGAAAAACACAGATTGACCGATTGACCCGATGGCCCGCAAAGAAACCAGCATCAACATCAACAAGCTTCCAGAGGCAGAACTGCCCGAGGTGAATTTCTCCGATTACGGCGATGTCCGTTACCTGCACCTGGGCACGCAGTGGGTGCAGGGGTCCATGCTGCTGGACAAACCGTTCGACATCGAGCTGGAATATGTCCAGCGCATGATGGTCTGGCTGCTGCTTGCCGAATCCGGCACGGTGGCCGCGCGACACGCGATGCAGCTGGGCCTGGGGTCCGCAGCGCTGACCAAGTTCTGCTACAAGAAACTGAAGATGAAAACCACGGCCGTCGAGCTCAACCCGCAGGTGCTGGCCGCCTGCCGGCTGTGGTTCAAGCTGCCCGCCGATGACCTGCGCCTGAAGGTCATCGTGGCCGACGCTGCGCAGGAAATCCGCAAGGCGGCGCACCACGGCACGGTGGACGCGCTGCAGGTGGACCTGTATGACCACGAAGCGGCCGCGCCGGTGCTCGACAGCGTGGACTTCTACGCGGATTGCCGCGAGTTGCTCAGCGAGGACGGCGTCATGACGGTCAACCTGTTCGGGCGCGACTCCAGCTACATCCGCTCGCTGGAAAAAATCGCCGAGGTCTTCGGCCCCGAATCCGTCTGGGCCTTCAAGCCGACGCGCGAGGGCAACACCGTCGTGGCGGCGCAACGTGAGCCGACCCGGCCCGAACGGACGGAGCTTTCGCAACGGGCCGAGGTGATCGAATCCCGCTACGGCCTGCCCGCCAAAAAGTGGCTGAGGCTGTTCAAACCCGTTTTTTGAGAGTTCCCCGAGAAGTTCTCCGTCGCACGGGGGTGATCAGTTAAAGTGCCTGCATGCGTGCTGCCGTGCCTCCCAAACACCCCCCCGAATCCACCACCTGGTCCGCCGCACCGGCCGGGCCGCTGGACTGGCGCCGGCTGGTGGAGTGGCTCAGTGACGACGGGCTGATCTCGGCGGCCGAGGCGCAACGCACGATTGCGCGCTGCTCGCAGGTCCAGAGCGCGCAGCACCCGCTGATCCGGCTGGCCAGCGTCAGCATGACCCGTGTGTCCGACGGCAAGCCGCTCGACATTGAAACCATTTCCCAGTGGCTGGCTGGCCGGGCCGGCCTGGGCTACCTGCGCATCGACCCCCTGAAGGTGGACGTGGGCAAGGTGGCCGACACGATGTCGGCGGTGTATGCCGAACGCCACAAGGTGCTGCCGGTGCAGGTCACTCCATCCGAGGTGGTGGTGGCGACCGCCGAGCCCTTCGTCACCGACTGGGTCTCCGAGGTCGAACGCCAGGCCAAGCGCAGCGTGCGGCTGGTGGTGGCCAACCCGCTGGAGATTGCCCGCTACACCGCCGAGTTTTTTGCGCTGGCCAAATCGGTGAAGGCGGCCATGAAGGCCGGCGGCAACGCCGGCGCCGCCAGTTTCGAGCAACTGGTGGAGCTGGGCAAAACCAACAAGCAACTCGACGCCAACGACCAGGGCGTGGTGCAGGTGGTGGACTGGCTCTGGCAATACGCCTTTGACCAGCGCGCCAGCGACATTCACCTGGAGCCGCGGCGCGACCAGGGCGTGATCCGCTTTCGCATCGACGGCGTGTTGCACCCGGTTTACCAGTTGCCCATGGGGGTGCACAACGCGATGACGGCACGCATCAAGCTGCTGGGCCGCATGGACGTGGTCGAGAAGCGCCGGCCGCAGGACGGCCGCATCAAGACCCGCAACCCGCGCGGCGACGAAATCGAAATGCGCCTGTCCACCTTGCCGACGGCCTTCGGCGAAAAAATGGTGATGCGGATTTTTGACCCCGACACCACCGTCAAGGACCTCGACGCACTGGGCTTTTCCCAGCATGACGCGACGCGCTGGGAGCAACTCGTCAAGCGGCCCTATGGCATCGTGCTGGTGACCGGGCCGACCGGCTCGGGCAAGACCACCACGCTGTATTCAACGCTCAAACGCATCGCGACTGAAGAAGTCAACGTCAGCACCATCGAAGACCCGATCGAGATGATCGAGCCGGCCTTCAACCAGACCCAGGTGCAGGCGCACCTCGATTTCGATTTCCCGGAAGGCCTGCGCGCGCTGATGCGGCAGGACCCGGACATCATCATGGTCGGCGAGATCCGTGACCTGCAGACCGCGGAAATGGCGGTGCAGGCCGCGCTGACCGGCCACCTGGTTTTCAGCACCCTGCACACCAACGACGCGCCTTCGGCGGTGTCGCGCCTGATGGAACTCGGCGTGCCCTCCTATTTGATCAATGCCACGCTGCTCGGTGTGCTGGCCCAGCGCCTGGTGCGCACGCTGTGTCCGCAGTGCCGCGAGAAAGACGAAGGCAGTTCGCGCGAAACGCTCGCCGAAATCGTCAAGCCGTGGCAGATCAACGGTGCCTACCAGCCTTACAAGCCGGCCGGCTGTGTCGATTGCCGCATGACCGGCTTCCTGGGCCGCATGGGGCTCTATGAATTGCTGACGGTGACCGAGGCCTTCAAGGACAAGGTCACCAAAGACCCCAGCATTGACGCGCTGCGGCGCCAGGCCGTGGCCGATGGCATGCGGCCGCTGCGGCTGGCGGGCGCGCTCAAGGTGGCGGAAGGCCTGACCACCATCGAGGAAATCCTTTCCACGACGCCACCCATGGCCTGAAGCCTGTCCCGGCCGGGACAGGCGGGTTTTTCTGGCGCTTTTTTGCGTAAGTGAAAGCCACATCCCCTTCAGGGGCAATTACATGCACAATCCAGCGATTCATTCTTTAGTTAGAGGAGACAAACCGTGAATATCAAGAGTCAAAAAGACTTTTTTTGCGGCCTGATGTTCATGGCCGTCGGAGGCGCATTCGCATGGGGCGCCAGTACTTACAACGTGGGTACCGGCGCGCGCATGGGCCCCGGCTACTTCCCGCTGATGCTGGGTGTGTTGCTGACCGTCATCGGCGCCGCGATCACCTTCACGGCACTGGTGGTTGAAACCGAGGGCGGCGGCAAGATCGGCAAGATTGCCTGGAAGCCACTGATCTTCGTGATTTCCGCCAACGTCGTGTTTGGCATCCTGCTGGCGGGCCTGCCCGCCATCAAGTTCCCGGCCTTCGGCATGATTGTGGCGATTTACGCCCTGACCTTTATTGCCAGCATGGCGGAAGCCGGCTGGAAATTCAAGACCACCTTGATCCTCGCGACGGTGCTGGCCGTCGGGAGCTACATCGCCTTTGTTCTGGCGCTGAAGCTGCAGTTCCCGGTGTGGCCGTCCTTCATCACGGGCTAAGGAAAATAAAATGGATCTGATTACAAATTTGTCCTTGGGTTTCAGCGTGGCATTCACGCCGATCAACCTGATGTATGCCTTTTTTGGCTGCGTTCTGGGTACGCTGATCGGCGTGCTGCCGGGCATCGGCCCTGTCGCCACCATCGCGATGCTGCTGCCGGCCACTTATGCGCTGCCACCGGTTTCCGCGCTGATCATGCTGGCCGGCATATATTACGGCTCCCAGTACGGCGGTTCGACCACCGCCATCCTGGTGAACCTGCCCGGCGAGTCGTCGTCCGTGGTGACCTGTATCGACGGTTACCAGATGGCTAGGAAGGGAAGAGCGGGGCCGGCGCTGGCCGCTGCCGGACTTGGTTCATTTTTTGCCGGCAGCGTGGGCACGCTGATCATCGCGGCCTTCGCGCCGCCGTTGACCGAACTGGCCTTCAAGTTCGGCCCGGCCGAGTATTTCGCCCTGATGGTGCTGGGCCTGATCGGCGCCGTGGTGCTGGCTTCGGGCTCGCTGCTCAAGGCAGTCGGCATGATTGTGCTGGGGCTGCTGCTGGGCCTGATCGGCACCGACGTGAATTCGGGCGTCGCGCGTTTCAGCTTTGATGTGCCTGAACTGACCGACGGCATCGGTTTTGTCGTGATCGCCATGGGTGTGTTCGGTTACGGTGAGATCATCAGCAACCTGTCCCAGCCCGAGCATGAACGCGAAGTCTTCACCGCCAAGGTGTCGGGCCTGTTCCCCACCAAGCAGGATTTCAAGGACATGGCTCCGGCCGTGTTGCGGGGTACGGCCCTGGGTTCCGCCCTCGGCATCCTGCCCGGTGGCGGCGCCTTGCTGTCGGCTTTTGCCGCCTACACCCTTGAGAAGAAGATCAAGGGCCGTCCGGGTGAAGTGCCCTTCGGCCAGGGCAACATCCGCGGTGTGGCCGCCCCTGAATCTGCCAACAACGCAGGCTCGCAGACGTCGTTCATTCCGTTGCTGACACTGGGCATTCCGCCCAACGCCGTGATGGCGCTGATGGTGGGCGCGATGACGATCCACAATATCCAGCCTGGCCCGCAGGTCATGACCAGCAACCCCGAGCTGTTCTGGGGCCTGATTGCCTCGATGTGGATCGGCAATGCCATGCTGGTGATCCTGAACCTGCCACTGATCGGCATCTGGATCAAGCTGCTGACCATCCCCTACCGCCTGCTTTTCCCGGCGATTGTGTTGTTCTGTGCGATTGGTGTTTATTCGACCAACAACAACACCTGGGACATCTGGATGGTGGCGATTTTCGGTGTGATTGGTTATGTTTTCATCAAGCTCGGGGCTGAACCTGCGCCGCTGCTGCTGGGCTTCATCCTCGGCCCCATGATGGAAGAGAACCTGCGCCGGGCGCTGCTGCTCTCGCGCGGCGACTGGAGCGTGTTTGTGACGCGCCCGCTGTCGGCCGGCCTGCTTGCCGCCGGGGCGCTGCTGCTGGTGATCGTGCTCTTGCCGGCGGTCAAGAACAAGCGTGAAGAGGCTTTTGTCGAGGACTGAGCCCTTGATGACACGCGCCAACGGCACCCTTGGGTGCCGTTTTTTTTGAGTAAAACTGTCTGAACCCTGTCAGCAGGAAAACCGTTGCACAATGGCGAAATGAAACGTAGACATATCTTTTTTTTGACGGTGGCCGGTGTCGCGGTTGCTGCCGCCTTGCCCGCCGCGGCGCAGACGTCTGCAGCGGCTCCCGGGGCGGCCTATCCCGCTCGGCCGATCCGCATGATCGTGCCGTTCCCTGCGGGTGGCGCGACCGACATCCTGGCGCGCGCGCTGTCGCAGAAGCTCGGTGAAAAAATCGGGCAGACCGTGGTGGTCGACAACCGGCCGGGCGCCGGCGGGACCATAGGCGCCGACGCCGCGTCCAAGGCCACGCCGGATGGCTACACGCTGCTGCTGGCGACCTCGAGCACCCACAGCATCGGGCCGGCCATCAACCCGAAAATCCCCTACAACGCCGAGACAGATTTCACGCCGATCGCCTACGTCGCCAGTTCGCCCAACGTCGTGCTGGTGCCCAACTCCTCGCCGGCCAGGACCATGCAGGAGTTCATAGCCCATGCGCGAAAAAATCCGGGGCGGCTGAACTACGCGTCCAGCGGCAACGGCACCATCGTGCACCTGACCACCGAGTACTTCAAGGCGCAGTCCGGCACCTTCATTCTTCACATTCCCTACCGGGGCACGGCGCTGGCCATGCCGGACCTGATCAGCGGCAAGCTCGATGTGCTGTTCGACTCCTTTGTCACCGGCATGCCGCATGTCAAGGATGGCAAGCTGCGCGCCTTGGCGGTGACCACCCTCAAGCGCACCGCGCTCGCGCCTGATCTGCCGACGGTGTCCGAGATCCTGCCGGGCTTCGAGTCCGTGACCTGGTTCGGCGTGTACGGCCCCAAAGGCCTGAATGCCGAACTGACGGCCCGGGTGAACCAGGCGGTCAATGCGGCCCTGGCCGACCCCGACGTCAAAGAGCGTTTTGCCCGGCTGGGCGCCGAGCCCACCGGCGGCACGCCGCAGGCTTTTGCGGCGATGGTCAAGACCGACCACACCAAGTGGAAAAAAATCATTTCCGAACGCAAGATCACCACCGACTGACAGCGTTTAACCGGCGCCAGGGCCTGGCGCCAGCCCTCCCATTTCCAGAGTTATTCATGAACTTCGACTACAGCAATCCCTACACCTCCACCCGCATTCCCCTGTTTGCCCGCAATGTGGTGTCCACCTCGCACCCGCTGGGCGCGCAGGCCGGGCTGCGCATGCTGCTCAAGGGCGGCAATGCGGTGGATGCCGCCATTGCCGCTGCCGCTGCCATGACCATCGTCGAGCCGGTCAGCAACGGTCTGGGCAGTGATGCCTTCTGCATCTTGTGGGACGGCAAGGAATTGCATGGCCTCAATGCCTCGGGCCGCGCGCCGCAGGCCTGGACGCCGGACTACTTCAAGCGCAAATACGGCGACGGCGCCGCCACCCCGCCCAAGCGCGGTCTTGATTCGGTGACCGTGCCCGGTGCCGTGGCCGGCTGGGTGGCCATGAGCGAGCGTTTTGGCCGGCTGCCGTTTGCCGACCTGATGGAGCCCGCCATCGAAATTGCCGAGCGGGGCTACCTGCTACCGCCGGTGGTTCAGCAGAAGTGGGCGGCCGCTACCAACGAACTGAAATCGATGCCCGGTTTTGCCCAGTCCTTTCTGCCCTGGGGCCGCGCACCGAATGTGGGCGAACTGTTCCAGTTCAAGGCCGCGGCCAGGGCGCTGCGGGCGATCGCCCAGAGCAAGGGTGCGGCGTATTACGGCGGCGAGATCGCGCAGGCGATTGAAAAATTCTCTGCACAAAACGGCGGCAGCCTGACGGCCAAAGACTTTGCGTCCTACCAGCCGGAGTGGGTCAAGCCCATCGGCAAGGACTACCGCGGCTACACGCTGCACGAGATTCCGCCGAACGGCCAGGGCATCTCGGCCTTGATTGCGCTGGGCATCCTGGACAAGTTCGATGTGGCCGGCCTGGCGGTGGACGGGGTGGATTCGCAGCACCTGCAGATCGAGGCGATGAAACTGGCTTTTGCCGACGTCTACAAATACGTGGCGGAGCCATCGTCGATGGAGGTGAGCGTCGATCAAATGCTCGACGACAGCTACCTCGCCTCCCGTGCCAAACTCATCGACATGAAAAAAGCGCAGGACTTCGGTGCCGGCAACCCGGTCAAGGGCGGCACCATTTACCTCACCGCGGCCGACGAAGACGGCATGATGGTCAGCTTCATCCAGAGCAATTACATGGGGTTTGGCTCGGGTTGTGTCGAGCCCGAGTTCGGCATCAGCCTGCAGAACCGCGGCCACGCCTTCAGCCTGCAGGCCGGCGTCAACCAAGTGGCGCCGGGCAAGCGGCCTTTCCACACCATCATCCCGGCCTTCCTCACGAAAGACGGGCAGCCGGTGATGAGTTACGGCGTGATGGGCGCCAACATGCAGCCTCAGGGCCACATGCAGACGCTGGTCCGCATGCTCGACTACAAACAGAGCCCGCAGGCCGCCTGTGATGCGCCACGCTGGCGCTACAACGCCGGCTTTGAAATCAATGTCGAAGCGGCGATGAACCCGCAAACCGTGCAGGGCCTGTCGGACCGCGGCCACCGCATGGAAGTCATCAACGACTCCTACCAGGATTTCGGCGCGGGCCAGTTCATTTGCCGCGCCGGCGATCCCAAGGTCGAGGGTTATGTGGCGGCCAGCGACAGCCGGCGCGACGGCCAGGCTGTCGGTTTCTGAAATTGTCTCTTGTCCAGAAGTCCAGAGCAAAAAATACCTCCAGCCCAGAACCATCGGGCGCCGTCAGCTCCTAAAAGCATAGCTACCGGCTTGTTGCTGGCGACGGTCGGTGCGATTGCCTTCAGCGGCAAGGCGATCATCGTCAAGCTCGCCTACCGCTACGGCGTCGATGCGGTCACGCTCATCATGTACCGCATGCTGTTTGCGCTGCCGATCTTTACCGTGATGGCCTGGTGGGCCAGCCGGGGCAAGGCGGCCCTGACCCGCAAGGACTGGCTGGGCGTGCTCTGGCTCGGTTTCACCGGTTATTACCTGGCGAGTTTTCTGGACTTTGCCGGGCTCGCCTACATCAGCGCCTCGCTCGAGCGGCTGATCCTCTACCTCAATCCCACGCTGGTCTTGCTGCTGGGTCTGGTGCTGTACCGCAGGCGCATCAGCACGCCGCAAGTCATGGGCATGGCGATCAGCTACAGCGGCGTGGTGCTGGTCTTCGGCCACGAGATCACCCTGCTGGGGCCGGAGGCCGCCTGGGGCGCGTTGCTGGTGTTTCTCAGCGCCGTCAGTTATGCGCTCTACCTGGTCTACAGCGGCGAGATGGTCAAACGCCTGGGCGCCTTGCGTCTGGTGGGGCTGGCCACCACGGTCGCCTGCCTGTGCTGCATCCTGCAGTTCCTGCTGCTCAGGCCGCTCAGCGCAGCGGTTGTTGCGCCCGAGGTGATCTGGCTCTCGGTGCTCAATGCCACGCTGTGCACGGCGGCCCCGGTGCTGATGGTGATGATGGCCATTGAGCGCATAGGCGCCAGCCTGGCCGCGCAGACCGGCATGGTCGGCCCGATGTCCACCATCTTGATGGGCGTGCTGATTCTCGGGGAGCCGTTCACCGCCTGGGTGGCGGCGGGGACGGTGCTGGTGATTGCGGGGATTTTTGTGTTTAGCCGATCGGGCAAGGGATAGTCGTTCGGCTTTTGCATCACGCTCCGTTCCCGGTTCGCTTTGGACAGTAGGAGTGACTCCCCACTCCCACCCCTAACCCCTCCTATATGGACTCCCCCTCAACGGCAAGAGGCTGACCGATAGATTGGCTTTTGGGGAAGCGCCTGCAGTCGTATATCCGGCATCTAAAGTGGGCTCTGCTGTGGCCCGTGCCGACATGGAATCTGCGTCACCGGTGCGCCAGTCGCTACGAACGGCAGGCAAGCTGCCGGAGGAGTTATCGGCGTCTGTCGGTGTGGGGTGAACCCGGTTGGCCATGATGGTCGATCAATCTCGTCGCAAGCGTGGGTGGGGTGAAATCTTTTCCTGGTGAGGGCTGTTCGGTAGGGGTCAGGCCGGCATCACAAACGCCTGGCGGTTGACCTTCTTGTCCAGACGCACCGTGCCTTCAGTAAACGGCGCCTTGTCCCGCAGCGTGGCATAACAAATCCGCGCCAGCTTGTTGGCCAGCGCACAGGCCGCCTTGTTGTGGTTGCTCCTGGCCTGCACATCCAGCGCCCAGCGGCGCACGCCGCAGACCTCCCGTCCGGCGCCCGCTGCCACTTTGGAGGCGCGCAGCACACTCCTGGCGCCATGCGTGAGCAACATGCGCAGATAGCGGTCCCCCTTCTTGGAGATGCGCCCCAGATGACGGGTGGCGCCCGAGCTGTACTCCTTGGGCGTCAAGCCAAACCAGCTCGAGAAGTGCCTGGCATCCTTGAAGTGACTGACATCGCCCGACGTGGCGGCCACCATTGCCGTGGCTGTCAGCAAGCCAATGCCAGGAATCGACAGCAAGGTGGTGCAAGCCGGGCTGAGCCTGGCCAATGCGGCCAGCTCACGCTCCAATTGGGCAATGCGTGCTTCGAGCAGCCGGATTTCCTCGATCAACAGCCTGGCCGTGCCCCGGATCAGCTCAGGAACCGCAGTATGGGGGTCGGCCAATACCCGGCTGATCGCCTCAATGCCGGTGCGTGCCCCTACAGGGATGGCGATGCCGAACTCCCGACAGAATCCGCGCAAGGCATTGATGCGGCTGGTGCGTGTGCCCATCCACAGGCTACGGATGCGGTGCAAACCCTGCAGGGCTTGCTGCTCCACGGATTTGACGCGCACCGGGCGGATATCTGAAGCGCGGGCCGCTTCCAGCAGTGCCGCCGCATCGGTCTTGTTGCGTTTGACATAGGCGCGCACGTACTGGGCCGGCAGCAGCCGAACTTCAATGCCCAGAGTGTTGAGCCAGCGACCCCAGTGGTGGGCCGACCCACAGGCTTCCATGATGACCAGAGACACATCCCGATTGGCAAACCAGCGCTCGAACTGGGTACGGCTTAGGCGGTGCGTTTCAACCACCCGCCAGGAGGCATCGGCCACAGCCAGCTGGAACACGGACTTTGCAAGATCGACGGCAACGGTAGTAGCATTCATGTCGGACTCCTTATGTTTGAAGACCTGATCCCCACGCCAATGAAGACCAGTGCGCCAATTTGGCGCAAAAAACAGGGGGAGTCCATCCCATCACTCGCCCCGCTGGGCGATGGAGGGGGACTTCATTTGGCTGCGTGTGCTGCTGCCACGTGCAAACATCACGGCCGCTTGACTCCGCACTGACGCGCTATGCGCGTCAGTGCTCCCCGCATCCGTTCCCGCTCCTATTCCCCACCCGTCGGGCTGGGCCGAGGAGCGCAGGTAAAAGCGGATCAGGAATCGCGATTGTCTGAGGCGAAGCCGAGTTCGAGCGAGATCCCGCTTTTACCGAGCACCGCAGGCTGCCCCGGAGCGTAGCGCAGGGGACCCAGACCATCGGGTCGCCTTTTCTTTGGGTACTTTCTTTTGGCGAAGCAAAAGTAAAGTACCTCGCCTGCCGGGGCGAGACCCGGCTAGTACGAAGAATCAAGCAAAGTTCGAGCTCGCACAGGCCCAGTCCGAACGCTGAAAAAGCGGTCCTTACTTTTTCGCCGGAACTCGCCGCCCGGTCGGCGAGGTGACCGCTGGCGCATCGGCACGGCTGGCCGTGCGTGCAGCCGCCAGCCGCTCCATGCGTTGCGCCACCGTGATGGCGCTTTGCCCGCTCAGGCCGTCCATCCGGTTGCCCATGGCCTGCTCCAGCAGGTCCAGCCGCTGCTGCGCCGGTGGGTGGGTGCTCAGCGACAAGGCAAACAGCGGGTTGTCGGGCGTCGCGGTGCGCAGCTGCTGCAACACGGCCACCAGGCCATAGGGGTCAAAACCGGCGCGTGCGGCCAGCGCCACACCGCTGCGGTCGGCATCGAATTCGTCGGTCTGGTCCAGCCCGCGTGAATACAGGTCGCGCCCCAGATTGAGAAACTGGGCCGACACCGCGCCCGCCAGCTCGCCCTTGACCTGCGAGCCGATGACCCGCGTAAGCAGGCCGGCGCGCGCGGTTTTGGCAATCGCCTGCAGGTGGTGTCTGGCGGTCACATGGGTGATTTCATGCGCCAGGATGCCGGCCAGCTCGGCCTCGTCGGCAACACGTTCGACCAGTCCCTTGGTCACGAACACATAACCGCCGGGCGCGGCGAAAGCGTTGAAGCCGGCATCGTCCAGCACCGCGAAGGTCCAGGGCAGCTGCGGCCGCGAGGACTGCAGGCTGATCCAGCGCCCCAGCTGGTTGACGTAACGCTGCAGCGCCATGTCGGGGTGCAGCGGCTTGCTGCCCAGCAGCACGGCGGCCAGTTGGCGGCCGATTTCAATTTCCTTTGGTTCGTCGATCTGCTCGAGCGACTGCGACAGCAGGCCGATCAGGTCGCCGGCGCGGGATGCCTGGCCAGCGCCGGCCGGGGCAAAGCTGGCGCCCAGCATGTTTTCCAGCAGCCCGCCGGGCGAGGCCGGCTGGGCCGGCGCCGGTGCTTGGGCAGGGGCGGCCTGGCGCAGAAAGGAGCCCAGCAGGTTCAGGGCCTTGCCGGCGTCCTGGGCGTGCGCCGGCATGCAGGCCAGGCCGGCGGCCAGCGCCAGCGGCGGCAGCCAGGCTGGCCGCAGGAGGAAGTGTGGCAGGTTCATGGGCGGCTGCTGTTCTAGTTGTTGTTATGGCCCGTGGGGCCGGCGTTTTGCAGCGGCGCCGGCTCGGGCAGGGCCTCCACCGGCCGGCTGCCAAGTGCCGCCGCGCTGGCGAACTGGCGGGCCTGGTCGGCATCCATGCGCAGCGTGTCGGCTTGCGCCACCGCCGCCATGTTGGGTTGCGCGCGTGCCAGGTCTTCCGCGTCCAGCCCGCGTATGCCCACGGTGGAGGTGGCGGTGGTGGTTGCGCCTTGGGCGCTGCCCTTGTTGAAGAAGCTGGTCAGGCCGCGCAGCGCATTGGCGCTGGCGCTGGGCGCCGCGGCGCTGCTGACCGGGGCCACGTCGAACATGTGGACCCAGCCGCTGGCGCCTTCGGCGGTACGCACCTGGATCCATGCGCCCTGGCGCGCGCCCAAGCGCGTGACCGGCGTGCGCGCCGCCAGCGGGGCCACGCTGCGCGATGTTTCCCCCGGCGCCTCGCGCAACTCGGCGGCGCGCTTGACCAGCACTGATTCGGGTTGTGCATGGGCCAGGGCGCTGCCCAGCAGGAAGGCGAAAGAGCCCAGCCAGTGAGCGCGCTTGGATTTACTCAGTATCATGGCCCATCAACTTTCAACGAAGAAGCGGAAATTATTATGGATTTAGGTATTGCGGGCAAATGGGCATTGGTGTGCGGCGCAAGCAAGGGCCTTGGTCTGGGCTGTGCCCAGGCGCTGGTGCGCGAAGGCGTGAACGTGCTGATCGTCGCGCGCGGCGCCGAGGTGCTGGAAGCGACTGCTGCAAAATTGATAGCTGACAGCGACCGGCCGGCGGGCGCCAGCGTACAGTTTGTGGCAGCGGACATCACGACCGTTGAAGGCCGCGCGGCGGTCTTCGCGGTACGCAAGGACTTCGACATCGTGGTGACCAACGCCGGCGGCCCGCCACCGGGCGACTTCCGCGACTGGGACCGCGACGCCTGGATCAAGGCGGTGGACGCCAACATGCTGACCCCGATCGAGCTGATCAAGGCCACGGTCGATGGCATGGCGGCGCGCGGTTTCGGCCGCATCATCAACATCACCTCCAGTTCGGTGAAGGCGCCGATTGATATTCTGGGCTTGAGCAACGGTGCGCGCAGCGGGCTGACGGGTTTTGTCGCCGGCGTGGCGCGCACCAAACTGGCGGCCCAGGGGGTCACGATCAACAACCTGCTGCCGGGCAAGTTCGACACCGATCGCATCGCCACCACCGTGCGTGCGGCTGCCGAGAAGTCCGGCAAGAGTGTCGAAGAGATCCGCCGCGCGCAACAGGCGCAAATTCCCGCTGGCCGTTTTGGCACGCCTGACGAGTTCGGGGCGATCTGTGCCTTCCTGTGCAGCACGCATGCCGCTTACATGACGGGCCAGAACGTGCTTGCCGATGGTGGGGCTTACCCCGGGACTTACTGATCCGCGAGGGAGTTCCTCGCACCCGGTGCGGGTCCCGGGGCGCGAGCCAGGCCGTGGACTGCCGGGCAGCGTGTCGCGTGTCGGTGTAGGTCCGCGTTCAGATCGGACCTGACTGGCGCTTGTGGCTGGCACGTCCGTTAGCCCGCTGGTTGGGGCAGGCGCTGCAGCACCCTGACTTGCGAGCCAAAAATAATCCACGCCTGCACGGCGAACCCCGCGAGGGCCAGCACCAGGCAGGCGGGTTCGCCCCAGGTCGCGCCGACGAAACCGCCCAGTGCGGCGCCGATGGGCCGGGCCCCGGTATTGGCAGCCAGAAAAATCGCCGAGACACGCCCCAGCATGGCGCCGGGAGTGACGGTTTGCCGCAAGGTCGTGGACGTGATGGTCCAGACAATCGGGCCGGCGCCGAAAAGAAAAAACGCCACGCCCGCCAACACGCCGGAAGGAAGGGCAAGTGTGGCGACCATGGTCAGCGCCGCCAGCACCGAGACGGCCGGACCGAGTTGAATCGCCCGGCCGAAGGGCAGCTTCGCAACCACATGCGGGGCCAGCAGCGCGCCCACCACCATGCCGGCGCCATATGCGGCGAGTGTCATGCCTACGGCGGCGGCGCCCAGGCCGAGCAGCCGGATGGCGTAGGGTACGTACGCGGCCTGCAGGACGAACCAGGAAATGTTCCAGGCTACCGCCGTCAGGAAAATGGGCCGCAGCAACGCATGGTGCCAGACCCAGTGCGCGCCGTCCCGAATGTCGAGCAGCGGATGACGCCTGGCCATGGGCGCGCGCGACGGCTCCACCAGCCGAAGCAGCAGAACCACCGCAGCGACTGACAACACGGCGGCCAGCACAAACGCAGCAGGTGCGCCGGCCCAGGTGACCAGTGCCCCGCCCAGCGCGGGCCCGGCAGCAAACGCGGCACTTCGGGCGAGTTCCAGCCGGCCGTTGGCCCGCGCCAGTGCTTCACGCGGCACCAGCGCGGGCACCAAGGCAGGTGCAGCAACGCTGAAACCCACGGTACCGACGGCACCCAGAAAGCCCAGCGCCGCCAGCAAGCCGATGGAGAGCTGGCTGGACATCACGGCTGCCAGCAGGCCGAACAGGGCCAGGGCACGCAGGGTTTCGGCCCACACCATCAGGCGGCGCCGCGATGTGCGGTCGGCCAGCAGGCCCAGGGGAATCGACAGCAGCAGAAAGGGCAGGGTCTGGGCGGTCGCCAGCAAGCCGATGTCGCCGGGCCCGGCGCCCAGGACCAGGACGGCGACGATGGGCACCGCCGCCAGGCTCAGTTGCTCGGCCGACTGCGCCGCGAGGTTGGACCCGCTGAGGGCCAGCAGGGCGCGGGGAAGCGGGGGTGTCATGGGTGCCTGTTTTCCGGAAACACGCATCATGCCCGGTCTTCCGGCCGCCACTGGCCATTTGCGGACCTGCCAGCGGGACCTGTCAGCGAAGTAAGGCGCTGTCGGTCAACGGCTGGGCTCAAGGCTATAGTCCAGCCTATGAAAAAGGCAGCGTTGATCCTGGTCCTGATAATCGCGGTGGCCGGTGCTTACCTGAGCTGGTGGCCAGTACCGATAGAGCCTGTCCGCTGGACCGCAGGCACGGCCCCCGGCTACACCGGACCGCACGCGGTCAACAACAAACTGGTGGGTCTGCAGATGATTTCGCTGGGTGCCGAAGAAGGCCCCGAGCATGTGGTGATGGCCAGGGACGGCAAGCTGTATGTGACTGTTGCCAGCGGCAACATCCTGCGCATGGCCCCGGACGGCAGCGCGCGGGAGGTGTTTGCCAACACTGGCGGCAGGGTGTTGGGTTTTGACTTTGACGCCGCCGGCCATCTGATTGCGGCTGATGCGGTCAAGGGCCTGCTGTCCATCAGTCCGGACAAAAAGATCACGCTGCTGAGCGACAAAGTCGGGAGCGACCCGATTCGTTATGCGGATGCGGTCATCGTGGCCGACAACGGGAAAATTTATGTCAGCGATGCCTCCGCACGTTTTGCGCCGGCCCGCTGGGGCGGCACCTTTGAAGCCAGTGTGCTGGACATTCTCGAGCAATCCTCGACCGGGCGAATTCTGGAATTCGATCCGGCGACCCGGGCCACGCGTGTGGTTGGCCGGGGCCTGGGTTTTGCCAATGGTGTTGCCCTGAGTCAGGATGGCAAGACGCTGTTCGTTGCGGAGACTGGCAAGTACCGGGTGTGGAAAGTATCCGTCGACGCCAGCGACCTGGATGTCGCGCAGCCGGGTCCGCAAGCCAGTGTGTTGCTGGACAATTTGCCCGGCTACCCGGACAACCTCATGCGCGGCATGGACGGCAGGATCTGGCTGGGCCTGGCCAAGCCCAGAAACCCGACGGTCGACAAACTCGCGGACCAGCCCTTTTTGCGCAAACTCACCTTGCGGCTCCCGCGTGCCATGTGGCCCATTCCGCCTTCGTACGGGCATGTCATGGCCTTCACGGAAGACGGAAAAATCGTCACCGACCTGCAGGACCCCAGTGGGGCCTACCCGGAAACCACCGGCGTCACGGAAACACCCGACAGGCTTTACATCCAGAGCCTGCACGCCAAAAGCCTGGGCTGGCTGGCTAAGTAAATCGATCGACACAGGGCCCACGGGTTAGGCGGGCACTGTGGAGATTCAGGCTTTCCTGTGTATTTCCGTATCCCCTGTTCCGGGGATGGCGCGGGCAGGTCCCTGCATCTAAGCTTCCCAATCTGTGGTTGGCCTCGCCCAGGCAGGGCCAATTTTTCGAAGAGCGGACTGTGGGGAAAGAACCATGAAGCATCGATATCTGCTGGCCTTGTTGCTGGCCTTACTTGCGACGGGCGCATCAGCGGCCGGCAACCCCGGCCGGAGCGCCATGGAATGTGTTTCCGCATCGCGCGACAAGCAGGACATTGTTTTCAGGAACAGCTGCAACTACAAGGTTTTTGTGGTCTGGTGTGGTGAGCAAAAGTACACCAAAAAGAAGTGTGGGGACGGGCCAGCGGGAAACAGTTTTTACACTCACTCCAACAACATCGAAGCAGGTTCAATTACCCGGGCCAGCGGCATCCAGGAATACCGCTATGCGGCCTGTGAGGGTGGCATCGGCTTTGGAAAATCCGAAATCAAGGACTCGCCCGACGGCAGTTTCCAGTGTGTCGGCCCTGGATCCGGCAAGCAGGCCTCGAACACGAAAGTTGAGACGGCGCTACCTGCCAGCGTTGCCCCTCAACGACCGGTCGCGCAATCCACGCCGGTGGGTGTCTGGCAGGTGGTCACCGAGGCTGGTGAACGCGCGAGGCTGACCATCCAGGGGGATGGTGCTGCGAATTATGCGGACAAATATCCGGCGCGCTGGAGCCGGCAGGGCGACAGGATCACTGTCATTGTGTACGCCAATGACGGCGCAATGCAGGCCCATCGGAGCGCAATGACTTACGAGCTCGAGATGGCTGGCAGTACCATGACAGGCACCAAGCTCGCGACGCGCATTAACAACCAGGACTTTCCGGCGCTTGCGCTGACGCTATCGCGACTCAATTAGGCGCCGCCGCCATCTGCGTGGCGCGCGTCAGATCGGGGGGCAACCTGCGCCTTATCTCCGCGCCGACACCACAATCCCGCCCACGATCAGCGCGAAAGCCAGCCCATGGTACAGGTGCGGCAGCTCGCCGAGGAAGGCGGCCGACATCAGGGCCGCAAACAGTGGCGTGAGGTTGGCGAAAAATCCCGCCACCGCAGGACCGGCGCGCTGCACCCCCACGCCCCAGCAGCGGTAGGCCAGGATGGCCGGCCCGAGGGCGACATACAGCAGGGCGGCGGCCAGCGGCCAGCCCCAGCGGATGTGGGCATCGGTCAGGGCCCACTCGCTGGCCGCGAACAGGCCGGACCAGCCCAGCCCGAAAATCATTTGCGCCATCAGGAACGCCGCCCAGTCGTTGCGGATCTCCGGCGGCTCCGCGGGTTTGGCCAGCAGCCAGCTGTAAAACGCCCAGGCCATGGTGGCCAGCAGCACATACAGGTCGCCGGGCACCAGCCGGACCTGGGCCAGCAGCGACCACTGGCCGCGCGACAGGACCACCAGCACGCCGGCGATCGACAGCAGCGCCCCCATGATCTGTCGTCGCGACACTTTCTGGGAAAAACACAGCCAGCCTATGCCCAGCATCCACACCGGCGTGCTGGCCGCGACCAGTGTCACATTGAGCGGGGTCGATGTCTGCAGCGCCAGGTATTGCAGCGCGTTGTAGGCGCCCACACCCAGCAGGCCGAGCAGCGCAAAACGCCGCCAGTGGGCCCACAGGCCGCTGCGGCGGCGCAGCACCCAGCCGGCCAGCGGCAGCAGGATCACAAACGCCAGCGCCCAGCGCAGGAAGTTCAACGTGATCGGCGGCACGAGCTGGTTGACCAGTCGTCCGACCACGGCATTGCCGGCCCAGAGCAGCGGCGGGATGATCAGCAGCAGGGCGGTGCGAGGGGTCAGGCCGGGTGTCATGCGGCGACTGTACCCAGCACGCCGCGGGATTGCTGAGGAAAGCCTGAACACCCGCCCGGTGCCCGGGCCGGCCGCGTCCGCGGCGAGCGCATCCTGGTGATTCGTGGCAGGATGCAGGCCGCATTCTTCTTTTCGCATCACTTTCACCGTATTCAAGGAAAACCACCATGGCCCAGACCACCTCACTCGCCGTCCAGATTGACAAGAACGGCGGTCCTGAAGAACTCAAGCTGGTGGAGGTGACTGTCGGCGAACCCGGTCCCGGCGAGATCCGCATCCGTCACAAGGCGGTGGGCCTGAACTACATCGACGTCTACCAGCGCGCCGGCCTGTACAAGTTGCCCATGCCGCTGCAACTGGGCATGGAAGCTTCGGGCGTGGTCGAGGCCGTCGGCGAAGGCGTCACGCACCTGAAGGCCGGCGATCGCGCGGCCTATGCGAGCCAGCCCCCCGGCAGCTATTGCGAGCTGCGCGTGATGCCCGCCAAGTGTGTCTGCAAGCTGCCCGACGACATTTCGTTCGAGACCGGCGCGGCCATGATGCTCAAGGGCCTGACGGTGCAGTACCTGTTGAACCGCACCCAGCCGCAGGGCGGTTTGCAGGCTGGCGATTTTGTGCTGTTTCACGCCGCGGCCGGCGGCGTCGGCCTGATCGCCTGCCAGTGGGCCAGGGCCATGGGCCTGCAGCTCATCGGCACGGCAGGTTCCGACGACAAGTGTGCGCTGGCCAAAGCGCAGGGCGCGGCCTTTGTCATCAACTACGCGAAAGAGGATTTTGTGGCCCGCGTCAAGGAGATCACCGGCGGCCAGGGCGTGAAGGTGGTGTACGACTCGGTCGGCAAGGACACCTTCCTCAAATCGCTCGACTGCCTGCGTCCGTTTGGCCTGCTGGCCAATTTCGGCAACGCCTCGGGCAAGGTCGAGCCGCTGGACATCGGCCTGCTGGCCGCCAAGGGCTCGCTCTACGTGTCGCGTCCCACGCTGTTCACCCACATCGCCACGCGCGAAAGCACGCAGGACATGGCCGACCAGCTGTTTGCCATGGTCAGCAGCGGCAAGGTGAACATCCAGATCGACCAGCGCTTCCCGCTGGCCCAGGTGCAACAGGCGCACATTTCCCTGGAAGCGCGCAAGACCACCGGCTGCACCATCCTGACCCTGTGACCGAAGGTGGGGAACCCGCGGGCTTCTAACCTGAGCTGGCTGCGTGCCCAGCGCGCCGCCGCCGCTCAGCCGCCCTTGCGCCCGCGCGTGCCGCTGTGGTCCGGTGCCTCGCTGATCGGATCGGTTGAGCCTGATTTTTTACATCAAATCGACCTCCAGCCCTTGCCGGACGGGCGCAAGCAGCTGTTAAAAGAAGAGCGCGATGGGCTGCCGGGCTGGCATCTGCTGGGCGATGTGACGGCCGGCCTGAATCGCGTGGCTGCCGCCCTGCACGCGGCCGACCTCGCTGGCGCCTGGCGCGCAGAGCAGCTCGCGGTGAACGATCAGCATGGGGTTCGCCTCGGTACGGTGGAGCGCGCGGCGGTCCGGCCGCTGGGCATCGCCACCCAGGCTGTGCATCTGGTGGGACAAACCGTGGACGGCCGTTTCTGGGTGCAGCAGCGCGCCCTCGACAAACCCAACGACCCCGGCCTCTGGGACACTCTGATGGGTGGCATGGTGTCCGCCGAAGACACGCTGGCGACGGCGCTGGTGCGCGAGACCTGGGAGGAGGCTGGCCTGCATCTGGACCAGCTGCGGGGCATGGTTCGCGGCGGCCATGTCGACATCCGCCGTCCCTGCGACGACGGCCGCGGCACCGGCTACGTGGTCGAACGCATCGACTGGTACCACTGCACCGTGCCGGACGGGCAGGTGCCGGTGAACCAGGACGGCGAGGTCGAACGCTTCGTGCTGATGGATGCCGGCGAGATGCTGGACAAGATGCACGCCAACGAATTCACCAGCGAGGCTGCGCTGATTCAGGCAGCTTTGCTGGACTTGCGCTCAGGCAGCTCATCCGCGCAGTAAGCGAATCGACAAGCTCAGAACTAACGGAACTGGGAGGCGCCTGTGGCTGTCCTTCAAGCAGGGGCCGCGGGTCCGGCTTTGCCGGCCCGCAGGCGCAGCGCCCCCTTGGGGGGCAGCGACCCGCGCAGCGGCGGAGCGTGGGGGCTTTAAATTCGGCCGATCTCCGGCCAGCGGTGGTGCAGGTACAGCCAGGCCAGCAGGCCGATGCCCATCATCAGCAGCGAGGTTGCCGCCAGCGCCACGGTGGAATGCATGATCAGCGGCGCGATCACGCCGGCCACAATGCCGTTGGCGGTCGAGCCGATGAAGGCCTGCAACGACGAGGCCATGCCGCGCCGCTCGGGGTAGAGGTCCAGCACCAGCAGCGTCACCACCGGCACCATCAGGGCCCAGCCAAAGGCAAACACCGCAATCGGAAACAGCGCCCAGGAGACATGGGCCTTGAACAGCAGGTTGGCCGCCAGGTTGAGCACCGCAATCACCAGCATGATCACAAAACCGTGACGGATCTGCTGCTTGGGCGCAATCTTGCCGGCCAGGCGGCCGCTGAGCCAGGCGCCGGCCATGATACCGGCAATTGTCAACACGAAGAACCAGAAAAACTCCGTCGGCGCCAGGCCCAGGTGCGAACCGAGGAATTCAGGCGCCGACAGCACGTACAGAAACATGCCGTTGAAGGGCACGCCGCTGGCCAGCGCCAGCAGGAAAAAACGCGCGCTCGAGCCCAGCTGCCAGTAGCCGCGCATGAGGTGTTTCACATTGAAGGGCTGGCGCTGCGTGATGTGCAGCGTCTCGGGCAGCAGCTTGTAGTTGGCGGTCCAGAGCAGCACGCCGATGCCGGTGAGGAACCAGAAAATCGCATGCCAGTTCAGGTGCACAAACAACCAGCCGCCGATGATGGGCGCAATCGCCGGCGCCACGCCGAAATAAATCGTCACCTGGCTCATCACCTTCTGCGCCTGGGCTGGCGGAAACATGTCGCGGATCACGGCACGCGAGACCACGATGCCGGCACCGGTGGACAGGCCCTGCAGCGCCCGGAAAAACACCAGCTGGCTGATGCTTTGCGACAGCGCGCAGCCGGCGGACGCGACGGTGAACATCGCGATGCCCCAGAGCACCACCGGTCGGCGGCCGAAGCTGTCGGCCAGCGCCCCGTGAAACAGGTTCATGAAGGCAAAGCCGAACAGATAGGCCGACAGCGTCTGCTGCATCTCGACCGGGGTGGCGCCCAGCGAATGCGCAATGCCCGAAAACGCCGGAATGTAGGTGTCGATGGAAAACGGCCCGAGCATGCCCAGCAGGGCCAGCAGCACGGCCAGGGCCCAGCGCGGCGCGCGCCAGAGCTGGCCGGCGTCGGGGTTCATGCCGCGCGGGCTGGCCGCTCAGCGCAGATCATCGGTCAGCACACCCTGACGCAGGCGGTTCGGTGCCAGGGCGCCGGCGGAGTCGAGGATGGGGTAGGCGATCGAGCAGATGTGCGAGTTGATGCGTTTCAAGTCACTGATCAAGTCGATATGCAGCGAACTGGTCTCCATGCTCTGTGGCGTGTTGTCTGACAGCCGGCCCAGGTGGGTGGTGGCGTAGGCGCGCTCCAGGTCGCGGAAACGCGCCTTTTCTTCCAGCAGTTTTTTCGCATCGCGTACGTTGCCGTTCAGGAACACGCTCATGCCCAGGCGCAGGTTGTCGAGCAGGCGCTGGTGCAGCTCGCAGATCTCGGCCATGCCGGCTTCCGAGAAGTTGCGTCCCGGCTTGATCTTCTTGTCCTCGATGTCGATCAGTACACGCTCGACGATGTCACCGATCTGCTCCATGTTGATGGTGAAGCTGATGATGTCGGTCCAGCGCCGGCTTTCCTCCTCGCCCAGGGCCTCGCGCGAGATCTTGGTCAGGTAGTACTTGATGGCCGAATACAGCTCGTCCACTGTGTCGTCCATCTTGCGCAAGTCCTCGGCGAGCCGCAGGTCGTTGTGGCGGATCACATCCAGCACACCGGCCAGCATGCTTTCGACCACGTCGGCCTGGTGCAGCGCTTCGCGGGCCGCACACGAGATGGCGAGGGACGGCGTGGCCAGCGCCGTCGGGTCCAGGTGGTGCGGCCGGCCGCCGGCGGCACCGCCCTTGACCGGGCGCGGCAGGAGTTTTTCAACCCAGCGTGCCACCACCTGCGTCAAGGTGATGAACACCAGGCCGACCAGCACGTTGAACATCAGGTGAAACAGCACCACCGTGGTGGCCGCCTCGCCAAGAAAGGGCCGCACATGGCGCAGCCACAGGCCGACCAAGGGCACGGCCGCGGCGACACCGAGCAGCTTGAAAAGGAAGTTGCCCAGCGGTACCTGCCGCACTTCGATGGCCGAGCGGGCCGTGGTCAGCACCGCCAGCAGGCCGCTGCCGAGGTTGGCGCCCAGCACCAGCCCCAGCGCCACGTCCAGTGGAATCACGCCCGAGGCCGCCAGGGTGGCCGTCAGCAGCACGATGGCCAGGCTGGAGTAGGACACCACGGCCAGCACCGCGCCGACCGTGATTTCCAGCAGCAGGTCGCTGCTGAGCGTGCCCAGCAGGGCCTTGACGGCCGCGTTCGAGGTCAGAACCGCGGTTGAGTCCGTCACCAGACGCAGCGCCAGCAGCATCAGCCCCAGGCCGATCAGGACGCGGCCGAAACGGCCGACATTGGTGGCCTGGCGCGAGATGAAGAGCACCACGCCGGTGAAGATGAACAGGGGCGACAGCCAGGACAGGTCAAACGAGAACACCACGGCCATCAGGCTGGTGCCGATGTCGGCGCCCAGCATCACGGCCAGCGCCAGCGGCAGCGCGATCAGCCCCTGGCCGACAAAGGAGGAAACGATCAGCGAGGTGGCGGTGCTGGACTGCACCAGCGCCGTCACGCCCAGACCCGACAGGGCGGCGGTGAAGCGGTTGCCTGCGCTGCGCGACAGCACGTGGCGCAAGCTGGCCCCGAACACGCGCAGGATGCCGGTTCGAACCAGGTGGGTGCCCCAGACCAGCAACGCGATGGCGGCCAGCAAATTCAACAAATGCTTCATAAGTATGAAGGACCACTATAACGCCGGTGTGCGAAGGACTGGCGCTTTACGGCGGGTGCCGTGCATTTTTCACCACGCTGCCAGTTGCAGGCAGGTGGTACGCAGGCGCAGGAAGCGCCTATTTCGCCTTCCGCACGCGCAGCAGTTCGTCCAGCACCAGGCAGATGGCTCCGACGGTGATGGCGCTGTCGGCCACGTTGAAGGCCGGGAAGTGCCAGCCGGCGTAGTGGAAGTCCAGAAAGTCGACCACATAGCCATGCAGCGTGCGGTCAATCACATTGCCGACCGCGCCGCCCAGAATGCAGGCCATTGCAAAGGAAAACAGCTTTTGCCCCGCGTGCGACTTGAGCATCCACAGGATGAACAGCGCCGCCCCGATGCCGATGGCCGTGAAGAACCAGCGTTGCCAGCCCGACGCGGAGGCCAGGAAGGAGAACGCAGCGCCGGTGTTGTGCACCCGCACCACGTTGAAAAAAGGGGTGACATAGGTCGCGTCCCCGAGCTGGTAGTAGCCCAGGATCAGCACCTTGGTGAACTGGTCGGCAATCAGCAGGATCAGCGCCAGGCCCAGCCAGGGCAGCAAGCTGGTGGAGGTGGTGCGAAAGGTGGTTGTGGCCATTATGCAAATTTCCTGTCTTCACCCGCGCCGTAAAGATTGCTGGTGCAGCGCCCGCAGATCGTCGGGTGCGCCGCGTCGTGGCCCACGTCGTCCCGATAATGCCAGCAGCGTTCGCATTTGACGGCGGAACTGGCTTCGGTCCTGATGATTTGTTCGCCTCCAGCTATTAAATCAATAGCGGAGGTGATGAAGACAAACTTCAAATCATCGCCCAGGCTGGTCAGCAAGGCATGGTCGTCGGCCGTGACCTCCAGGGTCACTTTGGCCTGCAGCGATGAGCCGACCTTGCCGTCGGCGCGCAGGGCCTCGATGTCCTTGTTGACGGCGTCACGCAGTTCGCGGATGCGTGTCCATTTGGCCAGCAGGGCCACATCGGGCGCGGCCAGGTTGGCATAGGTCTCCATGAAGATGGACTCCGAACTGCCGAACACCTGCCAGGCTTCTTCTGCCGTGAAGCTCAGGAAAGGTGCCATCCAGCGCAGCATCGCATGGGTGATCTGGTGCAGCGCGGTCTGCGCGCTGCGCCTGGCCAGCGACTTCGGTGCCGTGGTGTACAGCCGGTCTTTCAGGATGTCGAGGTAGAAGGAACCCAGGTCTTCGCTGCAGTAGATCTGCAGTTTGGAGACCACCGGGTGGAACTCGTAGACCTCGTAGTGCGCCAGGATGTCGGCCTGCAGCTGGGCCGCGCGGCTCAGAGCGTAACGGTCGATTTCCAGCATCTGCTCAAACGGCACGGCGTCTGTGGCCGGGTCGAAGTCGCTGACATTGGCCAGCAGAAAACGCAGCGTGTTGCGGATGCGGCGGTAGGCGTCCACCACCCGCGCCAGGATCTTGTCGTCGATGGCCAGGTCGCCCGAGTAGTCGGTCGATGCGCACCACAGGCGGATGATCTCTGCCCCCAGCTTGCCCGAGACCTCCTGCGGCGCCACGACGTTGCCTTCGCTCTTGCTCATCTTGCGGCCCTTGCCGTCCACCGTGAAGCCGTGGGTCAACAGGCCCTTGTAGGGCGCGTGGTCGTACATGGCGCACGAGGTGAGCAGCGACGAGTGGAACCAGCCGCGGTGCTGGTCGTGGCCTTCAAGGTACAGGTCGGCCGGCCAAGCCGACTGGTCGGCATGGCTGCGCTTGAGCACATGGAAATGCGTGGTGCCCGAGTCGAACCAGACGTCGAGGATGTCGGTGCTCTTGATGTAGTTGGGGGCCCCATGTTCGCCATCTGCGCCGATGATGGACGCGGCGCTGGCCTTGCTCCAGGCCTCGATGCCGCCGGCCTCCACCATGGCGGCGGCCTGCTCCATGATTTCCATGGTGCGCGGGTGCAGCTCGCCGGTGGCGGTGTGGATGAAAAACGGCAGCGGCACGCCCCAGTTGCGCTGGCGGCTGATGCACCAGTCAGGCCGGCCGGCAATCATGTCGTGCAGGCGGGTTTTGCCGTTTTCCGGGTAGAAGCTGGTTTCCTCGATCGCGGCCAGCGCCAGCTGGCGCAGGGTGCGCGGCGCCTTGTCCTTGGTGAACACGCCTTCACCCTCGTCCATGCGCACAAACCATTGGGCCGCGGCGCGGTAGATCACCGGCGTCTTGTGGCGCCAGCAATGCGGGTAGCTGTGCACGATGTCATGTGTCGCAAACAGGCGGCCGGCCTCGCGCAGGGCCTCGATCACCAGCGGTGCGGCTTTCCAGATGTTCAGACCGCCGAACAGCGGGAGTTCATCGACATAACGGCCGTTGCCCTGCACCGGGTTCAGGATGTCGTCGTAGGCAATGCCGTTGGCCACGCAGGAGTTGAAGTCTTCCACGCCGTAGGCAGGCGAGGAGTGCACGATGCCGGTGCCGTCGTCGGCGGTGGCGTAGTCGGCCAGGAAGACCGGGCTCAGGCGCCGGTAACCAGCATCCACGTCGTACAGCGGATGTTTGAAATTGATCAGCGCCAGGTGTTTGCCGGCGGTGGTGGCCAGCACCGTGCCGGTGAGCTGGTAACGCTCCAGGCACTTGTCCACCAGCGAGGCGGCCAGCAGCAGGATGCCGCGCTCGGTATCGACCAGCGCGTAGTCCAGGTCGGGGTTCAGGTTCAGCGCCTGGTTGGCCGGGATGGTCCAGGCGGTGGTGGTCCAGATCACGGCAAAAGCGTCTTTCGCCAGGCTTTTCAGGCCGAAAGCGGCGGCCAGCTTGTCGGGCTGGTCGCACTGGAAACCGACGTCCAGGGTCTGCGATTTCTTGTCGGCGTATTCGATCTCGAACTCGGCCAGCGAGGAGCCGCAGTCAAAACACCAGTAGACGGGCTTGAGGCCGCGGTAGACAAAACCGCGCTCCATGATGCGTTTGAGCGCGCGGATCTCGTCGGCTTCATTGCCGGGGTTCATGGTCAGGTAGGGGTTGGCCCATTCACCCAGCACGCCCAAGCGTTTGAAGTCCTCTTTCTGCTGTGCGATCTGCTCGGTGGCAAAGGCGCGGCTCTTGGCCTGCACGTCGTCTCTTGAAAGATTGCGGCCATGGAGTTTTTCGATGGCGTTTTCGATCGGCAGGCCGTGGCAGTCCCAGCCGGGCACATACACGGCGTCCAGCCCCTTGAGTTGACGCGCCTTGACAATCATGTCTTTCAGGATCTTGTTGGCCGCATGGCCGATGTGGATCTGGCCGTTGGCATAGGGCGGGCCGTCGTGCAGCACAAACTTCGGCTTGCCGGCGCGCACATCGCGCAGCTTTTTGTAAATGCCTTTGTCGTCCCATTCCTTGACCCAGCCGGCTTCGCGTTTGGGCAGGTCGCCGCGCATGGGGAAAGGCGTGTCGGGCAGGTTCAGGGTGCTGCGGTAATCGGTTTTGTTGTCGGACATGGGATGCTTTTGTTGAAGCGGCTTGATGAAGCCAAGCCGCCGGAATACGGGTCGGGAAGAAAGCCGTTCGCCCGGAGGGAGGGGCGGGGCCAGAGGCGACGAGATCGTCTAAATTCGGTCGCGCGTGGTCTGGCGGCTGGTTTCCGTGTGCATGGATGCTGAAAATGACTTCGCGGCCTCGGCAAAAAACGCCCGCGCATCGTCGCAGTCCCTGGCGATGCCCGCCTTGAGGCTGTCCAGACCGTCGTATTTCAGTTCGTCGTGCAGTTTGTGTAGCAGTTCCACCCGGATGATTTTACCGTATGCCTCCTCCGGTCCCAAGCCGGCGGGCCAGGCCAGGCAATGGGTCTCCAGCAGCACGCGTCCGCCATTGACGTCAGCGGGGTCCAGCGAGGGCCGGATGCCCAGGTTGGCCACACCGGGCAGGGGCTGGTCCGACAGGCCGAACACCTGCACCGCAAAAATCCCGCTGGCGGCCGGTTTCCAGTGAGAAAAGCGCAGGTTCAGGGTGCGAAAGCCGAGGTCGCGCCCGAGCTTGCGGCCATGCACCACATGGCCCGAAATGCTGTAGGGCCGGCCCAGCAGGCTGGCCACCCGTGTCATTTGCCCCTGGGCCAGGGCTTCCCGCACCGCCGAACTCGAGACGCGGGTGTTGCTCACCTCGTAGCTGTTCATGCGGGCCACGTCAAAACCCAGCTGCTCACCGGCGGCGTCGAGCATGGCGTAGTCGCCGGCGCGTTTGGCGCCAAAGCGGAAGTCGTCGCCCACCAGCACGTAACGCACGCCCAAGCCTTTGACCAGAACGTCTTCGATGAAGGCTTGGGCCGGCTGGGCCGCCAGCCGCGCGTTGAAGGGCAGCACCACACACTGGTCGATGCCGCAACGTGCGAGTTCGGTCAGTTTGTCGCGCAGCGTGGCAATACGCGCCGGCGCCAGCTCGGGCTTGCGCGCCACGGCGGCGAAGTAGTCGCGCGGATGGGGCTCGAAGCTCATCACGCAGCTGGGGATGCCGCGGTGCTGCGCCTCGTTTTTCAGCAGCGCCAGCATGGCCTGGTGGCCGCGGTGCACGCCGTCGAAGTTGCCTATCGTCAGCGCGCACTGCGTCGCCAACTGGGGGTGCTGGTAGCCGCGGAAAACTTTCATCCTGGAAATCGGTGGTTGGACGCGTCCGAGTGGGTCGTCATGGGGTGGGCTGGCAAGGCGCGACGACGCTGCGGGCTAATGCCCGCAAGGAGGAGCAACGCCGCCAGCGCGCGCCAAGGCGGCGCAATCGGGTGCGTAGCGCTCTTCGTCAAGCGAGAAAGCATGGTTGCTTCGTGAAAGTCCGTAGTCATCTGCCAGTTTTTGTAGTCATAAGCGGTCAACGACCAATTCCCAGGATTGCCAATTATCGTTTTAATAGCGCCTCGGGTCGGCTGGATGGGGCTGGAGGGCTGAAAAGGGGGATTGCCCCGGCTTTGTCATGAATTCGCTGTATATTGACGGTTCAAGCAGTTTGAGTCCGGTTTCCATGCGTTTTTTTAAATGTTGGAGGTTCGTTTGAAGGTCTTGAAACTCTCAGCCCAGGGGTTGCCGCAATCGTGGATCAGCCTCGAACAAGCCGTGCTGCACTATGCCTCGGATGAAGTGCGCTGGGAGATGGGTGCGCAGGTGGCCACGTTTCACGGCGGCCACAATGCCATCACCGGCAACCAGTCCATCATCACCGTCAACAGCATCATCGGCACCAAGGGCGTGCCCAACATCAACCCCTTCGACCTCAAGCCCGGGCTGACCAACAGCAAGCTGTTTGCCCGCGACCGCAATGTGTGCGCCTACTGCGGCGACCATTTCCACGAGGAAGACCTGACCCGCGAACACATCATTCCGTTTGCACAAAACGGCATCGATACCTGGATGAACGTGGTCACCGCCTGCCGCGCCTGCAACCACCGCAAGAGCAGCCGCACCCCCGAGCAGGCCCACATGCCGCTGCTCTACACGCCTTATGTTCCCAGCCTGTGGGAAGACTTCATTTTGCGCAACCGCCGCATCCTGGCCGACCAGATGGAGTTTTTGATGGCGCATGTGCCGAGGACGTCGCGGCTGCTGGTTTGAGCGTGGCAGCTGGGTCTCCCAGCTCCTGCAGTACGTCTGGCCACTGGAGAAGTAGAAATTAGGTGCCGCCATGCGAATGACCCAAGCGGATTTGAAGTGAATCGGTGGAACATCCCCGACTGGCTGGAGGAAGAAGTCCTAGCGCGAGATTCATCATGCGTCTATTGCAGAGTCGACTTTTCGCTTCAAACCACCTTGCGCGGGGCCAAGCCCTCCTGGGAGCACATCGTCAATGACGCAAAGATCGTCACGCGCCAAAACATCACCAGATGCTGCATGTCATGCAACGCAAGTAAGGGCGCAAAAGATTTGCGGGCTTGGCTTGCGTCAAACTACTGCAGACGCAAAGCCATAGCCGAACGTTCCGTTGCCGAGGTTGTACGAGAGGCGCTATCCACCTCTCCATCCCACGCAGGCGCTGGATCCGCTCAGGTCCAACGCCACATCGCATGCATCACCTTGGCCGAAGCCCCTGTCTCGCTGCAGGCTGTCTTTTGAGCCTCTGTAACGGCAAGCGCTTCAGAAACTCAGTAAGTCAGCTCCAGCACCACCAGGTGCCTGTCAGCCAGTGGCCAGGTGCGGCCGGTGATTTTTTCGCCATTGAACTCCGCTGAAATCGGGCGAACACCGTCCTGGCTCAGGTTGATCTTGGCGCTCGACACGCCTGCGCCCGCGGGCGGCACGCCCGGCAGGGCCTTGCCGTCGAACGACATCTTGTCGCGCATCGCGTCGAAGTAGCCGCGGGGCCGCGTCAGTGTGATGCTGGACTTGGCGCTTTTGTCGGCGTCGGCGGGGCGGTCGGCGCGCAGGTGGATGAGGCTGCTGGAACGCGGGAAGGGGCTGCGGTAGATGTGGGTGGTTGCATACCCTGGGGCGCTGATGACAAACTCATATTGCGTGCCGGACTGGGCGGTGAAGGGCCCCCAGAGGCCGTCGGCGCCCACGGTTTTGTTGTGCACCGCGTTGCCCACGCGTGCGCCGGTGGCCGCGTCGGTGACGTAGATGGCGAGTTGCGCGCCTGGCAACGGCAGGTTGTTCGAATAGTTGCCCGACGCCGGGTCGGTCGGCCGCAGGCCCAGGCCGGTGATCTTGCCGTTCAGCACCAGCGGTGTGTTGGGCTGGATGGCCGTCGACTGCGCCGACCGGCCGGTGATGAAACGGTAGGTCGCCTCGAACGCCACCGGTGAAAAAGAGGTCTCGCGGTGGTCGACGCGCGGCAGCACGAGATTGGTCGCACCCTTGAGGGCCGGGCCCTCGAAGCTGACGTTGGTTGGTGTGCCTTTGGCGCCTATCCACACGCCGTCGGGCTGGGCAAACTTGTCATTGTTGTCAGAGCGCAGGGTCAGCCACTTGACCGGTCCGGTGACTTCGTCGCCGCCGGCGTTTTTTGGGGCGTTGAGTGCGGTCAGGAAAGGCCCGGTACCGGAAAACTCATTGGCTTCGCGGAAACCCTTGATGGCCCAGACGCCGTGGTTGGGCGTGCCGCCCAGGATGGCGTGGCTCACGCGGTGGCTGCCCCCGCCGTTCTGGATGTAGTTGCGAATCGCATAACCACCGCGCGAGTTGCCGACCAGCACCACCTGGCGTGCGCCCGTGGCCTGCAGCACTTTGTCGACTTCCGATTTCAGGTAAGCCATCTGTTCCGCGGTCGAGGTGCGTCCCGGCTGGGCCTTGCCGTCTTCGTCGCGCGCCAGCGGGTAGGGCAGGTCGATGGCATGCAGGCGTTCGCGCGGCCAGCCATTGGACTCGAAGCGCCAGACCGTGCTTTGCCAGAGGGAAGCGCTGTCGCCGTTGCCGTGCACAAACACGATGGGCGGGTGTTCCCCGGATGTGGGCGTCGTGGCACAACCGGCCAGCACCAGGCCGGTGGCAGCAAGCACAAGAAGAAGGCGGCGGTGCAGCATCATGGTGTGTCTCCTGGGTAAACGAGCCCGTGGTCGTGCCCGTGGTTCAAAGCCACGGAGCATCACTTGTCAACCTGTCGCCGGCAAGTCAGGCAAACACGCCCGCGGTGTCCTGCATCCTGCTTGAGACTTCACCGAGGTGATGCAGGGTGTCGCCGAAGCTCATTTCCATCTGGGTCAGCCGCTTGAAATAGTGGCTGACGATGTATTCGTCGGTCACGCCGATGCCGCCATGCAGCTGCACCGCCTGCTGGCCAACAAAACGCATGGAGACGCCGAGCTGGTACTTGGCGCGGGCCATGGCGGCGCGGCGTTCTGCTGCCGGCGCATTGAGCTTGAGCGAGGCGTAATAATTCATGGAGCGGGCCAGCTCCAGCTGCATCTTCATGTCGGCCACACGATGGCGCAGGGCCTGGAAGCTGCTGATCAGCACGCCGAACTGCTTGCGCGTGTTCATGTATTCGACGGTGATGGCCAGGGTCTTGTCCATCACGCCGACGGCTTCGGCGCAGGTGGCGGCGATACCGATGTCGGTGGCATGCTCCAGCGCCGCCAGGCCGTCCAGCGTGATCAGTGTGGCCGGCGCGTCCTGGAGCACCACGTCGGCCGCGCGACCGCCGTCCTGCGTGCCGTAGCCGCGGGTGGTGACGCCCTGGGCTGTTCGTTCGACCAGGAACAGGGCGATCTTGCCGTTGGCCTGCGCCGGCACGATGAAGGCATCGGCCTGGTCACCGGCGGATACTATGCTTTTGGTAGCTGTCAGCGCCCATCCGGCGCCGGCTTCAGTCGCTTTTGCTTCACACGCATCGAGTTGGTAGCGGGCGGCACGCTCCTGCGACGCAAGCACCACCAGCGCTTCGCCGCCGGCGATTTTCGGCAGCCAGGCGGCTTTGACCGCGGCGGATGCGTAGCCGGACAACACGGCGCCAGCGATCAGGGTCTGCGCCAGCGGCTCGAGCACGATGCCGCGACCGAGTTCCTCCATCACGACCATGCCTTCGACCGGGCCCATGCCGAGTCCGCCGTCGTCCTCGGGAATGTAGAGGCCGGTCAGGCCGAGTTCGGCCAGCTGGCCGTAAGCCTCGCGCGAGAAACCGCCGGCCTTGGCGATGCCGCGGCGGCGCTCGAAGTCATAAGCCTTGGCGACCCATTTGCCCACGGCGTCGCGCAGTTGTTCCTGGTCGTTGGTGAAATCGAAATCCATGATGTCTCCTAAATGTATTTGGCAAGGTTCCAGAAATTCAGCTTTTCGGGATGAAGTGCGAGGCGCCCGGAGCGCAGCAACCGGAATGTACTTGGGTACATGAGGATTGCGAGCACCGCGCAACGAAGCAATTCGCCCGAAAAATGGATTTATGAAACCTTGCTAGCCCAGAACGAACTGCGACACAATGTTGCGCTGCACTTCGTTGCTGCCGCCGTAAATCGTGGTCTTGCGCATGTTGAAATAGGTCGAGGCCAGCGGCGCGTCGGCCGTCACGCCACCGGGGAAGTTGCCTTGCCAGCCGGCTTCCATGGCTTCCTCGATGAAGGGCAGGCTGAAGGGGCCGGCGGCCAGCATCATGAGTTCGGTGTAGCGCTGCTGGATCTCGCTGCCGCGGATCTTCAGCAGGCCGGCAATGTCCAGCGAGTTCTTGCCGGACTTTTCGGCCGACAGCACACGCAGCACCAGCATTTCCAGGGCCACCACATCCACTTCCATCTTGGCGATTTCGTCGCGGAAGCGCAGGTCGTCATACACGCCCTCGGCCTTGGCGATGCGTTTGAGGCGTTCGAGTTCGCGCTTGGCGCGGTTCACGTCGGCAATGTTGGTGCGCTCGTGGCTGAGCAGGTGTTTGGCGTAAGTCCAGCCCTTGTTTTCTTCACCGATCAGGTTCTCGGCCGGGACTTCGACGTTGTCGAACCAGACCTCGTTGACCTCGGCCTCGCCGTCGAGCAGCACGATGGGCCGCACGGTGACGCCGGGTGACTTCATGTCGATCAGCAGGAAGGAAATGCCGGTTTGCGGCTTGCCCTCGGTGCTGGTGCGTACCAGGCAGAAAATCCATTCGCCGTACTGGCCCAGCGTGGTCCAGGTTTTCTGGCCGTTGACGATGTATTTGTCGCCGACCCGTTCGGCGCGGCATTTGACCGAAGCCAGGTCCGAGCCCGAACCCGGTTCGCTGTAACCCTGGCTCCACCAGACTTCACCGCTGGCAATGCCGGGCAGAAAACGTTTTTGTTGCTCGGGGCTGCCGAAGGCCATGATCACCGGCGCCACCATCACCGGGCCAAAAGGCACGACGCGGGGCGCACCGGCGAGGGCGCATTCTTCCTCGAACAGGTGTTTTTGCACCGCGTTCCAGCCCGGGCCGCCAAATTCCTTGGGCCAGCCATGGCCGAGCCAGCCTTTTTTGCCGAGGATTTTGGCCCAGCGCTGCATGTCGTCGCGGCTCAGGCGCAGGGCGTTGTGCACCTTGTGCGAAATGTCGGCGGGCAGATTGGCATGAACCCAGGCGCGAATGTCTTCGCGGAATGTCTGTTCTTCGGGGGTGAAAGCGAGATCCATAAGATGCGTGTCTCCGTCGGGTTCGAGTTACTGCTGCATTTTTAGCACGGTCGTTCGGAATTTTATGTCCCAGTTGGGACAAATAGCGAGCGATTCCGCCTAGCAGAATCGGGTGCGGGCCAGCGTGTCATCCCGCCCCGGATAATCACCCCACTTTGCCTTCCTATCGCACCATCATCAGCGCCCTCAGTGTCGGCCAGATTCTTGTCTGGGCCATCATGTATTACGGCTTCTCGTCCTTCGTGTTGCCCATGCAGCGCGACATGGGCTGGAGCCAGCCCGACATCATGGGGGCGTTCACGCTGGGCCTGATGGTCTGGGGCCTGGCGACCTATGCGGTCGGCGCGGCGATTGACCGCGGTCGCGGGCGTGCCGTGCTGACCGGCGGGGCGCTGATCGGTGCCGCCGGCTGCGCGCTCTGGTCGCAGGCCTACAGCCTGCCGCTGCTGTACGCGGCCTGGGCGCTGCTCGGGCTGGCGATGGCGATGACCTTGTACGAACCTGCCTTCAGCGAAATCACCAAACGTTTCCCTGACCGCTACCGCCAGGGCATCACCACCATCACGCTGGTCGGCGGTTTTGCCAGCACGCTGTCGTTTCCCGCGGCCGCCTGGCTGCTGCTCACGCTGGGCTGGCGGCCCGCACTACTGGTGATGGCCGGCGTGCTGCTGCTGGTGGCGCCGCTGCATGCCTGGGTGCTGCGCGGCCCCTGGAAACGCCCCGCCGTGCCCGGCGCCGCACCGGCCGGCGAGCTGCTGCAGGACCACGCGACGTTGCGTCAGGCCATGCAGGGCCGCTCGTTCTGGCTGCTGACGGCCACCTTCACGCTGTATGCGTTTGCGCTGTCCACCGTGTGGGCGCACCTGATGCCGGCCTTCGAGTCGCGCGGGCTGTCGCAGACCGAGGCGGTGGCCGTCATGGTCTGGTTCGGCCCGGCGCAGGTGGCCGGGCGTTTTGCCTTTCTGTGGCTGGGCCGGCCGCTGAGCCACCGCAGCCTCGGGCTCATGGTGCTGGCGCTGTTTCCGCTGGCCCTGATGGTGTTTGTGCTGGGCCGCCAGCCGCTGGTGCTGGTGGGGTTTGCCGTGTTGTTTGGCGTGGCCAACGGCCTGATCACCATCGTGCGCAGCAACATCGTGCCGGACTTCTATGGCCGCGAACATGTGGGGCGCATCAGCGGTGCGATGTCGGGCATTGCGCTGTGCACCCGCGCGGCGGCTCCTTTCCTGACGGCCTGGGCCTTGCTGGGGCTGGGTGGCTACACCGGACTGCTCTGGCTGCTGGTCGGCATGGGCGTGGTGACGCTGGCGCTGTTTGCCCTGGCCAGGCCGCCGCAGCCGCGGGCGTGATCGCGATAATCCATGCACCCATGCCCAACCTGATGCCACGCCAGCCCAAAAACATCGTGATCCTGATCTCGGGCAGCGGCTCGAACATGGCGGCCATCGTCCGCGCTGCGCAGGCGCAGCATTGGCAGCAGCAGTTTGGTGCGTGTGTGGCCGCGGTCATCAGCAACCGGCCCGACGCGGCCGGGCTGCAGCTCGCGCAGTCGCTGGGCGTGGCCACGCAGGTCCTGAGCCACCAGGCGTTTGCCACGCGCGAAACCTTTGATGCGGCGCTGATGCAACTGATCGACGCCCACCAGCCCGCGCTGGTGGTGCTGGCCGGGTTCATGCGCATCCTCACGCCGGGGTTTGTCAGGCATTACGCGGGACGGCTGGTCAACATCCACCCGTCATTGCTGCCGGCCTTCACCGGCCTGAACACGCACCAGCGCGCCATCGACGCGGGCTGCCGCGAGGCCGGCTGCACGGTGCACCAGGTGACTGCCGAGCTGGACCATGGCCCCATCCTGGCGCAGGCGGTCGTGCCGGTGCTGCCGGGCGACACGGCGGACACGCTGGCCGTGCGTGTGCTGGTGCAGGAGCATCAGCTGTACCCCCAGGCGGTGAAAGCCTGGCTGCAGAGCCAGCCCTGAATCGGCCTGGCGGTGTTTCAGCCCGCCTTCAACTGGTGCAACGCCGCCTGGACGATGCTTGACGCATCGACCCCGAAAAAGCCGCGCAGCGCGGCGCGTGTGTCGCTGCGGCCGAAACCGTCGGTGCCCAGGGTCAGGTAGCTGCGGCCGGCTGGCAGGAAGGCGCGGATGCTTTCGGGCACGGCGCGCACATAGTCGGTGGCGGCGATGATGGGGCCTTCGCTGTCCTTGAGTTGTTCTGCGATGAACGTCCCGCATGTGGATTCGCCGGCCAGCGCGCGCTGCTGGCAGGCCGCGCCGTCGCGTGCGAGTTCGCTCCAGCTGGTCACGCTGTACACCGTCACGTCCAGGCCTTGCTCCGCCAACTGCTGCGCCGCCTTGATCACCTCGGTCAAAATCGCGCCAGAGCCCATCAGTGTGATTTTCTTGAGGGTTTTCGGGGCCTGGCCCTTATCCGACGGTAGAAAGTAGCTGGCAAATTTATAGCAACCCCGAACAATCCCGGTTTCCGATCCGGGCCGCAGGTCCGGCTGGGCATAGTTCTCGTTCATCAGCGTGACGTAGTAAAAAACATCCTGCTGCTCGACCATCATTTCCTGCATGCCGCGGTCAAGGATGACGGCCAGCTCGCAGGCAAAGGCCGGGTCGTAGGCCTTGCAGTTGGGAATGGTCGCGGCCACCAGGTGGCTGGAGCCGTCCTGGTGCTGCAGGCCTTCGCCGCCCAAGGTGGTGCGACCCGAGGTCGCGCCCAGCAAAAAGCCGCGTGCGCGCTGGTCGGCCGCGGCCCAGATCTGGTCGCCCACGCGCTGGAAGCCGAACATCGAGTAGTAGATGTAGAACGGCAGCATCGCCAGAGCGTGCACGCTGTAGCTGGTGGCAGCAGCTGTCCAGCTGGCCAGCGCGCCGGCTTCGCTGATGCCTTCCTCGAGGATCTGGCCGTCGAGGGCCTCGCGGTAACTGAGCACCGAGCCGATGTCCTCGGGCGCGTACTTCTGGCCGACGCTCGAATAAATGCCGACCTGCTTGAACAGGTTCGCCATGCCGAAGGTGCGCGCCTCGTCGGCGACGATGGGCACGATGCGTGGCCCCAGCGCCTGGTCCTTGAGCAGGCCGCCCAGCATGCGCACAAAGGCCATGGTGGTGCTCATCTCCTTGCCGTCGGCGTTCAGGGCAAAGTTGGCGTACACGGGCAGGGCGGGGACAGTGACGGTGTCGGCGCTGGTTTCGCGCTTGGGCAGATAACCGCCCAGCGCGGCGCGCCTGGCGTGCAGGTACTGCATTTCCGGGCTGTCTGCGGCCGGCTTGTAAAACGCCAGCTGCCTGGCCTGTTCGTCGCTGAGCGGCAGGTTGAAGCGGTTGCGGAATTCGAGCAGATCGCTTTCGTCGAATTTCTTCTGCGAATGCGTGGTCATCTTGCCCTGGCCGGCGCTGCCCATGCCGTAGCCTTTTTTGGTGTGCGCCAGAATCACCGTCGGTTGGCCGGTGTGATTCGCGGCGGCCGCATACGCTGCGTGGATTTTCACCAGGTCGTGGCCGCCGCGTTTGAGCCGGTCGATCTGCTCGTCGGTCATGCCTTGCGCCAGGCGCGCAAGCTCTTCGTTCTGGCCGAAGAAGTTGTCGCGGTTGAAGCGGCCGTCCTTGGCGGCGAACGTCTGCATCTGGCCATCGACGGTGTGCGCAAAGGCTTGTGTCAGTGCGCCTGTGATGTCGCGCGCAAACAGCCCGTCCCAGTCGCTGCCCCAGACCAGCTTGATGACGTTCCAGCCGGCGCCGGAAAACAGCTTCTCAAGCTCGTCGATGATGCGGCCGTTGCCGCGCACCGGGCCGTCCAGGCGCTGCAGGTTGCAGTTGACGACCCAGACCAGGTTGTCCAGGCCTTCGCGTGCGGCCAGGGTCAGCGCGCTCATGGACTCGGGCTCGTCCATCTCGCCGTCACCAAACACGCCCCAGACCTTGCGGCCCGCGCAGTCGAGCAGGCGGCGGTGCGTGAGGTAATGCATGAAACGCGCGTGGTAGATCGAGCTGATCGGACCTATGCCCATGGAGCCGGTCGGGAACTGCCAGAAGTCGGGCATCAAATAAGGGTGCGGGTAACTTGACAGTCCCTGTGCGCCTTGCTTCGCCGCCGAGAGTTCCTGCCGGTAAAACCCCAGGTCCTTCTCGCCCAGCCGGCCTTCGAGGTAGGCGCGGGCATAGACACCGGGTGCGCTGTGCGGCTGGAAAAACACCAGGTCGCCGCGGTGCTGGCCCTCGCTAAGGCCTTCGCGGGCATGAAAGAAATGGTTGAAGCCGGTTTCAAACAGGTCGGCCGCGCTCGCGTAACTGGCAATGTGGCCGCCGAGCTCGGCCGAGCCGCCCGACTCGGCCTGGTTGGCGCGCACCACCATGGCCAGCGCGTTCCAGCGCATCAGCGAGGCCAGCCGTTCTTCCATGGCCAGGTCGCCCGGAAAGACCGGCTGCTCGTTGACGCCCACGGTGTTGACGTAGGGTGTGGCGAGTTCCGGCTTCCAGCCCACGCGTTGCTCGCGCGCCAGCCGCGCCAGTTCATCGAGCAGGTAACGCGCCCGGGACGGGCCCTGCGTTGCTGCCAGTGCCATGAAGGCTTCGCGCCACTCGGCGGTTTCCTGGGGATCGGTGTCGGGTACGGGCATGGCGGGCTGCTGCAGGGCGTGAAGGGGGACGGGTGCATTCATGCCCTCCAATATAGGCCGGTTGGCGCCACATGAGCTGTCAAAATGCGTTGCAAGAAGTATTTTCGGCGGCATAAAATGCTTCGAATTGGAGAAATGAAGCGCCATGAAGCTGGATGCACTGGATTTACGGATACTCGACGAGTTGCAGCGCGACGGCTCGCTGTCCAATGTGGAGCTGGCCCGACGCGTGCATTTGAGCCCATCGCCCTGCCTGGCTCGGGTCAAGGCGCTGGAGGCGGCCGGGGTGATCGACCGTTATGTGGCGATTGCCAACGCCGCGGCGCTGGGACTGGGCTTGAGTGTGTTCATTTCCATCAGCCTGCGCTCGCAAAACAAGGACTCGCTTGCCGAGTTCGAGCGGCGCATTGCCGAGCATGACGAGGTGATGGAGTGTTACCTCATGACGGGCGACAGCGACTACCTGATCCGGGTGGCCGTGGCCGACATCGCGGCGCTCGAAAAATTCATCCTCGAGCAGCTCACGCCGATTCCGGGCATAGAAAAAATACGCTCGAGCTTTGCGCTCAAGCAGGTGCGCTACAAAACCGCCTTGCCGCTGCCTGCACCGTGAAGAGGGGAAAGCTCTTTGTCGTTCAGTGACCGATGGGATGTTTCGACCGCATTGATTTTGGCCATCAGGTCTTCGCGGCGGGTGCTGTCCTCCGGCGGAGTGCTTGCAGGCCCACCCGTCGAATCAACAAACTGCACGTAGCGCTTCGGCCCTGATGCCATCCGGCGCAGGCAGGTTTTCAGGCTTCCCAGGACTTGCTGGTTGGTCTGTTTGCGAGGCGTGTCATGCCAGATGGCGATGTGCAGGTTGAATGCGTTGGGATCGTCCAGTTTTTCGGACAGGCGTATGCAGTCCGCCAGGATCTTGGTGGCGACTTCGGAGACGGCCTCGCGGTTGACCGGGCCTTCGATGAGCATCAGAAAGAGGTTCTCGTCGCAACGAACCACGGTGTCCATGTCACGCGCGGCCCGGCGCAGGATTTCGCCAATGCGCGACAGCGCGGTGCTGCGCTTGTGGTCGCTCAGTTCGTCGGGGCTGGGGGCCTGGTCCAGCCAGCTCAGCATCAACAGGCCGCATTCCGAGCGTTTGCGACGCGCGCGCAGCAGCATTTGCGCAAGCCGGTTCTCGACGACCCGGGGCAGCATCAGTCCGCTGGCCGGGTCATAAGTTGCCAGGGCGGTGCCGCGGTGGTTGGAAAACAGCGCGGCCCGGCTGCGCCAGGCCAGCACAAGGAAAATCCAGAGAAGCCCGAGCATGGCCGACAGGACGCCGGCCACCTGTGCCGCCTCGATGTTCTGCACCCAGCCCGCGTTGTAGGAAAGCCTGGCCAGCGCTGCCAGTGCGATCGGTGCCGTTCCCAGCAACAGCAGCAGGTTCCACGCCTGCCCGCGCAGGGACATCCACACCAGGCTGCCCAGGATCGCCAGCGTGGCCAGCGCCAGCCACAGGTTGCGGAGGTCGCGCGCGATCAAATCCCGATCGATGGCCATCAAGCCGGCCATGAGCAGGCTGCCCGCTGCGACGGCGGCCAGCAGCCGGTAGATGCGCGGATGGCCGCTCCTGGCGTAGCTGGCCTGGGCGCAGAACCATGCCCCGGCGGCCACGCTCAGCGCGGACGAGACCCAGCCCATGACCTGGTTGAGGTGCGCACTGCCTGGCCACATGCGCCAGCCGCCGTAGCCAATCAGCACCAGCTGCGTGAACATCAGCGTCACCACCACGGCACCAAACCACAAAAACACCCGGTTGCGTGCCATGGAGAACGCGGCCAGGCTCAGCATGGCCAGCACGCTGAACATGCCCCACATCAGGCCAATCACCACGCCGACGCGGGAGGCGCCGTCGACGTACTCGATGGGAGACAGCAGCATGGGCCGCCCCGTCAGGGCCCGGTTGTTCTCGAAGCGCAGGTAGTAGGTCTGCACGCGGTCAGTGCGGGTCTGCAATTCAAAGCTCGGCACGCGGGTACGCAATGACCAGTCGGCCGGTGCGATGGCCTCGCCGGCCGCCTGCACGAGCCAGTCGCCCCGGGGGCCGCGCGAAAAAAGGCTGGCCTTGACGAGCGCCTGGCCCGGCAAACGGATGAACCAGGTTTGAAGCGACTCGGTGGCCGGCAGCGAGAAGGTGGCCCAGACGTCCTGCTTGCCCGAAGTGGGAAGAACCGTGCTGGCGGTGTAGGGCTGCAAACCCCAGGGCCCGGCGACGGTGAAGGCCTCAGGCGAGGCGACCGTGCCTTTGGGCACCGCCACCCACCGCAGTGGTTCGGCCAGCGTGATGGTGACGCTGTCGCCGTAAAGGCGGCCAAAGTCCTGCGTGTGGCCTGCCCGCAGCACCAGGCCCAGCAGCACCAGAAAAAAAATGCGCAAGCTGGCCTTTCCGTACATGCGCATAGCTTATTGCAAAAGCGCCTGCTGTCCTGTCGCGGACTGTCCGGTCATCACGATGTCACAAGAATTGACCACCATGCGTCTTTCTTTAACAACGGATGATTCATGCCCTATTTGCCGGGCGCAACTTGCTATTTAATTAATAGCTGCTTGCGCCCGCCCGATATGGGCTGATGGCCAAAAAGACTTATATCTTTGATTGGAAGACCAGCCCCGCGTGCTCGCGCAGCGCGTGGAACTTGATCTTGGGCCACTGCTGCTCCACCGCACGCAAGGTGGCGCTGTGGTCCACCAGCAGCGTGGGCGCATCCACGGCGTCGAGCGCCACGCGGTGTGCATTGGCGTCGATGAATTTTTTCAGCTCGTTCGGGTCATCGCAGGTGACCCAGCGTGCGAGGTTGAAGTTGCTGGGCATGATGCGCGCCTTGACGCCGTATTCGTGCTCGAGCCGGTGTGCCACCACTTCAAACTGCAGCTGGCCCACCGCGCCCAGCAGCAGCAGGGAGCCGGCAATCGGCCGGAACACCTGGATCGCGCCTTCTTCACCGAGCTGGGTCAGGCCGGCACGCAGCTGCTTGCTGCGTAGCGGGTCGGCGACCTCGACCGCGCGGAACATTTCCGGTGCGAAAAAGGGCAGGCCGGTGAACTGCAGCGCCTCGCCTTCAGTGAGGGTGTCGCCGAGCTGCAGGATGCCGTGGTTGGGGATGCCGATGATGTCGCCGGCAAAGGCGGTGTCCAGCAGCTCGCGGCGCTGGCTCATGAAACTCACCACGGTGTTGGGCCGGATCTCCTTGCCGCTGCGCACCACCTTCAGGCGCATGCCCCGTGTGAACTCGCCGCTGGCCACACGCAAAAAAGCGATGCGGTCACGGTGCGCCGGGTCCATGTTGGCCTGGATCTTGAACACCACGCCCGAGAATTTCTTTTCTTCCGGGTGCACCACGCGCTGCAGGGCGGTGCGGTCGGCCGGTGCCGGCGCCAGGTCCACCAGCGCGTCCAGCACTTCCTGCACGCCGAAGTTGTTGATGGCCGAGCCAAAAAACATGGGCGTCTGCTTGCCGGAGAGAAACGCGGCACGGTCAAACTCCGGCGAGGCGCCTTCAAGCAGCTCCAGTTCGCCCTGCGCCTGAGTGAACTCGGCACCAAAACGCCGGGCCGCTTCCGCGTTGTCCAGGCCGGCCAGGATTTCATCGTCGCCGCCGGCCTTGTCTTCGCCGGGGCTGAACACGCGCATGCGTTTTTCGCGCCGGTCGTAGACGCCGTGGAACAGCTTGCCCATGCCGACCGGCCAGGTGAAGGGCACCACGGTCATGCCGAGTTCCTGCTCGATCTCGTCCATCACGCTCATCGGGTCCTGCACCTCGCGGTCCATCTTGTTGACAAAGGTCAGGATGGGCGTGTTGCGCGCGCGGCAGACCTGCAACAGGCGCCGCGTCTGCGGCTCGACGCCGTTGGCCGCGTCGATCACCATCAGCGCCGCATCGACGGCGGTGAGCACGCGGTAGGTGTCTTCCGAGAAGTCCTGGTGGCCGGGGGTGTCCAGCAGGTTGATCACGCAGTCGCGGTATTCCATCTGCATGACCGAGCTGGCCACCGAGATGCCGCGCTGCTTTTCGATCTCCATCCAGTCGGAGGTGGCGTGACGTGCGGCCTTGCGCGCCTTGACGCTGCCGGCGATCTGGATCGCGCCCGAGAACAGCAGCAGCTTTTCAGTCAGCGTGGTCTTGCCGGCGTCAGGGTGGGAGATGATGGCAAACGTGCGGCGGCGCTTGACCTGTTTTTCGATTTCGGAGGTTTCGGACATAACCCACGATTATCGTTGACCAGCTAAGGCTCCCACGCTTTTCACTGCGTGTAATACGCTGCCCCCCCGAGGAGGCTGGACTTGCTTGGGGCGGCCCTGCGCTGCGGCCGCCTGTGTTTTTAACCGGCTTGACGTGTAAAGCGGGGTTGCCTCACGCCGTTGATGTCGACCTCTTCATTGAACATCGCAGCCGGCCGCACCCACAGGCCGTGTTCGCCGTACAGCGCGCGGTAAAGCGTCAGGGGTTCGAGGGTTTCGCTGTGGCGCGCGGTGCCCACCACTTCATACAGCATGCCCTTGTAATGGCGGTACAGGCCGGGCGGGGTGGTGATCAGCGGGGGAAGGTCGTCAGACATGGTCATCCAGATGCAAAAAGGCACGCCGCGGGCCCGCGGTGGGACAATAGGGGCATGCATCCTAACGCCTTACTCGACAGTTGTGCCACGCTTCTCAAGCAGGTCCTCAGATTTGAACACCCCGCCGACATGGTCGTGTCGCGCCATTTTCGTGAGCAACGCCTTGGCCCGCGCGAGCGCGCGACCGTGGCCGAGACGATTTACGGCGTCCTGCGCAAAAAGAATCTCTACACCTACCTGGCCCAGCACGGCAGCGGCCCGACCGAACGGCGCCTGGCCATTCTGGGTTTTGCGGCAGACCGCGATTTCCTGCTGGGCGCCCTGACGGACCAGGAAAAGGACTGGCTGTCGCGCTGCGACCAGGTCAAACCGGACGACCTGATGGAGCCGCACCGCCACAACCTGCCGGCATGGCTGGTGGAGCCGCTCAAGGCCCAGCTTGGGGCCGATTTCTGGCCGCTGGTGGAAAGCCTCAATGCGCCGGCAGGGCTGGACCTGCGGGTCAACACCCTCAAAGACAAGCGGGCAGACATCCAGAAGGAGTTGGCCAAGGCCGGCATCAAGGCCATCGCAACGCCGTATTCCCCCTGGGGCCTGCGGCTGGCCGGCAAACCGGCGCTCAACAAGCTGGACGCCTTCACCCGCGGGGCGATCGAGGTGCAGGACGAAGGCTCGCAGTTGCTGGCCTTGCTGGTCGATGCCAAACGCGGGGAAATGGTGGTCGATTTCTGTGCCGGCGCCGGCGGCAAGACGCTGGCCCTGGGCGCCAGCATGCGCAACACCGGCCGGCTCTACGCCTTTGACACCTCGGGCCACCGGCTCGATGCGCTCAAGCCGCGGTTGGCCCGCAGCGGCCTGTCCAATGTTCACCCGGTCGCGATCGCGCATGAGCGGGACGAGCGCATCAAGCGCCTGGCCGGAAAAATTGACCGGGTGCTGGTTGATGCGCCGTGTTCGGGCTTGGGAACCCTGCGCCGCAACCCCGACCTCAAATGGCGGCACAACCCGCAGGCCATCGAGGAGCTGACCGCCAAGCAGACCGCCATCTTGCAGAGCGCCGCACGGCTGCTCAAGCCGGGCGGACGGCTGGTTTACGCCACCTGCAGCATCCTGCGCGAGGAAAACGAGGCGATCGCCGAGGCCTTCAGCGCCGCGAATAAAGAATTCACCGTCCTTGAAACCGGGCCTTTGCTGACCCATCTAGGGGTGGAAGCGGCTGAAACGCTGTGCCGCGGCCCCTACCTGCGGCTCTGGCCCTACCTGCATCAGACGGACGGTTTTTTTGCTGCGGTATGGCAAAAGGCTTGATGCTTTTGGCGGGAAAAGACGGTGAATAAGCCGACGTTTCCTGTTTATCGTTGGTTTTGTTCGTCTTCTATCGGTTTCGGTGTTGGTGCTCCGGCTTGCTGTTTGGCGCGGCCCCAATTACAATGGAAAGTTGTCCGGCGCAGCCTCCGGAGATAACTTTGGTATGCGTGGCTGGTGACTGTTTAAAGGATTCTCATGGTCTTGTTTGATGCCGCCCTTGATTGGTTGGCCAATGGTTTGCTCGCCGCCAGCTGGTGGCAGATTGTGCTCTACACACTGGTGACGACCCACATCACCATCGCCAGCGTGACGATTTACCTGCACCGCCACCAGGCGCACCGGGCGATGGACCTGCACGCCATCCCCTCGCATTTTTTCCGTTTCTGGCTCTGGCTGGGTACCGGCCAGGTCACCAAGGAGTGGGTGTCCATCCACCGCAAGCACCACGCCAAATGCGAAACGGCGGAAGACCCGCACAGCCCGCAGGCCTACGGCATCAAGAAGGTGTTCTGGGAAGGTGCCGAGTTGTACCGTGCTGAAAGCAAGAACAAGGAAACCATGGTCAAGTACGGCCATGGCACGCCGAATGACTGGATCGAGCGCAATCTCTACACCCGTTACAGCTGGCAGGGCGTTGGCCTGATGCTGGTCATCAACCTGGCCTTGTTCGGCGTAGCCGGTCTGGCGGTCTGGGCGGTTCAGATGATCTGGATCCCCGTGACGGCCGCCGGCATCATCAATGGCATTGGCCACTACTGGGGTTACCGCAACTTCGAGGCACCGGATGCCAGCACCAATGTGTCGCCTTGGGGCATCATGATCGGCGGCGAAGAGCTGCACAACAACCACCACACCTACCCCACCTCGGCCAAGTTCTCGGTCAAGCCCTACGAGTTCGACATTGGCTGGGTGTACATCCGCGCCATGGAGAAAATCGGTCTGGCGACGGTCAAGAAGGTGCCGCCCCGGCTTCAGCTCGGAGACATCCAGCCTGTGGCCGACGAGAAAACCCTTGAGGCCCTGATTGCCCACCGCTACGAGGTGATGGCCGGTTTTGCGCGTGAACTGCGCCGCGCCGGCAAGGCTGAAATCGAGGCGCTCAAGGCCCGCAAGGCCGACATCTCGGTGCTGCAGGCGGCGAACCGCTGGTTGCATCGCGACGATGACAAGGTTCCTGCCGCTGCCAAGCCTCAAGTGGCGCAGGCCCGCGCCGAGCACCCGGTGCTCGACAAGATGGTCACCATGCGCGAAGAGTTGCGCCAGATGTGGCTGTCGAGGTCGGCGTCGCGCGAGCAGCTGGCCGCCGATTTGCAGGCTTGGTGCCGCCGTGCTGAAGAAAGCGGCATTGCCGCCTTGCAGGAGTTCTCGATGAAGTTGCGCGCCGCCCGCGCCTGACTCTCCGCCGTCGGGGGCTTGCCTCCCGCGCTGCCAACCGCCTCGGTGCCTCGCGCCCAGGCGGTTTTTCTTTGGGCTCCAGGTTGTCGCCAGTCGACAAGGGCAGGAGGGCGATCTTGAACACTCCGGGGTGTCTGCATCTGGCTGCTGGACAGCCTTGCGACACCACGCGGAGGGCCATACGGATCCTGTCTTTCGTTGTCCATGGCTGGGCCGTAGCAAACCGGCCCGGCCATGAAAAAACCCGCCGGAACGTTGCGTTCCGGCGGGTTTTTTCATGATGCAGCACCGGGTGCTGCAGGTTCAGGCTGAATTACTTCAGCTTGATTTCCTTGTATTCCACATGTTTGCGTGCCTTGGGATCAAACTTCATGATCAGCATCTTGTCAGGTGTGGTCTTCTTGTTTTTGGTGGTCGTGTAGAAGTGACCCGTGCCGGCAGTCGATTCCAGCTTGATTTTTTCGCGTGCGCCTTTTGCCATGATGATTCTCCTTAGATTTCACCGCGGGCACGAAGGTCCACCAGGACCGCGTCGATGCCGAGCTTGTCAACAAGGCGCAAACCGGCGCTGGACGTACGCAGGCGCACCCAGCGGTTTTCCGTCTCGACCCAGAAACGGCGGTATTGCAGATTAGGCAAAAACCGACGCTTGGTTTTGTTGTTCGCGTGAGAAACGTTGTTTCCCACCATCGGGCCTTTGCCCGTAACCTGACAGACGCGTGCCATGAGCACTCTCCGTATAAAAAAAGAAAAAAAGGATGCTGGCACCCGTCGGATACTCAGCCAAGCCTGCGATTATAGCCTGAAAACCAGCCGCCCTCAAGTCTCAAGTTTCCTGCGGTGAAGGCGTAGAGCCGGATTGCCCGCCGCTCCCGAGAAAAATCAAGCAGGGGCCGCGGATCCGGCTTCGCCGGTCCGCAGGCGCAGCGGCCCCCTCGTGGGCGCCTAACTCTGTTCCAGAAAACGCTGGGCGTCGAGGGCCGCCATGCAGCCGGTGCCCGCACTCGTGATGGCCTGGCGATAGACGTGGTCCTGCACGTCGCCGGCGGCAAAGACGCCGGGCACGCTGGTCATGGTGGCAAAGCCCTGCAAGCCGGTGCGGGTGACGATGTAGCCGTCCTTCATGTCCAGCTGGCCGGCAAAAATGTCGGTGTTCGGCTGGTGGCCGATGGCGATGAAGCAGCCCTGAACGGGGAGATCTTCGGTGGCACCGGTTTGCGTGTTTTTGAGCCGCACGCCATTGACGCCGGCGGCATCCCCCAGCACCTCATCGAGTGTCTGGTGCAGCTTCAGCACGATCTTGCCGGCGGCCACCTTTTCGTGGAGCTTGTCGATCAGGATGGCTTCGGCCTTGAACTTGTCGCGCCGGTGGACCAGATGGACCTTGCTGGCAATGTTGGACAGGTACAGGGCCTCTTCCACCGCGGTGTTGCCGCCGCCGACCACACAGACTTCCTGGTCGCGGTAGAAAAAGCCGTCGCAGGTCGCGCAACCCGACACGCCCCGGCCCATGAAGGCGGTTTCGGAGTCCAGGCCCAGGTACTTGGCGGAAGCACCGGTGGCAATGATCAGCGCGTCGCAGGTGTAGGTGCCGCTGTCGCCGGTCAGTGTGAAGGGGCGCTGGCTGAAGTCGACCTTGTTGATATGGTCGAAGATGATTTCTGTCTTGAAACGCTCGGCGTGTTCCAGAAAGCGCTGCATCAGTGCCGGGCCCTGCACGCCCAGTGGATCGGCCGGCCAGTTGTCCACGTCCGTGGTGGTCATCAGCTGCCCCCCCTGCGCGATGCCGGTGATCAGCACCGGGTTGAGGTTGGCGCGCGCGGCATAAACAGCTGCGGTGTAGCCTGCGGGGCCAGACCCCAGAATGAGAACTTTAGAATGTCGCATGGTGAAAATCTGTAAGGGAAAGCATTTGGACTCAGTTAGAGTCGGGGCTGACCACAGGGTTTAAAACCCCTGGCGGGCGGAAAAAGTTGGCGCAACACACGCTATTGTAAGAACCCGTTCCAGAAGTTTGCAGCAGCCGGGGCCGCTTCCCGGGCGGCGGCGGACTTTTGGATCCTTCAGTAGCATGGTCTGGAGAAGTTTGTCATGTCTACGATGGTGTCTAACCTTGAACTGATTCGTCGGGTGCCCCTGTTCTCGATGCTGACGACCGGCCAGGCGGAATCGGTGGCCCAGGCAGTGATCAAGCGCCGCTACAAACGCGGTGAAGCCATTGTCGAACAGGGCAAGAAGTCCAACGCCCTGGCCATCATCCTGACCGGGCGCGCGCGCGTCGTGACCGCCGATGCGCGCGGGCGGGAGGTGATCCTGGCCACCCTGCACCCGGGCGACTATGTCGGCGAGATGAGCCTGATCGACAACGAACCGCATTCGGCCACCGTGCGCACCGAAGTCCAGACCGACGTGCTGGTGGTGGGCCGGCCGGAGTTTGCCCGCTGCCTGCCCGAAAACAGTTCCATGGCCTACGCGGTCATGAAAGGCCTGGTGCAGCGCCTGCGCCATGCCGACCGCAAGATCGAATCGCTGGCCCTGATGGATGTCTACGGCCGCGTGGCCAGGGCCTTGCTGGAGTCCGCGGTGCCGGACCGCGAGGGCAACACCGTGATCCGCGAAAAGGTCTCGCGCCAGGATCTGGCCAAAATGGTCGGGGCCTCGCGCGAGATGGTCAGCCGCGTGATGAAAGACCTGGAAGAGCGCGGCTATATCGAGACCCGCGCCGATGGCTCGATGTGGGTCAAGGACAGGCTCCATACCCTGGGCTGACTGCAGTTTTTCTGTCACCTTTTTGCGTCATGCAGGCCTGGTTAACTGAGGTAAGCTCAGTGCTTGCCCTATGACTTATTCGCTTGATACCCTGAACTCCAGAACCTCTTCCGCCACCGGTCCCGCAGGCGGCGTGAAACGCTTTGCGCATGAAGTCAGCCTGATCCTGGGCCTGCTCGCGCTGGTTTTCTGGCTCGGTGCCCTGCTCAGCTATTCGCCGCAGGACGCGGCCTGGTCCACCACGGGCAGCAGCGAAGCGGCCAGCGTGCTCAAGGCCGGCGACGCCGTCACCCGCAATTGGGGCGGGCGCCTGGGCGCGCACCTGGCCGATGCCAGCTATTTCCTGTTTGGTTTTTCCGTCTGGTGGGCGCTGGCGGCAGGTGTTCGTGCCTGGCTGGGTTCGCTGGCGCGTGGCCTGCGCAGCCAGCCCGCTTCCAGCACGGCGTTTGACCGGGTCAGGTTCTGGTCCTGCCTGGCCTTGCTGCTGCTGGCCAGCACGGCGCTCGAATGGTCGCGGCTGTACCGCTTTGAATTCAGGCTGCCCGGCCATGCGGGCGGGGTGCTGGGTTACCTGGCGGGCCCTGCCGGCGTGAAATGGTTGGGGTTTACCGGCTCCGGCCTGGTCTGGATTGCTGTCGGTGTGATTGCGGTGTCGGTGGTGTTTTCTTTTTCCTGGGCCCGCACGGCCCAGCGCTTAGGCGCCTGGATTGACGAGCTGATCGAGTCGCGCCGCGAAAAACGCGAGATCGCCGAGGACCTGGCCGTGGGCCGCGTCGCAGCCCGCGAGCGCGAGGAAATCCTGCACGAGGAACGCATCGAGATCGAGGAGCATCACCCGGTCCCGGTGCTGATCGAGCCGACACTGGCCGAAATTCCCAAAAGCGAGCGGGTGGCCAAGGAGCGGCAAAAACCGCTGTTCAGCGAAATGCCCGACTCCAAGCTGCCGCAGGTGGACCTGCTGGACGGCGCGCTGACACGTCAGGAAACCGTGGCGCCCGAAACGCTGGAGATGACCTCGCGGCTGATCGAGAAAAAACTCAAGGACTTCGGTGTCGAGGTGCGTGTCGTGGCGGCCGCGCCCGGCCCGGTCATCACGCGTTACGAGATCGAACCCGCCACCGGCGTCAAGGGCGCGCAGATCGTTAATCTGGCCAAGGATCTGGCGCGTGCGCTCAGCCTGGTGTCGATCCGCGTGATCGAGACCATTCCCGGAAAAAACTACATGGCGCTGGAGCTGCCCAACGCCAAACGCCAGTCCATCAAGCTCAGCGAAATCCTGGGCTCGCAGGTGTACAACGAGGCCAAGTCCATGCTGACGATTGGCTTGGGCAAGGACATCAGCGGCGCGCCCGTGGTGGCAGATCTTGCGAAGATGCCGCATTGCCTGGTGGCCGGCACCACCGGCTCCGGCAAGTCGGTGGGGATCAACGCGATGATCCTGAGCCTGCTCTACAAGGCCGACGCGCGCGATGTGCGCCTGCTGCTGATCGACCCGAAGATGCTGGAGATGAGTGTCTACGAAGGCATTCCGCATCTGCTCGCACCCGTGGTCACCGACATGCGCCAGGCCGCGCACGGCCTGAACTGGTGCGTGGCCGAGATGGAAAAGCGCTACAAGCTGATGAGCAAGATGGGTGTGCGCAACCTGGCCGGCTACAACGTCAAGATCGACGACGCCAAGGCGCGTGGCGAGTTCATCTACAACCCCTTCAGCCTCACGCCGGAGCAGCCCGAGCCGCTGGAACGCCTGCCTTACATCGTGGTGGTGATCGACGAGCTGGCCGACCTGATGATGGTGGTCGGCAAGAAGATCGAGGAGCTGATCGCCCGGCTCGCGCAAAAGGCGCGCGCCGCCGGCATCCACTTGGTGCTGGCCACCCAGCGCCCCAGCGTGGACGTGATCACCGGCCTGATCAAGGCCAACATCCCGACGCGACTGTCCTTCCAGGTCAGCAGCAAGATCGACAGCCGCACCATTCTTGACCAGATGGGCGCCGAAGCGCTGTTGGGCATGGGCGACATGTTGTACATGCCCAGCGGCACCGGTTTTCCGGTCCGCGTACACGGCGCCTTTGTCAGCGACGACGAGGTGCATCGCGTCGTCGCCTACCTGAAGCAGCAGGGCCAACCCAACTACATTGAAGGCGTGCTCGAGGGCGGCACGGTGGACGGCGAGGGAGACCTGCTGGGCGACGGCAACGGCGGCAGCGAGGGCGACAAGGACCCGATGTACGACCAGGCGGTCGAGATCGTGCTGAAAAACCGCAAGGCGTCGATTTCACTGGTGCAGCGCCACCTCAAAATCGGTTACAACCGGGCTGCCCGCATGCTTGAAGAGATGGAGAAATCGGGCATGATCAGCGCCATGTCGGGCAGCGGACAGCGCGAAATTCTGGTGCCCGCACGCGCCGAATGACCACAGCAGGGGATTTACCGGGGCGATACCTTGTTCAGGCAACCAATGCCCGCCGCTTGAGTCCCACAAGCACTGTTCACCCAACGGGGCTTACCCCTCCATTTGCCATGACCCATTCCCTCCGATTTTCCGCCACCGCCCGTCGTCCCCTGGTCGGCGCATTCCGGGCCACACTGGCCGGCCTCTTTGCCGTTTTTGCCGTCGCTGCCAGCGCGCAGGTGAGCACCGCCAATGGCCTGGAAAGCCTGGAGGCCTTTGTCAAGAACACCAAAAGCGGACGGGCCGTGTTCACCCAGGTGGTGACCAGCCCGGCACGCGAAGGGCAGACCGCCAGGACCAAAACCTCCAGTGGCAGCTTCGAATTTTTGCGCCCCAACCGTTTCAAGTTTGTCTACAAAAAACCGTTTGAGCAAAGCATCGTGTCCGACGGTCAGACCTTGTGGCTGCACGACGTGGACCTGAACCAGGTCACCGCCCGCAAGCTCACGCAGGTGCTCAGCGGCACGCCCGCGGCCGTGATCGCGGCGGCGGCAGACATCAAGGCGCTGCAGGCCGATTTCACCCTGGTGCCGCAACCCGACAGAAACGGCCTGGAGTGGGTGCAGGCCACACCCAAGACCAAGGACGGCCAGGTGCAAAACATCACCGTCGGTTTCAGGAACACCGGCAAGGGCAGCGAGCTGGCCGTGCTGGAAATCCTCGACAGCTTCGGCCAGCGCTCGGTGATGACCTTCAGCCAGTTCGAGGTCAACCCGGCCTTGGGTGCTGCCGGTTTCCAGTTCAAGCCGCCGGCCGGCGCGGACGTGATTCGCCAATAGGACAAACAGAAGAAGATGCATGGCAGCTCTTGACGGGACCCCTTTCGGGCAGGACGCCGATGTCCGGGCGGCGGCCCCGCTGGCCGAGCGCCTGCGTCCGAAAAACCTCGGTGAGGTGATTGGCCAGCAGCACCTGCTCGGCGAGGACATGCCGCTGCGCATTGCCTTTGAGTCGGGCCAGCCCCACAGCTGCATCTTGTGGGGCCCGCCCGGCGTCGGCAAGACCACGATTGCGCGATTGATGGCCAGCAGTTTCGACGCTCACTTCATCACAATCTCGGCCGTGTTGGGCGGTGTCAAGGAAATCCGCGAAGCGGTCGAGCAGGCCAGCATCTGGCAGGGGCAGGGCGGCAAACGCACCATCGTGTTTGTCGACGAGGTGCACCGCTTCAACAAGAGCCAGCAGGATGCGTTTTTGCCGCATGTGGAAAGCGGCCTGTTCACCTTCATAGGCGCGACCACCGAAAACCCCTCGTTTGAAGTCAATTCGGCCTTGCTGTCACGCGCGGCGGTGTATGTGCTGCAGCCCCTGGGCGAGCAGGATCTCAAGAAAATCATCGCCAGAGTTCTTGCCGAGAAAGCGCTGCCAGCTATCAAAGACATAGCTGCCGAGGCTGCCGACCAGCTCGTGGCCTACGCCGACGGCGATGCCCGGCGGCTGCTCAACACGCTGGAGTCGCTCAATGTGGCGGCCCAGCGCGAAAAAAAAGGCGGCAGCCTGGAGGTCACGGCGCCCTGGCTGCTCAAGGTGCTGGGCGAACGCATGCGCCGCTACGACAAGGGCGGCGAGCAGTTCTATGACACGATCTCGGCGCTGCACAAGTCGGTGCGCGGCTCCGACCCGGACGCTGCGCTGTACTGGCTGGTGCGCATGCTCGACGGCGGTGCCGAGCCCAAATACATGGCGCGGCGCCTGATCCGCATGGCCAGCGAGGACATCGGCCTGGCCGACCCGCGTGCGCTGCGTCTGGCGCTGGACGCCGCCGAGGTCTACGAGCGCCTGGGTTCGCCCGAGGGCGAGTTGGCGCTGGCCGAGTGTGTGGTCTATCTGGCGATCGCCCCCAAGTCCAACGCGGTGTACAAGGCCTTCAACGAGGCCAGGGCACTGGTGAAAAAGGACGGCAGCCGGCCGGTGCCGCTGCACCTTCGCAATGCGCCCACCCAGCTCATGAAAGAGCTCGATTACGGCAAAAACTACCGTTATGCCCATGACGAGGAGGGCGGTTTTGCCGCCGGCGAAAGCTACTTCCCCGACGGCATGCCGGTGCCGGTGTTTTACCGTCCGGTGAACCGCGGTCTGGAGATCAGGATTGCCGATAAGTTGAATGAGCTGAAGTTGATGAACAAGCAGAAAAACTAATGAAAAACAAAACCTGCTGATAAAGCCTGATTCGGTTCGATAAATACGGTTTCTCAAGGGTAAACCCCGCGAAAACCGGCTTGCTGGCCCGTTTCTCGCTAGAGACGCATGGCTACAATTTGCGGATTAGCTCGCCACCCAATCCAGTTGTCATCTGGTGTTGATAGGCGGGCTTTTTGTTAACTCACGCGGCCTCATGGTGATCCCAGGAGGTTCGTGGCCGCCAGGCGGAGTTGACAATTTCAACCAATCGGAGACTGAGTTATGGAAGTTTTGCTTCAGCAGATCATCAACGGACTGGTGCTGGGCAGCATGTATGCCCTGGTCGCCCTGGGCTACACCATGGTGTACGGCATCATCAACCTGATCAACTTCGCGCACGGCGAGGTGCTGATGGTGGGTGCGTTGACAAGCTGGACCATCATCGTCTGGATGCAGGAAGCCATGCCGGGAACGCCGGGCTGGATCATCCTGGTGATCTCGCTGCTGATCGCCTTCGTGGTGTGCGGTGCGCTCAACTTTGCGATTGAAAAAATCGCCTACCGGCCGCTGCGCAACTCACCCAAGCTGGCGCCCCTGATCACCGCCATCGGCATGTCCATCCTGCTGCAGACCCTGGCCATGATCATCTGGAAGCCCAATTACAAGCCTTACCCGACCCTGCTGCCGTCCGAGCCACTGCAAATCGGCGGCGCCGTGATCACCGTCACGCAAATCTTCATCCTGGCTGCCACCGCCGTCTCGCTGTCCATCCTGATGTACCTGGTCAACTACACACGGCTGGGCCGGGCCATGCGCGCCACCGCCGAGAACCCGCGCGTGGCCGCCCTGATGGGCGTCAAACCCGACACCGTGATCTCGGCCACCTTCATCATCGGTGCCGTGCTCGCCGCGCTGGCCGGCGTGATGTACGCGTCCAACTACGGCACGGTGCAGCACACCATGGGCTTTCTGCCCGGCCTCAAGGCATTCACCGCCGCCGTGTTCGGCGGCATCGGCAACCTCGGCGGTGCGGTGCTGGGCGGCATTCTGCTGGGGCTGATCGAAGCCATTGGCGCCGGCTACATTGGCCCGCTGACCGGCGGTGTGCTGGGCAGCCAGTACTCGGACATCTTCGCCTTTATCGTGCTTATTTTTGTGCTCACGCTGCGGCCTTCGGGGCTGCTCGGGGAACGTGTGGCGGACAGGGCCTAGGAGAACCTCGATGAAAACCAAAAAAATCGTCACTTTTCTCATCGTCGCGGCGGCACTGCTGGTGCTGCCCCTGATCCTGCAGCAGGGCGGCAACGCCTGGGTGCGCATTGTCGACATGGCCCTGCTGTATGTCCTGCTGGCCCTGGGCCTGAACATCGTGGTGGGTTACGCCGGCCTGCTGGACCTCGGCTACGTGGCTTTCTTTGCGGTCGGTGCCTATTTGTATGCCTTGCTCGCTTCGCCGCATTTGGCCGATGCCTTTCCCTTCATAGCTGCCAATTTCCCAAATGGCCTGCACCTGCCGATCTGGGCCATCATTCCGATGGCGGCGGCCCTCGCCGGTCTTTTCGGCGTGCTGCTGGGCGCCCCCACGCTGAAGCTGCGCGGCGACTACCTGGCCATCGTCACGCTGGGTTTTGGCGAAATCATCCGGGTGTTCCTGAACAACCTGGACCGTCCCATCAACCTGACCAACGGGCCCAAGGGCATCAGCCAGATCGACTCGATGAAGTTCTTCGGGTTCGACCTGGGCAAGACGCATGACTTCTTCGGCATCGAGTTCACCTCGGTGTCGATGTACTACTACCTCTTTCTGGTGCTGGTCATCGTGTCGGTGGTCATCTGCCACCGGCTGGAGAACTCGCGCATCGGCCGCGCCTGGATGGCGATTCGCGAAGACGAGATCGCCGCCAAGGCCATGGGCATCAACACCCGCAATCTCAAGCTGCTGGCCTTCGGCATGGGTGCGACCTTTGGCGGCGTGTCCGGCTCCATGTTTGCCGCCTTCCAGGGCTTTGTCTCGCCCGAGTCCTTCAGCCTGATGGAGTCGGTCATGATTGTGGCCATGGTGGTGCTGGGCGGCATCGGCCACCTGCCGGGGGTCATCCTCGGCGCGCTGCTGCTGGCCGCGCTGCCGGAAGTGCTGCGCCACGTGGCCGGGCCGCTGCAGGCCATGACGGGCGGGCGTCTTGACTCTGCCATCCTGCGCCAGTTGCTGATTGCGCTGGCCATGATCACCATCATGCTGTCCAGGCCGCGCGGCCTGTGGCCGGCGCCCGACCATGGCAAATCGCTGGTCAACACCGGCAACGGCAAATAAGGGCAAGGCCATGAGCGAAACCATTCTCAAAGTCTCCGGCGTCTCCAAACGTTTTGGCGGCCTGCAGGCCCTCAGCGATGTCGGCATCCACATCGAGCGCGGCCAGGTCTACGGCCTGATCGGCCCCAACGGCGCCGGCAAAACCACCTTCTTCAATGTGCTGACCGGGCTGTACACGCCCGACAGCGGCACTTTCGAGCTGGCCGGCAAGCCCTACAAACCTTCGGCCGTACACGAAGTGGCCAAAGCCGGCATTGCGCGCACCTTCCAGAACATTCGCCTGTTTGCCGACATGACGGCGCTCGAAAACGTCATGGTGGGGCGCCACATCCGCACCAAATCGGGCCTGATCGGCGCGGTGTTTCGCACGCCGGGTTTCAAGGCCGAGGAAGCGGCCATCGCCAAACGTGCGCAGGAACTGCTCGACTACGTGGGCATTGGCAAATACGCGGACTACAAGGCACGCACGCTGAGCTACGGTGACCAGCGCCGCCTCGAGATCGCGCGGGCACTGGCGACCGATCCGCAGCTGATTGCCCTGGACGAACCCGCCGCCGGCATGAACGCCACCGAGAAGGTGCAACTGCGCGAGCTGATCGACCAGATCCGCAAGGACAACCGGACCATCCTGCTGATCGAGCACGACGTCAAGCTCGTCATGGGCCTGTGCGACCGCGTCACCGTGCTCGATTACGGCAAGCAGATTGCCGAAGGCCCGCCTTCCGAGGTGCAGAAAAATGAAAAAGTGATCACCGCCTATCTGGGCACCGGTCATTGAAGGAAATCAAGAACATGGCCACCACAAGTCATACCACCCTGCTCAAAGTCACCGGCCTCAAAGTGGCCTACGGCGGCATCCAGGCGGTCAAGGGCGTCGATTTCGAAGTCAAGGAGGGTGAACTGGTCACGCTGATCGGCTCCAACGGCGCCGGCAAGACCACCACCATGAAAGCCATCACCGGCACGCAGCCGCTGCTCGATGGCGACATCGAATACCTGGGCAAAAGCATCAAGGGCCAAGGCGCCTGGGACCTGGTCAAGGAAGGCCTGGCCATGGTGCCGGAAGGCCGCGGTGTGTTCACCCGCATGACCATCACGGAAAACCTGCAGATGGGCGCCTACATCCGCAACGACAAGTCCGAAATCGCTGCTGACATGGAAAAGATGTTTACGCTGTTTCCGCGCCTGCGCGAACGCAAGGACCAGCTCGCCGGCACCATGTCCGGCGGCGAACAGCAGATGCTGGCCATGGGGCGCGCGCTCATGAGCCGTCCCCGCGTCTTGCTGCTGGATGAGCCTTCCATGGGCCTGAGTCCCATCATGGTCGACAAGATTTTTGAAGTCGTCAGGGACGTGTCGGCGCAGGGTGTCACGGTGCTGCTGGTCGAACAGAACGCCAGCCGGGCCCTGGGCATTGCCGACCGCGGTTATGTCATGGAGTCGGGCCTGGTCACGATGAATGGCGAGGCGAAGGCCTTGCTGGATGATCCGCGGGTGAGGGCGGCTTACCTGGGGGAGTGATTCTTCAGGAGTTTTGTGCGCCTGGCCCTTGTGGGGTGGGCGCAAGCAGCTATTTAATTCATAGCGTCATCAGATTCCACCCTTTCGGGCTGAGCCTGTCGACGCCTGTTTGAACTGTGACGATCCTTCGGCAGGCTCCGGGCGGACGAGCTGTGGCGCTTCAAGGACCAGCACGCACCCTGGCGTATGAACTAGGGAATGCCACGGTGACCCCGGTTCCCGGTTTTGTCACAATCAGGGCCATGAAAACATCCTGCCTCGCTTCTTTCGCAGCCCGCGCCCTGGCCGCGGCCTCCATCGCCGTGCTGGCCCTGTCGTCCACCCTTGCCGTCGCGCAGCCCAAGGTCATGCGCATCATCGTGCCGTATGCCCCCGGCGGCCCGATCGACGTGACCGCGCGCCTGATGGCCGAGCGCGTCAAGGACACCCTGGGCACCGTGATCATTGAAAACCGTCCCGGTGGCGGCGGCAACATCGGCGCCGATATGGTGGCCAAAGCCACGCCTGACGGCCTGACCATCGGCATTGCCGCTGTCGCCACCCACGCCATCAATCCGTGGCTTTACAGCAAGATGCCGTACAACGCGGCCACCGACTTTGCGCCCATCACGCAGATGCTGCGCGTGCCGAACGTGCTGGTGATGAACGCCGACACCGCCAAACGCCTGAACATCAACACACTGGCAGACCTGATCGCCTATGCCAAGGTCAACCCGGGCAAACTCAACTACGCCAGCGGCGGCAACGGCAGCGCGGGCCACCTGGCCGGTGAGATGTTCAAGAAGGAAGCCGGCATTTTTGCGCTGCACATTCCCTACAACGGCGGCAACCCGGCGCAGCTCGCGCTGCTCAGTGGTCAGGTCGATTTCAATTTCGACAACCTTGCAACCGCCTCCGCCAACATCAAGGCCGGCAAACTCAAGGCGCTGGCCGTGACCACCGAAAAACGCAGTGCAGCGTTGCCCGAGGTGCCGGCCGTGGCAGAAACACTCAAGGGTTTTGCCATCGACACCTGGTGGGGCCTGGTGGCGCCGGCCGCCACGCCGAAAGACGTGGTCGCCAAACTGAACCAGGCCTTTGTCGCCGCCCTCAATTCGCCGGAAGCCAAAACCCGCTTTGCCGCGCTGCTGGCCGAACCCGTGGCGAGTTCACCGGAGCAGTTCGGCGCTTTCATGAAAAGCGAGCTGGCCAAGTATGAGAAGGTGGTGAAGGCTTCCGGGGCTCGCGTGGATTGATTTTCCGAAGTCTTTTTAGCTTGTCGCCTTGATGTGACGGATGCAGGCCGCTATTTAATTCATAGCGAATTTTTCCGACTGGTCATCCCGGACTTGATCCGGAATCCATGTTTGCCGACTACCTGCGTTGGTTCGGGTGCAGTAGTTAGCCAACAAGCCGGGGGTTGCCCGGCGGCAAGTAACTTTCTTTTGCGTCGCCCCCGCCAAAAGAAAGTCACCAAAGAAAAGGCGACCCGATGGTCTGGGTCCCTTCGCTTCGCTGCGGGCAACCTGCGGTGCTCGACAAAAGCGGGGTCTCGCTCGAACTCGCCTTCGGCTCAAACAATCGCGAGCCCTGATCCGCTTTTGCCTGCGCTCCTCGGCCCAGCCCGACGGGTAGGGGAATAAATGAGGGATCGGGTACGGGGAGACGATGACGCGCTTTGCGCGTCATCGTCGGAATACGGGACCGTCAAGTTTGCACGTGAACGCAGCACACGCGGCCACATGAAGCTCCCCGCCATCGCCCAGCGGGGCGAGGGAGGGGCGAGGGAGGGGCGGGGGGAGGGAGGGAGTGGGGAGTTAGACCTACTGTCCAGGGCGAACCAGGGACGCAGCGTGACGCCTCAACTGCGAGCCTTCACGCAAGCGCCTTGGCCTTGTCCGCTTCCGTCGTGAACGAATCCGCAAAAAACTCTTCCGGTGGCAGGCCGCCGATCGCGCTGTAGTCGGCGCGGGCCGAGTCCACCACGATGGGGGCGCCGCAGGCATAGACCTGATGGCCCGACAGATCGGGAAAGTCTTCCAGCACCGACTTGTGCACGAAACCGGTACGGCCCGTCCAGTTGTCTTCCGGCAGCGCGTTGGAGATCACCGGCACATACGTCAGGTTGGGCATCTCGGCCACCTTGGCCATCACCCAGTCGTTCATGTACAGGTCGGCCGGGCGGCGGCCGCCCCAGTAAAGCACCGCGGGCCGGGTGATGCCCTTGAACTGCATGTGTTCAATCAGCGCCTTGATGGGCGCAAAGCCTGTGCCCGAGGCCAGCAGCACCATGGGTTTGTCGCTGTCTTCGCGCAGGAAGAAGCTGCCGTAAGGCCCTTCGATGCGCAGGATGTCTCTTTCCTTCATGGTGCCAAACACTTGCTCGGTGAACTTGCCGCCCGGCATGTGGCGGATGTGCAGCTCGATGCCCGGGTTGTCCAGCTGCGTGTGCGGCGCATTGGCCATGGAGTAGCTGCGGCGGTCGCCGTCGCGCAGCAAAAACTCCACGTACTGGCCGGCGTGGTACTTGAACACATCGCTGGCCGGCAGCTGCAGGCGGATCACGATCACGTCGTGCGAGGCGCGCGCCAGGCTGCTCACGCGGGCCGGCATCTTCTTGATCGGAAAGGCGCTTTCGTCGGTCACCTGGCGCGACTCCAGCACCACGTCGGTCTGCGCCACGCCGCAGCAGGTCAGGATGAAACCCGCGGCTTCTTCCTCATGCGACAGTGCCTTGAGCTGGTGCGGGCCGTGCACCACCGTGCCTTCGAGCTTTTTGCACTTGCAGGAACCGCAGGCGCCGTCCTTGCAGCCATAAGGCATGCCGATGCCCTGGCGGATGGCCGCGGCCAGCAGCGCTTCGTCGGGGTTGGCGGTGAACGAGCGGCCGCTGGGCAGCACGGTGACGTTGAAAGTCATACTGGTTATCCTCTGACGTAATCCTGTTTTTATAACTCTGGCTGTTTTCAGCAGATTCCCCAATTTTGCCCTCAAACCAAAGTCCCCTCGGCGCCCTGCCTTCGCGCTTTCGCCGCCAGCGTATTCTGATCATCGGCTGCGGCGACGTCGGCCTGCGTGTGGCAGGCCAGCTGGCGCCGCGTGTGCGGCTGCTGGCCCTGACCTCGTCGCCAGAACACCGCCCTGAACTGCGCGCCCGGCACATCACGCCGCTGGCCGGCAACCTGGACCAGCCCGCGACCCTGCGGCGGCTGGCCGGGCTGGCCACCCGCGTGATCCACCTGGCCCCGCCGCCCGGCGAGAACCTGCCCGACTGGCGCCGCGACCCGCGCACGCTGGCCCTGCTGCGGGCACTGCGCCTGCGCGGCCTGCCGCAAGCGGTGGTGTACGGCTCGACCAGCGGCGTGTACGGCGATTGTCAGGGCGAGTGGGCCAGCGAAACCCGCCCCGTGAACCCGCACACGCCGCGTGCCTGGCGCCGCGTCGATGCCGAGGCCCAGCTGCGCTTTTTTGGCCGTTCCAGCGGTGTGCGGGTGCACACGCTGCGCATTCCGGGCATTTACGCCCCCGACCGCGAGGGCGGCACGCCGCATGGCCGCCTGCTCAAGGGCACGCCGGTGCTGGCGCCCGCCGACGACGTGTTCACCAACCACATCCATGCCGACGACCTGGCGCGCGCCTGCGTGGCGGCCCTGTGGCGCGGCAAACCGCAGCGCACCACCAATGCCAGCGACGACACCGAGCTGAAGATGGGCGACTACTTCGACCTCGCGGCCGACCTGTACCGGCTGCCGCGCCCGCCGCGGGTGGCACGCAGCAGCGCGCAGGACGAGTTGCCGCTGATGTTGCTGAGCTTCATGAGCGAGTCGCGCCGGCTCGACAACACGCGCCTGAAGCAGGAGCTGCGGCTGCGCCTGCGTTACCCCACCGTGGCGCAGGGTTTGGTGCTACAAAAAAAGTAGCATTCTGCGCCCGCCGGACAAGGGCGGGAGGCCATTTTCATTACAGTGAATTGGGCCCTTTTTTGCGCGCTTTTCACCGCTAGCCTGCCCGGCCTTTCTTGCTACCGTCCATGGGTCTGGCCTCTCCCGCGTTTTGAGACGGAAGCGGCCTTCAGGAGGCGACACACATGCAAATCGACCACTGGAAAATCAGTACACGGCTGGGGGCGGGCTTCGGCTTGGTCCTGCTGATGACGGGCGCCCTGGTGGCGGTGGGGCTGGGCGGCCTGGCCGGCATCGGCGCGACCAGCCGCGACATCACCGGCAACGACGGGTCCCGCGCCGGGGCGGCGGCGACGGCCAGCGCCGCGAGCCAGGCGAACGCACGACGGACGATGGAGCTCTTCCTGGCCGGTGATGCCACGCAGGCGGCGGTGCTGCGGCAGCAACTGGCGGCTGGCGACAAAGCCGTGACCGACGCGCTGGCAGCGCTGGACCAGGGCCGCCCGCCGGCAGAAGAAAAAGCCCTGCTGGCGGACATTCGCAGCACCCGCGCCGCCCATGCGCTGGCCCTCGGCAAGGTCGCCCGGCAGCTGGAGGCGGGCGAACGCGAGGCGGCCCTCCGCAACTGGAACGGCGAAGCCCGGCAGACGCTGGACCGGCTGCAGCAGGAACTGCTGGCGCTGGCCGAACTGCAGACGCGCCAGGTCCGGGCGCGCGGGCAGGTCGTTGAAAGTGACATTGCCGCGGCACGCCGCTGGATGCTGGCGCTCGGGCTGACCGCCTTGCTGGCAAGCTGCATGGTGGTCTGGCGGCTGGCGCGCAGCATTGCGCAGCCGCTCAATGAGGCGATCTACATTGCCGAAACCGTGGCATCGGGCGACCTCAGCCAGGAGTTTTCCACCGAACGTGGCGGCGATTTCGGGCGCCTGCTGGGCGCCCTGGGCGGCATGGAAGACACGCTGACCGATCTGGTGAGCCGCATCAAGGCCTCGACCGATTCCATCACCCTGGCGTCCCGGGACATCGCGGCCGGCAATGCCGACCTGTCGCGCCGCACGGAAGAGCAGGCCGCCTCGCTGGAGGAGACCGTCTCCAGCATGGAGGAGCTGACTTCCACAGTCAGGCTGAACGCCGGGCATGCCAGCACGGCCAGCGGGCTCGCGGCCAGCGCCTCGGACATTGCCGCGCGCGGCGGCGAAGTGGTGGTGCAGGTGGTGGACACCATGGCCGCCATCAGCGGCAGCTCCAGGAAGATTGTGGACATCATCGCGGTCATCGAGGGCATCGCCTTCCAGACCAACATCCTGGCGCTCAACGCCGCGGTGGAAGCCGCGCGTGCCGGCGAGCAGGGCCGCGGCTTTGCGGTCGTGGCCAGCGAGGTGCGCAGCCTGGCCCAGCGCAGCGCCGGCGCGGCGCGCGAGATCAAGGCCCTGATTGCCGACTCCGTGGCGCATGTCGAGAACGGCTCCGAACTGGTCGGGCAGGCGGGCCGGACCATGCAGGACATCGTGCAGGCCGTCAGGCGCGTCAGCAGCCTGCTCGAGCAGATCTCGGCGGCCTCGGTAGAGCAGAGCAAGGGCATCGAACATGTGAACCAGGCCATGGTGCAGATGGACCAGGCGACCCAGCAAAACGCGGCGCTGGTGGAGCAGGCCGCCACCGCCGCCGCATCGCTGGCCGAGCAGACCCTGCAGCTGCAGACGGCGGTGGACGAATTCAAGCTGGACGACGAGCCGGTACAGGTACAGGGTCCGGGGCCGGGTCCCATGGCTGCGCTGGAGCTCCGGGCGATCACCGGCGCCCTGCCGCTGCTGTCTGCCGCCGCGCGTTAGGTGCTGCAAAATCAGGAGCTGGAAGCGCTTGCCCGTCAAGGACTGATGGCCGATTTGACCTGAAAGCTCAGATGCCGGAAGGTTTTTTCAGGGTCTGCAGGCGGTCCTGCGCCTTCAGCACAATCGTCTTCACGTCGGCGCCCTGCAGCACCGTCAGGGCCACTTCCGCATCGGGTGCGGCCCGGTCCCAGAGTTTTTTGTAGAAGTCGGCCAGCGTCGCGACCTTGTTGCCGTCCACCGCCAGCACCACGTCGCCGGCTTCCAGCCCGGCCAGCTCGGCCGGGCTGTCCTTGCTGACGCGCACGATCTGGATGCGTCCGCCCTGGTCAATCGAGCTCAGGCCCAGCCAGGGCCGGTGGCTTTGGGCGCTGGTGCCGGAACGCTGCATTTCGGCCAGGATGGGGCGCAGCAGGTCCACCGGCACAAACATGTTGCCGGGCAGAGGCCGGTTTTGTCCGCTGGCGTCCGCCACCAGCAGCGAGCCTATGCCCACCAGCTCCCCTTTCTGGTTGAACAGCGGCGCGCCGCTGTGGTTGGCGCCATTGCCCAGCAGGGGCGGGCTGGTGAACAGGGCCGTGTCGATGTGGTACTCCCAAGTGCCGGAAAAAGGGCGTTTGCTGACCAGCCGTGTCATGCTGACCTCGCCGTCGTCGCTGGCCTGCGGACCGGTCACGGCCATCAGCGCCTCGCCGGCTTGCAGGGGCAGGCTGCTGCCCAGCACCGCGACACTGATGCTGCTGCTGCCGGCGCGCAGGGGCAGCACGGGCCGCAGCAGGCCGAAACCGGTCGCCAGGTCGTAGGCCACGGCGCGTGCCGGCAGGGTCTTGTTGTCCTGCGTGACGATTTCAATTTGCTCGGCCTCCAGCATCAGGTAGCCAATCGTCAGGATCAGGCCGTCCGGCGCAATCACCACCCCGGAGCCGCGGCGGAGTTGGCCCAGGGTCTCGGCCGACCGTGCCTCCTCGTCCACCATGACACGCACACCGACCACCGAGGCGTGGGCCCTGGCCAGCGCTGCAATCATTTCCTGGGCGTTCGGAGGCTGAACTGTGGTCGCCAGGGCGGGCTGGGCCGCCAGCAGGACAGCCGCCACGAAGGGGAGGGTCCAACGACGAAGTGAGCACATGACGGACTCCCGAAGCCGCAGAAAACACTGCGATTCAAGAATGCGCCTGATTCAATGCCGTGGCATTGCGCAGGGTCAAGTCACCCGGCACCCGCGCCTGGCTGCAGGGGCTTACCGGCTCAGACGCGCATGCACCCAGTGCGCGGCCGCCAGCAGGCGGTGGTCGTCGCCAGGGGCGCCCACCAGTTGCAGGCCCACGGGCAGCCCGCGGCGGCCCCGGGCAAAAGGCAGGTGCACGCAGGGCAGGCCCAGCAGGGTCCAGGTCCGGCAAAACAGCGGGTCGCCGGTGCCGTCCAGCCCGGCCGGGGCCTCGCCGATGCTGCTGGGGGCCAGCAACACGTCGTGTGATCCGAACAAGGCCTGCGCCTGGTGCCGCGCCTGCGCCGTTACCCGCAGGTTGTGCGCATGGGTGTCACCCGCGATGGCCAGGCCGGCCGCGATCAGTGCCTGCAGCGGCGCACTGAGCTGGTCCCGGTGGCGCAGGCGCTCATGGCTCAGGGAACGCGCGGTCTCGAAAGCCTGCACCTCTTTCTGCACGGCAACCAGGCCGGATAGCTCGGGCGGCAGCGCCAGCGGCGCGCCGTGGCCGGCCAGCGCTGCTTCGGCCCGGGCCCAGGCCTGCTGTGTGTCCTCATCGGCCTGGGCCCACTCGGGCGTGCGGCAAAAGCCGATGCGCGGCGCGGCTGTTTGTGCAAACGCGGCGGGGTCGGCCAGCCGCGTATCGCCGGTCAGCACCGCGCCGAGCAGCGCCACGTCGCGCACGCTGCGCGCAAAGCCGCCCACCGTGTCCAGCGTTTCCGACAGGCTTTTGACGCCGGCCCGGGGCACCCGGTTGTGGCTGGGCTTGTAGCCGACCACGCCGCAAAAAGCCGCCGGCCGAATCAGCGAACCGGCCGTTTGTGTGCCCAGCGCCAGCGGCAGCATGGCGTCGGCCACGGCGGCGGCCGAACCGCTCGACGAGCCGCCCGGCGTGTGCTCAGGGTGGTGCGGGTTGCGCGTGACGCCGGGGAACATGTTGGCCAGCTCGGTGGTCACGGTTTTGCCGAGCAGCACCGCGCCGGCCTCACGGCACAGCGCCACGGCCGCCGCATCGGCCAGTGGCTGCTGGCCGGCATAAATGGGTGATCCGTAAGCGGTGGGCAGGTCAAAGGTGTCGAACAAGTCCTTCACGCCAAACGGCAGGCCGTGCAGCAGGCCGCGCACCGGCCCGGCGTCGAGTTCGCGGGCCGTCGCCAGCGCGGCATCGGCGCCCAGCTGCACAAACGCCTGCAGCTGCGGCTCCCGTTCGGCAATGCGGTCCAGGCAGGCGCGGACCAGGTCCACGGCCTTGAGTTCGCGGCGTGCGAGCAGGGTGGCGGCTTGCCAGGCGTCGAGTTGGTGCAGGGGGGTGGCGGAGTGGGAGGATGTCATGCCCGCCAGTATCCGTGCTTCTGCGCTTTTTGCGTGCACACGCCCACAAAAAAGGCCCCTCCAAAACTGGAAGGGCCTGTATCTGGTGCCCGGGGCCGGAATCGAACCGGCACGCCTTTCGGCGGGGGATTTTGAGTCCCCTGCGTCTACCAATTTCACCACCCGGGCAGGAAGAAGCAAAGAGGCAAATTATGGCACAGTGCAGGGTATGAATTATCCGACCATCGAAGACGCCATTGGCAAAACGCCCCTGGTGGCACTGCAACGTATCCAGTCCAAAGCCAACACCCAACGCCACAACGTGGTCCTCGGCAAACTCGAAGGCAACAACCCCGCCGGCTCGGTGAAAGACCGGCCCGCGCTGTCCATGATCAAGCGCGCCGAGGAGCGCGGCGAGATCCGGCCCGGCGACACGCTGATCGAGGCCACCTCCGGCAACACCGGCATTGCGCTGGCCATGGCCGCGGCCATCAAGGGTTACCGCATGGTGCTGATCATGCCGGAGGATTTGTCGATTGAACGCGCGCAAACCATGAAGGCCTTTGGCGCCGAGCTGATCCTCACGCCCAAAAGCGGCGGCATGGAGCACGCGCGCGACCTGGCCGACCAGATGGCCAAAGACGGCAAGGGCCGCGTGCTGGACCAGTTTGCCAACCAGGACAACCCGCGCATCCACTACGAAACCACCGGACCCGAGATCTGGGCCGATACGCACGGGAAGATCACGCATTTTGTCAGCGCCATGGGCACCACCGGCACCATCACCGGCGTGTCGCGTTTCCTGAAAGAGAAAAACCCGGCGATCAAGATCATCGGCGCGCAGCCCAGCGAAGGTTCGCGCATTCCCGGCATCCGCAAGTGGCCCGAGGCCTACATGCCGAAGATTTACGACCCCAGCCACATCGACGAGACCGTGCTGGTGAGCCAGCTTGATGCCGAAGACATGTGCCGCCGCCTGGCGCGCGAAGAGGGCATTTTCGCCGGCATCTCGGCCGCCGGCGCCTGCTGGGTGGCGCAGGAGATTGCCAAAACCGTCGACAACGCGGTGATCGTGTTCATCGTCTGCGACCGGGGCGACCGCTACCTCTCGACCGGTGTGTTTCCGGCTTGACTCTCAGCCCGAACGGTTTGGCCAGGGTTTGTATATAAAAAGTGGCTGTCGTCCTTGTTCCACGGGCGCAGGCAGCTATCAAAAAAGCAGCAAAAAGGTTTGCACGCCATGAGCCAGGAATTCAAGTTTTGCCCCAGCTGCGCCACTCCGCTGGCGATGATTTCCCAGCTGGAAGACAGCGGCGAAACCGTGCGCCTGCGTTGCCCGGCCTGCGACTACACCCACTGGAACAACCCGGTGCCGGTGCTGGCCGCAGTCATCGAGCACCAGGGCAGGATCCTGCTGGCGCGCAACGCCGCCTGGTCCGGCAAGATGTACGCGCTTATCACCGGTTTCATGGAGTCCGGCGAAACGCCCGAAGGCGGCATCACCCGCGAGATCAAGGAAGAAACCAGCCTCGACGTGACCGACCTCCAGCTGATCGGCGTCTACGACTTCCAGCGCATGAACCAGATCATCATTGCCTACAGCGCCGTCGGCCATGGCGAAGTCAAACTCTCTCCCGAGCTGGTGGATTACCGGCTGTATGCCCATGAAGATGTGAAGTGCTGGCCGGCCGGCACCGGTTACGCCCTGGCCGACTTTTTGAAGTCCAGGGGTTACGAGCCGGAGTTCGTGGAGTGGGCCAAGCGCGACTGATTCCCGCGGTTTGGCCAGGCGGGACGCATTCCGCTAGAATTTCCCTTGCTCCGGGGTGCAGCCCTGCTGGAAACGGCAGGGGTGGCTGAGATGGTCAGAACCAAACCCGCGAACTTGAATCGGTTCATACCGACGTAAGGAGAGCTGTCAGCAACCCGGTGCGGGACTGCCACATCTTTCGGAGCACTTGTTCAACAGGCAACCGAAAGCGTGACCCATGGCTCCACCTGCGTTGATTGCTGATCTGCTGGCCTTCCTGGCCGACACCCACCCGTCTGACGAGGCCTTCGACCGGCAGGCGCTCGCGCTGTTTGCGCACCAGTTCCAGCACAACTTGCCGTTCCAGCGCTTTTGCCAGCAGCGCGGCAAAACCCTGCGCACCGTCAAGAGCTGGTGCGACATTCCCGCCGTGCCCATCAGCGCCTTCAAGGCCCTGACCCTGAGCTGCATTCCGGCAGACCAGGCCGAGCGCACCTTCATGACCAGCGGCACCACGCAGGCCGAGGTCAAGGGCAAGCACCACCACCCCACGCTGGCCGTGTACGACGCGTCCATGATCCGCAATTTCCGCGAACGCTTCATGGCCGGCAGCGGCCGCATCCGCATGGGCATGTTGTTTCCGGACGAGACGCTGCTGCCGAATTCCTCGCTGGCGCATTACCTCGCGCTGGCCCTGCGCGCGTTCGGCACCGAAACCAGCCACTACCTGCTGACGCAGCAGGGCCTGGACACGGCGCGCCTGATTGCAGAACTCGAGCGCGCGCAGCAGACCGGCGAGCCCTATGCGCTGCTGGGCGCGAGTTACAGCTTTGTGCACCTGCTCGACGAACTGCAGCGCCTGGGCAGAACATTCGCCCTGCCGGCCGGCAGCCGCGTGCTGGATACCGGCGGCTTCAAGGGCCAGTCGCGCGAGTTGTCGATGCAGGACTTTTATGCGCAGCTCTCGGCCACGCTGGGCATCCCCACCAGCCAGTGCATCAACATGTACGGCATGACCGAACTCAGCACGCAGTTCTACGACGACGGCAATGCGACCCTGCCCTCGGTCAAGTCGGGCCCGCACTGGATACGCAGCCGCGTGGTCGAGCCGCTCAGTGGTGAGGAATTGCCGCGCGGCCAGCAGGGCATCCTCGCGCATTGCGACCTGGCGAACTTCAATTCCGTCACCACCATCCTGACCGAAGACGTGGGTGTGGCGGTGGACGGCGGCTTTTTGCTGCTGGGCCGCGCGCAGGGCAGCGCGGCCAAGGGCTGCTCGCTGGCGGTCGAGGAATTTTTGCAGGCGGCCGCGGCATGAGGCTGCTGCGTGAAACCGCCGGCTACCTGCCGGGCCTGCGCGCCGAAGAGCTCGCGTGGCAGACGCTGGCCTTCGAGAGCAAGGGCGGCCGCGTCGAGGTGGCCGTGCCTGTGCTGACCGAAGCGCAAATCATCGCGCTCACGCAGCGCGTGCGCAACGCCAGCCGCAGCTACCTCAAATCGCTGACGGTGGCGCAGATCGTGGACACCATAGACCGCGCCATCCACCGCCTGCTGGACCCCCAGGACCCGTGGCGGCGCAAGGCCGACAGCGTATTGCCGCGGGTGACCGGTTACGACGCGGAGATGGTGCGTCTGGGCCTGAGCGGCTACCTCAAGACCTTCCGAAAACCACAACTGCAGCGTTTTCTGGCGGAAGACTTTGGCAACCCGCAACTGCTCGACGACTTTGTGCCGCGCAGCAAGGGCGGCTTCTCCAAGGCCTTCGGTCCCGATGTGGCGGTGCATGTCTGGGCCGGCAATGTGCCCGGCCTGGGCCTGTGGAGTCTGATTTCCGGCTTGCTGGTCAAGTCCGGCACGGTCGGCAAGGTGGCCAGCGCCGAGCCGCTGCTGGCCGGCTGGTTCGCGCAGCTGCTGGTCGAGGTCGATCCGGGTCTCGCCGACTGCCTGGCCGTGGTCTGGTGGAAGGGCGGCGACGAGGCGCAGGAAAAAATGTTCTTCGGCCACGCCGACCTGGTGCTGGCCTACGGCGGCAACGCCGCACTGGCCGATGTGCGGCGCCAGGTGCCGGTCACCACGCGTTTCCTGCCCTTTGGCCACAAGCTCAGTTTCGGCCTGGTGGCCGCTTCGGCGCTTGATGCGCGCAAGGCGCCGCGGGCGGCGCAGCAGGCGGCCTACGACGTGGTGCGTTACGACCAGCAGGGCTGTTATTCGCCGCATGTGTTTTATGTGGCGCGCGGCGGAAAAATCAGCCCGGACGAGTTTTCACGCTACCTCGCGCATGAGCTCTCGGCGCTCGAAAAAAAATACCCGCGGCGCACCTTGAGCCTGGGGGAGGCGGCCGATCTTGCTGCATGGCGCCAGGCCGAGGAAATCCACAGCCTGTCGCCCGGCGGGCCGCAGGTGGCAGGCGAGGGCGACTGGACCGTGGTTTACCACCCCAGCCTGCAGCCGCTGGCGCCCGGCGCCCTGAACCGCACGGTGCGTGTGGTGGCGGTCGATCTGCTTGCCGACGTGATCCCGCTCTTGGGCCCGCACCGCGCCTTCTTGCAGACAGTCGGCGTGGCTGCTGCGCCGCGCGAATTGTTCGGACTCGCCGAGCAGCTCGGCCGCGCCGGCGTCACGCGCATCTGCGCGCTCGGCCAGATGACCTCACCCGAAGCCGGCTGGCACCACGACGGGCGCTTCAGCCTGCTCGACATGGTGCAGATGGTGGACATCGACAGCTCGGCCGAAGCCGCAGCCGACATACTGGCGCCGTATGTCGACTGATACGCAGGCTTTTCTCGACATGCGCCGGGTCAGCTACAGCTTTCCGGCCTACCCGCAGGTGGTGAACCAGGTCGACTGGCAGATCGCGCGCGGCGAGGTGCACAGCCTGGTCGGCCGCAGCGGTTGCGGCAAGACCACCCTGCTCAAACTCGCGGCCGGCCTGCTGCTGCCCGACGCCGGTACGGTCACCGTCGATGGCCAGGCCTTGCGCAAGCCGGGCAGCCAGCTCGGTTTTGTGTTCCAGGCGCCGACCCTGCTCGAGTGGAAAACCGTGCTGGACAACGTGCTGCTGCCGGTCACCTTGCAGCGCAAGCCGCTGCCGGCCGACCGCGCGCGTGCCGACGAGCTGCTGGCGCTGATGGGCCTGTCCGACCTGGGCCGGCGTTTCCCGACCGAGCTGTCGGGCGGGCAACAGAGCCGCGTCGCGATTGCGCGCGCCTTGCTGCTGGCGCCTTCGCTGCTGCTGCTCGACGAGCCGTTTGCGGCGCTGGACGCAATCACGCGCGAGGAACTGCAGGACGACTTTCTGCGCATCTGCCGCCTCGCACAGACCACGGTGTTTTTTGTCACGCACGACATCAGCGAAGCGGTCTACCTGGCCGATCGCGTGGCCGTGATGGCCGACGGAAAAATCACCGACGACCTGGCGGTGAATCTGCCCTGGCCGCGCGGGCGCGAGCTGCGTTACGGCGCCCCTTTCAACGCGGTGTGTGCGCAGGTGCGGCGCGCCATGGACGGGGGGGGCACATGCTAAGCCGTGTGATGCTGGGCCGCCTGGCCAGCCTGGGCCTGTTCGTGGCCATCGTGCTCGGCTGGGAGGCGCTGGCGCGCGGCGCGCGTGTCTCGGCGCTGGTGCTGCCCGCGCCCTCGGTGATCGTGGAGGCGCTGTGGAGCGGGCTGCGCAGCGGCTACTTCTGGCCGCACCTGCTGCACACCGGGACGGAGCTGGTCCTGGGACTGGCGCTCGGCTGCGCGACTGGGTTCCTGGGCGGCATCGTGCTGGGCGAGTCGGCCTTTCTGCGCCGCGTGCTGTTTCCCTATGTGCTGGTCAGCCAGGTCGTGCCCAAGCTGGCGCTGGCGCCGCTGTTCATTGTCTGGTTCGGCTTCGGCATGACATCAACGGTGGTGATCACTGCGCTGATCTGCTTTTTTCCGCTGATGGAAAACACGCTGACCGGCCTGCAGCAGGTCGAGCCGCGCAAGCTCGAGCTGTTCCGCATGCTGGGCGCCACGCCGATGCAGACCCTGCTGCGCCTGAAGATTCCCTCGGGCCTGCCGGTCATTTTGGCCGGTTTTCGCGTGGCGGTGGTGCTGGCGCTGGTCGGCGCGGTGGTCGGCGAGTTCATAGGCGGCAGCAAGGGCCTGGGCGCGCTGATCATTGCCTCACAGGCAATGATGGACACGCCGCTGATGTTCGCCGTGTTGCTGCTCATCACCGTGCTGGGCCTGGCGATGTATCAACTGGCCATTGGCCTGGAGCGACTTTTGCTCTGGCCGCATTTAAAAGAAACGACAAAGGAATAAACCATGCAACATTTGACTTCCGTTTTCCGCGGCCTGGCCGCTACCCTGCTGCTGAGCTGCGGCCTGGCCCATGCCGCCGACAAGGTGGTGGTGGCCGGCTGGAGCCAGCCCATCACCGAGATCACCAACCTGCTGGTCGAGGAGGACAAAGGTTTCTTCAAGGCGCGCGGCATCGAGCTCGGTTATGTACCGGGCGCGGGCGGCGGCGACGCGATCCGCAACATGCTGACCGGCCAGGCCACGGTGGCTTTCACCGACCCCGGTTCCTTCTTCGCCGCGCTCGACAAGGGCGAAAAGCTGCGCGCGATCTACGACATTTACCCGCAGAATGTCTTCAACGTGGTGGCGCTGAAATCCAGCGGCATCACCAGGCCGTCTGACCTCAAGGGCAAGAAGATCGGCGTCTACAGCCTGTCCAGCGGCACCCGGCAAAACCTGCTGGTGCTGCTGCAGCAGGCCGGGCTGACCGAGGCCGACGTGACCATCGTCGTCACCGGCCTGCTCAACTTTGCGCCGCTGATGCAGGGGCAGGTCGATGCGACCGCCGCGACCGACACCGGCCTGCTGGTCGGCCGCTCGAAGGGGCTTGCCGATGTCAACGTGATGGCGGTGCGTGACCACCTGAACATTTCCAGCGACCTGTTTGTGGTGACCGAAGCCACTTACCAGACGAAGAAGGACGTGCTCAAACGCTTTCTCGCCGGCTACCGCGACAGCATGGCCTGGATGATCGCCAACCCGGACGAAGCAGCCGCGCTGGCCGTCAAACGCGCCATCGACGGCAAGAATCCGGCGGTGAACCGCGAGATCATCAACTTGCGCAACGCTGCCAGCGTCTCGCCCGTCACGCAGGCGCGCGGCCTGGGCGCGCTCGACATGGCCATGTTCCAGAAAGCCGCCGACAGTTACAAAAAACTCGGCATGATCCAGCGCGAGATCAAGGCCTCGGACGTGGTCATGCAGGACCTGCTGCCAGCGAAGTAAGAAGTAAGAAGTAAGAGGGAGTGGCCATGAAGTTCAAGGGCAAGGTGGTGCTGGTCACCGGCGCCGGGCGCGGCATAGGCGCGGCGATTGCGCGTGGCTTCGCGCGCGAGGGCGCGGCGGTGGTCATCAACTACCTGCAGGACGCTGCCTCGGCCGAGGCCGTCGCCAATGAATGCAAGGCACTGGGTGGTGACGGCTGGGCGCTGCAGGCCGATGTCAGTTCGCAGCCGGCCGTCACCGCCATGGTCGCGCAGGTGCTGGCCGAGATGGGCCGCATCGACGTGCTGGTCAACAACGCCTTTGCGTCCTACAGCTTCGACCCCGAGCAGCGCAAGCTGTTCTGGGAGCTGGACTGGGCCGACTACCAGCGCCAGATTGACGGCGCGGTGCGCGCCACCTTCAACGTCTGCCAGGCCGTGCTGCCGCATTTCAAGCAGCGCAGCCAGGGCGCCATCGTCAACCTCGTCAGCGACCTGGTCGAGCGCCCCAGCGTGCCTTATCACGACTACAGCACCGCCAAATCGGCCCTGGTCGGCTTCAGCCGCAACCTCGCGGCCGAACTCGGCCCGCTGGGCATACGTGTCAACTGTGTGGCGCCCGGCCTGGTCTACCCGACGGCTGCCAGCCGGCAGACGAAAGAAGAAGTCCGCGACCTGCTGACCGCCCAGACCCCGCTGCGCCGCATCGCCACCCCCGACGACGTGGCGGGGCCGGTGCTGTTCCTCGCCTCCGACTGGAGCGGCTTCATGACCGGACAGACCCTGTTTGTGGATGGCGGTTTGGTGATGCGCTGATTTGCCGGGTTTGCAAGCCTTTTATGCCTCCAGCTCATGACTGGCAGGCGTGAGAAGCTGTCAAAACAGTAGCGACTCACTGGCTGGCGCTGTCTCGCTGGTACAGGTGCTTTTGAAACCCCACAAAAACCTGCCTGATCTGCTCCGGGTTGCCCAGGTCTTTGACCGCGTCTGCGATCGCGTTGTTGTAGCGCAGCCTGAGAAGCGGTGACAGCTTCTCGGTGTCCAGTTCGTCCACGCCTTGCTGGACATATTGCGTCAGCACAAAGTCCACGAAGGCCTGCTGCCTGTCATTGAACTGTTGATGGGTGGCCACCGTCGCCCTGTTGGCGCGTACCGTTCGCGTTTCCGTCGCGGTGGCAAAGGCAACGTAAGCGAGCACGTCAAACAGGTCGCTCTTGTCGGCTTCAATGATTTTCTGCATCTCGGCCAATGGTGCCCGGCTGAACCCTTTGTCTGCCAGACCCATCAGCAAAGCCTTCCGGGTCGTCGGGTCGCTCCAGATGGTACGCAGCTCGGCTTCGTCCTTGAAAAAGTCCGGCAACACGCCGAACAGGCTTTCCATGAACTGCGCGGCCGACAGCGGTATGCCGTCCGGTCCCCAGAAGCTGGTGGCCACCATGCTCTGAATATTGCGCACCTTGCCGTCCGCCAGCTTGACCTTGATCTTCTGGGGGCGCGGCGGCGGCTGTGAGCCGGGCGGAGGCGGTTCGCCAACGCCGTTGTTGCCTGGCTCGCGAGGCAACTTCGGCGGCGGCGCGGTGGGCTCAATCGGTTCCCCATCCCACTCCGGGTCAGAGAACAACTGGTGCGCCTTCACGAAGTCGTAAATCGTGAAGTAGTCCTTGCCTTCGTACAGGCGCGTGCCACGACCGATGATCTGCTTGAACTCGATCATGGAGTTGACGGGCCGCATCAGCACGATGTTGCGCACATTGCGCGCGTCCACGCCGGTCGAGAGCTTTTGCGACGTGGTGAGGATGGTCGGAATCGTTTTTTCGTTGTCCTGAAACTCGCGCAGGTGCTGCTCACCCAGGGCGCCGTCGTTGGCGGTCACGCGCTGGCAGTAATTGGGGGTGCCGCTGGTATTGTTCTGGTTGATCAGGTCACGCACCGCCAGCGCGTGGTCTTGCGTGGCACAAAACACAAGGGTCTTTTCACGCTGGTCGATCATGCCCATCAGCTTCTTGACGCGGTACTCCTCGCGTTGCCTGATCTCGATGATGCGGTTGAAGTCCGTTTCCAGATACCGCTTGCCAGTTTCAATCTGGCCTTCCACCAACGTATCGTCGGCGGTGTAAACGTATTCGTCCAGCGTGGTTGCAATCTGCACCACTTTGAAGGGGGTCAGAAAACCATCGTTGACGCCTTCCTTGAGCGAATACACGTACACCGGCTCACCGAAGTAGGCATAGGTGTCCACGTTGTCGCGACGCTTGGGCGTGGCGGTCAGGCCGAGTTGCACGGCCGGAGAAAAGTACTCCAGAATGCTGCGCCAGTTGCCTTCGTCATTCGCGCCGCCCCGGTGGCATTCGTCGATGATGATCAGGTCAAAAAAGTCGGGCGGGTAGTCGCCAAAGTAGGGCGTCCCTTCGGCCCCTTCGACGATGCTCAGGACAGGCGGCTCAGCGCGACCGGAGGCGGTCGCCCCGCTCATGAAAGTCTGGAAGATGGTGAAGAAGATGCTGCCGTTCTTCGGCACCTTGCCCTTCTTGCGGATGTCGGCCGGGTCAATACGCACCAGCGCGTCGTCATCAAACGCTGAAAACGAGTTGTAGGCCTGATCCGCCAGGATGTTGCGGTCGGCCAGAAACAGGATGCGCGGCCGGCGCGTCGGCTCCGCGCCGCTCTTCCAGTCCTTGAGGTTCCAGCGGCTGTGAAACAGCTTCCACGCGAGTTGGAAGGCAATGAAGGTTTTGCCAGTGCCGGTGGCCAGCGTCAGCAAAATGCGCTCCTGCCCGCTGGCGATTGCCTCCAGCACATTGTTGATGGCGTTGTCCTGGTAATAACGCGCGCCCCAGGTGCCGCCCCTGTCTTCAAACGGCACGGCGGCAAAACGATCGCGCCAGGTGTTTTGCTCGGCAAAGGTCAAGTCCCACAGCGCATCGGGGCCAGGGTAAGCCGCCACGTCACCCTCTTTGCCCGTGGCCATGTCGATGCCATAAATCGCCTGCCCGTTGGTCGCGTAGCTGTGGCGAATGGCCAGCTTGCCGGCGTAGCTCTTGGCCTGCCCAACGCCTTCGGTGTGGGGCTTGCCCCAGGCCTTGGCTTCAATCACTGCAAGTTTGGTGTTGCGGTAGACCAGCACGTAGTCGGCGATTTCGGGCTTGGCGCGCACACCGCCGCCCTGCAGCCGCCCCTCGGTGATGCGAAACTCGCGCCGCACCACGCTGCCTTCCACCACGCCCCAGCCAGCGGCTGCCAGCGCGGGGTCTATGTGTTCGGCGCGGGTTTCGGCTTCGTTCATGGGGGCATCACGTAGGGGGCGAAGTCATTGCTGTCCCGCGTGAGCAACTGCATCAGCTTGGGGTGGATAAACAGCTTTTCCTTGGCCTCGGCGTTTTCCACCAGCACGCCAATGTCCACCAGCTGCTTTAGATACTGCGAGGCGGTCTGCCGCTTGGCAATGCCGGCCTCCGTCAGGTTGGCAATGCGGCAATAAGGCAGCTCAAAAATCAGGCTCACCAGCTCATGGCTGTAGATCTTGGGCAAACGGTTTTTGACGTAAGCCGTGGTGTGCTCGGTCAGCGCGCGCATGGCGGCAATCTTGGCGGTGGTCCACGTGGCGGTTTCTTCAATGCCCTTGAGGATGTAAATAATCCACGGCTCCCAGGCCTGCTCGCGCGTCACCTGCAGCAGCAGGCGGTAGTAGTCGGCCTTGTTCTGGATGATGTAGCGGCTCAAATAAAGGATGGGCAGCGTGAGCAGGTTTTCTTCAATCAGGTACAGGCTGTTGATGATGCGCCCGGTGCGGCCGTTGCCGTCGGTAAACGGGTGGATCGCCTCAAACTGGTAATGGCCCACTGCCATGCGGATCAGCGGGTCATGCTCCACCTCGTTGTGCAGGTAGCGCTCCCAGTTGCCCAGCAGGTCACGCAGCACGCCTTCGCCCTCGGGCGGCGTGTACACAATCTCGCCCGTTGCACCATTGGAGAGCCGCGTGCCCGGCGTGCGCCGCACCGACATTTCTACCGCCTTGATGTGCGTGCAAATGTCTTCGGCCGTGCGCGTGCTCAGCGGGTACTGGCCCAGTGCGCCAAACCCTTCCAGCAGCGCGCGGCTGTAGCGCAGCGCCTCCTTGGTGGCCGGGTCAGCATGTTCTTCATTGCGCTGGTGTTGAAACAGCTTGTCTGCCGTGGTGACGATGTTCTCGATCTCCGAGCTGGCCCGCGACTCCAGCAAGGGCAGGGTGTTGATCAGCACCGCCTGGTTGGGAATCAGTTGCGCCGCCTGCTTCAGTTCCGCCAGCGCCGCCCGCGCCGCAATGCATTGCTTGAGCACCGCCCGCGTCTCCAGTTCTGCGCCCGGTGGCAGCGGCGGCAGCGTGTTGTAGGGCTGGTCAGCCCGCCAGAGTACGGCACTCATGTTCAAGTTTTATGATTTTTTCGACATAACCTTGGGTTTTGGGCAGTTTATGTCGATGACATCGACACGTCAACCAGTTGTGTCGATATTTATCAAATAAATCGACGCATTTTGACTGTGTGTCGATTGCTCGCCCTGTTTCAGCAGATTTTGTGTATAGAAAATCGTAATTTTTTATCACGTTGATGCCGATATGTCTAAAAACAGCGGTTTTTGATCACACCCACATCGGCGACGAACATTGGAGTGGCTGTCATCCATGGAAAACGGCGTTCAGTGGTAATCGTCTTCACGCTGGTGGCGGACCGCACCAATGATGATGGTCTGGCTGTCCACAATCTCGAACAAGGCCACGTAACCCGTTCGGCCAAACGGAATAATCAGTTCACGGATAAAAGAGCTGCTCCCTGCCTTGCGACAGGCAAACGGCGATGAGGCCAGAAAGGCCATGCCGTCCTTGATCGCCTGCACGGCCCTGTCGGGGGTATCCAGGTCGCCTGTTTCACTGTCGAGTTCTCGTTGCAGCGCGAAGTCAAACAGTTGCTCCAGGTCAGCGGCCGCAGCCTCACTGAACTCGACCGTGTATTTCATCCGCCGCGTTGCGCCCTGGCCTGCCTGGTCTGCTTGGCAGTGGCCAGCTTGGCCTCAAGCCTGGCAATCACCGCTTCAGCGGGAATGCCGCCGCCGCCCTTTTTGGTCGCCTCGATGGCGTTAATGCCACGCCGGATGAACTCTGCCTGGTTCTTGCGCCTGGCAACCGTGGCACGAACCGCGTTCTCCACAAATTGCGACAGCGATTCGCCCTGTTCAAGCACGCCTTCGAGTTCGAGCCTGAAATCGGGCGCAACACGGATGGGGGGGAGTGTGGCTGTTTTCATGGATTCATTGTATTGCAATTGCTATGCATTTCACAACTTCCATCGAACTGACAAGGAATTCTTGCCAGTGGCCGATCACCTTCACAGCGCGCCGCTGAAAGCCTGGTGCAGCAGCGACTTTTTCAGCTCGGCCAGGGCGGCGAGCTTTTGCTGGTAGATGGATTCGAGGCGTTGGGTTGCTTGCGATGCAAGCGCTACAGCGGAGACGATATCTCGTTGTTCCGAAAGCGGGGGAGTAGCGCCCAAATCAAGGGCGCGAATGTCCTTCATATTTACATGTTGGACGGTTGCCCCACGCGAATGGTCTAAAAGTTTTTGCTGCATCGTGGGCTGGAGTAATGCCAGCGCCAAAAACTCTGGTTCAAATACTCGCCGATCTGGACGAATAAGAACTGTCCGCTGTCCCAAACAGACCTTGGTGTTTTCAGGAATGACCGCGACGTTTCCTGCTGGCGCTTCCCTTGCTAGGATCAGATCACCAGGAAGTGGCTCCGCACGGCGGGTCCAAAGTCGATAAGTTTCTTCTGAGACCCGATAGACGCCATCAAGTAACAGTACGCCTTTCCCAATATTCGGCGTGCGAATGGAAGGAATACCCTCCTCTTGGGTCGGAGCCGTCTTATGTTCACAGTCAACAATCAGGTCGCACAGTTCGGACAAAGGTCTGCCAGTGTGTACCCAGCTGGCATCACGCCGGTTAAAGATGGACTGAAGTTGACTTTCAAACAGAGTGCGGGCGTTTTGGAGGTTCTTTTCGGTGTTGGCTTTGGCGGTGGCGATGCCGTCAAACGCTTCGTCGAGGATGGCGACGATGCGCTGCTGCTCGGAAAAGGGCGGAAGGGAAACCATCAAATTACCGAGCGACGAATTGCTCAAATTTTTCATCGTCGTACCGGTAGAAAGTTGTTCCAACTTTTCCCTGTAGGTGCTTGAACGTAGGAGATGCGCAAGGAACTGAGAGTTAACAGACGGCAGAGGTCGGATAAAAAAACTGCCCGTTCCGCAAACCCAACCTGCCTCCGCTGCGCCAACTACTGCGCAGCGCCCTATCTCACCTCGTCGCCCAACCACGATGTCGTGCTCTTGAAGGACATAGCTTCCTAGGCGTTTTTTGGTGGTTTGACTGATGAGTTTTGCCGGATCGGGAACGATGCAGCCATTCACGATATTGATTGGGTTAACCAGTGGAACGCCCTGATCAACATAGTCTGATTTATGAAGAACAGAGCCAAATGGACCCGTGGAAACGGTGATGGCGAAATCAGCGAGTCTCCTTTTTTCCCAACTGGACCTTCTCACAGCAGCGCCTTGATACTTTCAAGTACTTCTGCGCTCTCCGAATCCAGCGCCGCAATTTCATCCATGATGTCCTGCGGACTGCGATGTACCACTTCGTCCTCACCATTCGGATTCTTCACCGACAAATCGAAGTTGGACGTGTTGATTGAAGCCACATCCACAGACCAGGACTGCGCCGAATCCGCAAACCGCTTCTGCAACTCAACAAATTCAACCATGTCCTTGTCATTGAGCGGGTTCGTCTTGCCCATGTTGCGGCCCGGGTCCAGCTGGTAATACCAGACCTTGCGCGTCGGCGAGCCCTTCTCGAAAAACAGCACCACGGTTTTCACGCCCGCGCCCTGAAAGGTGCCGCCGGGGCAGTCGAGCACGGTGTGTAGGTTGCAGCTTTCGAGCAGCAGCTTGCGCAGGCTGATACTGGCGTTGTCGGTGTTGCTTAAAAAGGTGTTCTTGATGACGATGGCGCCGCGGCCGCCGGCTCTCAAGATCTTGACGAAGTGCTGCAGAAACAGAAAGGCGGTTTCACCCGTCTTGATCGGGAAGTTCTGCTGCACTTCCTTGCGCTCCTTGCCGCCAAACGGTGGATTCGCCAGCACGATGTCGTAGCGGTCCTTGTCCTGGATGTCGCTGATGTTGTCGGCCAGCGTGTTGGCGTGCACGATGTTGGGCGCCTCGATGCCGTGCAGGATCATGTTCATGATCGCGATCACGTAGGCCAGGCTCTTTTTTTCTCTGCCGTAAAAGGTTCTGGTCTGCAGCGTCTTGATGTCACCGGTAGACAGATCGGGCTTGGCACTCAGGTAGTCAAAGGCTTCACAAAGAAAGCCTGCTGAGCCCACCGCACCGTCATAAATGCGTTCACCGATCTGCGGCGCGGTCACCTGGATCATGGCGCGGATCAGCGGGCGCGGCGTGTAGTACTCACCGCCGTTACGCCCGGCGTTGCCCATGTTCTTGATCTTGGCTTCGTACAGGTGCGAGAGTTCGTGCTTTTCCTGCTGTGTGCCAAAGCGCAGTTCATCCACCCGGTCAATCACCTCGCGCAGGTTGTAGCCGCTCTGGATGCGGTTCTTGATCTCACCAAAAATCTCGCCGATCTTGTACTCAATCGTGTCCGGCCCGGTGGCGCGCTGCTTGAAGCCGTGCAGATAAGGAAACAGCTTGCCGTTGACAAACTCGATCAGGTCGGGGCCGACCAGGGCGGCGTTGTGGTCCAGCTTGCCGTCGGACGTTTTGGGTGCGGCCCAGTTTTCCCAGCGGTAGTCGGCGTCGAGAATGGCTTTGTATTTCTTGCCGTCGAGCTGGGCCTCCACGGCCTTGTCGGCTTCGAGTGCGGCCAGGTACTTGAGAAACAGCAGCCAGGAGGATTGCTCGGTGTAGTCGAGTTCGCTGGTACAGCCCGCATCCTTGTGCAGGATGTCGTCGATATTCTTGAAAGTCTGTTCAAACATGCCCGGAATCTTCTGAATCGGGATGCAAACCACCCCGGTGCGGGGAGATTACAGGAAAAAGCGAGGTTGCCGGCCTGGCTGGGCTCTGTGGGGGTGAAAACGGTTTGCATATCATTCTTGCAAGTGTTTTTGCCCTTCATCCCTCATTCCACCTGCGCAGGCAGCTATCAAATAAGTGGCAATTGAGAGCTGTCGGGTGATGGCCCGCAGGCGGCCGCCCCGGATGGCCTGTCAATTCCCCGTCGCGGCGCGGTCCGGCGGCGCTGGCCCGTTCACCTTGGTAAACTACGCGTCTGCCTTTGTAGCTCAGTGGATAGAGCGATCCCCTCCTAAGGGATAGGTCGCAGGTCCGATTCCTGCCAAGGGCACCATCTTTTGCTGTCGTGACGGTCAGGCGCTGAACGGCCATCCCGCTTCAGGCCGCGTCACTTGGACAGCAGGCGCATCGCCTCTTCCAGCCCCTTGATGGTCAGCGGGTACATGCGCTGGTTCACCAGCTGCTGGATCACGCTGATGCTCTGGCGGTATTGCCAGACGCCTTGCGGCTCGGGGTTGATCCAGACAAATTTCGGGAAGGCGTTGGTCAGCCGCTGCATCCACTCGGCGCCGGCTTCCTCGTTGTTGTATTCGACGCTGCCGCCCGGCTGCAAAATTTCATAGGGGCTCATGGTCGCGTCGCCCACAAAGATCAGCTTGTAGTCCTTGTTGTACTTGCGGATGATGTCCCAGGTGGCGAACTTCTCGCTGAAGCGGCGCCGGTTGTTTTTCCACATGAAGTCGTAGACGCAGTTGTGGAAATAATAAAATTCGATGTGCTTGAACTCGGTCTTGGTGGCGGAGAACAGCTCTTCCACGCGGCTGATGTGTTCGTCCATGGTGCCGCCCACGTCCATCAGCAGCAGCACCTTCACGTTGTTGTGGCGCTCCGGCACCATCTTGATGTCCAGCCAGCCGGCGTTGGCCGCGGTGGAGCGTATGGTGTCGTCCAGGTCCAGCTCTTCCACATGGCCCTCGCGCGCGAACTTGCGCAGGCGGCGCAGCGCGACCTTGATGTTGCGTGTGCCCAGCTCTTGCGTGTCGTCGTAGTCCTTGTATGCGCGCTGGTCCCAGACTTTCACCGCGCTTTTGTTGCGGCTTTTCTCCTGACCGATGCGTATGCCCTGCGGGTTGAAGCCGTTGGCGCCAAACGGCGAGGTGCCGCCCGTGCCTATCCATTTGCTGCCGCCTTCGTGGCGATCTTTCTGCTCTTCGAAACGTTTTTTCAGCGTTTCCATGAGCTCGTCCCAGCCCATTTTCTCGATCTTGGCTTTGTCTTCGGGGCTGAGCTCGAGCTCCAGGTTCTTGCGCAGCCATTCCAGCGGAATGTCCTTGGTGAAGTCGGCAATCATCTCCACACCCTTGAAGTAGGCCGCAAAAGCGCGGTCGAACTTGTCGTAGTGTTTTTCGTCCTTCACCAGCACGGTGCGGCTCAGGTAGTAGAAGTCGTCGATCTTCCAGGCGCCTTCGCCTGTGCGATTGTCCTCGCCTTCACCGACCTCGCCGTCCTCCCCCTTGCCGCTGTTGGGCCCGACCACGCCGGCCTGCAGCGCCTCGAGCAGCATCAGGTATTCCTTGACCGAGACCGGCAGCTTGGCCGAACGCAGGGTGTAGAAGAAGTCGATCAACATGGCAGGACTCCTTTCAGGCTTTTGGCGCGCGTGGTTTGTCGAGCAGGTACAGGAGTTGCGCTTTCACTTCCGGCCACTCGCCGGCGCGCAGGCTGTACATCACCGTGTCGCGGATGGTGCCGTCGCGCCGCAGCGCGTGGCCGCGGATCACACCGTCTTTTTTGGCGCCCAGGCGCTCGATGGCGCGCTGCGAGGCGAAGTTGAAATTGTCGGTGCGCCAGCCGACGACGTTGCAGCCCAAGGTCTCGAACGCGTGCGTGAGCATCAGCAGCTTGCAGCTGGTGTTGACGTGCGTGCGCTGGCAGCGCGCGGCGTACCAGGTGTAGCCAATCTCGACACGTTTCACGGCCGGCAAAATGTCGTGGTAACTGCTGCTGCCCAGCACGGTGCCGCTGGCGGCGTCGCGCACCGCAAAGGCAAAGCGGTGGCCGGCGTCGCGGGCCTGGAGCGCATCTTCAATATAGCTTGTCGTCTGTTCCGGCTCCGGGACCGAGGTGACGCGCAGCGTCCAGAGTTCACCGTCGGCGGCCGCGGCGCGCAGGCCGGCTTCGTGGTCGAGTGCCAGCGGCACCAGCTCGACGCCGCGCCCGGAAAGAATGACGGCTTGCACAAAACTCATGTGTCTTTGCCCTGTTTTTTGGCCTGCGCACGGCGCCAGCGCCGCGCGATCTGCAGCCCCAGACCACCGCCCAGGCCGACCAGCACGATGCCGCCTATGGCGCTGTTGCCGTAACCGGCGGCAAAAATGTCCAGGCCGAACAGCCGGCCCAGCCAGAAGCCGAGCAGCGCGCCGCCGACAAAACCGACGGCGTCGGACAGGCCTTCGACCAGCAGGTTGCGGTTGTCGCTTGCCATGGTTGGTCTAGCGGTTGTGGCGTTGCATGAACACCAGTTTTTCAAACAAGGTGACGTCCTGCTCGTTCTTGAGCAGCGCGCCCACCAGCGGCGGCACGGCGACCTTGTCTTCCTTGCTTTGCAGCGCTTCCAGCGGAATGTCTTCGGCGACAAGCAGCTTGAGCCAGTCCAGCAGTTCGCTGGTGGACGGCTTTTTCTTCAGGCCGGGCAGGTTGCGCACGTCGTAAAAGGTCTTCATGGCCGCGGCCAGCAGTTCTTTCTTGAGGCCGGGGAAGTGCACGTCGACGATCAGTTTCATCGTGTCGGCATCGGGGAATTTGATGTAGTGGAAAAAGCAGCGGCGCAAAAAGGCGTCGGGCAGCTCTTTCTCGTTGTTCGAGGTGATGAAGACCAGCGGCCGGTGTTTGGCCTTGATCAGCTCGCGTGTCTCGTAGCAGTAGAACTCCATGCGGTCGATCTCGCGCAGCAGGTCGTTCGGGAACTCGATGTCGGCCTTGTCGATCTCGTCGATCAGCAGCGCCACCGGCTCGTCGGCCGTGAAGGCCTGCCAGAGCACACCCTTGATGATGTAGTTGTGGATGTCCTTGACCTTTTCGTCGCCGAGCTGCGAGTCGCGCAGGCGCGACACCGCGTCGTATTCATACAGGCCCTGCTGCGCCTTGGTGGTGGACTTGATGTGCCATTGCAACAGCGGCAGGCTCAAGGCTTCGGCCACTTCCTCGGCCAGCATGGTCTTGCCGGTGCCGGGCTCGCCCTTGACCAGCAGGGGCTTTTTCAGGGTGGCGGAGGCGTTGACGGCGAGCATCAGGTCCTGGGTGGCGACGTAGTTTTTGGAGCCTTGGAATTTCATGGTGGACAGGAGGTGTAAACGGGAAGAGGGGTGAATCTGCGGTGATTCAGCCGGGGCAGGACCGGGCCGCGGCAGGCACAGATATAATCAGCGGTTGTTTTTTATAACAAATTCTCATCTGATTGTGCGCGCAAAATGACCAAGCTGTTCACCACCTTATTCGCCCTGGCTGTCTCATTTGTGACGGTTTCCGCCCATTCCCAGGACATCAAGGGTGATGTCAAGGCCGGCGAAACCAAAAATGCCATGTGTATCGGCTGCCACGGCATCACGGGTTACCAGGCCAGCTTCCCCGAGGTCTACAAAGTTCCCATGATTTCCGGCCAGAGCGCCAAGTACATTGACGCGGCTCTGCATGCCTATAAAAAAGGCGAGCGTAAACACCCCACCATGCGCGGTATTACCGAGTCGCTGAGCGACCAGGACATCGCCGACCTGTCCGCGTATTACGCCCAGCATGGCGTGACCGTAGGCGCAGCCGCCGCAGCGCGCACTGCCAAAACGCCAAGCCCGGCCGTTGCTGCCTTGCTCGGCAAGGCCAATTGCGCGTCCTGCCACGGCGCCGACTTCAGCAAGCCGATCGACCCGTCCTACCCCAAGCTCGGCGGCCAGCATGCCGACTACCTGTTTGTGGCGCTCAAGGCCTACAAGGTGGAGAACAACAAAACCGTCGGTCGCGGCAACGCCATCATGGCGGGCATGGCCAAGCAGTACACCAACGCGGAGCTCAAGCAGCTGGCCAACTACCTGGCGTCCGTGGAAGGCGACCTGAAGGTCGTTCCGCAGAGCAAGTTCCGCTAAACCGCTTCGCATCCATGAAAAAGCCGCTGATCCAGCGGCTTTTTTTGTGGGCCCATTACCCGGACTCCTAACCGTGGGACTCTTTCTCTTTTCAAGCAGGGGCCGCGGGTCCGGCTTTGCCGGCCCGCAGGCGCAGCGGCCCCCGAGGGGCTGGAGCCTGCGGCTCCAAAGCTGCCTGCGCAGCTTTGGACAGGCGACAGAGGCGAGGCGTCCCGCCAGCCGCGGCCTGCAAGGCCTCGGGCGCTACACGAAGTGAGTAACCGTGGGGGCTAATCCTTTGTCGCGTGGCGTTGCACGCAGGCGATGTAGGCGGCGCCGTCGGGGGGGCGTCCGGCGCGCTGGCTTTCCCAGACCATCTGGCCCAGGCAGTCCATGGCTTCATGGTGGGCATCGTGCAGCGAATTGCGCCGGGCGGTCAGCAGCTCGACGGCCTGCCGGATGCCGCGCGGCTGGTCAATCGAACACTGCTCGCTGATCGACAGGTGCATGGACAGGTGCAGAAACGGGTTGGTCTTGCCGCCTTCCACGTCGTACATCTTGTCCAGCGCCGCATCGGCATCGGCAAAGTCGGCGTGGTACTCGGGGTGCTCGTCCAGCCACTGGCTTGCTATGGTTTCAATAGCTTCCAGCGGTTTCCCTGAGCGGGCCTTGGCATAAACGGAACAGAAAAAACGACGGACGTCGGCTTGCGAAGGCGTGAACATGGCTCAAGCGTAGCATGGGGCCTGTGGTGGTTGCCGCTGTGGTGTTTCCGGGACGCCAAAAAGGTCCGTCGGCAATGTCCTACGGCCCTGCAGGGCCTTATCGGCTAGATTACCTCCACGGCAGCGTGATCCCGGCAAGCGCGCGTCGATATATCCATCATCCGGCGAGGAGAACTTCATGAATGCAATCAGAATCACAGGCATTGTCCTGATCGTGCTCGGCCTGGCCGGCTTTTTCACCGGCGGTTTCAGCTTCACCAAGGACACCACCAAAGCCAACATCGGCCCCATCCAGTTGACCGTGCAGGAAAAAGAGTCGGTCAATGTGCCCCAGTGGCTCAGCATTGGCGCGATTGTCCTGGGCGCCGTGGTGCTGGTCATGGGGTCCCGCAAGTCCTGAGCGACCCCGTGTTCACCGCATCTCCTCAGGTGCGTTGAACGCTGAGCAGGCGTGAAATCGATTGCGCAGCGGCCAGCAGGGCCGGCAGCATGTTGTCCTGCATGGCCCTGGCGCTGGTCCGGTTGGCCTGGCCGCTGATGTTCAGGGCCGCCACCGTTTTTCCCTGCCGGTCGTGAATCGGCGCGGCCATGGACACCAGGCCTTCTTCCAGCTCCTGATTCACCAGGCACCAGCCCTGCTTGCGCGTCTGCGTAATTTTCTGGCGCAGGGCGTCCAGGTCCGTCACCGTGTGGCGGGTGAGGGGCTCCAGGCTGGAGGCTGTCAGGCAGGCCAGGGCTTCGTCTTCCGGCAGGCCGGCCAGCAACACGCGGCCCATGGATGTGCAGTAGGCCGGCAGGCGCGAGCCGACCCCCAGCGTGATGCTCATGATCTTGTGGGTGGCCACACGCATCACATACACAATGTCCGTGCCTTCCAGCACGGCGGCAGAACACGACTCCCCGACCTCCTTGGCCAGACCTTCCATCACCGGTTCGGCCAGGTTCCAGATCGGCATCGACGACAGGTAGGCAAAGCCGAGGTCCAGGATGCGCGGGGTCAGGGAGAACAACTTGCCGTCGCTGACGACATACCCCAGGGTCTGCAGGGTCAGCAAAATGCGTCGTGCACCGGCGCGAGTCAATCCGCTGCGTGCCGCCACCTCGCTCAGCGTCTGCCGCGGCGACTGCGCACTGAAGGAGCGGATGACCTCCAGCCCGCGCGCAAAGGACTGGACATAACTGTCGCCCGGCGCGGGGCCGGGCCGGCCATCGGGACCCGAAGGGGATGCAGCAATTGCCATGGGTGCGGAAATCTCCTAAAATTCATTATACGAACATTTGTTCTACATAAGAACAAATTCAAGACAGGTGATTTTTCCGGTGGAGACCGCTTCATGATCAACAAGACAGCCCGGTCGGTGGCCGAGGCGCTGGCCGGCGTGCAGGACGGGGCCACCGTGCTGATCGGCGGCTTCGGCACGGCCGGCATCCCGAACGAACTGATTGACGGGCTGATTGCGCAGGGTGCGAAGGACCTGACCGTGGTCAACAACAACGCCGGCAATGCCGACACCGGTCTTGCGGCGCTGCTGAAGACCGGCCGCGTGCGCAAAATCATCTGCAGCTTTCCGCGCCAGACCGACAGCTACATTTTTGACGAGCTCTACCGCGCCGGCAGACTCGAGCTGGAACTGGTGCCCCAGGGCAACCTGGCCGAGCGCCTGCGCGCGGCGGGCGCCGGCATAGGCGCGTTTTTTTCCCCGACCGGCTACGGCACCGAACTGGCAAAACAGGCCGATGGTTCGCCCAAGGAAACCCGTGAAATCAATGGCCGGCATTATGTGCTGGAAATGCCGATCTACGGCGACGTGGCGCTGATCAAGGCCGAGCGCGGCGACCGCTGGGGCAACCTGGTGTACCGCAAGGCGGCGCGCAACTTTGGCCCGGTCATGGCGACGGCGGCCAAACACACGGTGGCGACGGTCCACGAGATCGTGGAGCTCGGCGCGCTGGACCCGGAACACATCGTGACCCCCGGCATCTTTGTGCACCGGATCGTGAAAATTGACCGTGTCGCCACGCAGGGCGGCGGCTTCAAACAGGCAGCCTGACATGACCTACCAGAGACGCAGCAAAGACCAGCTCGCCGCCCGCGTGGCGCGCGACATCCATGAAGGGGCCTACGTGAACCTCGGCATCGGCATGCCGACGCAGGTCGCCAACCACCTGCCCGAAGGGATCGAGGTCATCCTGCAGAGCGAGAACGGCATCCTCGGCATGGGCCCGGCCCCTGACGAAGGCGACGAGGACTTCGACCTGATCAATGCCGGCAAGCAGCCGGTGACCCTGCTCAAGGGCGGCTCGTATTTTCACCATGCCGACAGCTTTGCGATGATGCGCGGCGGCCACCTGGACATCTGTGTGCTCGGTGCCTTCCAGGTGTCCGCCACCGGCGACCTGGCCAACTGGAGCACCGGCGAGGCCGGCGCCATTCCGGCCGTGGGTGGCGCCATGGACCTGGCCATCGGTGCCAGGCAGACCTGGGTCATGATGGACCTGCTGACCAAGAAGGGCGAGAGCAAGGTGGTTCAGACCTGTAGCTACCCGCTGACCGGCATCGGCTGCGTCAAACGCATCTACTCCGACCTGGCCACCCTGGAATGCACGCCGCAAGGCCTGCGGCTGATCGACAAGGTCGAGGGGCTGGAGCATGCCGAGCTGGAAAAGCTGGTTGGCCTGCCGATTGGTATTGCTCCCTCTCCCTCTGGGAGAGGGCAGGGGTGAGGGCAAGCTGGCACACGGAAGAGCCCTCACCCTAACCCTCTCCCAAAGGGAGAGGGAAACTTTCACTAAAGGACACCCATGAACCAAGCATTTATCTGCGACGCCATCCGTACCCCTTTCGGCCGATACGGCGGCGCGCTCAGCAGCGTGCGCACCGACGACCTGGCCGCCGTGCCGCTCAAGGCGCTGATGGCGCGCAACCCCAACGTCGACTGGCTGGCCGTGACCGACGTGATTTACGGCTGCGTGAACCAGGCCGGCGAAGACAACCGCAACGTGGCGCACATGGCCACGCTGCTGGCCGGCCTGCCGCTGGAGCTGCCGGGCGCCACCATCAACCGCCTGTGCGGTTCGGGCATGGACGCGGTGGGCACGGCGGCCCGCGCCATCAAGGCCGGTGAGGCCCGCATGATGATTGCCGGTGGCGTGGAGAGCATGAGCCGCGCGCCGTTTGTGATGGCCAAGGCCGAGAGTGCCTTCAGCCGCGCCGCGCAGATGTACGACACCACGATTGGCTGGCGCTTCGTCAACAAGCTGATGAAGGAAAAATACGGCACGGATGCCATGCCGGAGACCGCTGAAAACGTGGCGCTGGAATACAAGATCAGCCGCGAAGACCAGGACAAGATGGCGCTGGCTTCGCAGCTCAAGGCGGTGGCCGCGCAGAAGTCGGGGTTCTTCGACGCCGAGATCACGCCGGTCACCATCGCCCAGAAAAAAGGCGACCCGGTTGTTGTCAGCAAGGACGAACACCCGCGTGAAACCTCGCTCGAAGCGCTGGCCAAACTCAAGGGTGCAGTGCGGCCTGACGGCAGTGTCACGGCCGGTAATGCCTCGGGCGTCAACGACGGCGCCTGTGCGTTGCTGATCGCCAACGAAGAGGCGGCGAAGCAGAACGGCCTCACGCCGCGCGCGCGCATCGTCGGCATGGCGACGGCCGGCGTGCCGCCGCGCATCATGGGCATAGGCCCGGCCCCGGCGACCGAAAAAGTGCTGGCGCTGACCGGCCTGAGCCTGGCGCAGATGGACGTGATCGAACTCAACGAGGCTTTTGCCGCCCAGGGCCTGGCGGTGTTGCGCCTGCTGGGCCTGCAGGACGACGACGTGCGTGTCAACCCGAACGGCGGCGCGATTGCGCTGGGCCATCCGCTGGGGGCCTCGGGTGCGCGCCTGGTCACCACGGCGGTCAACCAGCTGCACCGCACCGGCGGCCGCTACGCGCTGTGCACCATGTGTATCGGTGTCGGGCAGGGCATTGCGCTGGTGATCGAACGCGTTTGACGCGTTGAACTGAACCTTCAGGGCGGCAAGGCCGGGTCCACGGCGTTGCCCGGGGGTATCGTTTCTTGTGTGGACAGGCGAGCTGCGCGCTAATGCCCGACCTGCCACAAGGGCAGGCGCCAGTCGCGCCACAGTGCCAGCAGGCGCAGGCCGGCGGTGATGGTCACCGTGCTGACCAGCGCGACCCATTCGGGGGCGCCGAGCGCGCTCAGTCCCAGGTACACCCAGCCGCCGACAAAGGCGCAGACCGCATACGGCCGGTGATCGCGAAACGCGCTGGGGATCTCGTTGCAGACGATGTCGCGCAGCACGCCACCGAACACGCCGGTGACGATGCCCATCAACACGCAGACCAGCGCCGGCATGCCGGCCCGGCTGGCCACGTCCACCCCGACGGCCGCGAACAGGCCCAGGCCCAGCGCATCGGGGATCTGCATGACGCGCTCGGTCGGCTCGAAATGGCGCTGGCGCATGAACAGCATCGCCGCCGTGCCCAGCGCCAGAATGCCCCAGACATACTCCACATGCCGCACCCAGAAGAAGGGCCGCTGGTCCAGCAGCAGGTCGCGCAGCGTGCCGCCGCCAAAAGCAGCCACAAACGCCACCACAAAGACGCCCACGGCATCGAGCCGGCTGCGGGCCGCCACCATGACTCCGGAGAGGGCAAAGGCCACGGTGGCCGACAGTTCCAGCGCGTGGCGCAGCCAGCTGCCCCAGGTGTTGATGTTTTCCATGGGGCGATTGTGCCGCGGCGGCCGCCGGCCGGGCGGGTGGCAGCCGTTTTCTCGCCCATGAAAAACTGATTTCCGCTGGATTTCTTGAACCCCGGCAGGTGCTGCTGCACACTGGCCCGGGTCACAAGAAACAAGGAACAAGCATGGGCAAGCGCATCGGATGGATTGGGTTGGGACGCATGGGCGAGGCCATGGCCAAACGCCTGATCAAGGCCGGCAACGAGGTCAGTGTGTGGAACCGCACCGCCTCCAAGGCCGCGCCGCTGGCGGAATACGGTGCCACCATCGTCGGCAGCAAACAGGACCTGGCTTCCTGCGACATCGTCTTCACCATGGTCTCCACCACCGACGACCTCAAGCAGGTGTTGTTCGGCGAAGGCGGCCTGGTGGCTGGCACGGCCAAACCCAAGGTGGTGGTGGACAGCTCCTCGATTTCGCAGGAGGGCTCGGCCGAGATCCGAACGCGGCTCGAAGCCATGGGGGTCGGCTACCTGTGTTCGCCGGTGTCAGGCAATGCCAAGGTGGCCAAGGCCGGCAAGCTGCTGCAGGTGGCTTCGGGCCCCAAGGCGCTGTACACCGAGGTCGAGCCCTACCTGCAGGCCATGGCCCGCAAGGTGATGTGGGTGGGCGAGGGTGAGCTGGCTCGCATCTGGAAAATCGCCCACAACACCATGTTCGGCGTGATCATCCAGAACCTCTGCGAGATCACGGTGCTGGCGGAGAAGGCCGGCATTCCGCGCCACATCTTTCTCGAAAGCATCAACGACTCGGTGCTCGGCTCCATGTACACCAGGTACAAGACGCCGATGCTGACCAACCTGACCTTTGACCAGGTGACCTTCACACCCAAGCTGCTGCTCAAGGACATGGACCTTGGCCTCGGGGCCGCGCGGGCGCATGGCGTGGCCATGCCGGCTGCGGCGGCCACGCGCGAGTCGGTGGCACGTTTGGTCGGCCGCGGCCACGAGGACATCGACTTTGCCGTGCTGCTGGTGGAAACCGCCAAGGACGCCGGCCTCGAGCTGACCTCCGAGAACATGAAGATGAGCGACGGCCTGGAAACCTGATCATGGCCAGCGCACCCGCCAGAACCCTGATCCGCGGCGCCACCATCGTCACCATGGATGCGCAGGGCGACCTGCCCAGCGGCGACATCCTCGTGACGGGCGACACCCTGACGGAGATTGCGCCGGCCATCCATGCCGATGATGCGCAGCTGGTCGACGCCACCGGCCACATCATCATCCCGGGCCTCATCAATGCCCACATGCACACCTGGCAAACCGCACTGCGCGGCCTGGCCGCCAACTGGACCTTGCTCGAGTACTTCAGGAAGATGCACGCGGGGCTGGCCACCGTGTTCACGCCTGACGACCTCTACATCGCCACGCTGGTCGGCGCACTGAACCAGCTCAACTGCGGCACCACCACGCTGGCCGACTGGTGCCACAACAACCCGACACCGGCGCACAACGACGCGGCCATCAGCGGCCTGCTCGCGTCCGGGATACGCGCGGCTTTTTTCCACGGTACGCCCAAGCCCGACCCGTTGCCCGGGCAGGCACCGTTCTGGGAAGTACCGCATCCGCGTGCCGAAATCGAGCGCCTGCTCAAGGCGCACCAAGGCCAGCCGCTGCTGAGTGTGCAGGCGGCCGTGCTGGGGCCGCACTATTCGACGCTGAAGGTGGCGCTGCACGACTTCGCCATGGTCAAAGACCTCGGCCTGATCGCCTCGCTGCACCAGGGCGGCGGTCCGGCGCGCACGCCGGACGGCTGGGAAAAACTCGAGGCCGCCGGCCTGCTCGGCGACCACATCAACATCGTGCACGGCCATGCACTGAGCGACATGCAGCTGCAGCGTTTTTGCGAGCTGGGCATGAGTTTTTCAGCCGCGGCCGAAAGCGAAATGAGCCAGGGCCATGGCCACCCGATCACCGGGCGGCTGCGCGCACGGGGTCGTGCGCCTTCACTGGGCGTGGACCTGGAAAGCGTGATGAGCGGCGACATGTTGACGCAGGCGCGCATCGCGCTGGGCATCCAGCGCTCGCTCGACAACGTGGCCTACCGCGAAACCCACGGCAGCATCCCGCCGACCTCGACCATCACCACCCGCGAGGCGCTGTCCTGGGTGACGGTCGAAGGTGCGCGCATGCTCAAGCAATCGCACCGCATCGGTTCGCTGGCCGCCGGCAAACAGGCCGACCTGGTGCTGGTCCGCGCGAGCGACCTCAACATGCAGCCAGTGCACGACCCGGTCAACTCGGTGGTGATGCAGACCTCGCTGGCCAACATCGACAGCGTGATGGTGGCCGGGCGCTGGAAAAAACGCCACGGCCAACTGCTGGGCGTGGACCTGGCGCCACAGCTGGCTGCCCTGCAGGCGTCGGGACAGAAGATTGCGAAGGCGCTTTCGCTATAAAAACAATAGCTGCTGGCGTCCGTGTGTAAAGGGCAGAGACCCGTTTTTATAACAAACCCAGGAGACAAACCATGAAACGCTTTCTTCTTCTCGCCGCGGGCCTGCTGGCCGTGGGCAGCGCGCTGGCCCAGAGCTACCCCGGCAAACCCATCAAACTCCTCGTGCCCTTCACGGCCGGCAGCGGCACCGACCTGATTGCCCGCAGCATCGCCGATACCATGAGCAAAAGCATGGGCCAGCACATCGTGATCGAGAACAAGCCCGGCGCCGGCGGCACCATTGCCGCGGGCCAGGTGGCCAGGGGCGAGGCCGACGGCTACACCGTGCTGGTGCATTCGTCGGGCCATGCGCTGAACCCGGCGATCTACAGCACCATTGGTTACGACACGCTCCGCGACCTCACCGGCATCACGCCGCTGGCCGCCCTGCCCAACGTGCTGGTGGTCAACCCGGCCAAGGGCTGGAAGTCGGTGGCCGATCTGGTGGCCGCTGCCAAGGCCAAACCGGGCCAGCTCAACTACGCCTCGGCCGGTGTCGGCAGCGCGACCCACCTGAATGCGGAAAAATTCCGCCTGCAGGCCGGCATCGAGGCCCTGCATGTGCCCTACAAGGGAACGCCGGAGGCCATGACCAACGTCATCGGCGGCAGCAACGACTGGTTCTTCGCGCCGCTGGCCTCGGCCCTGCCGCTGGTCAGGGACGGCAAGCTGCAGGCGCTGGCCGTCAGCACGCCGAGCCGTTCGCCCGCGCTGCCGCAGGTACCCACCACGGTCGAGGCCGGTGTGGCGGGTTCCGACTACACCTTCTGGGTCGGCATGATTGTGGCCAGCGCCACGCCCGCACCGGTGGTCAAACGCCTGCATGAGGAGGCGCTGAAAGCCATGGCCCATCCCGAGGTCAAGGAGCGCATGAACAAGCTGGGCGCCGAACCCTTCCCGCTGTCGGTCGAGGCCTTCAATGCCTTCATCCGGACCGAGGTGGACGCCGCTGCGCGTATCGCCAAAGCGGCCGGTCTCAAGGGCCAGTGATGACGCTGGTTCATGTCGCCGGTGTCGGCAAGATGGGTCTGCCCATGGCTGGCCATTTTCACGCGGCCGGCCATGCGGTGACGGTCAGCGACCCCAGCGAGGCGCGCCTGCTGCTGGCGCGCAGCCAGGGCCTGCAGGTGGCCGATGAGGCCGGCGCCGCGATGGCGCGCGCCGACATCATTGTTTCCTCGCTGCCCAACGACGCCGCCCTGCGCCAGGTGGGTGCCCAGGTGGCGGGTGCCGCGCGGCGCGGCGCGATCTACGTTGACACCAGCACGGTGTCGCAGCAGGTCTCGGCGGAAGTGGCGCAGGTGCTGGCGGCGGCCGGCGTGCTCTATCTGCGCACCACGCTCTCGGGCAACAACAAGATGGCCGAGGCCGCCCAGCTCACGGTGATGGCGTCCGGCCCGCGCGCCGCCTATGACAGCGTGTTGCCCTTGCTCAAGGCCCTGGGGCCGAACCAGTTTTACCTCGGCGCGGCCGAGCAGGCGCGGCTGATGAAACTGGTGGTCAACCTGATGATTGCGCAGACCAGTGCCATGCTGGCCGAGGCCCTGACCCTGGGCCGCAAGGGCGGGCTGGCCTGGGGCGACATGTGGCAGGTGCTGGGCGCCAGCGCGGTGGCCTCGCCCATCGTCAAGGCGAAATCGGCGCAGCTGTCGCAGCGGGATTTCACGCCGACCTTCACGGTCGAGCAGATGATCAAGGACCTGACGCTGATTCTGGGCGCCGGCGCCGACAGCCATGTGCCCTTGCCGCAGACGGCGCTCACCTACCAACTCATGCAGGCGGCGCTGGCCCAGGGCGACGGCCAGGACGACTATGCGGCCATCATCAAGACGGTCGAGCGCAGCGCCGGTTTGCCTGCGGATTGAAAAGAGGACCCATGAGAAGTTTTGTTTACAACGCGCAGGCGTCCCGTGTGGTCTTCGGCGCCGGCAGCCTGCAGCACCTGGGCCGCGAAATCGAGGCGCTGGGCGCGCGCAAGGCGCTGGTGTTGTCCACGCCGGAGCAGCGCGCTTCGGCCGAGATGATTGCCGACCTGCTGGGGCCGCGTGCCGCCGGTGTGTTCGACCGGGCCGTCATGCATGTGCCGATGGAAACCGCGCGTGAAGCCCGCGACCTGGCCCGCCGGCTCGGTGCCGACTGCGCCGTCGCGATTGGCGGCGGCTCCACCACCGGGCTGGGCAAGGCGATTGCCCTCGATTCCGGCCTGCCGATTCTGGCGATCCCCACCACCTATGCCGGCTCCGAGATGACTGCCATTTACGGCATCACCGAAGGCGGGTTGAAAAAAACCGGCAAAGACGCGCGTGTGTTGCCGCGCACCGTCATCTATGACCCCGAGCTGACCCTGAGCCTGCCGGTCCGCATGAGCGTGACCAGCGGTATCAACGCGCTGGCCCACGCGGCCGAAGGCCTGTATGCGGTGGACAGCAACCCCATCATGGATCTGATGGCCAAGGAGGGCATTGCCGCCATGGGGCGGGCGCTGCCTGCTATCAAAAAAGAAGCGACGGACATGACCGCCCGCAGCGACGCGCTGTACGGTGCCTGGTTGTGCGGCACCGTGCTGGGCAATGTCGGCATGGCGCTGCACCACAAGCTGTGCCACACGCTGGGCGGCAGTTTCAACCTGCCGCATGCCGACACCCACACCATCGTGCTGCCGCACGCGCTGGCCTACAACGCGGCTGCGGCGCCGCAGGCCATGCAGGCCATCGCGCAGGCGCTCCAGGACCGCAGTGCGGCGCAGGCGGTGTTCGACCTCGCGCAGAACAACGGTGCGCCGGTGGCGCTGCGCGACATCGGCATGAAGGAGGCCGATCTGGACAAGGCCTGCGATATCGCCATGCAGAACCAGTACCCGAACCCGCGGCCGCTGGAGCGGGTGGCGATCCGCCAGTTGCTGCAGGATGCGTTTGACGGGGTGAGACCGAGGGGGTGAGGCTCGGGTGTGCCGGCGGCGATCGACCCTGGGCAGCCGATCAATTCGGGTTCCCCTGGCGTCTGCAACCCCCGCGCAAGCCGTCACTGGGGTGGGCGTTGGAGATGCCGGCCAACACGGGCCGTTGATGCCAACCCGAAATGGCAGACTTCAAATGCAAAGAGGGGGAGTACCTCACCCCGCGGGGATTGTCTGGCTCAGAGGGCAGCAATCGCACCGCGGAGCCGTGCCACAAGATCGGGAATCAGGCTGAGCCGCCCGGCTTCTTCCTCGATCACCCGTTCAAATGCCGCCTTCTTCAAGGCATGAAAATCGATGGCGTCCCGCGTGCTCGCCGGCACCGTGCCGGCGAGAATGTCGAAGAGCCGATCGACGGCATGCAGCCGGCCCCACAAATAGTCGTTTTCACGCGTCGAGCGGCTGAGAAAGCCGCCAAAGCCGGCAAAGGTCCCGCCCAGCAGCGCCCTCGTCGCGTCGGGTGAAGTCAGGCTGACTGCATCGTCCGGACTGATACGGTCGATCAGGATCTCCTCGATGGGTCCGGTTTCAAGGGACAGGACGCTCGCCGCAGGACGAAGGATGATGTCCCAGTAGAAGAAGCCCAGGTAGCCGATGAGAATGGCGCTGCGGCAGCGGGGCGCGAGATTGAGCACCAACGAAGATGACAGCACGGCGTCCGCATCGTCGTTTCTGCGGGCCAGATCGCATTCGATGCCAAGCCGCTTGACCAGACTGGAGATGCCGGCAGCATGGGTGCTGACAAACTGGTCGATTTCCATTCGGCCCACATCCACCAGGAACAGTTTCCGACACATGACAATCGCCTGAGCACTCAGAAAACTGGCGTCGTCGTAAATCGACAGATCATCGATGAGTTTGTGGATCTTGATCTTTATCAGATCGAGATCCTCCGTTTCCACCGAACAGGAATCCTTTAACGAGGAATTTTCGTAGAGATCATTGATCTCATTAAGAACGAAATTCAGCCGTCTCTTTTTATAGACCACGCCGAAGTCGATCACCATTTGTGAGAACGGGGGCATCTCGATGTTTTCGTACAAGTCGGGCGTCACCGGATAGGAGTCGGCGAGCATCGCCTGGTTCCTGGCCCATTGTTCGACCGCCTCCTGCACCTTGTGCGCCGCCGTGGAATCCTTGGTGAAGTGGCAGGCGGCGTTGATAAGACCGGCAACGTAATCCAGCGCCTCCAGGACAAGGGAGCGCATCCACGCATCGTAGACGATCGGCATGGTGGACAAGAGTTTCGTCGAGCTAAGGCGCCAATGCCGCAGATCATGGATGGTGAAACTGCCACTGATCTGCCCTCCAGTGGCCTGGTCGATCAATTTCGTGGCCTGGGATCTGGCGTGATGAATGGTCTCCTTCAACCGCCGAACCTGCTTGTTGTAACGACTGACGTCGGCCAGTTCGTCGTAGGTCGGATCGATGCGGGGCAAGTCGGAGAGCGCCCCTCGCAAGGTCGCGAAAAATCCGGGCACACTGCTGCTGGCAGCCGGTTTATCCAGCCGGGAATGGGGGTCGATATAAATGAGGCGACGATCCACCTCGCGAAAAGTGCTGTGCGTGCGGATCGCCTCGAGTGTCGCCGAGATCGGCTTGTTGTCGAGGATGCTGCCATCGACCAGCACCGCTTCCTCCGGACTCTTGCCCTGGTCACGATACCCGCTGAAATTCCGGGCAAGAAAGCGTGAGCGTGCGGGCCAGGGCCTGTGGCGGGATGCCAGAAGATCATCCATCTCGCGTATCTGGGCCGGTGGAAAAGCACCCGGATAGGAAGCTGATGCGCGGCCGGCGAAAGCAAGCGAGGGGAGACTGTCGAAATCGAAGTCGCTGTGAAGATGACCCGTTTTGTCATGGTCGAGGCGGAAGCGCAGAAGCTGACGGTGCTCGCGTTCCTTGACCACCGGCGGATCGTGAATGAAAATCGACCGGTCGAGACCGCGGAAATCGGTCACTGTGACCAGCAAGTCCAGACTTGTGCCTGCCGGGAGCAGCGATTCTGTCGAGGCATCCGGCCTCTCCATGGCCGTCAGGCCGTCCAGAAGGAGGGTGGCGAGACGGCTGCCATCAAGGGGCGGCTGGAACCAGCGCGAACGCAGGAATACCGAAACCCGTTCCTGCATTTCGGCATCGACCTCGCCGATGATCAGGCCGGCACGTTTGAGCCGTGCAAGCATGGGCCGCACGAAAGGCCAGAAAATCCATTTGCTCCAAAGCCGCGCCTTGGCCTCGGGAGCGAGCAGACTGAGCATGTCGGCCTCAGCCAGCCACATGTCGGTCAGCGGCGCAAGGCTGAGATCATGAGCCAGGGCTCTGGCGAGTGCGATGCCGTTGATGCCGCCTGCAGACGCTCCGGAGATGACGTCCACAATGACCCGCAGCGAGAGATGCTGTCCGATGGCCTCAAGACACTGGAGATAGACGTCTCCTGTCGATCGTTCCGGTTCCTCCGGATAGCGGTTGTGAAATGAAGGGGTATCGCTGTCTTCGCCCTGCCTGTTCTGGTGACAAAGCTTCGATGCCCGGACCAGGTTCAGGATTTCCCGGTTGATGCCATGCTGGTAGATGGCGAGTGAGACGCCTCCGAAGAACACGATCGCCAGCCGCAGTTCCTTCTCTTTCATGGCCAAACTCCTTTGCGCTCCACCCAGGAGCGGGAGCCGGGAACCCGGCCATTCTTTGCGCTGTCCGACCGCCAGTGACCATGGTCGCAAGGGTCTGTGCGGGCACCGTAAGGCCATCTTCGTTCCACGTCGCACCTCCCGCGCCTTGCCGCTCGCGCACCATGCGCCTGCATCCAGCCCGCCGTCCCAGTCTGAATCCGAGGAATCAGCCTGTCAAGCACAAGCGACAGTCACTCATCAACTGACATCATGCGGTTTCCTTGACGGGTGGCCGTTTGAACCTGTCGTGCCGGCTTTTGAGGCGCCGGCCCACCGGCTTGTTGGCCGATTCAGCCCCAGCCCCTCAATACACCCCAAATCGCCTCGTCCACTTCTGCTCGTAATTCATCCTGGCAAAGTGTTCGACAACGAAGGCAATGAAGGTCCGCACATTGGCCGACAGGTGCTTGCGGCTGGGGTAGTAGGCCAGGTTGATGGTCAGGCGCGGCAGATCCCAGTCGTCGAGCCCCGGCACCGGCCGGCCGGCCACGATGTCGTTGTAGACGATGTAGCTGGTTTGCACCAGGATGCCCAGCCCTTCGCCGGGTCACTTCGCGGCCCTTGCGGCTACGGGCCGCCCCCGACAAGGCTTTGCAACGCCGCGCAGGGCCTTATTGATCGCAACCCGGAGGGAACGGAGTGAAAACAGCACCACTGGTCTCTGCACACCTGGCCCAGACGGCCCGTCTGGGCGTCGTCGCGCACCTTGATTGGCACTGTTTTTATCCCGTTCGCATTGGCACAAATAGCGTCAACAGGCCCTAGACTGGCGTCCTATGTGGACAGACCCGTTGCCATGGAAATCTTTGTTCTGCTGCTGATGGTCGCCGCCTTGGGAGCCTGGCAGCTCAAATCGAAAAACCAGGCCATGCGCATGGCCCTGCTGGACAGTTTTCTCGGCCGCTACCAGGTGGAAAAGCGGATGGAAAACCTGATCGAAGGCTACCTCAGGGCCCTGGAGGAGAAGGACCCGGAGCGCCAGACCCGGCTCTGGAACATGCTGGCCTTGTCCGAGGAGCAGCTGTGTGGGCAGTTCCGGCGTTTTGCTGCGGATTTTTCGGCGGTGGACGAAGCCGATGCCCGTGTCAGCAAGCTGCCGGCGTTTCTGCCTGAAACCGAGCGATTTTTCCCCGACAACACCTTCGACATGCGGCGCGCCCTGGTCGTTCATGCAGAGGGGATGGAGCGTGCGGTAAAAAATGCACAGGGCTGCACGCCCCGTGACAAGGCGTACACGCTCTCGGCCGAACTGTTGTTGATGCAGCACACCTGCCACTGGTACTGCCGCTCTAAAACTGTCGCCTCGGCCCGCATGCTGGCCCGCCACCAGACGCCCTACCAGCAGCTGCTGGCGTCCGTGGACCCGGAGACACGTCAGGCCTACCTCGCGATGATAGGCCGGTGAACAGGCGGCCCGGCTACACGCCGGCCCTGCGGATTCTCAGTCAAATCGAGCTACAGCCATTTCCGGACAAGCGCAAGAAGCTATCAAATCAGGAGTAATCGGCGCTGTCAGAAAGTGCCGGCGGCATGCCCGCTGGCTTGTTGCAGCACCTGCAGGGCCTGCTGGCTGTTGCTGCCGCGCCAGGCCACGATCTGGTCCGGACGGATCAGGGCCAGCGGCGCTTCGTACAGTGCCAGCAGCGTTTCTGACGGCTGCACCACCACTTTCAGATCCAGGCCCAGCGCCGTCGCCGCGTCCACAAAACCCCGGGTGTCGGGCGCATCCGGCCCCAGGGCCAGCAGCGTCCATTCGAAGTTGAAACTGTCGTACAGCGAGCGTCCGTCCTCCAGCCAGGCGTGCGGCGCGCGGCCACCGGGGCTGGCGCTCGGCTGGTAGTGGCCGGCTTCGTCTGGCGGCGGTGTGCTGCCGTCCTTCACGATCAGGGGCGAGCCGTCGTAACGCCCGCCGAAGGTGACGCCGGGAATGTTGAACTCCAGGCGCACGTGCTGGTTCAGGTAGCTGGTGGCGCGTTCGCGCTCGGCCTGGCCGTCGGCACCGTCCTGCTCCAGCAGGTCGGTGGCGCGGAAGCTGCCGACCGAATCGGCAAAACGCCGGGCATAGGCGGTGTTGCGTTCGGCCAGCGGTTGGCGCTCCGGCCCGTAACTGTCCAGCAACTGCGGCGGCGCCTGGCCGCGCACCACGGCGGCCAGTTTCCAGCCGAGGTTGACGGCGTCTTCCACCGCGGTGTTGTAGCCGAGGCCGCCGGTCGGCGTGAACAGGTGGGCCGCGTCGCCGCCAATGAACACCCGGCCGCGCTGGAAACTTTGCGCGACCAGCGAATGGCCGGCGGTCCAGGTGCCGACCGACAGTACCTCGATGGCCAGATGCGCGCCCATGGCTTCATCGACAATCCGCTGCGCGTCGGCGGCGGTCCAGGCGTCGGCATCTTCGCCCTCATGCACGGCGGCGTGAAAGGCAAACTCCGATTGGCCGTCCACCGAGGCCATGAAGGCGCGGCGCTGGGGATTGACCGACACATACATCCAGGCGCGGGCGTGTGGGAAGACGGTGTAAAAATCCGGCGCGCGCAGGTACACCGCGAACATCTTGCCGCCCATGAACTCGCGCCTGACGCCGCTGGCGCCGTCCCAGGCGATGCCCAGCGTGCTGCGCACCAGGCTGCGCGGGCCGTCGGCGCCGACCAGGTACGCGGCCTGCACGTCAAGGGTTTCCCCGCCGACGGTGGCGCGCACTTGCGCCTGCACATGGCTGTCGCGGTCCTCGAAACTTTCAAGGCCCCAGCCGTAACGCACATCGACGCCGGGCAGGGCCTCGGCGTGGCGACGCAAGGTGGCTTCGACGAACTTCTGTGATACCCGGTGCGGCAGCTCGGCCGCGCTCCAGGAGCCGCCCATGGCCTTGATGTTTTTCACCGCCTGCGCGGCGGTGGGCAGGTGCAGGCGGGCCAGCTCATGGCCGGTGTACCGCGTGAAGTAGGCAATGTCGGTCGGGTGGTCCTCAGGCAGGCCCTGGGCGCGGATCTCGCTGGCAAAACCGAGGCGGCGGAAATGCTCCATGGTGCGCGCCTGCGTGGCGTTGGCCTGCGGGTTGAAGGCGGTGCCGGGTTTGGGGTCCACCAGCAGGCAACGTAGGCCGCGGCGTCCGAACTCGTTGGACAGCATCAGGCCGCAGGGGCCGCCGCCAGCGATCAGGACATCGGTTTGAATCAGTTGGCTCATGGATCAGTACACGCCAAAACGTCCGGTCCACTTGCGCTCATAGTCCTGTTTGGCAAAGTGTTCGGCGACGAAGTCAATGAAGGTCCGCACCTTGGCCGACAGGTGTTTGCGGCTGGGGTAGGCCAGGTTGATGGTCAGGCGCGGCAGATCCCAGTCGTCGAGCACCGGCACCAGGCGGCCGGCCACGATGTCGTTGTAGACGATGTAGCTGGGTTGCACCAGGATGCCCAGCCCGTCGAGGGCCGCGGTGCGCAGGATCTGGCCGTCGTTCGACTCCAGCAGGCCCTTGACCGTGACGGTGGTGGTTTCGCCATGGCGGGTGAAGCGCAGCTCGTTCGGGTTGTTGGCGTAGGTGTAGATCAGCAGCTTGTGTTTGTGCAGGTCTTCCAGGGTTTTCGGAAAACCGTGCTGCGCAAAATAACGCGGCGACGCGGCCAGGATGCGCCGCGTCTCGGCCAGGCGCCGTATCGTGATGTTGGAGTCGGGCTCGATCTCGCGCGTGCGGATGGCCACGTCGATGTTGTTGTCGATGATGTCCAGGTAGCGGTTGGCGGCTTCGACATGCACGGTCACGTTGGGATAACGCTGCGTGTATTCACGCAGCAGCGGTGCCACGTGGTGCAGCGAAAACGACAACGAGGCCGTGATGCGCAGCATGCCGGTCGGATTCAGTGCCGTGGCGTTGACCGCGGACTCGGCGTCCTTGAGGTCCGACAGGATGGCTTTGGCGCGGCTGAAAAACTCCTGGCCGGTGTCGGTGAGGTAGAGCCGGCGCGTGTTGCGCTCCACCAGCCGGGCGCCCAGGCGCTCTTCCAGCGCGGACAGGTGCCGGCTCGCGGCGGCATTGGACAGGTCCAGCGCTTCCGCGGCGCGGCTCAGGCTGCCGGTTTCAGCCACCTGCACAAACAGTTCAATCTCCGTCCAGCGATCCAAGCCATGTCTCCTGCAGTTGCAGCTCTTGCTTTTCCGGGGCCGCCTGCATTGTGGCCCAGCGGACCGCGTCTTTTTTCCACAGGGCGGAAAAGTCATTTGCGCCAGGCTGCTTTTTTTCAGGCACGCCCCGGCCTACATTTGGTGCCAGAGAGTCCATGAAGGAAAGTATGCACGTCCACTTCCCCGTCGTTTCCCAGGCCCGGCCATGCGCAACCTGAACCAGGACACCATCACCCAGGCCGTGCTTGCGCGTTTTGCGGGCACGCCCGATGCGCGTCTGAAGGAACTCATGACCAGCCTGGTGCAGCACCTGCACGCCTTTGCGCGCGAGGTGAAACTGACCGAAGCCGAGTGGCTCGCGGGCATCCACTTCCTCACCGCCACCGGCCAGAAATGCGACGACAAGCGCCAGGAGTTCATCCTGCTCAGCGACACGCTGGGCCTGTCCATGCTGACCGTTGCCATGAACAACGACAAGCCGCAAGGCTGCACCGAGGCCACGGTATTCGGCCCCTTTCATGTCGAGGAGGCACCACATTTCGAGAATGGCGCGGATGTGGCCAACGGCGCGGTGGGCGAGCCCTGCGTGGTACGCGGCAGGGTGCTGGGACTGGGCGGCGAGGCGGTGGCTGGCGCCGAGATCGAGGTCTGGCAGGCCGATGCCGAGGGCAACTACGACGTGCAGTACGCCGACCTGGACAAGTTCCAGGCGCGTGGCGTGCTCAGGGCCGGTGCCGACGGCAGTTTTACCTTCAGAACCATCGTGGCCGAACCTTACCCGATTCCCGTGGACGGGCCGGTGGGAGACATGCTGCGGGCGACCAGGTGCCACCCCTGGCGGCCGGCGCACCTGCATTTCATGATCAAGGCCCCGGGTTATGAAACGCTGGTCACCCACGTGTTTCGCAATGGAGACCCTTACCTCGACTCCGATGCGGTGTTCGGCGTGCGCCAGTCGCTGGTGGCCGACTGGATCAAGCAGCCCGACGGTGTGTACCGCCTTGATTTCGATTTTGTCCTCAACCCGGCCTCATGACGTGATCTACCTCTTTTCCCTGATCGACAAGCCCGACAGCGGCGACCTGCGCCAGCGCATCCGGCCCGAACACAAGGCCTGCCTGGCGACCATGGCGGGGCGCATCGCCTTTGCCGGGCCGCTGGTCACCGACGATGGGCAGACCATGCTTGGCAGCCTGCTGGCAATTGACTTCGAGTCGCGCGAGGCGGCGCACGCCTGGCTCGCCGACGAACCCTTCACCCGTGCCGGCCTGTATGCGAGCACCAGCATTCATGCCTTTGTGAACCTGTGGCCGCAGAAAGCCGGGTTCCCCGCATGATCAAGCACATCGTCATGTGGAACATCCGCGGCGACACGCCCGAAGCCAAGGCGGCAGGCATCGCCAGGCTGCAGCGCAGTTTCGAAAGCCTGCGCGGTCAGATTCCCGGCCTCGCGCACCTGGAAATCGGTGTCGATGCCAGCCGGGTCGATTACGCCTGCGATGTGGTGCTTTATTCGGAGTTCGACAGCCAGGCGGCGCTCGATGCCTATGCCAGCCATCCCGAACATCTGCGCGTGAAGGGCGAACTCGCCGATCTGCGCATCGCGCGCCACCAGGTCGACTATGAAGGTCCGCGCGACACCCGGCCGGGCGCCACCCCACACCACAAGGAGACAGTCAATGAATGACAAAACGGACATGGACAGCGAGCTGCTGATCCGGCAGATGGTCGAGCGCTGGGCCGTCTGGCGCGATGCCGGTGACTGGGATCGTTTTGCCACCGTGTGGCACCCCGAAGGCGTGATGATGGCGACCTGGTTCCAGGGACCGTTTGCGGACTTCATCCGCGTGACAAAAGAGGGCTGGGCCAAGGGGGTCAGCATCCTGCATTTTCTCGGTGGCTCGGCCGTCGAGGTCGCGGGCGAGAGGGCCATCGCTCAGACCAAGATGACCATTTCGCAGCGCGGCATGGTGGAGGGCGTGGACGGCCCGGTGCTCTGCGACGTGGTCTGTACCGGCCGTTTTTATGACTTCGTGGAAAAGCACGAGGGGCAGTGGAAACTGCTGCACCGCCAGCCGATCTACGAAAAAGACCGCATCGATCCGGTGGATTCCTCGGCCAGCCTGAAGCTTGACGGCGAAGCGCTGGCCGCTTTCCCGGAAGGCTACCGCCACCTCGCTTATATCCAGACGCGGATTGGCTACACCGTCAAGCTCGACATGCCGATGCTCAAGGGCCCGGTGGTCGAGGAGCTGTACCGGCGCGGCGCACGCTGGCTGGCCGGCGGACCCCTGGAGCGCTGACCATCGTGAAAACCTCCATCTTCTCTTTCAGCGCGAGCGTGATTCCGGCGCCGCTGCGTTTTGTCGCTGCAGCCTTGCTGGTTGTTGCCGCCTCCCTGCAGCCGGCGCAGGCTCAGTCTGGCACTTACCCGAACAAGGTGGTCAAGGTGGTGGTGCCGCAGCCGCCGGGCGGTGGCTTCGACTTTGTGGGCCGCCTGCTGGCCGATCGTCTGGGCAAGCAGATGGGGCAGAGCGTCATCGTCGAGAACAAACCCGGCTCGGGCACGCTGGTCGGCACCGACTTCGTGGCCAAATCGGCCCCCGACGGCTACACCCTGCTGGTCGGCTCGGTCTCCAACCTGGCGCTCAATCCCGGCCTCTACCCCAACCTGCCGTATGACAGCCTGAAAGACTTCGAGCCGCTCGGCCTGGCCGTGGCCTACAGCTACACGCTGATGGGGCGCAAGGACTTGCCGCTGGCGTCACTGCAGGACGTGGTGGCTTTTGCCCGGGCCAACCCGCGCAAGCTGACCTACGCCTCGGCCGGCAACGGCTCGGGCCAGCATGTGCTGGCTGCGGCGCTGTGGCATCTGGCCGGCGTGGAGATCACGCATGTGCCTTACCGCGGCGCCCAGGCGGCCTACCAGGACTTGCTGGGCGGGCGGGTGGACCTGTTTTTTGATCTGTCGCCCACGGCGCGCGTGCAGGTCGATGCCGGCACGGTCAAGGCACTGGCCGTGTCGGGCGCCGCCCGCAATCCCATGCACCCGGCGGTGCCGACGCTCCACGAAACCGGCGCGGCGGCGCTGGAGCTGGAGTCCTGGTTCGGCTACTTCGCGCCGGCGAAAACGCCGCCCGAGGTGCTGGCCCGCCTGCGCAGCGAGCTGGCCAAAGTGATGGCCGCGCCTGACGTGACCGAGGCCTTCCGCAAGGCCGGCGGCAAACCCATGAGCCTGGACACGGGTGAAACCCGCGCCCTGGTGCAGCGTGATGTCGAGCGCTGGACCCGGCTGATCCGCGACGCTGGCATCAAGGCCGAGTGACAGGTCCCACCTTGTGAATCCTTTGAATTATTTGAACCCTTGAAAGCGAACCCATGAAAATTGCCCCAGAGTGCCTCGACCAGTTGTTCCTCAAGGCCCGCACCGCCAACGGATTTCTCGACAAGCCGGTGGCGCTGTCCCTGCTGCGCGAGGTCTACGACATTGCGAAGATGGGTGCCACTTCGATGAACACCCAGCCGACGCGTTATGTGTTCCTGATCTCGCCCGAGTCGCGCGCGCGCCTGCTGCCGGCCCTGTCGCCCGGCAACCTCGACAAGACGCGGACGGCGCCGGTGACCGTGATCGTGGCCAACGACACGAGGTTCTATGAACACATGCCTCAGGTCTGGCACAAGCCGGGCGCGAAGGAAAACTTCGAGGGCAACAAGGCGCTCGCAGAAGGCACGGCCATCCGCAACGGCACGCTCGGAGGCGGTTACTTCATGATGGCGGCGCGTGCCCTGGGCCTGGACTGCGGCCCGATGAGCGGCGTGGACTTGGCCAAGGTGAACGCGGAGTTTTTTGCCGATGGCCGCCTGCAGGCCAACTTCCTGATCAACCTCGGTTACGGCGACGACAGCCAGCTGTTCGACCGCAATCCGCGGCTTTCCTTTGAGCAGGCATGCACAGTCCTGTAAACCGTCGTTGCCGCTGTCAGGTGGCCGGGCCGGCCGCCCGGCGGATGATGTCTGCGAAGTGTTTGATCGTGGGAGAACGTGTGGCGCCCTTTTTCCAGAGCATGCCGGGTGTGCGTATCGGCGTCGGGTCTTCCAGCGGCACCACACGCAGGTCGGCCGAGGGGGTGACAGCCGTCTCCGCAATGATGCCGGCCAGCCCGGTCTGGCGGATCAGCTCGATCATCGGCGCAATGGAGTTGAGTTGCGCCGCCACCAGCGGCTCGGCGCCCGCCGCTTCGAAACAGTCGTCCAGCAGCTTGCGCGTCAGGAACTGGGACGGCAGCAGGACCATGCGCACATGATGCAGTTCGACCATGCGTACGCGCCGACGTGTCGCCAGCGGGTGCGAACTGGCCACCACCAGGCGCAGTTCCTCGTTGTAGAGCGGCTCGAACCAGAGGTCGGTGCCCTCGGGGCGGTAGGACACGGCCAGGTCCAGGTGACCCGAGGCCAGGCGCCGGGCAATCATGTCGGCCGACAGTTCCTCGACCGTCACCTGGATGCCTGGGTAGTGGTGCAGGAAGGTGGACACGCACAGCGGCACCATGCGTGTGTTGAAGCTCGGTGTGGTGCCCAGGCGGATGCTGCCGGTCAGGGTTTCGGCATTGCTGCGCAGGGCCTGGACGGCGCGGTCGATTTGCCCCAGGGCCGGGGTCAGGTGGCTGCGCAGGATTTCGCCGGCCTCGGTCATCCGGACTTTTTTGCTGCTGCGGTCGAACAGCTCGACGCCGAGTTCCTCTTCCAGTTGCCGGATCTGGTGCGACAGCGTCGACTGGGTGACGTGCAGGCGCTCGGCGGCGCGTGTGAAATTCAGGGTTTCGGCGACGGCATCGAAGTAGCGGACGTGGCGCAGTTCCATGAAACAAGCTCCGTTTCTATCATTGATAGCATCGATGATAACGGTGGAAATTAATCACTTCCGGAGCGGGGCATGAGGTCCTAGACTGGCGCTGCTTTTCCAATGCCCAGCCCCAGGGTTAACGACTCAGGGTAAACGATTAAAGGAGACAAGACATGGCGCAACTTGAAGCACAGGACCTGGCACAGGCCGTGGTGGACCGCATGGACGACTGCCAGGACGCGCGGTTCAAGCAGGTCATGACCTCCCTGGTCAAACACGCCCACGCCTTCGTGCAGGACGTGCAGCTCACCCCCGAGGAATGGATGACCGCCATCCAGTTCCTCACCGCCACCGGCAAGATGTGTGACGAGAAGCGCCAGGAGTTCATCCTGCTGTCCGACACGCTGGGCATTTCCATGCTGGTGGTGGCGATAGCCCAGGCCAAGGGCGCCGCGGCGCACAAGGCACGCAGCGGCGTCGATGCACCGACCGAAGCCACTGTGCAGGGCCCGTTCTACTGGGAAGGCGCACCCGAGCTGCCGCTGGGCGCCGACATCGGCGCAGGCAACCCGGGCGAACCCTGTTATTACCACGGCCGCGTGACCGACCTGGCCGGCCAGCCGATTGCCAACTGCGCGGTGGACGTGTGGTCGGGCGATGGCGAGGGTTTTTACGACATGCAAAAAGGCGCGGACGCGGGCATGGCCCTGCGCGCGCGTTTTCACACCGATGCGGACGGCAGCTACCGCTTCTGGTCCATCAAGCCTTCGTTTTATCCCGTGCCCGACGATGGCCCGGTGGGCGGCATGCTGCACCGCATGGGTCGCCACCCGAACCGGCCCGGCCACATGCACATGATGCTGACTGCGCCCGGCCACGAGCGGCTGACCACACACATCTTCGTGTCCGACAGCCCCTACATCGACTCGGACGCCGTGTTCGGCGTGCGCAACAGCCTGATCGTGGACTTCGATGCACACCCGGCCGGCCAGGCTCCCGATGGCCGCACCCTGGACACACCCTTCCACAGCGCGAAGTACGACTTCCGGCTGGTGGCCAGCGCCTGAGTCCCCGCGCACTTTTCTTGACTGGAGAAATGATTTGAAAATCGGCAAGGCCACCGTGCCCCGTTCTGCGATCTGCACCTCGAACGAAAATACCATCGTTGTTCGCGGCGCGGATCTCGCGCATGAACTGATCGGACAGATCAACTTCGGCGACTACTTCTTCCTGCTGGTGACCGGGCGCCGCGCCGACGCCGCCACCAGCGCCGTGCTCAATGCCACCCTGGTTGCGATCGCGGAACATGGCCTGGTGCCCAGCGTGCAGGCCGCGCGCATGACGCTGGCGGCAGCCCCCGACGCCATGCAGGGCGCGGTGGCGGCCGGCATCCTCGGCTCGGGTTCGGTGATCCTCGGCGCCTCGGAAACCGCCGGGCGCCTGTTCCTGGCGGTCGAGAAGGAGGCTGAAAACCACAACGGTGACCTCAAGGCGGCGGCCCGTGTGGTGGTGGCTGATCTGCGCGCACGCAAGCAGGCCATCGCCGGTTATGGCCACCCGGAGCACAAGGCGCGCGACCCGCGTGTGGGCAAGCTGTTCGAGGTGTCGGCCCGGGCCGGCGGCGGCCAGCGTTACGTGGAGATCGCCCAGGCCGTGGAAGCCGTGATTCCCGAGATCGTCGGCAAGGAGCTCAAGCTCAATGTCTCGGGCGCCATTCCCGCCGTGCTGCTGGGGGTGGGTTTTCCGGTCAATGCGCTCAAGGGCGTGCCCATGCTGGCGCGCACCGCGAGCCTGATCGCGCACCTGAACGAAGAGCTCAGCGACCCCATCGGTTTTGCGCTGTCCTACCAGGCCACGCGGGAGCTGGAATACACCGGCGCGATGCCGGCGGAGCGCCAGGCATGAGCAAGGTTCTCGCGGGCGTGCGTGTGCTCGAACACGGCACCTTCATCACGGGGCCGGCGGCCTCGATGCTGCTGGCCGACCTCGGCGCCGATGTGGTCAAGGTCGAGTTGCCGGGCACGGGTGATCCTTTCCGGGCGTTCAAGGACGGCCTGTACAGCCCGCATTTCCAGACCTACAACCGCAACAAGCGCAGCATCACGCTCAACACCAAACAGGCCGGGGACCTGGCGCAGTTCGATGCGCTGGTCCGCGAGGCCGATGTCTACATCCAGAACTTCCGGCCCGGCGTGGCCGAGCAGATCGGCGTCGGCGAGGAGCGCCTGCGCAAGCTCAATCCGCGGCTGATCTATTGCTCCATCAGCGGTTTCGGTGCGACCGGGCCCTCATCGCACCGGCCGACCTATGACACCGTCGCCCAGGCCGTCAGCGGCTTCCTGGGCCTGCTGGTCAACCCGAAGGACCCGCGCGTGCTGGGCCCGGCCATGGCCGATTCCCTGACCGGCTTTTACGCGGCCTACGGCATTCTCGGGGCGCTGCATGAACGCCACGCCACCGGCGTGGGCCGCAAGGTGGAAGTCTCCATGTTCGAAGCCATGACGCACTTCAACATCGACGCCTTCCAGCACCTGTTTTCCGCCAATGAAGTCATGGGTCCGTTCAGCCGGCCCAGCGTTTCGCAGTCGTATGTGATGAAGTGTTCGGACGGCAAATGGATTGCCTTGCACATGTCCTCGCCGCCGAAGTTCTGGCAGGGCCTGGCCGCGGCGATGGAGAAGCCGGACATCTTTGATGACGAGCGTTTTGCCACGCGCGAGGCCCGCATCGCGCACCAGGAAGACATGATCGCCGTGCTCGGTCCCATCTTCGCCCAGCGCGACCGTGCCGAATGGTGCCGCCGCCTGGAAGCCGGGGACGTGCCGCACGCACCCATGTACACCACGGCCGAGGTGCCCGACGATCCGCAGGCCAGGCACCTGCAGCTGTTTGTTGAAACCGAGCACCCGGTGGTGGGAACCTTTCGCACCGTGCGTTCGCCCGTCTCTTTCGATGGCGAACGCGCCCTCGATGTCACCGCACCGCCCTTGCTGGGCGAGCACAACGCAGAACTTCGTGGCGGCTGGACCCCGCGCGCCGCGACAACACCCCAACCGGAAACCCGCGCATGACCTCTTCTTCCATCCTTTCCCTGCACCCGCGCCTGGCCCGGCGCACGCTGCTGGCCGCTGCCTGCACACTGGGCCTGGCCGCCCTGGGCCTGAGCCCGGCGGCCGTGCTGGCACAGGACTATCCGTCACGCCCCGTCAAGCTGATCGTGCCCTTCGGCCCGGGCACCACGACGGACATCATTTCCCGCGTCATTGGCGAAGCCCTGGCCAAACCCCTGGGGCAAGCGGTCATTGTTGAAAACCGCGCCGGCGCCGGCGGTTCCATCGGCTCCGACCTGGTGGCCAAGTCGCCGGCGGACGGCTACACCCTGGTGATGGGCACGGTGGGCACCCACGCGATCAATGCCACGCTGTACAAAAAGCTGCCGTACGACCCGCTCAAGGATTTCGCACCCGTCGCCTTCGCCGGCTACACGCCAACCCTGCTGGTGGTGGCGGCCAACTCGCCGTTCAAGTCGGTGAAAGACCTCGCGGCCCAAGCCGCCAAGCCCGGCGGCGTGAGTTTTGCCTCGGCCGGCAACGGCACCTCGGGCCACCTGGCCGGCGAGCTGCTCAAGGCCAGGCTGGGCGGCGAGATGGTGCATGTGCCCTACAAGGAAGGGGGCCTGGCCATGTCCGACGTGATGGGCGGGCAGGTGCAGTTCATGTTCTACCACCCGGCGGCCGTGCTGCCCCACATCAAGGCCGGCAAGCTGCGCGCGCTGGGGGCCTCCAGTGCGAAGCGCAGCGCCGCCGCGCCGGACGTGCCGGCTATCGCAGAGCAGGGTGCCGGCGATTTTGACCTGGTGGCCTGGTTCATGATCTACGCGCCCGCCGCCACCCCGGCGCCTGTCCTGGCCCGGCTGCGCGATGCCGCCGCCCAGGCCATGGCCAGCAGCGAGGTCGTGGCCAAACTTGGCGCGCAGGGTCTGGAGCTGCGCAGCATGAAGCCCGATGAGCTGGCCGCCTTCGGCCGGACGGAAATTTCAAAATGGTCTGAGCTGGTCAAGCGCTCCGGCGCGCAGGTTGACTGAGTCCCGAGTTTTTCCGCGTCCTTACCTATAAATCAACAGGAGACAAACCATGAAACTTTTCAACCGATTTTTGTCCGCCGTTGCTGCGGCAGGAGCCGTCAGCATGCTGGCGATGCCTGCCGCCGCCCAGGCCCCCGCGCCCTTGCGCATCGGCAGCACGCTGGCCCTGACCGGACCGCTGGCTACCACCGCGCTGACACACAAGCTGGCAGGGGAAATCTATGTGGACCAGCTCAACGCCAGGGGTGGCCTGCTGGGCCGCAAGGTGGAGTGGATTGTCAAGGACGACCAGTCCAAGCCGGAGCTGGCCCGCACCCTGTATGAGCAGCTCGTGACCTCGGACAAGGTCGACCTGTTGATGGGGCCCTACGCGACCGGGGCGATTCTCTCGGCCATGGGCGTGGCCCAGCGTTACAACAAGGTGCTGGTGCACCACACCTTCGGCATTCCGGCGCTGGCCAAATACGAGATGGCGTTTCCGGCTTGGTCACTGGGGTCGGACCCCGGCACGACGGTGCCGAACTCGGTGTTCGACGCGCTGGCCGCTTCGCCCAAGCCGCCGAAGACGGTCGCCTTCGTCACCAGCAAGTTCCCCTCGATCCACTTCATGTCGCTGGGCGCCCGGGAAGTTGCCAAAAAACGCGGCCTGCAGGAAGTGCTGTTTCTCGAATGGGACTTCGGCAACCGCGATTTCGGACCGATTGCCGCGCGTGTCAAGGACGCCAAGCCGGATCTCGTCTGGGTGGGCGACATCGGCCTGGAGGGCAACATGCTGCTCGACGCGATGAAAAAAATCGACTACGTGCCGCCGCTCCATTTCCACACCTATCCAGCGCCTGGCCCCATGACCAAGTCGCCCGACGGCAAAAACGCGCTGTCGCTGACGATCTTCGAAGAGCACGCACCGTTCACCGCCAATCCCGTTGCGGCCGAATTTGTCAAACTGTTCAACGAACGCGCCGCTAAGGCCAACCTGCCTGACACCTCGGTGGAAGTGCAGGCCGCGGCCTCGTACTCGGCCTGGCAGATCCTGGAAGCCGGCGTGCGCGGCGCCAACAGTTTTGACGACAAGGCGATCGGCGCCTGGTTGCGCAAGAACCGGGTGGAGACCATCCACGGCCGCCTGCGTTTTGACGGCCCCGGCAACTACGGCGACGACCTGATGAAGATCAAGCAGGTGCAGAACGGCAAGTGGGTCGTGGTGCATCCGGCGCAGTTCGCCCCTGGCGGCGTCAAGCTGCAAGTCAACTGACGCCGCGAGCCGCCCATGAGTTTTCCGAGTTTCAACCTGCTCGCCCAGTCCATCCTCTCGGGGATCTTCATCGGCGGCCTGTATGGCCTGATCGGGCTCGGGCTGGGCCTGACCTGGGGCCTGCTGCGCCAGATCAACCTGGCCCACTTCGGCCTGGTGTTCCTGGCGGCCTACATGAGTTACCACATGGCCACGGTGTGGCATGTGGACCCGCTGCTGACGCTGCTGATCCTGCCGCCGCTGTTTTTCCTGTTCGGTGTGGGCATGCAGTGGGTGTTATCGCGTTTTTCGATCTCGCCCTTCAATTCGCTGCTGGTCACCTTCGGCATCACGGTGGTGATGGAAAGCGTGATCCAGGCGATCTGGACGGCGGATTTTCGCCGTCTCGAGACGCATTACAACGACCAGAAGTTCACGATTGGCTCGCTCTACATTCCGGTGCCTGAGCTGGTGACGCTGGTGGTGGCGGTCAGCCTGTCGCTGCTGATCTGGGCGGCCATGCGCTATACCGACCTCGGCAAGGCGCTGCGTGCCATGGCCGAGGACGGGCCGATTGCCGCGGCCTTCGGCATCAACCAGAAAGGCATGTCGCTGATGCTGGCCGGGATCTGCGCCGCGCTCGCGGCCGTCGCCGGCATCTGCCTGGCGCTGACCTTCACGCTCACGCCCTCGCAGATTTTTGCCTGGGTCGGCGTGGTTTTCGCGGCGGTCATGCTCGGCGGCCTGGGCAGCGCGCTCGGCCCGCTGGTGGCCGGCATCATCATTGGCGTCAGCGAGGCCATCACCATGGCAGTCGCGGCACCCTCGTGGGCACCCATCGTCTCGTTTTCCTTGCTGATCGTGATGCTGCTGTTTCGTCCCGGCAAGTTATGACCCCCACGCTCACCACTTCGTGTGTTTCGCTGCCCCCACAGGGGGCTGAACTGCGCTTGGGTCGGCCCGGCGCTCCGTTCGGATTCAAACAATGAACAAAACAGTCATCGGCATCCTGGCCGCGGGTGCCTTGCTGGCCAGCGTGCCCTGGCTCGGCGTGCCGGCCTTCTACGAGTCCTTTCTCTACCTGCTCTGCCACTGGATGATCCTGGCCTTGTCCTGGAACATCCTCTCGGGGTATTCGGGCTACTTCTCCTTCGGTCATGGGGCGTTTTTCGGCATCGGCATGTACACCTCCGCGGGGCTGGCGGCCAACCTGAACTGGCCGTTTCTCTGGACCCTGCCCGCGGCCGCGCTGCTGGCGGCCCTGCTGGGCATGGCGCTCGGCGCCGTGGTGTTCCGGGTCAAGTCCGTGCGTGGCGAGCTGTTTGCGCTGCTGACCCTGGCCATCACCTTCGTGGTGGGCACCATCGTGCTCAATACACGCATTGACGGCGGCCCGGGCATTTACCTCAATTCGGTGGCAATCCCGGCGATCGGTCCGACGGCGTCGTCGTCGATCTACCTGATGGCCCTTTTGGGTGCCGTCGCGACACTGCTGATTTCGTACCGCATCCAGGCATCCCGGCTCGGCATGGGCCTGTTTGCCATCCACGACGACGAAGACGTGGCCGAGGTGATGGGCGTGCCGACCTTTCGCTACAAGCTGCTGGCGTTCGGCATCTCCTGCGCGCTGGCAGGTCTGGCCGGCGGCATCCATGCGCTGTTCGTCTCTTACGTGACGGCGGGCGAAACCTTCACCATCGTGGTGCCGCTGACGGTGGTGCTGATGAGTGTGCTGGGCGGCACGCGCCACTGGGCCGGACCGGCCGTCGGCGCCGTCGCGATCACCTGCCTGATGTACTTCTTCACGGCGGGCAACAACCCGATTGCCGGCAAGGCGGCCGTGGGCGTGATCCTGGTGCTGGTGATCCTGTTCATGCCCAACGGCATCCTCGGTTATTTCCTCAAGCGCACGGCGGGCAAACGTTCCGTTCCACCGGCGCTTGCGGCGCAGGCCGCTGCTGCCCCCGAGGCCGCGCCAGCGCCGGCCGCCTCCGGCAAGGTGCTGCTGGACGTGCAGAACCTGTCCAAGGCCTTCAAGGGCGTACAGGCCCTCGACGGCGTGAGCCTGCAGGTGCACGAAGGTGAAATTCTCGGCCTGCTCGGCCCCAACGGGTCCGGCAAGTCGACCTTCATCAACGTGGTGAGCGGGCATTTCCCGGCGACCGGCGGGCAGATGTTTTTTGAAGGCCGCCAGCTCGCAGGACTGGAAGCCCACAGCATTGCGCAGGCCGGCATCGCGCGCACCTACCAGATTCCCCGGCCCTTTGCCCATTTGACCGTGCTGCAGAACGTGGCCCTGGTGGCGATGTTCGGCGGCGCCGCGCTGAACCATGAACAGGCCACGCAGGAAGCCTGGAAGTGGCTGGAATTCACCGGCCTGCAGGACAAGGCCGATGCCTTGCCCGATGACCTGAACCTGCACCAGCGCAAGTTTCTCGAGCTGACCCGGGCGCTGGCTTCGCGGCCGCGCCTGGTGCTGCTCGACGAGGTGCTTTCCGGCCTGACGCCGGGCGAAATCAACGAGGCGATTGCGCTGATCCGCAAGATCCGGGACCGCGGCGCCACCATTGTGTTTGTCGAGCACGTCATGCGCGCGGTGATGGCGCTGGCCGACCGCGTCGCCGTGCTCAACTACGGCAAGCTCATCGCCGTCGGCCCGGCCCAGGAAGTGATGCAAAACAGCGAAGTGGTCAGTGCTTACCTGGGGACACCGCATGCTTGAAGTCAACAATATCTCCGTCAACTACGGCGCGGCACCGGCCCTGTGGGATGTCTCGCTGCAGGTTCAGCCCGGTGAGCTGGTGTGTGTGGTCGGCCCCAACGGCGCGGGCAAAACCACGCTGATCAATGCCATTGCAGGCATGCACCGGGTACGCGCGGGCAGTCTGCGTTTCAACGGACGGGACATCACCGCGCTGGCCAGCCACCGGTTTTGCGAGGCCGGCATTGCCATCGTGCCGGAGGGCCGCAGGCTGTTCACCCAGATGACGGTACTGGACAACCTGGAACTCGGCAGTTTCATTGCATCGGCCAAGGTCCATCGCAAGGCCTCGCTGGCGCATGTGCTGTCGCTGTTTCCGGTGCTCAAGGTCAAGCTGGACAGCCCTGCAGGGTCACTCTCGGGCGGCCAGCAGCAGATGGTGGCGATTGGCCGGGCCCTGATGGCGCGGCCGGGCTTGCTGCTGCTCGACGAGCCGTCCCTGGGGCTGGCGCCGCTGATCGTGATGGACATGTTCCGCATCATCCGGCAGATCAATGCGCAGGGCACCTCGGTGCTGCTGGTGGAGCAGAACGTGGCCATGGCCATGGAGCTGGCCAAACGCGCCTATGTGATGGAGGAGGGCCGCATCGTCGCGCAGGGTGAGGCCAGCGAGCTGCTGACACGCCCGGAAATCCAGAAAGCTTACCTGGGCCTGGAAATGCACGAGTGAACTTGCAGACTCCCGGTCGGGCGTTGCTCCTGAAACAATAGCTGCTAGTGTCCGTCCCTCAAGGGCTGGGGCCTATTTCGTGCATCAATACCGGTCCGCTGCCGAGCTATCGGTGGTACAGCCTGGCGGCGCCAGCACCCTTGCAGGCCTGATAATCTGCAGCTTTTGCCTGCAAACCCGTGACCTTTCCGCTCATCACTGACCCCTTCTTCTACGCCGTGGCGGTTCCCGCCGTGCTCTTGCTGGGGGTCAGCAAAAGCGGGTTCGGGGCGGGTTTCGGCTCGCTGGCCGTGCCCATGATGGCGCTGGCGGTGACCGTGCCGCAGGCGGCGGCCATCCTGATGCCGGTGCTGCTGCTGATGGACCTGCTCGGCATGGCGGCTTTCCGCAAGGACTTCGACCTCAAGCTGCTGAAGTTTCTGGTGCCTTTTGGCCTGGTGGGCACGCTGGTCGGCGCCCTGTTGTTCAGCCTGCTCGACGGCAAGGTCGTGGCCGGCATCGTGGGTTTTTTCACTTTGCTGTTTCTGGCCCAGCGCCTGCTGTTCCCGCCCCGTCCGGACAGCCCGCCACCGCCGAAGTGGCTGGGTGCGCTGTTGACCGCGACCTCGGGTTTCACCAGTTTTGTGGCCCATGCCGGCGGCCCGCCCATCAGCGCGTATGTCATTCCCCTGCGCCTGAGCCCGCTCAAATTCACCGCCACCCTGGCGTTTTTCTTCTTTGTGATCAACCTCTCCAAGTGGATTCCCTATGCCTGGCTGGGGCTGCTCGACCTGCGCAACATGGCGACCTCGCTGGCCCTGCTGCCGCTGGCGCCTGTGGGCGTCTGGGCCGGTGTGCGCATGGCCAGGCGCATCAGCCAGGTGCTGTTTTACCGGGTGCTGTATGGCGGCATGTTCCTTACCGGCTGCAAGCTGCTCTGGGACGGTTTGCGCTGATACCCGCGCTCCACCGCCCTGTGGGTGGCGTGCGCCGGTAAAACTGCACACGCGGGATCCGGTGATTTTCTGTAAAAATCGCCAACATGAGAACAAAAGGTTACGTGTTACCGTTTGACACCGCGTGCGTGCCGGTCTGTTCTTTCCTCCGGTTTTCCAGAATGGTTTCATGACCACCGTCGTTTTTGCCGATCTCGTCGGCAGCACCAGCATGTTCGAGCGGCTGGGGGATGAAACCGCCTCGCGCTTTGTCACGCAGCTGGTCGGCGCCCTGAGCCAGGTCTTCGAGCAGCACAACGGCCGCGTTGTCAAGCTGCTGGGCGACGGTCTGTTTGTCGTGTTTCCGCAGGAGGGCGATGCGCTGGCCGCCTGTGTCAGCATCCAGAAGCGCTTCCTCGACAAACCGATCCGGCCCGGCGGCACCGGCGCGCCGGTGCAGATGCAGATGGGCATGGAGTCGGGCGAGGTGATCGAGATCGACGGCGACTGTTTCGGCGATACCGTCAATTCGGCGGCGCGGCTGGCCGACCTGGCCGGTGCGGCACAGATCCTCACCACGCAGAACGTCTGGGCGGCCCTGGGCCCTGTGCAGCGGGCGTCATTGCGCAGCCTGGGGCCTATGCACCTGCGCGGCAAGGCGGAAGCCAGCCTGGTGTACCGGGTGGAATGGCAAAGCGGCCGCGACGACGATGCCACCATGATGGGCCGCTCGCTGGCTGCCGACGCCGCGCCGCTGGTTCTCGAACTGGTGGCCGGCGCGCAGGCCGTTCAGGTCAACGCCGGCAGCGCCAGCATGTCCATCGGCCGGGGCGCCGACGCGTCGCTGGCCCTGAACGATCCGCGGGTGTCCCGCATGCACGCCACGCTGGAGTGGCGCGGCGGGCAGTTCGTGCTCAGCGATGCGTCAAGTTATGGCACCTGGGTCTACTTTGGCAACCAGAACGAGGCTGTGGTGCTGCGCCGCACCGAGTGTTATCTGGTGGGCAGCGGACAGATCAGCGCCGGCTGTGAACGCAAGGAAGGCAGCCCGCTGATCAGCTTTTCCATCAGAAGCTGATGCGGCGGCCGATAGAATTGCTGTTTCCAAACGTATCCATCGGTCTTTCCCCCTTCTTTTTCACCTTTACCCCATGAGCCTCAACAAGCTGGGACGCTACGACATCATTTGCGTGCTGGGCAAGGGCGCGATGGGGCTGGTCTACGAGGCGCGCGACCCCAATCTGGACCGCCGCGTGGCGATCAAGACCATCAAGGTGGAAAACCTGTCCGAAGAGGCCGCTGCAGAATACGAAGCGCGTTTTCGCACCGAGGCGCATTCGGCCGCCCGCCTGCAGCACCCCAATATTGTCAGCGTGTATGACTCGGACCGCCATGGCGACATGGCCTTTCTGGTCATGGAGTTCATCCAGGGCGAAGACCTCAAACACCACCTGGACGCGGGCCGGCGTTATTCGCTGGAGGAAACGCTGCGCATGGTCCGGGACCTGTTGTCTGCGCTGGACTATGCACACCGGCAGAACATCGTGCACCGCGACATCAAGCCGGCCAACCTGTTGATCGAGGCTGATGGCCGGGTCAAGCTCACTGATTTCGGTGTGGCCCGCATCCAGGATTCCGGTGAAACCACACGCACCCAGGGAACCATGGTGGGTACCCTCAAATACATGTCGCCCGAGCAGGTGCAGGGCCTGCCAATCGATGCACGGGCCGACCTGTTTGCGGCCGGGGTGGTGCTGTACCAGCTGCTCACCGGCAAGCGGCCCTTCGACGGCGACACCGACTTTGCGATCATCCAGCAGATCGTGGGCCACACCCCGGCCGCGCCCAGCAGCTTCAACACGCAGTTGCCGGCGACCATCGACGCGGTGGTGGCGCGGGCACTGGCCAAAAAACGCGACCAGCGTTTCGCGACCGCGCAGGAGTTTTCCGCTGCGCTGCAGGAAGCCAGCAGCCATGCTTCGGACCCGACTATTGTGCCGCCCGTGAGCCCGTCTGGCGGACGCGCGGGCACGGCCACCGACACCGGCCGCTCACGCGCGGGCGGCTCCACCGTCAAGCTCAGCACGACCGGCACCGACACCGGCTCGACCGTGACGCAGGAACTCGAACTGGTCTACTGGAAGGACATCAAGGACTCCGGGGACCTGGAAGACCTGGAAGGGTTTCTCGACAGGTTTCCCTCCGGCATATACGCCGATCTGGCGCGCCGGCGCCTGCGCAAGCTGGGCGACACGGTGGAGGCCGATGGCTCTTCTGGTGCCGGCATCGAATCCACCGCCACGGAGGCTTTTGCCGAGGAGGCCAGCGAATGGACGCGGCTGCAGGCTTCCCATACCCGTTGGGCCCCGACCCCGGCCTCGAATCCCCTGGTTGATGCTCCTGCGGGGATGCCGGCCACACCCGGCGCCCACGACGCCCACGATGCCGAAGCGACCCAGGTGGGCTTGGCGACGGTGCCGCTTCACAGTCCGGTGCCGGACAAGGCGCTGGCAGCCGCGCCTGTGCCATCAGTGGCCAACCCGACCCTGACCCCGGCCCGGGCCCGGGACGAGGCCCAACCCTCCGCACCGGCCGCATCCGGCGCGCCGCCAGCGAGACGCTCCAAAATGCCGCTGGCCGTGCTGGCCGTGCTGGCCGGCGCAGCGGTGCTGGTGCTGGCCGGCGTCGGGTTCAAGGGCTTCTCCGGGGAACCGGCGCCGGTGGTTGCGGCCCCGGCTGACGCGGCCCTGCCGGCCAGGGCCGCTGGCGCAGCGCCTGCCAGCCCGGTTGCGCGATCTCCGGCGCTTTCACCTTCAGCCAAGGCGGGCGCAGAGCCTGCCGCCGTCAATCCATCAGCCAAACGCGCCACCCCGCTGCGCACGGACAAGCCGGCGCCATCCCGGCCGGCCCCGGCGGACGGCGGGACGGGCGCTGCAGCGACGGCCGCCGCAGCGCAGCCGTCCAGTCCGGCGCAGGCCTGTGAAGGCCGTGTGTTGCTTGGTTACCAGATCTGCATGAACGAACAATGCGCCAAACCTGCCTACAGCAGGCATCCGGTCTGCGTCGAACGGCGCACGATGGAAAAGCTGCGCCGGGAGGCGCAGGACCAGCGCAATTGAGGCACTTTGAAGGGGCCGCCCGCCAGCCCGCATCGCCGCGCCCCTTTTTTGCTATAAAAACAGGAGCTATCTTCGCCCGTTTATCAAGGGCGGAAGAGGGGTTTTACTGAAATCACGGGGAGGCACGCCGGGCACGGCGGCAGCGCGGGCGGGAAGGGGGACCGGCCCATGGCACCCGAACGTCCCGTTACCCGGTTTGGCCGATGTGTTGCCAGCCGTTACCATAGTGTCAAAATTCCGGGAGATTCGCATGCCTGTGGTTGTGATTGCCAATCCGAAGGGCGGCGTCGGTAAAACGACGCTGTCGACCAATGTTGCGGGTTATTTCGCCAGCCAGGGCCATGCGGTCATGCTCGGCGATGCAGACCGCCAGCAGTCGTCCCGGCTCTGGCTGGGCTTGCGGCCGCCCGCAGCCCGGCCGATTTCGACCTGGGATATCAACGCGGACCTGATTGTCAAGCCGCCCAAAGGCACGACCCACGTGGTGCTCGATACACCCGCCGGCCTGCACGGCTGGCGTTTTAACGACGTTCTCAAGCTGGCCGACAAGGTGATCGTGCCGCTGCAGCCCAGCGTATTCGATATTTTTGCCACCCGCAGCTTTCTGGACCAGCTCGCCGAACACCGCCACGCCGGCAAGATGCAGGTCGGCATCGTCGGCATGCGCGTCGATGCCCGCACCATCGCGGCTGACAAGCTGCGTGCGTTTGTCGAGGGCCTGGGTTTACCGGTGCTCGGTTATGTGCGCGATACCCAGAACTACATCCATCTGGCAGCCCGCGGCCTGACCGTGTTCGACGTCGCCCCGGGCCGGGTGGAAAAAGACCTGCAGCAGTGGCAGGGCATCTGTCGCTGGCTGGACCAGTGACGGGGCGGCGTCCGGGGCTGGCCATGTCGCTGGCTGGACAGGCCGCCATCGGTGCGGACGTTAAAGTCCGGGCATGAAAACCTTCCAGACCCTTTCCGAACTGGCGGCCTGTGTCGGCCAGGAAGTCGCAATCAGCGACTGGCTGACCATCACCCAGGAGCAGGTCAACCTGTTTGCCGAAGCCACCGGCGACCACCAGTGGATCCATGTGGACCCGGAAAAAGCCAGGGCGGGCCCGTTTGGCGGGCCCATTGCGCACGGCTTCCTGACCCTGTCGCTGCTGCCGAAATTTTTTGAGTCGTCCCTCGAGATCGTTCAATCCCGCATGGGGGTCAATTACGGGCTCAACCGGGTGCGTTTCACGGCGCCGGTGCCTGTCGGCAGCCGCTTGCGCGCCCGCTTGAAGCTGCTGGCCTGCGAGCCGATTGACAACGAGGGGCAGCAGATGACCTGGGAAGTGACGGTCGAGCGGGAGGGGACTGCCAGGCCGGTGTGTGTGGCCGAGTCCCTGGTGCGGCGCTACCCGTGACGGGTCGGCAGGCCCGAACCGCCTGAGCCACGCAAAAAAAGCCCGCTGCATGGCTGCAGCGGGCTTTTTTTTGGGAGGGGGAGGGCTCCCGGGCAGCAGGCTTACATGTAGCCGATTTCGCCTTGTGGGATTTCTCCGTTGCGCAGTGCGGCGATGGCTTGGGCACGCACGGCGCTGCGTTCCAGGCCGGAGTTGGTCACGCCGACAAAGCCGGTGCTGCCGTTGCTGATTTTCAGGGGGGTGAGCGCTTCCGCCCGGACTTCGGCAACGGAACGGGTGGAGTTGAACTGGACGGCAAATTGCGAGCCGTCAGCCTCGTCGGCATGGGCGCCGAAAGCGGCCAGGGTGGAGAACGCGGCGACAGCAAACAGTTGGGTGGTTTTCATGATGAATCCTTTCAGGGTTGGTACAGAGTTCCGGCCAGGGTGGGCATCATCGTTCCCAACTTGTCCGGTCTCGGTGAGTCGGTTGGTGCTCATCGATGGGTTGAACTTTACGCCTCATTCGATCAATTTAAAACTACATAGTCATCAATTAACCATTTCAGTAATTGAAACAATAGAGTATTCGGCATACAATCTGTTGCACTATGGATCGTTTCAGTTCAATGAAGGTGTTCCAGCGCGTGATCGACGAGGGTAGCTTCGCGTCAGCGGCGCGCTCCCTCGACATGTCGCCCGCAGGTGTCACGCGTATGGTGGCGGCCCTGGAAGAACACTTGGGCGTACGCCTGCTGCAGCGCACGACACGCAAGCTGGCGCTCACTGACGCAGGCGAGGCTTACCTGCTGCGGGTTCGCAGCATCCTGCACGAGGTGGAAGACGCCGAGTCGGCCGCGGCTGAACACACGCGCGAATTGCAGGGCACCCTGCATGTACTGGCAACGCCGGTGCTGGCCTCGTATTTCCTGTCACCGCGCATTGCCACCTGGCATGCGCGTCACCCCGGGGTGCTGTTGGACCTGCAGATCGACCCTTTTCCCCAGCCGCGCATCGAGGAGTTTGACGTGACCTTCCTGGTGGTGGACGAGGGTTTTGACGGCGACATCGTGGCCCGGCCGCTGGCCACGACCGACTGGATCGCCTGCGCGTCGCCCGAATACCTGCTGCGCGCCGGCACGCCGGATTCGCCAGAGCAGTTGCGTGGCCACACTTACCTGAAATTCCAGTGGCCACAGAACTCCGGCCACTATGGCCGGAAAACGCGCCTGCAGCCGGCAGGCGGCGGCGACGCGGTGGAAGTGGACCTCAGGCCCGCACTGCAAACCACAAGCTTTGACGTGTTGCTGCGCGCGGCACTCGATGGCGCCGGCATCACCTTCCTGTCGCGCTTGCTGGTGGCCTCGCACCTCGAACGCGGTTCGCTGGTGCACCTTTTGCCGGACTGGGTGTTTGGGCGCTTCACGATTTATGCGGCGCTGCCCACGCGCAAGTTCATGCCGTCGCGGACCCGGGCCTTCCTGGATTTTCTGGCCGAGTTTGGTCCGCGGGACGGAACCGGTCGTCCTAGATCGGGGTGAGCTGGGCAGCAGGCAGCCAGCCACTGAAAGTGCCCAGCAGGGCGTTGATGCGCCTGGCGGCTTCAGCCTGGTCGCGTGCGCGCGAGATGCACTGGTACAGGTCACTGCGCAACAGCCAGAGATCGGCCGGAGCAGGGGCTGTGTTGATCCTGAAAATGATGCGCTGCGCGTCAACGCTTTTGCAGTCATGCAGGATTTGGTGCATCTGATGCCGGATCTGCTCAAGCGGCATCCGCTCCGTCGTGTCGGGCGCGGCAGGAGGTGGCCGCATCGCGGCAAAAATGGAGGTGAGAGCCATGGGGACCTGTGGATTCCTGAGGCCGGGTAGACCGCAGGGGGAGGGCGAGGGAATCGCCGACGGACCGGATCGCGGCCATCGAGCGCAAGCGTGTTAACGGATTCTAGGGATTACCCTGAGTTTAAGTAGGCTGGCCGCCCTAACCCGGGAAGACATTTGACGCAATGCACGGTCAACAAGGCGCCGGGGGCGTCTTGCGGCGGTTTCCGGAACAAAAAAAACCGCCCGGAGGAAGCCTCCGGGGCGGTTCTGGATGGGTCTGGCCGAAACCCGGCCAGCGTGCAGCTGTTACAGGTAGTTGGCTTCGCCGCGCGGGATCTGGCCCAAGCGGACAGCGTCGGCCGCTTGTGCACGCACGGTGGCGCGGTCGGTCGAGGACTGCGCGGTGGCCGCCACGCGCGAGCCGGCAGGCTCCTGGCTGTGGGTTTTTACTTTGGCGGCGGCTTCGGCCTGGACTTCGGCCACGGAGCGGGTCGAGTTGAACTGGACGGCAAACTGCGAGCCATCGGCTTCGTCAGCGTGGGCGCCGAAAGAGGCCACCGTGGCAAGCGCGGCAACAGCGAAGAATTTGGATGCGTTCATGATGAAATTTCCTTGGAAGAGTGAATAAACATTTCCGGGCATGGCGGGCTCATTGATCCCGTCTGTCCAGCCTCGGTGAGTCGTTTATTGGTTGCGGCTCATCGATATATGAACTTTACTGTTGCCTCAAACAAAGAAAAATAGCTAATCCATCAATTGCTAATTGCTGTTTGTGGAACAATAAGGGCTTGAATTACTGGTAATTACCCTATGGATCGACTTTTATCCATGCGCGCCTTCCAGCAAGTCGTGGACGACGGCGGATTTGCCGCTGCCGCCAGGACGCTGGACATGTCGCCGGCCGTGATGACCCGCTTGATCACGGATCTGGAGCAGCATCTGGGGGCCCGACTGCTGCAGCGCACCACCCGTAAACTGTCGCTGACCGAGGCCGGGCAGTCCTACCTGCAACGGGTGCGGCACATCCTCAACGACGTGGACCAAGCCGAGGCTTCCACACGTCAGCAAACCGACGAACTGGCCGGCCTGTTGCGCATTCACACCCAGCCCGTGATGGCGGTGCACATCATTGCGCCCCTGGTGGCCGAGTTTCGTCGCCGTTATCCAAAGGTGGTGCTGGACATCACGGTGGACTCCCCGCTGGTGCCGCCAATTGAGGATTACGACCTGACGATTCTGGGCGCCGGCCGGCTGTACGACGCCAACGTGGTGGCGCGGCCTGTGATTGTTTCAGAGGGCCTCCTGTGCGCGTCACCGCGCTACCTGCGCAGTGCCGGCACGCCGCGCCAGCCGGAAGACCTGAAGAACCACGCCCTGCTCAGACTCAGCCAGGCCGGGATCCGCCAGCGCGAATGGCAGCTGATCAACCCGGAGGAGGGGGACCGGGAGGTGGCCGTGGAGGTCAAGCCCGTCATGATGGCCAACCACAGCGACACCTTGCTCCGGGCCACGCTGGACGGCACCGGCATCAGCGCGCAGCCGCTGGACCTGGTGGCCAATTACCTGCGCGACGGGCAGCTGCGGCGCGTGCTGGCCCCCTGGATCACCGGCCGTTTCACCTTGTACGCGGCCCTGCCCAGCCGCAAATACGTGCCGGCGCGGGCCCGGGTGTTCATGGAGTTCCTGATCGAGCAGACCCGGCTGAAAGCCGCCGAGGCCGAACGCACTTGGCCCTCCAGGGGCGAAGGTAAGGCGGGTGATCCCGCCGCCTAAACAGGCGCGCCGGGCGTGGCAAAGTGGTTTTGCCGCCAGGCTTCAAACACCGTGACGGCCACGGCGTTGGACAGGTTCAGGCTGCGCTGGCCGACCCGCATGGGCAGCTTCAGGCGCTGCGCCGGCGCAAATAGTTCAAGCACATCAGGGGCCAGACCCCTGGTTTCCGCGCCGAACACCAGCCAGTCGCCCGGCGCGAAAACTGCGTCGTGCACCAGCCTTGTGCCGCGAGTCGTGAGGGCAAACATTCTTTGCGGGTCGGGCTGCTCGGTGGCCAGAAAAGCGGGCCAGTCGGCATGGCGTTTGAGCTCGGCGTACTCGTGGTAGTCCAGCCCGGCGCGGCGCATGTGTTTGTCGTCCATCGAAAAACCCAGCGGCTCCACCAGGTGCAGGCGGCAGCCGGTGTTGGCCGCCAACCGGATCACATTGCCGGTGTTGGGGGGGATTTCGGGCTCGACCAGAACAATATTGAACATCGCCTGATTGTCGCCGCCTGGAGCTTGGGGCACCCTCGCGGACGCAACTCTCCGGGGTGATCTTCCTTCAAGCAGGGGCCGCAGGCGCAGCGGCCCCCTCGGGAGGCGGGGCGCTACATGTCGCGCGCAACCGTGGGGGCACATCATTCGGTGCGCGCGACCACCAGGCCGCTGACGCCGGCGGCGCCCGCTTCGCGCAGGGCCTGCGCGGCGACAAACAGGGACGCCCCGCTGGTCATCACATCATCGATCAGTAGCACGTGGCGGCCTGCCAGTTCACCTGCGCGCAGGGGGTTGACGACAAACGCGCCCTTGACGTTTTGCAGTCTCGCTTCGCGCTTGAGCTGGGACTGGGGTGGCGTGTTCCGGATACGCAGCAGCAGCCGGGCGTCGGGGCGCGCGCAGGTGCCGCTCTGGCCAGCCAGTGCCTTGGCCAGTTCCCAGGACTGGTTGAAGCCGCGTGTCTGCAGGCGTTCGGCCGACAGGGGCATGGGCAGCAGCCAGTCACCGGACTGCAGCGCTGCCAGCCGTCCCGCAAGGCCGGGTGTCCGCAGAAGCAGGCCGGCAAACACCGCGGCCCAGGCCGGGTCCTGGCCGAATTTGTAGACGGTCATCAGGGTTGACCAGGGGTAGGCATAGGTCACGGCGGCAAAACACGCGTCCAGCGGCGGCGGCTGTCGCACGCAGCTGGCGCATTGCGTCTGTCCGCTGACCAGACTGATGGCGCAGGTGCTGCAGCGCGCCGCCGGCTGGCCGAAACGCGCGACGCAGGCCGCGCAGACACGGCGCGCCGGCCAGCTGTGGCACACCGCGCACTGGCTGGCCAGATTTTGCAGCGACAGGAAAGCCGGAGTGGTCAGGCGCAGCGACATCCTGTCAATATACTCGTCGCTCTGTCTGCCTGATTCCCTCCATGTCCTTCTTCTGATGTCCAACGACCGCCCCCCCACCCTGGATCCAATGGCTGTTGCCCGCTGGCAACGCGTGGCACCGGCAGCATCGCCTTGGCTGCATGAGGAAGTGGCGCAGCGCATGCTGGACCGGCTGCAGTGGATCAAGCTCAAGCCGCAAGCCTGGGCCCACTGGGGAGCGATGCGTGGCGGCATGCAGGCGCATCGGCAACTCGCCGACCGTTATCCGGATGCCGAGTGTTTTGTGGTGGAAGCCCGACAGGAGCTTGCGCAGGCAGCTATAAAAAATGTAGCGAAATCCTGGTGGAATCCGAAGCGCTGGGCGGGGCCGGCCGTGCATGTTGAGGCCCCGCCGCCAGCTGGGGTGGACATGCTCTGGGCCAACATGGTGCTGCATGAGGCCGCCGATCCGCAGGACCTGCTGGCGCAGTGGCATCGGGCACTGAAGGTCGGCGGCTTTTTGATGTTTTCCTGCCTCGGGCCAGACAGCGCGCGCGAGTTGCGCGAGCTCTACCGGGCGCTGGGCTGGCCGCCGGCCGGCCACGAACTGACCGACATGCACGACTGGGGTGACATGCTGGTGCAGACCGGTTTTGCCGAACCCGTGATGGACATGGAGCGCATCACGTTGACCTACGAGACGCCGCAACGGTTGCTGCAGGAGTTGCGCGAGCTGGGCCGCAACTTCCATCCCACGCGTTTTGCCGGCCTGCGTGGACGCGCCTGGAAGGCGCGTCTGTTGCAGGCGCTCGAGCGTTTGCCGCGCCAGAGCGACGGCCGGCTGATGCTGACCTTCGAGGTCATTTATGGTCATGCCCTCAAGGCGCAGCCCAAAGTCAGGGTCAGCCCCATGAGTGCGGTGTCGGTGCAGGACATGCGCGCCATGTTGCAAGGATCGCGCGGCATTTCCTGAGGCTTCCAGGCGCATGCAGAACAGTCGGGACTGGCCCTTGTGGCGGCTTTGTGCAAAACAATCCCGGCTACAATCCAGACTCGAATTTTTGGCTATCCTACACAGCTGGCGGCCGAAAGTGCTTGATCAGCGTCAAAGTTGCTTCGTGTTGCTCACCATCCCATCAGTCCGATTTGCCAAGGCGCCCGGCCAGAGTGGTCAGGGGCAGCAGGCTGTCCAGTGGCTGCTCAAGCGCAACTGTTCCGTGACGCCAGCGCAACTGGCGTGGCTGTATGTCTCGCTGTGTGTGGTCTCGCTGGGCATTGCCGGATTTTTCTGGGTGCAGGGTGCCACGATGGTGATGCCGTTCGCGTGGCTCGAGCTGGTGGTGGTGGGCGCGGCATTCCGGGTGTATGCCCGCCATGCGACGGATGGTGAACGCATCGTCCTGCAAGGCGGCCAGCTGGTGGTGGAGCTCGAGAGTGCGGGGCGTCTTGAGCGGGCGGAGTTCAACCGCGAATGGGTTCGTGTCGAGCCCAAAAACGGAGATGGCTCGCTGATCGAGGTATCGGGCCAGGGGCGTTCGGTCAGGGTGGGGCGGCATGTGCGTCCCGAGCTGCGGCCGGCACTGGCGCGGGAGATCCGTCACGCATTGCGTGGGTGTTGAGTTGGTCCGGACGACAGCGCGCCAGGCCGGGGCTGTCCGGACGGTGTCAGGCTGTCTTTATAATCAGTCGGTAATTGAGGCATTAAAAGTGATCACGATGAACGTACGCACAACAACAGGGTCAGGCATGAAGCACGCAGTCGAAGTTTTGAAGTTCCTGATCCTGCAAGCCGGCCGCAAGCTGGCTGCTGTCACGGCCCTGTCAGTCGCCTGGCTGAGCACCGCGGCCTACGCGGTCAACGACTTGCCCGGCGGTCCGGCCGTCAACCAGCTCAACCTGCACCCGGCCGTGACCAAGATCGCGCAAGAGCAGCACTGGCTGCACTGGTTCATGATGATCATCTGTCTGGTCATCTTCCTGGCCGTGTTCGGCGTGATGTTCTACTCCATCTGGAAGCACCGCAAGTCCGTCGGCCACAAATCGGCCAATTTCCACGAGTCCGCCACGGTCGAGATCATCTGGACCATTGTTCCCTTTGTCATCGTGATCCTGATGGCCCTGCCGGCCACCAAAGTGCTGGTCGCCTCCAAGGACACGACGGGTGCCGACCTGACCATCAAGGCCACCGGCATGCAGTGGAAATGGGGCTATGACTACCTCAAGGGCGAAGGCGAAGGCATCGGTTTTGTCTCGGCGCTGGACAGCACGCAGCGCGAAATGTCCAACAATGGTGGTCCGAAAAAGGGTGAGGCGCCGGATGACTACCTGCTCAAGGTGGACAACCCGCTCGTGGTGCCTGTCGACCGGAAAATCCGCATCATCACCACCGCCAACGACGTGATCCACGCTTTCATGGTGCCGGCCTTCGGCATCAAGCAGGACGCGATCCCCGGTTTTGTGCGCGACACCTGGTTCCGTGCCGAAAAGACCGGCGATTTCTACGGCCAGTGTGCCGAGTTGTGCGGCAAGGAACACGCCTACATGCCCATCCATGTGAAGGTGCTCTCGGCCGAGGACTACAGCAAATGGGTTGGCGTCAAGGTCAAGGAGGCCGCGGCCAAGGCCGATGATCCTGCCAAGGTGTGGGCGCTGCCTGAACTGAAGGCCCGCGGCGAAAAAGTCTATGCGGCCAATTGTGCGGCCTGCCACCAGGCCACCGGCAAGGGCGCCGGACCGATCAAGCCGCTGGACGGTTCGGCCATCGTGGTCGATGCCGACCACGGCAAACAGATCCAGGTCCTGCTCAATGGAGCCGCCGGCGGCGCGATGCCTTCCTGGAAAGCCTTGAGCGATACCGATCTTGCCGCGGTGGCCACTTACACCAAGAACAGCTGGTCCAACCAGACCGGCCAACTGGTGCAGCCCGCTGCGGTGCTGGCCGCGCGCAAATAAGCCAACTTTTCCCCCGCAGATTCTCAAGCAGCCGGCGAACCCCCCGGTCCGCCGCAAAGACACAGCTACAGGCACAAGCCACCAAAGGAAGCCAAGATGAGTGCAGTTCTAGACCATCACGATCACGCGCATGACGACCACGACCATGCCCCGACGGGCTGGCGTCGCTGGGTATTCGCGACCAACCACAAGGACATCGGCACGCTGTACCTGCTGTTCAGCTTCACGATGCTGATGTTTGGCGGTGTGCTGGCGCTGGGTATCCGTGCCGAGCTGTTCCAGCCCGGCCTGCAACTGGTCAACCCCGAACTGTTCAACCAACTCACGACCATGCATGGCCTGATCATGGTGTTCGGCGCCATCATGCCGGCCTTTGTCGGCTTTGCGAACTGGATGATTCCGCTGCAGATCGGCGCAGCCGACATGGCGTTTGCCCGCATGAACAACTTCAGCTTCTGGCTGCTGATTCCTGCCGGTCTGATGATCGTGGGTTCCTTTTTCATGCCCGGTGGCGCTCCGGCAGGTGGCTGGACGCTGTATGCGCCGCTGTCGCTGCAAATGGGCCCGTCCATGGACGCCGGCATTTTTGCCCTGCACATCCTGGGCGCCTCGTCCATCATGGGTTCGATCAACATCATCGTGACCATCCTGAACATGCGCGCACCCGGCATGACGCTGATGAAGATGCCGATGTTCTGCTGGACCTGGCTGATCACCGCCTACCTGCTGATCGCCGTGATGCCCGTGCTGGCCGGCGCGATCACCATGACGCTGACCGACCGCCATTTCGGCACCAGCTTCTTCAACCCCGCCGGCGGCGGCGATCCGGTGATGTTCCAGCACATCTTCTGGTTCTTCGGCCACCCCGAGGTTTACATCATGATCTTGCCGGCCTTCGGCATCGTCAGCCAGATCATCCCGGCGTTTGCGCGCAAGCGCCTGTTCGGTTACGCCTCCATGGTGTACGCCACCGGTTCCATCGCCATCCTGAGTTTTGTTGTGTGGGCGCACCACATGTTCACCACCGGCATGCCGGTGACTGGCCAGCTCTTCTTCATGTATTCGACCATGCTGATTGCCGTGCCGACCGGCGTGAAGATCTTCAACTGGATCGCGACGATGTGGAAGGGCTCCATGACCTTCGAGACACCGATGCTGTTTGCCGTCGGCTTCATCTTCGTCTTCACCATGGGCGGCTTCACCGGCCTGATCCTGGCGGTGGCGCCGATTGACATCCAGGTGCAGGATACCTACTACGTGGTGGCGCACTTCCACTACGTTCTCGTGGCTGGCTCGCTGTATGCGCTGTTTGCCGGCTATTACTACTGGTCGCCCAAGTGGACCGGCGTGATGTACAACGAAAAACGCGGCAAGATCCACTTCTGGTGGTCGCTGATCTCCTTCAATGTGACCTTCTTCCCGATGCACTTCCTGGGTCTGGCCGGCATGCCGCGCCGTTACGCCGACTACCCGATGCAGTTTGCCGACTTCAACGCGATTGCCAGCGTGGGTGCCTTCTTCTTCGGCTTCGCCCAGGTTTATTTCTTCCTCTTTGTGGTCCTGCCCACCATGCGCGGCAAGGGTGAAAAAGCACCCCAGCGTCCCTGGAACGACCCGGACGGCGCAGGCGCTGAAGGTCTCGAGTGGGAAGTGGCATCGCCCGCGCCTTTCCATACCTTTGAGACACCGCCCCGCCTGGACGCCACAGCGACCAAGGTGATCGGCTACTGATCCGTTCGAAGCAACAACCCGCGCGTCATGACACCTGAACAGAAAAAGCACAACCTGCGGCTGGGGCTGATCCTCGCCTCGATCGCGGTGGTGTTTTTCCTCGGCTTCATGGCCAAGCTGGTCTTTTTCGGCAAAGGCTGAAAGCATGGGCCTGAAGCGCGAAAATTTCAGAATGGTCGGCAAGCTGGGCGTGATTGTGCTTGGCATGTTTGCCTTCGGTTATGCGCTGGTGCCGATTTACAAGGCCATCTGCGAGATGACCGGCATCAACATCCTGGCGTTGGGTGACCGGCAGATTCCCGGCGCGACGCCAAAACTGTCGGCCAACACGCAGGTCGACACCAGCCGCAGCATCACGGTCGAGTTTGACGCGAACGCACGCGGTCCCTGGATGTTCAAGCCGGCGCAGCGGTCGTTGCAGGTGCATCCGGGCGAATTGATGACGGTGATGTACGAGTTCCAGAATGTGCAGAACCGCACGATGTCGGCCCAGGCGATTCCGAGTTACGCGCCCGTGCAGGCCGGCGCGCATTTCAACAAGCTCGAATGCTTCTGCTTCAGCCAGTACACGCTGGCGCCGGGCGAGAAAAAGCAGTGGCCGGTGGTGTTTGTGATTGACCCCAAGTTGTCCAAGGATGTGACCACCATCACGCTGTCGTACACGTTTTTTGAAGTCGGCGGAAAAACCCCGGCCGCTCCGGCAGCAGTGCCTGTTGCCGCCGTGGATCTGGCGCGACCCGCGCGTGAGCCCGGCGTATGACCACGCCGGTCACGCAGCGCAAAGGCTCCATCTGGCGCACCATCAAGGCGGTGAGCTGGTCGTTTGTCGGGCTGCGTAGCCGGGGTGACTACGAGCAGGATGTGCAGCAGCTCAACCCGGTCCACATCGTTGTGGTTGGCCTGGTCGGGGTGCTTGTTTTTGTCGGTGGCCTGATTCTTCTGGCCACCTGGGTGGTGGGCAAATAGCCTGCAGGGCGCCCGCCAGGTCTTGATTATTGAATTTGAGAATTTAGCGAAACAGGAGTTGGAAATGTCTTCAGCAGCACATGCAGGAACCCCGTATTACTTCGTCCCGGCGCCTTCGGCGTACCCGGTGATGGCGTCTATCGGCCTGTTTTTCGTCATCCTCGGCGCGGGGCAGTGGATCAACGGCTCGGGCTGGGGCGCATACTCGCTCGCGTTCGGCATGGCCTGGTGGCTGGGCGTGCTGTTTTTCTGGTTCCGGGCCGCGGTCAGCGAAAGCGAAGGCGGGCTCTATGGCCACAAGGTCGACCTGTCCTACCGCTGGAGCATGAGCTGGTTCATTTTCTCGGAAGTGATGTTCTTCGGGGCTTTCTTCACAGCCCTGTGGTGGGCGCGTGTGCACTCCGTGCCTGCGCTGGGCAGTCTGGAAAATGCCTTGCTCTGGCCCGATTTCAAGGCGGTCTGGCCCAGTGTTGCCGCCGGCGTGACCGGGTCACCGGCCGACATCATTGAGCCCTTCACGACCATGGGCCCTTTCTGGTTGCCCACCATCAACACGGCACTGCTGCTGAGCTCCGGTGTCACGCTGACCATCGCTCACCATGCGCTGCGTGAAAACCACCGCGGCAAGACGATTGCGTTCATGTGGATGACCGTGCTGCTCGGCATCATCTTCCTGTGTGTGCAGGGCTACGAGTACTTTCATGCTTACTCCGACCTGAACCTGAAACTCACGTCCGGCGTGTACGGTTCGACCTTTTTCATGTTGACAGGTTTTCACGGCTTTCACGTGTTTGTCGGCATGCTGATGCTGCTGTTCATCACGCTGCGCCTGCAAAAAGGGCATTTCACGGCAGACCGCCACTTCGGTTTTGAAGGTGCGGCCTGGTACTGGCACTTTGTGGACGTGGTCTGGCTGGGCCTGTACATCCTCGTTTACTGGCTCTAGAACGCAGGAGCTGCAGCAGGCATTCTTGCCGGGCAGCTTTTGTTTGCCGCGCGCCCTCCGCGGCGAGCACAGGAAAGGCCGCTCACGCGGCCTTTGTTCTTTTTTGTCTCTTTATTATTTGCCCGCCGCAATGCCGGTGGGCTGGATATAGCCCATTTTCCAGGCGATCAGGATGCAGACAAACAGCACAATTGAAAAGCCGACGCGAAAGGCCAGCGCGCGTGCCATGTTGCCGCTTTTGGCTTTGCTGCCGCTGCCGCCCCTCAACATGAAAAACAGTGCGGATCCGAGACTGGCGATGATGGCCAAAAATGCAATGGCGACGAGGTAATTCATGAACCGGATTATCCGCGCATGAGGCCCCACCTGCCGAGCGTCCGCTTTTGGGTCGTGACCCTGGCCGCCCTGCTGATGGCGGGCCTGACCTTTTCGCTGGGCCAGTGGCAATGGGGCCGCGCCGCCGACAAAATGGCGTTGCAGGCTGCGATCGATGCCCAGAACAGGCTCCCCGCCCTGGATAACCGTGCATTGCTGGCGACGCAGGGCCTGGCGACGGTGCTGCACCGGCAGGCGCTGCTGCAGGGTGTCTGGCAGGAGGCGCACACGGTGTATCTGGACAACCGTCCGATGGGTGGCAAGTCCGGTTTCTGGGTGGTGACGCCGCTGGCGCTGGAAGGCGGGCGGCCATGGATTCTGGTGCAGCGCGGCTGGGTGCCGCGCGATTTCAATGACCGCACCCGCCTGCCTGTCGTGCCAACCCCGGCCGGACTGGTCAGCGTGGCCGGCCGCATGGCCCCGCCGCCGTCCAAGCTATATGAATTCGCTGGCGAGACAGGCGGACGCATCCGGCAAAATCTCGATGTCGCCGCCTTTGGCGCGGAAATCGGCCAGCCCCTGATGGCCGTGTCGCTGCTACAGACCGGTGCCGCCAGTGAAGGCCTGCTGCGCGACTGGCCGGCACCCACCGTGGGCGTTGACAAACATTATGGTTATGCCTTCCAGTGGTTTGGCCTGTGCGCCCTGGTCGTGGGCCTGTATGTCTGGTTCCAGCTGATTTCCCCGCGCCGCAAAAAGCGGCATTTACCGCGTCCCCAACCCTGAACGGCGATTTCCAAAGTGCAACCTCCACAGCCCGATCTTTCTCCGTCCCCGACAGGCCCAACCGGGCCGGGCGCTCAGGACCAGCCCCTGGGGCTGACCGTCCATGCCATGCCGCAGCTCGACGCGGCCGCGGCCGCACGCGCGCCCGATACCCGGGCAGGGCGCTGGAAAATGCTGGCCGTCCTGCTGATCTGTGCCGCGCCGGTGATTGCGTCCTACTTCACCTATTACGTGATCCGTCCGGAAGGCCGGCGCAACTATGGCGAGCTGATCGACCCGCAGCGCGCGTTGCCTGCCCTGGCCGCTGTGGCACCCGATGGCAGCCGCATTGAGCTGCCTGCGCTCAAGGGCCAGTGGCTGCTGCTCAGCGTGGCCAGCGGCGCCTGCGACACGACCTGCCAGCAACATCTGTATTTCCAGCGCCAGCTGCGCGAATCCCTGGGCCGTGAAAAGGCCAGGCTGGACCGCGTCTGGCTGGTCAGCGACGACGCGGCCATTGCGGACACCCTGAAAACAGCGCTGCTCGGTTCCACCGTGCTGCGTGTGTCCGGCCTGGACCAGTGGCTGCAGGCTGCGCCCGGGCAGCGTTTGCAGGACCACCTGTATGTGGTGGACCCGCTTGGCAACTGGATGATGCGTTTTCCGGCGAACATGGATGCGGCCGGCGCCGCCAAAGCCAAACGCGACCTCGAACGCCTGCTGCGCGCATCCGCCTCGTGGGACAAGGAAGGCCGGTGAATATGGCCCCCACGCTTGTCGCTTCGCGTGCCTTCGGCGGTGCGCTGCCCCTTGCACGGGAATCAGGGGTCGCTGCGCCTGCGGGCCGGCGTAGCCGGACCCGCGGCCCCGGCTGGCCTAAGACTGGTACGCCGCGGCTATTTCACGCCGTACGTACCGCGTCGTTTTAAACATGGACACGCAAGACCTCTACAACCTCAGTCCGGTGCTGTGGCTGATGGGCATGGGCCTGGTGCTGGCCTTGGGCCCGCTGGCCTGGGTCGGGCTGCGCAACAAGAACCAGCCGATGGCGCGGCGCCTGCGGGTGCTCACGCTGGTGACGCTGTTTCTGACCTTTGACCTGGTGCTGTTTGGTGCCTTCACGCGCCTGACCGACTCGGGCCTGGGCTGCCCCGACTGGCCGGGCTGTTACGGCCACGCCAGCCCGGTAGGCGCGCAGCAGCCGATCAGCGCCGCGCAGGCGGCCCTGCCCAGCGGGCCGGTCACGCATGGCAAGGCCTGGATAGAAATGATTCACCGCTACCTCGCGACCGGTGTCGGGGTGCTGATCCTGACGCTTGCTGTCGCCACCTGGCTGAGCCGTCGAAAGGGGCGGGGCACCGGAACCATCCTGTCTCCCTGGTGGCCGATGCTGACCCTGGTCTGGGTCTGCGTGCAGGGCGCTTTTGGCGCACTGACCGTCACCATGAAACTGTTCCCGCTGATCGTCACCCTGCATCTGCTGGGCGGCTTGATCCTGCTGGCCCTGCTGCGCGCCCAGGCCGTGCGTTATGCGCAGGCCCAGGGCGACGCCTTGCCGGTGCCCCTGCCTGCGGCCACATGGCTGCTGCTGGCGGCGACCTTTGTCCTGTTGTGGCTCCAGATTGCGCTAGGCGGCTGGGTCAGCACCAACTACGCGGTGCTGGCCTGCACCGACTTTCCCGCCTGCCAGGGCAGCTTCTGGCCACAGATGGACTTCCGGGAAGGCTTCACGCTGTGGCGCGCACTCGGTGCAGGGCTGGACGGCGACAACATCAGCTTCCAGGCGCTGACGGCCATTCACTATGTGCATCGGCTGACGGCCTATGTTGTTTTTGCGGCCCTGCTGTGGCTGGCAAACCGCCTGCGGCATCTTCCTGCCATGCGTTCCCACGCCCTCTGGATCGGGGCACTGGCGCTGTGGCAGTTTGCCACCGGCCTGAGCAACGTTGTGCTGGGTTGGCCACTGGTGGCCGCGGTGTCCCACACGGGCGGTGCAGCCGCCCTGGTGGTGGTGCTGACGGGCGCCATTTTTTCGAGCTACCGCACCCCTGAGTTGGCAAGTGCGTCAAAATTGAGGGCTTCCAGCCTATGAATCCCGCCGACTCCTCCGCCTCCGTGGCGGTCGCCCCTTTTGTGCCCTCCAAGTTTGCGCAGTTTTACGCGTTGACCAAGCCGCGCGTGGTGCAGCTGATTGTGTTCTGCGCATTGATCGGCATGGTGCTGGCGGTTCCCGGCGTGCCCAGCTGGGCCGATGTGAGGCTGGCGCTGGTGGCCAGTGCCGGCATCTGGCTGGTGGCCGGTGCCGCGGCGGCCTTCAATTGCCTGGTCGAGCAGCAGATCGACGCCAAAATGAAACGCACGGCCTGGCGTGCCACCGCCAAGGGGCAGATCAGCAATCCGTTGACGCTGGCTTTTTCGGCGGCGCTGTGTGCGCTGGGCTCGTGGATCCTCTACGTCTGGGTCAACCCGCTGACGATGTGGCTGACTTTTGCGACCTTTGTCGGTTACGCCGTGGTTTACACCGTGATCCTGAAACCGCTGACACCGCAGAACATCGTGATCGGTGGGGCCTCGGGGGCGATGCCGCCGGTGCTCGGCTGGGCCGCCATGACCGGCGCCGTGAGCCCCGAAGCCCTGATTCTTTTCCTGATCATCTTCCTCTGGACACCGCCGCACTTCTGGGCGCTGGCGCTGTACCGGGTGGAGGACTACCGCAAGTCCGGCCTGCCCATGCTGCCGGTCACCCATGGCAACGAGTTCACGCGCCTGCAGGTGTTTCTGTACACGCTGGTGCTGTTTGCGGCCTGCCTGATGCCCTTTGTCTTCCAGATGAGCGGCTGGCTGTACCTGGTGGTGGCGATTGGCCTGAGTTTCGGCTTCAGCTGGTACGGCTGGCGCCTGTGGCGCAACTACTCCGATGCCCTGGCGCGCAAGACCTTCCGCTTCTCGCTGATCCACCTGTCTGCCCTGTTTGCAGCCCTGCTGCTGGACCATTACCTCGTATGAGCACCTTCCCCATTTCTCCCGGCAAACGAAATACTATTAAGTTGATCGCTAGAGGCGCTTTTCTGGCGGGCGCTGCAGGCCTTTTAGGTGCATGCTCCGGGGAAAAGAAGCCGCAGTTCACCAGCATCGACATCACCGGCGCCGACTATGCGCGCGACTTCGCCCTGACCGACCACAACGGCCAGGCGCGCAGCATCAAGGACTTCCAGGGCAAGGTGGTGGTCATCTTTTTTGGTTTTACCCAGTGCCCGGACGTGTGCCCGACTTCCATGGCCGAACTCGCCGAGATCAAGAAAATGCTGGGTGCCGACGGCGCACGGCTGCAGGGCCTGTTCGTCACACTCGACCCCGAGCGCGACACGCAGCAGGTGCTCCAGGCCTACATGGGCAACTTTGACCCGAGCTTCCTGGCGCTGCGTCCCGATCTCGACAAGCTGCCGCAGCTGGCCAAGGACTTCAAGATCTTTTACAAGAAGGTCGACGGCAAGACGCCCGGCAGCTACACGCTGGACCACTCGGCCGGCAGCTACATTTTCGACCCGCAGGGCCGGGTGCGCCTGTACAGCCGCTACGGCACCGGCGCAGCGCCACTGGCTTCGGACATCCGCCTGCTGCTGCAGGGCAACTGAAGCCCCGCACCCGGCACGCCGACCTGACTGTAGACAGGCAAAAAAAAGCCTGCAGACGATGGTCGAATGCAGGCTTTGGCAATCGCCGCTTGGGCGGCGTTGCGCTCAAGGTATCAGGCACGGTCAGGCATAAGCGGCCAGGACCTTTTTCATTTTTTTCATCGCCGCCACTTCAATCTGGCGAATACGTTCGGCGCTGACCTTGTACTCGGCCGCCAAGTCATGCAGCGTCATGCCGCCCGAGCCGTCGTCGTTGACCTTGAGCCAGCGTTCCTCGACGATGCGGCGCGAACGGTCATCCAGGCCTTCAAGTGCGGTGGCGATGCCGTCGCTGGCCAGATGGTCGCGCTGGCGCGACTCCATCAGCTGGGTCGGTTCCTGCGTGGCATCCGACAGGTAGGCAATCGGGCCGTACGCTTCTTCGCCATCGTCGCTCAGGCTGGGGTCCAGCAACACGTCGCCGCCGGACATGCGCTGCTCCATCTCGATGACTTCCTCGCGCTTGACGTTCAGGGTTTTGGCCATCGAATCAATCTGACCTTCGGTCAGCGTGTCGCGGTGCGTCGCCACATCGGCATCGTCCTTGAAGCCCTGTTTCATCGAGCGCAGGTTGAAAAACAGCTTGCGCTGGGCCTTGGTCGTGGCGACCTTCACCATGCGCCAGTTTTTCAGGATGTACTCGTGCATCTCGGCCTTGATCCAGTGCAGCGCGTAGCTGACCAGGCGCACGCCCTGGTCCGGGTCAAAACGTTTGACCGCCTTCATCAGGCCGATGTTGCCTTCCTGGATCAGGTCGGCGTGGGGCAGGCCATAACCGAGGTACTTGCGCGAAGTGGCCACCACCAGCCGCAGGTGGGACAGCACCAGCTTTCCGGCCGCGTCCAGATCGTTCTCGTCCTTCAGTTTCCGGGCGAACTCCTGCTCCTGCTCCAGCGTGAGCATGGGCAGGCGGTTCACCGCCGAGATATAGGCATCCAGGTTGCCCAGAGGTGGCAGCAGCGACCACGGATTGGCAGGCGCCAACTGGGTTGTCGCGGGGGCCACTTGAGGGGACAGAGCGTAGGACATAAGGTGAAACTCCTTTATAGAAGTAATATTAGCACTCTGTTTGAGAGAGTGCTAAGCAATAGGTTCAATGGTTTTAATAGAGCAAGGCTAATAAGTAATAACCCTTGTTTGTGTCCCATTTTCCGCTTTAGTTCAACCGGTGTTGTAGGCCAAGGTGCAGTGACTGCGGCGTCCAAAAGCCCTGGTTCTCAAGTGCGCGCAGGCGCTATCCCGGGTGGAAACAGGGCAGCGCGGGCAGGAGTCTGCAGCACCGGATTTTATGCATGAAATCGGCCGTCAGCCCAATACCATTGGGCGGTGATAGCTATTGTTTGAATAGCAAAATGGAGCCGGCGCATGGCCCCGAGGCGGCAGCAGCCGGTTCAGGCCCCGGGCGCGATCACCCGGACCAGCGGCGCATCGGCCAGCCAGGCCTGCAGGCACTCGGTGACGCCGCTGGCAAAACGCTGGAACACTTGCTCGGTGACAAAACCCAGGTGCGGCGTCAGCAGCACATTGGGCAACTCGCGCAGCGGGTCGGCCAGCGGCAGTGGCTCCACATCAAACACATCAAGGGCGGCCAAGCCGGGCCGGCCGCTCTTCAGGGCCTGAACCAGGGCCGGTGTATCGATCAGTTCCGAGCGTGAGGTGTTCACCAGCAGGCTGCCGGGCTGCATCAGGCCCAGGCGCTGGGCGTTCATCAGGTGCCGGGTGGCAGCCACCACGACCAGGTGCAGGCTGACCACGCGGGACGTCGCCAGCAGTTCTTCCAGCGGCAGGAAGGCCACACCCTGCGCGGCGGCCCGTTCGGCCGTCATGCGCGGGCTCCAGGTCACCACGTCCATGCCGAAGGCCTTGCCGACCCGGGCCACACGCCCGCCGATCTCGCCCAGGCCGATCAGGCCCAGGCGCTGCCCGACCAGGGTGCCGGGCAGGGGGGCGGCCGTGTCGCTGCGCCATTGGCCGACCTGAAGGCGCGCGGCATGGTTGCCCAGCTGCTTGGTGGCGGCCAGGATGAGTGTCCAGGTCAGCTCACAGGTGCCGTCTTTCGAGGGCCCGAACTCGGTGCAGCTGACAGGAATGTGGCGCGCCGCCAGCGCGGCGAGGTCCAGCTTGGCATTGCGTGTGCCGGTGAACACCAGGTAGCGCAACTTGGGAAGCTGGGCCAGCAGTTCGGCCGAGAACGGTGTGCGGTCGCGCATCAGCACAATTGCGTCGGCGTCTTTCAGCGCATCGACCAGCGCCGTGCCGCTCAAAGGTTCATGGTGGATGGTGACTTCCGCGCAGGCGTCAATACCGCGCCAGTCGGCCAGGCGGCGCAGGGCCCGTTCGCTGTCGTCGAGAACGACGATGCGGGGTTGGCCGCTGCTCATGGCCGTGCCAGCGCGGTCAGCGCGCGGATGTCGCCGGCGCCGCCGACGGCCCAGCAGGCCTGGATCAGGGCGGCGGTCTGGGTGGCGCCCAGCACGGCGTCCGACATGCCCTTGAATTTGGCTTCCAGCATGGCATCGGTCATCGGGTTTTGCAGCGAGCCGATCGCGTGTTCGACAAACACATGGACACGGCGGCCGTCGGCCAGCACCGCCGTCACGTCGGCGCTGGCTTCGTCGATCGAGTCATCGACGGTGGCCACGACCTTGCGGCGCAGCGCCACCATGTCGGCGCGGTTCACCACCTCGTCGGAAAACTCTTCCTCGGCCGCGCGGCCAAACGTCAGGCCGGCGGCACAGCCGTGGTATACGCTGAACTTGGCCTGCAGGCCATCGACAGGTTCCTTCTTGCCCGTGAGTTCGAGCACCAGCGAATGGACCTTGAGTTCGATGCGTTCCACCTGCGCCGGCGTGACCCCCTGGGCCCGCAGCTGGGCGCAGGCGTCGATGCTGGGGTGGATCACGATGCCGCATGCAAACGGCTTGTAGCTGTTGAACGAGATTTCGAAGCGCTGGCCCAGCTCGCCGGTGATCTCGTTCCAGTCGTTTTTGGTCGAGACGGTCTGCATCATGCCGCGTGGCGCTTCCAGGGCTTTCGGGCTGGCGGTGTAGCCGTGTTGGGCCAGCAGGGCCGACATCAGGCCGGCACGCGCGGCAGCGCCGGGGTGGAAAGGTTTGGTCATGGTGCCGAACTGCTCGCGCATGCCGACTGGCTGCGAGGCGGCGATGCCCAGCGCCATCGCGGTTTTCTGCGTGTCGAGTTTGAGCAGGCGGGCGCAGGCCGCCGCGGCGCCCAGCGTGCCGGTGGAGCCGGTGATGTGCCAGCCGCGGTCGTAATGTTCGGGGTACATCGCATTGCCGACGCGGCAGGACACGTCGATGCCCAGCACCAGCGCGTCGATCACGTCGCGCCCCGTAGCGCCCAGCTGTTCGGCCAGGGCCAGCACGGCGGAGGCGACCGGACCGGCCGGGTGAATGATGGTTTTCAGGTGGGTGTCGTCAAAGTCGAAGGTGTGGGAGGTGATGCCATTGACCAGCGCGGCGCTGGCCATGTCGACTTTTTCCTTGCGGCCCAGCACGCTGGCCTGCGCCGCGGGTTGCAGCATCTGCACGGCCGCCAGCGCGGCATCGGCGGCTTCATGGTGGGCCGCGCCGACCGCGCAGCCCAGCCAGTTCATGAAGGTGCGGTGTGCTTCGTGGTCGACGGCAGCGCTCCAGCCGCCGGCCAGGTAGCCGGGATGGGTGGCGACATGGCGGGCCAGAATTTGCGTGACGAGTGGGGCGTTGTGGTCGGCGGCGACCTGGGTATTGCGGGCCATGGGATCTTTCGGCAGGGGCGTGCCAGGGGTTGATGAATGCTATGAAAAAAGAAGCTGCTTGCGCCCGTGGAACAAGAGCTGCAAGCATTTTTTATATCTAAATCAGCTGTCGAGCTGGATGCCGCGCTCGCGCGCCAGTTTGGTCCAGCGTGCAATGTCGGTGCGGATGAACTCGCCGAACTGCTCGGGTGTCATGACCTGGGGCTCGATCGCTTCGACCGACAGTTTCTCGCGCAGATCGGGCGCCCGCAGCACGGCGGCCAGGGTTTCGTTGAGCTGTTTGACAATTGGCGCGGGGATGCCGGCCGGGCCGACCACGCCGTACCACTGCTGCGCGTCAAAACCCTTGAAGCCGGATTCGTCGAGCGTGGGCAGGTCCTTGAATTGCGGGTGGCGCTTCAGGCCGGTCACGGCCAGCGGCCGCACGCGGCCGGAGCGGATGTGCGGTACCGCGGCGGCCAGACCGGGGAACATGGCCTGGGTCTGCCCGCCGATCAGGTCGGTGAACGCCGGCGCAATGCCGCGGTAGGGAATGTGCACCATGAACGTGTTGAGCTGCTGCTTGAACAGCTCCATGGTCAGGTGGGTCAGCGAGCCGGCGCCGGCCGAGCCGTAACTGACCTTGCCGGGGTTCTTCTTGAGGTAGTCGACGAACTCCCGGATGTTGGTGACCGGCAGGGCGGCGTTGACCACCAGCACATTGGGCGTGCCGCCAATCATGCCGATCGGCGTGAAGTCCTTGACGGCGTCGTAGGGCAGCTTGCGGGTGGCCGGGCTGGTGCCGTGGGTGGCCACGTAGCCCTGCATCAGGGTGTAGCCGTCGGGTGCGGCACGGGCCGTCGCCTGGCAGGCAATCACACCGCCACCGCCGCTCTGGTTGTCAACAATGAAACTTTGCTTTAGCACGCTGCCCCAGCGTTCGGTCAGGGTGCGGCCCACCATGTCGCTGCCGCCGCCGGCGGACACCGGCACGATGTAGCGTATGGGTTTGGCCGGAAAACCGGTCTGGGCCAGCAGCAGCCCGGGGGCGCCGAGCAGGGCGGGGGCTGCCTGCAGCAGGGTGCGTCGTTTCATGGTGTGGTCTCCTGGAAAGTTGTTTGAATCGTTGGAAGTGATGTGACGGACTCAGGCCGGGGCCGGGGAGGCTTGCAGCAGGCGTTCATAGGCATCGCCCACGTGATGGGCCATCAGCGCTTCGCAGCGCTGCGGGTCGCCCAGGCGCAAGGCTGCGACGATGTCCCTGTGTTCGGTGATCGAGGCCTGCATGCCGATATCGTGCGAGAGGTTTTTCAGGCGCGACAGGTGCAGCTTCTGCACGATACCGCGGTAGGTTTCCGTCAGGGTCTGGTTGCCGCCGGCTTCGACAATGGCCCAGTGAAAACGCAGGTTTTCACCGTAGTAGCGCTGCACCTCGTGTTGCGCGGCTGCCTCCTGCATGGCGGCAATGGAATCGTCGAGCAGCGCCAGCAACGCGGCTTGGCGGTCCACCGGCAATTGCGCTGCCTGGCGCCCGGCAAAACCGTCGAGCAGGCCGCGCATCTGGTACAGATCGCGGATCTCGGGGGCATCGAGCTGGCGCACAAACACGCCTGAATGCTTGCGTGCCACCACCAACCCGGAGCTTTCGAGTTCGCGCAGGGCTTCACGCACCGGCACACGCGACACGCCCAGGCGGGCCGCTACGTCGGGTTCGTTGATGCGTTGCCCGGGCACCAGCACACCCTTGAGGATCAGTGCCAGCATGTCGCCCTTCACGAGTTTGGCCAGCGAGGTGTCGCGCACGTCGTTGAAGCGGTCGGCAGAAGATTCGGCAAGCCAGGGCAGCATGGGTTTTCCGTTTTGGAACAAAATTATATCGTATACGAAAACTGGAAAGTCAAATCAACCGGCCGGGAACAGTGCCCGGGCAATGTGAAGAACAGGGGAAAGGCGGCGCGACTTGCTGCGCTGGTGGCCGGTGCCGGCCGGGTTCAGGGCAGGCGCTTGTCGCCGCGAATCTCGCGCACCTCGACGTCCACCACGTCGGTTTCGCGCGCGGCGGCGGCGCCGGGCTTGGTGGCGCCCGGCCAGGCGGGCTGGGATGAGAAGCGCTGGAAGCGGCCAAACACGACCGGTTTGGGCTTCTGGCCGGTGATCAGCGAACGCAACAGGCCCAGCGCCAGCAGGACAAGGCCGGCCAGCAACAGGCTGACCGCGAAGATGGCGGCGAAGGTCCACAGGACCAGGCGCAGGAGAAAGGACAGGACGCGGCTGAGGAAGCTGGGCACGTGAGGGTTTCCCGTAAGAGTCAGAATGATTTATATGCGGGCAGATGCCGCCGCTTCAAGCCGGGTTAAATGGGGTTAAGCGGGGTAGCAGCTACCAGCGGATGCCGAGCTTGCCAAACAGCTTGCTCAGTACGAACAGCGGGCCCACCCAGAGGTACTGGATGTCTTCGAAAAATGAAGGCTTCTTGCCTTCGAGCTTGTGGCCGACAAACTGCAGAATCCAGGCGCCGACAAAAATCGACAGCGACAGCGGCAGCACCCGCTCACCCATGGCGTGCACCAGCGCCAGCAGGATGGCCGACCAGAGCAGCATGGTTCCCAGAAACACCAGTGACAGCCGCAGGTAATACACCATGCTGGCGGCGACAAAAAAATAGGCGACCCAGGGATGCAGCGCAAACATCATGCCGACCAGGCTCAGCATGATGAGCGGGATCGCAATGAAATGGATGAGTTCGTTTGTCGGGTTCTGGTGGCTCTCGCCGTAGTGGGCGAGCAGGCGGTCCACCTCGCGTGGACCTGCGGATGCGTCGGGTGTGGTACTGCGGTTCATGGGGCCTCCGGTGCCGCGGTCGAAAAGCCGCCGGCGAGCAGGTCACTGTAAGGGATCGCTGCGGTTTGGGAAAGCAGGGGAATTACTGCATTTTCGCCAGCCGGTGCAGCTGTTCGTCCAGCGCATCGGGGATCGTCAGCCCCGACTGCCCGGCTTGCTGTTCCAGGGCGATTCTGCGCGCGCCGGCCAGGCGCACACCGTCGTCCACCAGCATGTCCGTGATCAGCGTTTCCATGCGTTCGTAATAAACATCCTGGCCCGCCAGCGCGCCAGGGTTGAGCACGACAAAGGCCTGGCCGAGGCGCGTTGCCCTCATCGACAAAAAACGAGGAAGCTTCAAAGCCGAACTGCGCGCCGAGCAGGGCCGTGACCAGCAGCTCGACCATCAGCGCCAGCATGGCGCCTTTGGGGCTGCTGGCAGCGCCCAGCGGCAGCATGGAGCCTGCCAGCCCGGCTTTCGGGTCGGTGGTGGGCCGCCCCTGGCTGTCCAGCGCCCAGCCCAGCGGGATGGCTTGGCCCTCGCGGGCCGCCACCATCAGCTTGCCGCGCGCGACTTCGCTGAGGGACAGGTCGATCATCAGCGGGTCGGCGCTGCGCCGCGGGAACACCGCGGCGACCGGGTTGGTGCCGAAGATGGCGTGTTTGCCGCCAGCCGCTGGCATGGCCGCCGGCGAGTTGGCAAAAGCCAGCCCGACCAGGCCGGCGTCGGCCACCGCACGCAGATGATCGACCAGCACACCGCAGTGGTGGCTGTTGGTCACGCCGGCAAAACTCACACCCAGCGTGCGGGCGGTCGCGATGGCCGTGGCGACGGCCAGATCGCAGGCCGGAAACGCCAGGCCCTGGCCGGCATCGATCAGCACGGCAGCCCCCTGGTGCCGCGTCACCCGGGGCACGGCGCTGCCGTCAGCCCGGCCGTTGCGCAGGTGGGTCGCGTACTGCGCCACGCGGATCAGGCCATGCGAAGCCAGGCCTTGCGCCTCGGCGCGCACCAGCGCTTTCGCGGTGCTGGCCGCCATGGCCTGCCCCGCGCCGGCATGGTGCAGCGCCTGCACGGCAAGGCGGGTGGCTTCTTAAAGGGACAGCTTGGCCATGGTCTCAGGTGCTTTCCGCCTCTCAGGCCAGCAGGGCCTGCGAAAATTCCCGGGCATTGAAGGTTTCGAGGTCTTCGAGTTTTTCGCCGACGCCGATGAAATAAACCGGCACCGGCCGCAGGCCGGGCGAGGCCTTGGCGCGCTCCCGCGACCACAGCGCAATGGCCGCCAGCACGCCGCCTTTGGCCGTGCCGTCGAGTTTGGTCACGATCAGGCCGGTCAGCTGCAGGGTCTCGTCGAAGGCCTTGACCTGGCTCAGCGCGTTCTGCCCGGTGTTGCCGTCAATCACCAGCAGCACTTCATGCGGCGCCGTGGCATCCGCCTTGCTGACGACACGTTTGATCTTGCGCAGCTCTTCCATCAGGTGCAGCTGCGTCGGCAGGCGCCCGGCGGTGTCCACCAGCACCACGTCCTTGCCGCGTGCCTTGCCGGCGCTGACTGCGTCAAAACTCACGGCGGCCGGGTCGCCGCCTTCCTGGCTGACGATCTCCACCATGTTCCGGTTGGCCCAGACTTCGAGCTGCTCCCGCGCAGCGGCACGGAAAGTGTCGGCCGCGGCCAGCAGCACCGACGCGCCTTCGTTGGCCAGGTGGTGTGTGAGTTTGCCGATCGACGTCGTCTTGCCCGCACCATTGACCCCGGCCACCATGATGACGGTGGGTTTGTATTCGCCGATCACCAGTGGCTGCTCCAGCGGTTTGAGCAGTTGTGTGAGCGCCTCGGTCAGGATGTTCTTCACGGCCACCGGATGGGTGACGCCGCTGTCTTTCACGCGTCGTTTGACTTCATCGAGCAGGTAGGCGGTGGCGCCGGTGCCGGCGTCGGCCATCAGCAGGGCCGACTCCAGGTCTTCGTACAGCGCATCGTCAATGCGGTTGCCGGTGAACACGCCGGAAATACTGGCACCGGTCTTGTGCAGGCCAGAGCGCAGCTTGCTGACCCAGTGCTCGCGGCTCGCCGGCACCGCGCCGGGCAGCGGAATGTCGATGGGCGTGACCAGCGCACTGCCGATCAGGCCGCCGCTGGGCAGCGCCGGCGCGGCTGCGGCGCTGGCTGCAGCGGGTGCCGCACCGCCGGGCAGGGGAGGGGGTGATGCCGCTGCCGGCGCGGTTTCAGCGGGGGCAGGGGGCTTTTTTTTCTTGAAGAAACTGAACATTGGTTGTGCTTTGGAGTCACACTATTCTATGAAACACACCACACAGGATTTCATGGGCTTGTTTATCCGGTTCTCGGCACCCTCGCGCAACTCCCTTCTCCCCCTTGTTCCCCTGCTCTTCAGCTTCTTGCTGACCAGTCCCGCGGAGGCCCAGACTGCTTCCCCCAGCACCCCTGTCACACCCGTCACCCAGTTCCAGCTGGCCAATGGCCTCACCGTCATCGTCAAGACCGACCGGCGTGCGCCCACTGCGGCCCACATGCTCTGGGTGCGGGTCGGCTCCATGGACGAGGTCGATGGCACCACCGGCGTGGCTCATGTGCTGGAACACATGATGTTCAAGGGCACACCCAGCCTGAAGCCGGGTGAGTTTTCACGCCGTGTCGCGGCGCTCGGCGGCCGCGAAAACGCGTTCACTTCCCGGGATGCCACCGGTTATTACCAGCAGATTCCCTCGAACAAACTCGAGGAGGTGATGCGCCTGGAGGCCGACCGGTTTGCCCGCAACCAGTGGGCCGATGAGGAGTTCGCAAAAGAACTCGAGGTCGTCAAGGAAGAGCGCCGCCTGCGCACCGAAGACTCGCCACGCGCGCTGATGTACGAAGCCGCCAACGCCATGACCTTCGTGGCGTCGCCTTACCGGCGCCCCGTGGTGGGCTGGATGAGCGACCTCGAGGCCATGACGCCCGACGATGCCCGCGCGTTCTACCGGCGCTGGTACGTGCCGGCCAATGCGGCCGTGGTGATTGCCGGCGATGTGGATGTGGCGCAGGTGCGGCGGCTGGCGGAAAAATACTATGGCGCCGCGGCGGCCCGTCCGGTGCCGCCGCGCAAGCCGCGCATCGAGCCGGTGCAGACCGGCCTGCGCAGGATGGACTTCAAGGCGCCGGCCAGCCAGGCCTATGTGAGCCTGTCCTACAAGGTGCCGGGTCTGCAGTCGCCGGCGGACGCCGCGCCGGGCGCGGGGGATGCCTTCAACCGCGATGCGCTGGCCCTGACGGTGCTGGCCGCCGTGCTTGACGGTTACAGCGGCGCGCGGCTGGAACGCGCCCTGACCCAGGGTGACCACCGGCTCGCCGACAGTGCCGGCGCGTCCAACGGCCTGATCGGCCGCGGCCCGCAGGTCTTTGTGCTCGATGGGGTGCCTGCCGCCGGAAAAACCGCCGACCAGGTGGCCGATGCCCTGCGTCAGCAGGTGGCGCTGATTGCCCGCGAAGGCGTCAGCGAGGCCGAACTCCAACGTGTCAAGACCCAGTGGGTGGCCAGCGAAACCTACAAACTCGATGCACTGTTCAGCCAGGCCCGCGGACTGGGCGCCTACTGGGTCAACGGCCTGCCGCTCGACACGGACGAGCGCCTGATCAGCCAGTTGCGCAGCATCAGCAGCGCCGAAGTGCAGGCCGTGGCGGCGCGTTATTTCAGTGACGACCAGCTGACCCTGGCCAACTTGCTGCCGCAGCCGCCCGATCCGGGGCGCGCCAAACGTGTGCCCGCCGCGGGGCTGCGGCATTGAGTGCGCGCCGCCCGCACGGGGCCTTTTCTTCCATCCTGTCTTCTTCGGGAACCGTTGTGACAAGTGCTATCAAAAAAAGAGCTGCCGGCGCACTGCTGATCGGGGCTATGGCCGTTTTTTGCCCCATGTTTTCCTGGGCCGCGATTCCGATACAGCACTGGACGCAGCCCGGCGGCGCCAGGGTCTATCTGGTCGAAAGCCCGGCCATCGCCATGGTTGATGTGCAGCTGGACTTCGATGCCGGCAGCCGGCGCGTCGCGGCCGACCAGGCCGGTCTGGCCGGGATCACCGCGTCGCTGCTCTCCAAGGGGGTGGCGGCACGCGGCGGCGAGCCTGCGCTCGACGAAAATGCGCTGGGCGAAGCCTGGGCCGATCTCGGTGCGCAGTTCGGCGCATCGGCGGGCTCCGACCGTTTCAGCTTTTCTCTGCGCAGCCTGACCGAGCCCGACCTGCTGAGCCAGGCCATGCGGCTGGCCGCGCGCCAGATCGCCGAGCCTTCGTTTCCGGAGCCGGTGTGGCAGCGTGACCGCCAGCGCATGCTGGCCCAGCTCAAGGAGGCCTACACCCGGCCCGCCTACCGGGTGGCCCGCGCTTTTTCCGAAGCGGTGTACGGCAGCCATCCCTACGGTCATGAAACCAGCGAAGCCAGCCTGGGGCGCATCAGCGTGGCCGACATGCAGGCTTTCCATGCGCGCTACATCACGTCCTGCCATGCCCGGGTCAGCATCGTGGGGGCCTTGACACGCGCGCAGGCCGACACGCTGGTGTCGGGCCTGCTCGCGCGCCTGCCCCAAGGCGACTGCGCGGCAGCGCCGCCGTTACCAGCGGTGGCGGAGGTGGCGCCGCTGGAGCGCGCGCAGCTGATCACCATTCCGTTTGACTCGGCGCAGGCGCATGTGCTGATGGGCCAGCCCGGCTACAAGCGCAACGACCCTGATTTTTATGCCCTCACCCTGGGCAACTATGTGCTGGGCGGCGGCGGGTTTGTCTCGCGGCTGACCGAGGAGGTGCGCGAAAAACGCGGCCTCAGCTACAGCGTCTCCAGTTATTTTTCGCCGGGCCGGCATGCCGGCGCGTTCACGGTGGGCCTGCAGACCCGGCCCGACCAGGCCGCGCAGGCCACCGGGGTCGCCCGTGAGGTGATGGCGAAATTTGTCGCCGAGGGCCCGACGCAGGCCGAACTGCAGGCCGCCAAGGACAACCTGATCGGCGGCTTCCCGCTGCTGATCGACAGCAACCGCAAACTGCTCGGCAACCTTTCCAATATCGCCTGGAACGATTTGCCGCTCGATTACCTCGTCACCTGGACCGACCGGATCGCCAAAGTCAGTGTGGCGGAGGTCAAGGCCGCGTTTGCGCGCAAGCTGCAGCCCGAGAAAATGGTGACTGTTATCCTCGGAGCTACTTCCCAGTAAACGGCACGTCCTTTTATGGGATCGATCCCAAGCGCCGCAAATGAAATACACCCCAGCCTCCGACAACAAATCTCCCAAAACTGCCGCGCCGCGACCGAAATCGGGCAAGGTGGTGGGCCGCAAGTCCGTGCCACCGGGCGAAATCCGCATCATTGGCGGGCAGTACAAACGCACCAAGTTGCCGGTGGCCAACAAGCCCGGCCTGCGCCCGACGCCCGATCGCGTCCGCGAGACCCTGTTCAACTGGCTGGGCCAGGACCTGACCGGCTGGCGCTGCATCGACGTGTTTGCCGGCACCGGCGTGCTGGGCTTTGAAGCCGCCTCGCGCGGCGCTGCCGAGGTGCTGCTGTGCGAGCAGGATGCCGGTCTGGTGGACCAGCTCAAGGCACTGCAGGCCAGGCTGCACGCCGACATGGTGCGGGTGGAGCGCGGCGATGGCGTCGCCGTCCTCAGGCGGGCATCACCGGCCAGCATGCAACTGGTGTTCCTGGACCCGCCGTTTGACTCGCCGCTGTTCGAACCCGCACTCAAGGCGGCGGCGCAGGTGGTGGCTGACCCCGGCTATGTCTACCTCGAGGCGCCGCAGGCCTGGACCGACGCGGCCTTGGCCGACTACGGCCTGCAACTGCATCGCAGCGGCAAGGCCGGTGCCGTGTTTTTTCACTTGCTGGTTCGCAAGAGCGTTTCGCTGGAAGGCGCGTAGCCCTGCAAGCGGCAGGGACACGCGGCCCCACGGTCAGGCGGGCATAATTGCCGCATGGCGACAAGCACCCCGAGTTCCCGTGTGGCGGTTTATTCCGGCACCTTCGACCCCTTCACGCTCGGGCACCAGGACATCGTGCGCCGCGCGGCCGGGCTGTTTGACCGGCTCATCATCGGTGTGGCGGTAGCGCACCACAAGAAAACGCTGTTCAGCCTGGATGCGCGCCTGCAGCAGGTGCGCGAGGAAACGCAGGGCATGGCCAACGTCAGCGTCCTGCCTTTTGACGGCCTGATCATGGATTTTTGCGCGGCCCAGCAGGCGGTGGCCGTGGTGCGCGGCGTGCGCAACCTCACTGATTTTGACTACGAAGCGCAGATGGCCGCGATGAACCGCAAGCTGCGCCCCCAGGTGGAAACCGTATTTTTGCTGCCTGACGCGCCGTTGCAATGCATCAGCGGCACCCTGGTGCGCGAGATCAGCAAGCTCGGCGGTGATGTGGGCCAGATGGTCAGTTCCAATATCGCCATCGCCCTGCAGCAGGCGCAGAAAGGGGGCTGACCATGGCCTTGCTGATCACCGACGAGTGCATCAACTGCGACGTGTGCGAACCCGAATGCCCGAACCAGGCGATTTACCTGGGCAAGGAAATCTACGAGATCGACCCCAAGCGCTGCACGGAGTGCGTCGGCCATTTCGATGAGCCGCAGTGTGTGCAGGTCTGTCCGGTGGCGTGTATTCCCGTCAACCCGGCCTTCATCGAAGACCGTGAAACGCTCTGGCAGAAGTACCAGCGCTTGCAGGCTGAGCAGCCTGTGGCGGCGGTGGAATCGCGTTCTTCATAGTCTTTTGGCCTCCAGCCATTGTCTGGTGGGCGCAAGAAGCTATTGAGTTATTAGCAAAATATCCCTCGACTTTGTCATCCTGGACTTGATCCGGATCCGTGTGGACGTTCCTTCAGGCACCGTTCGGGCTGAACTCGGCCAGTCCTGAGCCTGCCGAAGGGTCGAAGTCTGTGCAAGCTTGAGCAGTGTTGGGGCTTCCACCAAGCCGGGTCTCGCCCCGGCTTGCGGGCAAACCACAAGAAGCCGAGGCTTGTGATGGCTTCACTTCGTTGCGTGGGGAATACAGGCGCACGACCCCAATGCAGACGAAAAAAAGGCAGCCCGGAAGCTGCCTTTGATCTGAAGTGCCAGACCGGCACAAACGGCAGGATTACTCCGTGCGTTCACCCGCTGCCGGCGCAGCAGGCTGCTCAAACGGCAGGGTCATGTCGCGCAGGTCGCGTTTGGTCTCGACCAGCACCAGCGGGCTGGCGTCCAGTTGCGGTGCCGGTGGGCGCTCACGCGGCACATGGATCGGTTTGGGTTCGGCTGCCATCGCAGCTTGTATTTCCGCGATCTTGCCGGCGTCGGAGTTGACCCATTGCAGACCCGAGGACTGGGCCACCTGGGCCAGGTCCTGCAGCGGCAAGTCGTAGGTCTGGACTTTCGGCAGCGCGCGTGCTGCGGGTGCAGCAGCGGCCGGCGCGGCGGCCGCTGGCCGGGTGATGGCGGGTGCGGCGACAGGCGCCGGTGCTGCCACCGGCACTGCCGGCATAGGCGTCCGTGTTACAGCTGCTACAAATTCGGTAGCTGCTGGTGTACGCGTTTCCTGGGCTGCAGCCTGATTTGGCTCAAAGCTTTCAACTGCAACCGGGGTTGTGCCTTCTGCCTGGCCTTCGGCCGGCTGGTCGCTGCGCTCTGAACGCTCGCGGCGGTCGCGGCCATAACGGTCACGGCTGCGGCGCTCACGCGGCTGGCGGTCCTGGCCTTCTTCCTGACCCTCAGCGCGCGGCTGGACGTCGGTGGAAGAGGCGGGCACCACCGGGTTGCCGGCTTCATCGAGGCCGGCCACGACGCCAGGGTGGGCTGCATCAAAGCTGTCGGCCTGGGCGGCGGCTGCGGGTGCGGTGCTGCCGTCCGTGCGGTCGTCACGACGCTCGTTGCGACGGCCTGTGCCGCGTTCACCGCGTTCGCCACGCTCACCGCGTGCTTCACCACGCTCGCCGCGTTCACGGCGACCCTGGCCTTCAGCGCGCGGCTGGCGCTCGCCGTCACGACCGGCGTCCTGTGCCGGACGTTCCTGGCGCGGCGCGGCATCACCTTCGTTCATGGCTGCAGCCATGGCGGCCTGGTTGGCCAGGGCCAGATCCTGCTCGATCGGGTCGCGTGCCGGGCGGTCGGCCCGTTCGCCACCACGCTCGGCACCACGTTCGCCACGACCACGGCGGCTGCGTTCACCCCGTTCGCCGCGGCCTTCGGTTTCGCCCTGGCCTTCAGGACGCGGTGGCCGCTCTGCGCGCTCGGGGCGGGCCTCGTTGTTGTTGCGGCCTTCGGGCCGTGCTTCACCGGCGGGGCGTTCCTGGCGGGCACCTTCGGCGCGGCCATCGGCATTGCGCTCGCGGCGCTCGCCGCCTCGGCCTTCGCCACGCTCACCACGTTCGCCACCACGCTGGTCCGGACGGGCTTCGCCACGTCCTTCGCCCGAGCGGCCTTCGCTGCGGCCACCACGGCCGCCCCGGCCGCCGCGTTCACCACGGCCGCCGCGATCACCGCGCTCGCTGCGTTCACCCCGTTCGCCGCGCTGCTCGTCACGCCGGCCTTCGCCGCGTTCGTCTTTTTTGACTTCCTTGACGGGCGCCGGTGCGGGTGCCACTTCCGCGCCTACAAAAAATTCCTTGAGTTTGGCAAAGAAGCTTTTTTCCGCCGGAGCGGCGACCACGGGCCGGACCGGCTGGGCCGCCACGGGGGCAGGCGCCGGTGCCGGCTTGGGCACAGCGATGGGGGCCGGTGCATCGGGCAGCACGCCCTTGATGATGGGTTCCTGCTTGTTGTGCTTTTCCTGGCTGCGGCGGGTGACCGTGGTCGGGTCTTCCATCTCTTCGGCCATCTTGTAGCTGGCTTCGATGTTGTCCAGGCGTGGGTCGTCGTGTTTCAGGCGCTCGAGCTTGTAATTCGGTGTTTCCAGCGTCTTGTTGGGCACCAGCAGCACGTTGATGCGCTGCTTCATCTCGATCTTGGCGATCTCGGAGCGTTTTTCGTTGAGCAGGAAAGACGCCACATCGACCGGCACCTGACACAGCACCGAGGCCGTGCTGTCTTTCAGCGACTCTTCCTGGATGATGCGCAGGATCTGCAGCGCCGAGCTTTCGGTGTCGCGGATGTGGCCGGAACCGCCGCAACGCGGGCAGGGAATCGAAGCACCTTCCGACAGGGCCGGGCGCAAACGTTGGCGGCTCATTTCCATCAGGCCGAACTTGCTGATGGTGCCGAACTGCACACGGGCGCGGTCCTGGCGCAGCGCGTCGCGCAGGCGGTTCTCGACGTCGCGGCGGTTGCGCGACTCTTCCATGTCGATGAAGTCGATGACGATCAGGCCACCCAGATCGCGCAGACGCATCTGGCGCGCGACTTCGTCGGCGGCTTCCAGATTCGTGCGGGTGGCGGTTTCCTCGATGTCGCCGCCCTTGATGGCGCGCGCCGAGTTGACGTCGACGGAAACCAGGGCTTCGGTGTGGTCGATCACGATGGCGCCGCCGGACGGCAACTGCACGGTGCGGGCATAGGCCGACTCGATCTGGTGCTCGATCTGGAAGCGCGAGAACAGCGGGGCGTCGTCGCGGTAACGTTTGACGCGGTGCTCGTGCTCGGGCATCACGTGGGCCATGAACTGGCGGGCTTGTTCGTAGACGTCGTCGGTGTCAAACAGGATGTCGCCGATGTCGCTGTTGAAGTAGTCGCGGATCGCGCGGATCACCAGGCTCGATTCCTGGTAAATCAGGAAGGCGCCCTTGCCACCCTTGCCGGCGCCGTCAATCGCGGTCCACAGCTTGATCAGGTAGTTCAGGTCCCACTGCAGCTCGGCGGCGCTGCGGCCGATGCCGGCGGTGCGGGCGATGATGCTGGCGCCGGCCGGGTATTCCAGCTGGTCCATGTTTTCCTTGAGCTCGGCCCGGTCTTCGCCTTCAATACGGCGGCTGACGCCACCGCCGCGCGGGTTGTTGGGCATCAGCACGACGTAGCGGCCGGCCAGCGAGACAAAGGTGGTCAGGGCGGCGCCCTTGTTGCCGCGTTCTTCCTTTTCGACCTGGACCAGGATCTCCTGGCCTTCACGGATCACGTCCTGGATGCGCGCCTGGCTGACCGACACGCCCTGGGCGAAGTATTGCTTGGAGATTTCCTTGAACGGCAAAAAGCCGTGGCGGTCTTCACCGTAGTCGACAAAACAGGCTTCGAGCGAGGGCTCGACACGTGTCACGACGGCCTTGTAGATGTTGCCCTTGCGCTGTTCGCGCCCCTCAATTTCGATTTCGTAGTCGAGGAGTTTTTGTCCGTCGACAATGGCCAGGCGGCGTTCTTCCGACTGGGTGGCATTGACCAGCATGCGTTTCATGGGGTTTCCTTCGTTCTTCTGTTCTCAAACATCACTGCCCGAAAAACGGGCAAACGACGCCGGGAGCAGACGTTGTGCGAACGTGGGGAATTGCCGGAGAGCTTTTGACGCGCTATGGCGACTGAAAAAAATCAGTCAGCGGAGCGGTCTGGGCGTAGGCGCGTGGATGGGGCGAGTCGGGGTCTGACAGGGGTTTGCTACTAAAACAGTAGCTGCTTGCGCCCGTGAAACAAGGGCTGGCGGCTGATCCATGCCAAAAAGCGGGGCTAAAAAGCGCCGCAGGCACAGAGATATCAGTTCAACCAGTGTTGTTGTCAAAGGGCTACCCATTCCAAGACCAGATTTCACCTGGATCCGTGTCCAGCCCGTGGGGCTGAACACATCGTATTCCGTAGTTGTATTCGCAAAACGTCGACTCGTCTGCACAACATGTTCCTGCCGCGGGGTGCCTGGCACCGTGCGCTTGCGGGCATTTGCTGCCAGTGGCGTCGACCTTCCAGCAAGGCTGTTGCAGTGGGTTGATGGGTGTGTGGACTAAACTCCCAGACAAATCAACCACTTACAGCTTGTCGCTAGTGAAACACATTATAGGCGCAGGTTCAGGTAAAACACGCCGTCCGGGTAAACCCCTGACGGCGGCACTGCCTGACCAACCCAGACCCCCCCCGCCCTTGCAAGCGCCGCCGGAGCTGCCCGCAAAAGCGGACCCCCAGGCCTCGCTGGTGACAGTGGACGCTGACTTTGCGGGCCAGCGCCTGGACAATTTCCTGATCCGCCAGCTCAAGGGCGTGCCCAAGACCCACGTCTACCGCATCATCCGCAGCGGCGAGGTGCGCATCAACAAGGGCAGGGCGCACGCCGACACCCGGGTCGAGGCCGGCGACATCGTGCGCCTGCCGCCGGTGCGCACCTCGGAGCGGGCAGACGAGAAGGCCAGGGCCATGGCGGTGGAGGTGGCCCGCCACGGCGCCGCGTCCACCACAGGTGGTTACGCGCCGTCACGGGAGTTCCCCATCCTGTTTGAAGACGAGCACCTGCTGGCCATCGACAAACCGGCCGGTGTGGCCGTGCATGGCGGCAGCGGTGTGGCTTTTGGCGTGATCGAGCAGTTGCGCATGGCGCGGCCCGAGGCGCGGTTCCTGGAGCTGGTCCACCGGCTGGACCGTGAAACCAGCGGTATTTTGCTGGTCGCCAAGAAAAGGGTGGCGCTGAAAAACCTGCAGGAGCAGTTTCGCGAGCGCGAAACCGACAAGATTTACCTCGCGCTCGTCAGCGGCGCCTGGCCGGCCAATCAAAAAGTGCTGGACGCTTCCCTGCAGAAATACCTGCAGCCCGACGGCGAGCGCCGCGTGCGGGTGGTGGACAAGGACCATCCGGACGCCATGCGTGCGGTGACCCTGGTCAAAGTGAAGTCGGCGCTGGCTGCCGCCGGGCGCGATTTCACGCTGCTCGAAGTGACCATCAAAACCGGCCGCACCCACCAGATCCGGGTGCACCTGGCCAGCGCCGGTCACCCGATTGCCGGCGATGACAAATACGGCGACTTCGAACTGAACAAAGCCTTGCAAAAAGAAGCCGGCGGCGGCGCCCTCAAACGCATGTTTCTTCATGCCTGGCGGTTAAAGTTCACCCATCCGTCCAGCGGCAAACGCATTGACCTGCTGGCCGCGCTCCCCCCCGATCTCGAGAGTTTCACGACCCATGCCACGCCCGTCCCCCCCGCTCAACTTTGACCTGATTGCCTTCGACTGGGACGGCACGCTGTTCGATTCGACCAAAATCATCGTGCGCTGCATCCAGGCCGCGGTGCGTGACGTGGGCGGCACTGTGCCGACCGACGAAGCCGCGGGTTATGTGATCGGCCTGGGGCTGATGCAGGCGCTGGCCCATGCGGCGCCCGATGTCCCGCCCGAGAAGTACCCCGAGCTCGGCGCGCGTTACCGCCACCACTACATCGGCCACCAGAACGACATCAGCCTGTTTGACGGCGTGCTGCCGCTGCTGGCCGCGCTCAAGGCGCGCGGCCACCTCTTGAGCGTGGCGACCGGCAAGAGCCGGCACGGCCTGGATGAAGCGCTGCAGGCGGTCGAACTCAAGGGCCGGTTTGACGGCTCGCGCACCGCCGATGAAACCGCCGGCAAGCCGCACCCGCGCATGTTGCATGAACTGATGGACCAGTTTGGCGTGAGCCCGGAGCGCACGCTGATGATTGGCGACACCACACACGACCTGCAGATGGCCCTCAACGCCGGCTGCGCCAGTGTCGGGGTCAGTTACGGTGCGCACGAAAGTGCCGCCTTTGACGCCCTCCAGCCGCGTTTTGTCGCCCATTCCGTGCAGGACCTGCATGACTGGCTGGCCTGCAACGCCTGATCCGCCCGGTTCGTCCCGCCCCTTATGCCTGATCCGGACCTGACCCTGATCCCGCTGTGCCGCACCGGTGAACTGCTGGAGGGTGGCGAGGCCGTACCTTTCGACGTGAACTACGCGGGCCAGACCTGTCGCGCCTTTGCGGTCCGCTTCGAGGGACGGCCCCACGCCTACCTGAACCGCTGCAGCCATGTGGCGATGGAGCTGGATTGGCAGCCCAACCGGGTGTTCGACGACAGCGGCCAGTGGCTGCTGTGCGCCAGCCACGGCGCGGCCTACCGGCCCGACACGGGCGAGTGCAGCGGCGGCCCCTGTCAGGGCGGGCTGGTCAAAATTGACATTTCAGAAGGCGAGGGCCTTGTTTTCTGGCACACGTCCTACAAACTTAAAACATTGGAGTTCTAAACTACCCGTATGAATGATTCAAACCGCACCGACCCGTCCGACAATCCGGATTTCGATCCAAACAGGCCTTCAGCCCAGCAAGCACGGACGCAGGCAGCTCCTGAAAACGTAGCAAACCGCAACTCCCTGAGCACCGAGCCGGGCTGGGAGCGCGCGACGCTGGAGAAGCTGGCGTTTGCCTCCCTCAACGAGCAGAAGGCCACGCGCCGCTGGAAGACCTTTGTGCGTCTGTCCTGGCTGGCCTTTTTTGTGTTCCTGGTGTGGTTTGCCTTGCACCGCGGCGCGGCCACCACCAACGTCAGCGCGCCGCACACCGCGGTGGTGGAAATCAAGGGGGAAATCGCCGATGGGGCCGACGCGAGCGCCGAGTTCGTCAATGCCGCGCTGCGCGCTGCGTTTGAAGACGAAGGCGCCAAAGCCGTGGTGCTGCTGATCAATTCACCCGGCGGCAGCCCGGTGCAGGCCGGCATGATGAACGACGAGATCGTGCGCCTCAAGGCCAAACACAAGAAGCCTGTTTATGCCGTGGTCGGAGAAACCTGTGCCTCGGCGGCGTATTATGTCGCCGCCTCGGCCGACAGGATTTTTGTCGACAAGGCCAGCATCGTCGGCAGCATCGGCGTGCTGATGGACGGCTTCGGTTTCACCGGCCTGATGGACAAGCTGGGCGTGGAGCGCCGCCTCATGACGGCCGGCGAAAACAAGGGCTTCCTGGACCCTTTCAGCCCGCAGACCGACAAGCAGCGCGTGTATGCCCAGGCCATGCTGGACCAGATTCACCAGCAGTTCATCACGGTGGTCAAAAACGGCCGTGGCAAACGCCTCAAGGAAACGCCGGAGATGTTCAGCGGCCTGTTCTGGACCGGCCAGCAGGCCATCGAGCTCGGCCTGGCTGACCAACTGGGGTCGCTCGACTATGTGGCCCGCGAAATCGTCAAGACCGAAGAGATCATCGACTACACACGCCGCGAAAACGTTGCCGAACGCCTGGCCAAGAAATTCGGCGCGGCCATCGGGGACGGCGCGATCCGCACGCTGAAGACGGTTCCTGCGATTCGCTAAAAAGCGCCTCGGGTTACCGAGTCAAAAAAAGCCCGCTTGCTGCGGGCTTTTTTGATGCCGCGCGGGTTCAACGGCCGATGCAGAACACCGTGGGCAGGGCCAGCGGCGCAGCCGGCTTGTCGCGTTTCCAGATGCTGGCCGGCGCGCTGCGCGACCAGCCGCCGGGCAGGCTCAGGCCGCAGCTCAGGGCCAGCCGCGTGCCCGGTTGCAGCGTCTGCAGCAGCGCCTGCAGCAGGGCGGTGTTGCGGTAGGGCGTTTCAATGAAGATCTGCGTCTGGCCGGTCTTCAGCGCCAGCGATTCGAGTTCGCGGATGCGCTGGCTGCGTTCGCCGCCGTCTTGCGGCAGGTAGCCGACAAACGCAAAATGCTGGCCGTTCAGTCCGCTGGCGGCGAGCGCCAGCATCAGCGACATCGGCCCCACCAGCGGCAGCACCTGCAGACCCAGGTCATGCGCGGCGCGCACCACGGACGAGCCCGGGTCGGCAATGGCCGGCATGCCGGCTTCGCTGACCAGGCCGATGTCCCGGCCGGCCAGCGCAGCCGCCAGCAGCGGACGGGCATCGAAGTTGCCGCCATGGTCGCCTTTTTTATGCACCTCGCGCGGCAGTTCCTGGATCTGCTGCGCCTGCACCGGCTGCTGCAGCGGCACCACCTCGCCCACCCGTTTGAGGTAGGCGCGTGTGCTTTTGGCGTTTTCACAAATCCAGCAGGACAGCGTCGCCGCGACCTGCAGCGTGCCCAGCGGCATCACGTCCTGGAGGGGGGCCTGCACGTCGCAGCCGAAATCCAGCGGCGCGGGCACCAGGTAAAGCCGGCCTTTGGGGGAGCCGGTCATGGCTGGTCCTTGCGTGCCGGCAGCAGCGGGATGCCGGCGGCCTGGATCATCCGGCAGGTGCGTATCAGGGGCAGGCCGACCAGGGCGGTCGGGTCGTCGTTCTCAATCGAGGCCAGCAGGGTGATGCCCAGCCCTTCGCTTTTGGCGCTGCCGGCGCAGTCGTAAGGCTGCTCGGCCTGCAGGTAGTTTTCGATCTCTTCATCGCCGAGTGCGCGAAACTGCACTTTCACCGCGGCCAGGTCGGTCTGTTCAAACCGGCTTTGCAGGCAGACCACGGCCACGGCGGTCTGGAACACCACGCTCTGGCCGCTCATCTGGCGAAGCTGGGCAACCGCATTGGCATGGTTGCCGGGCTTGCCGAGGGCTTGCCCGTTGAGGTCGGCGACCTGGTCGGAGCCGATCACCACCGCATCGGGAAAAGCCGCGGCCACGGCATGCGCCTTGGCCAGGGCCAGCCGCCGGGCCAGGGCCACCGGGGCTTCGCCGGGCAGCGGGGTTTCGTCGACGGCGGGGGAGGCCACTTCAAAGGGAATCTGCAGGCGTTGCAGCAGTTCACGGCGGTAGGGCGAGGTCGAGCCCAGGATCAGGCGGCGCGCTGTGGGGAGGGTGGCGCTGTTGCGGGCGCCGGGAGAAGGTGCAGGGTTCATGCGTCGATTCTCTTACACTGCTGCCATGTCCAGACATCTTCACGCCCGCCGGCTCAACATGCAGGCCTTCGCCCAGGAGGGCAAACCGCTCGTCGAGAGCACGCCACTATCAACTATGGAGCGCCTGGCGCAAGAAATACATGGGCTGGCGCCCGATTTGGCCGTCCACTGGGAAGCCCGCGCCGAGCTGCGGCCGCACGCCGGTGCCGAAGACGACGTCTGGCTGCACCTGCAGGCCAATGCGACGCTGCCGCTGACCTGCCAGCGCTGCATGGGCGCGGTGCCCACCGCGCTGGACGTGGACCAGTGGTACCGCTTTGTGGCCGACGAAGACATTGCCATGGCCGAGGACGACCAGTCCGAGGAAGACCTGCTGGTGATGGCGCCGCAATTCGACCTGCTGGCGGTGGTCGAGGACGAGCTGCTGATGGCCCTGCCGCTGGTGCCCATGCACGAGACCTGTCCGGTGGCGCCGGTGTTCAGTGCTGGCGAGGGTGAGCTGGCGCAGCAGGAAGAGGCCAAGCCCCACCCCTTTGCAGCTTTGGCGCAGCTGAAAAAGAAAAAATAGCCAGAAACAGTCCCGACGGGCCGTGCGTGCTGGCGCTGTGCCGACGGGTGCGCGAGGTTGCTTTCCGGGGTGTTGGGGCCTGCCTGACAACGGTAACTGGAAAAGCCGCCCGTATCGCGCTATAATCTAAGGCTTGGCGCCAAGACCTTCTCACGGGTTTTGTGCGTAATTTACCCACCCTATACCCCCTCAGGAGCGGATCATGGCCGTCCAGCAGAACAAAAAATCACCTTCCAAGCGCGGCATGCACCGTGCACATAACGCTTTGACCGTTCCGGGCATTGCTGTCGAGTCCACCACCGGTGAGACGCACCTGCGTCATCACATCAGCCCCACCGGTTTTTACCGTGGCCGCAAGGTGCTGAAAACAAAATCCGAAGCGTAATTTCGCGCTTTAACGACTGGCCCGCACTCATCCTGCGGGCCTTTGTTTTGTTGAAATCCCATTTCCTGACTGCACCGGTCCTGCCATGATCAGGATAGCTGTCGACGCCATGGGTGGTGATGTCGGTCCGCAGGTCACTGTGCCGGCCAGCCTGTCCTTCCTGGACGGCCACCCCGAGGCGGCCATCCTGCTGGTGGGTCAGCCTGCCGTGCTGGCTGCCCATCCGCTGTTCCCCCGTCTTCAGGCCCATTCGCGCTGCCAGGTGGTCGCTGCCACCGAGGTGGTGACCATGGACGATCCAGTCGAGGTCGCACTGCGGCGCAAAAAAGACTCGTCCATGCGGGTGGCGATCATGCAGGTCAAAGAGGGCGCCGCGCAAGCCGCCGTCTCGGCCGGTAACACCGGCGCGCTGATGGCCATTTCGCGCTACATCCTCAAGACGCTGGACGGCATTGACCGTCCTGCGATTGCCGGGCAAATCCCCAATGCCAAAGGCGGCGCCACCACGGTGCTCGACCTCGGCGCCAATGTCGACTGCACGGAAGATCACCTGTTCCAGTTTGCCGTCATGGGTTCTGCCCTGGTTGCGGCCATCGCCGACAAATCCAACCCCAGTGTGGGTCTGCTCAATATCGGTGAAGAGGCGATAAAAGGCAGTGAAATAATTAAAAAAGCTGGCGAACTGCTGCGATCTGCCTCTAAAAGTGGCGATCTGAATTTTTACGGCAATGTCGAGGGTAACGATATATTCAAGGGTGTGGTGGACATCGTGGTCTGCGACGGCTTTGTTGGCAATGTGGCGCTCAAAGCCAGTGAAGGCTTGGCCGGCATGATTGGCGGCTTCATCAAGGCCGAATTTTCACGCAATATTTTCACCAAAATTGCAGCCATCGTTGCCTATCCGGTGTTATCTGCATTTAAAAATCGGGTTGACCATAGGCGTTACAACGGCGCAGCGCTGCTGGGGCTGCGCGGGCTGGTTTTCAAGAGCCACGGTTCGGCCGATGCGTTTGCCTTCGAGAGGGCCCTGAATCGGGCTTATGATGCAGCTCGCAACAATTTGCTGGACCGGGTGAGGGAACGCATTGCTCACGCGGCGCCGCTGCTGGCCATGGCCGGTGCGCCGCTGGCGGAATCCCCAGCCGCGACGGCACATGCCGAATTGGCCGACCCTACCGCCGCACATTAAGTCATTCAATGAGCCCTTATTCACGTATCACAGGCACCGGCAGCTACCTGCCGCCGCGCCGTCTGAGCAACGCCGAGCTGGCTGCCGAACTGGCGGCGCAGGGGGTTGAAACCTCCGACGACTGGATTGTCGAGCGCACCGGCATCCGTGCCCGCCACTTTGCCGAGCCCGGTGTCTGCAGCAGCGACCTGGGGGTGGAAGCCGCCAAAAATGCCCTGCAGGCCGCCGGACTCCAGCCCGGCGACATCGACCTGATCATCGTGGCTACGTCGACGCCGGACATGGTGTTTCCTTCGGCAGCCTGCATCCTTCAGCACAAACTCGGCATCGCCGGCTGCGCGGCGTTTGACGTGCAGGCGGTCTGTAGCGGCTTTGTGTATGCGTTGACCATCGCCGACGCCCTGATCAAGACGGGTTCGGCCAGCAAGGCGCTGGTCATTGGCGCCGAGGTGTTTTCGCGCATTCTCGATTTTTCGGACCGCACCACCTGCGTGCTGTTTGGCGACGGCGCCGGCGCCGTGGTGCTGGAGGCGTCCCAGACGCCCGGTATCCTGGCCAGTGACCTGCACGCCGACGGCAAACACGTCGGCATTCTGTGTGTGCCGGGCACCGTGTCCGGCGGCAAGGTGCTGGGCGATCCGCTGCTCAAGATGGACGGGCAGGCCGTGTTCAAACTCGCGGTAGGTGTTCTCGAAGATGCGGCGCGGGCGACCCTGGCCAAGGCTGGCCTGCAGGAGAGCGACATTGACTGGCTGGTTCCCCACCAAGCCAACATCCGCATCATGCAGGGCACCGCGAAGAAGCTCAAGATGTCCATGGACAAGGTGATCGTCACCGTGGACCAGCACGGCAACACCTCCGCCGCTTCCATTCCACTGGCGCTCGACGCGGCGGTGCGCAGCGGCAAGATCAAAAAAGGGGAGACGCTGTTGCTCGAAGGGGTCGGTGGCGGCTTCACCTGGGGCGCGGTACTCCTGAATCTATAGCAGCTTGCGACCGTTCCATTGGGACGGAAAGCTGTTTTCATCGATAATTTTATGAAACCTTTTGCTTTTGTTTTTCCCGGACAGGGTTCGCAGGCCGTCGGCATGCTCGACGCCTGGGGTGACCATCCGGCCGTGCGGGAGACGCTGCGGGAGGCCTCGGAGGCACTGGGCGAGGACCTGGCCCAGCTGATCAGCCAGGGCCCCAAAGAGGCGCTGGGCCTGACCACCAACACGCAACCCGTGATGCTGGTGGCCGGTGTGGCGGCTTACCGTGCCTGGATGGCCGAGACCGGCGTCGCACCGGCGGTGGTGGCCGGGCATTCCCTTGGTGAATATTCCGCGCTGGTGGCTTCGGGTGTGCTGAGCCTGGCGCAGGCTGCCCCTCTGGTGCGCTTTCGCGCGCAGGCCATGCAGGAGGCGGTGCCTGTGGGCATCGGCGCGATGGCGGCCATTCTGGGCATGGAAGCGTCCCGGGTGATTGAAGGTTGCGCTGAAGCTGTTCGCAGTTTTGGGCTGAACACCGCGGAAGTGGTGGAGGCGGTCAACTTCAACGACCCGATGCAGACCGTGATTGCCGGCAGCCAGGCGGCCGTGGAAAAAGCCTGCGAAGTCCTCAAGGCCAACGGCGCCAAGCGGGCCTTGCCCCTGCCGGTGTCGGCACCGTTTCACTCCAGTCTGATGAAGCCGGCGGCGGACAGGCTCAGGGAAAAACTGGCGGCCACGGCCTTCGCTGCGCCGCTGATTCCGGTGATCAACAACATTGCGGTCGCTGTCGAAACCGACCCCGACCGTATTCGGGCCGCCCTCTACGAGCAGGCCTTCGGCCCGGTGCGCTGGGTCGAATGTGTGCAGGCCATCAAGGCGCGCGGGCTGACGACCATCGTCGAATGCGGCCCCGGCAAGGTGCTGGCTGGCATGGTCAAACGTATCGATGCCGAACTGACGGGGGTGGCGATGTTCGATCCCGCCAGTCTGGCGCAAACCAGGGAGCTGCTGGCATGAGCGAGATCAAGTTTGAGGGGCAGGTCGCGCTGGTCACTGGCGCATCGCGCGGCATCGGTGCCGCGATTGCGCTGGAGCTGGCGCAGCGCGGCCTGAAAGTGATCGGCACGGCCACCACTGACGAGGGCGCCGCCAGAATCAGCCAGGCGCTGGCCGCTTTTCCCGGTTGCGCCGGGCGCAACCTCAACGTGAACGACGTGGCGGCCGCCGAGGCGCTGATCGATGTCATCGTCAAGGAGCACGGCGGGCTGCAGGTGCTGGTCAACAATGCCGGCATCACGCGCGACATGCTGGCCATGCGCCTCAAGGATGAAGACTGGGACGCGGTGCTGGACACCAACCTCAAGGCGGTGTTCCGCATGAGCCGCGCCGTGATGCGCACCATGATGAAGCAGCGTTATGGCCGCATCATCAGCATCACCTCGGTGGTGGGCGCCTCCGGCAACGCCGGCCAGGCCAACTACGCGGCGGCCAAGGCCGGCGTGGCCGGGATGACCCGTGCGCTTGCGCGGGAACTCGGCAGCCGAAACATCACTGTCAACTGCGTCGCGCCAGGCTTTATTGAAACCGACATGACGGCAGGTTTGCCCGAGGAACAACAAAAGGCGCTGCTTGGCCAGATCCCGCTGGGGCACCTGGGCAAGCCGCAGGACATTGCGCATGCCGTGGCCTTTGTGGCGAGCCCGCAGGCCGGTTACATCACCGGGCAGGAGCTTCACGTCAACGGCGGGATGTACATGTAAACCACCCGGCGGCTGCCGGGCTGTCCTGCGTCACCAGGATCATGAATAATGGGGACGCATGCAGCCTGCAGGCACCGGACCACAAGCCGGGTTTTATCCGTCCGGCTGGCGCGTTGGGGAATCAACCCCAACAACGCTAAAATCACGGATTAATTCACAACCCTCAGAGGGAACTATGAGCGATATCGAAGCACGTGTTAAGAAAATCATTGCCGAGCAACTTGGCGTGGAAGAAGGCCAGGTCACCAGCGAAAAAGCCTTTGTGGCCGATCTGGGCGCTGACTCGCTTGACACCGTAGAACTGGTCATGGCTCTGGAAGACGAGTTTGGCATCGAGATCCCCGACGAAGACGCCGAGAAGATCACCACCGTTCAGAACGCGATTGACTACGCGAACACCCATCAAAAAGCCTAAAGACTCCGGTCTTTTTTCAGCTTGCTCGAAAGGCCTTGGGTCTTTCGGGACTTTCTTCAGGAATTGCGCATGAGCCGTCGCCGCGTCGTTGTGACAGGTCTGGGTTGTGTCAGCCCGGTGGGTAACACCGTGGCCGACTCCTGGGCCAACGTACTTGCCGGAACGCCCGGCATTGACCTGATCACGCAATTTGATGCAAGCAGCTACGCTTGCAAATTTGCGGGCGAGGTCAAAGGCTTCGACATCACGGATTACATCCCTGAAAAAGAAGCCCGGCACATGGACCGCTTCATTCACCTGGGTCTGGCAGCGGCCTGCCAGGCCGTGGCCGACAGCGGCTTGCCCACGGGCGATGCGCTGGGCGAGGAGCTGGCGACACGCATCGGCTGCAACATCGGCTCGGGCATTGGCGGTTTGCCAATGATCGAGCAGACGCACACCGAGCTGACCAACCGCGGTCCGCGCCGGATTTCCCCGTTTTTTGTGCCGGCCTCGATCATCAACATGATCTCCGGGCATGTATCGATCAAGTTTGGCTTCAAGGGCCCCAACATTGCCGTCGTGACGGCCTGTACGACCGGCCTGCATGCGATCGGCCTGTCGGCACGCATGATCGAGCATGGTGATTGCGACGTCATGGTGGCCGGCGGTGCGGAAGCGACGGTGTCACCGCTGGGCGTGGGCGGTTTTGCCGCAGCCCGTGCCCTGTCGACCCGCAACGAAGACCCGAAGACGGCTTCGCGTCCTTGGGACAAGGACCGGGATGGCTTTGTGCTCGGCGAGGGCGGCGGTGTGTTGGTGCTCGAAGAGTACGAACACGCCAAGGCGCGTGGCGCGAAGATTTACGCCGAGGTTGTCGGCTTCGGCATGAGCGGCGACGCTTTTCACATGACCACGCCCGACGTGAATGGCCCGCGCCGTTCCATGGACATGGCCCTCAAGGACGCCGGCATCAATGCCAGCGACGTGCAGTACCTCAATGCGCACGGCACCTCGACACCGCTCGGTGACCTGAACGAGACGAACGCCATCAAGGCTGCGTTTGGCGACCACGCCAAAAACCTGGTGGTCAGTTCGACCAAGTCCATGACCGGGCACCTGCTTGGTGGCGCCGGTGGCATCGAGTCGGTGTTTACCGTGCTGGCACTGCACCACCAGAAGATTCCGCCGACCATCAATATCTTCAACCAGGATCCCGAGTGCGATCTGGACTACTGCGCGAACACGGCGCGTGACGCCAACATCGAGGTGGCTGTCAAAAACAACTTTGGTTTTGGCGGCACCAACGGGACGCTGGTGTTCAAGCGCGTCTGAGGCCTCTCCCCATCCCCCACGCCCAGCCGCACCCGATTCCCATCACTTCGCACCCTGACCATGCATAACGCCCCGCCGGTTACTTACCCGCTGGGGCGTTCGCATTTTCAGGGCTTTGCCGTGTTGGGACTCTGGCTCGCCGGGGTCGGCATGCTGGCCCTGTGGTGGCGCGCTGCTCCCGTTGCGGACTGGCGCTTGTGGTCGGTCCTGGCCGTCGTGCTGGCTGCCGGTGTCGCGGCCGGCTGGGCATGGGTTCATTCGCCGGTCGGCCAGCTGCGCTGGGACGGGCAGGACTGGCGCTGGGAAAGCCAGGGTTACCGGTCGGGAACACCCGTGCGTGATCTGGCCGTCGCCCTGGACCTCCAGCGCATCATGCTGCTGCGACTGGAGAACCAGGACCACGCCACCCTGTGGCTCTGGGCTGGCCGTTCAACCCAGCCCGAGCGCTGGCTGGATTTGCGCCGTGCCGTGCACGCGCGGCACAGGCTGTCTCCGGGCTTCATGCCATGGGACGCCAGTGCCCCTGCAGTCATGTCAGATTTTCCGGCGCAGTCTCCTTCGCCGCGTTCCGGTTCATGAGTACCGACGAGTCCCCGCAGGCGCCGGCCGCGCCAAGCGACAGCGACGCCATGCTGGTCGAGCGCACGGTCGCGGGAGACCAGAAGGCCTTTGAGCTGCTGGTCATCAAGTACCAGCGCCGCATCCAGCGCCTGATCGGGCGCATGGTGCGCGATGTGGACCTGGTCGAGGACATTGCCCAGGAAACCTTCATTCGTGCCTACCGCGCGCTGGCCCAGTTCCGGGGCGAGGCCCAGTTCTACACGTGGCTGTACCGCATTGCCGTCAATACCGCCAAAAAGGCTCTGATGGAGCTCAAGCGTGACCCCACGGTCTCAGAGAATTCCTTCAAATCCGGCCAAAGCGACGAAAGCGATGAAACTTCCCCGCTGGAAAACGAACTAATCAGTTCGGAAACGCCCGAGGCCGTGCTGGCCGGCAAGGAGATCGCGCAAATGGTCAACGCCGCCATGGAGGCTTTGCCCGAGGAGTTGCGCCAGGCCATCACGCTGCGGGAAATTGAAGGGCTCAGTTATGAAGAGATTGCGGAAGTCATGAACTGCCCGATTGGCACCGTGCGTTCGCGGATCTTCAGGGCCCGGGAAGCGATTTCCGCAAAGATCAAGCCCTTGCTGGAAAACCAGTCCGGCAAGCGCTGGTAGTTTGTTGAGACGTGCCGACGAGTCGATGCAAGCCAGAGTAAACGACAGAGTAAACGATTGAAACCGGCAGACCCAAGCTGCCCATGGACACCATGAAACCGATGACGCAACACAGTGAGCTGATCTCCGCCCTGGCTGACGGCCAGCTCGCGAGCGAGGACTTTGCCCGTGCGCTGGCGGCCTGCGAGGCCGATGCCCAGGCGCTGGACAGCTGGAACACCTACCACCTGATTGGCGATGTGTTGCGCTCGCCGGAACTGATCCCGCATGCCGCGGATACGGCCTTTGTGGCACGCCTGCGGGTGCGCCTGAGCCAGGAGCCGGTCCTGGTTGCTGCGCCGGCCCTGCCGGAAATACGCCACGCGGCGGCCGGGCGGCTCGGGCGGACCGGAGGCGAAGCCGCCAACGACGCCAGCTTCCCCTGGAAAATGGTGGCGGGTTTTGCGTCCGTCGCTGCCGTGGCGGCGATTGCCTGGAATGCCGGCGCCGGCCTGCTGTCGCCAACGGCGATGCCGCAACTGGCCCGCTCGGAGCCTGCCGCGCAACAGGTGCTGGTGGTGTCGGAGCAGGGCACCATGGTGCGCGATGCCAGGACGCAGGAGCTGCTGGCGGCGCACCGGCAACTGGGTGGCACCTCGGCCCTGCAGATGCCCTCGGGATTTCTGCGAAACGCCACCTTCGAGTCGCCCCAGGGCGAGCGTCGCTGACGTGGCCGCTGCAGGCAAGGTCAGGCCGGGTCACCTCATGAATTTCAACTGTTTTCGCCATCTGGCTCTTGCTGCGTGTGCGCTGGTTGCTACAAGTTATGTAGCGGCTCAGGCCCCGGCACCGGCAGCCACAACCGCGCCGGGCCAGGCTGCGGAGCCCAGGAGCATCAACGAGTGGTTGATGCGCATGCACGAAGCCTCCAGAAACCGGTCTTACGTGGGTACCTTTGTGGTGTCCTCCGGCGGCGTCATGTCCAGCGCCAGGATCTGGCATGTCTGCGACGGATCGCAGCAAATGGAAAAGGTCGAGACCCTGACCGGGGCGCCGCGCACGGTTTTCCGGCACAACGACCAGGTCGTGACCTTCATGCCCGACCAGAAGGTGGTGCGTGCTGAAAAGCGGGAGTCACTGGGTCTTTTTCCCCAGCTGCTCAAGTCCACCGACAGCCATATCGCCGATTTCTACAAGGCCCGGCAGGAGGGCAGCGAACGCGTGGCCGGGGTGGAGGCCGACATCGTCGCCCTGATTCCCCGCGACACGATGCGTTTTGGCTACCGCGTCTGGGCCGAACAGAAGAAGGGCATGGTCGTCAAGCTGCAGACGCTCGATGCCGATGGCAAGGTGCTGGAGCAGGCGGCGTTTTCGGAACTGCAGCTCGATGCGCCGGTCAGGATCGACAAGCTGGCGCAAATGATGGCCAAGGTCGATGGTTACCGGGTCGAGAAACCGGGACTGGTCAAGACCACGGCCAGCGCCGAAGGCTGGGTGATGAAAACCCCGGTGCCGGGCTTTCAGTCCATGAGTTGCTACAAGCGCCCGCTCGCGGGCCAGTCGGGGAGCGACCCCATGCAGTGGGTTTTTTCGGACGGCCTGGCGTCGGTATCACTTTTTGTCGAGTCGTTTGATGCGCAGCGCCACACCCGGGAATCCAGGGTGTCCCTGGGTGCCACGCAGTCACTGACCCGGCGTGTCGACGCTTACTGGCTGACCGTGATGGGCGAGGTACCCATGGCCACCCTGAGCCTGTTTGCCAATGGTCTTGAACGCAGGAAGTAGCGCCCCCATGTCGTCCTGGCCCCTGCTTGGGGTCGCGGGGCGACCGGCACCTGATTCGATGCGCGGCTTTCTCTTCTTCTCCGACAATTTTTTCAAAGGCTGATGATGGATATATTGAACTGGAAACAAGGTCGCTCCTGCCTCGTCGCCGGTACGCTGGCGCTGGGCTCCGTCCTGGCCATGATGCCTGTGCAGCCGGTGATGGCGCAAGCCAGGACCCTGCCGGACTTCACCGACCTGGTGGAAGCGGTCGGTCCTTCGGTCGTCAACATCCGGACCGTTGAAAAAGCCAAGGCCGGTGCAGCTGGCAGCGCCGACGAGCAGATGCTGGAGTTTTTCCGGCGTTTCGGCATTCCGGTGCCGCCCAATATGCCGCGCACGCCCAGGCCGGACCGTGGCCAGCCTGACGAGGAGCAGCCACGCGGCGTGGGTTCGGGATTCATCCTGAGCACCGACGGGCTGGTCATGACCAATGCCCATGTCGTCGAAGGCGCCGATGAGGTGCTGGTGACGCTGACCGACAAGCGCGAGTTCAAGGCCAGGATCATCGGCACCGACAAGCGCACCGATGTGGCCCTGGTCAAAATCGAGGCCGCGGGCTTGCCAGCCGTGAAAATCGGTGACATCAACCGCCTGAAAGTCGGTGAGTGGGTGATGGCCATCGGTTCGCCTTTTGGCCTTGAGAACACGGTGACCGCCGGCATTGTGAGCGCCAAGCAGCGCGACACCGGCGACTACCTGCCTTTCATCCAGACCGATGTGGCGATCAATCCGGGCAACTCGGGTGGCCCGCTGATCAACATGCGCGGCGAGGTGGTGGGCATCAACAGCCAGATCTACTCGCGCTCCGGGGGCTTCCAGGGCATCTCGTTTGCCATTCCGATTGACGAGGCCACCCGGGTGGCCGACCAGTTGCGTACCAATGGACGGGTGACGCGCGGTCGCATCGGCGTGCAGATCGACCAGGTCAGCAAGGATGTCGCGGAGTCCATCGGACTGGGCAAGCCGCAAGGTGCGCTGGTGCGCGGCGTCGAAGCCGGATCGCCTGCGGAAAAAGCCGGCATCGAAGCGGGCGACATCATCACCAGGTTTGAGGGCAAGGTGATTGACCGGGCAACGGACCTGCCGCGCATGGTGGGCAACGTAAAGCCCGGTACCAGAACGACGATCACCGTTTTCCGGCGCGGCAGTACCCGGGACCTCAACGTGACGATTGCCGAAGTCGAGGCAGAAAAGCCGGTGCGCAAGGCCCAGGCGCCCGAGAGCAAAGCGCCGGTGGCCGGACCGGCACAGGTGATCGGGCTGGTGGTCAGCGAGTTGCCCGAGGCCCTGAAGAAGGAGCTCAAGCTCAAGGGCGGCGTCAAGGTGGATGCGAGTGAGGGTGCCGCTGCGCGCGCCGGCTTGCGTGAGGGTGATGTGATTCTGGCGATTGCCAACACGGAAGTCAGCAGCGTCAAGGACTTTGAAGCGGTGCTGGCCAAGACCGACAAGAGCAAGGTGATCAACGTGCTGTTCCGGCGCGGCGAGGTGGCGCAGTTCGCGCTGATCCGTCCCTTGCGTTAAGGGTTGCGCGGGGCGGCAATGACGCCCGCCGGCCGCGCAGTTGCCGGTCCGGGCAACCCCCATACCCTGATTGGGGATGGGGTTTTGCTGGAAATGGCGCCTCGCGGGCAGGTCCAGAAAATATTTTTTCCCTGCCCAAGGGCTCAAAGAATGTTTGCGTCTGCTAACTTTTAGTTTGGCTAATAAGCGATTTTGGTAGAATGGATGCAATATTCCGGATCATTCCGGTATATCAAGCGTTCAAAAAACTACTCTGTGGCATGAATTGGCACGATTCACTGCTGATCCACAGATCACCCACATGTTGTCCATAGGCTCTCAGTTAAAATTGTGAATAACTTGTGTATAAGATTCATGTTGCTGCCTTGCAACGAGAAAAATTTGGCAATTTCGAGGCTATGCGTGGTCGGCTTTTTGCCTACAATGAAGTTTCCAACTATCGCAGTTGCCATAGATTGTTGGTTCAGGGCGCGTCACAAGTGACGCGCCCTTTTTTATGGCTTTCGCGAATTGGCCGCGGGCTCTTCGCAATACTTTCAAGCACTTAGGCGTTCCCTTTGATGAATCACATCAGAAACTTTTCGATCATTGCGCACATTGATCACGGCAAATCCACGCTGGCCGATCGCATCATCCAGCGTTGCGGCGGATTGCAGGATCGCGAGATGAGTGCGCAGGTGCTCGACTCCATGGATCTGGAAAAGGAGCGTGGGATAACCATCAAGGCGCAGACCGCCGCGCTCAAATACAAGGCCCTCGACGGCCAGGTTTACAACCTCAATCTGATCGACACGCCAGGCCACGTTGACTTCTCGTATGAAGTGAGTCGATCGCTGTCGGCCTGCGAAGGTGCGCTGCTGGTGGTCGATGCGAGCCAGGGTGTGGAAGCGCAAACCGTGGCGAACTGCTACACCGCACTCGACCTCGGCGTGACGGTGGTGCCGGTGCTCAACAAGATGGATTTGCCGCAGGCCGATCCGGAAAACGCGAAGCAGGAAATCGAGGACGTGATCGGCATCGATGCGACCGACGCGATTCCCTGCAGCGCCAAGACCGGCATGGGCATCGACGAAATCCTGGAAGCGGTGATTGCCCGCATCCCGCCGCCGCAGGGCAACCCGGACGGACCGCTGCGCGCGATGATTGTCGACAGCTGGTACGACGCCTATGTGGGGGTCGTGATGCTGGTGCGTGTGGTGGACGGCCGGCTGGTCAAGGGCGAGCGCATCAAGCTGATGGCCAGCGAGGCCACGTACAACGCCGACCAGCTGGGAGTCTTCACGCCGCATACCGAGCCGCGTGCCTCGCTCGAGGCGGGCGAGGTCGGCTTCATCATTGCCGGCATCAAGGAGCTGCAGGCGGCGCGGGTCGGCGACACCGTGACGCTGATCAGGCCGGGCACCGGCGGGGCGGCCGCAACTGCCACCGAGGCCTTGCCCGGCTTCAAGGAAATCCAGCCGCAGGTGTTTGCCGGCCTGTACCCGACCGAAGCCAGCGAGTACGACTCGCTGCGCGACGCGCTGGAAAAACTCAAGCTCAATGATGCGTCCCTGCACTACGAGCCGGAAGTCAGCCAGGCGCTGGGCTTTGGCTTTCGCTGCGGTTTTCTGGGCCTGCTGCACATGGAGATCGTTCAGCAGCGGCTCGAACGCGAGTTCGACCAGGACCTGATCACCACAGCGCCCAGCGTGGTCTACGAAGTGCTCCAGGCCGACGGCACGGTCATCAAGGTCGAAAACCCGTCCAAGATCCCCGACGCCGGCAAGGTCACCGAGATCCGCGAGCCGATCGTGACCGTGCATCTTTACATGCCGCAGGATTACGTGGGCGCCGTCATGACGCTGGCCAACCTCAAGCGCGGCGTACAGCTCAACATGGCCTACCACGGCAAACAGGTCATGCTGACCTATGAAATGCCGCTGGGCGAGATCGTGCTGGACTTCTTCGACAAGCTCAAGTCGGTCTCGCGCGGCTACGCATCGATGGATTACGAGTTCAAGGAGTTCCGGGCGTCCGACGTGGTCAAGGTCGACATCCTGCTCAACGGCGAGAAGGTCGATGCGCTGTCCATCATCGTTCACCGCAGCCAGTCGGCCTACCGCGGCCGGGCGGTGGTGGCCAAGATGCGCGAGATCATTTCCCGCCAGCAGTTCGATGTCGCGATCCAGGCCGCCATCGGGGCCAATATCATTGCGCGTGAGACAATCAAGGCGCTGCGCAAGAACGTGATTGCCAAGTGTTACGGCGGCGATATTTCCCGCAAGCGCAAGCTCCTCGACAAACAAAAAGCGGGTAAAAAACGCATGAAACAAATCGGTTCGGTGGAAGTTCCCCAGGAGGCCTTCCTGGCCATCCTGCAGGTAGAAGAATAATGATGGGATTCATGGCTACGCTCACCGCGTTGGTGCTGATGGTGTTTGCCGGTTACGGCGGTGCCTGGTACATGGGCTTGGTGGAAGGCAACTTCTCCCTGCTGCTGTTTCTGGCGACCGTGGTCACGGGCCTTTACTGGCTGGCCGAGAAGTTTTACTTCTGGCCCCAGCGCCGCAAGGCGGCCGAAGTCATCGAGCAGGAAGCGGCCCGACGCCGCAACGAGCTGGCCGCCCGGGGCATCAGCCAGGTTGACGGCAACATCGAGGAAGCCCGGGCCAGGGTCATCATGCAGCCCTGGTGGCTGGACTGGACCGCCGGGCTTTTTCCGGTCATCGTGGTCGTGTTTCTGCTGCGCTCTTTCCTGTTCGAGCCCTTCAAAATCCCGTCCGGCTCCATGATTCCGACCATGCTGGTGGGCGACCTGATCCTCGTCAACAAATTCCATTACGGCGTGCGGCTTCCGGTCATCAACCGCAAGATTGTTGACAACAACAGCCCGCAGCGCGGCGACGTGATGGTGTTCCGTTACCCGCCCCAGCCCAGCCTGGACTACATCAAGCGGGTGGTCGGCGTACCCGGCGACGAAGTGGCCTACCTGAACAAAAAACTCACCATCAACGGCAAGCCTGTGCCCAAGGTGGCGCTGCCCGATTTCTTTGACGAAGACGCCCTGCGTTATGCCAAGCAGTTCCAGGAAACCAGCAGCAGCAAGACCTATCGCGTCCTCAATGACGAGGACCGGCCGGCCTTTATTGCCGGTGCCGCCGACTTTCCCTATCGTCAGAATTGCCGTTACAGTAGCGAGGGCGTGGTTTGCAAGGTGCCGCAGGGGCACTATTTCATGATGGGCGACAACCGCGACAACTCGCTCGATTCTCGTTACTGGGGCTTTGTGCCCGAGGCCAACATCGTCGGCAAGGCCTTTTTTGTCTGGATGAATTTTGGTAACCTCAAACGCATCGGCAAGGTGGACTGAGGGAGGCGCCGGGCTGGCCCTGCCGGCAGGGCAGGGCAGAACAGAACGGGGCATGGGGCGCAACTAACAACAGCTGGGAAACACATGATGAAAAATCGGCAACGTGGCATTTCGTTCATCGGCATCCTGTTCGTGGGTGGCGTGCTGGCTTTCGCCGGCGTGATCGCGGCCCAGGTGTTTCCCACGCTGGTCGAGTTCCAGGCCATCACCAAGGCGGCCAGCAAGGCCGCCGCGGGCAACACGGTGCCCGAAGTACGGTCGATTTTCGACAAGGCAGCCGCCATCGACGACATCAAGTCGATCAGCGGCAAGGACCTTGAAGTCGGCAAGGACGGCGACAAGGTGACCGTCAGTTTTGCCTACAACCGGGAAATCCACATTGGCGGGCCGGCTTACCTGCTGCTCAAATACACCGGCCGCTCCAAATAAGTGCGTGCCAGTCCTTCCCTGAGCCCTGACCTGCAGGCGCTGCAAACGCGTCTGGAGCACGAATTTTCCGATCCGCGCCTGCTGCAGCAGGCCCTGACCCACCGCAGCTTTTCGGCCGACCACAACGAGCGCGTCGAGTTTCTGGGCGACTCCGTGCTCAACCTGGCGGTGGCGGGTCTGCTCTACGAGCGGCTGAGCGAGTTGCCCGAGGGCGATTTGTCGCGGGTGCGCGCCAACCTGGTCAAGCAGGACACGCTGCACAAGCTGGCGGTGCAGCTCGGCTTGCCGCTGCTGATACGCCTCGGCGAAGGCGAGGCCAAGTCGGGCGGACAAAAACGGCCGTCGATTCTGGCCGATGCGCTGGAAGCGGTCATTGGCGCCGTGTTCCTTGATGCCGGTTTCGACAAGGCCGACCGCCTGGTGCGCCGGCTGTTCCAGGACGTCGAAATCAACCCGACGATGCAGGCCATCGGCAAAGACCCGAAGACGGAGTTGCAGGAATGGCTGCAGGGTCGCAAAATGAGCCTGCCGATATACCGCGTGGTTGGAACGCTGGGTGCAGCCCACAAGCAGACCTTTGACGTGGAATGTGAAATCAGCGAATTCGGCCGTGCTGAACGCGGCATCGGCGGCTCGCGGCGTGCCGGCGAGCAGGCAGCGGCCGCCGCGATGCTGGCTTACGTAAAAACGCTCCCTTGATTTGAAACCGGCGCTGCAAGCGCAGCTGCCAACAGGCGACCCCCATGACCCCCGCAAAAAAGACCCCCTCCAAGCCGGCACGACCGGCAGCGCCTGCCGGCAGTACCAAAGCCAAGGCCAAGGCTGCGCCCACTGTTGAACCCGCAGAGGCCATCGTGCCGGCGCAGGACGCAGCCTTGGAGGCCATGCTGGCCAAGGCCATGACGTCGCAGGCCAACAACGCCCCGCCGGTCGAAGGCCAGCGCTGCGGCCTGATCGCCATCGTGGGCAAGCCGAATGTGGGAAAATCGACCCTGCTCAACGCGCTGGTGGGTCAGAAAATCAGCATCACCTCCCGCAAGGCGCAAACCACGCGGCACCGCATCACCGGCATGCGCACGCTGGGCGCCACCCAGTATGTGTTTGTCGATACCCCCGGTTTCCAGACCCGGCATGGCAATGCCCTGAACCGCTCGCTCAACAAAACGGTGGTTGGCGCGGTCAACGACGTGGACCTGATCGTGTTTGTCGTCGAGGCCGGTCAGTTTAACCAGGCCGATGCCAAGGTGCTGTCGCTGCTGCCGGCCAACACGCCGGCGATCCTGCTGGCCAACAAGTTCGACCTGATCCATCGCCGCGCGGACATCGCGCCCTGGCTCAAGGAGATGCAGGAGCGCCACAACTTTGCCGAGTTCGTGCCCATGTCGGCCAACAACGCCAAGGATGTCGAGCGCCTGTTCGGCATCTGCGAGAAATACCTGCCCCCGCAGCCCTGGATGTACGGTGCCGAGGAGCTGACCGACCGCAGCGAGCGTTTCATGGCCGCCGAGATCATTCGCGAAAAGCTGTTTCGCCTGACCGGCGACGAGCTGCCTTACACCTCGACCGTGATCATCGACAAGTTCGAGCAGGAGGGCGAACTGCGCCGGATCGCCGCCACCATCGTCGTCGAGCGTGACGGCCACAAGGGCATGATCATTGGCGAAAAGGGTGAAAAGCTCAAGCGCATCGGCACCGAAGCCCGCCACGAGCTCGAAGCGCTGACCGGCGGCAAGGTGTTCCTGGAGATCTGGGTCAAGGTGCGTTCGGGCTGGGCCGACGATGAAGCGAGGGTGAAAACCTTCGGCTATGAATGATGCCCCCACGGTCGCTCACTGCGTGTAGCTCCCTGCCCCCCGGGGGGGCCGCTGCGCCTGCGGCCCGGCTAAGCCGGTTCCGCGGCCCCTGCTTGTATTTTTCGCTTCGCATGTCTGGCGCTGGCCTGAGCTGAGCGACGCGTGGCTACCAAACGCATCGCCGACGAACCTGCCTATGTCCTGCACCGCTACGACTGGAGCGAGTCCAGCCTGATCCTGGAAGTGTTCACCCGCAGCTACGGCCGCATCGCGCTGGTGGCGCGCGGGGCCAAGAAGCCGAGTTCGAATTTCCGCCCCATCCTGTTGCCGCTGCAGCCGCTGCACATTGCCTTTGGCGGCGATGCCGAGATCCGCATGCTGCGCAGCGCCGAGTGGCAGGGCGGCCACGTGATGCCGACCGGCGACGCGCTGTTGTCGGGGTATTACCTCAATGAGCTGCTGATGCGCCTGCTGGCGCGCGACGACCCGCACCCGGTGCTGTTCGACGCCTATGCCGCCACGGTGCAGCTGCTGGCCAGCCAGAACATCGACACGCTGGAGGTGGCCTTGCGCGCGTTCGAGTTGCGCCTGCTGCAGGGCATCGGCCTGCTGCCGGCGCTGGACGCCCAGACTGCAACCCTGGCGCCGCTGGAGCCGCAGACGCCTTATGTGCTGGTGGCCGAGGCCGGCCTGCGCGAGGCGCATGACGACGACCGCGCCAGCCTGCAGGGCCGGCAGTGGCTGGACCTGCAGGACACGCTCAAGGACGATGCGCCGTTCACCGACACGGTGCAGGCCTGTGTGAACCATTTGCCGGCGCTCAAAACCCAGCTGCGCGCCCTGCTGCACTACCATTGCGATGTGAAGGTTTTCAAAACCCGGCAGATGATGATCGATCTGCAGGCTTTCTAACGGATCAATGCCCACCATGGCTCCTGTACACGCCCCCGCTCCCCGTCACCGCACCGCTCTGTCGGTCAACGTCAACAAGGTCGCCTTGCTGCGCAACACCCGGCACCTGGGCATCCCCGACGTGCTGCGGGCCGCCCAGCTGTGCCTGGAGGCAGGCGCCCAGGGCATCACCGTGCATCCGCGGCCCGACGAACGCCACATCCGCAAGGACGATGTTTACGAGCTGGCCGCCCTGATGAAGGACTGGCCGGACCGCGAGTTCAATGTCGAAGGCAACCCGCTGCAGAACCTGATGGAGTTTGTGCGCAACCTGTCGGCCCGCGGCCTGCCGCTGCACCAGTGCACCTTTGTGCCCGACAGCGAAGGCCAGTTCACGAGCGACCATGGCTGGAGCTTTCCCCAGGATGCGGCCCGTTTGAAACCGTTGATTGAAGAAGCCCACGACCGGGGCGTGCGCGTCAGCCTGTTCATGGACCCGCTGCCCGAAGCCATGGCGGCCGCCAAGGCCGTCGGCGCCGACCGGGTGGAGCTGTACACCGAGACTTATGCGCGGGCCTGGGGCACGCCTGAACAGGACAAGGCTTTGGAGCCGTTTGTCCTTGCGGGACGGGCGGCGGCAGCTATCAAATTGGGAGTAAATGCCGGCCACGACCTGAACCGCGACAACCTCACCGAGTTCCTGCATGCGGTGCCCGGCGTGCTGGAGGTGTCGATTGGCCATGCGCTGATTGCCGACGCGCTGGAGCTCGGGTACAGCGCCACGGTCGCTGCTTATCTGCGCTGCATTGATGCAGCTTTTGAGCCGGATTTCAGGCCAGAATGATTTACGGCATCGGCACCGACATCTGCGACGTGCGCCGGGTGCGCGCCAGCTTCGAGCGGCATGGCGAGCGGTTTGCGCAGAAGATCCTCAGTGACGCCGAGTTCGCCACCTGGCAGGAGCGCAGCGCACGCTGGCCCGAGCGTGGCCTGCGTTACCTGGCCACGCGTTTTTCCGCCAAGGAAGCGTTCAGCAAGGCGGTCGGCATGGGCATGCGTTTGCCCATGACCTGGCGCCACTGCGAAATCGCCAAGGCCGCCAGCGGCAAGCCTGAAATCGTGCTGCACGGCGCGCTCAAGGAATGGTTCGAGGCGCGCGGCCTGAGCGCCCATGTCAGCGTGACCGACGAAACCGACTATGCCGCCAGTTTTGTGGTGGTCGAGCAAAAAACCGCCCCCTGAGCCCCGGCGCCAGCCAACCCCTTTTTTTTATCCAGAGACCGAGCACCCACCATGAGCCAACACGCCCCCCTGATCATCGACATTGCCGGCCTGAGCCTGAGCAAAACCGACAAACGCCGCCTCAAGCATCCGCTGACGGGCGGCATCATCCTGTTTGCCCGCAACTGGGACAACCGCGCGCAACTGACCGCGTTGTGCGCCGAGATCAAGAAAATCCGCAAGGACCTGCTGATCTGTGTGGACCACGAAGGCGGCCACGTGCAGCGCTTCAAGACCGACGGCTTCACCCACCTGCCGCCCATGCGCGCGCTCGGTGAGTTGTGGCTCAAGGACGCGATGGCGGCGACCAATGCCGCTACCGCCTGCGGCTACGTGCTGGGCGCCGAGCTGCGCGCCTGCGGCGTGGATTTCAGCTTCACGCCGGTACTGGACCTTGATTTTGGTGAAAGCAGCGTCATCGGCGACCGGGCTTTTGCGCGCGACCCGCGTGTCGTCGGCCTGCTGGCCAAAAGCCTGATGCACGGCCTGCTGCAAAGCGGCATGGCCAACTGCGGCAAACATTTCCCCGGGCATGGCTTTGTCAAGGCCGACTCCCACACCGACATTCCGGTCGACAGGCGCAGCCTGAAGGCCATCCTGGCGGACGACGCGGCGCCCTACGAATGGCTCAACACCACGCTGACCAGCGTGATGCCGGCCCATGTGATCTACCCCAAGGTCGATGCGCGCCCGGCGGGGTTTTCCGAGAAGTGGCTGACCTACATCCTGCGCGGCCAGCTCGGTTTTGGCGGTGCCATTTTCAGCGACGACCTCAGCATGGCCGGTGCCCGCCTGCTCGACGGCAAGCCGGTCAGCTACACCGAAGCGGCGATGGCCGCGCTCAACGCCGGCTGCGACATGGTGCTGCTGTGCAACCAGTCGATGGGCGAGGGCCAGGAAGTGGACGAGTTGCTGGACGGCTTGACCCAGGGCCAGCTCAGGCAGCAGTGGGAGCCGCTGGAAGCCAGCGAGGGACGCCGTCTGGACCTGCTGCCGGTCACGCCTGCCATCGCCTGGGACGCGCTGATGCTGCACCCGGCCTACATGCATGCGCTCGGGCTGGTGCCCTGATTTTTTTGAGCATTTTTGTGCCCTAGCCCAGGTGCTGCGTGCGCGGATAGCTATCGAATAAATAGCAAACAGCGCCTGGTCAGCGGCTCACCGGCCACGGCGCTTGCCCGCCGGCGGCCATGTGGGTCAGGTACAGGCGCAGGTCCAGCTCGAACTGGTGGTAGTCCGGCTCCATGTAGGTACAGAGCTGGTAAAACGCCTTGTCGTGCGCCTTTTCCTTCAGGTGCGCCAGCTCGTGCACCGTGATCATGCGCAGGAACTCGATGGGCACCTCCTTGAACAGGCTGGCCACGCGGATCTCGCGTTTGGACTTGAGCTTGCTGCCCTGCACCCGCGACACCGTGGTGTGGGTGCCCAGTGCATGGGCAATCACCTGCAGCTTGCTGTCAAACGCCACCTTGCTCAACGCGTCGGCATTGCGCAGAAAACTGTTCTTGATGTCCATCACGTAGTCGTACAGCGCCTTGTCGGTGCGTATCTCGTGTGCGCAGCGGTATTTTTTGAGCAGCATGGCGCCTAGGCGGTCTTGCGCGACGAGGTCACGCACCTGGCTTTGCAGGGTGTCGGGGTAACCCGTCAGGTAGTTCATGGGGTCGGGGAGGGGGCGGAGGCAATGTTCAATTTTAGTCCCGCGTCCGATTCTTGCTAAGCTTGCGGCATGAACCTGCCCGCCCCCCCGGACCCTGCCCAGCTGCCCGACAGCGGGACGCCGCGCATCAACCTGGCGCTGCAGGGCGGCGGCTCGCACGGCGCCTTCACCTGGGGCGTGCTCGACGCCCTGCTGGACGACGGGCGCATCGACTTCGAAGGCATCAGCGGCACCAGCGCCGGCGCCATGAACGCGGTGGCGCTGGCCCACGGCTTTGCCCGGTCCGAAGGCCAAGCCCGGGCGGCGCGGCACGACGCGGCGCGCGAAACGCTGGACAGCTTCTGGAACGGCATTGTCGAGATGGGGGCCTTGTCGTCCTCGCTCTCGCAGTCAGTCAGCAAGATACAGCAGGCGCCGTTCGGCATCCTATTCGGCCTGATGGGCGGCGGCAACTGGTCCAGCAAGCTGTGGACCGATGCCATGACACGTTACTGGTCGAATGCGCTCTCGCCCTACCAGCGCAACCCCTTCGACATCAACCCGCTGAAAGACTTCCTGGAAAAGCAGGTGGACTTTGAACGCCTGGCGGCGGCGGCCGGCCCGAACACGCCCCAGGTGTTTGTGGTGGCCACACGCGTGAGCAGCGGCAAGGCCGAGGTGTTTTGCGGCAAGCGCCTGACCGCCAGCGCGGTGATGGCGTCGGCCTGCCTGCCCATGGTGTTTCAGGCGGTGGAGATTGACGGCGACCACTTCTGGGATGGCGGTTATTCGGGCAACCCGGCGATTCACCCGCTGATCTACCGCTGCGAGAGTCGCGACATCGTGCTGGTGCAGATCAACCCGATCCAGCGCAACACCCTGCCGACCAAACCCGGCGAGATCATGGACCGCATGACCGAGATCACCTTCAACGCCGCGCTGATTGCCGAAATGCGCGCGGTCGATTTCGTCAAGCGCCTGCTCGCCGAAGGCAAGCTGGACCCCGCGCATTACAAAGACGTGCTGATGCACCGCATCGACGGCGGCCAGGCCCTCGAGAACTTCACCGCCGCCAGCAAGTCATCGACGGACAAGGGTCTGATCCATTCGCTGCGCGACCTGGGCATGGCCTGCGGCAAAGAGTGGCTGGCCAAACGCTTCGACGCACTCGGTGTGAAAAGCACAGTCAACATTGCCCGCGATTACCTCGATGACCTGCGCATGCCGGTGGAAAAAGCCGAGCCCGCGCAGATTGAGCCGCCGCCACCCGAACCGCCGCCGGTTTTTCTGCCCGGGGCTGGGCTGCTGTAGCGCGATGCCTCGGCGCGGACACGCAGCAGCAGAATGCCGCTGCGCGGCGCTTGCTGCGTGCCAGGCAGGGCACCCGCCGATCCAAAGCGGAGGACCAGCTTAGTCTGGCCTAAGCAGACCTCAAGCCTCGTGCCGCAGCGCCGGAAACAAAATGACGTCGCGGATGCTCGCGCTGTCGGTCAGCAGCATCATGAGGCGGTCGATGCCGATGCCGCAGCCGCCGGTGGGGGGCATGCCGTATTCGAGGGCGCGCACGTAGTCGGCGTCGTAATGCATGGCTTCCTCGTCGCCGCCGTCCTTGGCGTCTGACTGTGCGAGAAAACGCGCGGCCTGGTCTTCGGCGTCGTTGAGCTCGCTGAAGCCGTTGCCGAACTCGCGGCCGGTGATGTAGAGCTCGAAGCGCTCGGTCACCTCAGGCCGTGCATCGTTGGCGCGTGCCAGCGGCGAGATCTCGGTCGGGTGCTCCATGATGAAGGTGGGCTGCCAGAGTTTGTCCTCGACCAGCTCTTCAAAATAGGTCACCTGCAGGCTGGGCAGCGAGCGGGTATCGAGCCGGTCCTTGGCGCTGAACTTGCCGAGTTTCTTCAGGGCGGCCAGCAGCCAGGCGGCGTCGTCCACATGGGCGCCGGCTTCGGTGTGCTTGAGGATGGCTTCGCGTATGGTCAGGCGTTCGAACGGCTGGCCCAGGTCCACCGGCCGGCCCTGGTAGCTCAGCTGTGTGCCGCCGGTCACCCGGGTGGCAACATGGCGAATCAGGTCTTCGGTGAAGCTCATCAGGTCTTCGTAGTTCCACCAGGCGGCGTAGAACTCCATCATCGTGAACTCGGGGTTGTGCCGCACGCTGATGCCTTCGTTGCGGAAGCTGCGGTTGATCTCGAACACACGCTCGAAGCCGCCGACGATCAGGCGCTTCAAATACAGCTCGGGCGCAATGCGCAAAAACATCTGCTGATCCAGCGCGTTGTGGTGCGTGACAAAGGGCTTGGCATTGGCACCGCCCGGAATCGGGTGCAGCATGGGTGTTTCAACTTCGAGAAAATCGTTGTCGACCATGAAGTTGCGCATCGCCGAGACGGCCTTGCTGCGGGCGGCAAAACGCTTGCGCGCGGCTTCGTCGGTGATCAGGTCCACATAACGCTGGCGGTATTTGACCTCCTGGTCGGCCACGCCGTGGAACTTGTCGGGCAGCGGCCGCAGGCTTTTGGTGATCAGGCGGATGCTGGTGGCGTGAATCGACAGCTCGCCGGTCTTGGTCTTGAACAGCGTGCCGGTCGCGGCCACGATGTCGCCCAGGTCCCAGTGCTTGAAGGCGTTGTGAACCTCTTCACCCACGCCCTCGTTGTTGATGTACACCTGGATGCGCCCGCCGGACGGGCCGAACGACGCGTCCTGCAGCGTGGCGAAACTGGCCTTGCCCATCACGCGCTTGAGCATCATGCGGCCGGCCACGCTCACGTTGACGGCCAGCGGCACCAACTCTTCCTTGGTCTTGTCGTCGTACTGCGCAAACAGGGCTTCGGCCCGGTGTTCCGGTTTGACGTCGTTCGGGAAGGCCGCGCCCTTGCCGTCGGCTTGGTGCTGGCGCATGACCTTGAGCTTTTCGCGGCGCTCGGCCATGAGCTGGTTTTCGTCATGCGCGGGCGCGGCGGCGGGGCTGGTGATGGTGTTGGACATGAAAAAAGGTTCTCGAAGAAAGAGGGCAGGCCGGGCCGCACAGGGCGGCGGGCCGGAAAAACCGGCGGGACCGGGCAAAGTGCCAAACCCCTGATTTTAGGCTGCGTTGCCGCCCGCACCGGGGGCGGCCTGGGGGCTACATTGCGATACCGGTTTTTTCGAGGATGTCGCTGACCAGTTCCAGCCGGACCAGCGGGTTGTCCAGTTCCATCAGCCGCTGTTTGAGCTCCAGCGGCATGGGCAGCAGTTCGCACCAGCGGTTGGCCACCCAGCCGCAGTCGTCGAGCCGGTAGGGCGGCTCCAGCGGCATCTGGTCCGCCGGCACGCCGCGCTCCTGCAGGGTGCGGATCAGTTTGCCCAGCGCATTGGCGGTGCCGCGCAAGTCCTCGGGAACCGGGATGGCCAGATCGTCGTCCAGCCGCGTCACGTCGGCGATCCACAGGCCGTGCTTGAGCTTTTCACGGCGGGAAACCTCGAAACGCTGGGTGCCGGTGCAGCGAATCGCCATCAGGCCCGGCTGCGGCACGGAAAAACTGGTGATGGTGGCCAGGGTGCCGACGTTATGAAAGGCCTCGCTGGCAAACCCGTCGCCGCCGGGCCCGTCCTCGGGCTTGCGCACCTCGGAGCCGTGGGTCAGCGCCACCACGCCAAAGGGCGCGCCGGTCTTGTGGCATTTGCCGATCATGTCGAGGTAACGCACCTCGAAAATCCGCAGCGGCAGCAAACCACCGGGGTAGAGCACCGTGCCCAGCGGGAAGAGCGGCAGTGAGGAAAGGGTGAGCACGTCAGACATCGATCAGGTGGGGGAATTTCTGTGGTGCACTATCTTCCCACGATCCGGTTTTTCCTTGTGCGGGTTTTGGCGCCCGTTGGGCAATTCCTGCCAGGCGGTTCGCCGGCGGGCCGGCAAGCCCCGGACCCGCTGGGGCCGGTGTCATGCATGAAAACAGGCTCCAGCCCTTTCGAGCAGAGCACGGGCAGCTATCAATTTGAGAGTGAAAGCAGCCTGGCCGGCACCCGTGCTCGGGGCGCCGCGGCCTCAGGCGACGGCGTCCGCCGGCTGGCGCAGCAGCATGGCCAGTGAATTCGCCACGGTCTTGCGCAGTTCGCGGCGGTCGCAGATGAAGTCGACCGCTCCCTTGGTCTGCAGGAATTCGGCGCGCTGGAAGCCTTCGGGCAGGGTCACGCGTACGGTGGACTCGATGACGCGCGGGCCGGCAAAACCGATCAGCGCTTTCGGCTCGGCAATCACGATGTCGCCGACAAAAGCGAAGCCGGCGCTGACACCGCCCATGGTCGGGTCGGTCAGCACGCTGATGTAAGGCAGGCCTTTTTTGGCCAGGCGCGTCAGCGAGGCATTGGTCTTGGCCATCTGCATCAGGCTCAGCAGGCCTTCCTGCATGCGCGCACCGCCGGTGGCGGTAAAGCAGATGAACGGGACTTTCTGCTCGATCGCGGCATGCACGCCGCGCACGAAGCGCTCGCCGACCACGCTGCCCATGCTGCCGCCCATGAAGTCGAACTCAAAGCAGGCCACCACCACGCCAATGCTGTGCACCGCGCCGCCCATGACGATCAGCGCGTCGGTCTCGCCGGTGTTCTCCAGCGCTTCTTTGAGGCGCTCGGGGTATTTGCGGCTGTCCTTGAACTTGAGCGGGTCCACCGGCAGCACTTCCTGCCCCAGCTCGTAACGGCCCTCGGGGTCCAGAAACGAGTCCAGCCGGGCCCGCGCGTCCATGCGGTGGTGGTGGCTGCACTGCGGGCAGACGTTCTGGTTTTTTTCGAGGTCGGTCTTGTACAACACGGCTTCACAGCTGGGACACTTGACCCACAGGCCTTCGGGCACGCTGCGGCGCTCGGTCGGGTTGGTCGGGCTGATTTTCGGCGGGAGGAGTTTTTCTAGCCAAGACATGATGGGTCCTTATGTCCTTGTGGGGTGGTGCTCCCGGACGGCGTTGGCCGCTCGCAGGGGTCAAACCGGAAAAGAAAGGGGATTATGCGCTGTCTCCGGACCCGGCCGGGGCGTCCAGCGCCTGGCGGATGCCGGCCAGAAAATCACGCACCAGAGGAACGACTTCCGCGCGCGGCTGGTCGGTGATCAGTTGGATGATGCGGCTGCCGATGACCACGGCGTCGGCGACCCGGCTGATGGCTTTGGCGGTGGCGGCATCGCGGATGCCGAAGCCCACGCCCACCGGGATGCTGACATGCTGGCGTATGCGCGGCAGCATGGCCTCCACGGCGCCCAGGTCCAGCGTGCCGGCCCCGGTCACGCCCTTGAGCGAGACGTAGTAGACATAACCGCTGGCCACCTGGGCCACCTGCGCCATGCGTTCCGGCGTCGAGGTTGGCGCCAGCAGGAAGATCAGGTCCATCTCGTGGGCGCGCAGGGTGGCGGCGAAGGCCACACATTCCTCGGGCGGGTAGTCCACCACCAGCACGCCGTCCACGCCGGCCGCCGAGGCGTCGCGCACAAAGGCATTTTTGCCGCGTTTGAGGTCGTAGGCCTCGATCGGGTTGGCATAACCCATCAGCACCACCGGTGTCTTGCTGTCCTTCTGGCGGAACAGGCGCACCATGTCCAGCACCTGCGCCAGGCCGATGCCCATCGCCAAGGCCTGGTCGCCGGCTTTCTGGATCACCGGGCCGTCGGCGCTCGGGTCCGAGAACGGTACGCCGAGCTCGATCACGTCGGCGCCGCCGGCCACCATGCCATGCATGAGCTCGGGCGTGATGTCGGCATAAGGGAAGCCGCCGGTGACGTAGGGAATCAAAGCCTTCCGGTTTTGCGCCTTGAGCGCGGAAAAAGTGGCAGCAATGCGGCTCATGATGGTGTTCCACTTCCTTTGACGGCGTGGCCGCGCATCGAGGGCCGGTCATAGAAATCCGCGCCGGACAGGTCGGCCACGGTGCCAATGTCCTTGTCGCCGCGACCCGAGAGGTTGACCAGGATGGACTGGTCGCTGCGCATGGTGCTGGCCAGTTTCATCGCGTAGGCCACCGCGTGGCTGGACTCCAGCGCGGGAATGATGCCTTCGGTGCGGCACAGGTAATGGAAGGCCGACAGCGCTTCCTTGTCGGTGATGCCGACATACTCTGCGCGGCCGATGTCCTTGAGAAACGCGTGCTCGGGGCCGACACCGGGGTAGTCCAGGCCGGCGCTGATGCTGTGCGTCTCGGTGACCTGGCCGTCTTCGTTTTGCAGCACATAGGTGCGGTTGCCATGCAGCACGCCCGGGCTGCCGCGCTGCAGCGAGGCCGAGTGTTTGCCGCTGTCCATGCCTTCGCCGGCCGCCTCGACGCCGATCAGGCGCGTTGTCTCATGCGAAATATAGGGGTGGAAAATGCCCATGGCATTGCTGCCGCCGCCGACGCAGGCAATCACCGCGTCAGGCTGTTTGCCGCTTGTCATTTCCGGCATCTGGGTCAGGCATTCCTCGCCGATCACGCTCTGGAAGTCGCGCACCATCATCGGGTAGGGATGCGGGCCGGCGACCGTGCCGATGATGTAGAAGGTGTTGTCCACGTTGGCGACCCAGTCGCGCATGGCTTCGTTGAGAGCGTCTTTCAGCGTGCGGCTGCCGGACTCGACCGGCACCACGCTGGCGCCCAGCAGTTTCATGCGGTAGACGTTGGGGCTTTGGCGTTTGACGTCTTCGCTGCCCATGTAGACCACACATTCGAGGCCGTAACGCGCGCAGATGGTGGCCGTGGCCACGCCGTGCTGGCCGGCGCCGGTTTCGGCGATGATGCGCGGCTTGCCCATACGGCGGGCCAGCATGGCCTGGCCGATGGTGTTGTTGATCTTGTGCGCGCCGGTGTGGTTCAGGTCTTCGCGCTTGAGGTAAATCTGCGCGCCACCCTGCTCGCGGCTCATACGGGCGGCGTGGTAGATCGGGGAGGGGCGGCCGACAAAATGCTTGAGCTCGTAGTGGAATTCCGCGAGGAAGGCCGGGTCGTGCTGGTATTTCGCGTAAGCGTCTTTCAGCTCGTTGATCGCATGGGTCAGCGTTTCGGAAACAAAACTGCCGCCGTAAATCCCGAAGTGACCCGTCGGGTCAGGTTGCTGGTAGGTGTACATGGTTTTTTCTTGCAAGTAAGTCGTCGGCGGCACGAACGGCTGCGACGAACTGATGGATCTTGTCGGCGCTTTTGATTCCCTTGAGGGTGGTCCCCCCTGGTGCGGAAATCTCGACGCCCGAACTGACATCGACGGCCAGCGTCTTACAACGCGGCCGCACTTGCAAAATGCCATCGGTCACATTTGCAGGTGTGAGTCCACCAGACAAAACGAGGTGAGCGTTGACGCTTGGAGGAAGAAGTGACCAATTGAATGTTTTTCCGCCGCCCCCGAATCCGTCGACATGGGCGTCGAGCAGGATGGCCTGGGCAGCCTTGAAGTCTTGGGCGTATTTTACGAGATCAAAAGCGGCGGCGCCATCGGCGGGTTTTTCATCCAGCGGGATGCGCGCGGCGCGCAGGAAGGGGCGTCCAGCCCGCAGACAGGCCTCGGGCGTTTCATCACCATGAAATTGAAGCAAGGCCATGGGTACACGGGCGCAGGCAGCTATGATTTCAGGAGCATCTGCGTTGACGAAGAGCAGGACCGGTGTGACAAAAGGCGGCAGGCGGCTGGCCAGTTCGGCGGCGCGTTCCGCGCTGACACTGCGCGGACTGGGCGCGTACATGACAAAACCCACGGCATCGGCACCGGCAGCCACGGCGGCGTCCACGTCCTCTTCGCGTGTCAGGCCGCAGATCTTGATGCGGGTGCGCGTATATGGAAAAGCGGTCACAGGCCAGCCTCGGGTGGAGTACCGCACATGCGCTCTTTTTTCCAGCCGGGGCCGCGGAACCGGCTTTGCCGGGCCGCAGGCGCAGCGGCCCCCTCGGGGGGCTGCGAACCACGCGAAGCGGGGAGCGTGGGGGCTACATGTGTCATGGCAACCAATCATAAGCCGCGGTGCGCTCGGGCAGGCCGTAGCGGGCCTCGTAACGCGGACCCAGAAAATACAGGCCGTCGGGCGAAAACGTGGGGGCGGCGACGTCCCGGCGGCGTGCGGCCAGCACCTGGGCGAGCCAGTCGGGAGGATGCTGGCCCTGGCCGACCGCCACCAGGCAGCCCATGATGTTGCGGATCATGTGGTGCAAAAAGGCATTGGCTTCGAACTCGAAGCGCCAGTAGCCTGCGCGCTGCGAAACCTCGATGCGGCTGATGGTCTTGACCGGCGACTTCGCCTGGCACTGTGCCGCGCGGAAGGAACTGAAGTCGTGTTCACCCAGCAGGTGGGTGATGGCTGCGCGGATGGCTGCCGCGTTCATTGGCCGGTAGACCCAGCCGACGCGGCCGGCCTCGACACTGGGGCGCACCGGTGACTCCAGCAGCACGTAGGCGTAGCGGCGGCTTGTGGCGCTGCCGCGGCAATGAAACTCGGCGGGTACCTCACGCGCCCATTGCACGGCGATGTCGCGGGGCAAAAAAGCGTTGGTGCCGCGCACCCAGGAAGACAGCTCGCGCTGCAAGGGGGTGTCGAAATGAACCACCTGCATCAGGGCGTGAACCCCGGCATCGGTGCGTCCGGCGCACAGCGTGCGCAAAGGCTGGGCGGCGAACTTGCCCAGCGCTTTTTCCAGCCGGTCCTGCACCGTGTTGCCCGAAAGCTGGCTTTGCCAGCCTTCGTAGGCGGTGCCGCTGTAGCTCAGTCCCAGAGCGATCCTCACGGGCAGCCCTCAGGGGAAAGGTGCAAGGGGTCAGGCCAGGGCGTTAAGAAATGCCTGGGCCTTGCTCTTGAGGGAGCCGCTGGATTGCGCCAGCACTTCCTCGGCCAGTGAGCGGGCGCCATCGACATCGCCAATCGCGCGGAACTCTTCGGCCAGCGCAAACTTGGTTTCCAGCGGATCGTCACTGTCCTCCGACGGCGCCAGCGCGCTGGCTGCGGTGATTTTCTGGCTTTCCGTGGACGGGCCATCAAGATCGAGCGACAGGGCGCCCATATCAAATTCAAGCATGCCGCCAGAGGTGTCCAGATCTGCGGCACCCGTGCTCAGGGTGGCCGGTTCGGTGGCGAAGTTCAGGCTGTTGCCTGCTGCGGGCGAGGCAACCGGGGCAGCGGCCTTCGCCGGAGCCGTTGCCGCAACAGGCATATCGAACGTCGCGGAACTGAAGTCCAGGCTGTTGTCGTCGGCCGGCGCGGCCGCCGCAGCCGGCATGGCCAGGACGGGTTGAACCGGCGCCACTGGGGCCGGCGCCGCAACGGCTACCGGCGCGGCGGGTTCGTCGCCCAGCGAGAAGTCAAGGTCCAGGTCGAAATCCACGGCCGCGGCCGCCGGCTCTGGCGCCGGTCGGGCAGCCTGGGCCAGGGTTTGTCCCGCGGCCAATCCGGCGGCGCTGGCACCGGCAACCGCCATGCTGCTTGCGGCGGCAGACACCGGTTGTCCACCGGGCTGGTACATGGGGTTGGCGGGGTCGAGCTCACGGCCCATTTCAGCCATGTGCGCCCACTCAACGCCCTGGCCCCGGGTCAGGTTGAACGCTTCGGTCGCCACCATTTCAAACGCCTTGGTGTCGCGGCGTTTGGCATAAATCTCCATCAGCTTCGCATGGATGGCCACGCGGGTGGGACTCACACGGATGGCTTCCTTGAGGATTTCCTCGGCTTGGAGGTCACGCCCGTAAGCCAGGTAAACATCGGCTTCAGCCACCGGATCCACATCGCCGGCGGCATCGAGCTGGCTCGGTGAATACACCATTGACGAGCCTGTGACATTGGCCTCATTGGTGTCTATGCGCTGGCCGCCGCTGGCGCCAAAGAAGGAATCGGGCTGCAGGCGGCTCTCGAGGAAGGAGCTGTCGACCGCGACGGCATTTTTGCGCTGGCGGGAGCGGTACACGCCGAAGGCTGCCAGAAGCACCAGCAAGGCAGCGCCACCGGCCAGTATCAGCGGGTTCTCGCGCAGTTCGTCGATCAGGCTGGGTTCCGGCGGCGGAGGAGGAATAACGACCGGCTTTTTCACTGGCGCCGGGGCGCTTGCCGCCGGGGCGGCTGCTGCAACCACCGCTGCGGGGGCGCTGGCAGTGGCTTCAGGTGGCACGGCCGCGCTGGCCGGACTTGCCGTGGTGACGGCGACAGGGGCTGTCGCCGCGGGTGCTGCAGCTGGCAATGCACCGGGCGCAGCGGATACGGCCGCCGGTGTTGGCACGGTCAGCCCTGGCGTTGCGGGGAGGGTGGCAGGGGTCGTTGCCGCAGTGGCTGGTGCTGTTGCGGGCGCACTGGTCAGCTTGTTCAGGTCGCTGATGTTTTTCGACAGCTCGGCCACGCGGGCCGCTGCTTCCTTGGCCTGGCGTTCCTGCGCGATTTTTTCTTCGGCCGCTGCCTTGCTCTGGACCGCACCTTTGGAGAGGGTCAGCTTGTCAGGCGTTGCGGCGGCAGGGGCCTTGTCCTCGACCTTGGCCTGGACCTGGCCCGCGGCCTTGCGGTCTGCACCGGCGACCTGGGTCGTCGGGGCGCCTTCTGCCAGCTTGCGGCGGAATTCGTTGAAGTCCTTGCTCTGCGCAACAATGGTCCGGGTGGCCTCGGCGGCCGGGATGTATTCCGCCTGGTCGCCCGTCGGGACTTCCAGGACGGCGCCGGACTTGAGGCGGTTGACGTTGCCGCCTATGAAGGCGTCGGGGTTGCTGCGCAGCAGCGCGACCAGCATCTGGTCCAGCGAGACGCTGGCCGGTTTGGTCTGCGCCGCGATTTTTCCGGCGGTGCCGCCAGGTTTGACGACAATTTTCTGGCCATCCGCGGAGGCGGGCCGTTCGGCGGGTGCTGGCTGTGGCGCGGGCGCCTTGGCCACCGGGACCGGCCTGGAAGGTGGCGGACTCGGAGGGGAATACGGTGCTGGCGCGACGCCCGGCCGTGGTGGAGCCGGCAAGGCGGCCACGGGAGGCGGGGCGGCAGGCCGTGAAATGACAGGTGCGGTCGGGGCCGGCATGGCCGGCGTGGCGGCCTGACGCAGGTTCGGTGGGTCAAACAGCATCGTGTAGTCACGCACGATGCGCCCGGAGGCCCAGCGGGCCTCGAGAATCAGGTCGACAAAAGGTTCGCTGACGGGCCTGTCGCTGCTCAGGCGCAGGAAAGACCGGCCATCGGTGCGGCGCTGCAGGCTGATCTGGACATTGGCCACGGCCGCTGTGTATTCTAGGCCGGCGGCCTTGAAGGCATCGGCATTGGCGACGCTGGCTCGCAGGGAGGCTGCTTCATCGGCGCTGATTTCGACGATTTCGATTTCTGCCCGCAGTGGTTCACCCAAGGCGGACTGGACGGTGACCCGGCCCAGGCCCAGAGCATGAGCCGGCAAAGTGGCGATGCTACCCAAAACAGCCATGGCAGCCGCCACGGCTCCCATGCGCCAACGGACGGGTTGAATCATGGGAATTGGAGCCTCCGGTGCCCGGGTTGCATTAAATTTTATTCTGCTGGTCCGCACAAAAACCTCAGCGCTAATTTCGACAAAACAACATTAACATCAAGGCATTAGGCTGACAAGCTAAGACAGCACTTAAGTTTTGACACCCCGGGTTAGCATCAACTTACAACTTCCAGATGTTGCCTGACGACAACGGGCTGTCACAAGTGGTTACGGGTGGTGACCGGGGCATCATCGGCCACTTCCTCGTGATTTCAGGTCTGCAGCAGGATACGCAGCATGCGGCGCAGCGGCTCTGCTGCACCCCACAACAACTGGTCGCCGACCGTGAAGGCCCCCAGGTAGTCGGGTCCCATGGCCAGCTTGCGCAGGCGGCCGACCGGGATGCTCATGGTGCCGGTCACGGCCACGGGCGTCAGGTCGGTGATGCTGGCTTCACGCGTGTTCGGCACAACCTTGACCCACGCGTTGTCGGCCGCAATCATGGCCTCGATGTCGGCCAGCGGCACGTCTTTCTTGAGCTTGAAGGTCAACGCCTGGCTGTGGCAACGCATCGCGCCTATGCGCACACAGAAGCCGTCCACCGGCGTTTCGGCCGTGCCGAAGCTGGCGCCCTGGCCCAGGATCTTGTTGGTTTCGGCGCCGCCCTTCCACTCTTCCTTGCTCATGCCGTTGCCCAGGTCCTTGTCGATCCAGGGGATCAGGCTGCCGCCCAGCGGCACGCCGAAGTTCGCGGTCTCTGCGGACGACAGCGACTGCTGCTTGGCCAGCACGCGGCGGTCGATTTCAAGAATGGCCGATTTCGGGTCGTCCAGCAGCGCACGTACTTCTGCGTTGAGTGTGCCGTACTGCGTCAACAACTCGCGCATGTGCTGGGCGCCACCGCCGGAGGCGGCCTGGTAGGTCATGCTGGTCATCCACTCGACCAGGCCGGCCTTGTACAGCGCGCCCACACCCATCAGCATGCAGCTCACGGTGCAGTTGCCGCCAATCCAGTTCTTGCCGCCCTTGGCCAGTGCGTTCTGGATCACCGGCAGGTTGACCGGGTCCAGCACGATGATGGCGTCGTCGTTCATGCGCAGGGTAGAAGCGGCATCAATCCAGTGGCCGGTCCAGCCGGCGGCGCGCAGCTTGGGGTAGACCTCGGAGGTATAGTCGCCGCCCTGGGCGGTCAGGATCACATCACACTTTTTCAGGGCGTCAATATCAAACGCATCTTTCAGCGTGGTTTCGTTCTTCGCCTGCGCCGGGGCTTTGCCGCCCGCATTGGAGGTCGAAAAGAAGACCGGTTCGATCAGGTCGAAGTCGCCTTCGGCCTGCATGCGGTCGATCAGCACCGAGCCGACCATGCCGCGCCAGCCGACGAGTCCCGTGAGATTGCCCTTGAGTTTCATGATGCGCCCTTCAAAAAGTCAAAAATGAAGCTTTTCGGCCTGGCTCATCGAGCCGGCAGGGCACGACGAACCAGGCTTGCTAGCCTTTAATGGTGGTCGTTTTGGTGGTCTGGGCAAAAACCGGCGCAGCGCTGATCGCGCGCGAAGCGGCGACAAGGCGGGTGAAAGCGGGGTTTTTGCGCATGGAGCTATTGTAATCACGGCCAGCCGGCCCGTCGCCGCAAGGCGCCATTTGCCGGTTTGGCCTGTGGCAGCCAGCCAACGCCGAAGCGTCGGCGGCGTCTTCAGGACTGGCTGAGGGCTTTCACCACCGCATTGCCCATCTCGACGGTACCGACCCGCGTCGTGCCTTCGCTGTAGATGTCGGGTGTGCGCAGGCCTTGCGTCAACACCGCGTCCACGGCTTTTTCGATGCGCGCGGCGGCTTCCGGCTGGTTCAGGCTGAAACGCAGCATCATGGCTGCGCTCAAAATCGTTGCCAGCGGATTGGCCACGCCCTTGCCGGCGATGTCCGGTGCGCTGCCATGGCTGGGTTCGTACAGGCCCTGGTTTTTCGTGTTCAGGCTGGCCGAGGGCAACATGCCGATGCTGCCGGTCAGCATGGCGGCCGCGTCGCTGAGGATATCGCCGAACATGTTGCCGGTGACCACCACGTCGAACTTCTTGGGCGCCTTGACCAGCTGCATGGCCGCGTTGTCCACATACATGTGGTCCAGTGCGACGTCGGGGTATTGCAAACCGACTTCAGTGACGATGTCTTTCCAGAACTGGAAGGTCTCCAGCACATTGGCCTTGTCCACGCTGGTCACGCGTTTGCCGCGTTTGCGTGCCGCCTGGAAGGCGACATGGGCGATGCGTTCGATCTCGGGCCGCGAATAACGCATGGTGTCAAACGCTTCCTCGCTGCCGGGGAAGTGGCCGTCCACGGCGGTGCGTCGTCCGCGCGGCTGGCCGAAGTAGATGTCGCCGGTCAGCTCGCGAATGATCAGGATGTCCAGGCCGGACACCAGCTCGCGCTTCAGGCTGGAAGCATCCACCAGCTGCGGGTAGCAGATGGCGGGCCGGAAGTTGGCGAACAGGCCCATGTTCTTGCGCAAACCCAGGATGGCCTGCTCGGGGCGCAGCGGGCGGTCGAGTGTGTCGTACTTCCAGTCGCCGACGGCACCGAACAACACGGCGTCCGAGGCCTGTGCCAGTTTCAGGGTGGCGTCGGGCAGCGGATGGCCGTGCGCTTCGTAAGCGGCGCCGCCAACCAGTGCGGTGTCCATCTCGAGTTTCAGGTCCAGGACCTGGAGGACCTTGACGGCCTCGGCGACGATTTCGGTGCCGATGCCGTCACCCGGAAGAATTGCGATTTTCATGGTTGCTCTTTGATTGATAGCTGTTAGCGCCCGACCCATAAGGGGTGGAGGAACTTTTTATGTAGTAAAAAACGGGTGATCAGGCGATCAAGGTATGCGCCAGCCAGGGCTTTTTCGCCAGGCGTTCGGCTTCAAAGGCCTTGATCTTGTCGCTCTGGCGCAAGGTCAGGCCGATGTCGTCATAACCGCCGAGCAGGCAGAATTTCTTGAAGGCCTGCACCTCGAAGGGAAGCTCTTCACCCTGCGGCTTGATCACCACCTGGCGCTCCAGGTCAATCGTGAGCTGGTAGCCGGGGAAGGCCAGGGCCTCGTCGAACAGCTGACTGACCTGCGCTTCGCTGAGCACGATGGGCAGCAGGCCGTTCTTGAAGCTGTTGTTGAAAAAGATGTCGGCGTAACTCGGCGCAATGATGGCGCGAAAGCCGTACTGGTCCAGCGCCCAGGGCGCGTGCTCGCGCGAGGAGCCGCAACCGAAGTTCTTGCGCGCCAGCAGGATGGAGGCGCCTTGGTAACGCGGCTGGTTCAGCACGAAGTCCGGGTTCGGCTTGCGTGTGGCCGGGTCCTGGCCGGGAAAGCCGGGGTCCAGGTAACGCCAGGCGTCGAACAGGTTGGGACCGAAACCGGTCTTGCGGATGGACTTGAGGAACTGTTTGGGGATGATGGCGTCGGTGTCGACGTTCTCGCGGTCCATCGGGGCCACGAGGCCTTTGTGTACGGTGAAAGGTTTCATTATTTTTTCGCCTTGTCTTCAATTTTCTCGCCGACTTTTTGCAGGTCCTGGCCAAATCCCCTGGCGGTGTTGCAGCCAGCCAGTACAAACGCAGCGGCGGCCAGGGACAGTGCGAGCAGGGCAGTGGTCTTTTTCATGATGACTCTCCTGAGGTGGGGCTAGGAAAACTTGCGGATATCGACAAAGTGGCCGTGCACGGCCGCCGCAGCGGCCATGGCCGGACTGACCAGGTGGGTGCGGCCACCGGCGCCCTGCCGGCCTTCGAAGTTGCGGTTGCTGGTGGAGGCGCAACGCTCGCCCGGCTCGAGCCGGTCAGCGTTCATCGCCAGGCACATCGAGCAGCCGGGTTCGCGCCACTCAAAACCCGCGGCCACAAAAATCTTGTCCAGGCCTTCGCGCTCGGCCTGCTCCTTGACCAGGCCGGAGCCGGGCACGACCAGCGCGAGCTTGACGTTGCCGGCGACCTTCTGGCCGATCTTCTGGACCATGGCAGCGGCTTCGCGCATGTCCTCGATGCGGCTGTTGGTGCACGAGCCGATGAAGACCTTGTCGACCAGGATGTCGTTGATGGCCTTGCCGGGCTGCAGGCCCATGTAGGTCAGCGCGCGTTCGATCGCATCGCGCTTGTTCGCGTCTTTTTCCTTGTCCGGGTCGGGCACGCGGTCGTCGATGGACAGCACCATCTCGGGCGAGGTTCCCCAGGTGACCTGCGGGCGGATCTGGCTCGCGTCGAGCTGCACCACGGTGTCGAAAACAGCATCGGTATCGGACTGCAGCGTGCTCCAGTACTGCACCGCCTGGTCCCACTCCACGCCGGTGGGGGCCAGCGGCTTGCCCTTGACGTAGGCGATGGTCTTGGCATCCACCGCCACCAGGCCGGCACGGGCGCCGGCTTCGATGGCCATGTTGCAGACCGTCATGCGGCCTTCCATGCTCAGGGCGCGTATCGCCGGGCCGCCGAATTCAATCGTGTAGCCGGTGCCGCCCGCGGTCCCGATTTTTCCAATGATCGCCAGCACGATGTCCTTGCCGGTCAGGCCCGGGGCCAGCATGCCGTCCACCCGGACCAGCATGTTTTTGGCTTTTTTGGCGAGCAGGGTTTGCGTGGCCATCACGTGTTCGACCTCGCTGGTGCCAATGCCGTGCGCCAGTGCGCCAAACGCGCCGTGGGTCGAGGTATGCGAGTCGCCGCAGACCACGGTCATGCCTGGCAGGGTGGCGCCGGTCTCGGGACCGATCACGTGCACGATGCCCTGGCGTTTGGACAGGAAGGGGAAGTAGGCGGCCGCGCCGAACTCGGCGATGTTGCTGTCCAGCGTGGTGATCTGCTCCTTGCTGACCAGGTCAGTGATGCCGTCGTAGCCGAGTTCCCAGCCGGTGGTCGGCGTGTTGTGGTCGGCGGTGGCGACGATGGAGCTGATGCGCCAGACCTTGCGGCCGGCTTCGCGCAGGCCCTCGAAGGCCTGCGGGCTGGTCACTTCATGCACCAGGTGCCGGTCGATGTAGAGGATGGCGGTGCCGTCTTCCTCGGTGTGGACGACGTGTTCGTCCCAGATCTTGTCGTAAAGGGTGCGTCCCATGGTGTTTTCCTTCGTGGTCTGTCGATTTTAAGTGGGTCGGGGTGTGTTGTCCGGGGTCACCGCACGCGCAGTGAGGTGGTCGACCAGCAGGCGGGCGGTGACGGGCAGGCTGGAAAAATCGCGTGCCACCAGTGCTATCTGGCGGGACGCCCAGGCATCGGTCAATGCGACCGATTCGAGTTCGCCGACGCCGTGCATCAGTTCGAACGCCCGCTGCGGCATCACGCCGACGCCCAGGCCGTTGTGGATCATGCGGCACATCGCGTCCAGCCCGGTCACGTGGATGCGCAGCTTGATCGTGCGCCCGGCCGAGGCGGCGGCATTGCGCATGGCCAGGTAAATCGAGCTGTTCGAATGCAGGCCGACGTGGTCGAAATCCAGGCTGTCTTCAAAAGCAATCGCATCCTGCGCACCCAGCACGTGGCCGCGCGGCACGATCATCACCAGGCGGTCCTGGCGGTAGGGCAGGGTCTGCAGCTTGCCAATGCCGTCGGCCGTGTTGCAGATGCCCAGATCGGCCGCGCCTTCCTGCACCGCGCGCACGACTTCCGTGCTCAGGTGTTCCTCGAGGTCGATCTTGACCTCGGGATGCTGGCTGATGAAGGTGCCCAGGTCCTCCGGCAGGAACTGCACGATGGCCGAGATGCTGGCGTGCACGCGCACATGGCCACGCACGCCGGCCGCGTATTCGCTGAGCTCGCCCTGCATTTTCTCGAGGCTGAACAGCACCGAACGGGCATGGTGCAGCAGGCTCTGGCCGGCCGGCGTCAGGTCCACGCCGCGCGTGTGGCGGTAGAGCAGCGGGGTATCGAGCGCGGCTTCGAGGTCGGAGAGGCGTTTGCTGACGGCCGACGCGGCAATGAATTCCCGCTCCGCCGCCTTGCCGATGCTGCCAAGCTCACACACGGCCACAAACAATTGCAGCGACGTGAGGTCCATGCGGCGGGCGAAGTTGCGTTCTGAATTAAGCATCAAAAGGGGTCAAAGTCATCGTGGTTCACGATGCATGCCTATTTTGACCGCTTTATTCTGACCTGGTCATCGCGAAATGCGATGACTGGCTTGCCCGCTGGCTGGGCCTGCCTCGCCTCCCGCGCGGAGGTTTTAGGTGTTTTGGCCTCCAGCCCAGAGGGGACGGGCGAAGGCAGCTACTGAATTGATAGCAATCAGTCGATGATCTTGCCGGGATCGAGCGCCCGCACCCGGTGGTCCACGTTGTAGCCGCCAAACTCGGTGTAACGCAGCAGGTGCCGCCCGCAGCGGTCGCAATGCCAGACCTCGCAGCGGTTGTAGGGGAAGAAGCCGACAGCCACCGGGGCCTCTGGCGAGTCGTAACGCGTGCCCTGGGGGTGTTTTTCTTCCAGGCTGGGTTCGTCCACGGCCGGGTCGCGCAAGGTGGCGACCCGGGTCATCTGCCCGGCCTCCCAGCGGTACTCGGCCAGGCTTTCCCAGCCGGCGCAGGCGCCCAGCGCGCACTCGCAGGCGCGGGGCGCGGTGGGGCGGGTGATGGCCGAACGCAGCTCGGCGGCAGTCTGGATGAATGTCAAGGGTGAACTCCTCAAGCGACCAGGGCCGCAAAAAAGCCCGCCCCTGTTGCCACGGGCGGGCCGGATTCAGGCATGCAGGCGGATCAGCGTGCGTTGATCGGCTTGACGTCGCGCTGGACGGAGCCGTTGAACAGCTGGCGCGGACGGCCGATCTTGTATTCGGGGTCGCCAATCATCTCGTTGAGCTGGGCGATCCAGCCGACCGTGCGGGCCAGCGCGAAGATCGCGGTGAACAGCGGCACGGGGATGCCGATGGCGCGCTGCACGATGCCGGAGTAGAAGTCGACGTTGGGGTAGAGCTTGCGGGAGACGAAGTAGTCGTCTTCGAGTGCAATTTTTTCCAGCGCCATGGCCAGCTTGAACAGTGGATCGTTTTCCAGACCCATTTCCTGCAGCACTTCCTTGCAGGTTTCCTGCATCAGCTTGGCGCGCGGATCGTAGTTCTTGTAGACGCGGTGACCGAAACCCATCAGCTTGACGCCGGAGTTCTTGTCCTTGACCTGCTTGATGAATTCGCCGATGTTCTCGATGCCGCCGTTTTTCTGGATGTCACCGAGCATGTTGAGCGCCGCTTCGTTGGCGCCGCCGTGCGCAGGGCCCCAGAGGCAGGCCACACCGGCGGCAATCGCTGCAAACGGGTTGGTGCCGGACGAGCCGCACAGGCGGACTGTGGAGGTCGAGGCGTTCTGCTCGTGGTCGGCATGCAGGATGAAGATGCGATCCAGCGCCCGTTCGAGCACCGGGTTGACCTTGTACTCCTCACATGGCGTGGCAAACATCATGTGCAGGAAGTTGCCGGCGTAGCTCAGGTCGTTCTTGGGGTACATGTAGGGCTGGCCCACGGTGTACTTGTAGGCCATGGCGACCAGGGTCGGCATCTTGGCGATCAGGCGGATCGCGGCAATCTCGCGGTGCTCGGGATTGGTGATGTCGGTGCTGTCATGGTAGAAGGCCGACAGGGCGCCGACCAAGCCGGTCATGATGGCCATCGGATGCGCGTCACGGCGGAAGCCGCGCAGGAAAAACTGCATCTGCTCGTTGACCATGGTGTGGTTGGTCACGCGGCTGACGAAATCCCGTTTCTGGTCGGGCTTGGGCAGTTCGCCGTAGAGCAGCAGGTGGCAGGTTTCGAGGTAGTCGCAATTGGTGGCCAGCTGCTCGATCGGGTAGCCGCGGTACAGCAGCTCACCCTTGTCGCCGTCGATGTAGGTGATAGCCGACTGGCAGGACGCCGTGGACAGGAAGCCCGGATCGTAGGTGAACATGCCGGTCTGTGCATACAGCTTGCGGATGTCCACGACGTCGGGGCCCACGGTGCCGTGGTACACCGGCAAATCAACACTGGGGCTGCCGTTGCTGAAGGACATGGTGGCTTTGTTGTCAGCTAGCTTCATTTCTTGCGTCTTTCTTGTCAAATCAAAGGGAGTCGGTCACGGGGCTGTGGCTGCGGCGCGAATCAAGTTTAAGACCTGCATGGCCTCGTAAGTAGATGCACTTACCTGCGCGTCCGCTTCTGAAAGCTGGCTGGGCTCCCGACGTTTTAGCAGAAGGTCCAGCAAATCGTTGTCAGACAGATCCATTAAATCATTCAGGCCTTTTGCCTGGCTGACGGTCAGGGTGGCTTCGTGGCGCCTGAAAAACTTTTCGATCAGCAGGTCGTTCTCCAGCAAACCCCGGCGGCACCGCCATTTGAGTTTGCTCAGGGCCCGCTCGCCAAGCAGTTCGTCGGTTGCTTGCATGGTTCAGATGGAGGTTTCGTCGCCGAGCGAAGCGACAAGCGAGGTGGCCATACTTTTAGACAGTCCGCAGGACCATCATTTCCTTGATCTTGCCGATGGCCTTGCTGGGGTTCAGACCCTTGGGGCAGACATCGACGCAGTTCATGATGGTGTGGCAGCGGAACAGGCGATACGGGTCTTCGAGGTTGTCCAGTCGGTCTGCGGTGGCCTCGTCGCGGCTGTCGGCAATGAAACGGTAGGCCTGCAGCAGGCCGGCGGGGCCGACAAACTTGTCCGGGTTCCACCAGAAGCTCGGGCAGCTGGTGGAACAGCTGGCGCACAGGATGCACTCGTACAGGCCGTTGAGCTCGTCGCGTTCCTCGGGGCTTTGCAGGCGCTCTTTTTCGGGCGGCACGTTGTCGTTGATCAGGTAAGGCTTGATCGAGTTGTACTGCTTGAAGAAGTCCGTCATGTCGACGATCAGGTCGCGCACTACCGGCAGGCCGGGCAGTGGCTTGAGCACAATGGTGCCTGGCAGCGTGCGCATGTTGGTCAGGCAGGCCAGTCCGTTCTTGCCGTTGATGTTCATCGCGTCCGAACCGCACACGCCTTCGCGGCAGGAGCGGCGGAAGGAGATGCTCGGGTCCTGCGCCTTGAGTTTCATCAGCGCGTCCAGCAACATGCGTTCGCTGCCATCGAGCTCGACCTCGATGGTCTGCATGTAGGGCTTGGCGTCGGTGTCGGGGTCGTAGCGGTAAATCTGGAAAGTGCGTTTGGACATGGAGGTTCTCGCTGATCTGGTTGGCTTGGGCTTAGAAGCTGCGTACGGTGAGCGGCACGGAGTCGACCGTCAGCGGCTTCATCTGCACCGGCTTGTAGGCCAGCCGGCTGCCTTCGCTGTACCACAGGGTGTGCTTGTGCCAGTCAGTGTCGTTGCGGCCGTTCGGGTGTTCCGGCGTGTCGCCGTAATCGTCCACCGAATGCGCGCCGCGGCTTTCGTGGCGGGCCGCTGCCGAAACGATGGTGGCCTGGGCCGCCTCGATCAGGTTCTCGACTTCCAGCGCCTCGATGCGGGCCGTATTGAAGATTTTCGATTTGTCTTTCAGCCCGATGTTGCTCACGCGCTTGCGCAGCTCGGCGATCTTGGCGACACCGGCATCCATGATGGCCTGGGTGCGGAACACGCCGGCGTGTTGCTGCATGGCGGCGCGGATGTCGTTGGCCACGTCCTGGCTGTATTCGCCGTCCGTCGCGTTGTCCAGGCGGGCGATGCGCGCCAGCGTGGCGTCGGCGGCGTCGGCAGGCAGGCTCTTGTGGGTGGTGGTCTTGTTGAACTCGACGATGTGGTTGCCGGCGGCGCGGCCGAACACCAGCAGGTCCAGCAGCGAGTTGGTGCCCAGGCGGTTGGCGCCGTGCACGCTGACGCAGGCGCATTCACCGACTGCGTACAGGCCATTGACAACCTGGCTCTTGTTGCCGGCGTCCTGCGTGACCACCTGGCCGTGGATGTTGGTCGGGATGCCGCCCATCTGGTAGTGGATGGTGGGCACCACGGGAATCGGTTCCTTGGTGATGTCCACGTTGGCGAAGTTGTGGCCGATCTCGAACACCGAGGGCAGGCGCTTCATGATGGTCTCGGCGCCCAGGTGGGTCATGTCGAGGTTGATGTAGTCCTTGTTGGGGCCACAGCCGCGGCCTTCCTTGATTTCCTGGTCCATGCAGCGCGAGACGTAGTCGCGTGGTGCCAGGTCCTTGTAGGCTGGTGCGTAACGCTCCATGAAACGCTCGCCGTTGCTGTTGCGCAAAATGGCGCCTTCGCCGCGGCAGCCTTCGGTCAGCAACACGCCGGCGCCATGCACGCCGGTCGGGTGGAACTGCCAGAACTCCATGTCTTCGAGCGGGATGCCGGCGCGCGCCGCCATGCCCAGGCCGTCGCCGGTGTTGATGAAGGCATTGGTCGATGCGGCAAAAATGCGGCCGGCGCCGCCGGTGGCCAGCAGTGTGGTCTTGGCTTCAAAGATGTGCACGTCGCCGGTTTCCATCTCGATGGCGGTCACGCCGACGACGTCGCCGGCGGCATCGCGGATCAGGTCCATCGCCAGCCACTCAACGAAGAAGCTGGTTTTTTCCTTGACGTTCTGTTGGTACAGCGTGTGCAGCATGGCGTGGCCGGTGCGGTCAGCCGCGGCGCAGGCGCGCTGCACCGGCTTTTCGCCGTAGTTGGCGGTGTGGCCGCCGAAGGGGCGCTGGTAAATCGTGCCGTCGGGGTTGCGGTCGAACGGCATGCCCATGTGTTCGAGGTCGTACACGACCTTGGGCGCTTCGCGGCACATGTACTCGATCGCATCCTGGTCGCCGAGCCAGTCGGAACCCTTGACGGTGTCGTAGAAGTGGTAGTGCCAGTTGTCCTCGGACATGTTGCCGAGCGAGGCGCCGATGCCGCCCTGGGCCGCCACCGTGTGCGAGCGCGTCGGGAAGACCTTGGAGAGCACGGCCACGTTCAGGCCGGCACGCGCCAGCTGCAGCGAGGCGCGCATGCCGGAGCCGCCGGCCCCGACGATCACCACGTCAAATTTGCGTTTGGGAAGCTTGGAGGATGCAGTCATGTTTGTTTTTCAGTCGTGGATCAGATGCGGCTCAGAAGCGCCACAGGACTTGAATGGCCCAGCCGGCGCAGGCGACCAGCCAGACGATGGTGAACACTTCCAGGGACAGCCTGAGCCACACGGGCTTGACGTAGTCCATCCAGATGTCGCGCATGCCGACCCATACGTGGTAAGCCAGCGCGATGATCACGGTGAAGGTCAGGACTTTCATCCACTGCGAAGAAAAAATCCCGGCCCACTGGGTGTAGCCGACAGGGCCTTTGCTGAAGATGACCTGTGCCAGCAGCAGCACGGTAAAGAGGGCCATCAGGGCCGCGGTGACGCGCTGGGCCAGCCAGTCACGTGTGCCGTAATGCGCACCGACAACGAGGCGTTTGGAGCCGTAGTTCACAGACATGGGGATGCTCCTTGGATCAGTAGAGGCCGAACAGCTTGGCGCCCAGCACCAGCGTCAGCAGGATGCTCAGTGCCAGCGTGACCAGCGCGGTGCTTTTGCCGAATTCGTTGCTGAGCCGGTGGGTGGCGTCCATGTAGAGATGGCGCAGGCCGGCGATGAAGTGGTGCAGGTAGGCCCAGATCAGGGCGAGGGCCACCAGCTTCCAGATGAAGCCGGGCAGACCCAGCATGCCGATGTTGAAAGCCGCCTTGAATTTCTCGAAGGAGATTTCGGAAGAAATCGAGGTGTCGAACATCCAGATGACGAAGGGCAGCAGGATGAACATGATGGCGCCGCTGGCGCGATGCAGGATGGAGACCCAGGCCGCCGGTGTCATGCGGTAGGTGGTCAGATCTTTGAAGGCGTTGATGTTGCGGAACTCGGGCCGCTTTGCACGCTGTTTGGATGCCAGCTCTGTCATGGGTGGGCTTTCGTGGGGAGAGAGGTCTTGTAACTGCTTGGTAACTGCCTGGCAAGCGCGACGCAATTACAACTAAAAACATCCGGATTCTATTGCAATGCAGCATCCATCCGGCCCGTCCGGAACGTGGCTGCACGTTTTTTGTCGAAAAAGCGAGAGGGGAAACCAGTAATTTTCCTCCGGCGCAAGTGGCGTGGTGCACGCTGACATGAACATGACAGGCGGTCCTGGTCAGCCTGCAGGGTTGGCACGGAAGCGCCGGTTGGTTGCCTTGGAAGGCCATGGGAATACGGCCTCAGCTCAGGGTGTTGCGGTAGTGATGGGTGTCGGTGCGGTAATAACCGCGCCGCAATTCCATCGGCACATCGTTGTAGGTGTAGGCGATGCGCTCCACGCTCAGCAGCGGCGTGCCATGCGCCACTTTCAGGAGCAGCTCGCGCCCGTCCGTGGCAGCCTCGGCGCGTATTTTTTCTTCAGCGCGAACCATGCGCACATTGAACTCGGTTTCGAACAGCGCATACATCGGGCCGTGGTAGTCGGCCAGCCGCTCGGCAGTCAGGCCCTTGAAGGGGGCGGCAGGCAGCCAGAGGTCTTCCAGAATGGTCGGTGTTCCGGCAAAACTGAGCACGCGGCGTGCCTGCAGCACGGCGTCGCCGGTGCGCAGCGCCAGTGCGCGGGCAATGTCGGCGCTGGCGCGCACGCGGCGGCAGCCGATGATGTCGCGCTGGGCCGGGCCTTCGCTGCCCGGTGTGCCGCTGTCGGGCACGAGTTTGAGGAAACGGAACTGCACATGCTGCTCGGCATGGGTGGCCACAAACGTGCCCTTGCCCTGGCGCCTTACCACCAGGTTGTCGGCCGCGAGTTCGTCGATGGCCTTGCGCACCGTGCCCTGGCTCACACGGTAGCGGGCGGCCAGGTCCATCTCGGAGGGGATGGCTTCACCCGGCTTCCATTCGCCCGACTGCAGGCTTTGCAGGATCAGGCCCTTGATCTGCTGGTACAGCGGGCTGAACGCCGGCGTGGCACCTGGAAAATCGTCAGGGGAAGGGGTGGGGATGGCGGCCATGGCTTGGGGTGTGAATATCTGCAATCATATCTTATATAAGACATAAGACAAATTGACGCCTGCGAGTTTTCCAGCGTAAAATCTTCGGCTGAGTCGATCGCGATGCTTTGCCCCCGTGTGATGTATTTCACATGCGTCCGGGGCCCCCCAAGCTGCGCAAAACACTTCATTGTTACCCTTCAACCGATTTTCAACCTTCCTGGAGTTCTCCATCATGAGCAAAAAACCCGTCCGTGTTGCCGTTACAGGGGCCGCTGGTCAAATCGGTTATGCACTGCTGTTCCGCATCGCTTCCGGCGAAATGCTGGGCAAGGACCAGCCGGTGATCCTGCAGCTGCTGGAGGTGCCGGTGGAAGGCCCGCAAAAGGCGCTCAAGGGTGTGATGATGGAACTCGACGACTGCGCCTTCCCGCTGCTGGCCGGTATGGAAGCCTATGACGATCCGATGAAGGCCTTCAAGGATGCCGACTACGCGCTGCTGGTCGGCTCGCGTCCGCGCGGCCCCGGCATGGAGCGTGCCGAGCTGCTGGCCGTCAACGGCGCCATCTTCACCGCCCAGGGCAAGGCGCTCAACGCCGTGGCCAGCCGCAACGTCAAGGTGCTGGTGGTCGGCAACCCCGCCAACACCAATGCCTACATCGCGATGAAAAGCGCGCCGGACCTGCCGCGCAAGAACTTCACCGCCATGCTGCGCCTGGACCACAACCGCGCTGCCAGCCAGCTCGCTGCCAAAACCGGCAAGGCCGTGGCCGACATCGAAAAACTCACCGTCTGGGGCAACCATTCGCCCACCATGTATGCTGACTACCGCTTTGCCACCATCAAGGGCGAAAGCGTGGCCAAGATGATCAACGACCAGGACTGGAACGCCAACGTGTTCCTGCCGACCGTCGGCAAGCGCGGCGCCGCCATCATCGAGGCGCGCGGTTCCTCGTCGGCAGCATCGGCCGCCAACGCAGCCATTGACCACATGCGCGACTGGGCGCTGGGCACCAACGGCAAATGGGTCACCATGGGCATTCCTTCTGACGGCCAGTACGGCATTCCGAACGACATCATGTTCGGCTTCCCCGTCACCTGCGAAGGCGGCGAGTACAAACTGGTCGAGGGTCTGGAGATCGACGCCTTCAGCCAGGAACGCATCAACAAGACCCTGGACGAGCTCAAGGGTGAGCAGGACGGCGTCAAGCACCTTCTCTGATCGCGCAGAAGCACACGGTAGTGACACATCCCCGCGACGTTCTGCTTGGTGCCCAGGCGCAAACCGGTTTTCTGCCGGTCTGCGACCACTACAGCGGCGTCGAGGCGCGGATGCGCAAAAGCCTGCAATTGCAGGCGGAGATGACCGAGGAGTTCGGCACCTGCGTTTTTGACGTCACGCTTGACTGCGAAGACGGTGCCCCCGTGGGCGGCGAGGCAGACCATGCCGCACTGGTGGTGGCGCTGGTGGCGCTGGCCGGTAACAAGGCCAGGGTTGCCGTCCGGGTCCATGCGGTGGATCACCCGGCGTTCGAGATGGACATGGCGACCATCGCCGGCAAGGTGGGCCACCGCCTGAGCCACATCATGGTGCCGAAGGTCGAGTCTGTGGATGACGTCGAGCGTGCGGTCGCCGCGCTGGCCGCGGTGGCGCAGACCGGCGTTCCCCTGCATGTGCTGCTCGAGTCGCCTGCCGCGGTGCACCGGGCATTCGAAATTGCTGCACATCCGCGCGTGCAGTCGATCAGCTTCGGCTTGATGGATTTTGTTTCCAGCCATGGCGGTGCCATTCCGGGCGCAGCCATGGGGAGCCAGGGGCAGTTCACGCATCCGCTGGTGGTGCGCGCCAAGCTCGAAATCGCTTCCGCCTGCCATGCCTACGGCAAAGTCCCTTCGCACTGCGTTGTCACGGAATTCAGTGACACTGCGGCCATGAAGACGGCTGCACAAAAAGCCGCCCGCGAATTTGGCTACACCCGCATGTGGAGCATTCACCCGGCCCAGATCCGCCCCATTCTGGAGGCCTTTGCGCCCAGCGAAGGTGAGATCGAAGGCGCTACAAAAATAATAGCTGCTGGCGCCCGTGCTGATTGGGCGCCCATCAGTTTTGAGGGCCAACTGCACGACCGGGCCAGTTACCGCTTTTTCTGGCAGGTGCTGGAGCGGGCGCACCGGACCGGCCGCGTTTTACCGCAAGAGGCGCAGGCTTATTTTCCTGCCGCGCTTCTTTAGTTGCTTGATTGATTGCCGACCTTTTCCAAAGGAAACCCCATGAAACGCATTGTTCTTTCTGCTTTGGTGCTTGCCGCCCCCACCCTGTTGCTGGCACAGACAGCCGCACCTAAACCTGCGTCCAAACCCGCGGCCAAAGCTGCCGCCACCGCACAGCCTGCCCAGGCCGCCAAACGCGCGCCCATCAAACGCTCGGCTGCCAAGGTGGTCGAGGAAATGACGCCCATCGACGATGACGCGAATGTCACGCTGACGCCGGAAGACCTGGAAGTCGCCAAAAAGGTTTATGTGGGCACGATCCCCTGTGAGCTGGGCGCTTCCGTCACCATCACGCCGAGCGAAAAGCGTCCGGGCTTTTTCCTGGTGCAAACAGGCAAGACGCGTTTTCGCATGCACCCTGTCGGAAGCCGCACCGGCGCCGTTCGCCTGGAGGACGGCCGTGCCGGCGCGATGTGGCTGCAGCTGGGCAACAAGTCCATGCTGATGAGCCAGAAGCAGGGCCAGCGCCTGGCCGACGAGTGCATGAGCCCGGCGCAGCTGACCTTTGCTGACGAGATGAAGAAGAACCCCCCGGTGAGCATTCTGGAGCCCCTGCCTGCAGCCAAGCCGGCGCCCGCGCTGGCTGGCACGAGTTCTGCTCAACCGGCCCTGCCGCCCGCCAAAGCCGAATAACACCAGACTGGCACCGGCGCGCGCTGCTTTGAAAATTTTTGAGTACAGGAGAAGAAACCCATGATGCCCGAGTTCATACAAACTTACCGCAACCACGTGGCCGAGCGGGCCGCACTCGGCATTCCGCCGTTGCCCCTGTCTGCCAAACAGACGGGCGAAGTCATCGAGCTGCTGAAAAACCCGCCCAAGGGCGAAGAGGCCTTCCTGGTCGAACTGATCACGCACCGCGTGCCGGCCGGTGTCGATGATGCGGCCAAGGTCAAGGCCAGCTACCTGGCTGCCGTGGCGCATGGCACCGAAAAATGCTCCTTGATCTCGCGCGAAAAAGCCACGCAGTTGCTGGGCACCATGCTGGGCGGCTACAACATCAGCCCGATGATCGATTTGCTCGACGATGCCGAAGACAGCGTCGCCACCCAGGCCGCCAGCGGCCTGAAAAACACCTTGTTGATGTTCGACCAGTTCCACGACGTCAAGGAAAAAGCCGACAAGGGCAACAAATACGCCAAGGCCGTGCTGCAAAGCTGGGCCGATGCCGAGTGGTTCACCAGCCGCCCCGAAGTGCCGGAGGCTATCAAGCTGACCGTGTTCAAGGTGGCCGGCGAGATCAACACCGACGACCTGTCACCCGCACCCGACGCCTGGAGCCGCCCCGACATTCCGCTGCACGCGCTGGCCATGCACAAAAATGCCCGTCCCGGCGTCACACCGGAAGAAGACGGCAAACGCGGCCCGGTCAAATTCATCGAGGAACTGAAAGCCAAGGGCAACCTGGTGGCCTACGTCGGTGACGTGGTGGGTACGGGTTCTTCCCGCAAGTCGGCCACCAACTCGGTGCTGTGGTTCACGGGCCAGGACATCCCGTACGTGCCGAACAAGCGTTTTGGCGGCGTCTGCCTGGGCAGCAAAATCGCCCCGATTTTCTACAACACCATGGAAGACTCGGGCGCGCTGCCGATCGAACTCGACGTGAGCCAGATGGCCATGGGCGACGTGATCGAGCTGCGTCCTTACGAAGGCAAGGCGCTCAAGGACGGCAAGGTGATCGCCGAGTTCAAGCTCAAGAGCGAGGTGCTGTTTGACGAAGTGCGCGCGGGCGGCCGTATTCCGCTGATCGTCGGCCGCGGCCTGACGGCCAAGGCCCGCTGGGCGCTGGGCCTGCCGGTCTCGACCCAGTTCCGTCTGCCGCAGGCGCCCGTCGCCAGCGAGCGCGGTTTCACGCTGGCGCAGAAAATGGTCGGCCGCGCGGTCGGCCTGCCCGAAGGCCAGGGCGTCCGCCCCGGCACCTATTGCGAGCCGAAGATGACGTCTGTGGGTTCCCAGGACACCACCGGCCCGATGACGCGCGACGAACTCAAAGACCTGGCCTGCCTGGGCTTTTCGGCCGACCTGGTGATGCAGTCCTTCTGCCACACGGCGGCTTATCCCAAGCCGGTGGACGTGAAGATGCACCATGAGCTGCCCGAGTTCATGAGCGACCGCGGCGGCATTCCGCTGCGTCCGGGCGATGGCATCATCCACAGCTGGCTCAACCGCATGCTGCTGCCTGACACCGTCGGCACCGGCGGCGACAGCCACACGCGTTTCCCCATCGGCATCAGCTTCCCCGCAGGTTCCGGTCTCGTGGCCTTCGGCGCCGCCACCGGCGTGATGCCGCTGGACATGCCCGAGTCGGTGCTGGTGCGCTTCAAGGGCCAGATGCAGTCCGGCATCACGCTGCGCGACCTGGTCAATGCGATTCCGCTGTATGCGATCAAGGCCGGCCTGCTGACGGTCGCCAAGCAGGGGAAGAAGAACATTTTCTCGGGCCGCATCCTTGAAATCGAAGGCTTGCCGGACCTGAAGGTCGAGCAGGCGTTTGAACTGAGTGATGCCTCGGCCGAACGGTCCGCCGGCGGTTGCACGGTGCACCTGAACAAGGAACCGATCATCGAGTACATCACCAGCAACATTACCATGCTGAAGTGGATGATTGCCTCGGGCTACTCGGACGTGCGCACCATCAAGCGCCGCATCGCCGCCATGGAAGCCTGGCTGGCCGACCCGCAGCTGCTCAAGGCCGACGCCGACGCCGAATACACCGCCGTGATCGAGATCGACCTGGCCGACATCCACGAACCCATCGTCGCCTGCCCGAACGATCCGGACGACGTGAAAACCCTCAGCGAAGTGGCCGGCAGCAAGATCGATGAAGTGTTCATCGGCAGCTGCATGACCAACATCGGCCATTTCCGCGCGGCTTCCAAGCTGTTGGAAAACAAGCGCGATATCCCGGTCAAGCTCTGGATGGCGCCGCCCACCAAGATGGACGCCAAGCAGCTGACCGAAGAAGGCCACTACGGTGTGCTGGGTTCGGCCGGTGCGCGCATGGAAATGCCGGGCTGCAGCCTGTGCATGGGCAACCAGGCGCAGGTCAAGGAAGGCGCAACCGTGTTCTCGACCTCGACGCGCAACTTCCCGAACCGCCTGGGCAAGAACTCCAACGTGTACCTGGGCTCTGCCGAGTTGGCCGCGATCTGCTCCAAGCTGGGCCGCATTCCGACCAAGGCCGAGTACATGGCCGACATGGGTGTGCTGACCGCCGCCAGCGCCGAGGTCTACCAGTACCTCAACTTCGACCAGGTCAAGGACTACACGGACATGGCCGATACGGTGAAAGACAGCGTGCCGGCCTGATTCCTCCGCTGCGCTGACTGACGTGCTGCGAGCCCCGTGACTTCGGTCCCGGGGCTTTTTTATTCGGTGATGAAATGCCAAAAGTCCGGTGGTGAGGGTGTTGTAAATTGTTTCAATAGTTACAATTAAAGCGCAAAACTCTTTTTGCCCACAACGGATTAAACAATGAAAAACAGTCTCAAATTTCTGGTGTCGGCCGCGCTGCTGTGCGCTGGCAGCGCCGCCCTGGCTGTGGACGACTACAACGCCCCGCCGGCGGGCGACAAGCAATATGCAGCCTGCATCAGCTATTCCAACAAGAATTACGAAGGCGGCAACGAAAAGAGCCCGGTGAAGGGCCAATCCAAGGCGCAGGCGTTTTGCACCTGCATGTGGAATGAGACACCCGAGGACTTCAAGGGCAGCCTGGCCAAGTTCGCCGAAACCGCCAAGGGCAAGTCGACCAACAAGACCTGCGAAAAACATTCCGACTGGGGCAACTGAGTCCCGGCAGGCCCGGTTGCACACGGCCTGATCCCACCACCATCACCACGCACCGCCGGCCGCGGCGGTGCGCCCAAGCCCTGCAGCCTGGCTGCAGGGCTTTTTCGTTTACAGCCCGGCCGGCAGCGGATCGACGATGCGCAACTCCGAACCATCCACGAAGCGCACGTACCAGAAGTCCGGCGAGGCAGGCAGGTTGGGCCGCACATGGCTGATGTTGGCCGGCGCGAGATACACCGTGCTGGCCCCGTAGTCGGGCGGCGGCGCGAGGTAGTGGCGCGTGGCGCTGATCAGCCCGCCGATGGCGCTGACCACGGTGGCCGTGGACTGGGTGACCGCGTTGACGCTGCTGCCCTGGCCCAGCAGGTAGATGGTGGTCTGGCCGATCAGGTCCGGCCGTGACGCTTCGACGTACAACACGGCGGCTGGGTTGATTCGCAGGTCGTCGGGTGCGGCAGGGTCGGTCGCCTTGTTGAAGCAGAGAAGTGGCATGTGGTGCAACCGGTGCTTCAGGACAGCGTCAGCTCTTTGCGCTCGCCCAGGTTTTTTGGCGGTTCGCCGGTCAGCGCAGCTTTGGCCATCTTGGCCAGCTGCACCATCTTGCTTTCCTTCACGTCCCAGAATTTGGCGTGGCGGATGCCGACTTCGAGCAGCGCGAGATCCGGATCGATGGGGCCTGCGGGAAACCAGGCCTTGTCTCCGGGAGACCAGAGCGCTGCTTTTTTGGCATCGTCTTCGACGATCACGCCCTGGCCCGACAGGGACACGTAGCTGTCCCTGCCCGGGTCGGCGTACGACACGTTGACGTTGCCGTCCTGCTGCAGGCGGCGGGCGATTTCACTGTTGCGCGAAATGAAGAAATACAGGCGCGAGCCTTCGTCGGCGGACTGGTTCTGGGTGGTCAGCGGGTGGCTGTGCAGCATGCCATCGCTGTGACGGTGCGTCAGCATGCCGAATTTGATGTCCTTGATCAGGTCCCACAGGGTGTGCTGGTCGGAAGTGTTGGTGCTCATGGGGACTCCGTAAGTAGGTAAATGGGTAAGTGGTGAATGGATTCATTGACCACCTTAGGCGTCGGTGGCACCACCCTTCATCAGTCACGGTCCCCGCTGGCTGTCAGTGCATGCCGACAGCTGTGCCGGCACAGGCGCAGGCCGCTGCTGCCACATGAATGAAAAAAGTGCTTGTCGCATTTACCAACGGTAGAAGTTAGCCTATTTAAAAAATCAGGCGCCAACCGGCTTCAGCACCACCGGCACGCCGCTGAGCACGGCATTGCCCGAGAGCGGATCGCGCCAGTCTTCGTCGAGCAGTGCATTGAGGTTGACGCCCGGGCGTTCTGCGGCCAGTGCCATGCGGGTGCCGGGCAGGCCATGGCCCCAGCCGTGCGGCAGGCTGACCACGCCGGGCATCATCTCGTCGCTGACCTGCACCTGCGCTTCAATGCTGCGTCCCCGGTTGCTGATGCGGGCCAGCGCACCATCGGCCAAGCCCAGGCGCTTCGCGTCGGCCGGGTGGACCAGCGCCGTGCAACGCATCGGTCCCTTGGCGAGGACGGGCAGGTTGTGCATCCAGCTGTTGTTGGAGCGCACGTCGCGCCGGCCGACGATCACCATCGCCGGCACTGGCTGCGTGATGGCCTGCGCGGCGCGTTGCAGGTCCTGCAGCAGCGCGGGCGGCGCCAGTTCAATTTTGCCGGACGGCGTGCGCAGCACCTCGGGCATACGCGGTTGCAGTTCCCCCAGGTCAATGCCGTTCGGTGCGGCCCGCACCTTGGCCAGGGTCAGGCCTCCCGGCTCGCGGCCAAACTGGTCGCCGTAGGGGCCGGTGCGCAGCGCGAGTTCGAGCAGACGGTCCGGGCCGCGCAGGCCTTGCGTGGCTTCGATCACGGCCGCGGCCCGCTCACCGAACAGCTTCTTGGCATCCTCGGCAAACTGGCGGTCGTCGAGTTGCCCGGCATCGGCGCTCGCGCCTTCGCCCTGCACGATGGCTGCCAGCCTGAGCAGGGTTTCCCACTCCGCCGGCTGGCCCTGCGGCGCAGCGAACACCGGCGCGCTGTAACGGGCGTGGTTGCGCCAGGAGAACTGCGGGAAAGCCACGTCGTAATGCATGTCCTCCAGCGGCGACGGCCCGGGCAGGATCACGTCGGCATGGCGCGAGGTCTCGTTGACATAGATGTCCAGGCTGACCATGAAGTCCAGACTGTCGAGGGCCTGCGCCAGCCGCGCGCCGTTGGGCGAGGAGAGCACCGGGTTGCTGGCCACGGTGATCAGCGCGCGCACCTGGCCGGTGCCGGGCGTTTCGATTTCTTCGGCCAGGCAGGTCATGGGCAGTTCGCCAAACACCTCGGGCGCGCCGCTGACGCGGCTACAGTGGCGGCCGGTCGTGATGCCGCGACCGCTGCCCGACTGGCCGGCGGTGTTGTGCGCGAAGGCCGCGGCTTTCGGGAACATCGCGCCACCAGGCTCGTCGAGGTGGCCGGTCAGCACGTTGAGCACATCCACCAGCCAGCTTGCCAGCGTGCCGTATTCCTGCGTGCAGGTGCCGATGCGGCCGTACACCGCGGCGCGCGGTGTGCCGGCCAGCTGGCGCGCCAGGCCGCGAATGGATGCAGCATCGATGCCGCAGCGCGGCGCCACCACCTCGGCACTGAAGGCTTTCACGGCGGCTTCAACGGCATCCACGCCATGAACCAGGGGCGCGATGCGTCCCAGCCGCACCAGCTTTTCGTCAAACAGCGTGTGCGCCAGGCCCAGCAGCAAAAACACATCGGCGCCGGGCCGGATGAAATGATGCGCGTCGGCCATGGCGGCGGTTTCGGTGCGGCGCGGGTCGATCACCACCAGCTTGCCGCCGCGCGCCTGCATGGCCTTGGCCTTGCCCTTGAAGTCGGGCACGGTCCACAGGCTGCCGTTGCTGGCCAGCGGGTTGGCGCCCAGCACCAGCAGGAAGTCGCAACGCGTGATGTCGGGCACGGCAATGCTGAGCCAGTGGCCGAACATCAGCCCACTCGAGAGCTGCTTGGGCATCTGGTCCAGCGTGGACGCGGAGAACACATTGCGCGAACCCAGCGCCTTGGCCAGGCGCGAGAAATAAAGCAGCAGGCCGATCTTGTGCGCCGACGGGTTGCCCACGCTGATGGCGCCGGCCTGCCGGCCATGCTGCGCGAGGATGGGCGGCAGCCGGCGTTCGATCTCGGAAAAGGCCTCGTCCCAGCTGGCCGGAACGAACTCTCCGTCGCGCTTGATCAGCGGCGTGCGCAGCCGGTCCGGGTCTTCGTGCAGGTCTTTCAGCGCGACGCCCTTGGGGCAGATGTAGCCGGCGCTGAAGACGTCGCTGTCGTGGCCGCGGATGCTGATGACCTGGCCGTCCCGGACCTTGAGTTCCAGGCCGCAGCAGGCTTCGCACAGCGGGCAGATTCGGTGGTGGATGTTGTCGCTCATGGTTGTCTCCTGGCTGCATGGTGCGTCAAGCCCCGCCGCCGCGCGATCACGCGGGCGACAGCAGCTTGCGCAACACCTCGCCGGTCAGCGCGTCGGCCGGGAAAAAGGTCTCCAGCATCAGCTCCTGCAGGGTCACGTCCACCGGGGTGCCGAAAATCGTGACGGTGCTGATGAAACTCAGCACGCCGTAGGCGGTGCGGAACTGGAAGGGCATGACCACGCCCAGGTGTTCACCTTCGAGGTGGGTGTCGTCGGCGCCTTCGGGCAGCGGGTAGGCCTGCAGTTCGGCCAGCAGGTCGGCCAGCACCGGGTCGGCGGTGGCGGCGATCTGCTGGCGCAGCCGCTCGAACAGGTGGTTGCGCCATTGCGCGAGATTGACGATCTTGCTGGCCAGGCCGCGCGGGTGCAGGCTCAGGCGCAGCACGTTGATGGGCGCCTGCAGCAGTTCGGGGTCAGCACCGGCCAGCAGATGCGGCAAAGCGGCGTTCGCGGCCAGCAGGTTCCAGTGCCGGTCCAGCGCCAGCGCCGGGAAAGGTTCATGGCTTTTGAGGATCAGCGCCACCGCCTGCCGGGCCGAGGCGAGTGCCGGGTCGTCGAGCGGGCGTTCGCGGTACATGGGCGCATAACCGGCGGCCACCAGCAGCGTGTTGCGCTCGCGCAGGGGAATCGCCAGGCGCTCGGACAGGCGCAGCACCATCTCGCGGCTGGGCACGGCGCGGCCGGTTTCCACAAAACTCAGGTGCCGCGTCGAGATGTCGGCTTCGCTGGCCAGGTCCAGCTGGCTCAGGCGTCGGTGCTGGCGCCAGTGGCGCAGGTGCTCGCCAAACGGCAGCGGGGTGGAACGGTGAGGCCGGGCGGTGGGGTGAAGGCTGGCAGTCATGGCGCCATCGTAAGGCCGGTGCGGCCGGATGCCATTACCTGGGAGGTTATCGACGCTGCGCACTCCGGCGGCAATCATGGCGCCATGACCGCAGCGATGGACAGCCGGCTGCGGCAACCGGATCAGGCCGCTGTCCCCTGTCCCTCAACTTACCTACTCAAGGAGTTTTTCATGTCTGCTGTTGCATCCTTCTCCTCTCTGGCCGCATCGCCCCATTTCCTGCGCCGCGTGTTGTGGCTGGACGCCGCCACCGGCGCGGCCACCGGCGCCCTGCAACTGCTGCTGGCCGGTTTCCTGGCTGACCTGCTGGGCCTGCCCGAGACCCTGCTGGTGGTGTCGGGCTGGGTGATGTTCGCCTATGTGGCGGGCATCGGCTTCATCGCGACGCGGCAGTTCGTGCCGTCGGCAGGGGTCTGGCTGCTGATAGGCGCCAACCTGCTCTGGGTGCTGGGCTGCCTGGTGCTGCTGCTGGGCGACCTGGCGATGCCCACGCTGGCGGGCAAGGCCTTTCTCGCCATCCAGGCAGTGACCGTGGGCCTGCTGGCCGAATTGCAATGGGTCGGGCTGCGCAAGGCCGCGGTGCAGCCCGGCTGGTGAAGGGCCCGGCTGGCGCGGGACTTTCTTGTATGCTGTGCGTTCTGGCGATCCGACCGGGTCGTCCGACCGACTTCCTTCCCTCCTAGAAAGCCCTTTCCATGACACGCGTCCTGAACTTCAGTGCCGGCCCGGCCACCCTTCCTGAAACCGTGCTGCGCCAGGCCGCCGCCGAAATGCTGGACTGGAACGGTTCCGGCATGTCGGTGATGGAGATGAGCCACCGCGGCAAGGAGTTCATCTCCATCCATGCCCAGGCCGAGGCCGACCTGCGCGAGCTGCTGGCGATCCCGGCCAACTACAAGGTGCTGTTCCTGCAGGGTGGTGGGCTGGCGCAGAACGCCATCGTGCCGATGAACCTGCTGCGCGGCCATGCCGGTGCGGATTTCATCAACACCGGCGAGTGGATGAAAAAATCCATCAAGGAAGCGAAGAACTTCTGCAAGGTCAACGTCGCCGCCAGCGCCGAGGCCACCGGTTTTACCAGCGTGCCGAAATTCGACACCTGGAAGCTGGACCCCGAGGCGGCCTACGTGCACATCTGCTCGAACGAAACGATCGGTGGTGTGGAGTACCACTGGACGCCCGACACCGGCAAGGTGCCGCTGGTGGCCGACATGTCGTCCAACCTGCTGTCGCGTCCCGTCGACGTCAGCCGCTACGGCCTGATTTATGCCGGCGCGCAAAAGAACATCGGCCCCTCGGGCCTGACCATCGTGATTGTCCGCGAGGACCTGATCGGCCAGGCGATTCCCCACACGCCTTCCGTGTTCGACTACAAGCAGCAGGCCGACAACGACTCGATGTACAACACGCCGCCCACCTATGCGATCTACATCGCCGGCCTGGTGTTCAAGCACCTCAAGGCGCTGGGCGGCCTGACCGCGGTGGAGGCGCACAACCGGCGTAAGGCGGCTCTGCTGTACGACTACCTGGATGCCACCTCGTTCTACAGCAACCCGGTGGCGCGTGAAGACCGCTCGCTGATGAACGTGCCCTTCAAACTCAAGGACGAGTCGCTCGACGAGGCCTTCCTCAAGGGTGCGCAGGCACGCGGCATGGTGCAGCTCAAGGGGCACCGCTCGGTCGGCGGCATGCGTGCTTCGATCTACAACGCCATGCCGCTCGAAGGCGTGCAGGCGCTGGTGACGTATATGAAGGAGTTCGAGGCCAGCCATGGCTGAGGCGGCGGCCCTGCCGGTGCGGCGTTTCGGGATTCTGGTGCTCAACCAGATCTCGGCCAATGGCCTCAAACGCCTGCCGGCAGAACGCTACAGCACCGGCAAGGACCTGGCGCGGCCCGACGCGGTGCTGGTGCGCTCGGCCGACATGCATGGCATGACCCTTCCCGACAGCGTGCAGGCGATTGCCCGCGCCGGCGCCGGCACCAACAACATCCCGGTCCAGGCCATGAGCGCACGCGGCGTGCCGGTGTTCAACGCGCCGGGCGCCAATGCCAATGCCGTGAAGGAACTGGTGCTGACCGGCATGTTGCTGGCGGCCCGCAACATCGCGCCGGCGCTGCGTTTTGTCGCCGGCCTGGACACCAGCATGGCGGACATGGACAAGGTGGTGGAAGAGGGCAAGAAACACTTCGCCGGCTTCGAGCTGGCCGGCCACACGCTGGGCATTGTGGGCCTGGGCAAGGTCGGCTGCCTGGTGGCCGACGCGGCCATCAAGCTCGGCATGAACGTCCTCGGCTACGACCCCGACATCACGGTGGATGCCGCCTGGAGCCTGCCGGCGCAGGTCAAAAAGGCGGCCAGCGTGGCCGAGGTGCTGAAAAATTCGGACTTTGTGACCTTGCACGTGCCGCTGGTGGCTGCCACGCGCGACCTGGTCAACGCCGACAACATCAGGCTCATGCGGCCGGGGGCGGTGCTGCTCAACTTCTCGCGCGAGGGGGTGGTCAGCGAGACCGCGGTGCTGGCCGCACTCGACGCGAAGCAGTTGCGCGCCTATGTCTGCGATTTCCCCTCCGCCACGCTCAACCACCACCCCCAGGTCGTGGCATTGCCGCACCTGGGCGCGTCCACCCGTGAAGCCGAGGAAAACTGCGCCATCATGGTGGCCGAGCAGCTGCGCGACTACCTGGAACACGGCAACGTGGTCAATGCGGTCAACTTCCCGGCCGTGGCCATGGCGCGCGAATCGGCCTACCGGGTGGCGATTGCCAATGCCAATGTGCCCAACATGCTGGGGCAGATTTCCACCGCCATGGCGCAGGCCGGCCTGAACATCCACAACATGGTCAACAAGTCGCGAGGCGACATGGCCTACACGCTGGTCGATGTGGACAGCCCCGTCAGCGATGCGGTGCTGGACCACCTGCGGGCCATTGGCGACGTGCTGACGGTACGTTATTTGCCGGATGGATAGTAATAGTAATAGCGTTCTGAGTGTTCTCTACGTCTGCACCCATCTCATCATGAAGCTACAACTTTATAAATCCATAATTTTTGCTGCTTTCCTTTTAACTCCTTTGCTGGCTTTTGCGCAAGATGCGAAGCTGGCATTGGCAAGCAACTACGTCAATCTAAGAGGAGCTACGTGGGGGCTGCAGCAAGTCCCTAAACCCCCGGTATCAGATGCTCAACGACAGGAGTTGATAAAAAGCTTGCTTGATGCTTTGGTTAGTGGCAACGCCAAAAGCAAACATTGGGCGGCTGATCATCCTGCGCGGCGAGCTCTGAATGATGCATTGGCCCCCGACCTAACAAGGTTGGGCGATTTAATATTTCAGAAGCGGGACTTGGCGCCTTTGGCAAAAAGGATAGAAGATGTTTTTGTTCAGGCTATCGCATCCCTATTTACAGAGAAGGAATTGCAGGATCTCATAGCCTATTATTCTCGTCCCCAAGGAAGGCTTTTTATCTCCGGGCAGCAGGCCTTAAATAACATGCTGGAAAGCAGCCTGCTGGCACGGACAGCGAATTTTTCTCCGAACGTGGAATATCCACGAAGAACGAATCCGGATCCCGGAAAAATGGCCGAGCTTCTGGGATTGTTTGACGAAGTCGTGAGAATTCAGCTAGCGATATCTGATCCTGGTCCGGGCGGTGATCGCTCCGGCCTTGGGGCAATTGGACTCATAACTAGCGCAGGGGTGGTGGATGCATATCCCGAGATACTGGCCGAGTGGGAGAAGATTCCTGAGAAGGATAGAGAGGAAATTTTGAGTTGGAGAAAGTCAGCTCCAGGCTTGAACGAGCGCGAAGTGATTTATAAAGCCGCCGGAAAAATCCGAACGGTATACAAACCGGAGCAGGGCATGCAAGAGATGCTGAGGGCAACTGTCGAATTCGAAATAAAGACAGAACACCTGATTGACCGTTTGGCGGCGCAGTTTCCCTGAGTTGAATCAGAATCGCCATCACCGGTTTCATGGTCAGGCCGATGTTTTTTTCGTTCCAGCTACCAGGTCCTACAGACATTTCGGTTGAGACGTATAGGATTGACAGGCGAGAACCACAAGACTAGGAGTTAACCATGGCCCACGAGTTCGCCAAGACCCTGAAAACCTTCACCACCGCGTCAGGCAAGACCGGCAGGTTTTACTCCTTGCCCGCGCTGGCCAGACTGTATCCCAAGATCTCGCGCCTGCCGGTGTCCATGCGCATCGTGCTGGAGTCGGTGCTGCGCAACTGCGACGGCAAGAAGGTCAGTGCCGAACATGTGCGCCAGCTGGCCAACTGGTTCCCGAATGCCGACCGCACCGAGGAAATCCCCTTTGTCGTCTCGCGCGTGGTGCTGCAGGACTTCACCGGCGTGCCGCTGCTGGCCGACCTGGCGGCCATGCGCAGCGTGGCGATCAAGCTGGGCAAGAACCCGAAAGCCATCGAGCCGCTGGTACCGGTGGACCTGGTGGTGGACCACTCCATCATGGTGGACCACTACGGCAAGAAAAATTCGCTGGACCTGAACATGAAGCTGGAGTTCCAGCGCAACAACGAGCGTTACCAGTTCATGAAATGGGGCATGCAGGCCTTTGACACCTTCGGCGTCGTGCCGCCGGGCTTCGGAATTGTCCACCAGGTGAACCTGGAGTATTTGGCCCGTGGCGTGCACAAGCGTGCCGACGGCGTTTATTACCCCGACACGCTGGTCGGCACCGACAGCCACACCACCATGATCAACGGCATCGGTGTCGTCGGCTGGGGTGTAGGCGGCATCGAGGCCGAGGCCGCCATGCTGGGCCAGCCGGTCTACATGCTGACGCCCGACGTGGTCGGTTTCGAGCTGACCGGCCGCCTGCGCGAGGGCGTCACCGCCACCGACCTGGTGCTGCGTGTGACCGAGGCCTTGCGCAAGGAAAAGGTGGTCGGCAAGTTTGTTGAATTTTTCGGCGAAGGCACACGCACGCTGGCGCTTCCCGACCGAGCGACGATTGCCAACATGGCGCCCGAATACGGCGCCACCATGGGTTTTTTCCCGGTCGATGAAAAAACCATCGAGTACTTCACCGGCACCGGGCGCACCAAGGCCGAGATCGAGGCCTTCGAGGCCTACTTCCGCGCGCAGGGCCTGTTCGGTGTGCCCAAGGCGGGCCAGATTGATTTCTCGCAGGTGGTCAAGCTCGACCTTGGCGATGTGACGCCCAGCCTGGCCGGCCCCAAGCGCCCGCAGGACCGGATCGAGCTGGGCCAGGTGGCGACCCAGTTTGCCTCGCTGTTCAGCAAGCCGATTGCCGAGAACGGTTTCAACCAGCAGGCCGCCATGCTGGCCACGCGCCATCTGCTGCAGCAGGCCGGGCAGGCGCACCCCGACACGACGCCGGGTGTGCCGCCCATGCCGACAGGTGCACCGCGCATGGTGGCCGAGATGGAGGCCAACCGCCCCACGCTGGAGACCGCTCACGCTGACCTTGCTGCGCCGGCGTCCGCGCCCAAGGCCGAGAGCATCACCATCGGCAACGGCGATGTGCTGATTGCCGCCATCACCAGCTGCACCAACACCTCCAACCCCAGCGTCCTGCTGGCGGCTGGCCTGCTCGCCAAAAAGGCGGTGGAAGCCGGCCTGAAGGTGCAGCCGCACATCAAGACCTCGCTGGCGCCGGGCTCGCGCATCGTCACCGAGTACCTGACCAACACCGGGCTGCTGCCTTATCTTGAAAAACTCGGTTTCGCGCTGGCCGGTTACGGCTGCACGACCTGCATCGGCAACGCCGGCGACCTGACGCCCGAGATCAACGATGCGATCGCCAATAGCGACCTGGTGTGCGCTGCCGTGCTGTCGGGCAACCGCAATTTCGAAGCGCGCATTCACCCCAACCTGAAGGCCAACTTCCTGGCCAGCCCGCCGCTGGTGGTGGCCTATGCGATTGCCGGCACGGTGATGCGCGACCTGATGACCGAGCCGGTCGGCAAGGGCAAGGGCGGCAAGGATGTCTACCTCGGCGACATCTGGCCGACCAGCGACGAGATCTACAAGCTCATGAAGTTCGCCATGAACGGCAAGGCCTTCCGCGAGAACTACGCCAAGGTCAAGACCGAGCCCGGCAAGCTGTGGGAAAAGATCCAGGGGGTGACCGGGACCGCCTACACCTGGCCCGTCAGCACCTACATCGCCGAGCCGCCGTTCTTCAAGGACTTTGCTATGGAAAATGTAGCTGCCAGCGTATATAGGACGGGGTCTGCAGGTCAAAAAGATGCAGTGTCTGTGAAGGGTGCCCGCATCATGGCGCTGTTCGGCGACTCCATCACCACCGACCACATTTCACCGGCCGGCTCCATCAAGGGCAGCTCGCCGGCCGGCCAGTGGCTGCTGGCCCACGGGGTGCAGAAGGCCGACTTCAACAGCTACGGCGCGCGTCGCGGCAACCACGAGGTGATGATGCGCGGCACCTTTGCCAATGTGCGCATCAAGAACCTGATGATTCCCGCCGGCCCCGATGGCTCGCGCGAGGAGGGCGGCGTCACGTTGTTCCAGCCCTCGGGCGGGAAGATGGCCATCTACGACGCGGCCATGCAGTACATGCAGCAGGGCACGCCCACGGTGATTTTTGCGGGCGAGGAGTACGGTACCGGCTCGTCGCGCGACTGGGCCGCCAAGGGCACGCAGCTGCTGGGCATCAAGGCGGTGGTGGCGCGCAGTTTCGAGCGCATCCACCGCAGCAACCTGGTCGGCATGGGTGTGCTGCCCCTGCAGTTTCTGCCTGGCGATTCATGGCAGACCCTGCGCCTGAACGGCAGGGAACTGATCGACGTGTTGCCCGATCCCGAGCTCAAGCCGCAAAGCCGGGCCCGGCTGGTGGTCACGCGCGAAGACGGATCGCGCGATGAACTGGAAGTCATCCTGCGCATCGACACGCCGATCGAGGTCGACTACTACCGGCACGGCGGCATCCTGCCTTTTGTGCTGCGGCAACTGCTCGCTGCGTAAGCCTGTGACCGACGAAAGTGCTGGCGGTTTGATTTTCCGGGAATGGATGTGCAGGCCCTGATCGCCGGTGGCGGCATTGGCGGGCTGGCGGCGGCGCTGGCCGGCACGCGGGCAGGCTGGGACGTGCGCCTGTACGAGCGCGCACCGGTGTTCAGTGAGGTGGGTGCCGGCATCCAGCTTGGGCCCAACGTCGTCAAGGTGTTGCATGGCTGGGGCCTGGCCGATGCGCTAGCCGGCGTGGCGGCTTTTCCCGAACGCCTGGAAGTGCGCAGCGCGCTGACCGGCGAAACCCTCGGTGTGCTGCGGCTCGGTTCCGTGATGGGACAGCGTTATGGCGCGCCTTACGCCACGGTGCACCGCGCCGACCTGCATGGCCTGCTGCTGGACGCGGTGCAGAAAGCGGGGGTTGCGCTCAAACTCAACCGGACGCTGAACCGGTTCACGCAGAACCTGGAGGCCGTGACCGTGCAGAGCGGTGACGACCCGCCCGTGGAGGGTGAGGTGCTGGTCGGCGCCGACGGCTTGTGGAGCCCGGTGCGCCAGTGGCTGCTGGGCGACGGACCGCCGCGCGCCACCGGCCACGTCGCCTACCGCGCGCTGCTGCCGCAGGCCGAGCTGCCCGAGGCCCTGCGTTCCAGCCAGGTCACGGCCTGGCTGGGACCGAAGCTGCATGTGGTGCAGTACCCGGTGTGCGGCGGCCAATCGCTCAATGTGGTCGGCATTGTGGAGGGTCATGCCGGGGGTGATCTGGACAATTGGGACCAGGGCACCGATGGTGCCGGCCTGCACGCTGCGCTGGCCGGCAGCTGCGCGCCGCTGCAGGACCTGGTGCGGGCCATTCCCGCCTGGCGGCTCTGGGCGCTGTGCGACCGGCCGCCCATGCAGGGCGCGTACCAGCACGCGCTGGGCCGTGTGGCCCTGCTCGGCGACGCGGCGCACCCCATGCGCCCCTATCTTGCCCAAGGCGCCGGCATGGCCATCGAAGACGCCGCCGAACTCGGGCGCGTCCTGGCGCAGGCGCTGGACCCGGCTTTCGACGTGCCGACGCTGCTGGGCCGCTACGCGCTGAACCGCTGGCAACGCAATGCCCGGGTGCAGGCACGCGCCATCCGCAACGGGCAGATTTTTCATGCGAGCGGGGCGGTGCGGCTGGGGCGGGATGCGTCGATGAAACTGCTGGGCGAGCGCCTGCTGGATCTGCCCTGGTTGTATGGCGGGCCTTGAATTGCTACTGAATTTGTAGCTGCTTGCGTAGCCTGTACCTGGGCTGCAGGCCTATTTGATACGAATGTTGTGTTTGCCTGCAAGCGGAGTGAAAGGGGAACTTCGCCTCCAGCCCGGCGGACTAGCCGCGTCCCACAAACGGCATCTTCGTCGCCATGATGGTCATGAACTGCACATTGGTCGCCAGCGGCAAGGCGGCCATGTGCACCACTGCATCAGCGACATGGTTCACATCCATCAAGGGTTCGATCGCAATCTCGCCATTGGCCTGCAACACGCCCTTGGCCATGCGCGCGGCCATCTCGGTCTGGGCGTTGCCGATGTCGATCTGGCCGCAGGCGATGTCGTACTGGCGGCAGTCGAGCGAGATCGACTTGGTCAGGCCGGTGATCGCATGTTTGGTCGCGGTGTAGGGCGCCGAATGGGGCCGCGGTGCGTGCGCCGAGATCGAGCCGTTGTTGATGATGCGCCCGCCCTGGGGCGACTGCGCCTTCATCAGGCGGATCGCCTGCTGCGCGCACAGGAAGGAGCCGGTCAGGTTGATGTTGACCACGTTTTGCCATTGCTCGAAGCTCAGCTCCTCCATGGGCACGGCGGGCGCACCGACGCCGGCATTGTTGAACAGCAGGTCCAGGCGTCCAAAGGTCTGATGAACCTTGTCGAAGGCCGCACGCACCGCGTCCGGGTTGCTGACATCGCAGGGCAGGGCGAGCACCCTGTCGCCGGCGGCCGAGGCCTGGGCCACCTCGTTCAATGGCTCCACGCGCCGGCCCACCAGCGCCACGCGGTAACCCTCGCGCAGCAGCGCCAGTGCCACTGCCTTGCCAATGCCGGTGCCTGCGCCGGTAACGAGTGCGACCTTGCCGTTTGATGTCATGGTGAACCTTTGTCTCTTGGATGTGAATGAAATGGCGGTTCGCCAACACATGGCGCCGCACCCTGCGAATTGTGCCCGAGCTGCACCGGCGGTGTTTGCGGCCAGCGCCGGGGTGCCGCATGCAACTACTTTAGGTTTCAACTATTTTGAAAACCTGTTGGAAATTACCGACACCACGGGATTTGCAGCGGTGCTACCTTTGTGTCATGCGTTCCAGCGTACCTCGTTCCCGCGCCGCCCATGCTGCGGCCCCCACCCTGAAAATCTGGGATATCTCGCCCGCCGTGGACGAGCAGGCCGCTGTGTTTCCGGGCGACGCGGCGTATTCGCAGAAGCTGCACTTTGCGCTCTCGCCCGGCTGCCCTGTCAATGTCCACACGCTCACCTTCTCGCCGCACACCGGCGCGCATGCCGACGCGCCCATGCACTACGCCAACGGCGCGCCGGCCATTGGCGCCGTGGACTTGCTGCCCTACCTCGGGCCCTGCCGCGTGATCCATTGCCTGGACTGCGGCCCGCTGGTGGAGCCGCAGCACATCGCACACGCGCTGGACAAGCTGCCACCCCGCGTGTTGCTGCGCACCGCCGTCGCGGCCAGCCAGTCCTGGGCATTGTTTACGGCCATTGCGCCCGCCACGCTTGCGCTGCTAGCTGCAAAAAACATAGCACTTGTCGGCATCGACACGCCCAGCGTGGACCCTGCCACCAGCCAGGACCTGCCCAGCCACCAGCTGCTGCTGAAGCACGGTCTGCGCGTGCTGGAAAACCTGGTGCTCGACGAGGTGCCGGAAGGCGACTACGAGTTGATTGCCCTGCCTCTCAAACTGACAAAAGCCGATGCCTCGCCGGTTCGCGCCGTGCTGCGCGAACTGCCCGGGGGCGGCACTGGAAACCCATGACCACACTGACCGACTGCCGCGCCCTCGACGCCCGCGACGTGCTGCGCCCGCTGCGCGACCACTTTGTGCTGCCCGACGGCGTGATTTACCTGGACGGCAACTCCCTGGGCGTTCTGCCCAATAGCGCGGCTGCGCGTGTCGCCGAGGTCATCACGCGCGAATGGGGCCAGGACCTGATCCGCGCCTGGAACAGCGCCGGCTGGTTTACCCTGCCGCAACGCCTGGGCGACAAGATTGCGTCGCTGATTGGCGCCGGGCCGGGCGAGGTGGTCGCCACGGACAGCACCTCGGTCAACCTGTACAAGGTCCTCAGCGCGGCCTTGGGCATGGCCGCCGAAGATGCGCCAGCCAGAAAAGTCATCGTCAGTGAACGCAGCAACTTCCCGACCGATCTCTACATTGCCGAGGGGCTGTGCCGCGAGCGCGGCTACCGCTTGCAACTGGTCGAGCCTGATGACATCACCGCTGCATTGACGCAGGACGCCGCCGTGTTGATGCTGACCCATGTGAACTACCGCACCGGCGCCATGCACGACATGGCGGCGCTGACACAAGCCGCCCATGCAGCGGGTGTTCTGGTGGTGTGGGACCTGGCGCACAGCGCCGGTGCCGTGCCGGTGGACCTGCAGGGTGCCAACGCCGACTTTGCCGTTGGCTGCGGCTACAAATACCTCAACGGCGGCCCCGGCGCGCCGGCCTTTGTCTGGGTGCACCCGCGACATACCGACCGTTTCTGCCAGCCGCTGTCCGGCTGGTGGGGCCATGCCGCGCCGTTCGAGTTCACGCCCGACTACCAGCCCGCCCCCGGCATCACGCGTTACCTGTGCGGCACCCAGCCCATCCTGAGCCTGGCCGCGCTCGAGTGCGGGCTGGATGTGTTCGGCGCCGCGGATGCCCTCGGTGGCATGGGTGCGCTGCGGGCCAAGTCGCTGGCACTGACCGACCTGTTCATCACGCTGGTGGAAGAACGTTGCGCCGGTCATGGCCTGGCATTGGTCACACCGCGCGAACACGCACAACGCGGCTCACAGGTTTGTCTCTCGCGCAGCGAAGGCGCCTACGCCATCGTGCAGGCGCTGATTGCCCGCGGCGTGATTGGCGACTTCCGCGCCGGTGATGGTGCTGCACACCTGGACATCCTGCGTTTCGGCTTCACGCCGCTGTACGTCGGTTTCGAAGATGTCTGGCATGCGGTGGAGCATCTCAAACAGGTGCTCGACTCTGGTGAGTGGCAGCGCGCAGAATTCAACCAGAAACATGCGGTGACCTGATCATGTGCCCTCACGCCTCCACTCCCCCTGGCCCCCCGGCCCGGCCCGAAGACATCGTGCGCGCGGAAAAGGCGCAACTCGATTTCAGCCGCGACATGAGTTACGGCGACTACCTGCAGCTCGATGCGATTCTTGGCGCGCAAAAACCGCTCTCACCCGCGCACGACGAGCTGCTGTTCATCATCCAGCACCAGACCAGCGAACTCTGGATGAAGCTGATGCTGCACGAGCTGGGCGCAGCCATTGCGAACGTGGCCCGGGACGAACTCGGCGACGCCTTCAAGAAACTCGCCCGCGTCAGCCGCATCATGGAGCAGCTGGTGCACGCCTGGGACGTGCTGGCCACCATGACACCGCCCGAATACAGCGCGATCCGGCCCTACCTCACCAACTCCAGCGGCTTCCAGAGCGCGCAATACCGCTGCATCGAATTTGCCCTCGGCAACAAGAATGCCGCCATGCTCAAGCCGCATGCGCATCGTCCCGATTTGCTGGCGCAGGTGCAGGCCGCCTTTGAAGCCCCCTCGCTGTACGACGAAGCCCTGCGCCTGCTGGCCAGGCGCGGCCTGGCGGTGCCGGCCAGTCACACGCAGCGCGACTGGACCCAGGGCTATGTGGAAAGCGATGCGGTCGAGCAGGCCTGGCTGGTGGTCTACCGCGACCCCAAGCAGTACTGGGACCTGTACCAGCTCGGCGAAGAACTTACCGACCTCGAAGACGCGTTCAGGCTCTGGCGCTTCCGCCATGTGACGACGGTGGAACGTGTGATCGGCTTCAAGCGCGGGACGGGCGGCACCGGTGGCGTGAGTTATCTGCGCAAGATGCTCGACGTGGTGCTGTTTCCGGAGATCTGGAAACTGCGGACGGATCTGTAAGTCAAATCGGTCTTCAGCCCTTTTGCTGCTTGCGCTGGTAGCTACTGAATCGATAGCGTTTGTATTTCGTGTAGCGCTCGGGCTGAACTTGGCCTGTCCTGAGCTTGTCGAAGGGTCGAAGCTCGTCTTCATCTGAGGTCTTGGGCTTGCCAACAAGCCGGGACTCGCCCCGGCAGGCGAGGCACTTTACTTTTGCTTCGCCAAAAGAAAGTACCCAAAGAAAAGGCGACCCGACCGTCTGGGTCCTTCCGCTTCGCTCCAGGCAACCTGCGCTGCTCGACTCCGGCGGGGGTCCGCAGAACTCGCTTCGCTCGGACAACTGCGGCCCTGATCCCGCCTCCATCTGCGCTGCTCGGCCCAGCCAAACGGGTTGGGGGGCGAAGACAGAAATCAGGAAGACATCACGCGCAAAGCGCGTCATGTCAGAGTCAAGCAGCCATCATGTTTGCACGCGGTTGCAGCACACGCGGCCACATGAAGTCCCTGTAGCAGGGGATAGGGGTGGGAGTGGGGAGTCGCTCCTACTGCCCAGAGCGAACCGCAGGCGCAGCGTGATGCCGCTCCGGTAACCTACTCAACCTTGCCGAGCAGCAAAAACTCCATCAAGGCCTTCTGCACGTGCAATCTGTTTTCCGCCTCGTCCCAGACCACCGACTGCGGCCCGTCGATCACCTCGGCTTCGACCTCTTCACCGCGGTGCGCCGGCAGGCAGTGCATGAAGAGCGCGTCGGGTTTGGCGGCCTTCATCATGTCGCTGTCCACACACCAGTCGGCAAACGCCTTTTTGCGTTCTTCGTTTTCGGCTTCGTAACCCATGCTGGTCCAGACGTCGGTGGTGACCAGGTCGGCGCCGGCGCAGGCCTGCATCGGGTCCTTGAAGACCTGGTAGCTGTCGGCCGAGCGGATGCCGGCCACCGACTGGTCCACCTCGTAGCCGGTCGGTGTGCTCAGGTGCACCTTGAAACCGAGGATCTCGCTGGCCTGCAGCCAGGTGTTGGCCATGTTGTTGCCGTCGCCGACCCAGGCCACCGTCTTGCCCTGGATGCTGCCGCGGTGTTCGATGTAGGTGAAGATGTCGGCCAGGATCTGGCAGGGGTGGAACTCGTTGGTCAGGCCGTTGATCACCGGCACACGCGAGTGTTCGGCAAACAGCTCGATCTTGGTCTGCTCGTAGGTGCGGATCATCACCAGGTCCACCATGCGGCTGATCACCTTGGCGCTGTCCTCGATCGGTTCGGCCCGGCCCAGCTGGCTGTCGCCGGTGGTCAGATGCACGACGCTGCCGCCGAGCTGGTACATGCCGGCTTCAAAACTGACGCGGGTGCGGGTCGAGGCCTTTTCGAAAATCATGGCCAGCGTGCGGTCCACCAGCGGCTGGTGTTTGTCGTAGGCCTTGAATTTTTTCTTGATGAGGGCGGCCCGCTCGAAGACATAGGCGTACTCGGCGGCATTGAGGTCGCTGAACTGCAGGTAGTGGCGAATGGTTGGGGTGGCTGCGGCGCTCATGGTTTTTCTCCGAGCAGCTGCTTGATCAGTGGGCACAAAATGGCCACCACTTCGTCAGCCTCGGCTTGCGTGATGATCAGCGGCGGCACCAGCCGGATCACGCTGTCGGCGGTCACGCTGATCAAGAGGCCCTTGTCGGCAGCGCGTTTGACCAGGTCGCCGCAGGGTTTGGCCAGGTCGATGCCCAGCATCAGGCCCATGCCGCGGATTTCCTTGACCGCGCCCGAAGCCAGCTCGGCGGCCAGTTCGCGGCTGAGGGCGGACTTCAGGTGTGCGCCCACTGTGGCGGCATTGGCCAGCAGGCCCTCTTCTTCCATGATCCGGATGGTCTCCACCCCGGCGCGCATGGCCAGCGGGTTGCCGCCGAAGGTTGTGCCGTGGTTGCCGGGGGCAAAGATGTGCGCGGCTTTCGGACCCGCCACGACGGCGCCGATTGGCACACCCGAACCCAGGCCCTTGGCCAGCGGCATCACGTCCGGCTTGATGCCAGCCCACTGGTGCGCGAACCACTTGCCGGTGCGGCCCATGCCGCATTGCACTTCGTCGATCATCAGCAGCCAGTCGCGCTTGTCGCACAGGGCGCGCACCTGCTTCAGGTAGTCGGCGTCCATCGGGTTGACACCGCCTTCCCCCTGGATGGCTTCAAAAAAGACAGCCACCACATTCGGGTTGCCCGCGGTGGCGCTTTCCAGCGCGGCCACGTCGTTGAGCGGCACGCGGATGAACCCTTCGACCAGCGGGCCAAAACCGGCCTGCACCTTGGGATTGCCGGTGGCGCTCAGCGTGGCAATGCTGCGGCCATGAAAGGCTTTCTCGTACACCACGATTTCCGGGCGTTCAATGCCCTTGTCGTGGCCGAACTTGCGCGCCAGCTTCAGCGCGGCCTCATTGGCTTCCAGGCCGGTCGAGCAGAAAAACACGTTTTCCAGACCCGACAGCTCGACCAGTTTGGCCGCCAGCACTTCCTGGTTGGGCACGTGGTAATAGTTGGAGCTGTGGATGATTTTGGCAATCTGGTCCTGCAGGGCCGGCACCAGTTTCGGGTGGTTGTGGCCCAGGGTGTTGACCGCAATGCCGCCCAGCGCGTCGAGGTAGACCTTGCCGTTGACATCCCAGACGCGGCAGCCCTGGCCATGCGACAAGGCTATCGGCAGGCGGCCGTAGGTGTTCATCACGTGGGGGGAAGCGGCTTCGATGTGCTGGGGAAGGGCTGCGGTCATTGGAAACTCCGGGGACAGGGCTGAAAAACAGGGAGGCCGCCATCGGGACGGCGGCTCTGAAGTGATTTTAGGCGCAGACCCTGCGGCCTTTGGTGAGGATCCTGCATCACAGCCATGCGTGGCCGTGTGGGTGGAAAACCAAGGCTTCAGTCTTATATAAGATAGAATCGTTGTGCGCTGCAACATGGGGCTCGATCCTGGCCCCGGGCACGCAAAAACCCTCCACCCGATGGTCTCCAACACCGCCAAAGAAGTCTTCATTCAAGGCATCACCCGCGACGGAAAAACCTTTCGCCCCAGCGACTGGGCGGACCGGCTGTGCGGGGTGATGAGCCAGTTCCGCCCCGGTGGCCCGCAGCCCGGCAGCCATTTGACCTATTCCCCTTGGTGTGTGCCCACGGTGATCAACGGCGTCAAGTGTGTGGTGGTCAACAGCGAGCTGCGCGACGCCGAGCCCATGGCCTGGGACTTTGCGATCAATTTCGCCAAAGACAACGATTTGCAGATCGCCGAGGCCTGCCTGATTCCGGACAAGCCATAGCGGACGAGCCATAAAGCTACTGCGCGGTTGCGATGCGGCGTTGAGTGGTGCTCGCACTTCTCATGTACCTCAAGTACATTCCGGTTGCTGCGCTCCGTGCGCCTTGCCTCGCACCCGCTCGCTACGCTTTCTGACTCGTCCTTCGGGGCATAGCGGAAAACAAAAAAGCCGTCGAAAGACGGCTTTTTTGCTTTGCTGGCAGCGCACCCTGCAGAACGGCGGACTGAAGATCAGTCCGGGCGGGTTGCCTGATTGCTCAGGCGGTGGGTTTTACGCGGCGGGAGTGGCCAGGGCGAGTGCCTTGACCTTGGTGGACAGGCGGCTCTTGTCGCGCGCTGCCTTGTTCTTGTGGAAGATGCCCTTGTCGGCGATCGTGTCCACAATGCTCTGCGCCTTGGCGAAGAGTTCGGTGGCTTTGGTCTTGTCGCCGGCGGCGACAGCTTTTTCGACGTTTTTCACGGCGGTGCGGTATTTCGAGCGCAGCGAGGTGTTGGCGGCATTGAGTTTGCTGTCCTGGCGGACGCGTTTGCGGCCGGAGGCCAGGCGGGGGTTCTTTTTCTTGGGTTTGGCGGTAGCCATATAAGTGTTCCTTTAAATGAGGAAGGGTCTGCGGATGATGCTTAGCAAAGCCCACGATTATAGCAGCCCCCACGCTTGTCGCTTCGCGTACTGCGCTGCTCCCCGAGGGGGCGCTGCGCCTGCGGCCCGGCGGAGCCGGTTCCGCGGCCCCTGCTGGACTGGAAAGCCCCCGCTGATCTTCGGGAGCTGGTATTTTTCAAGCAGGGGCCGCGGGTCTGGCTTTGCCAGACCGCAGGCGCAGCGGCCCCCCCGGGGGGCAGGGAGCCACACGAAGTGGGCGACCGTGGGGGCTAAACTCCTGCTGTGTCACTTTTCAAATCCGCGTCCACCGTTTCCCTGTTCACGCTGGTATCCCGGATCACTGGCCTGATGCGGGAGCTGCTGGTGGCCTCGACGTTTGGTGCCAGTGCCATGACGGACGCTTTCAACGTCGCTTTCCGCATTCCCAACCTGTTCCGCCGTCTGTTTGCCGAGGGTGCGTTCAGCCAGGCGTTTGTGCCGGTGCTGGCCGCCAGCAAGGCCCAGAACGGCGAGGCGGCCACCCAGGTGCTGGTCAACCGGGTCGCCACCTTGCTGGCCTGGGCGCTGCTGCTGACCTGCGTGATCGGGGTGGCAGCGGCTCCGGTGCTGGTCTGGCTGATGGCCAGCGGGCTGAAGCAGGAGCCGCGCGGGTTCGAGGCGGCGGTTTTCATGACGCGCTGGATGTTTCCCTACATCGGCTTCATGTCGCTGGTGGCCCTGTCGGCCGGCATTCTGAACACCTGGAAGCGTTTTGCCGTGCCGGCCGCCACACCGGTGCTGCTGAACCTTTCCATGATTGGCGCGGCCTGGCTCGGTGCGCCCTGGCTCAAGACCCAGGGCGTGGAGCCGATTTACGCGATGGGCGCCGGCGTCATGCTGGGCGGGGCCCTGCAGCTGGCGGTGCAGGTGCCGGCCCTGCTCAGGATAGGCATGTTGCCGCGCATCGGCCTGGGCTGGACGGCCATCTGCAGCGCCTGGGCCGACCCCGGCACCAAAAACATCGCCCGCCTGATGATGCCGGCCCTGCTGGGGGTCAGCGTGGCCCATGTCTCCACCATCATCAACACCCAGATCGCCTCGCACCTGACGCCCGGCAGCGTCAGCTGGCTGACCTACGCCGACCGCCTGATGGAGTTCCCCACCGCCATGCTGGGCGTGGCCATCGGGGTGGTGCTGATGCCGCAGCTGGCCGCCGCCAAGGCCGCAGGCGACGCTGACGCCTATTCCGCCATGCTGGACTGGGGCCTGCGCATCGTCGTGCTGATGGCTGTGCCCAGCGCCGTCGCCCTGCTGACCTTTGCCCAGCCGCTGGTGGCCACGCTGTACCACTACGGCGCCTTCACCGACCGCGATGTGCAGCAGACCACGACGGCGTTGATGGGCTATGGCGCCGGGCTGGTGGGCCTGGTGGCCATCAAGGTGCTGGCGCCCGGTTTTTACGCGAGCCAGGACATCAAGACCCCGGTGCGCATTGCGCTGGTGGTGCTGGTGATCACGCAACTGCTCAATCTGGCGCTGGTGCCGCTCTTGCAGCACGCCGGGCTGGCGCTGGCCATCGGCATCGGCGCGCTGATCAATGCGCTGTGGCTGCTGATCGGCCTGCGCCAGCGCGGCAGCTACAAGCCATCGCCCGGCTGGGGCATGTTTTCGCTGCAGGTGCTGGCCGCCACGGCGCTGCTCGCGGTCTTTTTGATGTGGGCCGCCCAGGCCGTCAGCTGGACCGGGCTGCGGGCCGAATCCTTCAAGCGAATCGGGCTGCTGGCCCTTGTCCTGTCTGCGTCAGCTGCTATTTATTTCGGAGCGCTCTGGGCCACCGGCCTGAAAGTGCGAAAGTTGATGCGGCGCTGACGTTTTTCGGCCGTGGCACTCGCATCGCCCGGCGCTTTGTGAGAAAGTAGCACCATGTCGCTCAATCTGGATGTTCCGTCGCCCCTGCAGTACTTTGCCAGCCTGGTGCAAAGCGATGAGCATTTTCCGCTGCTGGAAGCGGCGGTCAGTGTGGCCCAGGACGAGTATCCGGATCTGGATGTGGAGCAGGTGCTCGGTGATGTGGACCAGCTGCTGGCCCGCCTCAAGCGCCGCTTGCCGTCCGACGCCTCGGCCCTGCAGCGGCTGCGGGCACTGAACCAGTTTTTCTTCCGCGACCTGAACTTCGGCGGCAACATCAATGACTACTACGACCCCGACAACAGCTATCTGAACGCGGTGCTGAAGACCCGGCGTGGCATTCCGATCTCGCTGGCGGTGCTCTGGCTGGAACTGGCCGGCGGTGTCGGGCTCAATGCCCGCGGCATTGCGTTTCCGGGCCACTTCATGGTCAAGGTCAACCTGCCCAAGGGCCAGGTGGTGATCGACCCCTTTACCGGCCAGTCACTGAGCCGCGAAGAGCTCGCCGAGCGGCTGGAGCCGTTTCGCCAGCGCAGCGGCGTGGTGGACGACTTCGAGGTGCCTATCGGCCTGTACCTGCAGTCGGTGCCGTCCCGCGACATCATCAGCCGCATGCTGCGCAACCTCAAGGAAATCCACAAGACCCAGCAGGACTGGCCGCGGCTGATCGCCGTGCAGGACCGGCTGATTGTGCTGCACCCCGCGTCCTGGCCCGACTACCGCGATCGCGGCCTGGCGCTGGCCGAGCAGGGCGAGGCCGGACGCGCCGTGCCGGATCTGGAGATCTACCTCGCGCATGCCGAGGACGCGCTGGACCTTGATGCCATCGCCGACCGCCTGGCCCGACTGCGGCGCCAGAAAAGCTGATCCGGGCCATCCCGGGGCAGGGAGTCACGCGCAGCGAGTGAGCGTGGAGGTTATTTCAAGCAGGGGCCGCAGGCGCAGCGCCCCCTCGGGGGGGCAGCGCAGCACACGCTGCGGCAAGCGTCGCCCAGCATGACAGAGCTGCCATTGCGCGCACCAAGCCGCGATGTGGGCGGCCGGTGTGCTTTTGCCACTGCCCCCTTGCGGTTGACGACGGCGATGACCGGCATGAACGATAAAAAAACAACAATTTGATACAGAGTGACTAACAAGTCCAGTATGCCCAATGAGTGCGGGGGTAAGCAGCTAGTATTTTTGTAGCAAAAATGTCTTACTCAGGGGAGGCTGCAGCTTCATCGCGGACCCGTGCCCCACGCCAGTACCCCAGCAGCGCCAACGCCGCCAGGCTGAAGACCGCGCCCGCGACAAAGGTCACCGGGGCGCCCAGCTGGTCCCACAACACCCCGGCCACCGTGCTGGCCAGCAGCATGGCCAGGCCGCTCATCAGGTTGAAAAACCCGAAGGCGGTACCGCGCAGGTCGGCCGGTGCGGCGTCGGCCACCATGGTGGCCAGCAGGCCCTGGGTCATGGCCATGTGCAAGCCCCACAGGGCAATGCCGGCCCAGACAAAGGTCCAGTGGTTGCCCGAGGCCAGCACCACATCGGCGGCGATCAGCACCACCAGTCCGCCGGCCAACAGTTTGGTGTGGCTCATCTGGTCCGACAGTTTGCCGAAGGGGTAGGCGCCCATGGCGTAAACGATGTTCATGCCGATCAGCACCAGCGGCGTCCAGGCGATGGGCAGGCCGCCCTGCAGCGCGCGCAGCACCAGAAAAGCTTCGCTGAAACGCGCGAGGGTGAAGACGGCGCCAATCACGACCACCCGCCAGTACGGCGCCCCCAGGCGCCGCAACTCGTCCCGGCTGATCGGGTTGCGGCGTGGCGCCGCCGCCTTGTCCGGCGCAGGTGCGGGTTCCTGCACGCCGAACAGCAGCAATGCCACCGCCATGAAACCCGGGACCATGGCGACCCAGAAGATCGCCCGGAAGTCATTGGCCCAGAGCAGCATCAGGCCCATGGCGAGCAGCGGCCCGACAAAGGCGCCCACGGTGTCGAGCGACTGGCGCAGTCCGAAGGCCGCTCCCCGCATGCCGGGCGGGGCCAGATCGGCCACCAGCGCATCACGCGGTGCGCCGCGTATGCCTTTTCCGGTACGGTCGATCAGGCGGGCGGCCAGCACCATGCCGGTGGTGGTGGCCAGCGCAAACAGGGGCTTGGAGGCGGCGCCCAGCCCGTAGCCCAGCACCGCCAGCGGTTTGCGCCTGCCCCAGTAGTCGCTGAGCACGCCCGAGAAGACCTTGACAATCAGGGCCGTCGCCTCGGCAACACCTTCAATCAGGCCGACGGCCCACATGCTGGTGCCCAGCACCGTCACCATGAAGACGGGCAACAGGCTGTGGATCATCTCGGAGGAGATGTCCATCAGCAGGCTGACAAAACCCAGTGCCCAGATGGCGGCCGGAAGCCGTTGTGGCGGGACAGCAGGGGTGCCGGGCATGGCAGCGTGATCCTTGGGCCTGTGGCTGGCGCCTGCCCTAGCTGACAGTGACCGCGGCGCCGTCGCCTTGGGGCGCAATCACGCCGATCTCATACACCTGTTCGCCGGCGTCGCGCAGGGTTTTGGCGGTGGCCTGGGCGTGGGCGGCATCCACCACCACGACCATGCCGATGCCGTTGTTGAAGGTGCGGTTCATCTCGAAGTCGGAAATGGCGGCGGTTTTCTGCAGCCAGGCAAACAGCTCGGTTTGCGGCCAGCTGCCCTTTTTCAGATGGGCGGCCGTGCCTTCTGGCAGCACGCGCGGAATGTTTTCCAGCAGGCCGCCGCCGGTGATGTGGGCCAGCGCCTTGATCGGGTGGGCGGCCAGGGCGGCCAGCACGTTTTTCACGTAGAGGCGCGTCGGCGCCATCAGGGCCTGCCTGAACGGTTGGCCGTCCAGCGCCGCGGGCAGGTCGGCGCCCGCGCGTTCAATACATTTGCGCACCAGGCTGAAACCGTTGGAATGCACGCCGCTGCTGGCCAGGCCCAGCACCACGTCGCCGGGTTTGACATCCTTGCCGGTGAGGATTTTGGACTTTTCGACGGCGCCCACGGCAAAACCGGCCAGGTCGTATTCGCCCTCGGGGTACATGCCCGGCATTTCGGCGGTTTCGCCGCCTATCAATGCGCAGCCGCTGAGTTCGCAGCCTTTGGCAATGCCGCCGACCACCGCGGCGGCGGTGTCCACATCAAGCTTGCCGCAGGCAAAGTAGTCCAGAAAGAACAGCGGCTCGGCGCCCTGCACCAGCACGTCGTTGACGCTCATGGCCACCAGGTCGATGCCCACGGTGTCGTGCATGGCCCATTCGAACGCCAGGCGCAGCTTGGTGCCCACGCCGTCGGTGCCGCTGACCAGCACCGGCTCCTTGTAGCGTTTGGGCACCTCGAACAGCGCGCCAAAGCCGCCAATGCCGGCCAGCACGCCTTCGCGCATGGTTTTCTTGGCCAGGGGCTTGATGCGTTCAACCAGGGCGTCGCCCGCGTCGATGTCAACGCCGGCGTCTTTGTAGCTCAGGGGGGAAGGGGAGGAGGTGGTCATGCTGCTTGGGTGGTGGGAAGGGGCCGGCGGGACGGACATGCAAGCCCGATAGAATCCAAGCCAAGATTCTAAGGGTTCACCCCGCCCGCCTGCATGCAATTTACTTCCACCCAAAAACGTACCGCCGCCTGGTGCCTGATCGCGGCCCTGGTGATGCTGGCGTTGTGGCTGCTGGGGCCGGTGTTGACGCCTTTTGTGGTGGGCGCCGTGCTGGCCTATGTGCTGACGCCGGTGGTGAACTGGCTCGATGGCCTGGGCCGCGGCCGGATGCCGCGCGTGCTGGCCGTCCTGATCGTGGAAACCCTGTTCATCCTGATCCTGCTGTCCATCCTGCTGCTGGTGGTGCCGATTTTTGCCAAGGAACTGCCGCTGCTGCGCGAGCAGTTGCCGTTGCTGGCCGATCGCGTCAACACCGCGCTGGGGCCGTGGCTGGCGCAGTTCGGCATCAAGGTGTCGCTGGATGTGGCCAGCATCAAGGCCTTTGTCGTGAAGTACCTCAGCGCCAACTTTGAAGATGCCTTCGGCTCGGTCCTGTCCTCGCTCAAGCTCGGCGGCAGCGTGGCACTGGCCATCGTGGGCAATGGCGTGCTGATTCCGGTGGCCCTGTTTTTCCTGCTCAAGGACTGGGACCGTTTCGTCGGCCTCGTGGTCGAGCTGGTGCCGCCCAAGCTGCGCGCTTCGTTTGACAGCTTCATGGCCGAGTCCGACCTGGTGCTGGGCCAGTACCTGCGCGGCCAGTTTCTGGTCATGGGCACGCTGGCGGTTTATTTCAGCGTGGCGCTGGCCGTGTTCGGGTTCGATCTGGCCGTGCCGGTCGGTGTGTTCACCGGCCTGGCGTTTTTCATCCCTTACCTGGGCTTCGGACTGGGGCTGGTGCTGGCCCTGCTGGCCGGCGTCCTGCAGTTCGGCGGTCTGTATGGCGTGCTGGTGGTCGCCGGCGTGTATGGCGCGGGGCAACTGGTCGAGAGTTTTTACCTGACCCCACGGCTGGTCGGTGAGCGTATCGGCCTGCACCCGCTGGCCGTCATTTTTGCCCTGCTGGCTTTCGGGCAGCTGTTCGGCTTTCTCGGCGTGCTGATCGCCTTGCCGGCCAGCGCGGTGCTGCTGGTGGCAATTCGCCGCATGCGGTCCAGCTACATGCTGAGCAAGCTGTACCAAAGCTGAGGACGACAATGGCAGGCATGAAGCAGATTGCACTGGACATCGGGCTGGCATCGCCGCCGTCGTTCGCCAATTTTTTTGCCGGCCCCAACGAGGCGGCGCTCAGGCACCTGGAACTGTGGGCCGGCAACAGCCTGCGCTCCCCGGTGCCGACCTATCTGTGGGGGGAGCCCGGCAGCGGCAAGACCCATCTGCTCAAGGCCGTCAGCGAGGCGCTGCGCGAGCAGGGCGCCTCGGTGGGCTGGCTGGATGCCTCCATGCTGGAGCCGCCCGAATTCAATGAAAAATGGGCGGCGGTGATCATGGACGACTGCCACCTGTACACCGCGGTGCAGCAGCAGGCGGCCTTCAACTGGTTCGTTAACGCGCTGAACGCACCTGACGGCCACCCGCGCTGGGTGCTGGCCGCCGGCAACGCGCCGCCGGCCGATCTGGCCCTGCGCGAAGACCTGCGCACGCGCCTGGGCTGGGGTCATGTGTTTGCGCTGCAGGCCCTGACCGAGCCGGAACGCCGTGCCGTGCTGCGCCAGGAGGCCGACGCGCGCGGCGTGTTCCTCAGTGACGAGGCCATGGATTTCATCCTGAGCCGCTTCTCGCGCGACCTCGGCAACCTGATGCAGCTGCTGGACCAGCTCGACGCCTACGCGCTGCAGACCCAGCGCGCCATCACGATTCCGTTGATCAAATCCATGCTGGAGACACTGTGACATCACGCCCGGGCGCCGCAAAACGGCGCGTAGCCCTGTTCGACCTCGACCACACGCTGATTCCCATCGATTCCGACTACGAGTGGGGCGAGTTCACGATTGCGCTGGGCTGGTGCGAGGGCCACGAATTCAAGCGCCGCAACGCCGAGTTTTTTGCCCACTACCAGGCCGGAACGCTCGACATCCATGACTACGTGCGCTTTGCCACCCAGGCCATCCGGGAGCAGGGCGCTACAAAATCAATAGCTGCTCACGCCCGTTTCATGGGCGAAATCGTGCAAAAAGGCATACAGACCGCGGCGCTGGACCTGGTCCGCAGCCACCAGGCGGCGGGTGACGACACCGTGATCGTCACCGCCACCAACGAATTCGTGACCCGGCCCATCGCCGAGGCGTTCGGGGTGGCCGAGCTGATTGCGGTGGAACTCGAGCGTGACGCCGGCGGCCTGCTGACCGGTGAGATCCGCGGCATCCCGTCTTTCCGGGAAGGCAAGGTGGCGCGGGTCCAGCAGTGGCTGGCCGACCGCGGGCTGCACTGGGAGGCGGTGGAGAGCACTTTTTACAGCGACTCCATGAACGATCTGCCCTTGCTGGAAAAAGTCACGCACCCGGTGGCCACCAACCCCGAGGAGCGCCTGCGGGCGATCGCCACCGAGCGCGGATGGCGCATACTTGAGCTGTTCTAACTGCTGGAGGCCATGCCCCTTGCCCTGCAAGCGCGGCCAGCCCGGCACAATCTCCTGATTCCATGATCAAAAAATTTATCGACAAGCTGTTTGGCAAGTCTGCCAGTCCCGCCAGCGGTGCCACCCGGTCCAAAAAATCAGTTTTCGGGGAGCGCCGCGAAGTCGGCCCCCAGGACCATGCGATCAACCCCAAACTGGTCGATGAGCGCGCGATGGACGTGGTGCACACCCTCAAGCGGGCCGGCTACGAGGCCTTCATCGTCGGCGGTGCGGTGCGTGACCTGCTGGTCGGCCTGCGTCCCAAGGACTTCGATGTGGCCACCAACGCCACGCCCGAGCAGGTCAAATCGCTGTTCCGCCGCGCTTTCATCATCGGCCGGCGCTTTCGCATCGTGCATGTGATTTACGGCCGCGGCCGCGGCCGCGAGCACGAGGTGATCGAGGTCTCGACCTTCCGCGCGCACCTGGACAGCAGCCTGGCCGAGCAGGTCGGCGGCAACGAGCGCACCAGCAAGAGCGAACTCGCCGGCATGAAGCACGCCGTGGACGCCTCCGGCCGCGTATTGCGCGACAACGTCTGGGGCCCGATGGAAGAAGATGCCGCGCGGCGCGACTTCACCATCAACGCCATGTATTACGACCCGGAGACGCAGATCGTGGTTGACTACCACCACGGCATCCGCGACGCGAAGAAAAAAATCATCCGCATGATTGGCGATCCGGCCACGCGTTACCGCGAAGACCCGGTGCGCATCATCCGCGCCGTGCGTTTTGCCGCCAAGCTCAGCGATCTGGGTTTCAAGTTTGAAGACAAGACCGTTGCACCCCTGCGCGAGATGAAAGGGCTGCTGGCCGACGTGCCGCAGTCGCGCCTGTTTGACGAAATGCTCAAGCTGCTGCAAACCGGCCACTCGCTGGCCAGCATCGAGCAGCTCAAGTTCCTGGGCCTGAACACCGGCATCTACCCCTTGCTGGATGTGGTGGTGGACACCTCGGAAGAACCTTTCCTGCAGCTGGCGCTGCTCGACACCGACCGCCGTGTCGGCGAAGGCAAGCCGGTCGCGCCGAGCTTTCTGCTGTCCTGCGTGCTCTGGGCCGATGTGCGCGAAGGCTGGGCCCGGCGCCTCAAACGCGGAGAGCACACCATGCCCGCGCTGCAGGACGCGATCGACGATGCCTTCAATGCCAAGATCGGCGATGTGTCGGGCCGCGGCAAGCTGGGCACCGACATGCGCGAAATCTGGACCATGCAGCCGCGCTTTGAAAAACGCACCGGCAGCTCGCCTTACTCGCTGCTGGAGCAGCCACGTTTTCGCGCCGGTTTTGACTTCCTGCGCCTGCGCGCGCAGACCGGCGAAATCGAGCCGGAACTCGCCGAGTGGTGGGAAAAATTCAGCACCGCCTACGACGACGAACGCCACGAGATGATCGAGCAGGCCAGGCTCGAGCAGTCGAAAAAACCGCAGCCGCCGCGCACCCGCGTCAAACGCGCCGAAGGCGATGCGCCGCGCAGTGACGATGCCGGCCATGCTCTGGCACCTGCGCCGGAAACCGGCGAGTCCGGTGAACCCGCCCCCGCCAAAAAGCGCCGGCGCCGCCGCAAGCCGGCCAACCGTGAAGGCGGTTCGGCTGCCGGTCCGGCTTCCGACGCCCCCATCGACTTTTAAGTCAGCCGGCATGGGGACGGCCCTGCGCCCTGAACGCCCCGATCCTGTCGCGGCTTACGTGGCGCTGGGCGCCAACCTGGGTGACGCCGCCGCGGCGGTGCGGGCGGCCATGGACGCTTTGTCTGACCTGCCGCTGACCCAGGTCACCCGCCGCTCCAGCCTGTACCGGACCGCGCCGCTGGCCGACGCGGGCGACACGCCCGGCCCGGCCGCCGGCGGTGACTACATCAATGCCGTGGTGGAAGTACAGACGGCACTGACTGCGCCCGAGCTGCTGCGCCAGCTGCAGGCCCTGGAACAGGCCGCCGGCCGCGAGCGGCCCTACCGCAACGCGCCGCGTACGCTGGACCTCGATCTTCTTTTGTACGGCAGTGGCCGCATCGATTCAGCCCGCCTCACCGTGCCGCACCCGCGCATGGCGCAGCGGGCTTTTGTGCTGGTGCCGCTCGCGGAAATCGCGCCGGCGCTGGTGCCGCGGGCGCAGCTGGCTGCGGTGGTCGATCAGGCGATCCAGCGGCTGGATGCCTGAGGCGGCCGGCTTCAGGGCGCCAGGCGCTCGCGCAGCCAGCCCGCCTCGACCTGGGTGTAGCGCAGCCGGTCATGCAGCCGGCTCTTGCGGCCTTGCCAGAACTGCCAGTTGTCGGGCTTGAGCCGGTAGCCACCCCAGTGCGGTGGCCGTGGCGGCTGCAGCAAAAATTTCGCGCCATATTTGGCGGCGTTGGCCACCAGCACGCTGCGGCCGGAGATCACCTGGCTTTGCGGGCTGGCCCAGGCGCCAATGCGCGAATCCAGTGGCCGGCTGTGGAAGTAGGCGTCGCTTTCCTCGGCAGACACTTTTTCGACCAGACCTTCGATGCGCACCACACGTTCGAGCTCGACCCAGTGAAACTGCAGCGCGGCGAAGGGGTTGGCGGCCAGCTCCTGGCCCTTGCGGCTGTCGTAGTTGGTGTACCAGACAATGCCGCGCGCGTCATACCCTTTGATCAGTACGACGCGGGTCGAAGGACGCCCGTTGGCGGCCACCGTGGCCACCGTCATCGCATTGGGCTCGGGCACCTCGGTCGCAATGGCTTCCTTGAGCCACTGGTCAAATTGCTGCAGCGGATCGGCATGCGAGGCCTCTTCGTTGAGTTCGGCGCGTTCGTAACTTTTGCGCAGGTCGGCAATGTTTTGGGTGGACTCTGACATACTGGAAGTATAGGTAGTCCACCATGTCCCTGTCTCCATCGCCCGTATCCCCCCCGCCTCCTGCACTGCCCACCGTCATCGTGCTGGCCTCGGGCCGCGGTGAACGTTTCACCGCGTCCGGCGGCCACACCCACAAGCTGCAGGCCCTGCTGGCCGGCAAGCCGGTGCTGCAGCATACGCTGGACGCGGTGATCGCCAGCGGCCTGCCCTGGCACCTCGAAGACGCGGGCCATCCCGGCATGGGGGACTCGATTGCGGCGGCGGTGCGTGCCACGCCGGATGCGGCGGGCTGGCTGGTGCTGCCGGGCGACTTGCCGCTGGTGCACAGCGACACGCTGCAGGCCGTGGCCCGGGCGCTGGCGCAGCACGCGGTGGTGATTCCGCTCTATCAGGGGGCGCGCGGCCATCCGGTCGGCTTTTCGGCTTCCTGTCGCGAGGATCTGCTCGGTTTGAAGGGAAATCAGGGCGCAGCCCCCATTGTTCGGACGCGAGAAGCTATCAATTCAGTAGCATCTCTCGCACTTGACGATGTCGGCATCGTGACCGATATCGATACCGTCGAGGACCTGGCGCGCGCCGAAGCGTTCCTCGCCGCGCGATGAAGAGTACCCCCGACGGATTCTCCCGGAGAGTTTCTATTCAAGCAGGGGTCGCGGATCTGGCTTTGCCAGTCCGCAGGCGCAGCGGCCCCCTCGGGGAGCAGGGAGCTACACGCAGTGAGCGACCGTGGGGCTAGCCAATCACCGCGCAGGCCAGCCGCGGTCCGGCGTTGCCGGTTGGCTGGGTTTTGTAGTCATCGGGGTCGCGGTGAACAATCAGGCCGCGGCCCACGATGTTGGTCACGCCGCTGCCGACGGCCAGGGAGCCTGACTCAAAGTTGAAGCGCGCGATGCCGCCGGCGTCGGCTTTCAGGCTGGGCAGGTCGCCGGTGTGGTGCATGCCCATGCCGTGGGCGCCGTGCGGCGCGCCGGTGGGGTTGAAGTGTCCGCCCGCACTCATGCCGTCGCCGCTGGCGCAGTCGCCTTTTTCATGCACATGGAAACCATGTTCCGCATTCGGCTTGAGACCGCGGATTTCGCCGCTCACCAGAACCTTGTTGCCCTTCTGGATAAAACTGACGCTGCCGCTGGTGGCATTGCCTGTGGTGGGCTGCAACTGCGCTGTGGCGCGGGGACCGCTGGGGGTGCTGGCACAGGCGCCGAGCAGGACGGCGGTGGTCAAGAGAAAAAAGGCTGTTTTCATGGTGTCTCCAGGTTAAGAACAAGTTCCAGGTCGTTGCGGAAGGACTGGTGTGACTTTAGGCCTGCGGCCCGTCGCTGGCAATCCCGGCTTGCGAGAGTTTGAGCAGGCGCGCCAGCCTGGGATCCGAAATGCCATGGCGGTGCAGGCTTTCCAGCGTCTGGCGCGCATAGTCGTGCGTGGTGCCGTAACAGCCGCAGGCGCTTGAGAAAATCTGCCGGTAACGCGTTTCGCTGAGTTCGCCGGTGAAGCTCGGGCTGCGCCGCGACAGGGTGAAGGCCAGCGCCTGGACCGGGCCCTTGTCGGTGTTGCAGCGCAGCGAGCGCGGGTCATACACCGCCGTGACCATTTCGCGCAGCCAGAGCCTGGCCACCACGTCCGGTACCTCATGCCGGGGCACACGGTAGACCACGCCGTGGCAGCTGCCGCCCGAGAGCAGCGCAAACACCAGCCCCGGGCACTCGGGCGTGCCGCGGTTGATGCGGCTCCACATCTTCAGCGCCCGGTGCCAGCCGTGCACCCGCGCGCGCCGCAGTTCGGCAAAGTCGAAATCGGGCCGCCAGATCAACGAGGCGTAGCCGAAAATCCAGAGGTCCTCGCGGCCGCCCCACTGGTGCAGAAAACGCTCCAGCATGGGCGCCGGATCACGCAGGGCTGACAGGTCGTTGTGCGGGGGATTTTCCACAGCCAGACTTTACAATGACCTGCGCTCACCGGCAAAGCTGCCGGTTATTTTTTGCGGCTGGCACAGGCGCCGCAGCCTCTGCAGTTTCACGGAGTTTTATTCATGTCTTCCTCATCGGATGATGACCAGCTGGGCCTGATCCTGGCCCTTGTTTTTGCTCTGGTTGCCCTCGTGATCGCGCTGGTGTTGGGCGCTGCGCTGCATCGCCGGGACACGCCGGCCTTGCCCGCCCTGGCAGGCGCCGCCGCGCTGCCGGTGGTGACCGCACCGGTGCCGGCTGCGCCGGCCCCTGCCGCGCTACCCGCGCCGTCGGCGCAGGCCATGTCGGATGCCGCCAGCATCACGGTGGAATACGGTGTGGTGAAATTTTATTTTGCGTCCGGCAAGGCCGATCTGGCGCCCGGCGCCGGCGCGGCCCTGGTCGATGTGGTCCGGGCCGCCAGGACCGGCAAGAAAGTGGTCATTGCGGGTTTTCACGACCCCAGGGGCCATGCCGCCGTCAATGCCGAACTGGCTCGCCAGCGCGCGCTGGCGGTTCGTGACGCGCTGAAAGCAGCGGGTGTGGCCGACAGCCAGATCACGCTGCAAAAACCCGAGCAGATGGCCGGCTCGGGCAGCGACGCCGAGGCACGCCGGGTCGAGATCAGGCTGCAATAAGGGCGCCGCGCCGCGGAGACTTTCCTGGGGCGCGGGGCCCATGCTTTTGTCCCTGCGTGGTACCCGGTCTGTAACCCGTGCCTTTCCAAAGCCGGGGCAAACAAGTACGATGAGCAACGTAAGTAATAAAGTTACCGACTCATCTTCAGCCACCTGTTGGGCCCGCACCCCCATGACCCTTCATTCCACCGTCGCCGACGTCACCGCGCGCATCCGCGAGCGCAGCCGGGCGACGCGCAGCGCCTACCTCCAGCGCCTGGACGGCGCGGCCACACGGGCCATCAGCGTTGACCGCATGGGCTGCGGCAACATCGCGCACGCGGTGGCCGGCATGCCGCTGGATGACCGTTTCAAGGTGGTCACGCAGCGCGCACCCAACATCGGCATCGTGACCGCCTACAACGACATGCTGTCGGCGCACACGCCGCTGCAGCCCTATCCGGACCTGATCAAGTGGGAGGCGCGCCTGCACGGCGCCACCGCCCAGGTCGCCGGCGGTGTGCCGGCCATGTGTGACGGCGTCACGCAGGGCACGCCGGGCATGGAGCTCAGCCTGTTCAGCCGCGACGTAATCGCCATGGCGACGGCGGTGTCCCTGAGCCATGACATGTTCGATGCGGCGCTGATGCTGGGCGTGTGCGACAAGATCGTGCCGGGCCTGCTGATAGGCGCCCTGCATTTCGGCCACCTGCCCACGGTGTTTGTGCCGGCCGGTCCGATGCCGTCCGGCCTGCCCAACAAGGAAAAAGCCCGCGTGCGCGAGCAGGCCGCGCAGGGCCTGGTCGGCCGCGCGGAATTGCTCGAGGCCGAACTCAAGAGTTACCACAGCCCCGGCACCTGTACCTTTTACGGCACCGCCAACAGCAACCAGATGCTGCTCGAAGCCATGGGCCTGCATGTGCCGGGCACCGCGTTTGTGAACCCCGGCGGCGACCTGCGCGACGAACTCACGCGCGAAGCGGCACGCACGGTGCTGGGCATCGTCAAATCGTCCAAACGGTTTTCACCGATCGGCAGAATCGTCGATGAAAAGGCCATCGTCAACGCCATGGTTGCGCTGCTGGCCACCGGCGGCTCCACCAACCACCTGATCCATTGGGTGGCGGTCGCGCGTTCGGCCGGCATCGTGATCGACTGGGACGATTTTTCTGCCTTGTCCGCGGTGGTGCCGCTGCTGACCCATGTCTATCCCAACGGCAGCGCCGACGTGAACCAGTTCCAGGCGGCCGGCGGCACGGGTTTCGTGATCCGCGAACTGCTCGACGCCGGCTTCATGCACGAAGACGTGCTCACCGTGCGTGAGGGCGGCATCCGCGAATACACGCGCGAGCCGGCCATGGTCGGCGGCAAGCTGGCCTGGCACGAGATGGGCGCAACGAAAGACGAGGCCATCGTGCGGCCGGCCAGCGCGCCTTTCAGCGCCACCGGCGGCCTCAAGCTGCTGCAGGGCAACCTGGGGCGCGGCGTGATCAAGGTGTCGGCCGTGCCGGATGACCGCCATGTGATCGAGGCGCCTGCACGCGTGTTTGATTCGCAGGAAGACCTGCATGTGGCCTTCCGCGCCGGTGAACTGGCCCGCGACGTGGTCTGTGTGGTGCGCTGGCAGGGCCCGCAGGCCAACGGCATGCCGGAGCTGCACAAACTCACGCCGCCGCTGGCGGTGTTGCAGGGCAAGGGTTTCAGGGTGGCACTGGTGACCGACGGCCGCATGAGCGGCGCCTCAGGCGCGGTGCCGGCGGCCATCCATGTGTCGCCGGAAGCGGCGGCCGGCGGCCCGCTGGCGAAAGTGCGGGATGGCGATGTGGTGCGAGTCGACGCGCTCACCGGCACGCTGGAGGTCAGGGTCGCGGCCGACGAATGGGCGGCGCGGCCGACCGCGGTCATGCCGCAGGCGCTGCGTGATGCCAATGGTCAGGGGCTGGGGCGCGAACTGTTTGCCGGCATGCGCCGGCACGCGCTGACGGCCGAAGAAGGAGCGTTATCGTGGATGTGAGTATCGATATCCAGGGCCCGCTGACGGCCCTGCAGGTGATGCAGGATGCGGCGGTCATTCCGGTGATTGTGCTGACCGATGTGGCACATGCCGTTCCGCTGGCGCGTGCGCTGGTGGCCGGCGGGATACGCATGCTGGAAGTGACCCTGCGCACGCCGCAGGCGCTGGCCTGCATCGAAGCCATCGCGCGTGATGTGCCCGAAGCCGTGGTCGGCGCCGGCACCGCGCGCAGTGCGGCCGACGTGCAGGCCTGCGCGATGGCCGGCGCGCGTTTCATCGTGAGCCCGGGCTACACCCACGCCGTCGGCGCGGCCTGCCGCGACGCCCACCTGCCGCTGCTACCCGGCGTGGCCACGGCCAGCGAAATCATGGCGGCGCAGGAAGCCGGCTTCACCGAACTCAAGTTTTTCCCGGCGCTGCAAGCGGGTGGGCTGGCCATGCTCAAGGCTTGGAACGGGCCGTTTGGCGACGTGAAGTTCTGTCCCACCGGCGGCATCACGGCAGCCAACGCAGCCGATTTCCTGGCACTGCCCAACGTGGTGTGTGTCGGCGGCTCCTGGCTGGTGCCGGCCGATGCGCTGGCACGCGGCGATTGGAGCCGCGTGACCGAGCTGGCCCGGCACGCGAGCGAGTTGCCGCGGCAAGCGGGTTGACTGCGATTCAAAAGAAAATCAGGCGCTGGCCCAATTCCGACGGGCGCCGATTGCTATTGAATTGATAGCTTTTTTCGGGCCGCGTTCTGCCTGTGCTGGGCTTGCGGAAGGCTCGACCCTTTGTCCGCTGGACCGCTGGACCGCTGGACCGCTGGCGTGACGCCAAAAATCCCGGAAAATCAGCGCAGGCCCGCACCACCCATATCGCCCTTGCGCTCAATCAACTCGATCTTGTAGCCATCCGGATCGGTCACAAAAGCAATCACCGTTGTGCCGCCTTTCACCGGTCCGGCTTCGCGCGTGACGTTGCCGCCGGCTGCCTTGATTTTTTCGCAGGCGGCGTAGGCGTCGGGCACGCCCAGCGCGATGTGGCCGTAAGCCGTGCCCATGTCATAGCTGTCGGTGTCCCAGTTCCAGGTCAGCTCGATCTCGGCCTGGCCCGGGTTGCCGCCTTCGTAGCCGACAAAGGCCAGGCTGTATTTGTATTCGGGATTTTCCGACGTGCGCAGCAGCGTCATGCCGAGCACCTGGGTGTAGAAATCAATCGAGCGTTGCAGGTTGCCAACGCGCAGCATGGTGTGCAGGAGTCTCATCGTGTCTCGCTTCCTTGTGAACAGGTGTTGGCATTGTCCGGCAATCCCAAACACCCGGCGCCGTCGCGGACAATGGACGGCAACCGGGGCGGCATAATGGCCGGCAATTCATCGCACCCCTCCTTCATGCCCTTGTCTTGCCCGACCGATCAGCCCCATGACTGGCTGTGTTCCACCCGCCTGCTCGATCTTGATGATCCCAAACTCCGCATCCAGGCCATGCGCATCACGCAGCTGGCGACCACGCCAACCCGGAAAGCCGTGGCCCTGCATGACTTCGTCAAGTCGCTGCCTTTTGGCTGCGTGGCCGGTTTCGACCATGTGCCGGCGGCGGCCGTGCTGAAAGCCGGGCGTGGCGACTGCCACACCAAGGGCACGCTGTTGGTGGCCATGCTGCGCTCGGTCGGCGTGCCGGCCCGGCTGCGTTTCGTGACGCTCTCCAGCGCCTTCCTCAAGGGCATCATCGACGTGCCCCAGAGCACCATCACCCATGCCGTGGCAGAGGCCTACCTCGACGGCCGCTGGATACAGACCGACACCTATGTGACGGACTCCCTGCTGGAGGCGCAGGCCGCGCAGTTGCTGAGCCAGACCGGTGGCCTGGTGGGCTACGGCATCCACGTCAGGGGCCTGCATTTCTGGGATGGCCGGCATGCCGCGCACGCACAGTACAGTGTTTCCGACCCGGCCAGCCTGCCGCTGCACGACTGGGGCGTGGCGCACGACCCTGAACATTTCTACAGCAGCAAGGCCCATGCGCAATTGGCGCTCGGCTGGCTGACGCGCGCCAAATGGATGCTCGCCGCCGCGTTGGTGAACCGGCGGGTGGAGCAGGTCCGCACCCCGTCCAGGCCGGCGGGCCAGCCCGTCTAGCCACGCTTTCCCGTTTCGGGGTCAGGCTGCTTTTGGCGGCGGCACCTCAAACACCAGGCAGGTGGTGGTGGCGTGGGCATACAGCTTGCCGTCCGGCCCGACGATGCGGGCTTCGGCGGTGGCCATTTGCCGGCCGCAGTGGATGACCGTGCCGATGGCCCGCAGCGGCCCGGTCTGGTGCGACGCCGCCCGCACGATGTTGACGCCGAGTTCCGCCGTGGTGTAGGCGCGGCCGGCCGGCATCATGGTGTGCACGGCGCAGCCCAGTGCCGAGTCCAGCAGCGTGGCGTACCAGCCGCCATGCACCGTGCCCAGCGGGTTGTAATGCTTGAGCTGTGGCGTTCCCTGGAAAACGGCTTTGCCGGGGCCGACCTGCACCAGCGAAAAATCCAGCGTGTCGGCAATGTGGGGAAAGGGCAGCTCGCCGGCCAACATGGCCTGCATGATTTCCAGCCCGGTCTTACCGGCCACCATGGACGGATGGGCCAGGCCCGGTTTGCCGCCACCGGCCAGCATGCGTTCGACGACGGCGCTGCGTTCCTCGTTCCATAACGCCAATGTTTCTTCCGGGGTCATTGTTTCTCCTTTGATTGCATCTACAACAATTGTAGCTACAATTGTTGCATGTCCAAAAAATCTGATGCCGCCACCCAGGCCGAACTGAAAGCCCTGGGCTGCACCAACCTGAAGCTGCGCCAGCTGATGCGGCGCGTTGCCACGTATTACGACCTCGAGATGGCGAAGGCGGGCCTGAAGACCACACAGTATTCGCTGTTGTCCCATGTCGTCAAACTCGGCCCCCTGCGTCCCGGCGAACTGGCGCAAAGCATGAAGGTCAGCGCCTCCACCCTGACGCGCAACCTCAAACCCCTGATCGATGCCGGCTGGATCGAACTGGCCGCCGGCACCGATGCGCGCAGCCGCAGTGTGGTTATCACAGCGGCAGGCCGTGCCAAACGCGAGGAGGCCCGCCATCGCTGGAAGGTGGCCCAGGAGGGGTTGAATCACCTGCTCGGCGCGGAACGTGTGCTGGCGCTGCATGGCCTGATCAACGAGTCGCTGGAACTGCTGTCCCCGATTGCAACCGGATCCGGAGCCGATGATGAATAAGCCTTTTCCGTCCTCATCTTCCTCATCTGCCCGGCGGCATGTCGCGCTCTGGCTGGTGCTGCTGGCCGCGGCCGGCACTTTTGCGTTGACCATGGGTGTGCGCCAGACCATGGGCCTGTTCCTGTCGGCGCTCAATACCTCGACCGCACTGGGCATAGGCAGCATCAGCCTGGCTTTCGCCTTCGGCCAGTTGTGGTGGGGGCTGACCCAGCCCTTTGCCGGCGCCGTGGCCGACCGCATCGGCGCCGGCCGCGTGATCTTCCTGGGTGTGCTGCTGGTGGCCACAGGCACCATCCTCACGCCGCTGATGACCAGCACGGCGGGCCTGATTTTTGCCATCGGCGTGCTCGCCGCGGGTGGCGCCGGCATGGCCGGTCCGTCGGTGCTGATGGCGGCAACCGCACGCCTGGTGCCGCTGGAAAAACGCGGCTTCGCCAGTGGTATCGTCAATGCGGGCGGCTCCTTCGGCCAGTTTGCGATGGCGCCGATCGCGATTGGCCTGACGGCGGCGGTCGGCTGGGCCAACGCGATGCAGTGGCTCGGTATGCTGATCTTGCTGGCGTTGCCGGCGGTGTGGGTGCTCCAGGGCAACTCGAACGCGCTGGCAGCGCAGGCCGCGGCAGCCTCCGGCAAGAAAGTGCTGAGCGCCCGCCAGGCGATTCGCCAGGCGCTGGCCACGCCCAGTTACCGTTACCTGAGCCTGGGTTTTTTCGTCTGCGGGTTCCACGTCGCCTTTCTGGCGACGCATTTGCCGGGTTGGTGGCCGCCTGCGGTCTGCCGCCGGAGATCGGCGGCTGGGCGCTGGCCATGATCGGCCTGTTCAACATCGTCGGCAGCCTGGCCATGGGCTGGGCCGTGGGCCGCTGGCGCATGAAGTCGCTGCTGGCGCTGCTGTACGCGACGCGCGGCATCGCGGTGCTGGTCTTTCTGCTGGCGCCGAAAACACCGGCCGTGATGCTGGTGTTTGCCGCCGTCATGGGCGTGACCTTTCTCTCGACGGTGCCGCCAACGGCGGGCCTGGTGGCCAAGATGTTCGGCACGGCCAACATGGCCATGCTGTTCGGCATCGTGATGCTGGCGCACCAGATCGGCGGCTTCTTCGGCGCCTTCCTCGGCGGTTATGTGTTCCAGGCGACCGGCAGCTACGACTGGGTCTGGTACATCGACATCGTGCTGGCCGCGGGCGCCGCACTCGTGAACCTGCCGATCCGCGAGGCACTGGTGCCGCGTGCAGCGCAGGCGGCAGCATGAACAGCACCAATGTGTCGAGTACAGCCTCTTCAAGTCAAGCAGGGGCCGCGGAACCGGCTTTGCCGGGCCGCAGGCGCAGCGCCCCCTCGGGGGGCAGCGAACCACACGCAGTGGGGAGCGTGGGGGCTAACAATCTCGACCCGCGCACGCGGCTGCTGCTCGAAGCGCCGATTGCCCCGACCCTGCTGCGTCTGGCCGCACCCAATGTGCTGGTCATGCTGGCGCAGGCGGCCGTCGGGCTGATTGAGACCTACTTCGTTGGCAAACTCGGCACCGACGCGCTCGCCGGCATGGCCCTGGTGTTTCCGGTGGTGATGCTGATGCAGATGACCTCGGCCGGTGCCATGGGCGGCGGCATTGCCTCGGCGATTGCCCGTGCCCTCGGCGCGCGGCGCAAGGGCGATGCCGATGCGCTGGTGTTGCATGCCATCGTGATCGCCGCCGTGTTCGCGCTGCTGTTCACGGTGGCAGTGCTGGGCGGCGGGCGCTGGCTGTATGCGCGCATGGGTGGCACCGGCGGCGCGCTGGAGGCGGCCCTGGTGTATTCCAACTGGGTGTTTGCCGGCGCGGTGCTGGTGTGGCTGTTCAACACGCTGTCGGCGGTGATTCGCGGCACCGGCAACATGGCGGTGCCGGCCAATGTCACGGTGCTGGGTGCGCTGGTGCTGCTGCCGCTGTCGCCCATGCTGATTTTCGGCTGGGGTCCACTGCCCGCGTTGGGCATCGCTGGTGGGGCCATTGCGCTGCTGGCCTACTACCTGGTGGGCAGCCTGGTGCTGGCGGCTTACTTGTGGTCGCCAAAAAGCCTGCTGCGCCCCTCGCTCGCGCACATCCGTTTTCGCTGGCTTTTGTTCAAGGACATCCTGCGTGTCGGGCTGGTTGGCACGGTGTCCACGGTCGCCACCAACCTGGCCATCGGCATCACCACCGCGCTGGTCGGTGGCTTCGGCACCGCGGCGATTGCCGGTTACGGCACGGCGTCGCGGCTGGAGTACCTGCTGGTGCCGCTGGTGTTCGGTTTCGGTGCCCCGCTGGTCGCGATGGTCGGCACCTGCATGGGCGCCGGCCAGCGCGAGCGCGCGCTGCACGCCACCTGGATAGGCGCGGGCATGGCCTTCCTGATGACCGAAGCCATCGGCCTGTGGGCCGCGGCGTTTCCGAAGGCCTGGCTGTCACTGTTCAACAGCGATCCGGCCATGATCGAAACCGGCAGCGCCTACCTGCGGGTGGTGGGGCCGGTCTACGGCTTCTTCGGTCTCGGCCTGGCGCTGTACTTTGCATCGCAGGGGGCCGGGCGGCTGCTCTGGCCGGTGCTCGGCAACCTGGCGCGGCTGGCGGTGGCCCTTGCCGGTGGCTGGCTGGCCCTGCGTTGGGGCGGCGGCCTGGCCGGGGTTTTCCTGGCGCAGGCGGTGGCGCTGGTGATCTACGGCGTGCTCAATGCCTGGGCGGTGGCCGGCGGCGCTTGGTTCGGCGGCATCGGCTGGCCGCGCAGCACGGCGGGGCTGCTGAAAAGAATGCCGCCCGCCAGGACTTGAAGAAAAAAAGCCTCCGGCCCAGTAGCTACGAGCTCAAGCAGCTATGTATTCAGTAGCAGATGGTTGCAGCCTTCAAGCCGGTGGCGTGAAGGCCGCACGGGCTGCCAGCGCCAGCTCGCGGCTGGCGCAACCTTCTAGGTGGTCGTTGACCAGGCCCATGGCCTGCATGAAGGCGTACATCGTGGTCGGCCCGACAAAGGTCCAGCCGCGTTTCTTCAGGTCTTTGGACAGCGCCGCCGAGGCGGGCGAATGGGGCAGGGCGCGCACGGCTTCCAGGGTGATGTGTTCAGGCCGGTTCGCGGCGTCCGGTTCCAGCCGCCAGACATAGGCGGCCAGCGAGCCGAACTCGCGGCGCAGCTCCAGGACGCGCCCCGCGTTGTTGATGGCCGAGGCGATCTTGCCCGCGTGCCGCACAATGCCGGCATCGCCGAGCAGGCGCCGGACATCGGCGGCATCAAAACGCGCCAGCTGCTCGGCATCGAAGTTGGCGAACGCGCTGCGAAAGGCTTCGCGCTTGTTCAGGATGGTCAGCCAGCTCAGGCCGGCCTGAAAACCTTCCAGGCAGATCTTTTCAAACAGCCGGCGTTCATCGGCGACCGGAAAGCCCCATTCGGTATCGTGGTAGTGGCGATACAGCGGCGTGGCCTGGCACCAGGCGCAGCGCATGCTGGAGGTTTCGTCGGTAAACAGGCCAGGGGTGGTGACATCAGCGGGCATTTGCGATTCCAGTGTTCAGGCCCGGCTGGGCGTCGTTGTTCCATTCAACCCAGCCATACACCCAGCCAGACCGCGGCGATGACCAGCACCAGCCCCGGCACGATACGCGCCGCGTAGGCGGCACCACCTGCGTGGAAGGCCACAACGGCCTTCATCAGCGCGTTGGTGCTCAGGCCGGCCAGGATGGGCCACAGGGCGGCGTCCAGCGGCAGCTTGCCGGCCGCCACCAGCGAGGCGACCGAGGCGGCGGTTGCATGCGCGTCGACCAGACCGGTGGCCGCGGCCGCCAGCAGGGTACCGCGTGCGCCCAGCCAGGCGCTGAGCGCTGCCGACACCAGCAGCACGACGCTGACGATGGCGGCAAACGCCAGCGCGGTCTTGAGGTCGAAGGCCCGGCCCAGGTCCGGCTTGTCCGGATGGCCGGCCGCCGGTTGGGCCGCCGGTGCGCCGCGCGGAAAGAACAGCAGGCTGTAGGCGCATGCCGCCACACTGCCGAGAACCAGCGGCCACCTCAGCGTGTCGAGCAGCGCCGGTTGCACCGCCGCCACCACGACCGCCAACTGCACCATGGTGGCCAGGCTGGAGAGCACCGCACCGGCGATGGCCCCGTCCGCCTGGGTGCCCGATCCGGCCGCGCGTGTGCCCATGGCATGAATGGTGGCCGTGCTCGAGATGAAACCCGCCGCGAACCCGGCCAGCGGCAGCCCGTAACGCGGACCCAGTGCGCGCGTCGCCACGTAGCCGAGTGCGCTGACAGCCATCACCAGCACGACCAGCTGGGTGATGGCATGGGGATTGATGGCGCCGAAGGGGCCCAGGAAGCGGTCCGGGGCCAGCGGCAGGGCGATCAGGGCCGCCGCTGAAAACAGCAGGGCATCGTGCAGCTCGCGCTCGGTCAGCACGCTGCGCACGAAATGGTGAAGGCGGTTGCGTGCCGCCAGCAGCGCCGCCAGCGCCGCGCCCACACCGGCTGCCAGGGCCGCGTTGCGCATCGCCAGCCCGCCCAGCAGGCAAGTCAGCAGCAGGGCGATTTCGGTGGTCATGCCCGGGTCCTGTTCCCGGCTGCGCTGGTAGGCCACGACGGCCAGTGCGCCTGTGACCAGGGCGACCACCCCCAGCAACAGGCCGCCGCCCAGCAACACCCCGACGGCCCCCAGCACCGAGGTCACTGCAAAAGTGCGTATGCCGGCTGCGCCGCGCGTCGGCCCGCTGCCTTTGCGGCGTTCGCGCTCAGCGCCGACCAGCAGGCCGATGCCCAACGCCACGCTCAGGCCCAGCAGGGTGGAAAAATCAGGCAAGGACGGCATGGCGGCAGTGTAAGGGCGCGCGTGCGCCCGGCTCTGCCGGAAACGCGGAAAGCGTTGCGGGCAGGCCCATCAAGCGGAGGTGGCCAAACGTGCCTTGCGCAGCCGCAGCGCGTTGCCGATGACGGACACCGAGCTCAGGCTCATCGCCAGGGCCGCGATCATCGGCGACAGCAGCCAGCCGATGAAGGGGTAGAGCAGGCCAGCGGCACGCCCAGGGCGTTGTAAACAAAGGCAAAGCCGAGGTTCTGCTTCATGTTGGCGCGCCGCACGCACGATGGTCGCTGCCCTGGTCCAGGCGTGGCCACCACGCCATCAGGATGATGGGTGAGGTGTTGTATTGCATGGAAAGCCTCCTTTTTCTCTGATGGCCTGCACAGCTTCATGCACAGCTTCATGAAAAGGATAAACCTTCCCATGATGGAAAGGTCAAGTCGCCGGGGGCCTTAACCCTGCCCGCGGGAGGGGGTGGCCAGCCGGCGCGTGCTTCAGGCGGACCGGCTGCTGTCGCGATCGAGCAGGGCCTTGCGCTCTTCATACTCCGCCACGGTGATGTCGCCACTGGACAGCCGCCTGCGCAACACCTCGTGCGGTGTTTCGCGTCGGTCACCGCCGCGGTCCATGTAACGGCCCTGGCCGGAAAGAAAAACCCCGACGAGAAGGACCAGCAGAACCAACAGACCCAGCCACCCCAGCCCGTGCATGCCCATCATGTAGCCACTGCCGTCAAACAGGCTGTACATGCGCTGACCTTCTCAGGGTTTCGCGGCGCCGCCAGGTGCCGCCATCAGCGCCGAGCGGACCCGCTCGAGGCGGCTGCGCACCTCGTCGGCCACCCGGGCCACCTCGGGGTCGTCGGTCATCTGCATCACTGCCACCGGGTCCATGAAGCCCACGGTGAAGCTGCCGTCGTCATCTTCACGCACGATCACGTTGCAGGGAAGCAGCAGCCCGATGTCGGGCTGGGCCGTCAGGGCGCGATGCGCCAGCGGCGGATTGCACGCACCCAGGATGCGGTAGGGCCGCACATCGACGCCCAGCTTGGTTTTCATGGTCGCCTGCACGTCGATGTCGGTCAGCACGCCGAAGCCTTCGGCCTTGAGAGCCTCGGTCGCACGGGTCACCACATGGGCAAAGTTGTTGTCGTCCGGTTTGCAGTAAAAGCCGTAGGCGGCGCCGGCGGAGGACGTGGTGCTGGGGGTCATGGTTTCTTTCAGGGTTTGGCCGGCGGCGGGGGCAGCCGGTCCATCATCATCTGCATCATGGACTGCATCATCTCCATGCGTTTTTCCATCCATTGCTGGCGTGCCGCCGGGTCGCCGGCCATGGGGCCCGGGCCGGGACCCATCATGCCTCCCATGCCTCCCATGGCGCCGGGACCCATGCCACCCATCATACCCATGCCTTCCTGCATGAGTTTTTGGTGCTCGGCGATCAGGGCATTGCGCTCCTCCGGCGTCCTGGCGCGCGACACTCTGTCGTGCATGGCACGCATGGCGGTCATGTGGTCGTCCATGCGCGCCATGGGGCTACCGGGACCGGCCATGGGCATGGCTTGCCCCGTTGCTGATGCCATGTGACCGTAGCGTGTTTGGGCGCAACCGGCCAAGCCCAATGCAGCGGTGACCGCGATGATCGAGACCAGACGAAATGACATCATGGCGAACTCCAGAAGGTGAGCTGCAAGTCTATTGAGAATCCGGTCATTTTTTGGCAATTCCTCTGCGCGCGTCCATGATCTATGTCAACGGGGAAGCGGGAAGCGGGAAGCTCTCCCGGACCGTGGCCGGGCTTCTAGACCGCCACGGTGTAGTTCAGCGTCATGCGCCCACCGTCGACCACCACGATCTCGCCGGTGATGTAACTCGCCGCATCGCTGGCCAGGTAGGCCACGGTGTCGGCGATCTCTGAGGGTTGGCCCAGGCGTTTCATGGGCGTGCGGCTCATGATCCTGGCTGTGGCCTCCGGGCTGGTCAGCACCGCTTTGGCTGCCAGCTCGGTGGCAATGGTGCCGGGCGCGACCGCGTTCACGCGTATGCCCTTGTCGGCCAGCGCCAGCGCCATCACGCGGGTGAGCTGGTTGATCCCGCCCTTGCTGACGTTGTAGCTGGCAATGGTCGGAATGGTCAGCACGGCGTTGACCGAACTCATGTTGATGATGCTGCCCTTGCCCGCGCCGGCCATCACGCGCGCCACGGCCTGGCCCACCAGAAACGAGCCCTTGAGGTTGATGCGCAGCACGGCGTCGAAGTCGGCCTCGGTGACCTCCAGAAAATCGGCGGCCCTGAAAATGCCGGCGTTGTTGACCAGCACGTCGATGCGGCCGTGCGCGGCCATGGTTTGCGCCACCAGCGCATCGACCTGGGTCTTGTCGCCGACGTCACAGTGCACGTACAGGCCGCCGAGTTCGCTGGCCAGGGCCGCGCCGCGGCTGTCGTCAATGTCGGCAATGACGACCTGGGCTCCCTCGCGCGCAAAGCGCCGTATGCACGCCTCGCCGATGCCCTGGGCGCCGCCCGTGACCAGGCAGACGCGGCCCGACAGTCCGAATGAAATGCCTGCGGAAGATGTGGGTGAAAGTGTGCTCATGCCGGGATGTTACCAGCGCAGGCAGCTATGAATTTTGTAGCATTTTCAGCAACTTCCGTGGCCGCCATGCCGGGCTTGTAGAGCGCCGATCCGATGCCGAAGCCGCTGGCACCCGCTGCGAAATAAGGCCCCATGTTGTCCGGCGTGATGCCGCCCACCGGCAGCACCCTGGTTGCGACCGGCAACACGGCGCGCAGCGCTTTCAGCACGGCGGGCGTGATCATTTCCGCCGGAAAAATTTTCAGGCCGGTGGCGCCGCATTCAAGCGCGGCAAAGGCCTCGCTGGCCGTCATCACGCCGGGCAGGCAGACCAGGCCCAGCCGCACGGCTTCGCGCACGACGGCCGGGTTGAAGTTGGGCGAGACGATGAGCTGGCCGCCCGCGGCCTGTACATGGCGCACGTCCTCCACGCTCAGCACCGTGCCGGCGCCGACCAGGGCCTGGGGACAGGCGGCGGCCAGGGCTGCAATGCTGTCGAGCGGTTGCGGTGAATTGAGCGGGACTTCGATCAGCGTCCAGCCGGTGGACAGCAGCGCCTGGCCCACCGGGACGGCCTCGGCGGGGCGTAGGCCGCGCAGGATGGCGACCAGCGGCAGGGTCTGCAGGGCAGCGGCAAATTTTGGGGAGGCGTTCATGGGGTCATGGGTTCATGGAAGAGGGGGTGGAGGCAAGGTGTCGGCAATGGCACGCAGGCCGCGCCAGGTGGCGCTGGCGCCCACGCGACTGACCGTCACGCCCAGCTGCGCCAGCGCCTGTTCATAACGCGTGGTCAGCGCCTCTGCGCCCATGAGCACCACAGACTCGCCGCGCTGCAGGTTCTGGGCTTTGAGTTCTTCGCCGATGACCAGCCCCGACAGGTAGCTGGGCAGGGCCTCAGGCACCATGCGCTGGAACAGCGACAGGGTGCGCGTGCTGAAGGCCGTGTGCAGCAGGCCGGGGCCGGCCAGCGCGCGGGCCACGCCTTGCCCGAAGGCGGCCGTGTCTGCTGGCGGCTCCCCCGCAGGCAGCGTGCGCGCCAGAATCGAGTGCTGGCGCAGCAGGGCGTAAAACTCGCCGGTCATCCAGGTCGAAAAGTCCGTGATGCGGCCGCCGGCGACCGTGACCCATTTGCTGTGGGTTCCTGGCAGCACCAGGCGCGCATCGGTGAGGCCCAGCAGCAGCAGGGCGCCGACGATCTGCGTTTCCTCACCGCGCATGACATCGGGGACGCCGTCGGTGCTGATGCTGAGGCCGGGCACGATGGCGATGCGGCCGGGCTCCAGCCATTCAAGCCGGACGGCGATGTCGCTGAAACCGGCCGGACAGGCGCAGTAGGGCGCTTCCCGCCAGCCCTGCTGGCTGCCGGCCATGCCCGAGATCAGGCACAAGGTGCCGGCCGTCATCCAGTCGCCAAACGCGTTTTCAAAAACCGCCGGAAAGTCGCCTGCCGCCACGCTGAGGATGCCGCGCGCCAGGGCGCGTTCTGCCAGCACCTGGCCATCGGGCGCGACCAGCGCCCCGCGCAGCGACGAGGTGCCCCAGTCCACCGCCAGCAACCGGCGGCCGTTCATGCGGGCTGGGTGCAGGGAGCGGCGTCAGGCCTGCCGGTGCGCATGGTTCAGGACATGCCCTGCAGGGCACCGACCGGGTAGGCGGGGCTGCGGCAATCCTCGATGTACTGTTCAATGATGGCCTTGAAGGAGGCGTCGGGCTTCAGGCCCAGCGCATGCGCCCGATCGGCGCTGGCGCCGCGCGCCCAGTTGGCCACGATGCCGGCGATGCGTTCGTCGCGCTCGAAGCGCACGCGCCGGCGTACCTCGGGGCCGGCGACCTCTTCCAGGGCCTGCAGCATCTCGCCGACGCTGACGTTGAGGCCCGGCAGATTGAGCGCCAGGCGACCGCCCATGGCTTGCTGGCTGGCCTCGAACACGGTGATCAGGCCGTGCACCGTGTTCGACGGCGACGACACGGGGTGTGTGACGTTTGCATCCACCGGGCAAGTGGTTTCCTCGCCGGCCAGGGGTTCGCGGATGATGCCGCTGAAAAACGAGGACGCCGCGCCGTTGGGTTTGCCCGGGCGCACGGTGACCGTCATCAGGCGCGCCGAGCGGCCATCGATAAAACCCTTGCGGGTGTAGTCGGCAATCAGGTGTTCACACACCAGCTTGTGCATGCCGTAGGAGGTCTGCGGCGACGGCAGCGTATGGTCGCTGACGAGGTCGGGCAGCGGGTTGGATACATCCGGGCCGAAGACCGCCACCGAACTGGCGAACACCAGGCGCGGGGCATTGCCGGCTTTTCGCAGGCCGTCGAGCAGAAGGCGGGTGCTGTCGAGGTTGGAGCGCAGGCCCAGGTCAAAGTCCAGCTCGCACTCGCCCGACACGGCCGAGGCCAGGTGGAACACGGCGTCGAAGCCGCTGGCAAACAGCTCCGACTGGTTGAGCAGTGGGCCGGTGTGCACCCGCACCCGCTTGTCGGCCGCCAGATCGGCGGGCGGTGCAAACATGTCGGCAATGTGCAGCTCGTCAACCGACTGGCCACCGAGCCGGTCCTTCTGGAGAATCGCGCGGGCCAGCCTGGCGCCCACAAAACCGGCGCCCCCTGTGATGAGTAATTTCATGTCAAGCCTTATGAATCAGTGGTTGTCGCGTGGCACGAAGGAGCCGCGTTTGCCGACCAGGAAGTCCAGGTCCACGCCTTCGTCGGCCTGCAGCACATGGTCGACATACAGCTTCCAGTAACCCGAGGACAGCGGCGGCGGCGGTGCGGTCCATTCGGCCAGGCGGCGCGCCAGCTCCTCATCGCTGATGTGCAGATGCAGCTTGCGCTGCGGCACGTTGAGCTCGATCAGGTCGCCGTTCTGCACAATCGCCAGCGGGCCGCCGGCGGCCGCTTCGGGCGCGGTGTGCAGCACCACCGTGCCGTAGGCGGTGCCGCTCATGCGGGCGTCGCTGATGCGCACCATGTCGGTGATGCCCTTGCGCAGCACCTTGGGTGGCAGCGGCATGTTGCCGACCTCGGCCATGCCGGGGTAACCTTTGGGGCCGCAGTTTTTCAGCACCATGACGCAGGTCTCGTCGATGTCGAGGTCCTCGTCGTCGATGCGTGCGTGGAAGTCCTCGATGTTTTCAAACACCACCGCGCGGCCGGTGTGCACCATCAGCGCGGGCGTCGCCGCACTCGGCTTGATGACCGCGCCGCGCGGCGACAGGTTGCCGCGCAGCACGGCAATGCCGGCCTTGTCCTTGAACGGCGTGGCCAGCGGCATGATCACCTCGGTGTTGTAGTTTTGCGCGTCGGCGATGTTGGCCCCTATGGTTTGCCCGTTGGCGGTGATCGCGCCCAGGTGCAGGTGCTGCGCGATTTCCTTCATCACCACCGGCAGGCCGCCGGCGTAACAGAAGTCTTCCATCAGGAACTTGCCGGAAGGCTGGAGGTTGACCAGGCAGGGCAACTCACTCGCCAGGCGGTCAAAGTCGTCCACCGTGAGTTTCACGCCGATGCGGCCGGCCATCGCAATCAGGTGGATCACCGCGTTGGTAGAGCCGCCAATCGCGGCCAGGGTCTTGATGGCGTTTTCGAAGGCCTCGCGTGTCAGGATTTTCGAGAGTGTCAGGTCCTCATGCACCATCTCGACCGCGCGGCGCCCGGCCATGCGCGCCAGCACATTGCGCCGGCCATCGACGGCCGGGTAGGCCGCGTTGCCCGGCAGGCCGATGCCCAGCGCTTCGACCATGCTGGCCATGGTGCTGGCCGTGCCCATGGTCATGCAGTGGCCGTGGCTGCGGTGCATGCAGCTTTCAGCTTCAAAAAAGTCGGCCAGCTTGAGTGTGCCGGCGCGCACCTGCTCGCTCATGCTCCAGACACCGGTGCCCGAGCCGAGCTCCTGGCCGCGCCATTTGCCGCTGAGCATGGGGCCACCGCTGACGCCCACGGTCGGCAGGTCCACGCTGGACGCGCCCATCACCAGCGACGGCGTGGTCTTGTCGCAGCCCATCAAGAGCACCACGCCGTCGATCGGGTTGCCGCGAATGCTTTCCTCCACGTCCATGCTGGCGAGGTTGCGGTACAGCATGGCGGTCGGACGCAGCAGGGTTTCGCCCAATGACATGACGGGGAACTCGAGCGGGAAGCCGCCGGCCTCGTACACGCCGATCTTCACCTGCTCGGCAATCGTGCGGAAGTGGCTGTTGCAGGGCGTCAGTTCGCTGAAGGTGTTGCAGATGCCGATGACGGGCCGGCCGTCGAACTGGTCATGCGGCACACCCTTGCCCTTGACCCAGCTGCGATAGGCGAAACCGTCGCGGTCCTGGCGGCCAAACCATTGCTGGCTGCGTAGCTCTTCGGGTTTCTTCCGGGGGGTTTTGGGGTCGGTCATAGGGAAAATCCTTAATTGATAAACGTATTATCGTCATACCATTGCGCCGCGAATCCTAGTAATAACCATTAAACAGGCGGCAATGATCAAAAACGTTCACGGCAACACGGTTGACCACCTTGGCGAAGCCATTGTGGCGGGCCGGTATGGCGTGGGCGCGTCGATTCCGCCCGAGCCGGTGTTGTGCCAGGAACTCGGTGTCAGCCGCACGGTGGTGCGCGAGGCGGTCAAATCGCTGATCGCCAAGGGCCTGATGACCACCGGGCCCAAGGTGGGCACCCGCGTGTTGTCGGAGGACCACTGGAACTGGTTCGACCCCGACGTCATCATCTGGCAGTCCAAGGCGGGTCTGACCCCTGATTTTTTGCGCGACCTGCAGGACCTGCGCCGCGTGGTGGAGCCCGCCGCGATGCGTCTGGCGGCGGAGCGCGCCACGGCGCAGGACATCGCCGAGGTCGAGGCTGCTTACGCCGGCATGAAACATGCGGTCGAGGAGGGCGGCGACTATGTCACGCACGACCTGCGTTTCCACCAGGGCCTGCTGCGCGCCAGCCGCAACCGCATGCTGGTGCAGATGAGCAAGGCGCTGGGTGCGCTGCTGCGCACCAGCTTTGAAATTTCCACACGCCGCAAGGACGGCCCGAGCCACTCCTTGCCGCTGCACCGTGCCGTGCTGGACGCGGTGATCGCGCACCAGCCCGACGAGGCCGAGCGCGCGATCCGCGTGCTGATCGACGGTGCCAAAGAAGACATCGAAGAGGTGCTGGCCTCGCGGCGTCGCCTGCCTGTCCTGAGCAGCCCCGCACGGCAGCTCAAGGCGGCCTGAGCCATCCCACCAGACAACAGGCGAAAGATGAATTTGCAAAAAACGATGGATGCGGCGATTCACTGGTTCTTCAAGTTCCTGGAGCTGCTGGTGGTCGTCTGCATGGTGGCCATGGTCATCATGGTGTTCGGCAACGTGGTGCTGCGTTACGCCTTCAATTCCGGCATCTCCGTTTCCGACGAGATGTCGAGGTACTTCTTCATCTGGCTGACCTACATCGGCGCGATGCTGGCCATGCACGAGGGCGGGCACCTGGGGGTGGACACCCTGATCAAGCACCTGCCGGTGCTCGGCAAAAAAGTCTGCCTCTTCCTGAGCGAGGCACTGATGCTGTTCTGCAATGTGCTCTTTTTCATGGGCACGTTCGAGATGCATGAACTGCAGGTCACCAATGTTTCGCCGGTGGTCGGCATTTCCATGATCTGGATCTACGGCATCGGCTACGTTGTCAGTGTGGTGATGGCCCTCATCAATCTCAATGTGCTCTATCGCTTGGTGACCGGGCAGATCAGCGAGGAAGAGCTGGTGCAGGTGATCGAAACCGAAGGCCTGGCCGACGTCGAAAAACAAATCCAGGGAAGCAAGGCATGACCGTCAGCGTTTTTATCCTCAGCCTGCTGGCCGCCATGGCCATCGGCATGCCGATCGCCTATGCGCTGCTGGTCTGCGGCGTCACACTGATGGCTTTCCTGGCCGCCACCAGCGGCCTCGTCACTTTCGACAGCCAGATCCTGGCCCAGCGTTTTGTCGACGGTGCCGACAACTTTCCGCTGCTGGCCGTGCCGTTTTTCCTGCTGGCCGGCGAGTTCATGAATGCCGGCGGCATCAGCCGCCGCATTGTCAACCTGGCGATGGCCTGGGTCGGGCATTTTCGCGGCGGCCTGGGCTACGTTACGGTGATTGCTGCGGTGATCATGGCCTCGCTGTCGGGCTCGGCGATTGCCGACACCGCTGCGCTGGCGGCGCTGCTGATTCCCATGATGCGGGCTGCCGGTTACAACGTGGGCCGGGCCTCGGGGCTGATTGCGTCTGGCGGCATCATTGCGCCGGTGATACCGCCGTCGATCGGACTCATCATTTTCGGTGTGGCCGGCAACGTTTCCATCACCAAGCTGTTTCTGGCCGGCATCGTGCCCGGCATCCTGATGGGCGTGGCGATCGGGCTCACCTGGTGGTGGGTGGCCAGGAAGGAAAACGTTCCCGCAGCGCCCAAATTGCCCATGCCGGAGCGCCTGCGCATCACGGCCCAGGGCGGCTTCGCGCTGACCCTGCCCATCGTCATCATCGGCGGCATGAAGTTCGGCATTTTTACGCCGACGGAGGCCGCCGTGGTGGCCGCCGTCTACAGCTTTGTCGTCGGCATGTTCATTTACCGCGAGCTCAAGTGGTCCGAGTTGTACGGCCTGATCCTGGCGGCCGGCAAGACCACCGCGGTGGTGATGTTCCTGGTGGCTGCGGCCATGGTCAGCGCCTGGCTGATCACGGTCGCCAACATCCCCACGGAAGTCGCCAACCTGATGGCGCCTTTCATGGGCAACAAGATGCTGCTGATGTTCGTCATGATGATCCTGATCGTGATTGTCGGCACCGCGCTGGACTTCACGCCGACCGTGCTGATCCTCACGCCGGTGCTGATGCCGGTGGTGCTCAAGGCCGGCATCGACCCGGTGTATTTCGGCATCATGTTCATCATGAACAATGCCATCGGCCTGATCACGCCGCCGGTGGGCACCGTGCTCAACGTGGTCTGTGGCGTCGCCAAGATCAGCATGGACGAAGCCTTCAAGGGCGTGTTGCCTTTCCTCATGGCGCAACTGGCCGTGCTGTTCCTGCTGGTACTTTTTCCCTCCATCGTCACCGAGCCACTCAAATGGTGGATGCGATGAGGGCTCCCCGTCGTTTTTTTCCAACCCTGTCGTTTTTATAAAAGGAGACAACCATGTTCAAACGTAGAACCCTGGCCCTGGCCGCAGCCGCCTTGCTGGTGGCCACTTCGAGCTTCGCGCAGTTTGCCGACCGCACGATCAAGTTCACCAACGGCGTCAACGAAGACCACCCGGTCGGCGTCGGCGTCAAGAAGATGCAGGAAGTGCTGGCCGCCAAGACCGGCGGCAAGATGAAAATCAATGCCTTCTGGGGCGGCGCCGCGGGCGGCGACCTGCCGGCCACGCAGGCGCTGCGCGCCGGCACCCAGGAGATGGTGTGCACCTCGAGCTCGCCGCTGGTGGGCATCGTCAAGGAACTCGGCGCCTTCGATCTGCCTTTCCTGTTTGCCAATGAGAAGGAAGCCGATGCCGTGCTCGACGGCCCGGCCGGCGCCTACTTCAACAAAAAGCTGGAAGAAGCCGGCCTGATCAACCTGGCCTACTGGGAGAACGGTTTCCGCAACCTGACCAACAGCAAGCGGCCGGTCACCCGGGCGGAAGATTTTGACGGTGTCAAGGTCCGTGTGATGCAGAACAACATTTTCATCGACACCTTCAAGACCCTGGGGACCAACGCCGTGCCCATGGCGTTTGGCGAGGTGTTCACCGCGCTGGAAACCAAAACCATCGACGGCCAGGAAAACCCCTTCGTGACCATTGAAACGTCCAAGTTCAATGAAGTGCAGAAGTACCTGAGCGTCACGCGCCACGCCTACACCCCCTTCCTGGTGCTGTACAGCAAGAAACTGTGGGACCAACTGAACCCCCAGGAGCAGGCGGTGCTGCGTGAAGCGGCGATGGAGGGCCAGAAGGTCCAGCGCGCTGCCAACCGTGCGCTCAATGAAAAGTCCCTGGCCAGCCTGAAGGCCAAAGGGATGCAGGTCAACGAAGTGAGTGCGGCCGAGCAGAAGCGCATGTTCGACAAGGTCAAGCCCGTTTATGACAAAAACATTCCGACCATAGGCGCCGAACCCGTCAAGATGGTGATGGATGCGCTGAAGAAGGCGCGCGGCGGTTAAGCGGCATTCCTGCCGGGATCGTTGCAAGGCCGCAAGGGGTGACCCTCGCGGCCTTTTTCACGGAGCATGAATTGAAAATCACCAAAGTCGAAACCCTGCGCCTGGGCGAGTTTCCCAACATCATCTGGGTCCGCATCCACACCGACGAAGGCCTGGTCGGCCTCGGCGAAACCTTCATGGGGGCCGCGGCCGTGGAAGCCTACATCCACGAGTGGGCCGGTCCCAAGCTGCTGGGCAAGGACCCGCTGGCCATCGAGGCGCGCAACAAGGACATCACCGGTTACCTCGGCTGGCGCGGCTCCGGCGTGGAAACGCGCGGCAACTCGGCCATCGACATTGCGCTGTGGGACATTTTCGGCAAGGCGGCCAACATGCCGCTGTACACCGCGCTGGGCGGCAAGAGCCGCGACAGCATACGCATTTACAACACCTGCGCAGGCTACCAGTACGTGCGCAGCACCGTCAACCAGAGCAGCGCCAACTGGGGCATCGGTGACGCGAAAAAAGCCCATGCCGGGCCGTATGAAGACCTGGAAGGCTTTTTGCACCGGGCCGATGAACTGGCTGAATCGCTGCTGTCCGAAGGCGTGACGGCCATGAAGATCTGGCCCTTCGATCCGGCAGCCGAAAAAAGCGACGGGCAATACATCAGCAACGCGGACCTGGACCTTGCACTGGAGCCGTTTCGCAAGATCCGCTCCGCGGTCGGCGAGCAGATGGACATCATGGTGGAGTTTCACAGCTTGTGGCGGCTGCCGATGGCGCAGAAGATCGCGCGCGCGCTCAAGCCCTTCAACACCTTCTGGCACGAAGACGCGATCCGCATGGATTCGCTCGACCTGCTCAAACAATATTCGAAAGACTGCGAGGCGCTGATCTGCGCGAGCGAAACGCTCAGCTACAAGTGGGGCTTCAAGGACTACCTGCAGACCGGCGTGGCCGGTGTCGCCATGCTGGACCTGAGCTGGTGCGGCGGGCTCACCGAGGCGCGCAAGATCGCGGCCATGGCCGATGCCTGGCAACTGCCGGTGGCGCCGCACGACTGCACCGGACCGGTGGTCTGGGCGGCGTCCAGCCACCTGTCCCTGCATGCCCCCAATGCCCTGATCCAGGAAAGCGTGCGCGCTTTCTACACCGGCTGGTACAAGGAACTCGTGACCGAGTTGCCCACGGTGACCCAAGGCATGCTCAGCCTGAACGGCAAGCCCGGGCTGGGGCTGGAACTGCTGCCCGACCTGCACCAACGCGCCGACGCCACGGTGCGCTGGTCGGCCTAGGCGTGCAAGGTCGAATGTGACGCAGATGGGTTCCGATATTTTTGTGGTCATGGGGGTCAGCGGTTGTGGCAAAAGCACCGTGGGCGTCCAGCTGGCGGCCGCCCTGGGCCTGGAGTTTCTTGAGGGTGACAGCCTGCATCCCGCCAGCAACGTGGCGCGCATGGCCGCCGGGGTGGCGCTGAGCGACGAGGACCGCGAGGGCTGGCTGCAAACGCTGGCCGGGCGGCTGCAGCAGGCGCAGGCGGCCGGGCGGGGTCTGGTGCTGTCGTGCTCCGCGCTCAAGCGGGCCTACCGCGACATCCTGCGGCGCGGTGCGCCCGACGCCCGTTTTCTCCATCTGCAGGGCGACTCCCCCTTGCTCGCGGCACGCATGGCCGCGCGAACCGGCCACTATATGCCGCTGTCGCTGCTGGCCAGCCAGCTCAGCACGCTGGAAGCGCCCGGCCCGGACGAAAATGCACAAAGCTTCGACCTGGCCAGCCGGCCCGAAGACATCGTGGCCGCCGTGCTGGCTTGGCGGCAAAACCCCGGTGCCTGAGCCCACCCCTTATTTACTTTTCACGGATTGCCCATGACTGTTTTCGCCAAGACCACGCTCTACACCGGTCCCGATGGCCGCGCCGGATTCCGCGAGGAGCCGCTGGCGCTGACCGAAGGGTCGCCGCAAGCGCTGTTGTCGCCCTTGCTGCCGTCTACGGGTTACCAGCTGCGCCACAGCCCGGTGGGGTTTCGCAGCCAGTTTCATTGCACGGTGACACCGCAATGGGTGGTCATTCTCGGCGGCCAGATGGAAATTGGCCTGCAGGATGGCACGTCGCGCGTGTTCAAGCCCGGGGACCATTTTTATTCCGCTGATCTGCTCCCGCCGGGTGCCTTGTTTGATGCGGCCATCCACGGCCACTGGAGCCGCCAGGTCGGGCCGGACCCGCTGGTGACGCTGTTTGTACAGGGCTGAAAGTCGCGCCGACAGCGGGTCAATTGCTATTTAATCAGTAGCTGGACGTGCCCGTCTGTCAAGGGCTGGAGGCCAAACAGGCTGTGAGTTGTCAGGCGGGCTGCAGCTCACCCGAGAGCAGCACGCGGCGTCCCGGTTGGCCGGCCTGAACGGCTTTCACCAGGGCCGCGGCGACGTCGGCTGCTGCAACCACGCGGTAGTTGCGCGGGATCAGCGGCTTGAACAGGCGCATGGCGACCAGGGCGAGCTGTTCGCCAGGTCGGGTGGCCTGTGCCAGGGCCGCGCGGTCGCCCGCCAGAACCGAGGGGCGTGCGAACACCACGCTGTCGTAGCCGAGCTGGCTGACAGCGTCTTCCATCTCGCCCTTGACGCGGTTGTAAAAAACGGGGGACTTCGCGTCGGCGCCCATGGCGCTGACGATGCCCAGGCGGGTTGCGCCGGCGGCACGCGCCGACCGGGCCAGGGCCACGACGGTGTCGAAATCGACCGCCCGGAACGCCTGCTGGCTGCCCGCCACCTTGATGGTGGTGCCCAGCGCGATGAAGACATCGTCCACCGGCGGGGCTGAAAACTCGCGGAGCGAATCGGTCAGATGCACCACCAGTCCGGGGTGCACGGGATCAGGCCTGCGGCGGCCCACGCAGTGGACCGCCTCGTAGGTTCTATCGGCCAGTAAACGAGCCAGAATTTCCCGACCGACCAGACCCGTTGCTCCGGCCACCAGGGCCACCCGAGCGTCCGCCGCCGCCACCGCCGCCGGCTGGCCGGCCGCCGCCGCGGTAGTTGCCGCGGTTGCCGCCTGTGGGCTGGCCGGAGGAAGGGAAGCCTGAGGAAACATGGCTGGCGGGTTGGGCATCATCGTCGCGCTCCTGGGTGTTGCGTGGACGAGGAGGCTGGGCATTCGGGTTGCGTGCCTGCTGCTGCGCAGGCTGGCCGCCTTGTGCGTAGCCGGAATTCTGGCGCGGCTGGCCGCCCTGGGGTTGGCTGCGGCCACCACCATTGCCGCCACCGCCGCTGCGGCCGCGGCCACCACCATTGCCGCCGCCATTGCCACCACCGTTGCCGCCGCCGCCATTGCCGGCGCCGCGGCCCGCCTGGGGCGTGTTCTCGCGGATGCGCGTCATCATTTCGCTGCGGGCGGCCTTGGCGGCGGCCTGCATCACGTCACGGCTCGGCGGCTTGCCCAGGCCGCCCCAGATGGTCTGGCGGCCCATGGCCAGCGGCTCGGCTTTTTCGCCGGGCTCGGCTTCAAAACCGGGCACGATGACTTTTTCGATGTTCTGCTTGGTGAAACGCTCGATGTCCTGCATGAAGCCTTCCTCGTCCAGGCAGACCAGGCTCACCGCCTCGCCGCTGTTGCCGGCGCGGCCGGTGCGGCCGATACGGTGCACATAGTCTTCGCTGACATTGGGGATTTCATAGTTCACGACGTGGGGCAACTCGTCGATGTCGATGCCGCGGGCGGCAATGTCGGTGGCCACCAGTGCGCGGATGCTGCCGCTCTTGAAGTCCTGCAGCGCCTGGGTACGGGCGGTCTGGCTCTTGTTGCCGTGCAGCGCCATCGCCGGGATGCCGTTTTTCGTCAGGTGTTCGGCCACATTGTTGGCGCCGAACTTGGTACGCGTGAACACCAGCACCTGGCTCCAGTTGTGCTCGTTGATGATGTGCGTGAGCAGCGCTTTTTTCTTGCCGCGGCCGACCGGGTGGATGGTTTGCGTGATGCGCTGCACCGTGGTGTTGCGCGGGGTTACCTGGATGTGCAGCGGGTCGCGCAGCAGGCCGTTGGCCAGGTCGCGGATCTCGTCGCTGAAGGTGGCGGAAAACAGCAGCGTCTGCTTCTGCTTGGGCACCAGGGCCAGCACCTTCTTGATGTCATGGATGAAGCCCATGTCCAGCATGCGGTCGGCTTCGTCGAGCACCAGGATCTGCACCTGGCTCAGGTCCAGCGTGCCCTGGCTGGCGTGGTCCAGCAGGCGGCCGGGAGTGGCCACCAGGATGTCGACGCCGCGGCGCAGTTTTTCAATCTGCGCGCCCATGCCGACACCGCCGAACATCACCATGGAGGAGAGTTCGAGGTATTTGCCGTAGAGGCGAACGCTTTCCTCGACCTGGGCGGCGAGTTCGCGCGTCGGGGTCATGATCAGGGCGCGCACGGCATTGACGCCGCGCTTGTTTTTCAGGGATGGCTCGGAGGACAGGCGCTGCAGCATGGGCAGCACGAAGGCCGCGGTCTTGCCGGTGCCGGTCTGGGCGCCGCCGAGCAGGTCGCCGCCTGCCAGCACGGCAGGAATGGCCTGGGCCTGGATCGGGGTGGGAACGGTATAGCCCTGCTCAAGCACGGCTTTAAGAATGGCCGGAGCCAAGTTCAGATTTTCAAAAGTCATTGATGGTGCACGCGGAGGTGCCAAAGATCGGCCAGTCGGGGGCTGTTGAAGCCTCCGCCAGTGAAAGGCAGACGGGTAAAAAAGTCAGGCTGGGCACCCAAACTGTCACCGAAGGTGTGCCTAATTGCTGCAGGCAACTGGAGCCAGCAACCCGTGTATTGTCGCATGGAACGATAATCGGGGGGTTCACGCCAGAAACGCGCCTTGATTTGGGGCGCCAGCCCCCCACTTGGGGAGTGTGATTTTCGTTTGCAGGGAAATCCGCAAATGGCCTGTCAAAAGCCCTGTTGGCAGGCTGCAGGCGCTTCGTTTTCCCTGCCTTGTTTTCCCTTTTTAGAAGTTAATCCCGATGGCCCAGTACGTATTTACCATGAACAAGGTCGGCAAGATCGTGCCGCCCAAGCGTCAGATTCTCAAGGACGTTTCCCTCAGCTTTTTCCCTGGCGCCAAGATCGGCGTGCTCGGCACCAACGGTTCCGGCAAGTCCACGCTGCTCAAGATCATGGCCGGCCTGGACCACGAGATCGAAGGCGAAGCCACGCCGATGCCGGGCCTGAACATCGGCTACCTGCCGCAGGAGCCCAAGCTGGACCCCGAACACACGGTGCGCGAGAGCGTGGAAGCCGGCATGGGTGCGGTGTTTGCCGCCAAGGCCCAGCTCGAGGCCGTGTACACCGCTTACGGCGAACCCGATGCCGACTTTGACGCGCTGGCCGCCGAGCAGGCGCGCCTGGAAGCCATCATCGCCACCTCCGGCAGCGACTCCGAGCACCAGCTCGAAATCGCCGCCGACGCGCTGCGCCTGCCGCCCTGGGATGCCAAGGTTGGCGTCCTGTCAGGTGGCGAGAAACGCCGCGTGGCCCTGTGCAGCCTGCTGCTGTCCAAGCCCGACATGCTGCTGCTCGACGAGCCGACCAACCACCTGGACGCCGAATCGGTGGACTGGCTAGAGCAATTCCTGCAGCGCTACCCCGGCACCGTGGTGGCCATTACCCATGACCGCTACTTCCTGGACAACGCCGCCGAGTGGATTCTGGAGCTGGACCGCGGCCGCGGCATCCCCTGGAAAGGCAACTACAGCACCTGGCTGGAGCAAAAGGGCGAACGCCTGGCGCAGGAGCAAAAGGGCGAAGAGGCCCGTGCCAAGGCCCTGAAGAAAGAGCTCGAATGGTCACGCCAGAACCCGAAAGCGCGCCAGGCCAAGAGCAAGTCGCGTCTGGCACGGTTTGAAGAGCTGTCGGACTTTGAATACCAGCAGCGCAACGAGACCCAGGAGATTTTCATTCCCGTGGCCGAGCGCCTGGGCAATGAAGTCATCGAGTTCAAGAACGTCAGCAAGTCCTTTGGCGACCGCCTGCTGATCGACAACCTGAGCTTCAAGATCCCGGCCGGCGCCATTGTCGGCATCATCGGCCCGAACGGCGCCGGCAAGTCCACGCTGTTCAAGCTGATTGCCGGCAAGGAACAGCCCGACAGCGGCGAGGTGGCGATCGGCAAGACCGCGCGCATGGCCTTTGTCGACCAGCACCGCGATGACCTGGCCAACGAAAAAACCGTCTGGGAAGACATCTCGGGCGGACTCGACATGCTGACCGTCGGCAAGTTCACCATGCCCAGCCGTGCTTATGCCGGCCGCTTCAACTTCAACGGCGCCGACCAGCAAAAACGCGTGGGCATGCTGTCCGGCGGCGAGCGCGGGCGCCTGCACCTGGCCAAGACCCTGATTGCCGGCGGAAACGTCCTGATGCTCGATGAACCCTCGAACGACCTGGACGTGGAAACGCTGCGTTCGCTGGAAGACGCGCTGCTCGAGTTCGCCGGCTCCATCATGGTGATCAGCCATGACCGCTGGTTCCTGGACCGCATCGCCACCCACATCCTGGCGGCCGAAGGCGACAGCCAGTGGACCTTCTTCGACGGCAACTACCAGGAGTACGAAGCCGACAAGAAAAAACGCCTGGGCGAAGAGGGTGCCAAGCCCAAACGCATGCGGTTTAAAGCGTTGCACTGAGCCCCCACGCTTTTCACTTCGTGTAATGCGCTGCCCCCCGAGGGGGCGCTGCGCCTGCGGCCCGGCGAAGCCGGTTCCGCGGCCCCTGCTGGGATGAAGAGTTCTCACGACCGCTGATTGCGTGTCGCTTCCTGGAGATGCTGATGACCGACGATGAAGTCCTGACTCAAACGCGTCACTGGCTCGAGAAAGCCGTGATTGGCCTGAACCTGTGCCCGTTTGCCAAGGCGGTGTATGTCAAGAACCAGGTGCGCCTGGTGGTCAGCCATGCGCGTCACGCCGACGATCTGCTCGAGGAGCTCGACAAGGAGCTGGATCTGCTGGTGGCCACGCCGGCGGAGCAGATCGACACCACGCTGCTGATCCACCCCACGCTGTTCGATGACTTCCTGGACTTCAATGACTTCCTGGAAATTGCCGAAGGGGTGGTGGACGAGCATGGCCTTGAAGGCGTGGTGCAGCTCGCCAGTTTTCACCCGAAGTTCCAGTTCGAGGGCACCGGGCCCGACGACATCGGCAACTTTACCAACCGCGCGCCGTTTGCCATCCTGCACCTGCTGCGCGAAGACAGCGTGGAGCGAGCGGTCGAGGCCTTTCCCGAGGCTGATGCCATCTTTGACGTCAACATCCAGACGCTGGAAAAGCTGGGCCACGCAGGCTGGAAGGCGCTGGGGCTGTGAGGTAAAACGGTCGGCCGGGTTCCCCACATCCGTGCCGATGCATGAATGCCCGATAGTGGCCGGCGGCTGATTTCCGGGCCCCCACTTCCGCCCGGCCCTGCTGCCAAAATCCTGCTGCAATCACCCTGAGCCGCGTCCTGAAAAAGCTGCCAGGAATCCGGCCTGTCCGACAGGAACCGCTCGACACGATCAGCCTGCCCTCTGTGCAACTTGCACAGTGGATCGATCGCATCTCCCGCAAACACTTTTTTTCCGAGCTGTGCCACCGCCAGGAGTGCGCGGGCAGGACAGCGCTGCGAGCGCTATCGGGGCTACCACAGCGACACTGAACCCTCAACCCCGAACGAAGGCGTGGATGAGCGCGGACGGAAAACGCGGTGCGCGCCAAGGTTGAACGGAAGTTTATTGGCGTAATGCGCATGGGGTGTGAGTGCCGCCTCCGCAAGAGCCCGCAATGACAGCGGCTTCCAGTCCCCCCATTGTCCCCATGTCCCGAGGGGTTTCACCCTGTGGCGTTTCCCCCGCTTGGGGGCTGAAAAATCACCCCTCAAACCACTGGCCATCCGAAGCGCGCTTTTTGCCGGGCGACGTTGAGCCCTGAATCCTCAAAAATTGTGCATACGGACTTTCATTTGACTTTTATCAATCAAAAGTTTTCATGGCGGGAGCAAAGTCGCGTCTGCAACAAGGTGTAAGAAGAGCCAAAAAAAGGTAAATCCTGCCCCCTGTGCAAATCCGGTACTCGCCCCTAGGGCGGGATTTTTGATTTCATCGTTTCAGGAGAAACCCAAGTGAAAAACTTCGTAAAAACCTTTATCGCCGACGAGAGCGGCGCCACTGCCATTGAATACGGCCTGCTCGCTGCCCTGATCGCTGTGGTGATCATTGCCGGCGCCACAGCACTGGGCACCAGCATCAACGACCTGTTCACAGCCATCGCGACCTGCATTTCGACGCCGGCAAGCTGCGCTCTTTAAACGGCCCGATCGCGTCATGGCCCCTCATTCCCGCCGGATCATGAAACAGCACAACAGCGCACTGCGGCCCACGTCTGCGCAACCGCCGGTTGCGCCGTTTCAGCTGGCGCGGATGCAGGGGGCGGTCTCGATTGAATATGCGCTCGTCGCTTCGTTGATCGCCTTGGTCATTGTTGTCGGGTTCGTCGTGGTCGGCACGTCGCTTGGGGCCTTGTATGGCAGGTTGGCCGCCTGCTTCGTGAATCCGGCGAGCTGTCTGGGGGGGGGCGCATGAATCCCGGTCTGACCCACGCGTTGTGGTTCGTCGTGTACACGGCCATGCTCGTTGTAGCCGTGTGGCAAGACGCTACGGTGCGGCGCATTCCGAACCGGGTCGTGTTGTCCGGGGCGGTGGCCGCAATGGTGCTCTCGGTTTTGCCCGGTGGCACCGGTTTCGGTAACGCGGTGGCCGGGCTGGTGGCAGGTCTCGTCGTGCTGCTGCCCTTTTACCTCCTGCGGGTCATGGGCGCCGGCGACGTGAAGCTGCTTGCGGCGGTCGGTGCATTTGTCGGATTTCCGGGGGTGTTTGGTGTTGTTCTGGTGACCTTTCTCGCGGGCGGCCTGATGTCGCTGGTCTGGGCCATCCGTTCGCGCAGTCTCCGCGCGGTGCTCATGAATCTTCGCACCGGACTTTCCACTGGCATGGGCCGGGTGGCGGGCGGGAGTTTGCCGCGCGATGGCGATTTCCCTGTGAGTGCAGTTCGTGTTCCCTATGCCTTCGCGATAGCCGCTGGAGCGGTCGCGCATGGGCTGCTGAGTAACAAGTTTGGCTGGAAGAACGTTTTCTAGGTGCACGCGCATCAAGCGCCGCGCCGTGAAGACAAGAAAGGATCAATGATATGAAGAACGCAAGGCCTTTGCTGGCCATCCTGATTTCGATCGCGGTGGGCGCCGTTGCCGTCATGGTCGCCGCCCAATGGGTCGCCCGGCAGGCGAGTATCGCAACGACCAAGGTCGTCGTTGCGGCGCGCGACCTCGAGGTCGGCACGCGGCTGCGTGCCGACATGCTCCAGCTCGTTGACTGGCCGGCGGGTGCTTCGCTCAAGGATCCGTTTTCCGCGCCGGAAAAAATCTATGAGCGTGTGATCAATACCCAGGTATTGCGCGGCGAGCCTATCGTCGCTGCCAAGCTCGCGCCTCCGGGCGAGAAAGGCGGCCTTTCGGCCGTGCTCGCCCAGGGCAACCGCGCGATCACGGTCAAGGTCAACGAGATTGTCGGCGTCGCAGGCTTCGCGCTGCCGGGCAATTATGTTGACGTGATGGTGAACACTCCCGATGACGCGAACCGCCCGGTCTCGAAGATCGTGCTCGAGCGCATTCTTGTGCTCGCCGTCGCCCAGGAGGTGGCTACCGGCGAAACCAAGCCTCGCGTGGTGAACGCGGTCACGCTCGAAGTGACGCCCTCGCAAGCCGAGCAGATTGATCTTGCACGCAGCATAGGCTCACTCTCGCTGGTGCTGCGCAGTCAGAGCGACAAGGCCAGCATTGCAACCACCGGCGCACGCAAGAACGATCTGCTCAAGCAGGGTCCCGTTGCCGTGGAAAAGCGCCTCGAAGATCCAAATGCAGGGGCTGCACCAAAACCGGTGGCGAAGTCCGGAACGTCGACGGTGCGCCGAGCCGCCGCGGCGCCTGCGCCCGAGACGGTTGAAGTGATACGCGGCCTGAAGAGAAGCACTGAATGACGCCCCGTGGCCTGACCCCTAACGTAAATTGCGAGCACATCATGAATAGAAAAGCTGACCCCGTTTCTTCGCGCTCCTCACCGCTTGCGATGACTGCGCTGGCCTTCGCTTCCCTGCTCTGCACAGCGGCGTTCGCGGCCGGGCCGGTCGCACCCGCCAAGCCTGCGGCTGCTCCGGCGGCGACGCCCCCGGTGACGGCGACGCCCCCGGTGGCGGCGCAGGTCTCCAAAGCGCCAGCCTCGATTACACCGCAGAACGCCCAGTACACCGGTCCAACCGAAGTGGCGCCTTCACTGCGACTGACGGTCGGGAAAACGGCGTTGATTCGTCTGCCGGCCGACGCTGCCCGGCTGTCCGTCGGAAACCCGGACATTGCCGACGTGATGCTGATCAACCCGAAAGAGGTCTACCTGCTTGGCCGGAAAATCGGGTCGACGAACGTTTTCGTATGGACCAAGGGTGGACCCACGACGATCATGGACGTGGTGGTCGGTGTTGACACGGCCACGCTCAAGAGCCGGCTCAACGAATTCATTCCTTCTGAAACCTCAGTGACGGTCGAATCCCTGGGCGACTCGGTGGTGCTGGGTGGTCGCGTGAGCGATCCCATGAAGGTGCAGCGCCTGGTCGCACTCGCCGAAGTCTATGGCGGAGGCAAGAAAGTGGTGAACCTGCTGAGGGTCGAGGGTTCGCAGCAGGTGATGCTTGAGGTCAAGGTCGCGGAGGTGTCGAAAACCCTGCTGGACAAGCTCGGCGCCCAGCTCAACGCAACGCGCAGCATCGGCAACACCCGCTTTACCCTGCTGACCCAGTTGCTGACCGGTGCTGCGGGCTCGCTGACTGCCGCCCGGGCGAGTGGCAGTACGGCGCTTTCCCTCGATGCAGAGGTCAGGAACGGTCTCGTCAAGATCCTCGCCGAGCCGACCATCATGGCGATGAGTGGCCAGGAAGGCGCCTTTCTCGCGGGCGGGAAGATTTTCATCCCGGTGCCGCAATCGGGTGCAAGCGGCGCGGCCACGGTGACGCTGGAAGAAAAGGAGTTTGGTGTCGGCCTGCGCTTCACGCCGACCCTGCTTGAAGATGGCCTCATCAACCTTCGTGTCACGCCGGAGGTTTCCGAGCTGTCCCAGGTCGGCACCACGGTCAGGACGGGAGGGCAGACCACCGTGTTGCCCACCATCACGACACGGCGTGCGTCGACCACGGTGCAGTTGCGTGACGGCGAGAGTTTCGCGATCGGCGGCCTCATCAAGAGCAATGTCACCGAAGCGGTGAAGGCGTTTCCCGTTCTGGGCGAAGTGCCTGTTTTGGGCGCCCTGTTCCGCAGCAGCGAGTTTCAGACGGATCGCTCCGAGCTGCTGTTCATCGTCACCCCGCGTCTGGTGAAGCCGCTGCCGCAAGACTACGCGCTGCCGACGGACAGCTTCATCCAGCCCAGCCGCAGCGAGTTCTTCCTCGGCGGCAGGCTGGAAGGCGAGGCAAAGCCCCAAGCCTCTGAACCACTTGCAGCCCAGCCCGGCGCACAGCCAGGCGGTTTTCAGCTCAAGTGAATCGCCAACACGTGAAAAATCCACCAAGGAGCCTCCCCATGCGTACCCCCATTCTTCTGGCGATTGCAGCGGTTTTATCGACCGGCTGCGTCAGTTATCCCTCGGCAGTTGACGCCAACTTCGGCCAGGCCGTCAGGCGCGCGCAGGCCCAGCAGGTGATCGACCCGGATGCCGCTTCGCGTCCGCGCCCGGCCGCCGGGGCAGACGGCCAGGCTGCGAAATCGTCGATAGACCGCTACCAGAAATCCTTCGACGCGCCGCCAGCGCCCGTGAATGTGCTCAACATCGGCGTCGGTAGCAGCACGACCGGGAAATAACAGAACGCTTGGGCTCAATCTTCACGAATGCAGAAAATGACAAACGAACGCGTTCACTACCCAGGGAAAGCGCCACGGAGCCGCCAGCAGGGTGCTGTGGCCGTGCTGGTCGCTTTCTCGGTAGTTGCGCTTGTTCTCATGCTCGGCCTGGTGCTCGATCTCGGGCATCTGTACGTCGCGAAGAACGAGTTGCAGAACGCCGCGGACGCCTGCGCGCTCAGCGGCGCGCGCGAGCTGAACGACCTGAGCACCGGCGCGCTTGACCGCGCCACGTCGGCGGCCAGGACCGCAGGCAACCGCAACCGGGTCGATCTGCAGAGGGATGCGGTCGACATCCAGGACGTTGACGTCACGTTCAGCGAGGCCAGGGACGGACCTTTCGCGCGGGTGATCACGCCGGACACCAGGTATGTGCGTTGCGCGCCGCATGAGAGCAACCTCAAGAGCGTCGTGCTCTGGTTCATGGCGATCACGGGCGTGACGGACTGGAACGTGAGCGCGGAGGCCGTCGCACGCCCGGTTGGCGGGCAGAGCATGTGCGCGATCCCGATAGCGATGTGCACGACGGCCGCACCCGGCACGCCGAACCTCGGCTTTGTCACCGGCACCTGGTATTCGGGACGGCTCGCCGCAGGGACGACGCAGACAGGCAACTACGAGTGGGTGCGTTTTGAAGGTCAGCAGGGCGGACGCGATCTCGGCGAGATTCTGGCCGGGCAGGGCATGTGCAACCTGGGCCCAAACCGGGTTGACGCCGAGCCCGGCGTGACCACTGGCGTCGCCCAGGCCTGGAACACGCGCTTCGGGCTCTACTCGGGCACTTACAACGACATTGACCTGTATCCGCCCGATCGCACGGGCTATGCCTATACACGCTACGCCTACGACGACAAAAAAGGCATGACCATCGACGGCAGTTGGCCTGATCCGCCGCACACGCCGCCGCAGAATGCCTATGCCGACTATCTGCCGCGCAAGAACATCACGCATGATCCGTACAACCCCACGGCGCTGGTCGGGAAGAACGGAAGGCCGGTGATTCTTCCGGGTAACCCTGCGCCGCTGGCCCAGTCGCTGCACGCGAGCAAAGGCCAGGATCGTCGCACGGTGTTCGTGCCGGTCATCGCTTGCCAGGGCTGGGCGCCCAACAAGAAGAACATGGCGGTGCTTGACTATGCCTGCGCCTTCATGACCAGCCCTGTCGACGACCCCGGCAACGATGTCCAGCTGGAGTATCGCGGGCTCATGAGTCAGGGCGCCTGCGGGACTGCGGGCTTTCCCGGCGACTTCGGCCCGCCCGTACCGGCCCTGGTGAGATGAGGATGGCCGCGATGAAAGTCATTCGGAAACTCAGGGGTGTGGCGGCCGTGGAGTTCGCCATCCTGCTGGTACCCCTGGTCATCATGACCTTCGGCATGACAGAGCTTGGCCGGGCTTTTTATTACTACAACGGCCTGCTCAAGTCGGCGCGCGATGCGTCGCGCTACCTTTCGATGCATTCGCGGGGGGAGGGCGAAGCGCAGGCGCGTTGCCTCGCGGTTCACGGCAAAGCCGTGTGCACCGGAGACGCCGTGGTGCCGGGCATCACCACCGGCATGGTCCAGATCAGTTATGAATCGGGCGTCGAGACCGGCCACGGCGCGATTGACCTGGTGCGCGTCACGATCACCGGATTTCCGTTCTCCTCGCTGGTTCCACTTGTGGTGACGGACATGGTGTTCGGCCCGATTTCGAGCACCATGCGGCAGGGGTCATCATGAAGCGCCAGCGCGGTGCCGCCGCCGTCGAGTTTGCGCTCGTCGTGATTCTTGTGATCTTTCTTCTCTTCGGGCTGATCGAGTTCGGGCGTGCGTTGTTCAAGTGGAATTCGGCCGTGGACGTGACCCGACGCGGCGCACGAACCGCCGCGATTGTCGCGGTCGGCGATTCGGCAGCGGTGCTTGCGGAGATGCGCCTGATCATGCCCGAGCTTGAGGCCGACAACGTCACCATCGAATACTCCATCGACGGTGACTTTCCGGGCGCTGCCTGTGTGCGCGGCACCTGCCGCTTTGTGCGGGTGAGTATCAACTATGCGTTCCGGCCCTTGGTGTTTTTCCTGCCCGGGACGATTCCGATGCCGCCTTTCTCCACGACCTATCCAGTAGAGGCCCTTGGCGCCACCTGACCATGAAATTCAACACGCCATGAAAGCAACACTCATTTCCCGGACCAGCAGCTTGCTCGAAGAGCTTCGCCGCGCTGCTGAAGCCGAGGGCTACGAGATCACGCTGGCGCTGGTACGAAAAGGCAGCCAGCCGCTCTCGTTGCTGCTCGCCGATATGAGCGGCGATCTCCTGATTGTGGACAGCGCGGGCGCGGAGCCCGGCGACGACCTGGCTACGCTCGAGGTGCTGACCAGAACGCATCCTTCGCTCGGCGTGATCATGCTCAGCACCAGCGGGGATGCCAACGTGCTGATCGCCGCCATGCGGGCTGGCGTCCGCGAGGTGCTGCAGTCGCCGCCCAAGGCAGGCGAACTCGCTGCCGCGCTGCGGAATATGGCGAAGCGCCAGCAGGCGGTCCCGTCCCAAACTGGCCGGGGCAAGGTGATCGCGTTCGTGGCGGTCAAGTCCGGTAGCGGGGGGACGGTGCTCGCAACGAATCTGGCTTACCTGCTCGCCACTGCGCACCAGAAAAGGACTGCGGTGATCGACCTCGACTTCGTGCTGGCCGAAGCCTCGTTCTTCATGAGCGACAGCCCCGGAAAGACGAATCTCGCCGAAGTCGCGCAGCAGATCGAACGTCTCGATGGCAAGCTGCTCGCCGCCAGCATGCTGAGCGTTGCACCCAATCTGTTTCTGCTCGCGGCGCCAGACAGTCCGGAGGAGGCATTGGGGATCACTGCCCGGCAGATAGGCCGGATACTCGAGGTTGCGCGTGAACAGCACGATTTCGTTGTCGTCGACCTCGTGCGTACACCCGATACGACTGTGTCGATGAAGGCGATCGACATGGCCGATCTCATCTTCGTGGTGCTCGAGGCCACGGTGCCGCATCTGCGTGACCTGAGCCGCTCCCTGCGGATACTTCGCTCGCTTGATTGCCCGGACAGCAAACTGCGCCTGATTGTGAATCGTTACAACACGCATGTCGCAATCGACCTGGCGCAGATTGAGAGGACCGTCGGCCTGAAGGTGGACTACACGATTCCGAATAGCTTTGCCGAGGTGTCCGAATCGCTGAACACCGGGGTTCTGCTGGCGAAAGCCCATCCCCGGAATCCGGTCGTGCGCGGCTTGCGTGACATCGCGGACGGGCTTGTCGGAAAGCCCGCGGGAAGTGGGCGCAGCTGGATAGGGCGATGGATCGATGAGCCCGGCTGATCGAAGATACGTAGGCAACGAAAGGGGAAACCATGTCTCTCAGGGAAAAAATTGAACAAGTCCAGGCCGAGATCGCGGCGAAGCCCGCAGACAACGGGCAAATGCCGCTTGACTCATTGCGTGGCAAGGCATCGATCAGGTCGCGCATCCACAAGGAAATCCTGTCCCAGGTCGATCTGCCTACCATGGAAAACATGCCGCCCGAGCGCTTGCGCGGCGAGCTCAAGGTTCTCGCTGAACGTCTGCTCGACGAAGACCACGTAGCCGTCAACGAGAGCGAGCGCCGCAGGATCGTCGAATCGATCCAGAATGAAGTGATGGGACTGGGGCCGATCGAGCCCTTGCTGGCCGATCCGTCCATCTCGGACATCCTGGTCAATGGTCCGGGCAAGGTCTATGTCGAGCGGCGCGGACGGCTGGAGGCCACCGACGTGCATTTCGACAGCGTGGAGCATCTGATGCGCATTATCGACAAGATCGTCTCGCGCATCGGACGCAGGATCGACGAGTCGAGTCCCATGGTTGATGCGCGCCTGCCGGATGGCTCCCGCGTGAACGCCATCATCGCGCCGCTCGCGCTGGACGGCCCGGTGTTGTCAATCCGCCGCTTCGCGGTTGTTCCTTACACCATGGAAGACCTGCTCAAGTTCGGCACGCTCACGCAGGAAATGGCCGACCTGATGACGGGCCTGGTCAAGGGCCGGATCAACTTGCTGATCTCGGGGGGCACCGGAAGCGGCAAGACCACACTGCTGAACGTGATTTCCGGTGCGATTCCGCCCAACGAGCGGATTGTCACGATCGAGGACGCCGCCGAGCTGCAGCTGCAGCAGCCGCATGTGGTGCGGCTGGAGACGCGGCCGCCGAACATCGAGGGCAAGGGCGAGGTGACCCAGCGCGCCCTGGTTCGGAACAGCCTTCGCATGCGCCCGGACCGGATTATCGTTGGCGAGGTGCGGGGCGCCGAGGTGCTTGACATGCTGCAGGCGATGAACACCGGTCATGAAGGTTCGATGACGACCATCCATGCGAATACGCCGCGCGACGCGCTGACCCGGCTGGAGCACATGCTCGGCATGACAGGCATGCAGGCGAACCCGCGCACCATGCGCCAGCAGATCAGTTCGGCGCTGTCGGTTGTGGTTCAGATTTCACGCCTTTCCGATGGCCGGCGCAAGATCACCAGCCTGCAGGAGATCACCGGTATGGAAGGCGACATCGTCACCATGCAGGAGATCTTCCTTTTCGATCAGACCGGCGTCACGCAGGACGGATCCGTCCAGGGTCGCTTCCGCGCCACCGGTATCCGGCCGAAGTTTGCGCAACGGCTGCTGACTCGTGGAATCGGGCTGGCCGAAGATCTTTTCGACCCGGCACGCTATCAGGATTGATGCCATGGATCCGCTCTACTCCATTTTTGTGGTCCTTGCCTTCCTCGCGGTGGTGCTGTTCCTGGAAGGACTGTATCTGACCTGGAACGCTTACCGCGGTCCCGAGGCGCGCCGTATCCTGCAGCGCCTGCAGTCGCTTTCCGCCGGGGGCAACCAAAGTGTTGCGGCGCCGCTTGTCAGGAAGCGACTGCTGAGCGATGTTTCCGCTATCGAGCATCTTCTGTTGAAGCTGCCGCGCATCCATGCGTTCGACCGGTTTCTGGTGCAGTCCGGAATGAACCTGAGCGTGGCGGAGGTGCTCGGCACCGCGGCCGGGCTTGCGCTTGTCGTCGGCACGGTGCTTGCGCTCGCCGGACTGCCTCTACTGTTGAGCGTGGGCGCCGCCCTGCTTCTGATCGCGCTCTGGATTGGCTATATCCAGCGCAGGCGCATGCAGCGCATGCACCTCATTGAGCAGCAACTGCCCGATGTGCTCGACCTGATGGCCCGCGCGATGCAGGCTGGCCACGCCTTTTCAAGCGCGTTGCACCTGGTTGGTACCGAAGGACCGCAGCCGATTGCGCAGGAGTTCCATACGGCTTTTGATGAAATCAATTTCGGCATTCCGTCGGAGAAAGCGCTGGCCAACCTCGCCGCGCGCGTCGGCAGCGGCGATCTGCGCTTCTTCGTGATCGCGGTCGTGATCCAGCGCGAGACCGGCGGCAATCTCGCCGAGATCCTCACGTCAATCGCGGCGCTGATCCGGGAGCGGCAAAAGCTGTTCGGAACGATCCGGGTCCTCTCGGCAGAAGGGCGTATTTCGGCATGGATCCTCACACTCCTGCCGTTCGTGCTGGCGGCCGCGATCAGCCTGGTCAATCGTGAATTCATCTCGAAGTTGTGGACCGATCCGCTGGGTCTTCGCATGGTCGGCATCGCGCTGGCCCTCATGTTGCTGGGCGTCTGGTGGATGTGGCGGCTGGTGAAGATCCGCATCTGACGCAGGAGCACACAAATGACGAATTTCCAACCTGTCCTTTTTGTCGTGGTGTTTGTGATTGCCGCGTCGATCTGTTACCTGGTCCTGCGCCTGTTGCTGCCCACGGCACTCGACAAACGTGTCGAGGCGCTCGGCGGTGCCCATCCGGATTCAGCGCCACGGCCGAGCGTTGCGGCATCGTTGTCGGGGGCTGTTGCACGCTGGCTGACGCCATTTGCGCGGCCTTCGCTGCCCAAGGAGGCCTGGGAAAAATCTCCGCTGCGCCTGCGCTTCTACAACGCGGGATTCCGCACGACGACAGCACCCATTGCCTACTTTGGCGCCAAGACTGTCCTGACCTTCGCACTTCCGGCCGTGCAGCTGTTTTACGTCTGGGCCTTCCCGGTCAAACTCCAGGCGACTCCGCTGCTCGCCTTGCTGGTTTTTCTGGCGGCCCTGGGGTACTACCTGCCGAATGTCGTGCTGGCGCACATCATCTCGCGCCGCCAACGCGAACTGTTCGAGGCATTTCCGGACGCGCTCGACCTGATGCGTGTCTGCGTACAGGCGGGCCTGGGCATGGATGCCGCCATCGAGCGGGTGGGACGTGAAATGGAACTGGAGAGCTCCGCGCTTTCGGAGGAGTTTCACCTGGTCAGCCTTGAACTTCGTGCGGGCGCCTCGCGTGGCGATGCCTTGCGTAATCTTGCGCTGCGCGTATCGCTCGAGGACATTGATGCGATGGTCGCGACGCTTGTGCAGGCCGATCGCTTCGGTACCAGTGTCGCCGAGTCGCTTCGGGTGCATTCGGAGACGCTCAGAACCAAAAGGCGGTTGATCGCCGAGGAGTCTGCCGCCAAGCTCCCGGTCAAGTTGCTGGTACCGCTGATTTTTTGCGTGTTTCCTGCGTTGCTCACGGTTCTGCTCGGGCCGGCGGTGATCAGCGTGTACCGGATCCTGCTTCCCCGACTCACCGGCCAATAACCAAGGAAAACGCCATGAACTCCCATGCTCACGCCCATTCCCAGCCGCCCCGGAAGGCCCATGCCTGCGTCAAGGCGGATCGACAGGAGGTCACCATGCCCAGATTCAGGTCCATCGTGTCAGTGATCGTCGGCGCCGGTGCTGTCATGGGTTGCGCGTCGCCCGGACAGGAGCAATTCACCGGGCCCTATGTTCGGCCCATGCAGACTGTGCGCCATGGCGCCGATTCGCAGGCCCTGTACCAGACGGGCCGCTATTTTCAGGGGCAGGGCCGTTACGAGCAGGCGATCGCTGCGTACAGTCAGGTGCTCAAGGCGAACCCGGACCATGTGGACGCGCATAACGCGCTCGGCGTGACTTATTCGCAGCAGGGGCGTCCGGAGCTTGCCGAGCAGCAGTTCAGGGCGGCGCTTGAGATCGCACCCGACACGGCGCGCGTACACAACAATCTCGGCTATCACCTGATGGGCAGCGGGCGGCTGGAAGAGGCGCTGGCCTCGTTCGAGCGTGCCCTTGCCCTGGCGCCGAAGGATGCCATGGTCACCGCGAACATGGCGGTGGCGCGAGAGAAGCTGGGCCTGCGCACCGATGTGCAGCGGCCCACGGTGCCCCAGGCAGCCGCGCAACCGGTCGCGGCGGTCCTCGCGCCAACGCAGGCGCTTGCGCCTGCCCCTGCGCCCGACGTGACGATGCAGCTTGATCGTCTCTCCGACGGCATGTGGGCGTTGCGCAGTTCCACGGCAGCGCAGCCTGCAACGGTAGCCGGCCCCCGAACTGCTGCGGCCGCGCGAGACCAAATCGAAGTCTACCCGCGCAGCGTCGCGGTTGTGCCGTCCCCGGCAGCAACGGGAAACAGGATTGCGGCCGAGGCCCGCATCGAGATTGCAAACGGAAATGGCGCGACCGGGCTTGCGAAGCGGGTCTGGCACCTGCTCGCACCGCACGGGATGGAGCGTCCGCGGCTCACCAACGACAAACCATACGGCGTCGTCACTTCGCGCATCGAGTACGTCGCTGGCGCCGAACAGGTGGCGCGCGATGTCAACGCGGGCCTGCCTGCGCAGTTGCCGCTGGCGCGGGTGCCTGTTCTGGAGCGCAACGTGAGCGTACGCGTGTTGCTTGGCAAGGATTTCCCGCGCAATGCAGCAGCGGTTGTGGCGGACGCGCAGGTGCCAGTCAAGTTGATGGCCGCAAGTTCATCGGGCGGGCCAGTCAATCAGTGACTTTTCCAACCAATTTTTTTGACCTTTCTTTTTTAACCAGGAGCTTCTCATGAACGACCAACCTCTCATCGACCCGAAAAATCTTCCTATCTGGACCACGGCCGGTTTCACGATCGCACTGCTTGCGCTCGTCCTCGCCATCATCGGGCTGTACCGCACCAACGCGGTCCTCGTCGCCACGCAAATGCAGATCATTTCACTCAACAAGAAGGTCGCAGAGCAGGGCAAGCGGCTACCCCCTGCGCCGCAGGCACCAGTTGCCGCGGCCCCACAGGCGCCAGCCAATCCGGCGATCAAATAGTCCCTGCTAAACGCGGGCATGGTCGCCGTGCCCGCTGTCCGGCATACTGTCGGATAACGCAGTTTTCCCTTCGGTGAATTGCTTTTCCTAATTGGCGGGCATCGATGGGCGTTGGGGCATTGTCACCGTTCCTGAATTCGCTGAGAGGTCGTGTCCTCCTGCTGGTCTGCGTCCCGTTTGCCTTCTTGTTGGGTCTCCTGGGGTACCAGGCCGTCAGCGATCAGGATTTTCATCTGCAGGCGATGCGTCAGCGTGTCCGCGATGCGGCGGCTGTGATGGTGCTCCAGAAAACCGGCGTCGTCGAGCGCACCCGGCTGCTCGCCACCAGCCTCGCACAAGCCACGCAGGGGCCGGTGTTTACCGTCTCGTCCACCTGCCTGCGCAAGCTGTCCGACAGCATGCGGGAAGCCAGGCACATCGCAAAGATGCTGCTCATCCTGCCTGCCGGCGAGACGGTCTGCAGTACGCTGAAAAATGACCGGGAGGTCAATTTCGGTGCTCACCCCGAGTTTCATCGGGCGCTCCTGACCCCGAATGTCGTTATCGGCGAAGCACGCCCCGCCGGCATGAATGGACGACTGGCCTTGCCGTTTTACATGGCGATACGGGACAACAACGACAAGGTCCTGGGTGTGGTGATGGTGGTTTTCGATCTCGCCTGGCTCAACGGCGAAATCGGGAGTGGCCGCTTTCCTCCGGGGTCCCAAATCGGCCTGATCGCCGCCGATGGAACCGTGCTCTCCCATTCTCCCGATCCCGAAGGATGGGTCGGTCGGCGCGTAACGGAAACGCCCTTCTTCAAGTCACTGATTGCGCCGGGCAAGGAACAGGTCGCCGAGGCCACTGGATTCGACGGCGAGAAGCGGGTTGTTGCCGTGACGCGATTCGCCGAAACCACCGGCGGGCCGATACTGCTTTGGGTCGGAATTCCCAGGCAATATGCCGATGGGCCCGTGGGGCAGCAATTTTCCTGGACGCTGGGGCTGTCCATCGCCTTGCTGACGGGGGTTTTCGGCGCGGTCTATTGGGGGGGCAACCGGCTTCTGGTCAGGCCTGTCGAGGCCCTGGCGAAAGCGGCCCGCCGTCTTGGGCAGGGCGACGTGAGCGCCCGCAGCGGCCTGAACCACTCGAACGATGAGTTCGGCCAGCTGGCAGGCGCTTTCGACGACATGGCGCAGTCGCTGTCTTCCCTGCGCCAGACCCTGCGTGGGAGCCGGGTGCTGCGTGTGCTCGCCGCTGGTGCCAGGGAGCGGGCGGGCGGGAAGGACGACATCGCGCTGGCCGAGGACACCTGTCGTGCTCTGGTGGACGGTGGCGGCTACCGGCTGGCCTGGGTCTCGTATTTGCAGGGCGGGGGTGATCGCCAGGAGCCTGTTGCCCATTGGGGGCTGGACGCCCCATCCGCGCAGATCTTGCAAGTGCTGTGGGGCAGGGCATTGCGCCAGACCTACGGCAGTGATGTTGCATCCAGTGATGATCCATTCGTCATCCGGGATATTTTTTCTGGCACGACAGCGCAATCACTGCGGGATCTCGCCGGGCAACATTCCTTTGCGTCAGGCGCCTCTTTTCCCTTGACGGTCGATGGCGCCCTGATCGGTACCGTCAGCATCTGTGCGCAGGAGGCAGACGCCTTCGATGTGGATGAAATTGTTCTTCTCAAGGAGGCAGTCAAACACCTTGCACTGGCGATTGCCGTGCAACGAGCCAATGCAACGCGCTTGTGGCTGGAGTCCAGTCTGGTGGGCGCGAAAGACCTGTTTCGCGCCGCGTCCAATGCCACCCTGGACGTTTTGTTTTTCTTCCGGAGCCTCAAGGATGAGACGGGGCAGGTGGTTGACCTGGAGTGCACCCACACCAACGGGCGCGCCAGGGCCATGTTTGGCGAGGTTGCGAACACATTTGTCGGGAAAAGAGCAGGTGAAATCCTGCCCTTTGACAAGGGCAGCGGTGTCCTGGAAAAATTCCTGCACGCCGCCATGACAGGGGCGCCTTTTGAAGGGGAGTCAGAGACCAATGCCCTTTCCGGTGGACCCCGGTGGATGTGGTTTCAGGTGGTGCCTCTGCGCGACGGCCTGGCCATTTCGGTGCAAGACATTTCTGCGCGCAAGCGCGACGAGCAGGCATTGCGCGATCGGGCTCTCCAGCAGGGGATCATCGCGTCGCTGGGCCGCTCTGCGCTCTCCGAGGCTAACCTTGAGCACCTGTTTGCAGAGGCTGCCGCCGCGACGGCCCAGGGCCTCGGCGTGGTGTACAGCAAGGTGATGCAACTCATCCCCAGCGACCGATCTTTTGTCCTGAAGGCGGGCGTGGGCTGGGAGCCCGACTGGGTGGGCCGGCGCATCGCCGGCCTGGATGATGTCGATGTCCGGCTCGCCGGGGAGCTTTCGCCGCGCCAGTCGTGGGTCATCGACAGCCTTGCGAGCGACGCGCAGGATCCCGCTTCGGAAATTCTTCGTGCACACGGCATCGTCAGCGGTCTGGATGTGGCCATCGTCGGCAGCGAGGGCCTGTGTGGCGTGCTCGGCGTGTACTCGCGCGAACTGCGCCGGTTCAGTGCGGACAATCTCGATTTTCTGCAGAGCGTTGCCAATATCCTTGCCACGGCCATGGATCGAAACCGTGGAGAAGAACAACTGGCGCACCTCGCCCAATACGATCCCCTGACCGACCTGCCCAACAGGGCGCTCCTCAAGGACCGCCTTTCGGTTGCGATGGCAGAGGCGCAGCGTTCGGGCAAACGGCTTGTCGTGATGTACATGGATCTGGACCGGTTCAAGAACGTCAACGATTCGTTCGGACACGATTTTGGGGACAAGTTGCTTCAGGAAGTGGCTCACCGATTGAGCGCCGCTGTGCGCGCGTCCGACACGGTAAGCCGGCAGGGGGGGGACGAGTTCCTGGTTGTGTTGCCGGAAGTCGATAGCGAGAGGGATGCGGCCCGGGTCGCCGAGAAGCTGATCGCGTCGATTGCCGAGCCGGTGACTGTCGGGGGGGTGGAACTGTCCGTTACCGGAAGCATCGGTATCGCGTGTTACCCGGACAATGGCAAAGACATTGATTCCTTGCTGCGCAACGCCGACGCTGCCATGTATGCCGCCAAGGAAATGGGGCGGGACCGTTACCAGTTCTATTCGCAGGAAATGAATGCCCATACCCGCCAGCGTCTCATGCTGGAAACCGACCTGAGGCGGGCCATCGAGCGCAACGAGCTCTTTCTCCAGTTCCAGCCGCAGGTGGCACTTGGTTCGCTGGCGGTCGTCGGCGTGGAAGTACTTGTGCGCTGGCAACATCCGGTCCACGGCGAGATGCAGCCCGACGACTTCATTCCCATCGCGGAAGAGATCGGTTTCATTGCTTCAATTGGACGCTGGGTGCTGGAGGCCGCGTGCCTGCAGCAGGCGCAATGGGTGCGGGAGGGCATTGCACACGGGGCCATGGCGGTCAATGTGTCCGCGCCGCAGTTTCGTCAACCCGCCTTTGTTGCCACGGTCATGCAGATCCTTGCGCAGACCGGGCTTGAGCCGGGCCATCTCGAGCTGGAAGTGACCGAAAGTATCGTCATGCAGGGAACAGACGTCGTGCGCGAGAAGCTGATGAGTCTGGCCAGGCTGGGCGTCAAATTCGCCATTGATGACTTCGGCACCGGTTATTCGAACCTCAGCTACCTCAAACGTTTTCCCATCCACCGCCTCAAGATCGACCAGTCATTCATCAGCGCGTTGCCGGGAGACAAGGAGAGCAGGGCCATCGTCCAGGCGGTGGTCAGCATGGGCCACAGTCTCGGGCTGAAAGTCATCGCGGAGGGCGTTGAGACCGAGGCGCAGGCAGAGTTTCTGCAGGCGCTGCAGTGCGACGACGCGCAGGGCTTTCTGTACGCCCGCCCCCTGCTGCCGGCCGACTGCGCCGCGTTTTTGCGCAGCCATGGCTGGCCTGCTGAAGGCCCGGTCCCGCAGGGGATGTGACCGCATCGACCAGGACACGAAAATACTGCTACCGTTTTTGGAGCTTCAGGCGCACCAGCTGGATGTTGTTGCGCAGCGCATAAAGCTCGTCGGCGTAGGACAGCGGCACACTGATTTTTTCAGCGCGGCTTTCGAGCTGGTTCAGCTCCTCAAACAGTTCCTGGGTGCCCCCGGTTTCTTCTGCTCGCATTTCAATATGGCGCAGCTGGCCGTACCAGCGGAAGATGCGCGAGCGCACGCGAAACTCGTAAAGCGGCGGCACGATGCGTGACAGCGGCAGCAGTACCGCGATGATGATGCCCATCACCAGCCACATGCGCTCGACCAGGTTGGCCACCCAGAACGGCAGGTAGCGTTGCAACAGCGGCGCGCCGGCCTGGATGCTGCGCTCGGCTTCCTTGGCCACCGGCCGTTCATTGTTCTTGACATTGGGGTATTCGCGGGCGCGCTTGAACCATCCGGCGCTGCCGTGGATCTCGTTGCCGGCCAGCGCAAACAGCTGCAGCAGTGCCGGATGGGTGCTGGTGCGCGTGAGCAATGTGGTGGTGGGTGCGACCAGGCGCACATCCTGCGGCGGAATGTTGCCGGCCAGATCCACCACCCCGCGCGGCAGCACGGCCGGGCTCAGGAAGGCGAAGCGCCGGGAGTAGGCTTCGCTCTGCGCAAAGTCCATCAGCTTGACGCCCGGCGTCTGCAGCAGCATCTGCACCATCAGCGACTCGGGCGCCGAAGCAAACACAATCGCGTCCAGTTCGCCCTGCAGGAAGGCGACGGTGGCGGGGGTCTGTTCGAGCTGGGAAATCTTCAGTGCGCCGGGCTCGATGCGGTTGCTCTCCAGCAGCTTGTTCATCAGGTTGGGCACACCGCTGCCGGGCGTGCCGACGTTGACGCGCAGGCCCTGCAATTGCGTCAGCGAGGCCAGCACCGCGCTGGTGTCCGTGCCCTGGCTGCTGTTGCCCGGTGTTGCCGCCGCGACTTTCCGTGCAGCCTCCTCGCGATAGAACAGCCAGACCGGCTCCAGAAACAGGCTGCCCAGCGATTCGAGCTCCTCGTCGGTGTCCACATCGGTGGCGCTGGTGCCGCCCTGCACAAAACCCAGGTCGGCCTTGCCTTCGCGCAGCAACTGCAGGTTGGCCGCCGAACCTTCGGAGGGCAGCAGTTCAACGGTGATGCCGTCTTTGGCCAGGATGCGCGCATAGCGCTTGCCGAATTCCTCATACGCACTTTGCGCGGGGCCGGTGGCCAGTGTGACGCGTTTGGGCGGGTTGGGGTCCAGCCACCAATAGGCCAGCACCAGCAGCGTGGCGGCCAGCACCACAAAGGGGCCGGCGGAGACGGCCAGATCGCGCAGCGACAGCAGGGTGTAGCGTATGGTTTTGGGCATGCCGGCACCTTAACATGGACCCGTCAAAACCACGACGGACATGCCATGTTCAGCATAAAAACAGGCTGCAGCCAAATATCCACCTACGCCGTCAGCTACATTATTAATAGCATCAGGAGCCGCCGTGCAGGAACACCAGCACCGCATTGAGCAGGTAGGTGGCCAGCAAGCCGACGCTGACCCAGCTGGCAAAACGCAACACGCGACCCTGGGGCCGCATCACCAGCCCGATCATCACCAGCCCGCTCATGACCACGGCGGCGACCGCCGTGCCCGCATGCACGGGCGCGGCGTCGGTGAGCAGCGGTCCGCGGGTGTAGAAGATATCGTCAATCGCCAGAATGGTCACGTTGAACAGGTTGCTGCCGAGCAGGTTGCCGATGGCCATGTCGAGCGCACGCAGGCGCAGGGCTGACAGCGTGACCGCGATTTCGGGCAGCGTGGTCACCAGCGCCATGAACAGCGTGCCGACAAAGCTGCGGCTCCAGCCCATGGCCTGGGCCAACTGGTCAGCGATGGCGGGCAGCCAGCTGCCGGCCGCCAGCACCACCAGCGCTGCGAGCCCGAAGCGGCGCCACTGTCGCCCCAGTGGCGGCGCCGGCCCGGAGGCGGCATCGGGGTCCGGTTTGGGCCGAAGCGACTGCTCGTGCGCGAAGACGCTGCGCAGCGCCAGCAGGTACAGCGCCAGCAACACCGGGCTGTACAGCCCCAGATGCAGCATGGCCGGTGTGGCGGCGGGCAGCAGCAGGCTCATGGCGACAAAGCCCAGCATCACCACGCCAAAGGCGGCGGACAGCAGGTGCGCCGCGCTGGCATGGCGATAGATCGGCTGGCGCGGTTGCAACGCGTCGATCACCACCAGGAACACGAGGTTGAACACGCAGGCACCGAGCGCGTTGCCCACGGCCAGGTTGGGTGCACCGATGACCGTGACGGCGCTGATGCCCGAGGCCAGCTCGGGCAGCGAGGTCACCGTGGCCAGCAGCGCCAGGCCCATCCAGCCGCCCGTGAGCCCGGTTGCTTTGGCGATCTGGTCGGCACTCTGGCACAGCACATACCCCGCGCCGGCGATCAGCACCGCGCACAGCAGGAACTGGGGGACGAGCACGATCAGGCTCATGCGGTCCGCTTCTGGCGCAGGCGCGCGATCAACTTGCGCAGTTCTTCCGCCCACAACACGCTGCTGGCCAGCAATAACAAGGGCAGCAGGGAGGCGGGCGCCAGTGGCACCGTGTAAAACAGGGTATTCATGAACGGGGCATACAGCACCAGCAGCTGCAGCGCGATGCTCAGGGCCAGGCCGCCGAGCAGCCAGGGGTTTTTCAACAGCCCCAGCTGGAATGCCGAGCGGGTAGCTGACTGGCAGTTGAGCACGTTGAACCACTGGCACATCGCCAGCACGGTGAAGGTTTCGGTACGCACCAGGTCAATCGGCCAGCCCTGTCCCAGCCGCCAGACGAACCAGCCGAAGGTGACCAGCACGGCGGCGGCCGACATCAGCAGCACCCGCCCCAGCATGGTGCGGTCCACCAGCCTGTCGTTGCGTGGCACCGGCGTGCGTTTCATCTCGTCGCCGTCGGGCGGGTCCATCACCAGGTTCAGGGTCAATGTGCCCTCGGTCACGATGTTGATCCACAGGATCTGCACCGCCGCCAGCGGCAGCGGGTAGCCGGCCAGCAAGGCCAGCAGCAGCACCACGACCTCGTCGATGGAGGTGGCGAACAGGTAGAGGATGACTTTTTTCAGGTTGCCGTAGACCACGCGCCCCTGTTCGACCGCGCCGACGATGGTCGCGAAGTTGTCGTCGGTGATGATGATCTTGGCCGCGCTTTTGGCCACGTCGGTGCCGGTGATGCCCATAGCCACCCCGACATCGGCGCGCGCCAGCGCCGGCGCGTCGTTGACGCCGTCGCCGGTCATCGCCACCACCTGGCCCTGCGCCTGCAGGGCTTCGACGATGCGCAGCTTCTGCGCCGGATGCACACGCGCAAAGACCGAGATGTGATCGAGCCCGTCGCGCAGGTCTGCCTCGTTCATGCGCTCGAGTTCGTCACCGTCCACCGCGCGGTCACCGTCACGCGCGATGCCGAGTTCACGGGCAATCGCCAGGCCGGTGAGTTTGTGGTCACCGGTCACCATGACGGGCCGGATGCCGGCCGCGCGGCATTCGGCGACGGCAGCCTTGACCTCCTCGCGCGGTGGGTCGATCTGGCCGGCCAGGCCGAGCAGGTGGGCGCGACCGGCCAGCGCGTCGAAACCGGCGTCGGGGTCCAGCACATCGTCGTCCACCACGGCAAAAGCCAGCACCCGCAGCGCGCGTGCCGCCATGGCGTCGGCGGAAGCGCGGGCCGCATGGATCACGGCCGTTCCGTCGGCCGCACACAGGTGCAGCAGCACTTCGGGCGCGCCCTTGATGAACACGCGGCGCGGTGCGCCAGCGAAGCGGTGGCGCGTGGCCATCATCCGGGTGTCGGCATCAAAGGCCAGTTCGGCCTCGCGCGGCGCCTCGCGGGCAAGTTCTTCCAGGTCGATGCCCGCCTTGGCAGCCAGCACCTTCAGTGCGCCTTCCGTCGGGTCGCCCAGCACCGACCACTGCGTGCGCGCCCCCTCGGGCGGCGTCAGCTGCGCGTCATTGCACAGCGCGGCAGCCTGCAGCAGCGGCAGCAGGGCCGCATCATCAGAACTGAGCAGGCCCTCGGGCGCGTAGCCCGTGCCGCTGACGGACACCGCCAGCCCGCCGGGCAGCCACAAGGCGCTGACCGTCATTTCGTTGCGTGTCAGGGTGCCGGTCTTGTCGGTGCAGATCACGGTCGTCGAGCCCAGGGTCTCGACGGCCGACAGGCGGCGGATGATGGCCCCACGCCCCGCCATGCGCTGCATGCCCACAGCAAGAGCGATGGTCATGGCCACCGGCAGGCCTTCGGGCACCATGGACACCATCTGGCTGATGGCCACCATCAGAACATCGGCCAGTGGCAGATCCCGGAACCTCCCGAGCGCGACCACCGCGATGAAAAGAACAAGCGCGGCGACGACCAGTGAGCGTCCAAACTGCGCGATGCGCTGCTCCAGCGGCGTCTGGGGATCGGCGGCCGCTTCGGTCAGCCCGGCAATGCGGCCGACCTCGGTGTGGCTGCCGATGGCCACGACCACCGCCCGACCGCGGCCGGCGGTTGCGTAGGTGCCGGAGAACAGCATGTTGCGACGGTCCGCCAGCCCCGTGGACTCGGCCAATGGCGCCACCGCCTTGCTGACCGGGACCGACTCGCCGGTCAGGGCGGCCTCGGCGACCTGCAACTGCGCCGCGTCGATCAGGCGGGCATCGGCACCTACTGCGTCGCCCGCCGCCAGCAGCAGCAGATCGCCCGGCACCAGCTCGCGCGCCTCGATCAATGCCTCCTGTCCGTCGCGCAGCACGCGCACCCGCAGCGCCGCGAGCCGGCGTAACGAGGCCATCGAACGTTCTGCACGACCCTCCTGGAAGGTGCCCACCACGGCATTGACCAGCACCACGGCCAGGATGACCACCGCATCGCCATGGTGGGCCATGGCAACCGCCAGGACCGCGGCGGCAAACAGGATGTAGATCAGCGGGCTCTTGAACTGGTGCGCAAACACGGCCAGTATCGGGCGGCGTGGCGCTTCGGGCAGGGCGTTGGCGCCTTCGCTCGCGCGGCGTTTTTCCACTTCTGCGGCGCTGAGCCCCAGCGCAGGATCGCAGGCCAGCTTGTCGAGGACTTCGCCGGCCGGCATGGCATGCCACAGCATGGGCGCGGGCGCGGGCGCAGGCCCGCTGTGTGAGGAGAGGGTCTTGGCGGTCATGGACAGGGCAGGTTGATGCTGTCAGGGTAGCGCAAAAATCGGCCACACCGGCCCGCAAACCGCGACCTTACCGAACGGGATGCCCTGCCGCTTGCGTTACATCAAGCCCGGTGCCAGCGCGGCATGTCGAGGTTTTGATCTCGCCTGTCAGTAAGGCGCAAAAACCGGCCAGCAGTGTGCACAAGAATCCCGTTTGGCGGCAGCGGGGGCTGATCGACTGTCCGGCGGCGGGACGTACCCACATGCAGCACCCCCTTGATGCATATCAATCAGCCATCGCGGGACCTCGGTAGCATGAACTATCCGGAATCTGTACCTCCATGAAGCTTTCTTTCAGCGCCCGCAGCAAACGCTACACCACACTCCTGGTGTTGCTGGGGTGGCTGTTTGCTCTGGCTTCAGGGGTCGCCAATGCCTGCTTGCTGGAAGCGCGCGTCACACACGCCCACGCTGCACCCGTCGAACTGTTCGAAACCGTGCAGGCGCCCCTTGTCTCCCCGGGTCATGCGGGCGTTGTGGCTGGCCACGACGACGACTCGCAGGCTGCCAAGGCCCCGTGCCTGAAGGCCTGCGACGATGGCGCGCATTCCCTGCCCAGGCAGGACCTGACGGTGACCCTGGCCGATCCCGGTCCGGCGCTTCTCATGTCAATTCTCTGGACAGCAGTGACGCCTGATGCTCCGACGTCCCGGTGGATGGACGACGTCCAGCCCGCCTTACCTGAGCGGCCCGTCCGGGTCCGCTACTCGCGGCTGGCACTTTAGCCGCTTTCTGACGGCTGGCCCGGAACCTTGCGTTCCGCAGACCTGGGTCCACTTCTCGGTCCAAAGGGCGGTGTGCCCAGGGGAAAGAGGGGGGCGTCAGGTATCGCGCCAGCGCCTGTGTTTACCCACACACGCTGCATTTCCTCCTTTTTCTCTACTTCCTTCAACCCACCAGGAGTCTGTCATGACCCAATTCCGATTTATCCCCCTTGCCGTCGCGCTCACCGCTGTCGGCGCATTGACTGCCTGCAATACAGCCCCTGCCATGCGCATGGGCAGTACAAGCACCCCCAGCATGGCTGCATCTGACCAGATGGCCAGGATGGACGCGCAGATGAAGACCATGCAGGGCATGCACGAAAAAATGATGAACGCCAAAACCCCGGAAGAGCGCAACAAACTGATGGCCGACCACATGAAAACGATGCAGGACGGCATGGCCATGATGGACCGTATGTCCGGCGCTGGCATGAGCGGAATGAAAGGCATGCCGGGTATGGCCGGCGACCTGGACGCGCGCCAGCAGATGATGGAAAAACGCATGGAGATGATGCAGACCATGATGAAAATGATGATGGACCGCATGCCGCCTGCGCCCGCCAAGTGAGGCGTTGCCGGCCTTGGCGCCGAGATGGACCACGCGCTGGCGGCGGAACCTGGCATCGGCCTGCCGTTGCCGTGCGATGTCGTCGTGCATCGGGCCACTGGCCGCAGGCTGGATTTCAGTACAGATGTTTTTCGAGGAGATCGGCATGCTTGACACAAGAGGCTACAAATTGAGTCGGCGCAGCTTGCTCGCTGGCGGGATGGCCTGCGCCGGCCTTGTGCTGGCGACAGTGCCCTGGGGTGTGATGGCTCAGGCCAGTCCCGAGGCGGTCACCACGCAGTCGACGAGCGATCAAGGGGTGACGGTCAGGGTGACACCGAAGTCGGTCGGAAGCCCGGACAGCCGGTGGGAGTTCATGGTCGTGCTGGACACGCACAGTGCTGACCTGAGCGATGACCTGACCCGCAGCGCCACTCTGGTGACCGACGAGGGGCGGACATTCAGGCCTGTGAGCTGGCAGGGCGCGCCACCCGGCGGCCATCACCGCGAAGGGGTGCTGGCCTTCGATGTTCCGGCACCGCGGCCCGGCGTGATCGAACTCAGGATTGCGCGACCGGGCGAATCCGCCCCCCGCATATTTCGCTGGCAGCTTTGAAGGAGCGTCTTCATGGACCCGTTTGACAACGATCGCGATCGGCAGGCGCCACCGTTCTGGCGCCGGCCTGCCGGTATGGCAGTCACCACGGTCGCCTTGATCGCCGGCTTCTACCTGCTGCGTGAGCACTGGGGCCATCTCGTGGGCTACTGGGCGTACCTGCTTTTGCTGGTCTGTCCGTTGATGCACCTGATGCATGGGCACGGCCATGGCGGCCATGCGCATCGGCGACAGGCGCCGGAGCGCACGAGCCACGGGAAGGGGTCATGAGATGGAACTGAAAACGTTTCACCACGGCCTGCGGCGGAACCGGGCATGAATGCGCCGTTCCCGCTCCATCGGGAAGCGCTGGCCGACATCGCCGCGGATTCCAGAGCCATCTTCGCAGTGCTGGACGATCACAGACGACTGTCTGCGCACATGGAGAAGCCGTCCCTCATGTTGGCGGGCGCAACGATGAAAACAGAGCTCGACCGCCTGCGCGGCCAGGCGGTGGGGTCAGTGATACGCATGAAAGGCAGGATCCTCGGCATGTCTTTGCAGGTGGAGGAAGTGGTTACCCACTATGAACCTCCTGTGCGGAAAACCTGGGAAACGCGCGGCCAGCCGCGCTTGCTGGTGATCGGCCGCTACCAAATGGGATTCGAGCTTTCCCCGGTAGCCACCGCTACCCGCTTGCGTGTCTGGATTGACTACAGCTTGCCCTCCGGCCGGGCAGGACGCTGGCTGGGAAAACGCCTGGGTCAGGTCTATGCAGATTGGTGCGTGACCCGCATGGTGCGGGACGCGGTGAAATTTTTTAACAAGGGGTGATCATGTCTGGAACCTGGAACTGGCTGGTGACGGCGGCAATGCTGTCAGGACTGTGGGGTGTTGCGGGTGCCGGCGCGGCGGCGGGCAAGGTGTATGTCGCGAACGAGGAGTCCGACACCGTCAGTGTGCTGGATGCTGCATCGTTCAAGATGCTCACCAACGTGCGTGTCGGCGCCAAGCCGCACAATGTGCAGGCGTCACCGGATGGCCAACGGGTGTGGGTGACCAACAACGGAGATCCCGCTACCGCAGATGCCTCTGCCCATCAAGACATGGGCAAGGAAGAACATCAGGCCATGGGCCGTGCCGGCGCCGTTTGGGTGATCGATGCCAACAGCGATGCAGTGGTCGCAAAAATCCCCGTAGGGCTGCATCCCGCCCATGTGGTGCTGACACCTGATGGCCGCTTCGCCTACGTCACCAACGGCGGCGACAACACATTGAGCGTGATAGATACCTCGACACAACGCCGGGTGTCAACGATAGCGGTTGGAAAATTTCCCCACGGCATTCGATTCAGCCCGGACGGCACGCAGGCCTATGTGGCCAACCTCAAGGGGGGCACGGTATCCGTGGTGGATACAGCCAGTCGAAAAGAGGTGACGCAAATACCGGTGGGCAAAGGGCCTGCCCAGGTGGGTTTCACACCCGACGGGCGTCTGGCTTTCGTTTCACTGTCTGAAGAAAACGCGGTTGCGGTGATCGATCCTGCCACCCGCAAGGTCTTGCGCAGGATCGCCGTCGGAACGGTCCCCATTCAGTTGTTCGCAACGCCGGATTCCACCACCTTGCTTGTTGCCAACCAGGGCACGCGCAAAAAGCCGGGCAAGACCGTCAGCATGATTGATCTGGGTAGTTTCGAGGTGGTCAAGACCGTTGAAACCGGTTCCGGCACCCACGGCGTGGCGCTGGACCGGGAAGGACGGTATGCGTACATCACGAACACCTACGCTGGCTCCTTGTCGGTGCTCGACATCAGGAAGCGCAGTGTGGTGGCAACCGTACCCGTTGGCAAAGGGCCCAACGGCGTCAGCGTGCGACCGTGACAAGCCTGGGCCGGATTTCAGGGCTGATGCGTGACCTGAGAGGGCGCCTCCTCGCAGGTAGCGCGGTCAGAATATGTCCAGCCACGGCTGAATGAATGTAAATCAGCCTTCCCGCCTGCGCCGCCTGCTGCAACGCCCTATCCACTGTCATCGCATTGCCCACCCTGCCGCGCCGGGCGCAGCAGCCCCGGGGTCATGGCTATTTGGCTGGCTCGATTGACATCACCGTATAGGCCCCGTTGACCTTGTCGGCCGTGAAGCTGATCTTGTCACCGGCCTTGACCTTGTCCAGCAAGGCCTTGTCCTTGACCTGGAACACCATGCTCATGGGCGGCATGTCCAGGTTCTTGATTTCGCCGTGTTTGAGGGTGATCTTGCCGGCATCCTTGTCGACCTTGCGGACCTCGGCTTCAGAAACGGGCAGGGCGGCCTGCGCGAACGCGGCCGATGTCATGAGGGTGGCGATCAGTGTGGTGAGGTATTTCACGTCAATTTCCTTGAATGCGCTCAGGCGCGATGATAACTTTGATAAACGCGGGTCGCGCCATTGCGGCTGATGAGCACGACGTCATACGGGTCCTTGCGGGTGCCGTACTCGGGGCCATCCATGCCGGGCGAGCCTACCGGCATGCCAGGCACCGACAGGCCGACCGCGGCCGGACGCTCCTTGAGCAGGCGGTGCACCTCGCGGGCCGGCACATGGCCTTCAATGGCGTAGCCGCCGACCAGCGCGGTGTGGCAGGAGCCGAGCTTGTCGGGCACGCCCAGCCGCTTGCGGGCAGCGGTATTGCCGCTGTCGTGCACCTTGACATCGAAACCGTTGGCTTCCATGTGGGTCACCCAGTCCTTGCAGCAACCGCAGTTGGGGTCTTTCCAGACTTCGACCTGCGGCCGGGTCTGTGCCATCAGCGTGGGTGCCAGCAGAGCGGTCCCGGCGAGGCTGGCCATGGCGTGTACAAAAAATCGTCTTTGCATGAGATGCTCCCTGAATGGTTGGGTGTCGTCGGGGGTTAGCGGGTTAGCGGGTTACCGCGTTAGCGGGTTAGCGGGTTAGTGGGTTGCCGCGGCGACGCTGATCTTGCCGACCATGCCCGCCTGGTAGTGGCCGGCAATCAGGCAGGCAAAGTCGAACTCGCCGGCGCGGTTGAAGGTCCAGATGATGTCGCCGCGCTTGCCCGCGGCGACGTGGGCCATGTACGGTTCGTCGTGCTGCATGGTGGGGAACTTCAGCATCAGGGCGGCATGTTCATCGAGTTCCTTTTTAGTGCCAATCACCAGCTCGTGCAACAGCTTGCCTTTGTTGCGGATGACAAAACGCACGGTCTCGCCCTGCTTGAAGTCCAGCTTGTCGGGTGTGAAACGCATCTTGTCGTCCATGGTCAGGGTCACGGTGCGCGTGACCGATTTGGCATCGCCGGCGATGCCCCATTCCTTCTGCTCTTTGGCAACCACGGCGGCCTTGCCGGTTTTAGGATCATCTCCATGGGCAATGCTTTGGGTGGTGGCGCCTGCGAGCAGCAGTGCAGCGAGGACGGGGTGAAGTTTTTTCATGAAGGGTCTCTTTCGGATCAGTGCTTGTGAATGGAGGTGGCGGCCGGCCCGGCATAACCGCGCAGCTGCGCATAACGGGTGATCTGCGCAGGTGTCAACAGCGTCGTTTGCTGCAGATGGGTGTCCAGATGCGATTTGCGCAGCAAGGCCTGCAGCTGGCCGATGCTTTCGGTGTGGACCGCCAGCCGGGCCGCATCGATCTGGCGCGACGCAAAGGCCTGGTCCAGCGCACGTTCGGCCTGAACCAGTTGCGCGCCCAGGTCGCGGGCCTCGGCCTGATGGCGGTTCATCAGCGCTACGCTGGCCTGCTTCTGCTCGGTGCTCAGTTCAAGTTGGGTTGCCAGCTCCAGCGTGTGCATGGGCCCGGGGTAGCCGTTGAGTTCGGCGGCCTTGGCCAGTTCCATGCCTTTGCCGGCCAGCAGGTCGGCCGTCTGGGTGGACGAGAGGGCCTTGATCTCCCGGGTCTGCTGGCCCGCATAAGGGCTGGCGTTGTGCGCGGGCTGGTGCATATGTTGGCCAAATACGCTTCCGGCGCCTATAAGCAAGGTGCCGGAAGCTATCAATTTAAGAGCAAAGTGTGTTGTCATGGTTGTTTGTGGGTCAGTGGCCGGCATGGCCGGAGGGTTTGCGGATCTGCACTTCGGTCACCGGTCCGGGCGAGGTCGCCGGCATCGCCTTGCTGCCCGCGCGCGGCCGGGCCGGGGCCGGCAGCGCGCCGGTCCATTCATAGGCAACTGTGCCGGCCGGGTGCTTGTACCAGCCCGGGTCCTTGTAGTCGCCGGGTTTCTGGTTTTTGCGCACCTTGAGCATGCTGAACATGCCGCCCATTTCGACCGGGCCGAACGGGCCGGTGCCGGTCATCATGGGGGCAGTGTTTTCGGGGATTTCCATTTCCATCTCACCCATGTCGGCCATGCCGCGTTCACCCATGACCATGTAGTCCGGCACGGCCTTCTGCAGCTTCTTGATCAGGCCGCGGTGGTCCACACCGATCATCGTCGGCACGTCGTGGCCCATGGCATTCATGGTGTGGTGGCTTTTGTGGCAATGAAAGGCCCAGTCGCCTTCCTCATCGGCCAGAAACTCGATCTGCCGCATCTGGCCCACCGCCACGTCGGTGGTCACTTCATACCAGCGCGTGGATTTGGGGGTGGGGCCGCCGTCGGTGCCGGTCACCAGAAACTCGTGGCCGTGCAGGTGGATGGGGTGGTTGGTCATGGTCAGGTTACCCATGCGTATGCGCACCTTGTCGCCCTGGCGCACGTTGAGGGTGTCGATGCCCGGAAAGACCCGGCTGTTCCACGACCACAGGTTGAAGTCGGTCATGGTCATGATTTTCGGCGTCATGCTGCCGGGGTCGATGTCGTAGGCGTTGAGCAGGAACACGAAGTCGCGGTCGACCTCGTCGATCAGCGGGTGTTTTGCCTTGGGGTGGGTGATCCAGAAGCCCATCATGCCCATGGCCATCTGCGTCATCTCGTCGGCATGCGGGTGGTACATGAAGGTGCCGGGGCGCCGCGCGACAAACTCGTAGACAAAGGTTTTGCCGACCGGGATGGCCGGCTGGGTCAGCCCCGAGACACCGTCCATGCCGTTGGGCAGGCGCTGGCCGTGCCAATGCACGCTGGTGTGTTCGGGCAGCTTGTTGGTGACAAAAATGCGCACCCGGTCGCCTTCCACCACCTCGATGGTCGGGCCGGGGCTTTGCCCGTTGTAGCCCCACATGTTGGCCTTGAAGCCCGGCGCCATCTCGCGCACCACCGGCTCGGCCACCAGGTGAAATTCCTTCACGCCACTGTTCATGCGCCAGGGCAGGGTCCAGCCGTTGAGCGTGACCACCGGGTTGTAGGGCCGGCCTGTGCTGGGTACCAGCGGCGGCATGGTGTCAGGTTTTCCCTGCAGCACCGGCTCGGGCAGCGCGGCCATGGCGACGCGGCTGACGGCGCTGGCGGCCACCGCGGTTGCCGTGGCAGCGGCTGCACCGGCAAAAAATCGTCTGCGTTCGTTGTTGATGCTCATGTCAATGTCCTTTGGCGTCGCTGCCGCTGGCAGCAGTGCCGGCGGCCAGGGGCGCCATGCCGGCGGAGGTCCCTGTCAGGGTGGTCTGGAGGTCGGTATCGGCCAGCCAGAAGTCGCGCTGCGCTTCGATGCTGGCATTGACCGCAGCGATGGAGGTGCGGGTGTCGGCCAGCAGCTCGAACACGCTGGAGAGCATGCCGTTGTAGCGCAGCAGCATCTCGTTGTTGATGAACTTGCGCAGCGGCACGACTTCGTCGCGGTAGTGCAGCGCCAGGTCATGGGCGGTGCGCCACGCGTGGTAACTTTCGCGCGCCTCGGATCTAGCCTGGACGGCCGTTTCGCGCACACGCGCCACCGACTGCATGTACTGGCCCTGCGCGCGTGCGTTGCTGGCACCGCCCCAGTCGAAAATCGGCAGCGGCAGTTCCAGCTCCCAGCCGCGCTTGATCTCCTTGTCACCCGTTGCGTTGTCAAACGTGGTGTTGCGGGAATACTTCGCATCGAGGGCATTGATGAAGCCGGTGGTACGGGTCAGGCCCATCGAGTCGGCGACGTAGCCTGCCTGCGCCATGCTGGCGCGAACGTCGAGGCGGTCGCGCAGGGCCCGGGCTTCGATGTCCGGCATGTCGGCCACTGTTTTTGGCAGGTCGGGCAGGCGCTCGCTGAGCGTGAACTGCGTCTGTGCGCCCCAGAGGCCCATCAGGCGTATGAGTTTTTCGCGCGCGGCATAGGCCGTGTTCTGGCTGCGTGCCAGCTGCGCGGCGGCATCGGCGACAAAGGCCTGCTCGCGCGCCTGGTTCAGCTTGCTCCAGTTGCCCACGCGTGCCAGGCGCCGCGCCAGCTCGCCGCTGGCTTCGGCAGCTTCCTTCGCATCTTTCATGTAGCTGGCTGTCTGCTGGGCGGCGACGGCGTTGATCCAGGCCTTGCGCGTGTCGGCGGCGAGTTTGACAACCTCCTGCGCGGCCTGCAGCTTGGCCACCTCATGCTGCTGGCTCTGGTATTTGGCACGCCAGGGCAGGGTGATCAGGCCAATGACATTGAAGCCAATGCCGCGCTCGATCTCCACCTTGCTGTCTTCGACGAAACGGCCAATCGAGAAATGCGGGTTCGGCAGCGTGCCGGCGCGCACGCGGTCGGCATCGCTGATGCCCAGCGTGGCCATCGACGCGTGGATGCCGGGGTTGTTCAGCAGCGCAATACGCACGGCCGACTCGGCGGTCAGGGGCCCGGCCAGCAGCCGGGCCACCGCTTCGCGGGTTTCCGCGCTGTCGCCGCGCCCGACGGGTGCGTTGATGCCCGCGGTTTTGCCGGTGGTCAAGGCGTTGATGTCGGCCTGGTTGCCGTCGGGCGAGAGGCTGGCACAACCGCTGAGCAGCGTCACGACCAGCAGGGCCGTTGCGGATGGTTGGAATGAAAACATGGTCGGGCTCAACGTTTGTGCGACGAAGGGTCTGCAGGTTTTGCAGTCTCCGCCGGGGTTGCCGGGCTCGCCGGTGACGTTTGCTGCTCCCACTTGAGGATGTCGACATGGCCGCGCGTGAAGCGGCCAACCTCGGCGTTGGCCTTCTTCCAGTCCTCGCGCCCGGCCTCCACGCCGCTGGGCAGGTCGGCAAACACGGAGCGATACGGTGCCGCCGGCACGGGCGCCGCGGGGTCGCTGGGCTGCAAGGCCGGTGCGCCCTGGGCATGGGCGTTGCCCAGCGGCAGGAGCAGCATGCAAAAAAGGATACGGAAGGTCACAAAAATCTCCTGACGGACAAGCGGGGCGATCGTAAAAATCGCGCGAATCCGGCAAAAGGCAGGCTGCCCCGTGCCGGATGGCAAGTACAGACCCACTACGGGCCTGGAAGTCAGGAAATGGGTGGTTTTTGGCCCAGTGTCGCGATGACACTGGCAAATCGGGCGGCCGGCGAACGCGGCAGGACAGGTGAAATGGTGAGGGAAGCGGTGCTGGCGGTCACTGGCGACAGCGCGACCGTGTGGCAGGCCTGGCAGGCGGCACAGGATTCGCAGTGCCCGGCGGCTTCCGGGGCCAGCGGGTCAGAAGTCTGGCCAGAGGCGTGTCCTGCGCAGTCTGGAGGAGCCGCCGCCGAATGCACCATGGGTTCGGCCGGCTCGCTGGAAATTTCATGGTCCAAATGAGCGTCAGCCCCTGATCCATGGATGTGAGTAGCTATGAATTCTGTAGCGGGCGCCACCTGTTGCAGATGACCGGCGGCCATGCCGGTGGCCATGGCATCGCCCACCCAGCCGCGCAGAAGCAGCAGGAAGACCATGGCGATGAACAGGGGACGGCGCATAGGTAGATGATACGTTGGAGTTATGAAAGTTCAAAAGAAGGGTTTCCGGCAGGCCGCTGCGGCCAGCCGGATCAGGTCGCCCAAACGCGTATCAACCGGCATGGGCGCAAACGCGCAGACCGTGGCGCGGCCGCTGGTGAACGGGCGTGACGCTGTTCATGCCGGCTTCTGCAACAAGCGGCCGGCCCGCAGCTCGCGCCGCGCCTGCTGCATCACCGACCAGCCGCCCCAGATCGCCAGGCTGGCCATGACCGCCGCCACCGCCAGGTCAGGCCAGGCGCTCTTGGTCCCGAACACACCCAGCGCGGCCAGCATCACGGCCAGGTTGCCGATGGCGTCGTTGCGCGAGCACAGCCAGACGCTGCGCATGTTGGCGTCGCCTTCCCGGTACGCATACAACAGGGCGGCGACCGACACGTTGGCGATCAGGGCGAGCAGGCCGATCGCGCCCATGGTCAAGGCCTCGGGTGCACCGCCCTGGCTGGCCACCCACCCCGCCCGTGCCAGCACAAACACGCCGAAGGCCAGCATGCTGGAAGCCTTCAGCAGCGCCGCTCGGGCACGCCAGACCAGGCCCAGGGACAACACCGCCAGGCTCACGCCGTAGTTGGCGGCGTCGCCGAAGAAGTCGATCGCATCGGCCAGCAGCGAGACCGAGCCGGAGCGGAAGCCGGCGGCAATTTCCAGTGCAAACATGGCGAAGTTGATGACCAGTGCGATCCAGAGGATTTTCCGGTAGCGCGGGCTGTTGGCCTGGGCGGCGGTGGCGTCTTGGTCGTGATCGCAGCAGTGGGCAGACATTGAGGGGTTCTCCAGAAACAGCGGGTTGATGGCATGATTGGAAACCCTCAAGTAACTTCAAGGTCAAGCGATGCCTGTGTCAAGTCCCTCTGCCACCGGGGGTTACCAGATCGGTGAAGCCGCGCGGCAAAGCGGGGTCAGCCCCGCGAACATCCGATTTTATGAGAAGGCGGATTCAAGTACGAAGTGCAACGTTCAGAAATAGGGTGGGCCAAGAGTCAATAGGATGGGCTCTTTGTGACCAGCCAGTCTCAACGAAGCGCCATGACCTACAAACACTTGACCCGAGAAGAAC